>SDBT01000009.1_pt1 | contig 211002 bp, 242 predicted proteins | sample 2277101 | NCBI WGS metagenome assembly SDBT01 (sample SAMN10404973, study PRJNA504765) | marine sediment metagenome | isolation source: marine sediment core GS10_PC15, 103 cmbsf | place: Arctic Ocean: Southern Knipovich Ridge | collected 2010
TCCTTCAAATGATAAAACCTTTTAAAGAGAAAAAAATAGATAAGGTGGTGGCGATTGATGGTGTTGGTTTTCTTTTGGGGGCATTGATTGCAAATAAATTAAAAATAGGATTGATTTTAATCAGAAAAAAAGGAACCGTCCCTTCACCATCATATAAAACCACTTTCATTGATTATTCTAAAAAAAGAAGGACCTTAGAGATAAAAAAAGCTGCGCTTATTCATAATGGTGAAAGATTATTAATAGTTGATGACTGGGCAGAAACAGGGGCGCATTTAAGGAACACTATGAAGCTTTTAAAAAATTTCCAATCTAAAATTGTAGGTATTTCTTTACTGGTTAATGAAATGAATCCCGAGCAGAGAAAAACATTATCAAAATATGATATAAGAGAAATTATAGATTTTAGTAAAATTCAAAAACCTAGTTGATATTTTTCTTACAAATTTTCATTAAATATAGTTTTTATTTTACCAAGTAGCTTCTAATTCGTTTTGTAAGGGGAGTCTCTCTGGTTATTAGATTGTATTTTAGATAATCATAATTTATAATACAATAAATCGTTAATTATTAAATAAAATAATAAAATAATAAAAGAATGAATACTCAAAAGGTTTTATTTCTAATCATTTTTGTTGTTTTAAGTCTAATTGCTTTTCAAATTCCTATTTCCAGGATTATTGGTTCAGACCAAAACTTTACTCTTTTTGAACTTATTGCCCCTCTTGGTGGAATATTTTTAGGTCCGCTTTTTGGTGCCCTCTCAGCCTTTATTGTTAGAGGGACAAATGTAATTATTACTCAGCAAACTTTAGATTTTTTGACTGTTATGCGTTTTCTTCCGATGGTGTTGGCGGCTGTTTACTTTGGAATGAAAGGAAGAAAGATGGCTATAGTTTTTCCTATTTGTATTATTTTATTTTTAATTCATCCTATTGGTCAAAAGGCTTGGCTTTTTCCTATGATATGGTTAATTCCTTTGGTTGCTACGCTGGGAAAGAAAAGGTTAATTCTGAACAGCTTAGGTGCCACTTTTACTGCTCACGCTGTCGGTTCAACAATCTTTCTTTACGCTTTTGGTTTAACCCCTCAAATTTGGTTAGGCTTAATTCCTGTAGTCTTTATTGAACGTGGCTTCTTTACTATAGGTATTTGGGCAAGTTATTTGGTAATAAATACAGTGTTAGACAAACTAACCGCGATTAAAGGAATTCATATTTTAAAACCCTTGGTTAATAAAAATTATCTTATTTCCCCAACATTCTTTAAATCTTACGCTTAAAATCTGCCATTCTTTCTCTTATTTTATTCCAAAATTATAATAAGCTTTGAACTGGGGAGCTGGGTGGTGGAAAAGTCTGACTTGTCAGGCTTTTTATTTTTGACAACAAAGATAAAATTTTACATTATAAAATTATGAATAATTTTCTTAAAAGTAAATCAGAAGATAAAGAATTTCATAGTTCAAGAATAATGTTTTGCATAAGAGATGGAAAAGTCGATATTGCCTCACCAAACATAACAGACTCTCATATTGAATGGTTTGAAAAAGAAGGCTGGGTAACGAAAGAGAATGTCGAAGATTTTTTAAAGCAAAATGTTAGAGGTTTTTACCTTCCAGAACAAAACAAACTCTATTGTTATAGGGGTGTTGGTTTTTCTTTTGATGATAAAGTGTTACCAGAAGTATTGGATAAAATTATAGAACTAAAGAAAGCTTTTGACTTTAACGATGAAACGGAAGTTTATCTTGGGCCAAAAGACAGTCCTATTGGTGGCGTAGAATATCAAAGAGTTTTTATAGGAATCTTGAGAGGGTTAACAGATAATAAGTAATATTCTTCTTTAATTTTATTCCAATCAATATTTCTGAATGCGTCTTGTAAGGGGAGCAGGCTAGTGAGCCTTTCGGGTGACCGAGAGGCCTATCAAAAATAAACCAATCAAAAATCGTCTTTGAGGCGGTTTTTTGGTAGAATAAAATATATGAAGAAAAATAAAATTATAATTCTTGGAATAATTTCATTGTCTTTTATTGTCGCTATTTATTTCTATCCTCAAATGCCAGATAAAATAGCTTCGCATTGGAACGCTCAAGGCCAAGTAGATGACTATATGTCAAAGTTTTGGGGATTGTTTTTAATGCCCGTTGTCTCTGTTGGATTATTGTTCCTTTTTATTCTAATTCCTAAAATAGATCCATTAAAAGAAAACATTGAGAAATTCAGGAAGTACTTTGATGGATTTATTCTGCTTATAATATCTTATTTATTTTACACTTATCTTTTAACTATTTTATGGAACATTGGTATTAGATTTGATATGGGTCAGTTTATGATGCCTGCTTTGGGAATACTTTTTTATTACAGTGGAGTTTTAATAGAACATTCTAAAAGAAATTGGTTTATCGGCATCAGAACACCTTGGACTTTGAGTAGCGATAGTGTGTGGGATAAAACCCATAGAATTGGTGGAAAGCTGTTTAAAGCTTCTGGAATAATTGCTTTTTTAAGTGTTTTCTTTCCAAAGTATTTAATACTTCTTGCAATTGCTCCAGTTATTCTAAGCGTTATTTATACACTTATTTATTCTTATTCTGAATACCAAAAAGAAACAAGTCTACCAAACAGGTTTTAATATCGTCCAGCCAGGGGAGCCTTTATTAATTATTGTGGACGACTCTAGCTTTGTTATAATAGTAGTATGAATGTTATTCCATGGTACATAACAGTTGTTCGGTTGCTTGTACCTGCTTCTATTTTACGTTGGTCGTTATGGGGGCTTTTGGCTTCCAGTTTAGTGGATATGTATGATTGGAAGTTTGTGCGTGTGGCAACAGATCAAGATATGGTGGTTTATCAATCTTGGGATAAGGCAATGGATTTGTATTATTGGTTATTTGTGCTTTGGATAGTGTGGTCATGGAAGGATAGCTGGGCAAGGAAAGTAGCAGTAGGACTATTTTCTTATCGGCTGGTTGGTATGGCGTTATATTGGTTAACACAATGGCGGTTTCTGCTATTTATTTTTCCAAATGTTTTTGAAAACTTTGTTATTTGGTGTTTAGTATTATTTCTATTAACTAAAAAAGAAAAGCTTTTTCTAACCCATCTGCAAAAAATTACAATGTTGATTCTTCTAATAATTCCAAAGCTGATTCATGAATATTTTCAGCACTTTTTGACTCGTCAACCGTGGGAATTGTACAATGTTGGTAATTGGGTGGGGCTGGAGGGTATAGCACAGGAATATGTGAATTATTTCGCATGGGGAGGATTGCTGTACGTCTTGCCTTTAGCTGGATTTTTATTGCTGTATGGAAAAAGCACGATAAAGCAAAATGAAAAGAGAAATTAATAATATCTAAAATATTTGTCAGATTTTGACATTAAATTTAATGAATTGTAAAACTTATGAATTTTATAATTGACACTTTAATAAGGCTTGTGATGATTTATTGCTTCTTTGGCTTATTCCTTTTTTTCAGCCAAAAATCAATGCTCTATTATCCAGACAATCAAGATTTTGAAAGTTGTGATAGGTTTAGCGACTATCAAAAGATAAATTTTAATGGTACAAGATTTTATTATAAACAAGGATCTCTTGATAGTGTTATCGTTTATTATCACGGAAATGCAGGATCAGCTTGTGATAGGGGTTATTTTAAATCATTTTTTGAACAATCAAATAGTTCAATAATCTTTGTAGAATATACAGGGTATTCAAATGATAATATAAAGCCATCTAGGGATTTAATACTTCAAGATGTTGATAATATCAATAATTTTGTTAAAGAAAATTATTTTAAAAATGTAATAGTCTATGGTCAAAGTATTGGCTCTGGAGCTGCAAGCTATCATTCTTTTATTGGGGATGTTAATTCTTTGATTCTCGTTGGTTCTTTTTCAAATCTGGAGGACGTTGTTCGATCAAAGTATATTATTTATCCTACATCAATTTTGTTGCGAGAGAAGTATAACAATATAAAATGGCTTCAAAATTTTGAAGGAAATATAATTATATTGCATGGAGATAATGACCAAGTAATACCACATAGGTTTTCTCAAAAATTATTTAATGAAATTGCAACCGAGAAAAAAGAGTACGTATTAATTGAAGGAAAAGGGCATAATGATATTTGGGGCTCTCCTATTTTTAGGGAAAAACTTATTGGATTTATTAGCAAGGCACAGAATTAACTCAGCTTTTATACTTACAGGACGGGTCTTAATATTGTTCAATTTAAAAATTTTAAATGCGTCCAATAAAGGAGAGTAAATTTAGCCTGAGCGTTTAACTTGGTTTGACTTTTGTTGTAAAATTTATTAAACAAAAAAGAGAGGTGTTCTTTAATAATGGAAAGAATAGTAAAAGTAAAAGATTATTTAAGAGGAACTTATAAACAAATCACTCTTCGTTTTGATGAAAAGAATTTGGTCGAATTAGAGTGCTATTGTAATTACGACCCAGCTTTTCGTAAAAAAGACGGAAACAGAGTAATGATTATACGAAAAGTAGAAATACAAAATGAAGATGGCTCTTGGAGTCTTTATCCAAGCGTTACTTGGCTTGATGGAGTCGAAAATGATGAACAGCTTGAGACAAAAGTCTTAGTCAAGATAACCGGTGAAGAAGGAATTGATGTCATGTGTTCTCTTAATGGACTTCCAGATGCAAAGTTAATATTGGCAGCAGGAGAAGCTGGGGTTCATACAGAAACGATAGATGGTTAATCTTCAACGGCTTATTTAAACAGATAAACCGTTTTTTTATTTAAATAGAGAATTTTCTCATAAACTAGGTTTTAGTATAATTTGTCTCTTGGGGCTAATAAAAATTGCTCAAAAGGCAGTTTTTTGATAGAATAAAGCACAAAGGTTAAGTTTGATTTAAAACAAATTAAAATTATGGAAGAAAAACCTAAACCATTTAATAAAGAAGCTGAACAAAAAATAAAAGATTTAGGCTGGATAGAAGAAAAATCAAGCGATGATGAGGTTTTAGAAATGATAAATCATATAAAAAATAACGAAGCTTTATTGGACGAAATTAAAGAAAAAATGAAGAAAAGCGGAGAGAAAAATTTAGAAAAAGCTTTAAGAAAGTATGCTGAGCAGAAAATTACACAGCATAAAGAAACAGAAGAAGGAGTTAAGGAAAGGTATAGTGAGCCACCAAAAGAATTTTAACATTGAGTATAATGAATCTCGCAAAAAAGTCGCCTAAAAAGCGATTTTTTAGTGAATTGACATATGTTTATTTCTTTTTGATAATAATAGACAGATGTAATAAAATATATGACAAAAGAAAGATTTAAAATTGTGCCAGCCGTATACTTGGTTTTAATGAAAGATAACAAAATTCTTCTTTCAAGAAGATACAATACAGGCTATTTTGATAATTATTATAGTTTTCCTGCCGGGCATTTAGATGGAAAAGAAACACTAAAACAGGCTATGGTTAGAGAGGCAAGCGAGGAAATAGGAATACTTCTAGATGTAAACGATTTAGAGCTAATCCATGTAATGAACAGGAAAATACCAGACAATGAAAGAGTAGACTTCTTTTTTACGGCAAAAAAATGGGAAGGACAACCAAGTATTATGGAAACTGATAGGTGTGATAATTTGACTTGGTTTGAATTTAGTAATTTACCTAAAAACATAATTCCTTATATTAAACAAGTAATTGACTCTTTTTTGAATAATCTAATTTATAGTGAACGTGAAGGAGCAGAAGATTAATAAAAATATAAAAACCCCAATTAAAAGAAAATTGTTTTTGTTAATGGTAGTCTTTTGGGCGTTGGTTATAACTTTTATTATAGCAGTAAGTTATATTTTTATTCCCATAACAATACCAATAAGACGTTCTCTTTGGCCATGTTTTATTGCTCTTACAATTACATCCTTTCTTCTCAGTGTAATTTTGATATTTTTAACTCTTAAACAAAAAATAAAGGGTTGGTTTAAAAAGTTTTTACTGCTTACGGGAGTTTCTGTTATTGGAATGCCAGTTAGTATTATTTTACACAACCTTATTTACGGTTTATTTATTCACTTTTTTGGTCAGGGTTTTTGGCAAAGAATTGGCCTATCAGATGAGCCTATATTCTTTATCATAGCAGTCTTTGTGTGCCCAATAGGATTTTTGGTTGGAGTAATTGGTAGTATCGTGTTGCTTATTAAACAAAGAAAAAAACCTAATATTGTCTATCCGTTGGAATAGATTAGTACTCGGTTTAAGCAACTAAATTGCCTAGGACACTAGGGCGTCAAATAGTTATAAGGCATAGTCCGAATGTTTGGTTTGGTTTTTGTTATTATAAAACAGGCTAACAGACAAAATTAAATGAGTAATAAAAAAGATAAAGCCTTTAGGTGGGATAAAATATATAAAAAAAGAGCACATTGGGAGAAAGGATTTTCTAAAGAAGTTTTAGAGTTTAGTAAGTATTTGAGAAAAGGAGACAGGGTCTTAGATGCTGGCTGTGGTTCTGGTAGAAGCTCTATTTTTTTAGCCCGAGAAGGATTCGAAGTCTGGGGGGTTGATATTTCTAAAGAGGGAATAAAAAAAGCAAAGAATAAAATTCAATTAAAGACCCTACATTTTTTGGTAGGAGACATAGAAAACCTTCCTTTTAAAAAAGGTTTCTTTGATGCTGTTTATTCAGAAAGTGTTTTAAATTTTGTTCCGTTAGAAAAAGCAGCGTCGGAAATCTTCAGAGTTCTAAAAAAAGGTGGTGTAGCATTTATTTGGCTTTTATTAAACATAAAGATTATATCAACAGGAAAAATAAGAAAGTTTTATAACAAGGAAGATATAATTTCAGTCTATAGAAAGAAATTCAAAATATTAGAACAAAAAGATTTTACTAGAAAAGACTTAAAAGCTGAAAATCCCCATACACACAAGATGTTTGTGATAATTTTGAAGAAATAAAACAGGTTGCTTTATTAAATCTTCTAATCTTTGATTGACAAAGCTATTTGGATTCAATAGACTGGTTTTAGCACATAAAAAAGTGATAAAAAATGAATGAAGATAAGAAAGAAACAATTCAATATTTGACAATAAATAGTTATATATTGTACTTGTTTTCGTTGGCTACTTTGAATGGAGTAAAGAGATTTACCAACTCGACAAGTAAGATTCATCAGGTATTCTATGATTTAAAAGAAAAGTATCCTGATATTTTTCATGAGTTGAATTTCATGACCTGTGAACCCACCCCTTTTTCTAAAGAGTTATCTGAAGTTTTTTTTAACTTAAGCTTTAGTAAATGTATAATTGTAGAAATAGGTTTAGGGTCCAGTATATTTAAAGTAAGCAGGGGGGTAGCAAGAGATATAAGGATGATAGTAGAAAACAAAAACCGTAGAAACAACGAAAAAAAAGAGGTTTTGTGGAAAATAGCCAAGGAAATAGAAAAGAAGCTAGGTTGTTATGATATGTAAAATGTTGAGAGGTATTATTTTCCTCTCTTTTTTTATACTTTAATGTTTTCTGTTTTTATGATTTTAGTTCTGACATTACTTGCTTCTTGAAGTAAAATTTTCATCTGTTTTATTGAATTGTTTTTTGGTAAAATAAAAATGAAGAATTATAATAAACATATTCTTAATTAAAAAATAACATGTCTAAAATAATAATTGCAATCATTGCTATAATAATCGCTATAGGGGTAGGCTCTTGGTCTTATCAAACATCAATACTTGAAAACGAGATTAAAGACGAAGCTTCGATACTTCTTGAGAATATTAAGAAAGAAACTGGAATAAGTTTCTCGGAGATAAAAGAGATTGAATTTAGATGGTTTACTCAAGTAGATCCTGAATTAAAAGAAGAAATTATACTTGGAAAAGGATTTGAAGTTAAGAGTATACTAGATGAGCAATATAATAATATTAAGCAGTTTTTTGAAAACAATGGTTTTAAAGCAGATATTTACAATATAGCCGATGGTCTGGTTTCTGGATTAGTGGGATATAGAAAAGAAAAGATGGCTTGTATTGTTGAAAGTGGTGTCACGGGACATAAAGAAGCTGACTTTCAATGGGACCCATTGGGAATTAATACTAGAGATGTGATAGTAAATTGTGGTGAGCTTGAAAAAATCGAAGTAGAATACGCAACAAAAGATTGGCAGATTTATATAAATGAAAAATATGAATATTCTTTTAAATATCCGACAGATTGTCTTTATGGTCCATTGCCTAGTTACTGCAAACAAAATCCTCCAGAAGAAAGATCTCGAGAATGTTTATGTTATCTAAATGCTAAGAACTTAGACGAAGTATCTCTTGGAACGTTTACAGGCACAAAGTCTGATTTAATAGGTGCTTCTTTTTCAGTTTCTTCTTATCCTACTGAAGCATATAATTTTCCTAGCGATACAGATTTTGTTGATTGGCTTACGGAAAAGTTTTCTTATCAAGATATTGAGGTTAATCCAGATATAAACTTGGAAGGAGTGTCAGTTGTTGGATTTTATACTCCTCAATCATCCAAAGCTTATTCTCAAGAAGAAATTTATTTTATAAGGAACGATAAGCTTTTTAAAATCTATATGATAAATGTAGATAACGAGTACAATAAAGAGTTATACGATAAAATACTTTTTACTTTTAGTTTTATTACAGAAAAAGTTGTTGACAAAGAGCAAGCTTGTATTAATTCTGGAGGTGTAGTAACAATTTCTTCATGCTATAATTCAGCGGAAGAATATCCAAACCTTTGCCTCGTTGGCCTTGGTTGTTCGCCGGACAATAGTCAAGAAATAAGAATTTGTGATTGTGGAGCTGATAAATGTTTTGATGGTAACGAGTGTGTTGTTCCAGAAAGTGAATAGGAAAATTATCTACTTGGAACAAATAAATTTAGTTGGAATAAATAAGAAATAATTTTTAATTACTACAGAATAAAAAATAAAACAAGTATTATTTTACTTTTATAAAAGACTCCTATTACGGGAGTTTTTTATTAAAAAGGTTGTTAATTATTAGTAGTTGACTAATATTTTATTGTTTGATAATCTTGACCTATACCCATGGTAGGGGTATAAATTAACCAATAACACTAAGTATTACGACTAACCAGAAAGACAAAAAAGAAATTCTTGAAGTTGTCAAATTATTAAATAAATAATTTAATATTACAATAATTATGAAAACATATATTCTAATTTCATTGACTTCAATTTTAGTTGGTAGTGCTATAGGGGCAACAGCAGTCTTTTCTATTTATGATGGTTACGGAATGCTTGAAGAGTCTCAAGAAGCTGACAAGTCAATTTCTTACGATATTCAGGATCTTAATCTAGAATCAACAGATTTAGCTGCCGCTACTAGTTTTTTAAGATTTAGAGAAATAAAATCATCTTTTACGCCTTCAGGTGTCCCTGATGTTTATGGAAAAGAATTAAATATTTCTTTTGATGAAGTCCAAGACGCTATTGATAAAGTTAGAGTATATGGTCCCACTTACGGCGAAGAAGGGAAAAAAATAATTTTAACTGGTAGTGATTTAGATAGATATATAGATATTGGATTTGGTATTGCATGTGAATATTGCTGTGGAGTAAAAGCATTAGTTAGAGAGAATGGAGAAGCTGCCTGCGGTTGTGCTCATTCAATAATGATGAGAGGGTTGGCTGCTTATTTAATTAAAAATCACACAGAGCTTTCTAATAAGCAGATTTTAGATGAATTAGAAAAATGGAAAATAACTTATTTTCCAAAACAGACATTGTCAGCAAAATTTAAAGAATTAGAAGATGCTGGAGAAACAGGAATAAAAGAAATTTTAGAAGAGTTTCCAGGCTTCTTACCTCAAATGGTTGGAGGATGTTAAAAAAATGAACAAATTTAAATTTCAAAATTTCAAAATTTTAAGTTTAATCTGGGGAATTGTTTTGGTATTAGTTTTATCAATAAATTTCATCAAAAAAATTAGGGACACAAATGCAAATAATGTTCAGGATTCTGAATCTACCGATATTGTTAAAGAAAATAAAATAGTAGAAAAAGCCTCAGCCGCAGAATTATATCTTTTATTTGAATGTCCTTGTTGTGGTAAAGCAATTAGTGAATGTTCTTGTCCAATGGCAAAAGAGAGAATGGCTTTTATAGATGGTGTAACAGCAGTAGAGATATCTAAAGATGAAGCAATACTTACATATATTAAGAAATATAGCTTAGAATCTTTTATGGATGAAGAGAAACAAAAAGAATTTCAAGAGAAATCAGCAAAGAATGCCCCAGAAGATAGGCCAATAATTTCTACAAATCATGATTTTTATGATTTTGGAGATATTAGTCAAAAGGAAGGAACTGCAATAACCTTTTTTGAAATTACAAATGAAGGAAAAACAGATTTAGTTATTAATAAATTAGATTCTTCTTGCGGTTGTACTTCTGCTTCAATTGTTTATCAGGGAGAAGAGGGTCCAGTTTTCGCAATGGCAGGCCACGGTAAAGAAAATCCAACTGACTGGCAGATAGTTATTCCCTCTGGAGAGAAAGCTCAACTTAAAGTTTACTATGACCCCGATGTCCATCCAAACTTCCGGGGAGTAGTTATTAGAACAGTTTCTGTTTATTCTGATGATCCAATTAATTTTCAAAAAAAGGTAACAATTGAATTAAATCAAGTTGATTAAAATTATGAAGCCAAAAACTCTTTTTTTAATAATTTTTATTTCGATTATTACTGGGTTAAGTATTTTTGGTTATTTTAAAGCTATTCCCAGTGCAAAAGACGGGGTAGGAAAACGGCCTGAGATTGAAATTACACCCGAATATTTTGATTTCGGAGAAGTTGAATACGGAGAAATTATGAAATATACTTTTAAAGTTAAAAATTTAGGTGAAGATATTTTGGAGATTAAAAGAGTGGCCACTTCTTGCGCCTGTACAAAAGCTGAAATTGTTAAGGAAAAAATTGGTCCAGGAGAGGAGACAGAACTCTTGGTAACCTATGATACTGGAGCTATGTCAGGGCCTCACGGGAAGGGTAGCCAAGAAAGAATTATTTACGTTAAAAGCAATGACTCAATAAACCCTCAAGTTGAAACAATAATTAAAGCATATGTTAAATAATTTTCTTGCCAATATTAGTACTGCAGGGCCTTCAAAGATGATTCCTTTAGTGGTAACCACTGGTCTTTTAGACGGAATCTCTCCCTGTGTAATTGCTATTTTAATTTTCTTTATTGCTTTTTTATTATCTCTGAAAAAAAGCTTTAAAAACATTTTGTTTTTGGGATTAGTTTATATTTTTGTGGTCTTTCTAACTTATTTAACAGTAGGCGTGGGATTATTTTCTGGGTTTATGATGTTTGGCAGGCACCATTTTTTTGCTGAACTTGGCTCCTGGTTTCTAATCTTCTGGGGAATAATTCAGCTTAAAGATGCTTTTTTTCCAAAACTACCTTTTCATTTAAGAATGCCAAAAGCTTCCAGCCAAAAGATCAAATTTTGGCTAGAAAAAGCAACCTTGCCCGGAGTAATAATAGCTGCTTTTTTTGTAGGATTATGTGCTGTGCCATGCTCGGCAGGAATTTATACCGCGATTACATCTCTTTTAGCTTCCCAAACTACCTACTCAATCGGCTTTCTATATCTTTTGCTTTATAACTTTATGGTCATTGTGCCTTTACTTGTTTTGCTTTTCCTTTCTGTTAACTCTTTCACTTTAGGAAAAATTGTTGAGTTCCGTCAAAAAAATGAGAAAGCTGAAAAAATAGTTATGGGGTTCACGATGATTGTCTTAGGGGCTGGAATTTTAATGTTTTTCATTTAAATTATGGAGCAAAAAAATAATCAAAAAAATGAGGAGTGTCCGCTTTGCAAAGTTTCTGAAGATACAATAAAAATATTGAAAGAGCAAAAGAAGTCTGGCACAAAAGAAGAATCTGATATAGATACTAAGAAAAAATCGTCTTGGAAATTTAGGATTATATTTTTAATGTTTGTTCTTATTTCAGGTGGTCTTATCTTTTACCGAATCTCTGGACAATCTTTCCCAGAACTTGGAATAAAAAAAGAGATTTTAAATGTGTTGTTTAAAAATTTGGAAGTTGGCGATCCAGCTCCTGATTTTGTTTCTGAAGACGTTTTTGGGAATAAGATTACTTTGAGCGATTTCAAAGATAATAAACCAGTTCTTTTAGTTTTTTGGGCAACTTGGTGTGGTTATTGCGCTCAAGAATTGCCAAGCTTGAAAAGCTTTGCTCAAGATTATAAAGATAAAATTCAGGTAATTATTATTGTTAGTGGAGAAGAAAAAGAAGTAATAGAAAACTATATTCAAGAGAATGATATTGATATTCCAATACTTTTAGACGAGAATAGAAAAATTTGGAATCAATATTTGATTAGAGGTACACCATCCCATTTTTTAATTGATACGGAAGGGAAAATTGCCGGTTTAAGGCCTGGTTTAGCTTTAAGAGAGAATTTGGAGATTATGATGACTATGTTAATTGAGTTTTGGTAAACTATGATTCAAAAAATTTCTATTATTACTGCTTTTTCTGCTGGTTTTTTGTCTTTTTTAGCTCCTTGTATTTTGCCTTTAATCCCGCCTTATCTTGCCTGGCTTTTTGGAATTTCCTCGAAGGAGGATTTTAGAAAAAGAAAGATTAAAATCAAACTTTTTCTTCACAGTTTATTGTTTATTTTAGGTTTTTCAATAGTTTTTATTATCTTAGGAGCAAGCGCTAGTTTTGTCGGCAAAATTTTCGCCGCTCATCGCTTATTAGTTCAAAGAATCGGAGGTTTAATTATTATTCTATTTGGACTAGAATTCATCGGCTTTTTAAAAATATTAAAAAATCACCGCATTGATTTAATTAAAAAGTTATTTAATAAACTTAATCACAAAACAGGCTCTTTCTTAGTTGGTTTAACTTTTGCTTTTGCTTGGGTGGCTTGCTTTTCTCCAATTTTAGGTTCAATTTTAATTTTATCTTCTTTTCAGGGCAGTCTTACTCAAGGGGTTATTCTTTTAAGTTTTTATTCATTAGGATTAGCCATTCCTTTTCTCTTAACTTCTTTATTTCTTAGTTTTATAATAGAAAGAATTAAAGTTTTTACTGGAATAATCAAATGGATTAATTTGTTTTCTGGTCTTATTCTTATTACTTTAGGCGTTCTACTTTTTACTGATAAATTTTATAAAATCGTAATGTGGATTTCTAAATTATATTAAAATTAAATATGAATAATCATAATTTAACAAAAAAAGAAGAGTATCTATTAAAAAAGCAGAAAAAAGAACAAGAGCGTTTGCTTAAAGTCCGTCAAAAGAAAATTAGGAAAATAATTAAACTTTCTTCGATTTCATTAATTGCAATATTAGTGATCGGAGGAGTAGTTTTTGGAGCAACCAAGTTTTTTAAAGGAAGAAATTTTGATGTACCAAAAATTGAAGTCGTTCATCTAGAATATAATGCTAGAGCTGTTTCTATGGCTGATGGTTTAGTCAAGCATACTTATGAAATTAAAAATATTGGACAAGACGATTTAAAAATTAAAAGAATTTGGACATCTTGTATGTGCACAACAGCTCGTTTAAGGGTGAGAGATAAATTAAGTCCTGAATTCGGTATGCATGATACTTCATTGTTGTGGTCCCAAAAGATTGCTGTAGGAGAAACAGGATACTTAGAAGTTGTTTTTGATCCAGCTTTTCATGGAGCCAGTGGCACAGGTCTTATTACTAGAGCAGTTCACGTATCAACAAATGACCCTAATAATAAAAATATAGAATTTTTATTATTAGCAAATGTAACAAAATAATATGGAAAATGTTAATCATTTTGGGCAATGGGAAATAGTTTTAATAATGCTTGTAATATTTGGTTGGTTTATTTTCAAATTTCTAAAACCAAAGAAAAAAATAGAATGGCGGAACAGTGGAATTCTAGGTGCATTTATAATTGCTCTTTATGCTGAGATGTATGGTTTTCCTTTGACTATTTATATTCTTTCTTCTGTATTTGGTATTAAGCTTCCCCTTAATCATATCAGTGGTCATCTTTGGGCTTCTTTATTTGGTTTAGGAGAAATTGGAGCAATGATTGAGATGACAGTTGGTTATTTGATAATAATAACAGGTGTTCTTTTGGTGACTACTGGCTGGGAGAAGATTTATAGAACTAAAAATGAGTTGATGACCGATGGAATTTATAAATATATGCGTCATCCTCAATATACAGGAATAATTTTAATTACTTTTGGCATGCTTGTTCATTGGCCAACATTAATTACTTTATTGATGTGGCCTTTCTTAATTTTGGCTTATTATACTTTAGCTAAAAAAGAAGAAAAAAAATTAGAAAAAAAGTTTGGTGAAACTTATCAAAAATATAAAAGCATAACTCCAATGTTTTTACCTCGCTTTAGGGTAATTAGTATAAAATAAAGGTCGAATTTTAAAAAATTAAATAAAAAATTAAATCATGTTTAACTTTTTTAAGGAGAAATGTCCTATTTGCAAAATGGAGCTGGAAAAAGGAAAAGACTATCCTGAAATGAATGGCAAGAAATTTTGTTCTGAAGAGTGTCGAGAAAAATATAGAAAAGAAATGACGAAAAACCAGTCACGATCAAAATCTGGAGGAGGTTGTTGCGGTTAATTGATAAATAGAGATTATTAATAGCTAAAACTTTTACTTAAATTTTTAATTAGCAATATCTGAGTTTCAAGATTAAAAAAATAAAGTTAATTTAAGATGAATCAATCTTTTCAACATTCGAATAAAAAAGATAATAAACATTTACTTTGGATGGCTATTTGTTGCTTGGCGGTTGTTGGAGGAACAATTATTTTGCTCAGACATTTTAATGTTGGCGAAATAGGTTTTGTCTTATTAATTCTTTTATGTCCTGTTTTTCATTATTTTATGATGAAAAAAATGCATAAAAAAGATGTAACAGATTAACTCTAAACTCTTATGGATATTATTGCTAATAAAAAATTTATTATAATTGGCTTGGTAGCTGGTCTGTCCTTGTTGATTTTGTATTTTCTTATTCTCTCAGTAGCTAATTCTTTTTCTCATGCTATTGAGCAGTTTAGCCAGATGTGGTATTGGATTTTACTCTTGACAGTTGGTTTTGGATTACAGGTAGGTCTTTATTTTTTTATCAAATCATCTTTTTGTTCAGCACGAATGATTGGGTCTACGACAGCTATAGCTACCTCGGGCGGCATTTCTGCTGGTTCAATGGTTGCTTGTTGTCTTCATCATTTAATTGATGTTTTACCGTTGATAGGATTGGTGGCAACTGCTGTATTTTTAGCTAAATATCAATTATTTTTTATTATTATTGGAATTTTTTCAAATTTAATTGGTGTTATTATAATGTTAGAAATTATTCAAAAATATAGATTGTCTGAAGGTTTTTTAAAAAAAATATTAATATATAATATGAGTAAGATTAAAAAAATAATCATTGGGATTTCCTTAATTTTGCTTTTAATAATTTTTTTCTTGATAAATAACCAAACAAATAAAGATATTTTAACAGTAGCAACAATTTCTTCTAAGGTTGATAGTGAGCCAGAAGTAATAGAGATAGAGACAATAAAATTATCTAGTAAAACAAATAGTCAGGATGGAATTACGTTTGAGGTAATACCGCTAGATTTTAATTTTGATGATCCTGTCAGATTTGAGATAAAAATTGATACTCATTCCGGTTCTTTAGATTTTGATATGAGTAAAGTGTCAATTTTAGAGGATGATAGTGGTAATCAATATAAGGCATTGAATTGGCAAGGTTCGTCTCCGGGTGGTCATCATCGCTCAGGAGTTATTTCATTCCCTAGGTTGGATATTCAAACAAAGAGGTTAAAACTCGTTATTGGAAGTGTCTCGCCAAGAATCTTTGAATGGAATTTAGAATAATGATGAAAAAGAGAAATTGTTAATTTGGAATTTTCTTATTGTAATTATATAATGAAAGTAGAAGTTTCTTAGAAAAAATGTCTGATTTATAAATGTCGGAAATAATATAAATTTTTTAAGGTTTTATTTATGAAATTTAATGTAAAAGCTTTATCTATTACTAGTGGAATTTTTTGGGGAGTAGTCTTATTTTGGATAGTATTAATAGGAGGGGTTTGGGAAATAAATGCTTTTTGGGCTAGTCCAGAAGCGGCTCAAATAGTTACTTATATTTATCCTGGAATAACTCTTACAATAGAAGGAGCATTTTTGGCTTTAATTTGGGGATTATTCTGTGGAGTTCTGTGTGGATGGATTTTCGGCTGGTTTTATAATAGAATTTCAGAAAAAGTTTCTTAAAAATAAAAAATAATACATCTTAATATTATCTTTGTTTTATTTATATGACAAAAAAAATTATCTTCACAATTTTCGGTATGCATTGTGCTAGTTGTGCTGTTAGTATTGAAAAGGCTCTTAAAAAAGAAGAGGGAATTTTCGAAATAAATGTTAATTTTGCATCAGAGAAAGCTTTTATAAAATTTGATTCTAAAAAAATAAACGTTTTTGATATTAAAAAAGTCATTAAGAAAACTGGCTACGATGTTGTTGGAGAAAAAGAAGAAGTTGAGGGTATTAAGAAAATTAATTTAAAAGTTAGCGGAATGTCTTCTCCTCATTGTGCCTTGATTGTTGAAGATGTTTTGAGAAAAACTAAGGGAGTAATTAATATTAAAACAGAGTTTGCTATGGAAAGAGTAATACTAAATTTTAACCCGAAAATAGTAAAAATTCATCAAGTAATTAAAGCTGTTCAAGATGCTGGTTATGAAGCAAGAGAGGAAACAGTCTTAGAAAGAGAAAAAGAATTGAAAGAAAAGGAAATACAAGACTTAAAGAAAAGGGTCATTATTTCTCTGATTTTTTCAATTCCTTTATTGTATTTTTCTATGGGTTGGATGATTGGTTTACCTATTCCTTTTATAGAGAATGTCTTAATTCAAGCGTTAATTCAATTTTTATTAACAACTCCAGTGATAATAGCAGCTTTCAAGTTATACATTTCTGGATTCAAGAGTTTAATCAGGTTAACTCCCAATATGGACTCTTTAATTTTTATAGGAACTTCTGCAGCCTATATTTATAGTGTTGCAATTTCACTTGCTGTCTGGATTGGTATCGGATCTTTTGGGATTGAAGAGCTTTATTATGAAATAGCGGCCTTCATTCTTCTTTTTATTTTATTAGGAAAATATTTAGAATCTCTTACTAAAGGAAAAACCTCGGCTGTTTTACAAAAATTGATTGGACTTCAAGCAAAAACTGCTAGGATATTAAAAAATGGAGAAGATGTAGAAATTCCTGTTGAAGATGTTGATGTCAATGATATTGTAATAGTAAGACCCGGAGAGAAAATTCCAGTAGATGGTATAGTGGTTGAAGGTTATTCTGGGGTTGATGAAAAAGTAATAACAGGGGAGAGTATGCCTGTTGAAAAAAGGAAAGGTGATAAAGTCATTGGTAGTACAATGAATAAGACTGGAATGTTGAAATTCAGAGTGACAAAGGTTGGAAAAAATACGGCCTTAGCTCAAATTATTAAAATTGTTGAGGAGGCAATGACTTCAAAAGCACCAATTCAATTATTGGCGGATAAAGTTTCTTTATATTTTGTTCCGGGTGTAATCATAATAGCTATTTTGTCTTTTATCTTTTGGTATTTTATAGCTGGTATGTCTTTTATTTTTTCTCTTGGTATTTTAATTACTGTTTTAATTATTGCTTGTCCTTGTGCTTTAGGTTTAGCTACTCCGACTGCTATCATGGTTGGTACTGGATTAGCGGCCGAAAGGGGGATTTTAATAAAAAGTGCATCAGCTTTAGAAACTTCCCAAAAAGTCCAAACTATTGTATTTGATAAAACAGGAACTTTGACAAAAGGAGAGCCAGAAGTTACTGATATTGTGGCTTTTGGAGAATATAATAAAAATGATGTTTTAAGATACGGGGCTATAGTTGAAAAGAGTTCAGAGCATTCTTTAGGAGAATCTATAGTTAAAGAAGCAAAAAATAAAAATATTAAAATTCCAGATGCCAGTTTTTTTAAAGCTATACCTGGAAAGGGAGTGAGAGGAAAATATCAAGAAAAAGATATTTTATTTGGGAATAGAAGATTAATGAAAGACAGTAATATTAAAACAAGTCAAATTGAAGCAGAAATGATAAGACTGGAAAAACAAGGAAAGACAGTTATGATTTTAGCTTTTAATCAAGAACTTGTTGGCATAATTGCTGTAGCTGACACTTTAAAGCAGCATAGCAAGGAAGCAGTTCAAACCCTGAAGAAAATGGGTAAGGAGGTATTGATTATTACTGGAGATAATAAAAGAGTTGGGGATGCAATAGCTGAAAAGCTTGGTATTGATAGAGTGCTGGCTGATGTTTTACCAGGTGATAAGGCTCAGGAAATTAAAAAACTCCAAGAGCAGAGTAAGGTTGTAGCTATGGTTGGCGATGGAATTAATGATGCTCCTGCTTTAGCTCAGGCCGATATTGGTATTGCTCTTGGCTCTGGTACCGATGTTGCTATGGAAACAGGTGAAATAGTTTTAATTAAAGATGATTTAAGGGATGTTGTTGTCTCAATAGATCTAAGTGCTTTTACAGTAAAGAAGATTAAACAGAACCTATTTTGGGCTTTTTTCTACAATTCTGTTGGCATTCCAATAGCAGCTGGAATTCTTTATCCTTATTTTGGGTTTTTATTAAGTCCAATGATTGCTGCCGCAGCTATGGCTCTTTCTTCTATCAGTGTTGTTTCGAATGCTCTTCTTATGAGAAGATATAAGACTGATATTAATTTTTAAATATGAAACCGTAATGAATCCAGAGATTTTTTAAAATGAAGATACTTGTCTTTTGAGAAAGCTGATTCTCCAAAAGGCCCTAACGCAGTGAACGTAACCCGTATCTAAGAATTAATTCATTGAATTAAAAATGAAACAAAGCTCATTCTTGGGCTTTTTTCATAATTAGCTAGATGTTTTTTATTATTAGCCGTAAAAGTTTTTCACAATTTTTAATGCTTGACTAAATCTTTACTGTTTGATAATTATAGCCTATACCTGTGGTTGGGGTATAAATAAATTAATAACACTAAATACTATGACTGATCAAAAACAAAAAACTCTTATTAATTTCAAAAAAACTCAAACTTTAATAGGAAAGGTAATAAAAATGATTGAAAATAAAGAATATTGTATTAATATTATGCAGCAGAACTTGGCAGCTATTGGTCTTTTAAAATCTGCTCATCAGATGTTGATGGAAGGCCATCTAAATAATTGCTTCACGAAAGCAATGCAATCTAGTAATGAGAAAAGGAAACAAGACATGATAAAGGAAATTTTAAAAGTAACTAAATTATCTAACAAATAAAATTATGTCAAAGAAATATTTATTGTTTGCTGTCATGGCTTTTTTTCTTTTTATGGGTGGTTGGATGTTTCAAAATAAACTTTCTGAGGAAGATACTAATAACTCAGGAATTGTTTCTAAAAGTCAGTGCGAGGTAGACGAAATGATTTTTTATTATCTTGATCAATGTTTTTGGTGTCAAAAAGTAAAACAAGAGGGGACTATTTCAAAAATTGAAGAGTTGGGTGTTAATGTACAACAAATTAATGCTAAAAATATTGCTTCGGTTCGTCATCAATTCCGAGGTGTTCCTACATTTGTTGTTGGTGACAAAGTGTATTCTGGTTATAAAACTTTTGAAGAATTAAGTGCGCTACTTGATTGTCCAATAGAAAATAATCAACCTCTTCTATCTCAAGAATTTAAGGGAGAACAAGGAGTATCAGTAGCTCTTATAGATGGGCAACTAATTTTGGAGGTGGAAGAGTTAGGTGATGGTTTTGTTCGCTATTATAATACGAAACTTCCTAGTGGCAAAATAGTTTATTTCTTTGTAGTTAAAGATGAGGCTGGTATTTATCGTGCTGCCGCTAATGCTTGCCAAGTTTGTTTTGATACTAGGATGGGTTTTAGTCAGGAGGGAGATTTTATGAAATGTAACACTTGTGGTAATAAATATCCTTTAAATAAAATTGCCACAGAAAAAGGTGGATGTAATCCTGGACCTATAAATCCAAATCTGAAAGTTGAGGATGGGAAGATTACCATTAATCAATCAGAAATAGAACAGGTTGCTGATTTATTTTAAAATAATATGTATAAATTTATTCCTATAATTTTAATGTTCTTAGTAGGTGGGCTTATTAGTGGTTTTGTTTTTGGTATTCAAAGTTCTGATTTTGAGAAATTAAATGCAGAAGAGATGCATCAAAGAATAATCCAAGAAAGAGATTTTGCTATTAATCAAGCGGTAGATAGCGGTGATTATGAATGTTGTATTAACCCTCCTTGCACAATGTGCTATATGGAGGCTAATCAATGGAATAATTATACTCCTGGTACTTGTGCTTGTGATGATTTAATTGCTCAGGGAAAGGAACCTTGTCCTCAATGTAAAAAAGGATCATGTGGAGGTAGTGAAGGTTCTACTTGTGATTTTGAATTAAATTAACATCTAACAATTTATGCTTAGAACAATAAAAATTCAAATTGACGGTATTTATTGTAAAAGTTGTAAAATTTTAATTGAAACAGAGGTTGATGTTTTAATAGGTGTTAAAGATATTAATATTAATTATCAGAACGGAGAATGCCAAATAGAATTTGATGATTCGAGAGTGTCTCAAAAGAAAATATTTGAAGTGATTGAAAAGCTAAATTATAAAGTTATAAAAAATCCAGACAAGAAAAAACCTGCTAAAAAACCAATTACTAAAAAGCTTATTATCGCTGGTGTTTTATTAGTATTATTTTTTTTAGGATATTTTTTAATTAAGTATTTTGGACTATTCGAGATTCTTGCAAGATTAAACGAGCAGAATATTAGTTATTGGTTAATTTTTCTAATCGGTTTTTTGGTTAGTTTTCATTGTATAGGAATGTGTGGTGGTCTAGTTGTTGCTTATACTACTTCCTTACTTGCCAAGCCTACAGAAGATAAGAATCGTCATGTTAAAGAAAAATTTCTATTACCTCATTTACAATACAATGCAGGTAGAATGCTTTCCTATGCTCTTGTAGGTGGAATTCTAGGAGGAGTTGGGTCATTTTTTGCTATTAATCCAACATTTACAGGGATTGTTATTTTAATAGCTAGTGTATTTATGGTTTTAATGGGACTATCTTTATTAACTGATTTTAAGTGGCTGGAAAAGATTAAATTAAAAACTCCAGCATTTATTGCTAGTTTTTTATATAACCAACGTCACACCCGAAAACCAAAAGGTCCTTTCATTATCGGATTATTGAATGGGTTTATGCCATGTGGCCCATTACAATCAATGCAAATTTATGCTTTGGCTTCAGGTAGTATTACTAAAGGCGCCTTATCAATGGGGATTTATGCTTTAGGTACGGTACCCTTAATGTTTGGCCTTGGCAGTTTTATTTCTTTAATAAGTCAAGAAAAAATTAAGCAAGTAATGAAATTTTCTGGCGCAGTGGTGATAGTTTTGGGTTTATTTATGTTTAATCGAGGATTAGTAAATTTTGGGTACGGTTTTAGGGCTTTTATTCCTCGTGAGGCTACCAGTCAAACTGAGTACTTAGTGAGTGGTGATATTACGGAATATCAAATTGTTAAAATGGATTTAACTTATCGTGGTTATTCGCCTAATGTTTTATTTATTAAAAAGGATATTCCTGTTCGTTGGATTATTGATGTTAAACAAATGTCTGGTTGTACTGATGAAATAATAATGCCTGAATATAATATAAAAAAGCTACTTGAGTATGGCGAAAATATAATTGAATTTGTGCCTAAAAGATTAGGAGATATTAAGTTTAGTTGTTGGATGCAGATGGTTTGGGGGAAGTTCGTGGTAACAGAAGATGGCATTAATCCCAAACAGCAAAAATTAGAATTAGAGAAAAGCAGTATACCTCAAAGCACGTGTGGCAGTTCTTGTAGTGGAAGTTGCGGTGCATCAAGTTGTGGGTGTTCAAGAATAAGAATAAAATGATAAAATAGTTACAAAGGTTAATTTATTAATTTTAAGACGAATAAATTGTCTCTCGTCTCTTATTAAAAAAATATGAAAAAAATCAATGTTACTTTCGTGGAATCAGAAAAATGGGAAGAGGAATATCTGCGAGATAAGCTTAAGAGAATAAAAAATTTGTCTTTAAAGTTTTTTCCTGAACCATTAAATGATTCTATTTTGAGTAAAATTAAAGACACAGACATCCTAGGAGTTTTTATTTATTCCCAAATTGATAAAAAAGTTATAAATCAATTACCGAATTTAAAGTTCGTTATCACCATGTCGACTGGCTTCGACCACATTGATTTAAAAGCTTGTTTTGAAAAAAATATCAAAGTCAGTAACGTGCCTTTTTATGGAGAAAATACCGTAGCTGAACATACTTTTGCTTTGATTTTAGCTTTATCAAGAAAGCTTCCGGCCTCAATAGAAAAAACAAAAAAATATAATTTTACCCTTGATAATTTAAAGGGCTTTGATTTAAAAGACAAAACATTAGGTATAGTCGGCTTGGGTCATATTGGTCAGCATGTTGCTAGAATGGCAAAAGGATTTGAGATGAAGATTATTGCTAGTGATCCAAGCAAAAATTTGAAATTGGCTAAAAAACTTGGAGTAAAATATGTGACCTTTAATTACTTGTTAGCTCATTCGGATATTATTAGTCTACATGCGCCGTATAATAAAAACACGCATCATTTAATTAACAAAGACAACATTAAACTGATTAAGAAAGGTGCATATCTAGTCAATACTGCTCGTGGTGGCTTGATTGAAACCCAAGCATTAATTATTGCTTTAAACAAAAAAATTCTGGCTGGTGCAGGACTAGATGTTTTAGAAGAAGAATATTTTATTAGAGAAGAGAAGGAATTACTTTCTAAGCCTTTTCAGAAAAAGTGTGATTTAAAAACAGTTTTGCAAGGACATTTATTAATCAGAAATCCGAAAGTTTTAGTTACCCCTCATAATGCTTTTAATTCTGAAGAGGCTCTACAAAGAATTTTAGATACAACAGTTGATAATATTAAGGGGTATTTAAGAAGCAAAATGGTTAATTTAGTGCAATAACCTGTGGTAGAAAATAATATAAAAAAAATAGTTGTTGGTATGTCTGGTGGAGTTGATTCGTCTATGGCTTTAGTGTTACTTAAAAAACAAGGTTGGCAACCAGTTGGAGTTTCGTTGAAATACGCTGTTTGGAAAGATAAGGAAAATTTACTTAGAGAAAATGTTTGTTGCTCAGCTGAATCTTTTGAAATAGCAAAAAATATTTGCAAGGAATTAAATGTACCGCATCACATTTTTAATGTCTCTAAAGAATTTAAAAAAGAAGTGATTGATTATTTTATTTTAGAATTGAAAAATAATAGAACTCCAAACCCGTGCATCATCTGTAATCGATATCTAAAATTTAAAAAACTTTTTGAATGGGCTAAAAAACATAATATTCGATATGTTGCTACCGGACACTATGCTCGCATTAGAGAAGATAAAAAAACTAATAAATACGAACTGCTTAAAGCTAAAGATAGTAATAAGGATCAGACTTACTCTTTATCGTTTTTGCCTCAAAAATGGCTAAAGAATATCATTTTTCCTTTAAGCGATTACACTAAAGAAGAAATTTTTAAAATGGCAAAAAAAGAAGGTTTTGGTTTCTACCTTAAAAGAAAACAAAGTCAGGATTTTTGTTTTGTAGCTGGTAAATGCTTGAATTGTTTTTTGGAAAAAGAGATTGGTATAGAAGAGGGATTAATAAAAGACAGAACTGGTAATATTTTAGGTAAACATAATGGGCTTCATTTTTATACTCTTGGTCAAAGGAAAGGAATAAATTTGTCAGGTGGACCGTATTTTGTGATAGGTTTTGATATAAAAAGTAATATTTTGATAGTCTCTAAAGAAGAGAACGATCTTTTTAATCGGGAAGCAATACTTTTCCCTTATCATTTTATTTCTAATGAAAGATTAGAAAAAAAGATAATAGTTCAAGCTAAAATTCGATCACGGCATGGCTTGGCCAAGGCAACCTTGATCCCGATTAATTCTAGACGAATGAAGATTATTTTCAACAATCCCCAGAAAGCTATTACGCCTGGTCAGTTTGCGGTATTTTATCAAAATAATATATGTCTTGGTGGAGGGAGAATATTAAAATTATGAGTAAAACAATTTTAAAAATTCAGAGTATGCTCAGTTTTTAATTATATTTTTAAGCCCAGACATTGTAAAAATTTTACTATAAAGGAATCGCTAAGAAGACTATTTTTTGATAAAATAAAAGATGAAATTTAATAAACCTTATAAATTAAAAACAATAATATGAAAAATACAATAAAAAGTTTAACTAAAGCATTTATTGGTGAAAGCCAAGCAAGAAATAGATATTCTTTTTACGCTAAAACAGCTAAAAAGGAAGGTTTTGAGCAAATTGCAGAAATCTTTCTTATTACTGCGGAAAATGAAAAAGAACATGCTAAAAAATTGTTTGAACATATAAATGAACTGAAAAAGAAAAACAATGAAAATTTAGATGAAATTAAGGTTGAAGCAGTAGCTCCAATAATATTTGGTAGCACCATTGATAATTTAAAAGCTGCTATTGCTGGCGAGAATTATGAGCACACTCAAATGTATCCAGAGTTTGCTGATGTAGCAGAAAAAGAAGGTTTATCTGAAATTGCTAAAAGATTAAGATCGATTGCAATAGCAGAACAACATCACGAAGAAAGATTTAAAAAACTCTTAAAAGAGGTAGAGGCGGGAACGGTGTTTAAAAAAGAAAAGGAAGTTTGGTGGGTTTGTCGTGAATGTGGTTATGTTTATTTTGGAACGGAAGCACCAGAAAAGTGTCCATCTTGTGATCACCCAAGAAGTTTTTATCAAGTTAAATGCGAAGAGTACTAAAACTAATAAGTGAACAATAACATGACAAAAGAAAATCAAATTTATAAATGTAATATTTGTGGAAATATTGTTGAAGTTTTACATATAGGTGCTGGACAACTTGTTTGTTGTGATCAGCCAATGGAATTATTAGAAGAAAAAACTAAAGATGAAGGTCTTGAAAAGCACGTACCAGTGATTGAGGAATTACCAGCTAATGTATGCCAAGGAAAAGATGGAGTTAAAATAAAAGTAGGAGAGGTAGAACATCCAATGGAAGAAAATCATTATATTGAGTGGATAGAAATTATTTCTGCTGACGGTAAAAGAGGCAAAAAATTTTTGAAACCAGAAGATAAGCCAGAAGTAAAATTTTATACTAGAAAGGAAATTATTGGAGCGAGAGTTTATTGTAATATTCATGGATTATGGAGAGTTGGTTGAGTTGTTAATTAAGCGGGTTTTGCATAGCTATATTAAGGAAGTTTTTAACTCAAGCATTTGGCTTGGTCTTTTGCTATAATAAAATTATGAAAAAGCTTTCAGGAAAAGAACAATTATTAAGACTCATAAACAACAAAGAAAAGATGGTAGCAATGCTTGCCCCTTCTTTCCTTATAGATTTTCCTTATCCTGCAATCATAGGGAAGTTAAAAAGATTGGGCTTTAGCTATGTTGTAGAAGTATCTGCTGGAGCAATAAAAACAAATCAACAACTAAAAGCTTTATTAAAGCTTCGTCCGAATAAAAAGTATATTAGTAGTGCATGCCCAGGGATTGTTCAATTAATTAAGAGTAAATATCCGGAACTTACTCATTTTTTAGCTCCGATAGATTCTCCTATGATAGCTATTGCAAAAATAGTAAAAGAAAAATATCCAAACTATAAAAAGATTTTTATAGGTCCTTGTTTAATGAAGAAAATAGAGGCTCAAGAAAATCCTGAATTAGATATTTTAGTTTTGACTTATAAAGAAATAGCAGAAATTTTTGAGACTAAAAAGATTGTTATAGAAAAACCAGACAATTCTTATTCTTTTGATATTGTTGGCTCAAAAACAAGACTGTATCCTATTTCTGGTGGATTAGCTCAATCTTCAGGTTTAATTCAAAATCTAACTGATCCAGAATGTGACGTTGTTTCCGGAAAAGATTTAGCGGAGGAAGCTATTCAAAAATTTTCAAATGATCCAGATATAAAAGTTTTAGACATTCTTTTTTGCGATGGAGGTTGTATTAATGGTGTAGGTATTATTTCTAAAGACTCTTTAGATAAACGCAGGCAAAAAATTATTAATCATTGGACTAGTAAATGAACAAAGTAGCAAAAACAAGAGTAGAAAATGATTTAAAAGAATCAATATTAAAAATAGTTAATGAAATTGGTGGTTTTGAGAGTTTTATTAAAAAAGGCGATGTTGTTTTATTAAAACCTAATTTTAATACAGCTGATCCTTCACCAGCTTCTACAGATCTAGATTTTTTAAAAGTTGTTACAGAATTAGTTTATAGCTATGGGGCTAAAATAGTTATAATTGGTGAGTCTTCTACTATGAGTTTAAATAGTAGAAAAGTAATGGAGAAAATTGGAGTTTTTGAATTAGAAGCAATGGATACACCTCCTCGTATTTATGTTTTCGATGAAAGGAAATGGATAAAAAAAGAAATACCAAATGGTAAATATTTAAAGAATGTTTCTATTTCTGAATATTTAGATAGGGCTGATAAACTGATTCTTTTACCTAATTTAAAAACGCATTTTTTAGCTAAATTTACGGGAAGTTTAAAGCTATCAGTTGGTTTTATGAAGCCATTTGAAAGAGTAATGCTTCATTTAAAAAATCTGGAGGAAAAAGTAGCTGAACTTAATAAAATTATAAATCCTGACTTGATTATTATGGACGCTAGAAAATGTTTTATTAATAAAGGTCCAGCTGAAGGGGATATTGGAGAACCTGAATTAGTTTTAGCTTCTAAAAGCAGAGTAGCTATAGATGTAGAGGGAATAAAGATTATTCAAAGTTTTAAAGGTAATTCATTAAAAGGAATTGATCCTTTAGAGTTAACTCAAATTAAAAAAGCTATTGAGTTTGGAATAGATCAGTAAAATAATTAAATTTGTGGTTTTTTAAGATTTTTAAGGTTATAATAACAAAAAGGTCGTCTTACAAAAAATAAATAAAATACTATGGATGCACTAAAAACTATAGCATTAATACTAGTTATTATTGGAGGTTTAAACTGGGGACTAGTGGGTTTACTTGAGCTTGATGTAATTGTTATCATTTTTGGCGAAATGTCTATTCTTTCCAGGATAATTTACGGTTTAATGGGATTAGCAGCAGCTTACATTGCTTTTACTTCTTTTACGGAGACGAAACCAGAACCTAAAATTGAAGCAAGAACTGAACCAGAACCTGAAATTGAACCAAAAACTGACTTCGAATAAAAATTAAGAAGTTTTAACAAAAAACCTCTTTTTTGGTGGTTTTTTGTTTTGAGGTGATAGAATAAAAACCACAAAAATGTGGTTTTTTTAATCTTGATTTTTAATTTTATTGTTAGATAATAAGTTAATGAAGAAAGATTATGATTGGTTTAAAAAGATTAATAAACTTGCAAATAAATATAACTGGCTAGACAAGCTGGGTGTCTTTTTTGCTGAATATAGCGGTTTTGTTATGGTAATTTATTTAATTTTTTTACTTGGAAAAAATGAACTTGACCAAGATTTATTTTTTAAAGCAATTGCTTTATCTTTTTTTTCCCGTTTTATTTTACTAAGAGTAGTAAGAAAATTTGTAATTAGAAGCAGGCCATTTACGGATCATAGTGTGAATCTTTTAATTCGTCGTTTAGCTGATCAATCTTTTCCTTCTGGTCATAGCACTTTCTTTTTTACGCTATCTTTTGTTGTTTGGTTTTATGAACAGGAATTAGGAAGCTGGATGTTATTAAATTCTTTTTTTATTGGCTTAGCTCGTATTTTTGTTGGAGTTCATTATCCTTTGGATGTATTAGGAGGTTCTTTCTTGGGTTATTTGGTTGCTTTTTTAAACAAGAAATTTTGGTAAAAAAAGAAGAAATAAAATCTTTTTTGTAGTTTGATTAAAATTGCTAAAACAGAAGGCAATTCATTTTTTTGTTATTTTATCTTTATTTCTTGTAATTCAATTGCTGAAAATCTGTTTTTTTGGTAAAATGAATTCATGACTAAAAAAGAAACAGCAAAAGCTCTAGAAATTCTTTTAGGGTTTAAAAAGAGAGCAGAAAAGTTAAGTGAAAAAGCGAAAGAATGGGAAGTGAATACAAATCTGAATAAAATAATGAAAAAAATGAGTATTCCGTTGGAGTTTTCTGGTGGAGGCGAATTGTCTAAAAAGGGAAAAATAAAATTAATTCAATCTATCAGATATAAGCTAGATGTTTTAAGAGACCATTTTTCGTCTGTTTATCATACAATTCAAAAAAATCCTATGATTTGGGATAAGAAGATTGAAAGCAATGAAAAGAAGTTAGGGAAAAGAATTAGTTTTTATGAAAAAATCATTCCAATATTGTTTCGAAAAAAAACAGAAAAGAAATAAAACTCTACTTTTAGGGTTTTTTATTTATGGATATTATAAATAAAACGAAAATACATTTTCTAGAGGTTTTTAGAAAAAAAGAAAATCCTCCATATACTTATCTTCCTAGACATGTTTTTGAAACGGAAAAATGGGTTGAAAGAATAATTCAAAAATATCCAGAAGCCAATAGGGAGGTTGTTTTGCTGTCTGTTTGGCTTCATGATATAGGTCAGATTATCGGAGAAGATATTGATCATGCGGTGAATTCTGAAAATGAAACTAGGTTATTCCTTCCTAAGATTGAAATTTCTCCAGAAAGAATAGGTGGTGTTACTCACTGTGTTAGAGCTCATAAATGTAAAGATATTCAACCAGACACGTTGGAAGCTAAAATTTTGGCTGTGGCTAATGCTGTTAGTCATATGACAGACTTTTACTATATTACAATGATATCAAGGCTATCAAAAGAAACAGCTTTAAATAAATTAAAAAGAGATTGTCAAATTATTAAATTTTTACCAAGTGTAGAAAAAGAAATAAAGCCTTTTTGTGACGCTTGGAAAGAATTGCTCAATATTTACCCTGATTAAAATTTTGATTATAATTTGATTTGGTGGGTGTTTTTCAATGACGCTTTTTTTATTCTTTCCTAATCCTCTTATAAAGTTTATAATAACTAAAAGTCGTTTTTTAAAATAGAACACTTAAAATAAAATGAATTTGAAATCTGAAGAAAAAGGCTTAAGTTTAATTGAGTTTTTGATGTTTATTTTAATTATTATACTTATTGTTGCATCATCTTTATTCTTTTTTGATCCAGTAAGAAAGTTTAAAAGTGCCAGAGATGCGGAAAGATGGTCGGATGCTTCTTTAATTTTAAATGCAATCAAAGATTATCAAAAAAATAATGATGGTTCTTTTTTAGAAAAAATGGACAATATTTACACTGATGAATGGTACATGATTGTTAGTGGTCCTATGACAGCAGGTTGTGATAATAATAATAATTTTTCAGACATTGAGGTCTATGACGATTATTATTGTATTGATATTTCTGAATTAGTCGATGATGGTTATTTAGGAAATGTTCCTATTAGTCCAACAGGAAAAATACAATGGGACGCAGGAATTAATAATAGTAATAAAGGAACAGGTTACGCCCTAATGGTTGATGAGGATGGAGTTCTTTATATTCAGTCTTGTGAGTCTGAGAATGTTAGCCAAATATTACTTTCGAGATAATTTTTAAAATATGAAAGATAATAAATTTATTCTTAAAACTATTGCTGATTGTTTAGTGGCAGGATTAATATCCGTAGGAGTTTTTCAATCTCCAACTTTTGCCATAGAATCTTTAAGTGGTTACGCAATATTGATTGTTTTGGTTTTATTAACTCTTTTTTTAATGACAATATATTCTTTAAAATTTCATCAAGGAAAAGCAATTACAGGCTTGCTTATTGCTTTGATAATTTCTATGGCCGAAATTTTTGCTATAGGTTATGCTTTAGGGAAAAGCTTTGAAATAATAGCTGTGGTTTGGTTTATTACTATTCCCTCTATTTTGATTTTTGATAAGATTTTGGGTTAGTTTTTATTGGCAAGAAATTATTATTACCAACGAAGATCCCTACGATGAGAATCCAAGGAAAATTATTAAATAAGTTTTTATGAAAACGTCGTCTATATCGCCTATAAATATTGCCTTAATTAAATATTGGGGAAAGAGAGATCAAGATCTTATCCTTCCTTATAATAGCAGTATTAGTATGACAGTGGATAATTTATGCACCCATACTACTGTTGACTTTGATGATAAATATATAGATGATATTTTTATTTTAAATGATAAAGAGGTAGAGAAAGATTCAAAAGAATACAAAAAATATGTTGGTCGTTTTTTAAATATTGTTAGGAAAAAATATAATGTTGATCTAAAAGTTAAAATAGCGAGTAAGAACAATTTTCCCACATCATCTGGACTAGCCTCTTCGGCTTCTGGTTTTTCTGCTTTGTCTACAGCTATTAATTGTGCTTTAAGTTTAGGTTTAGACAGAAAAGAGTTAAGTATTTTAAGTAGGCAAGGCTCGGGTTCTTCTATTAGGTCTATTTATGACGGCTTTGTTGAGTGGAAAAAAGGAGAAAAAGAAGATGGCTCTGATTCATATGCTGAGCAAATTATTAATGATTGGCCCGATTTTAGAATGGTAATTTGCATTACCACCGAAGAAGAAAAAAAGATAAAATCTAGGGCAGGAATGGCTCAGAGTGTTAGTACTTCTCCAATGTATAATAGTTGGTTATTAAGCGTTGACGAAGATATTCGAGTAATGCGAAAAGGAATAAAGGAAAGAAATTTTAGCGTGGTTGGAAAAACAGCAGAAGAAAATTGTTTAAAAATGCACGCAGTAATGATAACAACAAAACCTTCTATTATTTATTGGAATGATGTTACTATTAAAATTATTCAATCTATTATTAATTGGAGACAAAAGGGATTAGAATCTTACTTTACGATTGATGCTGGTCCTCAAGTTAAAATTCTTTGTGTTGAAAATAATATAAAAAAGATTATAGATAATTGTAAAAAGATAAAGGGAATAAAAAATATTATTATTGCAAAACCCGGAAAAGGTTCTAAGATTGTTGATAAACATTTATTTTAATTATGATTAAAGTATCAGCGCCAGGAAAAATTTGTATTGCTGGAGAGTGGGCTGTTTTAGAAAAAGGCAATTACTTAATTGTAGCCTCTGTGAATAAGAGGATTTTTGCCGAAATAAAAAAATCTAAAGATAATTTTATTTATATTTCAATAAAAGACTTTGGTATAAAAAAATTAAAGGCTTCTATTAAAAATAAAAAATTAGTGTTTGAAAAAAAATTAAACACAAAAGAAAAACAAGAAGTTCTTTTTGCGAAGTCTGCTATTGAAGCTGTTGTAAAGTATTTAGGTAAGATTGACTCTTTCGAAATTACAACATGGGGAGAAGAAACAACCACAAAAATTGATAATAAAGTAGTTTCGATTGGAATTGGTGCTTCAGCAGCTAGTGTAGTGGCTATTGTTAGTGGAATTTTAAGATTTCATGGTAAAGATATAGAAAAAAAAGCTTCTAAGGGTAAAATTTATAAATTAGCTGCAATTGCTCATTATTTTGCTCAGGGCAAGATTGGTTCTGGTTTTGGAATAGCTTCTTCTACTTTTGGCGGAGTTATTATTTATAAAAAATTTGATCCATATTGGTTGATAGAGCAAATAAATAAAAATATAAGTTTTAGCGAGATTACAACAATGGAATGGCCAGATCTTTATATTGATTCTCTTTATGTTCCTAGCGGCCTTAATTTACTTTTAGGATGGACCGGTGATTCTTCTTCAACCCCTAAAATGGTTAAAAAAATGAACAAGTGGAAGGAAAAAAATAAAAGGCAATACAGGAGTATGTTAAATAAAATAGGAAGATTAATAGAAAAAATAATAAGGGCTTGGAAAGCTGAGGACAAAGAAAAGATTTTGGATCTTCTTAGGAAAAATGGAGAACTTTTAAAAGATCTTGGTAGAAAAACTAATATAAATATTGAAACTAAAAAATTAGCAATTTTAAGTGATATTGCCAACAAGAACGGAGGAGCTGGCAAGGTTTCTGGTGCAGGGGGCGGTGATTGCGGAATAGCTGTTACTTTTGATCAAAATGATTCAGAAAAAATTATAAGAGAGTGGGAAGGAAAAGGCATTAATCCCATTGATGTTGAGTTATCACTGGATGGCGTCAGGGAAGAATTTTAATCATTCAGTAACCTTGAAAAATGGAAGAAAACAAAATTTTTTTAGAGACTCAAAAACAATTTATTGAAATAGCTGAAGAATTAAAATTAAAATCAAATTTAGTAGAGGAGTTAAAAGAACCTAATTTTTTATTTAAGTTTCAGATTCCGGTTTTAATGGATAATGGAGAGGTCAAAATTTTTATGGGTTTTAGATCTCAACATAACGATGTTTTCGGTCCTTATAAAGGAGGTATTCGTTTTTATGAAAAAGTTTCTAGTGAAGAAATAAAAACATTATCAATGTTAATGACTTGGAAGTGTTCTTTAGTTGGAATTCCTTTTGGTGGAAGTAAGGGAGGAGTAATAGTAAATCCTAGGAATTTAAGCGAAAAAGAATTAGAAAGGCTTTCTAGGGGATATGTGAAAAAATTATTTCCTTTAATGGGTCCCCATAAAGATATACCTGCTCCAGACATGAATACTAATTCTCAAATTATAGCTTGGATGGTTGATGAATATTCAAAATTAAAAGGAGAGTTTAGCCCGGCTGCCTTTACCGGTAAATCATTGAATATAAAAGGTTTGGAAGGAAGAACTGAGGCCACTGGTTATGGAGGAGTAGTAATTCTCGAAAAATTAAAAGAAGTTTTAAATTTAAAACCAGAAAAAACAACTATTGCTATTCAGGGTTTTGGAAATGTTGGTTTTCATTTTGCGAAATTTGCCTTTGAAAAAGGTTATAAAATTGTTGCTTTATCTGAATACAAGGGAGGAGTTTATTTAAAAGAAGGCTTAAATCCTGAAGAAGTTTTTAAATGTAGAAATCAAAAAGATAAAATTGCAGGTTGTTATTGTAGTGGCTCTGTTTGCGATATTAAAGAAGGTAAAACAATTACCAATGAAGAACTTTTAGAAACAGAAGTTGATATTCTTGTTCCTGCTGCCGTAGAAGATGTTGTTAAAGTGGATAATGCTGCTAAAATTAAAGCTAAATATATTATTGCTATGGCTAATCGTCCTATTACCAAGGAAGCTCAAAAGATTTTAGAGAAAAGAGATATTATTGTTGTTCCTGATATTTTATCTAATTCTGGAGGTGTTATAGCTTCTTATTTTGAATGGTTACAAGCCATAGATGAAGATTCATGGGAAAAACAAAAAACCTTTAATAAGCTTTCGAAAATATTAGGAGAAGCTTTTGATAAGGTTTGGAATTTATCTAAAGAAAAAAAAATAAGTCTTGATAAGGCGGCTTATCTTTTGGCAATTTCTCGGGTTGCTAAAGCTATTGAAAAAACAAGATAGTTATTTAGAAAGAATTTTTGTTAAAGGAGGAAGTATTTGTTTTTTTCTTGACATTACCCCTTTAAGGTAGAAAGAATTATTTTTAGGTTTTTTATTAAAAGCTTTTTCCATATAATTATCTTTTTCCCAGAATAACACTTCTGATCCTTGTTTAATAATGTCTGTTGCTAGAAAAACGAGAAGATCATAATCTCGTTTTTTTGCTATTTTTTCTATTGTTTCAAGGAGTTCTTCTTTTCGTTCCAGTGTTTCTTTTAAATCACAGACTTCAATTTGACCGCCACCAAGTTTTTTATTCTTGAAATCATATTCTTTAAAATCACTTAAAATAATCTCTCGAGCTGTTAATCCTTTTAAGCTTGATTTTTCTTTTTTCATATTAATTCCAAATTCTTCAATATTTTTAATTTCAGCAATTTCAGCTAATTTTTGAGCAATTAGAAAATCTTCTTTTGTTGTTGTTGGAGATCTAAAGATTACAGTGTCTGATAGAATAGCTGACAATAAAAGGCCCGCTATGTTTTTTGGTAATTCTACAGCAGAATCTTGAAGGAATTGTTTTGCTATTATGGTGGCTGTTGCTCCAATAGACTCTACGTAAAAAGAAATGACTTTATCATAACTAAAATTAACCTTATGATGGTCTATTATTTGAACGATTTCTCCTTCTTCGATGTCTTTTGGAGATTGTTTTGTTTCGTTATGGTCTATTAAGATGATTTTTTTTCCTTTAGCGCTAGATAAAAGCTGAGGTTCCTTAATCTTAAAATAATTTAAAACATATTTTGTTTCAGGGTTAATTTTTCCTGTTCTACAAGCTATAGCATTATTGTTTTTCTTTTTTAGATAATCAGCATAAGCTATTGCAGAACATATAGTATCTGTATCCGGAGTTTTATGCCCTACAACGTAAATTAACTTCTCCGTTTTCGTATTCATTTTTAAGTATTTTTATATTATTATAAGTAAAATTATATATTAAATTATATGTTATGAACAGAGAAAAATCTTTTAATTTATTAAAAGAAAACCTAAAAAACAAAAACTTAATTAAGCACAGCTTGGCTGTTGAGGCGTCTATGAAAGGTTTGGCTAAACATTTTAATCAAAGTCAAGAATTGTGGTCGCTGTGTGGTTTATTGCACGATATTGATTATGAAAAAGTGGAAGGGAGCGCTAATTTACACTCTAAAAAAGGAGCTGAGATGTTAGATGGCTTAGGTTTTGAAAGTAGTTTATGTGACGCTGTTTTAACTCATAATGAGGCTCACAGAATTACTCCCAAAGACCTTATGGCTAAATCATTATTCTGCGTAGATCCTTTAACGGGATTAATTGTTGCAGCTACTTTAGTTTTACCGTCAAAAAAGATTAATGATTTAAAAACTGAAAATATTTTAAAGAGATTTAAAGAAAAATCTTTTGCTAAAGGTGCTAATAGAGAGAATATTCAAAGGTGTCAGGCTTATTTAAATTTACCGCTAGAGAAGTTTGTAAATATTGTTTTAAATTCGATGCAAGAGGTGTTTCAAGCCTTAGAATTGTAGTTTTTACTTGACTATGTTTATACTTAGGCTTAAAATGTAGAAAATGGTTAAAAGTAAAGTTATTTTAAAAGGTCGTTATTATATTTGAAGACTAAAAAAATATCATGCCAGAAGCATATTGTGTAAAATGTAAACAAAAGCAAGAGATGAAAGACCCAGTAGAAGTTGAGATGAAAGGAAAGGGAAATACAAAACGAAGAGCTTTAAAAGGTACTTGTCCCGCCTGTGGGACAGGAATGTACAGAATTTTACCTAGTAAAAAATAGGAAAAACTCTGAAACTCTCAGAAACACTCAACCGATTTAAGTTGAGTGTTTTGTTGTACAATATAATAAAATGAAGAAAAAAATATTTTTAAGCTTTTTGTTTTGTGCGAATATTTTTGCTTGGAGTGTAGTTTATGATTTAAATCAAGTTCAGCCTCTTCAGGTAAATTTTTTTGACATCGGACAAGGAGATTCCATATTTATTCAAACTCCTCATGGATATCAAGTCTTAATAGATGGAGGACCAACGAATATCATTTTAGAGAAACTTGGTAGCGTAATGAATTTTTGGGACAAGTCTATTGATGCTATTGTATTAACTCATCCCGATCATGATCATATTGCTGGACTTATTGAGGTTTTAAAGAAATACAAAGTAGATTTTGTTTTATGGAATGGCTTATTAAAAGAAACAGGGGAGTCTAAAGAATGGGAAAGATTACTTGAGAAAGAATCTATTGAAAGTAAAATTATTTTTTCTGAGTATCAAATAAGCACTCCTATGGTTACTTTTGATGTTTTGTATCCTTTCGAAAGTTTAGAGGGTATAAAGATGAAGAACATCAATAATAGCTCGGTTGTTCTTCGCCTTATTTTTAAAGACACTTCTTTTTTATTAACAGGAGATATTGAGAATTCTGCTGAAAGAGAAATTATTGAAAAGAATAATTTAAAAAATTCAGATGTTTTAAAAATTGCTCATCATGGAAGTAAAACATCTTCTTTAGAAGAATTTATCGGAATCATTAATCCTATAATTGCTGTTATTTCTGTTGGTGAAAATAATTATTATGATCACCCTCATCCTGCTATTTTGGAGCTTTTGAATAAATATGATATAAATGTTCTAAGAACAGACTTAATTGGAGATATAAAAATTATTTCTGATGGAAAAAATATAAAAATTAATTAACAAGAAGATGAACAAGTTTCCTTTGTGTAAAACTAAAATAGAGGGCGTTGATAAAGTTTTTAATTTGACTAATCCCGAAGATCAAAAAGAGTATTTTGAATTAAAAGTAGGAGAAGATATTCAAAAAATAAGAAATTATTTAAAAGATCACACCTTTATTGCTTATCTGTTAGGTAAAAAGAATTCTGGAAAGGGAACTTACTCTAAAATGCTCGCTCGTCTTATTGGTTCTGATTTAATAGAACATTTTTCTATTGGAGATATGATTAGAAGGGTTGATCAGGAATTATTGGATGAAAAACAGAAAAGCGCATTATTTGATTATTTAAGAAAACATTACAGGGGAAGTTATTCTATAGAAGATATAATTAAAAGCTTAGAAAACAGAAGTACTGAAAAACTTCTACCAACAGAATTGATTTTAACCTTAGTTAAAAGAGAAATATTAGCGAAACCAAAGAAAACTCTTTTTTTGGATGGTTTTCCAAGAGATCTTAATCAAATAGATTTCTCCTTATTCTTTAGAGATTTAGTTGGTCACAGAGAAGATCCAGATGTTTTTATTTTAATAAATGTTCCTAAAAATGTTATCGATGAAAGAATCAAATGGAGAAGAATTTGTCCTGTTTGTAAAACTTCAAGAAATTTAAAATTACTTCCAACTCCTCATAAAGGTTTTGATGAAAACGACCAGAAGTTTTTTTTGTATTGTGATAATCCAGAATGTAAGGATGTTCGTATGGTTTCAAAAGAAGGAGATGAATTAGGAATTCAAGCAATAAAAGAAAGATTGGATTTAGATGAAACTTTAATTCAAAAAGCTTTATCTCTTTATGGAATACCTAAAATATTATTAAGAAACTCTGTTCCTGTTAAAGACGCTAAAGAGTCTATTGATAATTATGAAATTACCCCAGAATATGTTCTTATAAAAAATAAAGAAACAAAAGAAATTCAAACAGAAGAGAAACCTTGGGTTTTTGCAGATGACGATGGAGAAGATTCTTATAGTCTTATGCCAGCTCCAGTTGTTGTTTCTTTGATTAGGCAAATTATAAATGTTTTTGAAATTTCGTAATTTTGACAGAGGTTGGTTAGGAGTATACAATTAAGGTGCCTTGCTCTTTCTTTTTATATATTCTGTAATACCTTTTATTGGGAGCTTGAAATGATTGTATTCCGTGGAATGCATCTTGAGATCCCACTTGAATTTTGCTTCAGAATATTTATAGGAGGAGCAAGGTATAAAGAAACACTGTTAAAGTGTTTTTTTGTTTTTAAACAAAAAACCTTTCTCTAAAGAAAGGTTTTTAGTTAAATAATTTATTTATTTTATTTTTGCCAGAGTTTTAATGCACTTAGTGCAGATTTTTACTCTTTCTCCTAAGAATTTCTTAAAAGCTTCTCTTTTTTCTGTAACAGGAATTTTAGCCCATTGTAAATTGGGCTTTCTTCTTCTTTTAGTGCTTGGATTATACTTTCCTCTGAGCTTATTAAGACCGATAAAAACTCGAGATCTTTTTTTGCATATTGGACATACTCTAGACATAATAGGCATCTTATAAGTTTTTTTTCTTTTTTGCAAGATATTTTTTAAATTTCTAATATATGATAATATTTAGAGCATGACAATAGAAGCTATTCGTACAATTTTTTCTTTAATTGTTTTGTTTTTTTCAATTGCTTTTCATGAGATTGCGCATGGTAGCGTTGCTTATTATTTAGGAGATTCTACAGCCAAGGATGCTGGAAGATTAACCGTTAATCCCTTAATGCACTTGGATTTGTTTGGTTCTATTATTCTTCCTTTTTCACTGTTTTTAATGGGTTTACCAGTATTTGGTTGGGCTAAACCAGTTCCAATTAATCCTTATAATTTTAAAGATCAGAAATGGGGAACTTTGAAGGTTGCTATTGCTGGGCCTCTAAGTAATATTTTCGTTGGTGCATTTTTTAGTTTAGTTGTTAGGTTTGTTGTTTTATCTGATGCTCTATTTTCTTTTTTTACAATAATTTCTATTTATAATTTTGCTTTAGCTATTTTTAATTTAATTCCTCTCCCTCCTTTGGATGGTCATTATGTTTTATTTTCTCTTTTGCCCCCTAAATTTTTTAAGCTTAAAGTTATGTTAAAACAATATAGTTCTCTTATTCTTATTCTGGTTTTATTGTTTTCCGGTTTTCAATTTATTTTCCGTGGAGCCGAAATTTTATACGTTGTAATCGCAGGACTTTAGCAATTTGACTTTTATTTTGTTAATTGTTAAGTTTAATTATCAATTATGCCTACTATCCAACAGTTAGTAAAAAAGGGAAGGAAAGGAAACAAGAAGAAGTCTAAGGCTTCTGCTTTTAAATATGGATTCAATACTTCTAAGAACAAAAAATCTCGATATCAATCTCCTTTTAAGAGGGGGATTTGTATTAAAGTTTTTACAGCAACGCCTAAAAAACCTCATTCAGGATTGAGAAAAGTTGCAAGAGTTCGCTTAAGCAATAATCAAGAAATTACAGCTTTTATTCCAGGTGAAGGACATAACTTACAAGAACACTCTGTTGTTTTGGTTAAAGGAGCAAAATTAAAAGATTTACCCGGTGTAAACTACAGGGTTGTTAGAGGTAGATTAGATGCAGCTGGAGTTGAAAATAGGAAGCAATCAAGGTCTAAATATGGTACCAAGAAAGCAAAATAAATATGGCTCGAAGAAAGAAAATTAAAACAAAAAAAATTGAACCAGATATCGTATATAATGATATTGTTGTTTCTAAGTTTATAAATTACATAATGAGGAAAGGAAAGAAAATGGTGGCCAGTAAAATTGTCTACAGTACTTTTGATACTATTAAAGAAACAACAAAAAAAGATCCTTTAGAGGTTTTTAAATTAGCAATTAAAAATACAAGCCCTATTTTAGAGGTAAAAGCTAAAAGAGTCGGAGGGGCTACTTATCAAGTTCCAAGGGAGGTTACAGGAAAAAGAATGTTAGCCTTGTCTTTGCGTTGGATTATCCAAGCTGCACGATCAAAAAAAGGAAAAACAATGAGAGAAAAATTGGCTAAAGAAATTATTGATGCTTCTAATAATACGGGATGGGCTGTTAAGAAAAAAACTGATACTCATCGTATGGCAGAAGCCAATAGGGCTTTTTCTCATTTTTCTTGGTAATAAATTAAATTATGTCTAGAAAATATCCGATAGAAAAATATCGTAATATTGGTATTATTGCTCATATTGATGCTGGTAAAACAACAACAACTGAGCGTGTTTTATTTTATACTGGAATGACTCATAAAATTGGTGGTGTTGACGAAGGCACAACAACCACTGATTGGATGGAGCAAGAAAAAGAAAAAGGAATCACTATTACTGCTGCAGCAGTAACTAATTTTTGGTTACCTGAAGATTTAAAAGAAAAAGGAGAAACACAATATAAAATTAATATTATTGATACTCCGGGACATATTGATTTTACGGCCGAGGTTCAAAGATCTCTTCGTGTTCTTGATGGGGGAATAGTTGTTTTTGACGGTGTTGCTGGCGTAGAACCTCAATCAGAAACTGTTTGGAGGCAAGCTGACAAATATAACGTTCCAAGGATTTGTTTTATAAATAAAATGGACAAAACGGGAGCTGATTTTGAAATGAGCTTAAAATCGATATGGGAGAAACTTAATCCCAATGCTGTCGCTGTTCAACTTCCTATAGGCTCAGGTTCTGATTTTGAAGGGTCTATCGATTTATTAAGAATGAAAGAGTTTAGATTTAAAGGTGACAATGGAGAAATTATTGAAGAAAAAGATATTTCTCTTAAATTTTTATCTAAAGCAGAAGAATGGAGGAAAAAATTAATAGAAAAAATAGTTGCTGAGGATGATACTCTATTGGAAAAATATTTAGGAGGAAAGGAAATTACATTTGATGAATTAAAAGCAGTTTTACGAAAAGCTACAATAAAATCTACTTTAATTCCTGTTTTTTGTGGTTCTTCTTTGAGGAATAAAGGAGTTCAACCTCTTTTAGACGCAGTAGTTTATTACTTGCCTCATCCTTTAGATCTTCCCCCTGTTATTGGAAAAGACTTGAAATCTAAAGAAAAGATAGAAAGAAAGTGTGATGATGCTGAACCATTTGCTGCATTGGTCTTTAAAGTGGCAACTGATCCTTTTGTCGGAACCTTGAACTTTTTTAGGGTTTATTCGGGTACGCTGAAAAAAGGATCTTATGTTTATAATTCTAATACAGGAGAAAGAGAAAGAATAAGTAGAATTTTAAGAATGACTGGTAATAAAAGAGAAGATTTGGATGAAATTTGTGCCGGAGACATTGCTTCTACTATAGGATTAAAAAACACTTCTACCGGACATACTCTTTGTGATGAAAGTAAGCCCATTATTTTAGAAGAAATTACTTTCTCGAAACCAGTTATTTCTATTCGTATTGAACCTAAAAATAAAGTTGATGAAGAGAAAATGAACACAGGATTGAAAAAATTATCAGAGGAAGATCCTACTTTTACGATTAAAACAGATCAGGATACAGGGGAAACAATTATTTCTGGAATGGGAGAGTTACACTTAGAGATTCTTGTTGATAGATTAAGAAGAGAGTTTAATGTTGAAGCTAATGTTGGGAGGCCACAAGTTGCTTATAAAGAAACAATTAGAAATAATTCTCAGGCTGAAAGTAAATATGCTAGACAGTCAGGAGGTAGGGGTCAATATGGTCATGTGTTAATTAGACTTGAGCCTAAAGAAAGAGGAGAAGGTTTTGAATTTATTGATAAAATTAAGGGGGGAACTATTCCAAGAGAATTTATTCCTGCTATTGAGAAAGGAATTAAAGAGGCTATGAGTAAAGGAGTTATGGCTGGTTATCCTATGATTGATGTTGCTGTTACTCTTTACGATGGTTCTTTTCATGATGTTGATTCTTCTGAGTTTGCCTTTAAAATCGCTGGCTCTATGGCTTTTCAAGATGGAGCGAGAAAAGCAGGTCTTATCTTATTAGAGCCAATTATGAGACTTGAGATAATTGTTCCTTCTGAATATTTTGGTGACACTATTGGAGATTTATCTGCTAGAAGGGGCCAGATTAAAGAAACAAAAGATAGGCTTAATTTAAAGGTAATTCAAGGGGATGTACCTTTAGCTGAAATGTTTGGATATGCTACTACAATAAGGAGCTTGACGAAAGGAAGGGGGACGTTTACAATGGAATTTGATCATTACGGAGAAACCCCTAAAAGTATTGCACAGGAGATAATAGAGGGTAAATCAAAATAGATTTGACTTATTTATTAAAAAAGGTTAAAAAAGTAACAATAAAAACATTAACAAATAATAATTAATAGGGTAAATAAACAACACTCTAAAGAATAATTTTGGAGTGATTGTAAGTTAAACCCTTTACTTTAATGGCTAAAGAAAAATTTGAGAGAACAAAACCACATATTAATATAGGCACCATTGGTCATGTTGATCATGGAAAAACAACCTTAACGGCTGCGGTTTTAAATTATTGTAAATTAAAAGGATGGAAAGGTTCTGACTTATCAGTAGATCAAATTGATTCCGCTCCTGAAGAAAAGGAGAGGGGTGTTACTATTTCCGTTACTCATGTTGAGTTTGAAAGCGAAAAGAGACATTACGCTTGGATTGATTGTCCGGGACATGCTGATTATATTAAAAACATGATTACTGGTGCGGCTCAAATGGATGGAGCAATTTTGGTTGTTGCCGCTGATGATGGAGCAATGCCTCAAACAAGAGAGCATGTTTTGCTTGCTAAACAGGTAGGTCTTCCTCAAATTATTGTTTATATGAATAAGTGTGACATGGTAGATGACCCAGAAATGATTGATTTAGCTGAAGCAGAGTTGAGAGATCTTTTGAAAAAATATGATTTCCCTGGCGATGACATTCCTTTCATTAGAGGTTCTGCATTAAAGGCTTCAAAGGCAACCTCTCTTGACGATGAGTCAATGGAATCAATAGGAAAATTAGTTGAAGCTGTTGATACTTATTTCCCAGAACCTAAAAGAGACATTACTAAACCATTTTTAATGGCCATAGAAGATGTTTTCTCAATTGCTGGTCGTGGAACAGTTGCAACTGGTAGAATTGAAAGAGGTATTATTAAGCCAGACGAGAAAGTAGCCATTATTGGTATTAAAGATACAGTAGAAACTACAGCTGTTTCTGTAGAAATGTTTAACAAAATACTAGATGAAGGTATAGCTGGTGATAATGTTGGAGTTTTATTAAGAGGAACTAAGAAAGAAGAAATTGAAAGAGGTCAAGTTTTAGCTAAGCCAGGAAGTATTACTCCTCACAAAGAATTTGAGGCTCAGGTTTATATTTTGTCTAAAGAAGAAGGAGGCAGACATACCCCTTTCTTTAAGGGTTACAAACCTCAGTTCTATTTTAGAACTACAGATATTACTGGAGACGTATTCCTTGCTGAAAATGTAGAAATGGTTATGCCTGGAGACAAAGTAGATTTGAGAATTGAACTTATTGCACCTATTGCCATGGAAGAAAAACAAAAATTTGCTATTAGAGAAGGAGGAAAAACAGTAGGAGCAGGGATTGTAACTAAGATTATAAAATAAAACAATGGTAAAACTAATCTGGGGCTTACGCAAGCCTCAGATTTGTTTTTAAAAGGAGCTCTTATTATTAAAAAATGCCTAAAAAAACAGTAGAAAAAACAGAATTGAAAAAGCTTCGTATTAAATTACGTGCTTATGACCACAAAATAATTGATAGTTCTGCTAAGCAGATTATAGAGACAGCTTTTCGTTGTGGAAATAAAGCAATTGGCCCTATTCCCTTACCTACAGAAACTCATAAATACACAGTAAATAGAGCTACTTTTGTTCATAAAACAGCCAGAGAACAGTTTGAGATTAGGATTCACAAGAGATTAATTGATATTTTAAACCCTAATCCTAAAATATTAGATGCTTTAAAAAGTTTAGACTTGCCTGCGGGAGTAGATATAGAAATAAAAATATAGTAATCTTTTAAAAGATTAAATGTTAAAAATTGTATAATAAAAATATTTTTTAGATAGTCTTTGGTAGCAATCCGGGCTATTAGCTCGGTTTTGTTTTCAGAAATATTAAGATGAAATTCATATTAGGTTTAAAAATTAAGATGTCGCAAATTTTTGATGAAAAAGGAAAGCACATTCCAGTGACTCTTATTAATGCTGGACCAAATCATGTTTTACAAATTAAAACCAAAGAAAAAGACGGCTATGAGTCTATACAAGTAGGTTTTGAAAAATTAAAGGATGAAAAAGTTAAAAAACCTCTTAAAAATAAGCCTTTTAGATATTTAAGAGAATTTAAAGGAGATATTAATGAGTACAAAGAGGGTCAGGAAATTTCTGTTTCTATTTTTGAAGAAGGAGAAAAAATTAAAGTTTCAAGTATCTCTAAAGGAAAAGGTTTTCAGGGTGGAGTAAAAAGGTGGGGAATGAGAGGCTCTCCGGCAAGCAGAGGACACCCAGCTCAAAGAAAAATAGGTTCTATTGGATGGTCTACTATTGCTAGAGTTATTAAAGGAAAAAAGATGCCTGGTAGAATGGGGGGAAAGAGAATTACCGTTAAAAACCTTACAATAATGAAAATTGATCCAGAAAATAATATTTTAATAATTAAAGGAGCTATTCCTGGAAGAAGAGGAACTCTTTTAGAAATCAGAAAAGAATAGCATGAAATATCCTGTTTTAAATCAAAAAGGAAAGAAAATAGAAGAAACTTCTTTATCAGAAAAGATTTTTGGAGTAAAGCTTAATAGAGACTTGATGTATCAGGTTGTTATTTCTCAGCAATCAAATAAGCGACAAGGAAATGCTCATACGAAAGGGAGAGGAGAGGTCAGGGGAGGGGGAAAAAAGCCTTGGAGGCAAAAAGGTTTAGGAAGAGCAAGGCATGGATCAACGCGTTCTCCTATTTGGATAGGAGGGGGAACTACTTTTGGTCCTACTAATGAGAAAATTTTTAAGAAGAGAATTCCAAAAAAAATGAAGAAGAAAGCAATGTTTATGGGACTGTCTAGTAAAGTTGAGAGTAAAGATTTGATTTTAATAGACGATATTAAGATGAGTGAAGCTAAAACCAAATTAGCTTTAGAGATTTTTAATAATATTATTCCAGAAAAGAAAAAGTCTTTAATTGTTTTGCCTAATTTAAATCAAAACATAATTTTGGCAACAAGAAACATTCCTTATTTAAAGACTATTCAGGCAAAAGATTTAAATTGTTTAGCTGTATTGTCTTGTAAAAACCTAATTATTTTAAAAGAAAGTATTGATGTTATAGAAAAAATTTTTCTTAAAGTGAAAAAAGAAAAGTAAAATGAAATTAACAGATATTTTTAAAAAGAAAAAAGAGTCTTCTAAAAAGGGAGAAAAGAAAGATAAGAAAAAGATAGTAAAGAAGGCTGTAAAAAAGACAACACCTAAAAAGATTGTTAAAACCAAAAAATTAGCTTCTGAAGGTTTTGCTTATCGTATTTTGAAATTTCCACATATTACTGAGAAAGCAACGATTTTATCTCAAAACAACCAATATGTTTTTATAGTTTATAATGATGTTAATAAGATTGAAATTAAAAAAGCAGTTGAAGCGTTGTATAATGTAAAGGTTTTAAAGATACAAACTATTAAAATGCCAAGAAAAAAAAGAAGGGTTGGAAGAACATTTGGGTGGAGAAAAGGTTATAAAAAAGCTATTGTAAGAATTAAGGAAGGTCAAAAAATAGAAGAAATGATTCGTTAATAAGTTTTCATGAAAAAAATAAAATCAACAAAAAAAATATTGACTAAGAAAAAACCAGAAAAAAACTTAACTGTTTATTTGAAAGAAAAAGCAGGTAGGAATAGCGCTGGTAGAATTACCGTTCGTCATAGAGGAGCGGGTGTAAAAAGAATGTATCGTATCGTTGATTTTGGTCAGGAAAAGAAAGATATTAAAGGCAAGGTTGTCGCTATAGAATACGATCCTAATAGAACTGCTTATTTAGCCTTAGTTCTTTATGCAAACGGCGTTAAGAGGTATATTCTGGCTCCTGCAGGCATTGAAATAGATGATAGTATTATTTGTTCTGATAAGACTGAATTAAAGCTAGGAAATAGGATGCAGTTAAAAAATATTCTTCCTGGAACGCAAATTTATAATATTGCTTTAAATATTAACGGAAAAGGAGTAATGATGAGATCAGCAGGTACTTCAGCAAAAGTTTTGTCTCATGAGGGACGTCATACGTTTCTAAAGATGGGCTCAGGAGAAATGAGAAAAGTGCTTACAGATTGCTTTGCTTCAATAGGACAAGTTTCTCATCCCGGGAAAAGGTTTGAAAGAATAAAGAATGCAGGATCAAGAAGAAGGAAAGGTTGGAGACCAACAGTCAGAGGTTCAGCTATGAACACAATAGATCATCCACATGGTGGAGGAACTGGAAGAACTGGAATAGGAATGAAACATCCTAAAACTCCTTGGGGTAAAAATGCTTTTGGGGTCAAAACTAGAAAGAAACATAAGTCATCAAACAAGTTAATAATTAAACGAAGAAAATAAAATGCCAAGATCACTTAAAAAGGGACCCTATGTTGGCCCAAAATTATTAAAGAAGATAGCAAGAGGAAGCAAAGATGAACCAATTAAGACTTGGTCTAGGCGCTCTACTATTACGCCTGAAATGATTGGTTTTACTTTTCTTGTTCATAATGGCAAGAAGTTTATTTCCGTTAAGGCAAGAGAAGATATGGTTGGTCATAAATTAGGTGAATTTTCTCCTACGACTAAATTTATAAGGCATGGAGGAAGAATGCAAAAAGCTTTAGAAAAGAAAAAATGATATCACAAGCTAAATTACATTATTTAAAAATTTCTCCTAGAAAAGTTAGACTAGTTGTTAATTTAATTAGGGGTAAAAAAGTTGAGGAAGCTCAAAATATTTTGCGTTTTATTCAAAAAAGAGCAACCTTACCTTTATTAAAATTATTAAATCAGGCTGTTTCCAATGCAGTTAATAATAATCCTAGATTTGATGAAAATAATGTTTTTATTGCTAAGATATTTGTTGATGTAGGTCCTGTTGCTAAAAGAAGGTTTCCTAGGGCAAGAGGGAAGTCAGACGTTATTCGTAAAAGAACATCTCATATAACGATTATACTTGACGAAATTAATAAAGCGGTTAAAGATGTTACTAAAAGCAAAAAAGGAAAAGCTGTTAAAAGTAAAATAAAAGATAAAAAGGTTAAGTCCAGTAAGAAAAAAGTTAAGAAAGAAGATAAGATCGAAAAACCGAGAAGAGTAGATTCAAAAAGAATTAAATCAACTCCAAAAAAAGATATTATAAAAAAAGATTTTAAACATGTCTCATAGCGTTAATCCAAAAATATTTAGAATAAAAAGAACAAAAGATTGGGATTCCAAGGGTTTTTATGAAAGAGATTTTGCTAAATATTTAGAGGAAGATTTTAAAATTAGAAAGTTTTTTGATAAGCAAATGAGAAATTTAGGTATTGCTAGAATTAAAATTGAGAGATCTTTAAATAAAGTAAACGTTATTATCTTTTCTATGAGACCAGGATTAATTATCGGAAGGGGAGGCGAGGGTATTAAAAAAATAAAAACAACATTGACTAAGGAAATATCCAAAACTCCTTTTAGAAAGCAAGATAAGAATAAAGATTTTCAATTAAGAGTTGAAATTAGAGAAGTCAGAGATTCCTGGTCAACAGCTTCTTTGGTTGTTCACTGGATGGCTGATCAAATTGAAAAAAGAACTCATTATAGAAGAGTGTTGAAAAAAACTTTGGAAAAAATAATGGCGCAAAAAGGGATTAAAGGTGCAAGAGTGCAAGTTGCTGGTAGATTAAATGGTATTAGTATTGCGAGGACAGAATGGTTAAGGGAGGGTTTGCTTCCAAGGCAAACCATAAGAGCTAATATTGATTATGCTAGAGGAATAGCTCGTTGTAGTTATGGTGTAGTTGGGATAAAAGTTTGGATTTATAAGGAGGACGATAAATTAGAAGATAAAAATAAAGAAAAATAAAATAAAATGTCTTTATTACAACCCAAAAGTAGCAAGCACAGAAAAGCATTTAGAGGAAAAATGAAAGGTTTTGCAACAAGAGGAACGTTAATTTCTTTTGGTTCTTATGGCTTGAAAGCGATGGATTCATCTTGGGTTTCAGCGAAACAGATTGAGGCTGTAAGAAAGGTTGTTATTAGACGTTTTAAAAGAGGAGGAAAGCTTTGGATTAGAATTTTTCCTGATAAGCCAATTACTTCAAAGGGAATAGAGTTTCATATGGGTCATGGCAAAGGAGATTTTTCTCATTATGTTTGTCCTGTAAAACCCGGAAGAATAATGTTTGAAGTTGGAGGAATAAAAGAAGAAGCAGCAAGAGAAGCTCTTAAGAAGGCATCAGAAAAACTGCCAATGAAAACAAAATTTGTCATTAAAAGAGGATTAAATGAAAATCAATAAATTAATTAAAAAATCAAATAAGGATTTAATGGTAAACTTACAAGAAAAAAGAAAAGAATTAAGATCTTTGCGTTTTAATTTAGCTGCAAGAAAGTTAAAAAATACTAGGAAAATAAAGGAAGCTAAGAAAGACATAGCCCAAATATTAACCGTTATCAATCAATCTTCAAGTAAAAAAAAGCAACATGCCTAAAAAACAATTAAAAGGAATTATTATATCTGACAAAATGAATAAAACAGTTGTTGTAAGGGTTGAGAGAGTTGTCCAAGATCCTAAATATAAGAAAAGATATAAGGTTCATAAAAAATATAAAGCGCATGATGAAAAGGAAGAATATAAAATGGGCGATAAAGTTATTATTCAAGAGTGTCGACCAATTTCAAAAGATAAAAAATGGAGAGTTATATCTAAAATATGATACAGTTAAGAACAAGAGTAAAAGTCGTAGATAATAGTGGTGCAAGAGAAGTGGAATGCATCCATGTTTTAGGTAGTACAAGAAAAAGATATGCTCGTATCGGTGATATTATCGTTGCAAGTGTTAAAGTGGCAGAGCCAAGAAAAGAAGTTAAGAAGCATGATGTTGTGAGGGCTTTAATAGTCAGACAAAGAAAAGAATTCAAGAGGGCCGATGGTTCTTATATTAGATTTAGCGAAAATGGCTGCGTTATTTTAGAAGGAAAGACCAAGAAACCTATGGGAGGAAGAATTTTTGGTCCAATAGCAAGAGAAATTAAAGAAAAAGGTTTTCAAGAAGTAGCCGCTTTAGCTAAAGAAATAGTATGAAGATAAAAAAAGGAGATATAGTTTTAATAATATCTGGTAAAGATAGAAATAAAAAAGGAAAGGTTTTAAGATCTTTTCCAAAAGAAGGAAAGGTTGTTGTTGAAGGTGTAGGTTTGATTAAAAAGCACCAGAAACCTAAAAAAGGAGGAGAAAAAGGACAAATTGTCCAAATTCCTTCTAGGATTAATGTTTCAAATGTAGAGATTATTTGTCCGAATTGTAAAAAGATTACAAGGATTGGTTTTAAGACAATAGATGGTAAAAAATATCGTTCTTGTAAAAAATGTAGTAAAAAACTATGATATTCCTAAAAGAAAAATACGAAAAAGAGGTAATTCCAGCTATGATGAAAGAGTTTCACTTGAAAAGTAAAATGGCCGTACCAAGGATAGTAAAGGTTGTTATTAATGTTGGTATAGGAAAAATGCTTTCTGGTCAAGCTTCTGGTGAAACAAAAAAAATAATAGGAACGATTTCAAAAGATTTAGCTGAAATTACTGGTCAAAAACCAATTGTAACAAAAGCAAGGAAATCGATTGCAGGATTTAAGGTTCGTGCAGGAGTACCTTCTGGAATAGCTGTTGTTTTAAGAAAGCAAAAAATGACAGATTTTTTAGATAGGATTATCAATATTGTTTTACCACGATCAAGAGATTTTTCTGGATTGCGACCTGAGTCTATTGATAATGAAGGAAATTTAACCATTGCTATTAAAGAGCAAGTTTCATTTCCTGAAATTTTACCAGAGAATGTTAAGAAATCTTTTGGTTTAGGTATCACGGTTGTAACCACAGCTCATGATAAAGAGCAAGGTTTAGCTTTATTAAAATTAATAGGATTTCCTTTTAAGAAACAAATTAAGAAACAAAAATAATTAATTATTAAAATGGCCAAAAAGTCGCGTATAGCAAAAGCAAAAAGAGAACCGAAGTTTAAATGTAGAATAAACAGAAGGTGTTTTAAATGCGGAAGGAGTAGAGGTTATATGGGAAAGTTTGGATTGTGCAGAATTTGCTTTAGAGAAATGGCTAATAAAGGTTTAATACCAGGAGTAACAAAAAGTAGTTGGTAGTATGGATTTTATAGCAAATACATTAACGTTAATTAGAAACGCACAAGCTGTGTCAAAAGAAAGGGTAAAAATTCCTTTTTCTACTTTGACATGGAATATTGTTAAAGTTTTAGAAAAAAAGAGTCTTGTTGAAGAGATTTCTAAAAAAGGAAGAGGTTTAAATAGATTTATAGATTTAAAGATTAAGTACGAGGAAGATGGAGAACCTTTTATTAGAGGCTTAAAAAGAGTTTCTAAACAAGGTCAAAGAATTTATATTGGAAGTAAGGATATTAGGCCAGTAAGAAATGGTTATGGAATCGTTATTATTTCAACCCCAAAGGGAGTAATGACTGGTCAAGAAGCAAAAAAGAAAAATTTGGGAGGAGAGGTATTATGTAAAATATGGTAATCAATTAAAATGAGCAGAATAGGAAAAAAACCAATTAATATACCATCCGGAGTTGAAATTAAATTACAGGATGGAAAAATAATCGTTAAGGGTCCTAAAGGAGAACTTTCAAGAGAAATTAGGCCTGAGATTAGTGTTGAAATAACAGAAAAAGAAGTTGTTGTTACTCCTAAGATTGAGAGTAAAAAAACAAAGGCTTTTTGGGGATTGACGAGAGCTTTAATAGCTAATATGGTAGAAGGAGTTGTGAATGGTTATAAAAAGGAGTTAATGATAAAAGGTCTTGGTTATAAGGCTAGTATGGAAGGAGATGTACTGGTTTTGTTAGTTGGCTTTAGCCATCCTGTTAAACTTCAACCTTTAGAAGGAGTAAAAGTTGAAGTTAAAGGAAATATTATTACTGTTTCTGGTATTAATAAAGAAAAAGTAGGTCTACGTGCCGCTCAAATAAGAAAAGTTAAAAAACCAGAACCTTATAAAGGTAAAGGTATAAGATACTCAGATGAAGAAGTTAAAAGAAAGGCTGGAAAAAGAGTAGCGGCAGGCGAAGGAGCATAATAATTTAAATTATGAATATTAAAAGCAAAAAACAGAAGAAGGAAAGAAGGCATAGAAGAGTTAGAGCTAAGGTTATCGGTTCTGCAGAGAGGCCTAGGCTTTGTGTTTTTCGCTCTAATCAACATATTTATGCTCAATTGATAGATGATCAGAAAGGGAAAACTTTAGCTTCCGCTAAAGATTTAGAAATAAAAAATATTAAGTCAAAAAATGATTTATCTGGTAAACAGGCAAAGTCTTTTAATGTTGGAGTATTGATTGCAGAAAAAGCAGAGAAACTAAAAATTAAAAAGGTTGTTTTTGATAGAGGAGGATATAAATATCACGGAAGAGTAAAGGCCTTAGCAGAAGGCGCTCGATCTAAGGGTTTAATTTTTTAATTAACTATGGAATATAGAAAAAATAAAAATAAATGGCAGAAGAGAGAAAAGAAGTATGACTCAAAGCTTTTAGATTTGGCTAGGGTTGCTCATACCAGAGAAGGAGGTAGAAGAATGAGTTTTAGAGCTGTTATGGTTGTTGGTGACGGAAAAGGAAAGATTGGTGTTGGGGTAGCCTCAGGCTCAGATGTTTCTAAGGGAATTAAAAAAGCAACAAGAAAGGCTGAGCGCAATATGATAACAGTTCCTATTATAAATGGAACGATTCCTCATCAAGTTAATGCTAAATATAGTGCTGCTAGAGTTTTATTAAAACCACAAAGAAGAAGGAGAGGTTTGGTTGCTGGTGGAACAGTAAGAATAATGTGTAGTCTAGCTGGTATCCAAGATATTTCTTCTAAGGTTTTAGGAACAACAAGAAATAAACTTAATAATGCTAGAGCTGTTATTAAGGCTTTTAAGAAATTGAGAAAGGTTAAAAGTAAACCAGAAGAACAAGTTGTTGAGGAAAAAGAAAAGGTTGTTGAAAAGAAAACAAAAATTGTTGAGAAAAAAGAAAAAATTGTTAAGGAGGAACAAAAAAAAGAAATTAAAAAAGTTAGAAAACCTGAAAAGAAAGAAGAAAAAAAGAAAGATGAGAAAAAACCTAAAAAGAAATAATTATGCAATTACACGAATTAAAACCAATTCATAAACCAAAGACTTCTAAAAGAATAGGAAGGGGAGGAAAGAGAGGAACTTATAGTGGAAGGGGAGTAAAGGGACAGGGAGCAAGAGCAGGTACAAGAAAGCAAGCTCCAAGAGTTAAGGATGTAATGAAGAAGTATCATAAACTAAGAGGATATCAATTTAAACCTGTTCGAGATAAAGCTTTAATAATTAACATTAAAGACTTAGAGGTTAATTTTAAAGATGGTGATACTGTTACGCGTAAATTTCTTATTGATAATAAAATTGTAGACGCTAAAAAAGGAAAAACACAAGTTATTAAAATTCTAGGATCAGGAAGATTAACGAAAAAGCTTAATATTCAGGGTTGTAAAATTTCAAAAACAGCAGAAGAAAAAATTAAAAAATTAGGAGGTTTAATTAAATAAAAATATGTTATTTGATGCTGTTATCCGAACTTTCAAGATTAAAGAATTGCGCGGTAAAATACTATTTGTTTTAGGAGCTTTTGCAGTTTTTAGGATTATGGCTAATATTCCTATTCCAGGGATTGATAATGAGAATTTAAAGCTAGTATTTGAACAATTTGAGATGTTAGGCCTCATGAATATTTTTACAGGAGGAGCCCTTGAAAGGCTTTCTATAGTCATGCTTGGTGTTGGTCCTTATATTACCTCAACTATTATTCTTCAGTTGCTAACGATGATTTTTCCTAAACTTGAAGAGATGTATAAAGAAGAAGGGGAGATGGGAAAGAAAAAATTTGAACAATGGGGAAGAGTTTTAGCCGTTCCTTTAGCTGTTCTTCAAGCATTGGCAATGATTTCTTTATTTACTCGTCAAGGAGTTTTAATGGAAATGGATTTTTTAAGCAAGGTAAGCGCTGTTATGACTATTACAACTGGAAGTATTATTTTAATGTGGTTGGGGGAATTGATTTCTGAAAAAGCTATTGGAAACGGAGTATCTCTTTTAATTTTTGCTGGAATTATTGCTGATTTTCCAAGAAATTTCGGTCAATTAATTGCAAATTATAATCCTTCAGCTTTGATTTCTTATATTGTTTTCTTGATCGCTGGTTTATTTGTTATTACTGGAGTTGTGATAGTTAATGAGGCAAGAAGAAACATTCCAATTGCCTACGCTAAAAGAGTAAGAGGAAGAGTGATTCAAGGGGGTTCTTCGACTTATTTGCCTTTAAGCGTTAATCCTGCCGGAGTAATTCCTATTATTTTTGCCTTGGCTGTTTTAACTTTTCCATCAATGATTGCTAATTTTATGAGCGGTAATGAAGGATTATTGGGCACAATGTCTCAAGCTATGGCCAACTTTTTTAACGATCCTTGGATTAATAAATCTTTGTATTTTATTTTAATATTTTTATTTACTTATTTTTACACTCTTATTACTTTTGACCCTGAATCAGTTTCTGATAATTTAAAAAAGATGGGTGGTTTTGTTCCTGGAATTAGGCCAGGAGAATCTACAGCTAAGCATTTAAAGTATGTATTGAATAGAGTTTTACCTTTTGGCGCTTTATTCTTATCCTTAATTGCTATAATGCCTTCTTTAATTCAGGCAATTACTAAAATTACAGCTTTTAGTTTTTTGATTGGCGGAACGTCAATTGTTATTCTTGTTTCGGTTGTTTTGGATGTTAAAAAACAAATCCAAACACAATTAGAAATGAGAGATTACGAATCATTTTAATTAATTGTAATTATGGAAAATAAAGTTTTGATATTATTAGGCTTGCCAGGTTCTGGTAAGGGAACCCAGGCCAAACTTCTTAAAGAAAAGTTTGGTTTTACGTATATGGGCAGCGGAGACTTATTAAGGGCCCGAAAAACAATAGGTGATTTCACGGGTAATAAAATTGCTAGTGTTATGGATAAAGGAGATAGAATGCCGACTCATGTTATTGCTAGAATATGGATGGAAAAATTAGAAAAATTAGAAAAAGAAGGTTTTAATGGTTTAATTATTGACGGAAGCCCAAGAACTGTTCCAGAAAAAGATTTAATAGAGGGAGCTTTAGATTGGTATGGATGGGCAGAAAACAAAAAAGTTATTCTTGTTGATATTTCTAGCGAGGAATCCGTAATAAGATTAACTAAAAGAAGAAATTGCAAAGAATGTAAAAGGCCTATTCCTTTTGTCGGTGAATTTAAAAATATGGAAAAATGTCCTGATTGTGGAGGAGAATTAATTGGCAGAATAGACGATAATGAAGAGGGTGTGAGGGCTAGATTGGGATGGTTTAAGACAGATGTTCAGCCAGTTATTGATGCTTACGAAAAAGAAGGAGAATTAATTAGAGTTAATGGTGAACAAAGTATAGAAAATGTCTTCAAGGATATTTTAGAAGCAATTAAATGATTTTAATTAAAACTTCAGAAGAAATTCAAAAAATTAGAGAATCTTGTGTTATTTTAGCTAATCTCATGAAAAAGTTGTCTGAAATGATAGAACCTGGAGTTGTTACTAAAAATTTAAACTCTTTCGCTGAAAATTTTATTCTTAAAGCAGGAGCTAAGCCGTCGTTTAAAGGTTATAATAATTTTCCTGCTGCTTTGTGTATTTCCGTTAATGATGAAATTGTTCATGGTATTCCGTCAGAAAGAGCTTTAAAAGAAGGAGATATAGTTTCTTTAGATGGAGGGGTTTTTTATAATGGTTTTCATGCTGACATGGCTATTACTTTACCGGTTGGAAAGGTTGACCCAGAAACTAAAAGGTTAATTAAAGCAACAAAAAAAGCTTTAAAAAGAGGTATTAAAAAATCTAAGGTTGGGAATACTTTTGGGGATGTGTCGAATTCTATTCAAAGATATGCTGAAGGCCAAGGTTTTGGTATAGCTAAAAATCTTTGTGGGCACGGCATAGGAAAAGATTTACATGAATATCCAGAGATTTTAAATTACGGAAAGCGTCACTCTGGAGAAAACATTAAAGAAGGAATGTGCTTTTGTCTTGAACCAATGTTGACTATTGGAAAAAGCGGAGAGACTAAACAAGATAAAAATAATACTTATAAGACTAAAGATGGTTCATTATCTGCTCACTCTGAACATTTGATTGCGATTGTAAATGGTAAGCCGAAAGTTCTGACCGAAATCTAATTTTTAAAGAGTAAAAGAGGGAAAGCCCTCTTTTTTTGTCTTTTGATGTTCTTATGTTAAAATAATTTAATAATATTATTATAAAAAAATGGATAATACTTATCTTTCAATTATCATTCCTGCCTATAATGAAGAAAAAAGAATTCCTGAAACTTTAAAGAAAATTAAAGCTTATTTAAAAGATCAATCTTATAGCTGGGAGATTATTGTTGTTAATGATGGATCTAAAGATAACACTGCTCAAGTTGTTCAAGGCATTGCTTTGCAAGATGAAAATATAAGATTAATAGATAATAAGAAAAATAACGGAAAAGGTTATGTTGTAAGACAGGGATTGCTTGAGGCTAAGGGTGATTATAGGATTTTTATGGATGCTGACAACTCAACTTCAGTTGATCATGTAGAAAAAATGTTTCCTGAATTTAAAAATGGTTACGATGTTGTCATAGGCTCTAGAGATATAAAAGGTGCTAAACTTGCTATCCCTCAAAGTTGGTTTAGACGAAAGGTTGGTGATATTTTTAATTTATTAGTCCAGTTTCTTTGTGGTCTTTGGGGTATTTGGGACACCCAGTGCGGTTTTAAGGGTCTTACAAGAAAATGTGTTACAGAAATTATTCCTCAATGTAGGATTGATAGGTTTGCTTTTGATCCAGAAATTTTGGTTGTAGCTAAAAGAATGAATTTTAAAATAAAAGAAGTGCCTGTTACTTGGTTTAATGATGCTGTAAGTACAGTTAAATTTAAAAGTACGATTAAAATGGCTATTGATTTATTAAAAATCAGATTAAATATAATTAAAGGTTTGTATGCAAAAAAATAAGGAATTTCCATCAGAATTAAGACACGATTTAATTTCGGGAAATTGGGTTATTATTGCTAAAGGCAGGGCGAAGAAGCCAAAATCTTTTAAGCAAAAAAGAATTCAGTCTGACATGAAAGAAAAAGATTGTCCTTTTTGTAATATTGAAACCCAAAAACCTCCTGTTTTAATTTATACTGATAAAGGAGAAGTTCCTATTAATGGAAAAATTCCTAAAGATTGGGTTTTTGCTGTCATTCCCAATAAATATCCTGCATTATTGCCTAGTACGACTTTAAATAAGAGAGAAGAAGGGGAGTTGTATCAAACTTTAGATGCTGTTGGTTATTGTGAGTTAGTGATAGGTAGGGATCATGAGAAAAATATGCCAGATTTTAGCGTAAGAGAAATTAAGACACTGATTGACGCTTGTCAAAAAAGATATTTAGATTTGATGCAAAAACCTTTTGTTAATTATATTTCTATATTTCAAAATTATGGAGTTGAGGCAGGGGCCTCTCAGCCTCATCCTCATTTACAGATTATTACTACCCCATTAATTGATGTTGATTTAATAGGCTCTCTTGCTAATGCTAAAAAATATTTTGAAGAAAAGAAAAAATGTATTTATTGTCAAATGATTGAGTGGGAGATCAAAAACAAGAAAAGGGTTGTTTATGAGAATAGCCATTTTGTAGCAATTTGTCCGTTTGCTTCAAAAACAGCTTTTCAGGTTATTATCTCTCCTAAAAAGCACTTGTCTAATTTTGAAGAGATTAACGAAGAAGAAAAAAATTCTTTGGCAAATATGTCTTATGTGATTTCTAGGGCCTTAAATAAAGGGCTAGACGACCCACCTTATAATTTTTATTTGCATACCTCTCCTTGTGACGGAGAAGATCATTCTTATTATCATTGGCACTGGACCATTTTACCGAGGACATCTAATTTAGCCGGTTTTGAATTGGGGACACATATGGAGATATCTACTATTGAGCCTGAAAAAGCAGCAGAATATTTAAGGAGTTATTTATGAAAAAAATATTTATTGTAGGAAACTGGAAGTGTAATCCTGTTAGTTTTAAAAAAGCTAAGAAGCTTTTTATTTTATTGAATAAAGGAATTCGAAAAAACAAAAAAATTGAAGTCATTGTTTGTCCTCCTTTTGTTTATTTTCAAAACTACGGATTGAAATTAAATTTTAGCATGGGAGCTCAAAATTGTTTTTGGGAAAAGAAAGGTTCTTTTACTGGAGAAATTTCCCCGTTGATGTTAAGAGATTTAAAGTGCCGATATGTTATTATTGGTCATTCTGAAAGAAGAAAATTTTTGAAGGAAAAAAATAATACTATTAATAAAAAAATAAAAGCCTGTCTAGAAGAAGGATTAATTCCTATTTTATGTATTAATAAGGTTAGTCAACTAAAGAGTAACTTGAGCGGTATAGTTAATAAAAATAAAGTAATTATTGCATATGAACCTATTTCAGCTATTGGAACTGGTAAAGCCTTTGATCTTTCTAAAGCTCAAAAAATTAATTTTAAAATTAAAAATCTTTTAGGTGATAAGCAAATTATTCTGTATGGAGGAAGTGTTAACCATAATAATGTTGCAGGTTTTATTGAAAAATCAGGATTTCAAGGGGTTTTAGTTGGAGGAATGTCCTTAGATGCAAAAGGCTTTACTCTAATTATTGATAGAGTGAAAAGTCTAATATGAAATATAAAGAATTAAGAAAAGAGTTTTTAAATTTTTTTAAAGAAAAAGGACACATGGTTGTTCCTTCTTCTTCTTTAAAACCAATTAATTCTTCTGTTTTGTTTACGACAGCGGGAATGCAGCAATTTACTTTATATTTGACCGGAGAAAAAGATATTTTTAAAGATTTTGGAAATAATCGTTTATCTTCTTGTCAAAAGTGTTTTAGGACAGATGATATTGATGAGGTTGGAGATAAAACTCATCATACTTTTTTCGAAATGCTTGGAAATTGGTCTATTGGAGATGAAAAAGATGGTTATTTTAAGGAAGGAGCTATTGAATATGCTTTGGATTTTTTAATTAATGTTTTAAAAGTTGATAAAGAAAAGTTGTTTATTACTGTTTTTAAGGGCAACAAAGAAACTCCAAAAGACGATGAGGCAAGAAAAATTTGGCTAAAAAAAGGTTTTTCTGAAAATAAAATTAGAGAATTCGAAAAAGATAATTTTTGGGGACCAGTTGGAAATAATGGTCCTTGTGGACCTTCTTCTGAAATTTTTTATGACAGGGGAGAAACGTTTGGGTGTGGAGATAAGAATTGTGGTCCTAACTGTTCTAAGTGTAATCGTTTTGTTGAAATTTGGAACTTGGTTTTTATGCAATATTTCAAAGAGGAAAATGGCTCTTATCGTCTTCTTGACCAGACAAATATAGATACAGGAATGGGTCTCGAAAGAATTCTTAGTATTCTTCAAGACAAGCCTTCTGCTTATCAAACAGATCTTTTCTTACCTGTTATTAAAAAGATAGAGGAAATTTCTGATAAAAAATATAATGACGAAAAAAGAATCTTTAGAATTTTAGCTGACCATATTAGGGGAGTGGTATTTTTGGTTTCAGAAGGTGTTAGTCCGTCTAATGTTGGACAAGGCTATATTGTTAGGAGATTATTAAGAAGAATGATTAGGTTTGGAAAAATTATTAATTTACCTAATGATTTTTTGATTGTTTTAGCTCAAGAAATAATTAAGATTTATAAAGAGTTTTATCCGATGATAAAAACTAGAGAAAAAGATATTTTTAATATTATCACTGAAGAACAAAACAAGTTTTCAAAAACTTTAGAGAAAGGACTTAAAAAGGTTAATTTGATTTTGGATAAAGGGACTATTACTGGATCAGTTGCTTCTAGTATATATGAAACATACGGTTTTCCTTTAGAAATGATAGAGGAGCTAGCCAAAGAAAGATCAATTGAAATTATAAATAAAGATGATTTTTATAAAGAACAAAAAAAACATCAAGAGATTTCTAGAGCTGGCGTAGAAAATAAATTTGGCGGGATTGGTAAAGACGCTGATTATCAGTCTACAAAGCTTCACACTGCAACTCATCTATTGCATCAGGCTTTGAGGGTAGTTTTAGGTAATCACATACAGCAAAAAGGATCCGATATTAATTCTCAAAGGCTGAGATTTGATTTTAGTCATTTCCAGAAAATTGAAGAAAAAGATTTGAAAAGAATAGAGAGTTTAGTTAATCAAAAAATTCAAGAAGGTTTAGAAATTAGAAAAGAGGAAATGAAACTGGGAGATGCTCTACAATTAGGAGTTTTAGCTTTTTTTAAAGATAAATATCCTGAAAAAGTTCACGTTTACTTTGTTGGTAATTTTTCAAAAGAGATTTGTGCTGGACCACATATTAAAAGTACTAGTGAGTTGGGTCATTTTAAAATATTAAAAGAAAAATCTTCTAGTTCTGGTGTTAGAAGAATTAAGGCTATTCTTGAATAAAAAAATAATTAATAAAAAATGGTAAAAAAAGTTTGGGATATTGTTCCACCAAAAGATTTCAAAGAAACAAATAATTTACGTAACATTAATCAAAAGGAAAAAGAAAAACAACAACAACCTATTCCTAGGAGTTTTAGGTGGAGTTTTGTTTTACCGTTTATAATCTTGGCTTTAGGCTTATTTGTTACTTTTAGAATGTCTAAGTCAGAAATTAATATTTGGCCTATAACCAAAACTCTTAATCTCAGTTCAAGTTTTAGGGTTGTTGTTGACGCTTTAAGTGTTGATTATTTAGAAAATGTTATTCCTGGACAGATTTTTGAGGAAGAAAAACTTATTTCAGAAGATTTTCCTTCTACCGGAAGTGTTTTTCAAAAAGCAGAGGGAGTAATTAGGCTTTATAATGCTTATACTACAATGAGTGAAACTTGGTTAAGTGGAACAAGATTTGTTTCAGAGGATGGAAAATTTTTTAAGTCAAAAGACAGTATTCTAGTTCCTGGTGCAGAGATCCAAGATGGAGAAAAGGTACCAAGTTATGTTGATGTTCCTGTTATAGCCGCCGAAGCAGGAGAAGAATACAATATTAATCCCTCCTCTTTTTCTGTTTATGTTTATAGGGGGACTGATAAATATACTAAATTTTATGGTACATCTTTCGAAGAAATGCAGGGAGGAGGACAATTAGCTCAAATTACCGAAAATGATTTAGAGAATGCAAAAAATGTTTTAATAGAAAAAGCTAGAAAAGAAACAGAAGAATCTTTACGAAATAAAATTACGAGTGATTTTGTTGTAATTGATGATGTTTTTGATACAAATATTTTAGAATTTTTCTCGTCAAAAGAAGTGGGAGATGTTTTAGATAATTTTAGCTTTACGGTAAGAGGGAGCTCAAAAACTATTTCTTTTAAAATAGACGATGTAGAAGATTTAATTAAAAGTTTTATCCTTTCTCAGGTTTCAGAGGGAGACACTGTTTATCCAAACGATTTAGACATAAATTATCAATTAAATAATATTAACTGGGATGATGGAGAATTAGTAATTAATTTTGATATTGTTTTTGAGACTTATTTAGAAATTGATTTAGATTTTTTGAAAGAAGAATTGAAAGGTAAGTCTTCAGGAGAAACAAAATTTCTTTTAGAAAATCAACCCGAAATTATTAGAGCAGAAATAAACTTTTGGCCTTTTTGGGTCAAAAATATCCCAAATGACAAAGAAAGAATAAATATTAATTATCCAGTCATTAATTAAGAGTAAAAAGCATTTTAAGGTTGACTATATTAAATATTTTTGTTAAATTTTAAACATTAGTGAAAACAGATAAAATTAGAAAGTCAGGAATAATTCTAGAAGCCTTACCGGCTGGTAAGTTTCGAGTTGAGCTTGAAGATGGTAAGAAGATTTTAGCTTACCTAGCAGGTAAATTAAGAATTTATAAGATTAAAATTCTTCCAGGAGATACTGTGACTGTAGAAATGACTCCTTATGACGAAGAAAAAGGAAGAATTGTTTATAGGCAACGCTAATTTGATTTTAAATATGAAGGTTAAATCATCAGTAAAAAAAATATGTAGACATTGTCAGATCGTCCGAAGAAAAGGACGAGTCTATGTAATATGTAAAAAAAACGCTAAACATAAACAAAGACAGGGTTAATTTATGCCAAGAATTAGTGGGGTTAATATTCCTAGTGAAAAAAGAATAGAAATAGCTTTAACTTACATCTACGGAGTAGGTCTTTATTCAAGTAGGAAGATTCTTAAAGAATCTGGAATAGATCTTTCAACTAGAGCAAAAGATTTAACGGCAGATGAGATTGGTCGCTTAAAAAAAGTAATGGAGAAAGGTTATAAAGTAGAAGGTGATTTAAGAAGAGACATTATAAATGCAGTTAAAAGATTAAAAAATATTGGGTCTTGGAGAGGCTCTCGTCACGAAAAAAGGTTACCGGTAAGAGGCCAAAGAACTAAGACCAACAGTAGAACTGTTAGAGGTAATAAAAGAAGAACTGTTGGCTCAGGAAGAAAAGTAGCTCCAGGTCCTAAATAAAATAAAATGGGTAAAAAACACGTTGTCGTTAAAAGTAAAGAAGAATTATTAAAAGAGAGAGACAAGATTGAATCTTCGATGAAGAAGGAAATCAATTTAAATCTTTCTACTAGACTAAAAGAGGGTAGTATCTACCTTTCTTGTAGTTATAATAATATAATTATGACTTTAACTAATCCAGATGGTGATGTTTTGTTTTGGTCATCTGCGGGAAAACTTGGTTTTAAAGGAGCAAAAAAAGGAACTTCTTTCGCCGCTTCAAAAGTTGCAGAGGCTATGGCTCTTGCGATTGAAAAAGCAAAAATAAAAACACTAAAAATCTTTGTTAAAGGAATAGGGGCAGGGAGAGTTTCAGCCCTTAGGAGCTTGGCGGCTCAAGGATTAAATATTATTTCCGTAAAAGATACAACTTCAATTCCTCATAATGGTTGTAGGCCTAAAAAGCCAAGAAGATTATAACAATGAATCAATCAAAATGTAAAATTTGTAGAAGATTAAACGAAAAACTTTTTCTAAAAGGGGATCGTTGTTATTCTCAAAAGTGCGCTATGGTAAAAAGAGCTTATGCTCCAGGACAGAAATCTAAAAGACCTCAAAAACGTCCTTCTGAATATGCTAAGCAATTAGCTGAAAAGCAAAAATTAAAGAAGATGTATAATTTAAGAGAGACTCAATTCAAGAAATATGTATATAAAGTTTTGAGGCAAAAAGCTGAAAATGCTTCAGATAACTTAATTGCTCTTTTAGAGTCTCGTCTTGATAGTGTTGTTTTCAGATTAGGGTTTGGTTTTTCAAGAATTCAAGCGAAGCAATTAGTTTCTCATGGACATTTTTTAGTTAATGGAAAGCCAGTTAATGTTCCGTCTTACCAATTAAAAGAAGGAGAAGTTATTGCTTTAAAGCCACAAAAAAGAAAGAATAAAGATCTGGCAAGTTTTAAAAATACAATGAAGCAAAAACGAGTTGATTGGATCGAACTAGACGTTGAAAAAATGGAAGGGAAAATGACTCATTTTCCAACTTTAGAGGAGGTGTCTCCTCCTGTAAAAATACAAACTATTTTTGAATTTTATTCAAAATAATAAAATAATTTTAAAATATGATTTCACTACCTATTAAACCAAAAATTATAAAAGAAGAGGGAAATAAAGCTGTTTTTGAAATAGGAGAGTTATATCCTGGTTATGGTATTACGATTGGTAATGCTTTAAGAAGAGTTTTACTTTCTTCTTTAGAGGGTGCAGCAATAACTCAAGTGAAAATTAGTGGTGTTTCACATGAATTTTCAACTATCTCCGGGGTTTTAGAAGATGTTATTAACATTATTCTTAATTTAAAAAAATTAAGATTTAAAGCTTTTAGCGATGAACCTCAGAAAGCTGTTTTAAAAATAAAAGGAAAAAAAGAGGTAAAAGGTTCTGATTTTAAAGTTCCAAGCCAATTAGAATTAGTTAGTAAGGATGTTCATATTGCAACTTTGACTGGTAAAAATGCTAGTTTGGAGATGGAAGTAAAAATTGAAAAAGGCATAGGTTATCAACCAAAAGATAGGGACGAGAAAGATGTTGAGGTAGGTGTTATTCTTATGGATGCTATTTTTACTCCTATTCAAAAGGTTTCTTTTGAATTAGAAAATATGAGGGTTGGTAATAGAACAGATTTTGATAAATTGTTTTTAGAAATTGAGACAGATGGTACTGTTTCGCCAGAGGAAGCCCTTAGTCAGTCTTCTGACATATTGCTGAAACATTTTAATCTAATATCAGGTGTTTTTAAAGAAAGTAAGGAGAAAAAACCAGCAAAGAAGAAAACATTGAAAGAAACAAAGAAAACTGCAAAGAAAGACAAGAAAAAGACGACAAAGACGACAAAGAAAACAACTAAGAAATCTAAGAAAAAAGAGAAATGAAAAAAAGAATAAAAAGAAGAATTCTTGGTAGGAAAACTGGTCCAAGAAAAGCTCTTATTCGTTCGTTGTCTAGAGAGTTATTTTTAAAGGAAAAGATTAAGACAACTGAAGCAAAAGCAAAAGAGTTTTCTAGTTTTGCTGAGAAGCAAATCACTAAAGCTAAGAAAGGAGATCTTTCAGCAAGAAGATCTTTAGCGAAGCTTTTTGATGATCCGATTGTAAAAAAACTAATGGAGCAAATTGGCCCTAGGTATAAAAGTAGGGAAGGTGGTTATACTAGAATTATGAAATTAGGCCCAAGAAAAGGTGATGGGGCTAGAATGGCGATCATAGAATTAGTTAAATAAAATGGAAAAACATATTATAGATGCACAAGATAAAATTTTAGGGAGATTGGCTACAAAGGTAGCAATTCTTTTGCGTGGAAAACAAAAAGTGGATTATGTAAACCATAAAGATATGGGAGATATTGTTGTTATCCAAAATGCAGAGAAAATTAAGGTAACAGGAAATAAGGCAGAGAAAAAATTATATCGTCATCATACTGGTTACATGGGTGGACTTAAGGAGATTCCTTATAAGAGATTATTAAAAGAAAATCCTAATAAGATTTTTAAAAGTGCTGTTTATGGAATGTTGCCTAAGAATAAATTAAGAAATATTCAAATTAAAAGATTAAGATTTGAAAAATCTCAATAAACTATGCCTAAAGAAATAGAAAAAAAAGAAATTAACAAGAAGGTTAAGACAAAAGAGATAAAAAAAACCAAAAAAGAGGTTAAGAAAAAGATTAAAAAAGTAGAAAAGAAAAAAGAAACTAATCGATATTATGAGTCTCAAGGTAGAAGGAAGACCTCTGTGGCAAGAGTAAGGATTTGGTCCAGTAAAGATAATGATGAGTTTTTAATTAATAAAAAACCTTTAAATAAGTATTTCCCAAATTTTGTTCTTCAAGAAGTGGCTAAGGCTTCTTTGAAGAAAATGGGACTTGAGAGTAATTTTAAAGTTTCAGTTATTGTAAAAGGAGGAGGTTTATTTAGTCAGGCTGAAGCTATTCGTCATGGAATTGCTAGATCTCTTGTTGATTTTAATTCTGAATTTAGAAAAAAACTTAAGAAGGCCGGATATTTAACTAGAGATCCTAGAATGAGAGAAAGAAAAAAGTTTGGATTAAAGAGAGCTAGAAAATCCCCACGATGGAGTAAAAGATAAAAACAATCCCCTTAACAGGGGATTTTTCTTTAAGGGATTAATTTTTTTGATTGCCTTAAAGTTTCTTCTGTTAAGTTGTAAATTCTTTTACTGATAGGGCTCCAAAATATTTTTGAAGGTTGGAATTCTTCTATATTAATAATATTAAGTCGATCTCTTGTGTCTATTTCGCTGATTTTAATACTGTTTTCTGTATTAAATACTATATAATTTGAATTGATCCAAAAGATATTTTGAATTGATTTTGAAAATCTAACCAAGAAAACACTTTTTCCAGCTTCGTATAATTTTGTTTTTTCTATTGGTAATATCCAAATTTCAGTGTCAAAAAAATAGGCTATTGTTTTTAAGTCTGGAGAGATTTTGAAATCTTTTATATTTTCTGAGAATTTTTCAAAAGATTTTATTTCCGTATTAAATAGATAGATAAAAGAATTTTCTTTTAAGAAAATAAAATTGGGAAAAATATATAATTGGTAAAGAGTTTCTTTTTTGAGAGGAAAAGAAGCATCATTAATTTTTTCCTTATTAGTGATAGTTTGTTTATTTAAATCTTCTTTCGTTTTATATAAATTCCCGTCATTATCTAGGTAATAATTTTCTCCATAAAAAGATTGATAAGCGATAATAGATTCTTGAATTTGAGGTTTGTCGGTTTCTTTCAATGAAGAATAGTCTTTATCTATATCTAAACTGTAGTTTTTTAATTGTTCTGAAGTTATAACTTCAAGATATATTGTTTCTCCGTCTTGGGAAAAATCCAAATCAATTAAATCAACGTTATTTCTTGAAATCTCATCTTCGTTAATTAAGTGGCTCCTAAGTTCTTTCTTAAGATCGTAAAGTTTTAAGCTCCAAGTGTTGTTTTTAACTTCTTTCCAAATAATCTTTTCTTCGCTTGGAGAAACCCAAAAATTTTTAATCTCTTCAGAGATTATAGTAAAATCAAAATTTTGAGGAAATAAAATTATATTTTTTGCTTCAGTAACTTCTTTTTCTGTTATTTCAAGATTTTTTTCCCAGTTTATATAGTCATCTTTCGTGATTTTTACATTGTATTTTTTTGGAAGAAGATTTTCTATTAAAATAGAATTAAAAAAGAAATCAGTTTTTCTTGAAAAATTATTGTCTAAATATATGTTTGTTTGTCTTGGTAAAACATTAAAGTAAAAACCTCCGGTTTGAATAATTTTCTTGTTCTGAAAATCAAACCTATATCCCTGAGAGCGAAAAATAAGAACAGGAGCAAGTACGAAAAAAATTAGCAAAAAGCTAATAAATAAAACTTTTCTATATTTTTGTTTCATTTGAATATTATATTCATTCATAGATGTAACTGCAAGTATTTCACTAATTTAAAGGTCTAATTAAACTTTTTATTAAAGTTGCAAAACTTAATTTTTTATCTTATACTTAAATTGAAATTTAAGGCAATTATTGATTAATTTTTATAATTTTTAATGAAAATTGGTATTGATTTAGGAACTTGTAATTCATTAGTTTTTCATCCCAAAAAAGGAATAGTTCTCCAAGAACCATCAGTAGTTGCTGTTAATGTTGAAGAAAATACTATTTTAGCTGTGGGAAAGAAAGCTAAAGAAATGGTTGGTAGGACACCAGATACAATTTCAGTCTATAGGCCATTAAAAGATGGAGTAATTGCAGACTATAGAGTTACTGAAGCAATGTTGAGGTATTTTATTAAGCAAACATTAGGGAATTTTTATTTTTTTAAACCGGAGCTCATGATTGGTATTCCGGCAGGTATTACTTCCACAGAGAAGAGGGCTGTGATAGAAGCGGGGATGAATGCTGGAGCTAAGGCTGTTTATTTAGCTCAAGAGCCTATTCTTGCTGCTATAGGAGCAGGAGTTCCTATAGATAGTTGTTCCGGAAACATGATTGTTGACATAGGAGGAGGAACTACAGAAGCAGCTGTTATTTCATTAGGAGGGATTGTTAATTTTCGATCCATAAGATTAGCTGGAGATAGAATGAATTTTGCAATTTTAGATTTTGTAAAAAAGAAATATAATTTAGTTATTGGGCATCAGACAGCAGAGGAAATTAAAAAAACCGTAGGAACTGCGATTCCAGAAAAAAAAGAAAGAAAAATGCAAATTAGAGGTAGAGATATTGCTTCTGGCTTACCTCGTAATATAGAAGTTTCTTCTAATGATGTTTGCGAAGCTCTTTCAGGTGTTCTTGGTGATATTATTCAAGTAATTAAATTAACTCTTCGTGATACTCCTCCCGAGCTTTCTGCTGATATTATGAATAAAGGTATGGTTATGACTGGTGGAGGTTCAATGTTAACAAATTTTCAAAAATTAATTACAAATGAAATTGGAGTGCCTGCTATTCTTGCTGAAGATTCTATTTTATGTGTAGTAAAAGGAACTGGAGTAATGCTGAAGAATTTAGATGTTTATAAAAGAGCAATAATGAAATAATGATTATTGGTCATAAGAAACAACAAGAATTTTTAGAAAGAATTATTAAAGAAGGTTCTCGCTCATTATTATTTACTGGGCCTGAATCTTTAGGAAAGAAAGCGGTGGCTTTAGCTTTTTTTACTTCTTTGTTCCAAGAAAAACCATTTAATCATCCAGATTTTATTTTAATTAATCCTTTTGAAGGTAGGATTAGAATTAATCAAATTAGAGAATTATCTAATAGAATTTCTTTAAAACCAATCAAATCTCCTTCTTTCGGTATTATTGTTGATCAGGCTCATTTGATGAACAGGGAAGCTCAGAATTGTTTTTTAAAAACATTAGAAGAACCAAAAAGTAATGCAATTTTAATTTTGGTGACAGAATATCCAGATTTTCTTCTCCCTACTATTTTTTCCAGATGTGAACGATTAAAATTTTATCCGGTAAGGAAAGAAGAGATTAAAAAATATTTAAAAGAAAATAATATAATTGGAGAAAAAGCAGATGATATTATTAATATTTCATTAGGACGACCAGGTAAAATTATTAATTTTTTAGAAAGACCAGAAAGTTTAGAAAATAGGAAAAAAGTAATTAATGATTTGGTCAAAATAATGCAATCTCCTTTAGGTGAAAGATTTCAATATGTTCAAGAATTATCAAAAAGAGAAGATTTAAGAAGTGTCTTAATCATTTGGTTGTCTTATTTAAGAGAATCTTTATTATTAAACAACAGTGTAGAGAGCTTATCTAAATTGAAAAAGATTCTTAACGCAATACAAGAAACAATATTTTTGATTTCTAACACAAGTACAAATTTAAAATTAGCATTAGAAGTTTTAGTAACAGAATTTTAACTATTTATTTCTTAATTTTATAAAATTATGGAAAACGAAAAAATATCTTATAAGGACATTATAGATGATTTAGAACCAGAGTTAAAAAAAGTTATAGTTTTTTTAACAAATGAATTTAAAAAAATTAGAACGGAAAGAGTATCTCCTAGTTTGGTTGAAGATGTTAAGGTTGATTATTTTGGTAAGATATTTTCTTTGAAGGAATTAGCTGCAATATCTGCTAATCAATCAAGAGAGCTTATTATTAAACCTTGGGACAAGTCTTACATCGAAGATATTGTAAATGCTCTGAATAAAAGTAGTGTTAAGGTGAGTCCTTCCATTGATAATGATGTTATAAAAATTAAACTTCCTGCTTTAAGTGAGGAGTTTAGAAATGACTTAATTCGTTTAGTTTCTCAAACACAAGAACAAGCAAAGCAAACTATTAGAAAATGGAGAGATGATGCTTGGGCTCAAATTAAAAACGCGGAAAAAGATAAAAAAATGTCGGAAGACGAAAAATTTAAAGGAAAAAAGAAACTAGAAGAGATGATTAAAGATTTTTCCGATCAAGTTGAAAAAATATCTGAAAATAAAATTAAAGAACTAAAAAGTTAAAATGGTAAACTTTATTGTTGCTTTTTTAAGTATTATTGCTTTAGCGGCTCTTCATGAGTTTGGTCATTTTTTGATAGCAAAAAAATGTGGAGTAAAAATTGAAGAGTTTGGGATAGGGTATCCTCCTCGAGTTTTTGGTAAAAAGATAGGAGAAACTTTTTACTCCCTAAATATTTTACCTTTAGGTGCTTTTGTAAAAATGGAAGGCGAAGAGAAAAATATTGATAGTTCGACTAGTTTTTCTAACCAACCAGTCAAAAATAAAATTTTCATTATTTTAGGTGGGGTAATCTCTTTTTGGTTAATAGCGATTATTATTTTTAGTATAATTTTTTACTTAGGTTATGGAGTTGTTGTTGACGACGATAATTATTCTCATTTAAGTGATTTTGAAGTCCATATTATTGAAGTTGCAGAATTATCACCAGCAAATGAAGCTGATTTAAGATTGGGTGATATAATTAAAAAAATGTCTTTTGGAGAAGAAGAAATTTTTCCTTTAAAAATTAATGATATTCAGTCTTTCGTCAATGCTCATTTGGGAGAAAAGATTAATATACTAATTAGAAGAGGTGATCAAGAAATAGAAAAATCTTTAACTGTAAGAAGTTCTTTTCCTAAAGAAGAAGGAGCTATGGGAGTTGCGTTAATTAGAACAGCCGTAGAAAAACATTCTTGGTATTCGGCTATTTTTCAAGGAATTATTAGAACTTGGGACAGTACAATCATGGTTTTAGAAGGCTACGCCTTAATGATTGGTAATTTTTTTAAAGGTATTCCTTCCGAGGGAGAAATGGTTGGACCAATAGGAGTTTTTCGGATGGTTGCTCAAAGTCAGGAATTTGGTACAGTTTATTTTTTGAGTTTTATTTCTCTAATTTCTATCAATTTAGCTGTTTTCAATAGTTTACCAATTCCTTTAATGGATGGAGGAAGAGTGCTTTTTCTTCTGATTGAATGGGTAAGAAAAAAACCAATTTCTGAAAAAATACAAGAAAAGATTGACGCCACCTCTCTTGTTTTTTTAGGCGTTTTAATAGTCTGGGTAATGGTAAAAGATATCGTTAATTTATTTTAATATGAAACAATCTTTACTTTTCAACAAAACAAGAAAAAATATTTCTAAAGATATTGTGGCCACAAGTCATAAATATCTTGTAAAAGCTGATTTTATAGAAAAAACAATTAGCGGTGTTTATAGGTTTTTACCTTTAGGTTTCAAGGTTTTGCAAAATATAGAGAAAATTATAAGAGAAGAAATGAATAGCTTAGGTAGTCAAGAAGTTTTTTTACCAACTCTTCAGAATAAAAAACTTTGGGAAGAAACTGATAGATGGGAAAATTTTAAACCACCACTTTTTAAATTTAAAGATATTCATGAAAAGGAAATGGCTCTTGGACCAACTCATGAGGAAGAAATAACAGACATGGTTAGAAAAAGAGTTTCTTCTTATCAGGATCTTCCTTTTTCCCTTTTTCAAATTCAAAGTAAATTTCGTAATGAAATAAGAGCTACGGGAGGACTTTTAAGAACTATAGAATTTATGATGAAGGATTTGTATAGTTTTCATTCTGAAGAAAAAGACTTAATTAATTTTTATGAGAAAGTGAAAGATAGTTATTTTAATATTTTCAAAAGATGTGGCTTAAATGTAATAGCTGTCGATGCAGACCCGGGAACAATTGGCGGTGATTATTCTAATGAATTTATGGTTATTACTGATATTGGCGAAGATACAATTTTAGTGTGTGATAAATGTGATTATGGAGCTAATATTGAAAAAATAAAGGACGCTAGAAAATGTCCTAAGTGTGGAGGTGTTTTAGAAAGTAAAAAAACAATTGAGTTAGGACATGTTTTTTGCTTAGGAACAAAATATAGCGAGATGATGGAAGCAAACTATAAAAATGAAAAAGGAGAAGAGAGGCCAATCTTAATGGGTTGTTATGGAATTGGTATTTCTAGATTAATAGCTGCAATTGTTGAGTTGAATAACGATGATAAGGGAATAATTTGGCCTAGAGAAGTAGCTCCTTTTCAATTTCATTTGATTTGTCTTGGTTCTGATGAAAAAAATAAAAAAGAAGCAGATCAATTATATGTACAATTAGAAAGAGAGGGTTTTAATGTTCTTTATGATGATAGAGAAGATAAATCAGTTGGCGAACAATTTGCAGAAAGCGATTTAATAGGCATTCCAATTAGGATTGTTGTATCTGAAAAGACCTTAAAAGAAAAATCTGTTGGTGTAAAAAGAAGAGAGGAACAAAAGGAGCAATTAATTAAAATTAATAATTTAAACAAATTTTTAAAAAAGTGTTAAAAAAAATATTTAAATACTTATCAGACGATATCGCTATTGATTTAGGAACAGCTAATTCAGTTGTTTATGTTCAAGGGAAGGGTATTGTTATTCGAGAACCTTCTATTGTTGCTATTAATAAAAAAACAGGACAAATATTAGCGATTGGTTCAGAAGCTAAAAAAATGGTGGGGAGAACGCCCTCGCATATTGTTGCCAGTAGACCTTTAAAGTCAGGAGTAATTTCTGATTTTGAAGTTACCGAGCAAATGCTTCGTTATTTTATTGAAAAAGCAAGGGAAAAAAAATGGGTTGGTCCAAGAGTTATTATCGGTATTCCTTCAGGCGTTACTCAGGTGGAAAAAAAGGCGGTTGTTGACGCTGCAAAATTGGCTGGGGCAAGAGAAGTGTTTTTGATTGATGAGCCTATGGCTTCAGCAATTGGAGCTAGGCTTCCTGTTCAAGAGGCAGGAGGTAATTTTATTGTTGATATAGGCGGAGGAACCACAGAAGTAGCGGTTGTTTCGTTAGGAGGAATGGTTTTGTCTAGAAGTTTGAGGATTGCAGGAGATAGGTTGAATGAAGATATTATTAATTATGCTCAACAAGAATATAAATTATTAATTGGAGAAAGAATGGCTGAAAAAGTTAAAATTAGCATTGGTTCCGCTTGTCCCTTAAAGAAAGTAAAAAGTATTCCAGTAAGAGGTAGAAATTTAATTACAGGTTTACCTGAAGAGATTTTATTTTCTGATGATGACGCAAGAAAAGCTATGAAAAAATCAGTGAGAAGAATTGTAGATGAAATTAAAAGCGCTATTGAAGAGACTCCTCCAGAACTTTTAGCTGATATTATGACTAGAGGAATTTATTTAGCGGGCGGAGGATCTCTTTTGAGGGGTTTAGATTTTTTAATTCAGAAAGAAACAAAAATCCCAACTCAAAGGATCGAAGATCCAATGACGGGCGTTGTAAGAGGAGCGGGTATAGTTTTAGAGAACCTAGACGAATTATCAGATGTTTTAATAGAGGTTGATGAGTTAGAACCTCCTCGTTAAATGATTGAAAAAAAAGAAATTAAACATATTGCTGACCTTGCTCATTTAGGGCTTACCGAAAAAGAACTGGAATCTATGCAGAAGAATTTTTCTTCTATTTTAGATTATATTGAAATTTTAAAAAAAGCAGATATTTCCAGTGTTGAAAAAGATTTCTCTAAAAAAGGGATGAATAATATTCTTCGAAAAGATGCCCAAAAAGAAGTATCAAAAAATGAAAAAGATGAGTTAATCGACATGTTCCCCGAAACAAAAAATAATTATTTAAAAACGAAAAAAATTCTTTGATGGATTTGTTAAATTTAACTATTAAAAAAATACATCAGGGTTTAGTTAATAAAGAATTTTCTGATTTAGAATTAACAAAAACCTATTTAGACAAGATAGAAAAAGAAGATAAAAAGATTCATTCTTTTTTATCTGTTTATAGAGATCGGGCAATTGCTAAATCTAAAAAAGTTGATGAAAAGATTTCTAAAGGAGAAAAGATTTCCTTATTAGAAGGTGTTCCTGTTTCAATTAAAGATATTATTTTAGTTAAAGGAATGAAATGCACGGCTGGTTCTAAGATTTTGGAAAATTATATTGCTCCTTATAATGCTACCTGTATTAATAAATTAGAAAAAGAAGGAGTAATTATTTTGGGAAAAAACAATTTAGACGAATTTGCAATGGGCTCTTCTACTGAAAATTCTGGTTTTGGGCCTACAAAAAATCCAATAGATTTAAATAGAGTGCCAGGAGGATCTTCAGGTGGTTCTGCAGCTGCAGTAGCAGCTAATTTTTCAGTTTTTTCTTTAGGTTCTGATACAGGAGGATCAGTTAGACAGCCAGCTTCTTTTTGCGGAGTGGTTGGCTTAAAACCTACTTACGGAACAGTTTCAAGGTATGGTTTAATGGCTTATTCTTCTTCTTTAGATCAAATAGGACCTATTACAAAGACAGTTGAAGATAGTAGGATAGTTTTTAATATAATTAAAGGGAAGGATGTATTAGATTCAACAAGTGTAGATAAAGAAAATACTAATAGTTTTCATTCTGACCAAATAAAAGGATTAGTAATAGGTGTTCCTAAAGAGTATATTGTTGAAGGGGTAGATTCAGAAGTGAGTAGTTTAGTTGAGCAGGCAATTAAAAAATATGAAGATATGGGAGCTAAAATAGAAGAGATAAGCTTACCTCATACGAAATATGCAATACCGACTTATTATATTATTTCAGCTTCTGAAGCTAGTACAAATCTTGCTCGTTACGATGGTGTTAAGTACGGTTTTTCTAAGGGCGATAATTTAAAAGATTTATATTTTAAAAGTAGGGGAGAAGGTTTTGGAAAGGAAGTAAGAAGAAGAATAATGCTGGGAACATATGCTTTATCTTCGGGTTATTATGACGCTTATTATTTAAGGGCTCAAAAAGTGAGAATGTTAATTGAAAAAGATTTTAAAAAAGCTTTTAAAAAAGTGGATGTTATTATGTCTCCTACTTGTCCTACTCCAGCTTTTAAGCTGGGAGAAAAAACCCAAGACCCTGTTCAGATGTATTTATCTGATATCTTTACAGTCTCTGTTAATTTAACAGGTTTATGCGGAATTTCTGTTCCATGTGGTAACATAGAAGTTGATTCTGTTAAGCTACCAGTTGGTTTGCAGTTAATTGGAAAACCTTTTGAAGAAAATAAAATTATGGATATAGCAGAAATCATGGAAAAATAATATAATAAAAAGCATGGATATTAATAATATAATTCAATTTATTTTAAACCCTGAAATTTCAGGTTGGCTTGTCTTGATTAAAGTTTTGTTTTTATTTATAGATTTATTTATGATTTCTTTTATTGTTTATGCTTTATTTAAAACCAGTTGGTTAAACAAGCTTTTGCTCTATGACGTTCAAGAATTTCTAACATATAAGCATTTTGGTTTGTCTAAAACTAAGAAAAAGTGGGAAGAAATAGAGAAATATTTTAAAAAAGGAACAGAGCCAGAAATGAAATTAGCAATAGTGGAAGCAGATTCTTTGCTAGATAACATTTTAAAGGTAATGAGTTATGGAGGAAAAGATTTAACCTCAAGACTAGAAGGCATTAATACTAATATTCTTGAAAATCTTGATGATGTAAAAAAATATCATAAAATATATTCAAATATTGTGCACGATCCAACGTATCGTTTAGATTTTAAGATGGCAGAAAACGCGTTAAAAGTTTATCGAGATGCTTTAGTTAATCTTGATGCTTTATAATTGACTTAAAAATTAAAGAAAGTTATTATATCTCCTATATCGCGGTGTAGAGGAGTAGTACCTCGCCAGTCCCATAAGCTGGAGGCCCTAGTGCAATTCTAGGCACCGCAACACTTTGTTAATTTATAGCGGTGTAGCTCAGGGGTAGAGCAGTGGCATCATAAGCCATGGGTCGTGGGTTCAAGTCCCTCCACCGCTACAAAGCAACAGGGGGGTGTAGCTCAATTGGTTAGAGCCCTTGATTGTCAATCAAGTGGTTGCGAGTTCGAGTCTCGTCATCCCCGCATTGTATAAAATTGGATATAATTGTATTTTAAGAAATCGTCAAAAAGACGGTTTTTTGCTAAGATTATATTATGCTTATTGATAATGTTAAAATTAAAGTTTCAGCAGGTAATGGCGGTGATGGTGCTGTAGCTTTTATGAAAAAAGGTAAAGGACCTACCGGAGGGAATGGTGGTAGGGGAGGAAATGTTTATGTTGAAGGGGTTTCAGATCTAGGAGCTCTACAACAATTTAGGTTTAAAAAAGAAATTGGAGCGGAAAATGGAGAAAATGGGAGATCTAAATTTAGAGATGGTCGGACAGGAAAGGATATTTATCTAAAAATTCCTATAGGAACTATTATTTATAATCTTGATAAAAAAACCAAAGAAGAGATTATAAGAAAAAAACAGATTTTTTTAATTGCCAAAGGTGGTAATGGGGGAAAAGGTAATTTTTTATTAAGATCACCAAGAAATGTTACTCCTAAAGAAGCTAAGCCTGGATGGCCAGGTGAATCTTTTGAATTAGGATTAGAATTAAAATTTATTGCTGATATTGGTTTGATTGGCTTGCCTAATGCTGGCAAGTCTAGCCTATTGAATGAACTTACCAGGGCAAAAAGCAGGGTGGCTAATTATCCTTTTACTACCCTAGAACCACACTTGGGAGTCTGTTATAGCGCTATTCTTGCTGATATTCCCGGTTTAATAGAAGGAGCTTCTAAGGGAAAGGGTTTAGGTATTAAGTTTTTGCGTCATATTGAAAGAACAAAAGTTCTTTTCCATCTTATTTCAAGTGAATCAAATAGCCCTATAAAAGATTACAGGATTATTAGAAAGGAACTTGAAAGATATAATAAGAAATTACTTGAGAAAAAAGAATATATTTTTATCACTAAGAGTGATTTGATTAAATCTTCTGATTTGGAAAAGAAAATAAATAAATTTAAAAAGATAAATAAGGAAGTTTTTTCTGTTTCTGTTTATGATTTTGATAGCATAGAAAAGGTTAAGAAAATCATTGCTCAATTAAAGTAAAAACTGTTAAAAAGTAAGGCTTTTTCAGTTTGATTTTTATTCTTATTTAAGTTAAAATTAAGATAGAAAATATGTTGCAAGAAATTAAAAATAAAGCAGAAAAAGCGATTAAAGAAGCTCAAACCCTAAAAGAATTGAATAGGGTTTTTAAGGATTTTTTAGGGAAAAAAGGAGAGCTCTCTTTAATTTTAAGAGGGTTGAATGATCTTTCTGAAGAAAAGAAAATTAAAAAAGGCAAGGAGGCAAATAAGTTAAAAGAAGAACTAAGAAAAAGCTTTAAAGAAAGGGAAAAAGAAATAAGCTTAAAAAGCCAATCTAATGAAGAAAAAGGCATAGATGTTACAATTCCTAGTAAAAAGCCCTTAATGGGCCATTTACACCCTTTAACGCAAGTTAAAAGACAAATTATAAGTATTTTTAGGGGGATGGGATTTGAGGCGGTTGATGGACCAGAAATAGAGAATGAATGGTATAATTTTGATGCTTTAAATATACCAAAGGATCATCCTGCCCGAGACGCTTGGGATACTTTTTGGTTAAAAGGAAAAGACCCTTCACTTTTAAGAACTCATACTTCTCCTAGTCAGATTCGATACATGGAAAAATACGAGCCACCATTAAGGATTATTGCCCCTGGAAAAATTTTCAGACATGAAGCTACTGATGCTTCTCACGAAATGCAATTTTATCAAGTTGAAGGATTAATGGTGGGCGAAGATGTTTCAGCTGCTAATTTTAAGGCGGTTGTTAAGCAGTTTCTTGAAAGATTTTTTGAGCAAAATGTTAATATTCGCTTTACTCCTGATTATTTTCCTTTTACTGAACCTTCTTTTGAGGTAGCTATGAGTTGCTTGATTTGTAGCGGGGAAGGATGTCCTGCTTGCAAGAATACTGGATGGATAGAAATAGCAGGAGCAGGTATGGTTCATCCTAACGTTTTTAAGTTTTGCAAATTAGATTCTAATAAATGGCAGGGTTGGGCTTTTGGGTTTGGTATAGATAGGCTAACGATGATGAAATACAAAATTAACGATATTCGTTTAATTCATTCTGGAGACTTAAGATTTCTTAATCAATTTTAATATGATTTTTTCTTATAACTGGTTACAAAAATATATTGAAGATAAATTACCTGAGCCAAAGAAATTGGCCAAGCTTTTAGGTAAACATTCTTTTGAGGTTGAAGAGGTAAAACAAAAAGATAATGATTTTATTCTTGATATTGATGTTAGGCCTAACAGAGCAGGGGATTGTTTTTCTCACATTGGAGTGGCTAGAGAATGTGCGGCTATTATAAAGTCTAAATTTAAAGATTTAGAAAAAGATTTGCGAGAAGATAAAGATTTTCAAGCAAAAGATTTCGTTAAAATTGATGTTAAAGAAAAAGCTTGTTTAAGATATACCGCAAGAGTTCTTACTGATATAAAAGTGGAGGAGTCTCCTGATTGGCTAAAAGAAAAACTTAATATTTGTGGTTTACAACCTATTAATAATATTGTTGATGCTGTCAATTACGTAATGCTAGAAACGGGACAGCCATTACATGCTTTTGATTTAAGTAAATTAAAAGAAAAAAAGATAATTATAAGATTTGCTAAAGAAGGAGAAAAAATTACTTCTTTAGATAATCAAAAATTTGATTTAGATAGAAAAATTTTAGTAATTGCTGATGAAAAGAATCCTATTGCTATTGCTGGAATAAAAGGAGGAAAAAAACCAGAAATTGATAGTGGAACCAATACTATAATTTTAGAGTCTGCTAATTTTGATTCTAAAACTATTCGTAATGCTTCTAGGTCTTTAAAATTAAGAACAGATGCTTCTTTACGATTTGAGCACGGTTTAGATGCTAATTTAACAGAACAAGCTATTAATAGGGCTGCTCAATTAATTCAAGAAATAACTAAATGTCGTGTAGCTTCTGGTATAGTTGATTTTTATCCTCGTAAAATTTTACCTAAAGTAATTGGCTTAAAAGTTGAAAAAGTAAAGAGCTTGTTAGGCATAGATATTTCTCAAAAAGAAATTATTGATATTTTAAAAAGGCTTGGTTTTAAAATTTTAGAAGAAATGGAAGGAGCTATTAAAGTTGAAGTTCCAACACTAAGGGTTGATGTTTCTTTACCTGAAGACTTAATAGAAGATATTGGAAGAATTTATGGATATGAAAATATTCCAGTTGTTCTTCCAAAGGCTGATTTGTTTTCTCCAAAAAGAAATTTAAATATATTTTGGGAAGATTTTACTAAAAATATATTAAAAGAAAATGGATTTACTGAAATCTATAATTATTCTTTTCTTAATCAAGAACAAGTTAATATTTTTGGTTTTAATCAATCAGATCTTTTTGAATTAGAAAATCCTTTGAGTCAAAATCAAAAATATTTATGCCCAAGTCTAATTCCTAATTTATTAAGAAATGTAAAAGATAATTTTAGATATTTTGATAATTTTAATATTTTTGAAATAGCGAAAACTTTCAAGAGACCTCAAGAAAAAAGGGCTCTTACTGGATTGATTGCCCAGAAACAGGAACAAGAATCTTTTTATGTCTTAAAAGGCGTTATTGATGTTTTGTTTGAGAAAATGGGTATTGCTAATTATTATTATGATAATTATCAAGCAACTCCTGAAGAGAGCAATATTTCTATTTGGAATATTAAGAAAAGTGCAGAGATCAAAGTAGACGATAAAGAAATTGGTTTTATCGGTTATGTTTCAAAAGATATTTTAAAGCTTTTGGATATTGATGGGCAAGTGGTGATGTTTGATATTGATTTTGAAAAATTACAAAAACTGACCATCGAAGAACATAACTATCAACCTATTTGTCCTTATCCTAGCGCTATTAGAGATTTGTCTATTTTAGTTCCAGAAGAAATTAGGGTTGTGGAAATTTTAAATATAATTAATAGGGTTGGGGGAGAATTGATTAATGACGTAGACTTGTTTGATGTTTATGAAAATAATAACAATCAAAGAAAAAGTTTAGCTTTCCATATTATTTATCAAGCACAAGATAGAACTTTATCCTCTAAAGAAATAGATCAATTACAAAACAAAATAGTTGAAAATTTAGAAAAAAACTTAAATTGGGAAGTGAGAAAATAATATTATGATCAAAAAACAAAAATCAAGCTATACAGCAAAAGACATTCAAGTTTTAAAAGGTTTAACTCCTATTAGAAAAAGACCTGGAATGTATATTGGTTCAACGGGAATAGAAGGATTGCATCATTTAATCATAGAGGTTGTAGGTAATAGTATTGATGAGGCTATTATGGGGTATTGTGATAAAATTGAAATTTCTTTTCTCCCTGGTAATAGGATTCGAATTAAAGATAACGGAAGAGGTATTCCTATTGATAAGCATTCTCAAACAAAAAAATCTGCTTTAGAGACTATTATGACAACCTTGCATGCGGGGGGGAAGTTTGGAGGAAAAGCTTATAAATCTACAGGTGGCTTGCATGGAGTTGGTATTTCAGTTGTTTCAGCCCTATCTTCTTTTATGAGAGTAACTGTCTGTAGGGATGGCTATAGATATTCTCAAGAATATTCAAAAGGAATAGCGAAAACAAAACTTGAAAAAACTGGTAAATGTAAAGGTACTGGAACAACCATTCTTTTTGAACCAGATGCAGAAATTTTTCGTAATTTAAAATTTAATAAAAGTAAAATTATAAATTATCTTCGTCAGCAAGCTTATTTAACTAAAAACTTAAGAATTATCTTTAAGGATGAAACAGTTAACCCTTACCTAAATCACGGTTTTTATTTTGAAGGAGGGATAACTTCTTATTTGAAATATTTAATAGGGAATAAAAAATTAATTAACGATGATGTTTTTTATTGTTCTAAAAATGAAGATGATATTTTAGTTGAAGCAGCTTTTATTTATACCGATGATTATGAATCTTCAGAAAATAGTTTTGTAAACAATATTTGTACTTATGAAGGAGGTAGTCATTTAACTGGTTTTAGGAGTGCTCTAACTAGAACGGTTAATGATTATGCTAGGAATAATGGTTTTTTAAAAAATAAAGAAGAAAACTTTAGTGGAAGAGATGTTAGGGAAGGATTAACATCCATAATATCAATTAAAATTAGTGAACCCCAATTTGAGGGTCAAACAAAATCAAAATTAGGTAATCCAGAAGCTAAACCTGCCGTAGAAAGAGCGATTGGAATTGTTTTGCTTGATTTTTTGGAAAGAAATCCTCAAAATGCTAGAAAAATAATTAATAGATTTTTACTGACTCAAAAAGCTAGAAATGCTGCAAAGGCTGCTAAGGATACTATTTTGAAAAAGAAAATATTGCAAGGCTTAGCCTTGCCTGGTAAGTTAGCTAGTTGTTCTTCTCGAAAACCAGAAGAATCAGAGTTGTATATCGTAGAGGGGCAATCCGCTGGAGGGAGCTCTCGCCAAGCTAGAGATCGTCACTTTCAAGCAGTTTTACCTTTAAGAGGTAAGATATTAAATGTTGAGAGAGCCCGTCTTGATAGAATTCTTAATTCTGAAGAAATTAAATCTTTAATTATTGCTTTAGGAACAGCGATTGCTGATGATTTCAATATTGATAAATTAAGGTATCACAAAATTGTTATTATGTGTGATGCTGATTCTGATGGTAACCACATTAAAACCTTACTTTTAACATTGTTTTATCGTTATTTCAGGCCTTTAATTGAAAATGGTTACGTGTATGTCGCTTGTCCTCCTCTTTATAAGATTCAAGCAGGTAAAAATATACATTATGTCTTTACAGAAGAGGAGAAATTAGATATCTTAAAAGGGTTAGGAGATGTTAAGACGTCTATTCAAAGGTATAAAGGTTTAGGAGAAATGAACCCAGATGAGCTTTGGAATACAACAATGGATCCGAAGACCAGGAAATTTCTTCAGATTCAAATTGAGGAATCAAGAGAAGCAGATAAAATTTTCGATATTTTAATGGGTAAAGAAGTTCCCTTGAGGAAAAAGTTTATTCAGAATTATGCAGAAAAAGTTAAAAATCTTGATGTTTAATTAAATTAAAATGAAATTTAAAGATATTTTTATAAATACAGGATCTTTTTTTCGAGAAGTTAAGGTCGAAATGAAAAAAGTTAGTTGGCCGACAAAAAAAGAAACTACAAAAAATACAATGGCAGTTCTTGGTATTTCTTTTATTGTGGCAGTTTTTTTAGGAGGATTAGATTTTATTTTTACTAAAGTGTTAAATATTTTTATTCGTTAATATAATCATGGCAAAACAAGAAACAACTCAAGAAAGAAACTGGTATGTGTTACATACATATTCTGGTTATGAAGATTCTGTTGCTAAAAACTTGAAACAAAGAATCGAGTCTTTAGATATGTCTGAAAAGATTTTTGATGTCATAGTTCCAAAAGAGAAAAAAATTAAAATAAAGAATGGAAAAAGAAAAGTGATAGAAGAAAAAGTTTATCCAGGATATGTGTTAGTGGAAATGATTGTTACTGATGATTCTTGGTATGTTGTTAGAAATACGCCCAATGTTACTGGCTTTATTGGGTCTGGGACTACACCTGTGCCTATTTCTAAAGAAGAGATTGATAACTTAAAGAAAAGAATGGAGGTAGAAAAACCTAAACATAAAATTTTAGTTAAGCAAGGAGATTTAGTAAAAATTATAGACGGCCCATTTAAAGGTTTTGAAGGAAAAGTTTCTGAGATTGATGAAGAAAGAGAAAAAATTAAAGTATTGGTTAATATGTTTGGGAGAGATACACCTGTCGAACTTGATTCTCTTCAAATTAAAAAATTTTAACATAAATTATGGCTAAAAAAATCAAAGCTATTGTTAAATTGCAAATTCCGGCTGGGAAAGCTAATCCTGCACCTCCAGTTGGTCCGGCTTTAGCTCCTCATGGGTTAAATATTGCTGAATTTTGTCAGAAGTTTAATGACGCGACTAATAATAAAGAGGGCACAATTCCAACAGTAGTTACTATTTATGAAGATAGAAGTTATGATTTAAAGATTAAGGAACCTCTAACCTCTGATTTATTGAAAAAAGCAGCTGGAATTGAAAAAGGCTCAGGTGAACCGAACAGAAACAAGGTTGGCAAGATTACACAAAAACAATTAGAAGAAATTGCTCAAAAGAAAATACCTGATTTGAATACAGAAAATATAAAGCAGGCAGTAAAAATTATTGCTGCTACAGCTAAGAACATGGGAATAGAAATTAAGGGATAATTTATGGAGAAGAGGCCATCAAAAGACAAATATTATCTTAATATTGCTAAAGAAATTTCTCGGCGTTCTACTTGTTTTAGAACAAGGTTTGGAGCAATAATCGTTAAAAATGACACAATTATTTCTACTGGTTATGTTGGTGCTCCAAGAAAAACAAAAGATTGTTTTGAAAGAGGGAATTGTTTAAGAAGAGAATTAAACATTCCTCATGGTCAGCGTTATGAACTTTGCAGAAGTGTTCACGGTGAACAGAATGCCATAATAAACGCAGCTCGTTCTGGAGTAAGTATTCTTGGTGGCGATATGTTTCTTCATTGTGAAGTAGTGGAAGGAAAAGCAAGAGATGCTTTTCCTTGTTTTATGTGTAAGAAAATGATTATTAATGCAGGCATAAACAGGGTAATTTGCTCCAGCCAAGATGGTGGATACAAAGTTTTTAATGTTCAAGATTGGGTTAAAGACTGGCAGGAAAGAGATATGTTTGAGGACAAGGAACAGTATGAGAAAAAATAAAATAATAATAAAAACAAATTGACTTTTTAACATAATAATTCAAATATAGAATTAGCACGTTAAAAAAGTGCACAAGAAGAAGTGATAATAAAATGAGTGAAATATCAAAATTAATAGAATCAGGAATTAATTTAGGAAAAATATTTCCAGAACAAGGAATATATATTGCCAAAGAAAAGATTTTTTTGAAAAAATCTCCTCAACCTTCCCAAAAATGGGAAAAGTTCAACAGGGAAAAGCTTCGCGAAATGGGTTGGCCTATGAATCCAGGAACTTTTGAAATAAGAGATCCTGCTAGTCCTGTGGCTGTAGTTTGTCCTGCTCAGGATGTTGTACTTCAGTCTGCGGCTATTAATTACGGAGCAGCTATTTCTGGCCCAATGATTACCCCAGATAGGGGAGTAGAACTAGTGATTACAAATACTATTTCTAACCCTAATATACGCTGGATAATTTTAGCTGGTAGAGACAGCGGGCATCTAGCTGGTGATGTTCTTTACTGTATTAGTAAATATGGAGTGGATCCGAAAACAAGAAGAGTTTTGAATGCAAAATGTCCTACAAATCCTTACATTATGAATCTTTCAGATGAAGTAATAGAGAGATTTTGTAAACAAGTAAAGATTATTAATCTTCTAGGGGGTTATAAGGAAGAGGAAACGGAAAGAGTGAAGGAAGAATTAGGGTTAGTTATTCGTTGCTGTATTCAAGAGCCAGGAAATGCTATTGCTTTAATTAACGGGGAAGATACTCTTTATTTATTCGATCCGGGAAAAGAAGATTTTGAGCCAAGGATAGTTGATTTAAGCGTTGAAAAAATAGGAGTTTATTATGAAGGATATCATAGGGTAGGAACTACTATCCATACTAAAACGATAGAAGAAGTTTATCCTGCTTTGAAATCTCATATAATAAATAAAGGTTCATGGGGAAGGCAAGAATCAGGAAGAATGGCCTTTGATACATTAGCTACTCAAATTATTGTGCATGACGTAGAGAATGGGCTATTTCCTTCTGGATGGAGGCCAGCTGGTTGGATGCAGAACGATGAAGATGCTTCAGATTATTTAAAAAAGTATAGGGTTTGGGTTTATCTTTTTCCTTTGAGCGATGTAAGATATGAAGAAAGCGAAAAGACTTGTATTCCGTACATTCCTGAAAAAATGGACTATGTGTATGGAGGAAGGCTAACTGCTTATTGGTATGAATTGGCGGACGAGGAAGAAAAGCAGAAGATTAAAGAATTAGTTGAAAAAGTTCATAAAAAGTTTAGATATGAACTTCCAAGCTTTGATGATGTGGTTGCTTTTTATGAGGAATTGGCCAAGGTTCAAAAGAAAAGCTTTAATCAGCTTTATAAAACAGCTAAAGCAGCTAAGCTTTGCGTAAAAGAAGGTTTTGGAAATTCATATCGGCTATATATGTCTCTTCAAATACCTCCAATAGATATCAAAGAAGACCCAAGGCGAGCTCATAATCCTTGTTTTGCTTTATATGAAGTATATCCAAGGCTTATTAATGAAAAATGGCAAATGGATACAGGGTTTTTTATGAGAGCCCATGATATTCTTGCTTTTCCAGGAAATAGCAATGGAGGAATTATGATTCAAAAATTTCTTGCTTGGTATGCTGGAATAAAGCCTGGACTATATATTCATCACCCTGGGTGCGTACATATTTGCGATTATATGTTGCCTAGAGAAATAGGAAATAAGTGTAAATGAGACTTATAAAGTCTCTTTTTTTATTTCCCAAAATAATATATAGTAGAGGTTATGAAAGAAAACAACACGGGAAAATTTATTATTTTTGAAGGCATAGATGGTTCTGGTAAGTCTACTCAGAGTAAATTATTTCGTAAGTATTTAGAGAAAGAAGGTTTAAATGTTGTCGAAATAAGCTTTCCTCAGTATGGTAAAAAAAGTGCTGGTTTAGTTGAAGAATATTTAAGTGGTAAATATGGTAACTCAAAAGAGGTTGGGCCTTACAGGGCGTCAATTTTTTTTGCTTGTGATAGATATGATGCCTCTTTTCAAATTAAAAAATGGTTAAGTGAAGGCAAAATTGTAATTGCTGATAGATATATTTCTTCAAATGCTGGACATCAAGGAGGAAAAATGAGCAACTCAAAAGAACGTACAATTTTTTTAGCGTGGCTATATAATCTCGAATATAATATCTTTAAAATTCCTAGGCCTGATATAGTCTTTATTCTTAAGACGTCATCTCGAATCGCTCAGAAAATGTCTGGTAAAGTAATTGATGAAGATAAAAAGAAAAAGAAAGCTTCTTTTTTGGGAAAGAAAAAAAGAGATATTCACGAATTAAACTTGGAGCATTTAGCCAATGCTTTGAAGGCATATTTAGAATTGGCTAAAAAGTTTCCTAGTCATTTTAGGGTTATAGAATGTTTGAAGGACGGAGACTTATTATCCATAGAAACCATTCATCAAAAAGTTTTAGAAGAATATAATAAATTTTAATAAACATGCCGAAAATTTTAAAAAATCAAGGTAGTCATAAAATATTAGCCATCATGGTAGGGATAGATCAATCACCGCTAGAATTGATAGAAACAGCGGGAAGGACTGCTTATCAAAGCAGAGATAAGATCACAGAAGGGTCAGCTGCTAAATTCGCAGAAATGCTCAGAAATAGGGGACATGAAAGTGTTTTTGAGCATTCATCTATGACAGTTGAATTTAATAATGTTTCCAGAGGGTTTACTCATGAGCTAGTTCGTCATAGAATTGCTTCTTTTACCCAAGAATCAACTCGCTATGTTGATGAAAGTGATTTCAATGTTATAATTCCTCCAACAAGAGATGGAGACAGCAAAATTGTTGAATTAGAATTACCCAACAAAGAAAAGATAAAAGTTTCTTTTAATGATTGGGTAAACTTGAACGAACAGATGTACAGAGGATTAAGAAAAGCCGACTGGGTTACTGAAGATGCAAGACAAATCTTACCAATAGGAATAAAATCTCAAATTGTCCTAACAGCTAATTTTAGAGAATGGAAACACATATTCAGGCTAAGAACAGGTTTACGTGCCCATTGGGAAATTCGCAGAGTAATGACTAGTCTTCTTCAAGAGGTAAGAGAGAAAGTTCCGGTTATATTTGATGATATTAAGAATTAAAAATGGAGTTAGAGAAAACTGATCCTAAAATTTATCAATTAATAGCAAAAGAAATCAATCGTCAAAAAGATGGTGTAGGTTTAATTGCTTCGGAAAATTATGCTAGTTTAGCGGTCTTAGAGGCTATGGGAACACCTTTAAGTAATAAGTATTCTGAAGGATACCCTTCTAAAAGATATTATGGAGGAAATGAATTTATTGATGAAATTGAAAATATAGCCATTCAGAGAGCTAAACAATTATTTAAAGCAGAACATGCTAATGTCCAATCCCATTCTGGCTCTCAAGCGAATGCTGCTGTTTACTTGGCTTTACTTAAACCAAACGATAAAATATTAGGGTTTGATTTAACTTCGGGAGGTCACTTAACTCATGGTTCTCCAGTTAATTTTTCAGGAAAATTTTATCAATTCCAACATTATGGGGTAGAGAAAAAAACAGAAATGCTTGATTTTGATGAGATTCGAAAAAAAGCTTTAAGTTTTAAGCCTAAACTTATTATTGCTTCTACAACAGCTTATTCTAGAATTATTGATTTTAAAAAATTTAGAGAAATTGCGGACGAAGTCGATGCTTATTTGATGGGAGATATCGCTCATATTGCTGGTTTAATTATTGCGAATTTACACCCTCATCCTTTTCCTTATTGCGATGTCGTTACAAGTACAACTCATAAGACTTTGCGTGGCCCTAGAGGAGCCTTGATTCTATCTAAAAAAGAATTAGCTAAAGCTATAGATAAAGCTGTTTTTCCAGGCAATCAAGGAGGTCCTTTTGATCACGTAATTGCTGCTAAAGCTGTTTGTTTTGCGGAGGCTATGACAGAATCTTTTAAGAAATATCAAGAAATGGTTGTTTTGAATGCAAAAGTGATGGCTGATGAATTCCAAAAACAAGGAGTAAGAGTTGTAAGTAGGGGAACAGATAATCATTTATTTGTTATAGATATTTCTCCTTTTAAGCTTAGTTCTAAAAAAATTCAGGAAGAATTAGAAAAAGTTAGTATTTATGTTAATCGTAACACTATTCCTTTTGATCAAAAGTCTCCTTTTGATCCCTCTGGTATTAGACTTGGTTCTCCATCCATTACAACAAGGGGGATGGGGGAGCAGGAATCCAGAAGAATTGCTTGCTTGATTGTTAAATTAATTAAGAATTTTCATAATCAAGACATTAAAAATAATATTAAAAAAGAAATTCAAGAGCTTTGTGTAAAATTTCCTATTTATAAAAACTTGAATTGGTGAAAATGAAAAAACAAAAATTTCAACCAGTAATAGGGCTTGAGATACACGTTGAATTAAAAACTAATTCAAAAATGTTTTGTTCTTGTCCGAATTATTTTAATTCTGAGCCAAATACCAATATTTGCCCTATCTGTCTTGGTCATCCAGGTACTTTACCTGTTATTAATAATGAAGCAGTTAGAAAAACTATTAAAACCTGTTTGGCTTTAAATTGTGGAATAGCTAAAATTTCAAAATTTGATAGAAAAAATTATTTTTATCCAGACCTTCCTAAAGGTTATCAAATTTCTCAATACGATATGCCTTTTTGCAAGAAAGGTTTTTTGGAAATTATGGGTAAAAAAATCAGAATAAGAAGAATTCATTTAGAGGAAGATGCTGGTAAGCTTACGCATTCCAAAGACCATAGTTTAGTTGATTTTAATAGAGCAGGTGTACCTTTAATGGAACTAGTTACTGAGCCTGACATGTGTTCGGCAGAGGAGGCTGTAAAATTTGCTAGGGAGTTACAATTAATTTTACGTTATTTAAAAATTTCTGATGTTGACATGGAAAAAGGTCAGATGAGGATAGAGGTAAATATTTCTCTCTCCAAAGAGAGTTCGGGGAAAGTAGATTTATCTGGCATTAGAACAGAAATCAAAAATCTGAATTCTTTTAAAGCGGTAAAAGGAGCTATTCAGTATGAAATAAAAAGACAATCGGATATTTTAAATAATAATAAAAAAGTTATTCAGGAAACAAGAGGATGGGACGCAGATAAAGAAAAAACAATTTCCCAAAGAAAAAAAGAAGAAGCACATGATTATCGTTATCTTCCAGATCCTGATTTGCCCAGGTTAACTTTTACTAACGAAGAAATTAGCAAAATTAAAGATGATATTCCTGAGTTACCAAAAGAAAAAAGAAAGAAATTTATTAATTTTTATCATTTAAAGAATCAAGACGTTGAGTTTTTTATCCAAAACCAAGAAATGGCTTCTTTTTTTGAAGATGTTATTAATCTTTTAAAACAAAAAATTGTTCAGAAAAAGCTTGTTCAAGCGATAAACCTAACAGTTAATTATTTAACAACAGACGTGAAAGGGTTGATAAATAAGACTGGTAAAAAAATAGGTTTTTCTTCTAATAATTTTGCCGAGTTTATATTTTTAATTAGTAATAAAAAGATATCGAGCAAGATTGCTAAGATTGTTCTTGATAAAATGTTTAAAACTGGAAAAAGCCCATCTTTTATTATTAAAAAAGAGGGATTGTCTCAAATAGATAATGAGCAAGAAATTGAAAATGTTGTAAACGCTATACTTTTAAAAAACCAGAAAGCAGTACTTGATTTTAAAAAAGGAAAAGAAGGCGCCTTACAATTCTTAATCGGTCAAGTGATGGCCGATACTCAAGGAAGGGCCGATTTGAAAAAGGTTACAAGTTTTTTAAAAGAAAAAATAAAAAATTAATTAAGTTATTTTTCTAAAAAGTTTCTTATTATCTTTTTTGCTTCTTTGTAGTTTTTAACCCACTTGATTCTTTTGTCTTTTTTAAACCAAGTTGTCTGACGCTTACTAAATTGTAATGTATGAAGAACAATTGTTTTTTTAATTTCTCTTCTATCTTTGTCTGTTAAAGAAAATTTAGGATAAAAAGGAAGCCATTCTTGGTAGCCAATGGTTGCTAAAGGAGAGAAGTGTTTGTATTTTTTAATTATTTTAATTGCTTCTTTTTCTAGTCCTAATTCAAACATTTGATTTATTCTTTTAGACACTTTTTCTTTTAGTTTTTTATCTGGCAACTTAATACCTATTTGAAGGACGTCGAATAAAGGTTTTTGTTCTTTTCTTTGTTGCCAAAAAGGCTTTTTAGTAATTTTACAAACCTCAATAGCTCTTATTAGTCTACGTTTATTTTTTTTGTCTATTTTTTGTGCTCCTTGAGGGTCAAGCTTTTGATAGATATTGAATAATTCTTCTAAATTTTTTGTCTCTAAATTTTTTCTTATTTTGCTATTTGGAGACGTTTTGGTTAATGAGAGATTATCCACTACAGCTTTTATATAGAGGCCTGTTCCTCCTACTAATAATGGTTGTTTTTCTTTTTTTAGAATTTCCCTTATAGCTTTTAAAGCAAGCTTTTTATATATAGAAGTATTAAAAATTTCTTTTAAAGAAATCACATCAATTAAATGATGTTTAATAGTAGCTCTTTCTTGTTTTGTTGGTTTAGCTGTTCCGATTGTAATTTCTTTATAAATTTGCCTTGAGTCAGCAGAAATTATTTCTCCATTAAAATCTTGAGATAATTTAATACCCATCCCTGTTTTCCCTGAAGCTGTTGGGCCTAAAATAACAATCAGCTTATGAAGCTTTTTCTCTCCTTTTAATCCCCAAGGATAAGCTTCTGTTATTTTTACTTCAACAAAATCTCCGATAGAGATTTTATCTTCATCTTTAATTTTTACTGTTTTATAAGTTCTACTTTTTCCATATAAAAACTTTTTTTCTTTTTTGTTGATTAAAATTCTAATTGTCTGTCCTATATATTTTTTATTATTCTTTAATGCTGTTTTTTTGAGAATTTCTGTTAATTTCTTCCTCCTTTTCTCTTTTTCATTTAAAGAAACATTATCTTTCATTTTTGCTGCTTCTGTTCCTTTTCTTTTTGAATATTTTGCAATATACGCCATATCGAAACCTATTTCTTTAAATAGCTCTATTGTATCTTTAAATTGCTTTTTAGTTTCTCCTGGAAAACCAACAATAACATCTGTTGAAATAGCAATGTTAGGTATTTTTTTTCTTATATTTTTAATAATTTTTTTATATTTTTTAATATTATAAGATCTATTCATTGCTTGTAAAATTTGATTATTACCAGACTGAACAGGAATATTAATATATTCTGTTATTTTATTGCATTTGGATAATTGGCTGATTAATTCCTTTGAAAAATTTTTAGGATGAGGACTTGTAAACCTAATCCAGAAATCGCCTGGAATTTTATTGATTTTTTTGAGAAGCTTGGAAAAATTAATTGATTTATTAGAAGGAGAATGATAATCATTTACATTTTCTCCTAAAAGCCAGATTTCTTTTACACCTCTTTTAACTCCTTTTTTAACCTCTCTCACAATGCTTTTATGGGATCTACAAGTCAATAGTCCACGAGTATAAGGAACAACACAATAGGTGCAGAAATTATCACACCCAGAAGAAATAGGAACTAATAAAGAAAATTTATTTTTTTGTTTTGATGTAAGTCCGAAGTATTTTCCTTTGAATTTTTTATTAAAGGAAATATCTCTTTGGTTAAAAAAAGGGTAAGCTTCTTTTTTCTTTAATATTTGAGGCCATTTTTTTAATGTTTTAATTGGTAGAACGAAATCAAAATATTTTTTAAAATTCTTTCTGTCTTTTTTTAAAATACAACCAGTTAAAACAATTTTTAGTTTGATATTTTTCTTTTTTATTTTTTCAAATTTAACAAAGAGACCACCCAATCTATTAATTGCTGACTGCCTAACCGAGCAAGCGTTTACTACGATAAGATCAGCTTTGTTTATTTCTAAACAAAGTTTAAATTTGTTTTTTTCTAAGATAAAAGCGATTTTATCTGAGTCAGATATATTTTGTTGGCATCCGTATGTGATAATGAAATATTTTTTCATATTTCTACTTATAGCAAAAATTTATTTCTATTAAAATATTATCAATAAAAAACAACCTTTTTAAGGCTGTTTTTTAATAAAAGCTAGAATGTTCAATTGGTTTGGTAGTTTATTGTATTACCTTCAGCTTCTAGGGTTTTTATTAATTCCTCTCTCATCTGAACTTTCATTTTTATTTGTTCTTGCCTAGCAGAGTCATTTAATTGTATCGCTGTAGACTCACATGCATTAACTTGAATCCATCCCATTGGCACATCACATGGGGTAGGGAATTCTTTACATATTCCATCAGAGCTTTTTGCTGGGGTAATGACTTGCACACAACTAATTTCGTCCGTACAATAAGGCATTATACATTTACTATCAATACATTCAGATGTTTTACCCGCACATCTAGATAAGGGGCAGTCTTCATCTTTAATACATTCAAACTCAATATCGTTCCTTTTACAAAGACTATAACTTTTACTTACTCTAAATTCTTTTAATCCCTCACAACATTCTTGATCGGTTGGACCAAATAAAGGACTTCTATTGACTCGTTGGTCGATTATTGCGCATTCATTTTCTTGCTCTCTACACTCTCCTCTATAAGAAATTCCTACGTTTTCTTTTTGAGCTTCACAGATATTTCTATAGGTTTTTTCATTTACTCCGCAAACAGGAAAGCTGACACTATCGTCACATGTTATTATTGTTTCGTCGTCTGTACCAGCTGTGCCAACTTGGAAGCCAGCTATCTTTTTAATTAAATTTTCACTGTTTTGTGATAAAGAAAGAGAAGATCTGATTTCTCCAAAAGCTTCAGAATAATTTCCCGCTTGAAGATATCCTTCGGCTTTATCAAGATTTATTTCGGCATTTTCTATTAATTGAAAAACTCCAGGCATGCTATTTTTATCTAGGTCTTTCTCTAAAATTAAAGTTTTGACTTGCTCAAGGAATTCTGCATTATTTATAAATTCATCTAGAAGTTTGCCTGCGTCAAGATTTATTCCTCTTATTTCTTTTATACTTTGTAGACTTTCTTCTCTTGCGGTATCAATTATTTTTCCCAAATTGTCTGATAAAACTCTTCCCTTTATACTATCTATAATATTCAAATGGATTTCTTTGTCACCACTGATATTTTTAACATACTCCTTAAATTTTTCTTGTTCTTCAGGAACAAGCTCTTCTAATTTTTCTCTAAAACTCTCTGTTCTTTCTTCTATTTTCTCTTCCATTTTTGCTGTTAGTTGCTCTGGTAATTTTTTCTTTAATTGATTTAATATTTCAATATCTTTAATGTCTTTGAAATTACTACCACCCATCTTATTTAAAGAGCTTATTAGTGTATCTGGGATGTCTGCAACATCTTCAAGATTAGATAGGGTTTTTTGAAATCTATCTAAATGCTCATTTCTTGCTTCCTCTATTTTGTCAAAGACTCCTATAGGTACTTGTAGTTTTAATTTTTCAAGAATTCTATTATGTAATATATAGTGTTTTGTGATTTTTTCTGAAAAATCTTTAACTTCCTCATTTTCATTTGCTTTTTCTTTTATTTTTGCTGTTAATTCTTCAGTTCTTTGAACTTTCTCTTTATAGTCTTCAACCGCATCTTTAAGACGATCCTCACTCATGTTTAGCTTGGTCATTTTTTTCAACTCAATCAATTTTTCACTCGCAAATTTCGCTTCAAGCTCAGCTTTTTTTATAGGATTAAACGTTAAAGCAGATCTTATGTTTCTGCCCCAATTTTTAAAAAAATAAAAAGGGTGTCCAGGTAAAAGACTAGATTCGCTAATACCTAAATCAGAAGCTTGAACTTCTTCGTCAAGAGCAATATCAGCTGTAACGGATGATATTTCAGCATTAACACTCATAAAGCTCATTAATATTAAAGAGCTAACAAGTAAAGTAAAAAATATTTTTTGCATTCTATTTATTAATTGTTTTTATTGTGAGACTATTTTTTATTTTCTATGTCTATTTTCCTCTTATTAATAAAGGTTGTCAATTTAATTAATCCCATATTTTTCCCCTTGAATCTTGGACTAACTGATTTTGACTTCATTTCCTTGTCACCAACAACTAAGAGATAAGGTATTTTCTTAACTTCTCCGTTTCTTATTTTCTTTGAAATAGTTTCGTTTTCATCTTTGAGCTTGCAATTGAAATCATTTTTTATGAGTTGTTCCTGTACTTCTTTTGCGTATTTGTTGTGCTGTGAGCTGATAGGTAAAACCCATATTTGCTCAGGAGCTAACCATAATGGAAAATTGCCAGCATAGAATTCAATCAAGAAAGCAAAAAATCTTTCAAAAGAACCAATTAGAGCTCTATGAATAACAAAAGGCTGTTTTTTTTCTCCTTTTGAATTTACGTAAGTTAAATTAAACTTTTCAGGCAAATTAAAGTCTATCTGGATAGTAGAAACGCTTTCTTCTCTTCCTAAACTATCAATTGCCTGGACATCTAGCTTTGGTCCATAAAAAGCTGCTTCTCCGATTGCTTCATAGTATTCAACTCCAGTTTTATCTAAAGCTAATTTAATAGTTTTCTCTGCGTGCTTCCATGCTTTTTTGGTCCCACAATATTTATATTTCTCTTTTTCTGGATCTCCCAATCCTAGTCTGAATTTATAATTAGTGAAACCTAAATCTTTAAAGAATTTCTTTAACATTTCAAAGACTTCTAAAAATTGGCCTAAAAGCTGGTCTTCTGTGCAGAAAATGTGAGCATCATTCTGAGTAAATCCGCGTACTCTAACTAATCCGCTTAACTCTCCCGATTTTTCGTAACGGTAAACTGTACCAAATTCCCCCATCTTTATTGGTAAATCGCGGTAGCTATGAGACTTGCTTTTATAAACCATTATTCCCATCGGACAATTCATTGGTTTAAGATAATAGGTTTCTTTATCGATTTCTATAGGAGCATACATACTTTCTTTATAGAAGTCTAAATGACCTGATTTTTTGAATAAAGTATCTTTTCCAATATGAGGAGTAAGAATATGCTCATACCCATAACTACGTTCAAGTTTTATCATATAATCTTCTAGAGTCTTTCTTATTCTGTAACCATTAGGAAGCCATACTGGTAGTCCAGCTCCTATTTCAGGATAGATGGCAAATAATTCAAGCCTTTTTCCTAATATACGGTGATCTCTTTTTTCAGCTTCCTTTAGTTTAAAAAAGTAATCGTCTAATTCTTCTTTTGTTTCAAATCCTATACCGTATATTCTAGTTAACATTTTTCTTTTTTCACTTCCTTTCCAATATGCCCCGGCAATTTTAGTTAACTTGAAACCTTTATGATTAATCTCTTTAGTCGAGTGGACATGAGGACCCTTACAAACATCTATAAAATCACTACTTTGATAAAAAGAAACTTTTCCTTCTAATTCTTTCATTAATTCTTTTTTATAGGTTTGCCCCTTGAATACTTTTTTTATTTGGATTTTTGATAACTTTACTTTTTCAAAGGAAATATTTTTTTTAATAATTTCTTTCATCTTTTTTTCTATCCTAGATAAATCATCTTTACTTATAGGTTGCTGAAATTCAAAATCATAATAGAAACCATTTTCTATAGCAGGCCCCATTCCAAATTTTACTTTTGGATAAAGTTCTTGAACAGCAGAGGCTAAAACATGAGCCAATGAATGACGAACCGTTTCAATTTTTTTAGATTTCATAATTTTATTTTTTAGAATTTATTAATCTTAACATAAAAAGATCTTTTTATTAAAACAAAACCCCTTTTTAAAGAGGCGGGTTAAACTTGGTAATCTGAAAACCAACCTCCTAAAAAGGGGTCTTAGTTGTAGTGACAGCTGTAATTTCTTTGTTAATTTTTCTATAAGTTATCAACATATTATTTATATTAAGCTATGAAAACGTAATGTCAATTTTAAGCTTCTTTTATTTCTTCAATTTTACTGCAGAGTATTTTTGGAGAATCATCTTGTTTGTCTATTTTTCCAGAGACTAAAACAATTTTATTTTCTTTTAACAATTCAGAATATTCTTCTGTTACAGAAGGAAAAACAACTATTTCCATTCTACCAGAAAGATCTTCTAGTGTAACAAAACACATGGGTCTTTTCGTTTTTTTTGTTATGATTCTTTTAATTTTTAAAATAATACCTCCAACTCTTGCTTGATTAGATGAAAGAGATCCTACATTAGCTATTTCTGTTGTTTCTTTTTTTAAAACCGCTCTAAAACTATCTAAAGGATGAGAACTAATAAACAAACCAAGGAGTTCTTTTTCCCATAATAATTTTTGTTTTTCTGTCGCTGGCTCAGCTGATTGAAAATTTATTTTATCTTCAAAGTTCATTCCTACAAAAAGGCCTTTTTGACCACTAGATCTTGTTTTTTGTTTTTCGCGGCTTCTATCTGTTATAGCTGAGAGATTAGATAATAATAAATTTCTTTCTTGAAAACTATCAAATGCTCCTGATTTAATAAGGCTTTCTAAGGCTGTTTTGTTTAGATTTTTTGGCTTAATTCTTGAAGCAAAATCGTTAACTGATTTAAATAAACCATTCTTTTTTCTTTCTTCGACAATAGACTCGACAATTTTCGGTCCAACACTTTTAATAGCAAGTAAGCCAAAACGAATCTGATTAGTTTTAGGAACTACCGTAAAGTTTCTCCAACTTTCATTGATATTAGGAGCAAGAACTTCTATGTTCATTTTTTCACATTCCCTGATTAACATTCCAATTCTATCAATATCTGATTTGCCTGAAGTAAGAAGAGCAGACATAAACTCAATAGGATAATTAGCTTTCAAGTAAGCTGTTTGGTAAGCAATAAAAGCATAGGCGCAACTATGACTTCTATTAAAACCGTAACGAGCAAAAGGTAAAATCCACGCCCAGATTTTTTGAGCAATTTCTTCGCTAATACCATTGTTTCTCATTCCTTGAATTAATTTCATTTTCTGTTCCATTAACAATGATTTAATTTTTTTCCCTATAGCCTTTCTTAAAATATCAGCCTCAGATAAACTAAAACCAGCTAAAACTTGAGCTATTTTCATTAAATCTTCTTGGTATACTGGTAAACCATAGGTTTTTTGAAGAACCTCTTCTAATTTAGGATGAATATATTTAATTTTTCTTTTACCCTGTTTTCTACCTATATATTCTGGTATTAAAGCCATTGGTCCAGGACGATAAAGAGCAATCATAACAATCACGTCTTCTAAGCTAGTTGGTTTTAGTTGTTTTAAATATTTTCTAAAACCAGCAGACTCTAATTGGAAAACTCCAATAGTGTTTCCTTCTTGAAATAATTTATAAGTTTTTTCATCATTTAAGGGAATATTGTTTATGTTCACTTTTTTATTTTGAACAGCGTATATTCTTACTAAAGTGTCTTCAATAATAGTTAAGTTTTTTAATCCTAAGAAATCCATTTTAAGAAGTCCTAAATCTTCTATGCCATGCATTTCGTATTGAGTTATAATATTCTCTTCACTTTGTGTAGGATGCTGAAGAGGAACAATATCGTCCAAAGGATCTTTTGAAATTACAACTCCGCAAGCATGAGTGGAAACATGCCGAACAACACCTTCCAATTTTTTAGCAAAATCAATAAGTTTTTTAGTTTTAGGAATATTTTCGTAAGCATTTCTTAGTTTAGAAACTTTTTCCAAGGCTCCATCAAGACTATCTCCCATTGGAATCATTTTTGCAATCTCATCGCAGTAAGAATATTCATAGCCTAAAGATCTTCCAACATCTCTAATAGAACCTCTTGCAGCCATTGTTCCAAAGGTTATGATTTGTGCTACATGATCTCTCCCATATTTTTCAGAAACATAATCAATCACTTCATCTCTTCTTCTATCGGTAAAATCTAAATCAATATCAGGCATTGATATTCTTGCAGGATTTAGAAATCTTTCAAAAAGAAGACCCCATTTTATTGGGTCAATTGCTGTAATGCCAGTAGCGTAAGAAACCAGAGATCCTCCTGCTGACCCTCTTCCTGGACCAACAACAATCCTTTGTTCTTTTGCCCAAGCAACAAATTCTTGAACAATCAAGAAATAAGAGGAAAAACCCATTTCATCAATAATTTTCAATTCATGGTTTAACCTGTCTGTAATTTCTTTTCCTGGAGAGTTTCCATAGAATTTTTTAATACCCTTTAAACACAATTCTCGTAAATATTTCTTAGCAGGTTGATTGTTGGGCGTTTTAAAGGCTGGAAGTTTTGTTTTACCGAGAACGAATTCAAAATTACATTGTTCAGCTATTACTTGAGTGTTTTTGATAGCTTCTGGAAAATTTTTGAAATCTTCTGCCATTTGATCAGGAGACCCTATAGAAAAATCGTCCATTTTCATTGTTAGCCTTTCAGGGTCATCAATATCAGCACCCGTATTAATTAACATCAAAATATCTTGAGCTTCAGCATCTTTAGGTTTTAAGTAATGAGAATCGTTTGTGGCCACTAAAGGAATGTTTAGCTCTTTAGCAAGAGCAACTATTCCTTTATTTGCAATTGCTTGTTCTTTGATGTTTGGATGGTTTTGTATTTCTAAATAGAAGTTTCCTTTACCAAAAATTTCTTGGTATTTTAAGGTTGTTTTTTTAGCTTCCTCATACTTGTCTGCAAGAATTAAACGAGGAATTTTTCCCTGGATGCAAGCTGACAAACCAATCAAGCCTTCTGAGTACTTAGCTAATAATTTCTCATCAATTCTAGGTTTATAGTAATATCCCTCTAAATGAGACTTCGTTACAAGTTTAACCAAATTTTTATAGCCTGTTTCATTTTTAACTAGTAAAATTAAATGATATCTTTTGTTGTCAATATTGGACCTTTTTTGGTCCATACCATCTAATGCTAAGTAAGCTTCTGTTCCAATGATTGGCTTAATGCCTTTTTTTTTTGCTGCTTTATAAAATTCTATTGCTCCATAAAGAACTCCGTGGTCAGTAATAGCCACAGAATCCATTCCAAGCTCTTTTACGTGATCTAAAAGCTCGTCTATTTTTGAGAGTCCATCTAGAAGAGAATAATGTGTATGGACATGTAAATGAGTAAATTTCATGATATGTTATTTTACTTTTTGTATTACATGAAGTCAAACTTATAATTTAACGAAAAAGAGAGATTTGATTTCTCAAAAAAATTAGTCTTTAAACTTTTCCACCTATTTTTCTAATAGAAGAAACTAAAATTTTTCCCAACTTTAATTGTTTTTTTGTTATAATAAAAAAAATGAAATATCCAAATTTTAAAGAAGAGAATAAGCTATATAAAAGAAAGCTATATATTGTAGTTGGAATTGACGAAGCAGGAAGAGGTCCCTTAGCAGGACCTGTTGTTGCCGCTTCATCCATTATTAAAACTAAAAACATTTTATATAAAAAAAATATTAGGGATTCTAAAAAGCTAACTTCTAAAAAAAGATTAGAAATATATAATTTATTAATAAAAGATCCTAAAATAGAGTGGGGGATAGGTATAGTTTCAGAAAAAATAATAGACAAAATTAATATTCTAGAAGCAACAAAATTAGCCATGAAGAAATCTATTTTAAATTTAGAAAAAAAGATTCAACCAAAAAAAATTAATTTTTTACTTTTGGATGGTAATTTTAAAATTAATACAGATTTAAAACAGAAATCGATTATTAGAGGTGATGATAAGGTTTTTTCTATTGCTGTTGCGTCTATTATTGCTAAGGTTACTAGAGATAAAATAATGGAGAAATATCATAAGCGGTATCCTTTATATGGTTTTAATCGGCACAAGGGTTACGGAACAAAGCTTCATTTTAAAACATTAAAAAAATATGGTCCTTGTAAAATTCACAGAAAAACTTTTAAGCCAGTAAGTTGCCTTATTTAAAAATCTTGATTTTTAAAAAATAAAATGCAAGAATGCACTATTAGTTTTTATTATTATGACAGCACCTAAATCTAGAGGAACCAAATCAAAAAGAGATAAAAAGAGACTTCATATTGTTTTAAAGAAGCCCAATTTGGTTAAATGTCAAAAATGTAGCAAATTAATTTTATCTCATACAGTTTGTTCTTTTTGCGGTTATTATAAAGGGAGGAAAGTCTTAGATATTTTAAGTAAAAAAGAGAAAAAAGAACTGCAAAACAAAAAGATTCAAGAAAAAGAAGAGCAAAAAAAGAAACCTCTTGATTTAAAAAAGTTATCTAAAAAATAATTATGGCTTCAAGACATTTATCAAGAAGTATTGCAATGCAATCTCTTTACGAGTGGGATTTTTCAGGAGGAGAAGTTGATTTAAAGAAAATTACAGAAAGAAACATCGAAGAGTTTGGACCAGGGCTAAAAGATAAAGGGTTCGTTTGGACACTAATAATAGGAATAATAGAGCATATAAAAGAAATAAACGAGATTATTAAGAAGTCTGCTCCCCAATGGCCTTTAGACCAAATATCGATTGTTGATAGGAATGTTTTAAGATTAGGAATTTACGAATTATTATATTCTGACAAGGCAGCCGTTCCTCCTAAAGTAGCTATTAATGAGGCTATAGAATTGGCAAAGTCTTTTGGCGGAGAAAATTCTGGAAAATTTATTAATGGGGTCTTAGGAACAGTTTTTGACATCATTTCTTCAAAGGAAGAGAAGAAAGGAGTAAAGAAAAAGTCTAAAAATAAATAATATAATTACTGGTAGCTTGTAATTGATAATTATTCTTTTTAATTATTAATTACTAGTGACTAGGTATCTTTATGAAAGATTTTTCAATTTTGGAAAACAAATTAAATTTAAATTTTAAGAAAAAGGATTTATTATTTCAAGCTTTTACCCATCGTTCTTATTTAAATGAAAATCCTGATTTTAATTTGAATCACAACGAAAGGTTAGAGTTTTTAGGAGATGCCGTTTTAGAATTAGTTATTACAAATTACCTTTATCTAAAATATTCAGACGTGTCGGAAGGAATGTTAACAAATTGGAGAGCTTCTCTTGTTAATACAGAAATTCTTGCTAAGATTGCTTATAAATTAAAATTTCATGATTTTCTACTTGTTTCAAAAGGAGAAAAAAGAGAAATGCATAAAGCGAAAACTTCAATTCTAGCTGATGTATTCGAATCTTTTATAGGGGCATTATATCTTGACCAAGGATACGATTCTTGTAAGAGTTTTATAGAACAATATTTAGTAATAGAATTGTCAGAAATTATAAAAAAAGGTTTGTACAGAGATGCTAAGTCTATGTTTCAAGAGAAGGCTCAAGAAAAAACTGGCATTACACCAGAATATAAAGTAATAAAAGAAATAGGACCAGATCACAAAAAAATATTTACATTAGGAGTATTTTTAGAAAAAAAATTAATAGCCGAGGGAGAAGGTCTTTCTAAGCAAAAAGCTGAAGAAGAGGCCGCAAAAAAAGCTTTAGAAATTAAAAAATGGTAAAATTATGTTAGTTATTCGTTTACGTCGTGTAGGCAAAAAGAATCAACCAGCTTTTAAAATTATAGTGACGGAGAAGAAAAAAGCACCAACTAAAGGAATCTTTATAGAAGAAGTTGGATTTTGGAATCCCTTAACAAAAGAGAGGATTTTAAAAGAAGAAAGGATTAAGTATTGGCTTTCTGTTGGGGCTAAAGCCTCTGACACTATTCATAACATGTTGATTAGCGGGGGAGTGATTAAGGGCGAGAAAATTAAAAAACATAGTAAGTTAAAGAAAAAAGGAAAGGAAAAGAAAAAAGGAAAAGGTGATGAGAAAAAAGAAGAAAGTGAAAATCAAGAAAAAAACAAAAAGGGAAAACCAGAAGAAGTAATAGAAGAACAGTCAGAAATAGAAAACAAAGAGGAAGTAAAGGAAAAGAAAGAAGGATCTGAAAAAGAATCAAAACCTGAGCAAATAGAAGAAAAGAAAGAAATACCAGAGACAAAGGAATAATTTTTGTTAAACGTAATTCTTATTAAATGAACGAAATAAAATTCGTTCATTTTTTAGTATATATGGGATTATTTTATGTTTTAAGCATATTCATGTCTATATTCCAAGATATTATATAATCTTGGCAAAAACCGTCATACGTCTTCGCACATTACCCAAGAGTATTGACGAATTGGAAATAATGTGGTATAAAAAAACAAAGGTGTTCTTTAAAAATGAAAACAGAAATAAAAGTTAGCTGGCAATTCCATGGAAAATCTTCATCCATTGAGAGGTACTCCTATGGATGTACGGACGGAAACGCGCCAAAAACTAGTTTTTTGGAATACAGCCAAATATCAAGCTTTGGCGCGTTTCTGGTCAGTTTTTCTCTAGCTGACCAAAAAGGAGAAATCCTTGCTGATTCCCTTAATTTACCAGAAATTGAGGGATTATTGAAAGAAAAAGTTGAAGAATTTTCTTCTATCGTTGAAAACGAGAAAGAGAAAGTTCTTCAAGAAATTTTGAACCAACTGCCTAAATTTTGCGAAATGTGTAATATTTGGGCAGTTGCGAGGGATTCTCCTTATTATCGTATAGAGGGGCTTTCTCGTGGGAAGACCATATATACTCCTTCCCCTGAAAGAAATAGACGGGGAAATGAAGTCATTAAAACAGAGGTCGTTTATGTAATCTCTGTCGAAGATGCCAAAAAAAGGAAAATAGATGGCGAACTGATTTCTGGGCCAATCTCTGTTTACTGGTCCGAGAAGCAGAAGGTTTTTGACTTCAAAGAAGAAGTTGAGGTTAAGAAGCCTTCACACTTAAACTATAAGTTCGGACAAAGGTTCGGTCCGGGCAAATTAGAGCTTATGAAAAAAGAGAATGAAACCTTTTATTATAAGTTCAAAGGAGTGTTTCGTGTTTTTATTACGAAACATCGATGGGAACTGATTACTGGTGAATTTTCATCAGAAATTATTGGTGAAACCATGAAGCATGGTGACATCGAAATTTCATCAGGTGTTTTCTACCCCAACGGGGAATACGTGATAGAGGTAGGAAAAAATAATAGGGACCATCGTAAGCTTTGTATTCTTTCCGAGAAATTCCTAGAGGATGAAAGAATCCGAAAGAATGAAATCTTGGAAAAAAATGAAGGTCTCAAAAACAGAGCAAGAATTATTCCTGGAACAGAACTCTTCGGAATAGAAAAAGAAGAAGAGTGGGGATTGCTAATGAAGGCGTATTTGTGGCCTGAAGCATATCCTGATGAGTTTATACTCATCAAATACAAGGGATATAGGTCTCGAACGACCGGTTATTCTTTCGATGATCTAGTTGAGCGGTTTAACCGCCAATAAATCCTTTTTAATTTCCCATTTTTTTTGAGACTTCTAAAATGTAATTAGAAATTTCAAAAAAGAAAATTTAAGGGAAATTAAAAAAGATTAAATCAAAAGCTGTCTAGTAATCTAGGCAGTTTTTAATTAAAATAGGGGACATCTTAACAATTTTTTCATTTGTATATTTGAGGTAGCATAAAGGCGTTTGATTATCATAAATGGTTTGACAAATTATTTCTTTGATGCCATAATATAAATCATAATGTTAAATTTAACATTACATCTCCCGACCAAGGAGCAATCCGAGGCTGGGGTGGTTGAGGCTTCACCTGAGATTAAATCTCAAGTGAAAGCCCTGCTGACTTTTGAATCTCTTCCATCAAAAGAGAAGATTCAAAAAAGAGCTGAAAAGTTGGCGGCAATTGCCGTTGATCATAAATCAGCTTTAATCGGTGGGGCCCCTTGGCTTATGAGTTGGCTAGAATGGCATCTCAAGAGCAAGGGGGTTCAACCCTTTTATTCCTTTTCTCAACGTGTAAGCGTTGAGAAGGTGATGGAAGACGGTTCGGTCAAAAAGACAAACGTTTTTCGTCATCTAGGTTTCATAAAAGCCTAGATGGATAAAAGAAAATCTGTGGCCGAAAACCACAGTTGGGTCACTCTTTCCCTCTTATTAAAAATAAGAGGATGGTCCGAAATAAAAGAAAAAAGAGAACAGTTTCTCCCTTTCGACTCGCGAGGTCGAAAGGAAAGGGGTTTTTAAGATTTTCCCCTTGATTTTAAAAATCTTTCTCAACTTGAGCCCATTTCTTATTAGAAGTGAATTCAAGTTGAGATTGGTAAATACAATTTTGCTTGAGTAATAGTAGGTGTTCATCGAAAAATTTAGAGGAATGGAGAAGGAAAAAATTAAATTTGACAAAAACCTTAAATCTATTAAACTTTTAGTTAAGTAGCAAATATATCTGTTTGGCTGATTCTCCGATTGATTAATGGAGAGGTAGCCTGAAAGGTCGGGCTACTGAAATTAATATATTCTCAGAAAAAGAAAATGGCACAAGAAGATAAAGAATTTCTTGAATTCCTAATTAAAGCTTTAGTCGACAATCCAGACGACGTTAAAGTCGAAAGAAAAGTTGACGAAATGGGTGTTTTACTTTCTTTAACAGTTAACCCTGAAGATATGGGTCAAATTATTGGTAGAGGAGGCGCCACTGCAAAAGCAATTAGGGGATTAGTAAGAATTGTTGGTCTCAAGAATCACGCTAGGGTAAATTTGAAAATCGAAGAGCCTGAGGGCTCTACAAGAGTTAAGAAAGAAGAGCCTTCAAGTAAGGGGCTGGAAGACTTGGAATTATAATTTTAATTTTACTCTTACAAAAAACAGTGCTATTTTATTTAAGAGTACTGTTTTTTATTTCACAATGTTACAATTTGATATTTTAACAATTTTTCCAGAAATATTTGAGTCTTATTTTAAGGCTAGTTTGATTAGTAAAGCTCAGAAAAAAGGATTAATAAAGATTAATGTCCATGATTTAAGAAAATGGACAAGTGATGAACGTAAAACCATTGATGATAAGCCTTGTGGCGGAGGTCTAGGTATGGTCTTTAAAGTGGAACCAATATATAGAGCAATTAAAGATATAAAGAAAAAAGGAGTTAGAAAGAATAAGAGAAAAATAATACTTTTTACCCCAAGAGGAAAAACCTATAATCAAAAAAGAGCTTCTTCTTTTAATAATCTTCAACAAATAATTTTAATCTGTGGAAGGTACGAAGGAATAGACGAAAGAGTAGCAAAGAAGATTGCTGATTTAGAACTATCAATAGGGGAGTATGATTTAATGGGAGGGGAGATTCCTGCAATGGTAGTCGTAGAAACCGTATCAAGGCTAATTCCTGGAGTTCTGGGAAAAGAAGAGTTTTTAAAAGAAAGAAAACAAGGAAAAGGTTTTATTGAATATCCTCAATATACTAGACCTGAAGTATTTAAACCTATAAAAGGGACTAGATGGAAGGTTCCAAAAGTTTTATTGTCTGGTAATCATCGAAAAATTGCAGAATGGAGAAAAAAGAGAGCTAAAAACATTCAGGAATAATTGATATCTTAAAAAAAATAAAGTAAGATATTTACATGGTAGGGGGTGGTTGGCAGAGCAGCAATCGCATCAGTCTGTAAAACTGACGTCCTTTGGACTACGGGGGTGCAAGTCCCTCACCACCCACACTACAATTGCCTGGATAGCTCAGTCAGTTAGAGCACGTCTTTGGTAAAGACGAGGTCAGCGGTGCAAATCCGCTTCCAGGCTCATAACATTATTAATTTATTGTATTATGGCAAAAAGAAAAAAAGTTTACGTAAAAATGCAATGTGAGGAATGTAAAAGAATTAATTATTTTCTTCATAAATCAAAGGGTGTAGAAGGAAAATTAGAATTAAAGAAGTTTTGCAAGTGGTGTAGAAAACACACACTACACAAAGAAACAAAAAAATAGTTTTGTTTTTAAGTGGGGGCGTAATTCAACAGCAGAATATTGGTCTCCAAAACCAACAATAGGGGTGCAATTCCCTTCGCCCCTGCTAGTTTACTGTTATAAAATTAAAAAAATATTATGTTTTCAATTTTAATTGCAGGTTTTGGTGGGGGTTTAGTCAGAGGATTGGTTGGTTTTATTAAACATCAATTTTCTTACAAAAATGTAAAGTTTAGTTGGCCTTATTTTTTAGGGACATCTTTTGTATCAGGCGTAACTGGCCTTTTGATTACTTTATCTATTAAAAGCTTAGGTTTTACCATAGCTGGTGTTTTTGATCCTGCTATGGGATTTATTGTAGGGTATGCAGGGGGCGATTTTATAGAAAATATCTATAAAATTCTTATTAAACAATCGTCTATTTACGAGAAAAGAGATTAAATAATGAATATTAAAAGTCTTATTAAAAAACCTCATTTTAAGATAGCTGTAGCTTTGCTGTTTTTAATCATTATAGTGTTTTTCAAATTTTTTAAGAAAGATGAAATTAAAGAGTCTACAGAGGTAGTAAGAAAAAATATAGTCCAAAAAGTTTCAGTCACAGGTCAAATTATTCCTTTGAAGGGCGTAGATTTACAATTTCAAATTCAAGGAAAAGTTGACGAAATAAAAATTGACGCAGGATCTAACGTTGTAAGGGGTGATGTTTTGATTAATTTAAATCGTAACGAATTAAGTTTAGATGTTTTTTCGATGGAAGCAGCTGAAGATATAGCCCAAGCAAATTTAACTAAGATTCTGCAAGGAGCTAGTGATGACGAAATTCAAGTTTATGAGAGTGCGGCAAGAAAAGCGGAAGTTGAAAAACAAAGACATCAAATTGCTCTTGCAAACGCAGAAATAAATTTAGAAAATGTTAGAAAAATAGCAGAACAAAATATTAAGAATTCTTATGATGATGCTTTAAATGTTTTATCTAGCACTCATATAAAAATATTTAACGCTTATAATGTTGTCGACGATATTCAAAGGAGTTATTTTACATCAAATACACAAAACGGAATTATCGTAAAAAATAACATTGAATATATAAAAGGATACCTAGACCAGGTAGCAAGCTATCTAGGTACTGCTGAAATAACTCAAAAAGATGAAGATATTAATATTGCTATTTCTAAAACAAAAGGATTTTTAAACCTAACATCTGAATCGTTAAAAATTATTAGAGAAATTACCGAACAAGCAGCTTATAGAATTTCTATTTCCAGTGCAGATAAAACTTCTCTTGATAATCAAAGATCTTATATTAATACTGCATTGTCTAGTATTGTTGATGCTCAACAAGACATAGATTCAACAAAAATTACTAATACCTCAAATATTGATTCTACTCAAGCTTCTTTAGACTCTACTCGAGAATATTTAAATATTGCAATTGTAAATCTTGAATATGTGCAAAATCAACTTAATCAAGTAAAAGCTGAACCCCAACAATATGATGTCGATTTATATAAAGCCAAGCTAAATCAGGCAGGAATTACTTTAGCTCAATCAAAAGAACGATTATCTAGAACAATTCTTATTTCCCCTTGCGACGGAATTGTTTCTGATGTCTACATCGAAGAAGGAGAAATCGCTAAAACAACAGATATTGTAACCTCATTAGTGTGCGAGAATACTTTTCAAATTGAGGCAGAAGTATCTGAATCTGACATTGATAAAATTAGCCTGGGAGATAAAACAGAGATTTCCTTAGACGCTTTTTTAAATAAAAACTTTTTTGGAGTAGTGAGTAAAATTTATCCGACAGAAACTATTATTCAAGGAGTTATATATTATAAAATAAAAGTTATTTTTAATGATTTTAATGAATTAATTAAATCTGGAATGACAACAGATTTAGAGATCGTTACTCAAACAAAAGAAAATGTTTTAGTTCTTCCTCAAAGATTGATAACTAAAAAGAATCAAGAAAAAGTGGTTAAGGTTTTGCTTGATGACAAAATAAAAGAGGTTGTTATAGAAACTGGTATTAGTAATGACCAAGGAGAAATAGAGGTTAAGTTTGGATTAAAAGAAGGAGATAGAATAGTTAAATAAAATGATAGAACTGAAAGACGTTCATAAGACCTATAGTAATGAATCAGTGAAAACTTTTGTTCTAAGAGGAATTTCTTTGAAAGTAACTCCTGGTGAATTCTTAGCAATTAAGGGTCCTTCTGGATCAGGAAAGTCCACATTAATGCATATTATGTGTTTTCTTGACGATATTACTAAGGGTGTTTATAAGTTTGAAGGTCAGACTATAAAAGATCTTTCAGATGAAAAGTTAGCAAGAATTAGAAATAAAAGGATGGGCTTTATTTTTCAATCTTTTAATTTAATGGCTAGAATGACTGTCTTTGATAATGTTCGGTTGCCATTACTATATAACGAAAAAGGTTTAAAAAAAGAATTTGAAAACAATCTTATTAGTGAGGCTATCAAAAAAGTGAATCTTTCACATAGAGAAAATTATTATCCTAATCAGCTTTCGGGAGGAGAACAACAAAGGGTTGCTATTGCTAGAGCTTTAGTTAATAACCCATCTATTGTTTTTGCCGATGAGCCAACAGGAAATCTAGATTCTATTTCTGGGAAAACTATCATGGCCTTATTGCAAGAATTAAACGATAATGGTCATACTATTATTATGGTTACTCATGAAAACTATACTTCTCAGCACGCCAAAAGAATAATTCAGTTAATGGATGGGAGAATTGTAAAAGATGAAGATGTTAGAAATAGATTATATGCTAAAAATGAAAATTCTTTATTAAAATGAAATTAATTGATTCCAGCTCAATTGCTTTAAGTGGATTAAAAATAAACAAAACTCGTTCTGTTCTTACCACCTTGGGAATAATTATTGGTATTGCAGCAGTAATTGGAATTATGTCGATGGGAGAAAGTGTTCAAAGTTTAATTTTAGGAACAATTCAAGGATTAGGGTCAGGTTTAATCGAAATTATGCCTGGTAATTTTTCTCACCAGGGAAGTCCAATGATAGAAGCCTCTGTTACAACATTAAATTCTAAAGATGTTGATTATCTCCTTAAACAAAGTGACACACTTTTTATTAAAGAAATAATGCCAGTTGTAACTGGCCAGATTACATTAAGTTATCTAGGAAAAGATAAAAAAACTACTTTTAGTGGTTCAACTTCTAATCTTCCAAGCATGAGTAATATACACCCGGAAGAAGGAAGGTTTTTCACCGAAGCAGAAGAAAAAGGAATAGCTAAAGTGATTGTCTTAGGATTAGGAATTAAAAATGATTTATTTGGAGACGGAGACGTTATAGGGGAAAATGTGAAAATTGAAAGAAGAAATTATAGAGTTATAGGAGTTATGGAAGAGAAGGGGGCAATAGGGAGAATTAATTTAGACGATTTTGTTTATATTCCTCTTTCTACTGCTCAAAAACAAATTTTAGGGATTAATTATTTACATGCAATCGATATCCAGGTAACCGATGAAAAATTTATAGATCAAGCTATTGAAGAAATATCCTCTGCCATGAGAATTAGTCATGATATTGATGATTCCTCTAATGATGATTTTACTATAGTCTCTCAAAAAGAAATGACAGAGACGATAAAGACAGTTACTGATACCTTAACTATTTTTCTTTCCTCTGTTGCTGCTATTTCTTTAGTTGTTGGAGGGATTGGGATTATGAATATAATGCTTGTTTCGGTTAAAGACCGAACTAGAGAGATTGGAATTAGAAAATCTTTCGGAGCAACTAAAAAAAATATTCTTGATCAATTTTTATTAGAATCAATTTTTTTAACATTAGTTGGAGGAGTTTTAGGCATTATTCTTGGCGCAACTTTCTCTTTAGTTGTTTCTTTAATATTTAGTAATATGCTAAATATTTCATTGGATTTTATCTTATCTTTAAATTCTATATTATTAGGAGTAGGGGTTTCAGCTGCAGTAGGATTAATATTTGGTATTTATCCAGCCAAAAAAGCAGCCGGTTTTTCTCCAATAGAAGCTTTAAGATATGAATAAAACAATAGACAATAATAAAGTTAAAATTTTCTTTACTATATTGATTACCTCTTTTATAGTACAAGGACTTTTCTTACCCAAAAATTCTCAAGAAACAACAGATAAGATTTTCTTTATTGAAAAAAGAGAAAGTGCTTTTAATATCTCTGAACGATTAGAGGAAAACGAATTAGTTGAGAGTTCTTTTTTATTTAATTTATATATTTTTGTTAGCGGTAATTACACGAATCTTCAAGCGGGCCAATATTTTTTAAATCAGAATATGAATGTTATTCAAATAGCTCAAAAAATTATCAAAGGAGAAACAGCGAAAGATATTATAACAATACCTGAAGGTTGGAACTTGAGAGATATTGCCTGGTTTTTTGAAAATAAAGGCTTTTTCCAAGCTGAGGAAGTCTTAGAAATAACTGGTTTTCCAGCAATTGATTATTCTACTATAAATGATCTTCCTGACTTAAAAGATTATAAAGGATATGATTTTTTACAAAACAAACCCCAAAACATAAGTTTAGAGGGTTATCTTTTTCCTGATACATATGAATTAGAAAAGAATTTTAGCGTAGAAGATTTTATTAAAAAGACATTAGATAATTTTAGTAGAAAAATTGACCAAAACTTAAAGCAAGAAATTGAAAAACAAAATAAGACAATTTTTGAGATTATAACAATGGCGTCTTTGATAGAGAGAGAAGCAAGAGAGGTAGAGGATAAAGAAATTGTTTCAGGAATTTTATGGAAAAGATTAGAAAATAATATCCCCTTACAAGTAGATGCTACAATTCTTTATTTTACTGGCAAAACGACAACTATCTTAAAAGATGATCTTAATACTAACTCTCCTTATAATACTTATCAAAACAGGGGATTACCATTAGGTCCAATCTGTAATCCAGGAATGGAGAGCATTCTCGCTAGCGTGAATCCTCAAAGTAGTGATTATTGGTATTATCTTTCTACCCCTCAAGGCGAAATTATTTTTAGTGAAACATTAAATGAGCATAATATAGCTAAAGCAAAATATTTAAACTGATGAAATCTCTTATAATTATAGCTTTTCGTGATTTTCAAGATATGGAATATCTTATTCCTAAAGAAATATTGGAAAAAGCAGGAATAGAGACAAAAACCATTTCTAGTAAGAAAGGTGTGGCGGTTGGTGTTTTTGGTGAAACTGTTTTAATAAATGAAACTATTTCTGAAGTTAAAATAGATGATTACGATTCTCTAATTTTTGTTGGTGGTGGAGGATGTTTGCCTTATTTAGATAACCAAGATTCTTATAAAATAATTAAAGATGCTGTCGCTAAGAATAAGTTATTAGCAGCTATATGTATTTCCCCTGTTATTTTAGCGAAAGCTGGAGTTTTAAAAAATAGAAAAGTTACTGTTTGGAATTCTCCAATAGATCAGTTTCCAGTTAGAAAATTAAAAGAAAACGAAGCAATTTATCAAAAAGGTCCTGTCGTAGTAGATGATAAAATAATTACTGCTAGAGGCCCAGAAGTGGCTGGTTTGTTTGGGGAAGCTATCGTTGAGTCGTTGACAAAAAAATAGAAAAAATATAACATATAACTATCCGCAGATAACAGGCGCTTATAAGTCCTGTCGAGGAAAAATAAGGTTTTTTTAATCTGTGGTTTCCACAGTTTTTTTATTTAAAGATGCCAAAAACAAAAGAACAAAAAAAATTAATACTGGAAGAGTTAAACGAGAGAATTAAAAAACAAACAATAATAGTTATTGTTGACTTTACTGGCTTGAAAGTACCTGAAGCTTTTGATTTAAGGAAAAGACTAAAAAAAGTAAACGCTGAATTAAGAGTGGCGAAAAAAACACTAATCCAATTAGCCTTTAAAAATAATAATTTAGATAAAAATATTAAAGAAATGAACGGGGAAATAGCTTTAGTTTTTGGATATAAAGATGAGATTTTACCAGTAAAAACAACTTATGATTTTTCAAAAGAGAATGAAAATTTAAAGATATTAGGTGGATTTTTTGAAAATGAATTTCAAAATGCAGAAAAATTTATAGAATTAGCAAAACTTCCTTCAAAGGAAGAACTTCTAGGAAAACTTGTTGGGAGTATTTCTTCTCCAATTACAGGTTTTGTTAGAACCTTGCAATATAATTTAAAAGGTCTGATCTTTGCATTAAATGCAATTAAAGAAAATAAATAATCAATAAAAAAATATGACAAACGAAGAAAATAAAAAAGAAGAGGTAGAAACCAAAGAGGAGGAAAAGAAAGGAAAAGAAGAAAAAAAAGAAGAAACTAAAAAAGAAGAAACTAAAGAAAAAGAAGAAACTAAAGAAAAAATAGAAGAAAAAAAGGAAGAGGTTAAGGAAGAAGTTAAAGATAAAGTTAAAAAAGAAATAAAAGAAATAAAAGTTCCTTCAAAGTTTAAGAGTTTAGTTAAAGAAATCGAAGAAATGAGTGTCTTAGATTTAGCTGAATTAGTTAAACTTTTAGAAGAGAAGTTTGGAGTGTCTGCTACCCCTCAAATCATTGCGAGTGGTCCAGTAGGAGGTGTTGCACAAGAAGGTGCAGCTGAAGAAAAAAGCACATTCAGTATTGTTTTGACTGCTGTAGGAGATAAAAAAATTCAGGTTATTAAAACAATTAGAGATATAACCAAAAAAGGATTAAAAGAATCTAAAGATTTAGCTGACGCTATTACTTCTGAACCTCAAGTTATTAAGGAGAATGCTAAAAAAGAAGAGGCTGAAGAAATTAAGAAATTATTTGAGGAAGCTGGAGCAAAAGTTGAATTAAAATAATCATATATCAGATTCAATTAAAAAAGACTTTAAGATTTTCTTAAAGCCTTTTTTTGATTTGAGGTAAAAAAAATCAGGCATTAAGTTTTTTACTTAAGAGGCCCTTTAGATTTATAATAGTTTATTCTCTCGCTTTTCCAGCGAGACCAGTTTAGGTTTTCATATCTTACCGCCTGAACTATGACATAAATAAGCGTTTCAAAAGAAATCCTACTTATAGGGATATCAGGTGCAGTCGTTGATCCATTAAATACGAAATATCCTGGCACACGCTTCTTGCTCTGATCCTCCGGTTCTCCCTTATAGAGATACCATTCTGGTATCCCTTTTACGGTTTCTTCTTTTCTTAGATCAATTCTTGGAATTGACCTATGTTGTACTAGGCATTCTTCTAATCTAACCATGGAGATAATATTAAGTATTGTCTTTTCTTTAACGGTTCCTGTTTTAAAGAAAACCTGCGAGTGTTCATCAGACCTTCTCTGTATTGCGATATTTGCACCATGGTTTAACCTAAGTCGAGTGTTAAATTTTGAAGAATCGCTTCTCCCAGCAACAATTTTGATGCCCCTAATATTTATGACCTTTGATTTTTCAATTTCAAGCGTTAGTTGTGGGTCAAATATTAAAACGCTGTCCATGTAAATCAATTCTAAAACTTTTTCTGCCAAATCTCTAGCTGCTGCTTCTCCATCCTCCTCCCTCTTGTGTATGAGAATTTCCACAAGATCGAATGGGCGAGAAAAACGAGTTGACTCTAGCAAGTCGACGTATCTTTGTAAATTGGGCGGGGTAATATTTTTTGTTTTTAAGAAGTTAATAATTTGGTTGCGAACCCAAGTATTATTTCTTTCTAACTTTTTTTCCCCGAACAAAATGGCGTGAAATATTAATTCTAGGCCAATTTTGATTCTCTGTATATCTGTTAATTCTTTGCTTCTCTGAATGCACTTACTGATATGTGAAACGTCACATGTCAGGGTTACTCCCTTTTTGTCATGTCTATATACCAACCTAAGAAATTTTTCTTGAGTTTGCGTTGAATTTTTGTAATGCCGTAGCATTAAGGAAGCACTTGTTTCGCCTTTCTTACCATAACCATGGTGGTCAAATGGTCCCTGCCCCCTGTCCACCAAGATAAGATTTGCCAAATTATTTGCAATTCTTTTATTTCCCTCGCTAAAAGCTAAGTATCCGTTTTTTCCAATAACTTTTAGCATTTTTTCTAAATTAATGCCTACTCCTGGACTATTAGCCAGGTGAAAATAAATAGCAGACACCACGTCGAAATCGACGTTATAATGTCCTCCATACACCATATTCCTCATTCAATCAATCACCTTGTTTTTTTAAAGTACTTATTTTTATTATTTATGACATATTATTTATCTTTTGTCAATAACTACAAAACAAAAATAGTTTTTTTTATTTAAAAAAACTAATTAGTAGACCTAAAATTCAATTTTATACACCTTGAAGCCGTTTAGAACATAAATAGTCTTTTCATTTTCAGAAACTGAGAAGTCTAATAAATTATCAAATTTCTCGCTCATGAATTGTTTAATAAGTTGACCCGATTTATTAATAATAATAATTCTTTGTTTTTGGGGCTCTAAAATATAAGCGTAGGAAAGTGTAGGGGACGTAAAGATTTTAGAAAAAGATTTGATTTCAGGAAATATATCTAAATCAATTTCTTGTACTAATTCTCCAGTATAATATTTATAAATTAAATTATTTTTTAAAACCCATATAAAACGATCTATTGTAAAAGAGTCTCCACTTATATTTTTTTCAGCACTAAAAGATAGCCAATTTTCAGGAGAGCCCCATTCATAATTTCCTAAAAAAGGATATTTTGTAATTTCTCCAGTTTTTTTATTTAAGAAATAAAGATTATTATTGAAAGAAGCAACATAATCAGGACTAAAATTAGAGTCGTAAGAATTTAGAAAAGAGTAAATCGGAAAATTGTTTTTTAAAATTGTTAATTGGTTGGGCCGTGAAAAGAAAACAATAGAATCATTCAAAATTGTAGCAAGATCAAATTTTTTTCTAATTTCAATAATATTGCTTTCTTTATCTTGTTTTAAATGGAAAATATTTTCTGAATAAGGATTATAAAAATAGAAATTTTCTTTAAAAAGTAAAAATCTATGAGGAACAAAAACTTCTTGGTTAAATTTAAAAAACAGTTCTGGGTTTTCTAACTCTGTTAAATTATTTAACTCATACAATTTTGATAGAACTTGTTCTTTGGTTTCATTGATAATCACGTCTAATTCTTTAGATAGTCCAAGAGATTGATCTTTTAAAGAGGTGAGATCATACCAACAATTCTTCAACAAAACGTTTGCTTTTTCAGCAGCTGCCAAACTAGATTTTCTTAAAATAAAAAAATTATCTGCCTCTGTAATTTTTTCTTGCACTACAATTAAATCTTGTCTATAAATCTTTATTTTCCTATTTTCTTCAAATTGAAAAAAAATAAAACCTAATAATAAAACGAATAATAGGGGAGTAATAATTAATATTTTTGCATTTTTGAAAAAGGGCCTTATTCTTTTTGAAAAAAACCCCAAACCTTGACTGAAAGATTTAATTTTTAGTTTCTTTCTTTTTTTCAATAAAGAAAAATTAAAATTAGGTGTTTTAATTTTTTTAAAAAACTTTAAAGATGAAAGAAACATCTCTTTTAATGGAATTTTTTCTAAGTTTTTAAGTGTTGTTTTTTTATTTTCACTTTTTATGGAATCACCCAAATAGATACCTAAAAAAACACCCTTAACTTTACTAATTTTTTTCTGTTCTTGATTTAATATTTTTTTTATTTTTTCCTCTGTAAATAAAGAAAATTGAGAAATCTTATTTAATAAACCATTTCTTTTAAAGAAATCAAAAACATCTCTTGTAAATATTAAGATGAAATCATTTTTGGTTAACTTCCCTGAAATGGTTCTAGCAAAAACCTTTATTGGATATGGTGATGTTTTATTATATTTAGTTTTTTGGTCTATATCCACAATTTCTCCGTTTCTTAATATAAGTATTTTAATGTCTCCTGTTTTTGAAAAAACTAATTTTAAGTTTTTAATAGAAAGAGCAATGAAGCTTAAATTTCCAAGCCAGCTTATATTGCCCTTTTCTGCTTTATTTGATAGAGAAGTATTAATTGCTTTTAAACCTTCTTTTAATGATGTTTCTGAGCTTGAATTCATTAATTGAAAATACTTATCTTTTATAGTTTTGGCTATATTTTTAATTAAATAAATATTATTTGGTAAAGTATTTTTTAAAATACCCATCATATAAAGACTGCCTTTTTTCTTCTCATAGATATTCTGTGGTTTATAACAAAAACTATCAAAGACCAAATCTTTTTTTAGTTTTGGATTAAAGATAAATTCAAAAATTTGCATTGTATTATTTTAAGATGTTTCTACTAAAATAACAAATATTGTTTTTAACCCATAAAAACAGATATAATTATATGAAAGGGCTCGTAGCTCAGTGGTAGAGCATTGCATTCACATTGCAGGGGTCACTGGTTCGAATCCAGTCGTGCCCACTAATAAACTTGCTTTCTGTTTCTTTTTGTTTTAATATTCTTTTATCAGATAAAATTATCTGATAATAGAACTTTAACAGGATGTGAAAAAAACTGAAAAAAATAGCAGAAGGAAAAACAAAGATTATTTGGGGAGATATAGTCATCATAGAGAGTAAAGATTCTATAACGGCTGGGGATGGTGCTAAGAAAGATTATTTTGAAAAAAAGGGAAAGTTTTCTAACCAAACGACTTGTAATTGTTTTCGTCTTTTAGAATCGAAGGGAATAAGAACTCATTTTATTCAAAAATTAGACGAAAATAAATTTTTAGCCCATCAAGTTGAAATGATTCCTATTGAATTAGTAGCAAGAAGAATTGCTACAGGATCTTATTTAAAACGTAACCCTGATGTTCAAGAGGGTACCATTTTTAATGAGCTAGTTATAGAGTTTTTCTTGAAAAATGACGATTTACATGATCCTTTAATGGTTTGGTCAGAAAAAAATTTGTCTTGGGATCTTTACTATCCTAAAGAACCAAACAAATTCATGAAATCATTACCAGACGATGGAGATAATGTCTATCCTCTCAAAAGAATGATTAAAAAAGCATGACTAAAAAATTACAAAGTATCACCGAAAAAGTCTTTATAGCTCTTGAAGAAGCTTGGAAAAAACAAAATGTTTCTTTGGTGGACTTAAAAATAGAGTGTGGTCATGATTCAAATTATCAAATTGTTGTTGCGGATGTTGTAGAAAATGATAGTTGGAGAGTTTGGCCCTCTGGAGACAAAGAACAAATGAAAGACAAGCAAGTATATAGAGACAACCAAATGAATGCGGAATTAAGAAAAAAACTCAAGAAAAATTACGAATGGGTAGCAAATTCAACAGATTTTTTCTTACAATAAACAAAAGATGAACTATTGCTTATTATTTATTTTTTTATATTTATTTAATAAGCTATTTTTTTTATAAATAAAATATTATTTGAAAATAAGTCACAGTTGATGTAGTATAGAAGTATGAAAGGCTTTATGGGAAATCAAATAAGTAAAAAAATTTCAATCAACGATTTAATTATTTTAGGAATATATTTATTAGAAAAAGAGGGAAGACAATGTGATTTTGAATCGTTAATAGAAAAGTGTTTTAAATTATCTCCCGAATTAATTTCTTTTAAAAGAAATAATTGGCCAGATTCACGCAAAATAGATCGTCCATTACGTAATTTAAGAAAAAACAGTCTAATTAAAACAAATCCTGAACTCCTTTTTTCTTTAACGAAAAAGGGTGCAAAAAAATCTTTAGAAGTTATTAAAATATTGTATCAGGGAAAATTATTATAATAAATATTTATGGGGTCGTTATTCGTTAATCTCTTAGAAACATTCGTTTTCGGTTTAACTATATTATTTTTTGTTGGATTTTTATTATATTTTCTTACTTTGTTTTTGATAACAAAAATAAATTCTTTCTAGTCATGTCTCAGTATTATAATCCAAAAAAAACAAGGGGTCTTTTTGATCCAAACTCAAAAGAATCTTTTAAAATTAGCAGATCAAAGATTGATTTGTTTTTAAGTTGCCCAAGATGTTTCTATCTCGATCGTCGCTTAGGAATTGGTCGTCCACCAGGCTTTCCTTTTAATTTAAATACTGCGGTTGATACTTTATTGAAGAAAGAATTTGATATTCATCGAGCAGAAAAAACTTCCCATCCTTTTATGGAGAAATATGGTGTTGACGCTATACCATTTCAACATGAAAAAATGGATGAATGGAGAAATAATTGGAAGGGTGTTCGGTATTTATATGAACCAACTAATTTTTTAGTCACAGGAGCCATTGATGATATATGGATAAACCCTAAAAAAGAATTAATAGTAGCAGACTATAAGGCAACGTCTAAAAAAAGCGAGGTTTCGTTAGATGCAGACTGGCAAATAACTTACAAAAGACAAGTAGAAATATATCAATGGTTGTTACGTAAAAATGGATTTAAGGTATCTAATACCGCTTATTTTGTATATTGTAATGGAATAACAGACAAAGAAGCCTTTGATCAAAAAATAGAATTTAACGTTAAAGTTATTCCTTATGAAGGAAATAGTGATTGGGTAGATGGTGTTTTAAAAAATATACATGATTGTCTTATGGGTGAAAATATTCCAGAAATGAATCAAGATTGCGATTATTGTCGATACCGAAAAGAGCTCGCAAAAACAGAGAGTTGGACAAAATAACACTAAAAGTTCTAATCGCTTAATTAGCGATTTTTTGATACAATAAAAAAAATAATAAAATAAAAAAATATGAGCCAATTTTCTAATGTTAAAAATAATCCTCAAATTTTAGAATTTATAAAACAAACGGATATTGCTTTAAAAGCTCTTGGTTATACAGAGCATGGGTTAAAACACTCTTCTTTGGTGTCAGACAGAGCTTTATCAATAGCAAAAGAGTTAGGTCTTTCGAAAAAAAACCAAGAGCTATCAGCTATATCTTCTTTTTGCCATGATATGGGCAATTTTTTAAGTAGAAAATACCACAATCATTTAAGCGCAACGTTGTTCCATCAGGTTTTTGCTAACGATTTTAGCCCTAATGATTTATCTATAATTATGCAAGCAATTTCTTTTCACGATAGGAGTGAAATGGTTTTAGCACATCCTGTATCAGCTGTTACTATTATTGCTGATAAGTCGGATGTCCGTAGATCAAGGGTAACAGAACGCAAAATGCAAAAAATTAGAAGCGATATTCATGACAGGGTTAACTATGCTACTAAAAAATCTCGTTTAAAGATAAATAAGGGAAAGAAAAATATTACCTTAATTTTAAAAATCGACACTAATTTTGTTCCTGTTATAGAATATTTTGAAATTTTCACTAATAGAATGGTTTACTGTCGTAGAGCCGCTAATTTCTTAAATTATAAGTTTGGTTTAATAATCAATAACTTTAAATTACTCTGAAATGCCTTATCTCGAAAAAAAAGTTATTAGTGTAACCGATTTTACCAAACTAATTAATCTTTTAATTTCTGACATTGACCCTGTTTGGATAGAAGGAGAAATTATAGGTCTTAAAAACTGGAAAGATAAAATTGTTTTTTTTGACATTAAAGACGAGTCGTCTATTTTACATTGCAGTCTTTATTTCTCTAAACTTCAATCTATTGGTATTAGTTTAGAAGATGGGATGAAGGTAAAAGTTATAGGAGAGCCTCAATTAAGATCTAATAGGGGAGAGTTCAATTTGAATATTAAAGATATTCAGCTTTCTGGAGAAGGTTCTTTTAAAAAAGCATACGAATTATTGAAGAAAAAACTCAAGGCAGAAGGCTTGTTCGAAAGGAAAAGAAAAATACCAGACTTTGTAAATAAAATAGGAGTAATAACTTCAAAGAATGGTGCAGTTATCCATGATTTTTGGAAAAACTTAAAACAAATCGATTATAAAATCTATTTCTACGACACTCTCGTTGAAGGGAAAAGATCTGCTCCTTCTTTAGTAAGAGCTGTAAAATGGTTTAATGAAAACATGCCTGAACTAGACGTATTAGTTGTTATGAGAGGAGGAGGAAGCTTAGAATCGTTACAAGGATTTAATAATGAAGTTTTAGCTAGAACAATTTATGCTTCAAAAATTCCAACACTATGTGGTATTGGGCACGAAATAGATGTCCCTCTAGTTTCTTTAATTGCCGATTTTTCTGTTTCTACTCCTACGGCTGTAGCCAATTATATTAATCAATCATGGACTTCTCTTCAAGAAAATATTCCTTATTGGCAAGAAAGAATATTCAATCAATTTACATCTTCTCTGAACCTTAATATTAGGGAGGTCACAGATTTAGCCCAAAGAATGATTTTAAGTTTCAATCAAATTTTTAATACTTTTAACGGTTTAGTAAAAAGTTTTGATAATATTCTTAATATCTTACAGAGACAAAAAGAGACTATAAAAGAGAAAACAAATACTATTAAAGAAAAACTTATTTTTTATATGGAGAAAATAATACAAGAAAAAGAAGTAATAATTATTAATCAAGAAAAATACTTACAAGCCTTAGATCCTAAAAAAAATCTTAAATTAGGATACAGTATAATCTTTAATAAGAATAACCAAATAATAAAAGGAATAGACGAAATTAAAAAAGGTGATATTATAACAACTAAACTTTATAAAGGAAGCTTTTTATCAAAAGTAAATAAAATAAAAAAATAAAATGAAAGAAGAAAAAAATATATCAAAATCACTAAAAAGCCTTGAAGAGATTGTTAATTGGTTTGAGGAACAAAAAGATGTTGATATAGAGAAAGGACTAGAAAAAGTAAAACGAGGAGCTGTAATAATAAAAACATTGAAAAAAAGATTGACAATAGTCCAAAATGAATTTAATGAAATTAAGAAAAGATTGAAAAACTAAAAATGACTACAAATCTTGTTTTTTTTCTCGCTTGGATTACAACGAGTTTTTTATTAACCTTTTATCTTAAAAGAAAAATGATTTTATTTAAAAAGATAGGAACTCCTGTAAATTTTTTTGGATGTTCTGTTATTTTCTTAATTTTACATAAGGTAATTTCTGATCTTTTAAACACACGGGAAATTACCTTTCTTTTTTTAAGTATTATATCTTTTGGTATTGCTTTATCATTGATTATTTTAAATAGAAAAAGTCATTCTAAGAAAAAAAGAACAAAAAAAGAAATAACTAAAATCCAAAAAATATCAGCTCAGTCTCAATTAAATAGTTATAATAAAAATAATTCTAAAAATGATTATTAGAGTTAAAGTTTTTCCTGGATCAAAAAAAGATTACATGGAAAAAAATTCAGGGAATAGTTTTACATTGAATATAAGAAAAAAACCAATTAAAGGAGAGGCAAACATAGAAGCTATTAAGGTGTTAAAAAAATACTTTAAAGTATCTAGATCACAAATAAAATTAATTAGGGGTTTTAAAAGAAGAAATAAAATATTTGAGATTATAGAAAAATGAATTTAGAAAATATAGAACAAGTTCTTCAAAAAGAACCAAGTTACCGAAAAAAACAAATTAAAAAATGTTTATTTCAAGATCTAATTAATGATTGGTCTGAAGCTATGGTTCTGCCTTTAAGTCTTCGGGAAAGATTAAATGAAAATTCTCCAATTTCCATTGAGGCAAAAAGATTTGTTTCAAAAAATAAAAAAAGTATTAAAGCACTCATAACTCTTCAAGATAAAGAAAAAATAGAATCTGTTTTAATGTGTTATAATGATAATAGAAACACCGTATGTGTTTCTTCTCAAGTTGGTTGTCCATTAGATTGTGCTTTTTGTGCAACAGGTAGAAAAGGTTTTATAAGAAATCTTTCTTTTTCCGAAATAATAGAACAAGTTTTATTTTTCGCCCGTTCTTTAAAAAAACAAGGTAAAAAAATAACAAATATTGTTTTTATGGGAATGGGGGAGCCTTTATTGAATTACGATAATGTGATTAAGGCAATAGAGATTTTAAATGATAAAGATGGTTTTGATTTAGGAATAAGATCTTTCTCTATCTCTACCTCTGGTATTATCGACGGTATAGAGAAACTGACAAAAGAAAATAAAGCAATCAATTTAGCAATTTCTTTAAATGCTTCGAATAGTAAATTACGCTCACAATTAATGCCTATCAATAATCAGTACCCTCTTGATGATCTTCTAAAAACAATTGATAAATATATCAATAAAAGTCGACGCAAGGTAATGTTTGAATATATAATGATAAAAGGAGTTAATGATTCAGATAAAAATGCTTTAGAGCTATCAAAAATAGCCAGAAATCGTCTTTGTTTCGTAAACTTAATTCCTTGTAATTTTATAGGAGAAAAGTTTCAACCATCTACTACTGAAAGGATTAAAAAATTTAGAAAAATTTTAGAAAAAGAAAAAATTTCTGTTACCCAAAGATATCTTTTTGGAGATGATATTTCTGCTGCTTGCGGCCAACTGGTAGGGCAGCACAAAAGGTCGGATTATAAATAATAATTATTTAATAATATGAATTTACTTAAATTTTTAGGTTTTGGAGTATTAATATGGGATGTAGTGTTTGTTACAGACGCAGTCCTTAAGACTTTTGAAATACTACCAAGTCTTATTACGCAAACAATCTTTATAATTATTGCCATAGTCACTTTTTTGTTAAGTGAAAATCTTAATATTCATTCGGAAAAGAAAATATTTAAATATGGTGTTGCCTGGGCGGCAGTAATGATTATTCTAGATATAATGGTTTCCACCTGTTGTTTAGGATGGGAATCTTTCTCTCAATATAATGCTTGGATAAATTATGCTATTGTTGTTTTTATGCCCGTTTTTACAGTGAGAATTAATAAAAATAACCAGAAAACAGAACCAACTAATGAAAGCTAATTATTTAAAAAGATATTATGGGCACAGAATAAATGGTTTTTGGTATCCACGAGTTACTTCTATTTGTGGAATTATTTCAAAACCCGGATTAGAAAACTGGTTTGCAAGCCAAGGAAGTGTTTATGCTATGAAAAAGAAAAGAAAAGAAGTGACTGATTGGGGAAATACAATTCATAACACTATCGAAAAAATACTTTTAGGAAAAATGCCTGAAATAGATTCTCAAATATGCCCATCAATTAATGCTTTTTTAGATTGGATGAAAAATCATAAAATTGATATTGATGGAGTAGAGCAAAGAATTGTTAGTAAAAAATATACTTATAGTGGAACTTTGGATGTTCTTGCTAAAATAGATAATAAGCTTGGAATTTTAGATATTAAAACAAGTAAAAAAATCTGGGATGAGCACTTCATTCAAACAGCTGCTTATTTTCAAGCTTATAATGAAAAATCTCGTAAAAAAATTGATACTCATTGGGTTTTAAGAATTGATCAGTATCAAAAATGTTCCGTGTGTGGAGCACAAAAAAGAAAAAAGGGGAAGGAACCAGAGATAAGTGGAGGTAAAAAAAGATGTCAGCATAAATGGAGTAAAATAAAAGGTGTTTGTGAAATGAAAGAAGTTGAAGATCATAAATATTTTGCTAATGCTTTTTTGAATGCAAAGAAACTTTGGGAATTTTCTAATAGAAGTTGGCTTGCCCAGATTCGAAATTATCCTAATAGAAATAAAATATGAAAACAGATAATATTTTTATAAAAATAAAAGATATTAGTTTTATTGAACTTTTAATCTCTGCCTTATTGATTGAATTTGTTGCTCTTTTCTTTATATTTTTTTCTTCAAAAGTACAAGAAATTGTTAGAGACTCTATTAGGAAAAGGGAGATATCTCAAATTGGTCGAATTATTACTAATCCTTGTTTTACCCCTAAGCAAATTACGAACAAAATGGAATATGATTTAAATTTTATCTTAAAAGAAATAGGAGAAAAAGATGATATATATGAGTCGGCTATTTCTCAAATAATTAAAGATCCAAAAACAGGGACAGAAAAAATATCCATGTATATTTATAAAATAAGTGAAAACGGTCAAGCATGCTCTCTTTATGCAAATTTAGAAAGCCCTTTCAATAAAGAGACGCTAGAAATTACAGATCCTACTCCCGGAGAGGGAACTGGCATACTAAAAAGCACTATAGATGGATGGAATGGCTCTCCTTTTTATTTTCAATATTCTAATCAATTAAAATGAAAAATTTAAAAATAATTAATTATAGACAAGAAGACCAACCTTTTTCCGCAGAAAAAATATATGAATCTTGTATTAGAAGTGGAGCTTCGGAAAAGGACGCTAATGAAATTGCTAACGAAATTAAAAATCAGGCTTATCCCGAAATAACAACTGGAGAAATTGCAAAATTGGTTAAAGCTCTGTTGGCAAAAAAATCTAAAAAATCTTCCATTAGATTTTCTTTAAAAGAAGCTATGCGAAAATTAGGACCAAATGGTTTTAATTTTGAAAAGTATATTGCTTCTGTTTTTTTAGACAATAATTTCAGTGTAAAAATTAATCAGGTCGTTCCAGGATTTTGCATTCCTTTTTATGAAATAGATTTTTTGGCTACAAAAGAAAACGTTCAATATATGGGTGAGTGCAAATACCATACTTATCCAGGCAAGAGAGTAGATTTAAAAGTTGCCCTTTATAACAATGCTAGATTTTTAGATATTTCTAAAAAATTTATCGTTAAAAAGGTAAAAATAAAATCTATATTAGTTACAAATGCCAAATTTACTCAAAAAGCAATTCAATATTCTGAATGCAGTAACGTTGATTTGTTAGGATGGAGATATCCTAAAAATAATGGATTAGAAAAATTAATAGAAGAATCAAACCTGTATCCTATAACAATTTTACCTTCTTTTAAAAGTATTTTTAAAAATATTTTTGCTGAAGAACAAATAATGCTTGTAAAAGATTTATTGGAAACATCTTCCAAGCAAATATCAGAAAAAACAAAAATATCTATAAGGGAAATTAATCAATTAATTGAAGAAGCTAATATTTTATTAAACTAATATGGATTTTGTCGTCAATTATAAAAAATTTCATTGGACAAAACATATTGAAAATAAAATGAAGCATTACAGTTTATCTAAACAAAGAATAAGAAGAGTTTTTAAAAGTCCTAACAGAAAAGAGTTTGGAGTTGCTCCAGACACAATAGCTATAATGCAAATAACTGGAACGAAAAAACACCCTACTGAAATTTGGCTCATGTATCAAGACGTACAATCTAAAAAAGAAAAAATTATTAATATGATTAGTGCTTGGCGTTATCCTGGCACTAGTCCTAAAGGTAAATTTCCTGAAATTCCAGAAGACACCCTTTTAGAGCTAGAAAGATTAAAACAAGAGACCAATGCAAATAAAGCTTCCTAAAAAATATCAAAAAGGTTTCACTGTTTTTTTAGGTTGTAAAATTGATTTATCTCAAAGAGTTTTAATTCCAAGAATTGAAACGGCATACTGGGTCAGAAAAGCAATTAAAGTTATTCAGAAAAATAATAGGCCGATAAAAGCTTTGGATATTTTTTCTGGATCAGGTTGTATTGGCATAGCTATACTTAAAAAAGTGCCTTCTTTATGTCATAGATTAGATTTCGCAGATAAAAGTCAAAAAGCAATTAATCAAATTAAAATTAATTTAAAAATTAATAAAATTGCTGGAAAGAAATATAAAATTTATAAATCTTCTTTTTTCAATAAAATTCCTAAAAAAAGATATGATTTTATTTTCGCTAACCCACCATATGTTGCGAAAAAAAGAATAAGCGAGGTAGGAAAATCTGTTTTAAAATATGAACCTCAAGAAGCTTTATTTTCAGGAAAAGATGGATTAAAGCATATAGAAGAATTTTTTAAAAAAGCTAATACTTTTTTAGAAAAGAAAGGATATATATTTCTTGAATTTGATCCTCAACAAAAAGGTCGTATTAAAAAAATATTACAAAAACAAAATTATAGTTTTTTTAGATTTTATAAAGATCAGTTTAAAAAATATCGTTTTGTAAAAATTAAAAAATAAAAAATGGCTTTATCGAAAATCATAGGATGGCTAACTTTTTTGGCGGGAATAGTTATTATAGGCTCTACTATATATCTTACTTATAATATTTTTATTGGAGAAGCTGCAACACCTCAAATATTTGAGTTTGAACCAAATACACAAGAACCGACGGAAGGGGAAGTTTCTGGAATAGAGGCAGAACTTGGAAGAATGTTATCTGAACAATTAACAAATTTAATACCTCTTGATTCTGTATCAAAATTTGCTAATTTGGCAACTTGGACAGTAGGGGCTTGGATTTTAATTTTCGGGGGAAGTAAATTATCTGAACTCGGGATAAAACTTATTAGCGTTCCAATCTACAAAAAAGAGCCTTCCTAAAGATAAAAAATAAAAAACTAAAAACTTCTGTTTTAAGCAGAAGTTTTTTGTTATAGTTGTGAATTTTCTGTGGAAAAACAAGGAAAATAAGCCTATTTTTGAAGATCGCTTTATTTGTTTGACTTGTTCCCATGAAATGAGATAAAGTGATATAAAGTGAGAATAAGTGGGGGATTGTGGATAACTATGTTAATAAACCCCTTATTCTGTGGAAAACAATGTTTATAGGAGAATATTCATATACAATCGACCATAAAAGAAGATTATCTATACCATCTAAGTTTAGAGCTAATTTAGGCAATAAGGCTGTTGTAACAAGATGGTTAGAAAATTGTTTAGTTCTTTATCCAATGAAAGGATGGGAAAAGTTCTCAGAAAAATTAGAAAAATTATCTGGAACTCAAATTGACGCTAGGGGTTTTTCTAGAATTCTTTTCTCAGGAGCCTCAGACGTAAATTTTGATAAATTAGGAAGAATTTTAATACCTGATTATTTAACGGAATATGCTGGCTTGAAAAAAAATGTAACTATTATTGGCCTTTCAAATAAAATAGAGATTTGGGACGAATATAATTGGAAGAAATATAGAAAGAAAACAGAGCAAGCATTAGGAGGAATAGCTAGTAAATTAAAAGAGTTAGAAATTTAATGCATAAAAGTGTTCTTCAGAAAGAAGTATTGAAACACCTAGATCCAAAAGCAAACGAGTATTTTATTGATGCAACGATAGGGGAGGCAGGACATTCTTTGGAAATTTTAAAAAAAATTCGACCAAAAGGAAAAATCTTAGGAATAGAGTTAGACAAAAAAGTTTACTTGAAACTAAAAAGACAGAAAATTAAAAACTTAATAATGGTAAATAATTCCTTTATTAATATTAAAGAAATTATTAAAGATAAAAATTTTGGACCAATTTCTGGAATTTTATTAGACCTAGGCTTTCTAAGTTGGCATATAGATGAAAGTAAAAAAGGTTTCTCATTTCTAAAAGATGAAGATCTTGATATGAGATATAGCTCTAAAACTAAATTAACTGCAAAGAAAATAATTAACCTGTGGGGTGAAACAGAAATTTTAGAAATGTTAAAAGAATACGGAGAAGAAAGATTCGCTAAAAATATTGCAAATAATATCGTTAAAAAAAGAAGAGAAGATCCAATTATAACAACAACTCAATTAGTAGATATTATTAAAAGCTCAGTGCCTGCCTGGTATAGATATAAAAAGATACATCCTGCCACAAAAACATTTCAAGCCTTAAGAATAATGGTCAATGACGAATTAGAGAATATTAAAAAAGTCTTACCCCAAGCTTTAGAAATTTTAAAACCAGGAGGAAGGTTAGTAGTAATATCTTTTCACTCCTTAGAAGACAGGATTGTAAAAAGATATTTTAAAGAAAAATCTAAAGAGAATTTATTAAAAATATTAACAAAAAAACCAATACAGTCGAGTAGAAAAGAAATTATAAATAACCCTCGCTCAAGAAGTGCTAAACTTCGAGCGATAACAAAAATATGACAAAAACTCTTAGTATAAAAATTGCATCAAGTTGTTTCGTTTTCTTAATTTTACTTCTTATAGGTTTTTATGTTTTTCAAATAGGATCTCTAACTAGAGAAAAAGGTTTAATAGCATCGTATAGAAATAGTATTTTTAGTCTTTCGGAATATAATAAATCTCTTAGTATAGATTTTTCCAGAGCAAGTTCTTTAAATAATATAAGTAACCACCTTTCAAACAATAATTTTATAAAACCAAAAAATATTAACTATATAGAGGTTCTAGATAGTTCAATCGTTGTTCGAAATCAATGAAAAAATGGAAAGTTAATTTTATATTTTTATTATTTTTTATTGTTTCAGTGACCGCGGTATATCGCTTAAGCTTTCTACAGATAAAACAAGGTAATTTTTATAAAGCCCTTTCCCAGGGCCTTCATATTAGCCGTCAAAATGCTTTAAGTGGAAGAGGAGAAATATTTTTAGAAAACGAAAAACCTTTAGCCATAAATATAGAACAGTCTTTTGTGTTTGCAAATTCAAAAATTATAGAAGATCTTTTAGAAGCAGTTAATTTTTTAAATAATATTTTAAATATAGAACAAGATGTTCTTTTTGAAAAAATAGAAAATAACCCTTCTTATGCTGTTCTTAAAGAAAATTTAAATCAAACAGAGATTGACCAAATTAATAAACTGAATTTATATGGTGTTTTTGTTAATACTAAGAACAAAAGATACTATCCTCAAGAAAAATTATTATCTTCAGTTATTGGCTTTTTAGGAGCTGAAAATAAAGGACAATATGGACTAGAAGAATTTTACGAGGAAGATTTAAAAGCGAAAGAAGGAATTATTCAAGATAAAAAAGGATCTGATTTGTTTTTAACTATTGATTATAATATTCAATTTCAAACAGAAGCTCTTTTAAAGAAAGCTAAAGAAAATTTTAATATCAAAGATGGAGAAATCATTGTTGTCGAACCAAGCTCTGGAAAAATATTAGCAATGGCAAGTTTATCAAGTTTTGATCCTAATTATTACGAAGAATATGCTCAAGAGAAAAATCTAGCAGTTTTTAAAAACAAATCAACGTTGGAGTTATTTGAGCCCGGCTCTGTTTTTAAGCCTATTACTATGGCTTCAGCTATAGAAGAAAATAAAATTACCCCTGAAACAACCTATAAAGACCTTGGTTGTTTAGAAATAGACGACTATCCTATTTGTAATTATAAGCAAAGAATCTATGAAGGAGAACTTACAATGATTAATGTGTTAGAAAAATCGATTAATACTGGAGCTGTATTCGCTCAAAAAGAACTGGGGGGAAATCTCTTTCTTGAATACATGGAAAAGTTTGGCCTTTTTGAACCAACCAATATAGATATGCGAGAAACTTATTCAAAAAATGAAAATGTTAAAAGTAAAAGAGAAGTAAATTTAGCCACAGCCTCTTTTGGTCAAGGAATTGCAATAACCTCTATTCAATTAATTAAAGCTTATTGCGCTATCATTAACGGAGGATATCTTGTTACTCCTTATTTAGTTGAAAAAATAAAAGATTCTGACAGTAATGTTTTTTATCCTTACCAAGAAAATATAGAAAAAGCTGAACAAGTTATTTCTACTAAAACCTCTTCTCAAGTTGTCTCTATGCTGGTAAGCGTAGTAGAAAATGGTTTTGGAAAAGCAGCTCAAATACCTGGATATTTTGTTGGTGGTAAAACAGGTACATCCCAAGTTTCTTACGGATCTTTAGGAATTAATCAGGCAGGATACTCAGATGAAACAATTCAGTCTTTTATTGGCTTCGCTCCTGCTTTTAATCCTAAGTTTCTAATACTCGTTAAATTGGATAATCCTGAGACAAAGACTGCTGAATATTCTGCTATACCAATTTTCCAGGAACTAGCAGAATATATAATTCGTCAATACCAAATACCATTAGATTATGAATAATAAAATAGATTTTTTATTTAAATTTAATTTTTTTCTGAAGAGACCAATAATAATTGTAATTATTGGAGATGAAAAAGAAGAATCAAAACAAAAAATCAATCAATTTTTAAATAGTTGCCTTAAAACTAAAAAGACCTTTTTAATTTTTACAGCAGATAATAAAAACATTAATAATTTTAAATTTTTCTTAAAATACTCCAAACAGCCAATTTTTGTCATTACGCAAATAAAAGCGTTACAAAAAAATATTATAGAAACAATAAACTCATTACCCAACAAAACAACTTTGGTTTTAAATCTTGATAATCCAATAACTAAAAGGATAAAAAAACTAACAGATGCAAAAACATTATCTTTTGGTTTTTCACCAGAAAGTGATTTTACAGTAATTAACAATAATACAAGTCTTAAAATAAACTACAAAGGAAGTATTATTCCTACTTGGTTGAAAATAAAATCTCAAAAAGAGATTCATTTAATCTTATGTTCTCTTGTAATAGGCTTTATTTTAGGGTTAAACTTAGTAGAAATATCTCAAATATTTAAAAAAAATAATATTTCATTATAATAATAATCAAGGCCCCATCGTCTAGTGGTCAGGACACAAGATTCTCAATCTTGAAACCCGGGTTCAACTCCCGGTGGGGTCACATATTTTTTACAAAAGCTTTTTAAAAAGATTTTTTCTGTTAAAATAAAAGAATGTCTCAGGTATCTTGGTATCAATTATCAAAAAAAGAAGTAATTAGAGCCTTAAAAACAAATACTGAAAATGGTTTGTCGGAGAAAGAGGTTTTATCTCGTCAGAAAGAATTTGGAAAAAATAAACTTCCTCAGAAAAAACCTTTTTCAGGATTAAGAATATTTTTAGGGCAATTTCAAAGCCCTTTGATTTATATTCTATTAGTTGCAGGGCTAATTAGCTTAATAATAAAAGAAGCAACCGATGCGGCTGTTATTTTTAGCGTAGTTTTGATCAATTCTTTTATTGGTTACACGCAAGAAAAAAAAGCTTGTAAAACATTATTAGCCTTAAAGGAAATAGTAAAACATCCCGCCAAAATTATTAGAAATAAAAACTTACAAATTATTGATTCTGAAGAGTTAGTACCAGGGGATATTGTTTTATTAAATCCTGGATATAAGGTTCCCGCTGATGTAAGAATTATTGAAAATTACGACTTACGAATAAATGAAATGGCTTTAACTGGTGAATGGTTAGCCTCAGAAAAAAGATTTGAAAAAATATCTGAAACAAAAGTTTTAGCAGACAGAGACAATATGGCTTATATGGGAACAATTATAGAAAGCGGAAAAGGAAAAGCTATTATTACTAGCACTGGTAGTCAAACAGAAATAGGAAAAATAGCAAAAACAGTTAGAGAAACATCGGAAGAGAAAACTCCTTATCAAAAAAAAATATCCGACTTTTCAAAATTCATTAGCTTGGCAGTTTTAGTGCTTTGCTCTTTTATATTTATAGAAGGAATAATTAATAAGGTTGATTTTTTAGAAATGATTACAACAACTATCGCAATAGCGATTGCTGTTATTCCAGAAGGTTTGCCTATATCAATCACTATCATTTTGTCGCTTGGCGCAGAAAGAATTTTAAGAAAAAAGGGGTTGGTAAGAAAATTATCTTCAGTAGAAACACTGGGAAGCACTTCAGTTATATGTATTGATAAAACGGGAACTTTAACCGAAGGCAAAATGGAAGTTTATAGTGTTGTTAATCCTATCCAAATCTTTAAGAACCAAGAAAACAAAAAAGATCAACTTCTATCTCTTAAAATAGGATCTATTTTTTCAGAAGCTTTTATTGAAAATCTTTCTGAAAATAAAGCAAACTGGATTTTTAGAGGAAATCCTACAGGTAGAGCTCTTCTAAAAAAAGGAATTGAAGAAAAAGCCATTAAGGCAAAACCGGGCAGAAATGTTGAAAAAATATCAGAAATTTCTTTTAACTTTATAGACAAATTTGCTGCAATTGTATTAAAAGAAAACGATGATTTATCTTTATTTCTTCGAGGAGCTCCAGAAAGAATATTGGAGCTGTGTAATTTTTACGAGATTCAAGGAAAAAAGGAAAAAATAACAGATAAAAATTTAAAAGAAATAAAAGAAGAATTAGATAAGTTAGCAAGAAAAGGATTAAGGGTTATAGCTACAGCTTATAAAAAAATTGATAATCAGAAACTTGGAAGCTTATCTCAAGAAAAAGAAATAAGAAAAGAATTAGATGATTTAATTTTTATGGGTTTTATAACCCTGAAAGATCCTGTTAGAAAAGATGTTAAGAAGACTATGTCTATCTGTCAAAAATCAGGAATCAGGATAATCATTATAACTGGTGACCATAAATTAACAGCAAAAAATGTAGCTCAAGAGGTGGGTCTTAAAATCAAAGAAGAAAATATTTTAGAGGGAAGGGAATTGGATCTTATTTCAGAAAAAGATTTAAAGAAAAAACTGAACAGAATTAAAATTTATGCGAGAGTAAACCCAGAACACAAATTAAGAATTATTCAGGCATGGCAAGATGAAGGGGAGGTGGTAGCAATGACCGGCGACGGAATTAATGACACTCCTGCGCTAAAAAAAGCTGATATTGGTTTGGCTTTAGGATCAGGAACAGAAGTTGCAAAAGAAGCTTCTGATTTAATTTTATTGAACGATAACCTTTCTATTATTGTTGATGTTATAGAAGAAGGGAGAGCTATTTTAGACAATATGAGAAAATCTATTACTTATTTATTATCAGACGGTTTAACTGAATTTTTTCTAATAGGAGCAAGTATTATGACTGGAAATCCTCTTCCAGTCACAGGTATTCAACTTCTTTGGGTTAATCTTATAGAAGACGGTTTTCCAGACATTTCTTTAGCCTTTGAACCAAAAGAAAAGAATTTGATGAAAAGAAAAGTGAACCCCAAAGATAAGCTTTTAACTAAAGAAATGAAAACAATTATTTTGATCATTGCTTTAGTGGGAGACGTTTTACATATAGGATTGTGGATCTGGTTATTAAATCAAAATTATAGTATTGAACATATCAGAACAATGATTTTTGCTTGCTTATCTTTAGACTCTTTGCTTTATGTTTTTTCCTGCAAAAGCCTAAGACTCAATCTCTGGCACATAGACTTATTCTCTAATAAGTTTTTATTGGGCTCTGTTTTATTTGGAGTTTTTACTTTGATTTTATCTATTTATAACCCCTTTCTACAAACCTTTTTAAAAACAATTCCACTACAAGCTAATGACTGGATCATAGTTGTTGTTTTAGCTTTAATAGACATAATTCTTATTGAGTTTATAAAATGGCATTTTATTGTTAAAAAAGACTATGCATAATTTAAAAGACATTATCCTTCCAATAGCAACGCTAGCAGGCATGATTATAGGGGTAGGATTTTTTTCTTTACCTTATATTACTTTAAAAGTAGGATTTCCTATTATTCTTATTTATTTCTTAATACTAGGAACAATAGTAACAATTATCCATTTAATATTTGGAAAATTAGCCGTTAAGACTCCTGATTTTAAAAGATTTCCTGGATTTGTTAAGTTTTATTTAGGAAAACAAGTAGAAAAAATAGCATTAACTTCTTCAATTTTTGGGGGACTGGGGGGCCTTTTAGTTTATCTTCTTGTTGGGTCAACTTTTTTAGAAAACCTTCTTTCTTCTTTTCTAGACATAGGAACCATTAATTATATTTTAATTTATTTTGCCATAGGTTCTTTTTTTGTTTTTTCTGGAATAAAAAGCATTGCTAAATTAAGCTTCTGGTTTTTAAGTTTTTTCTTTTTAGTTTTTATAATAATGTTCAATCATTTTTCTCCTATGATTCAAACAAATAATCTTTTTTTGGGTTCTGCCAGCACCATCAAAGACTTCTTCTTGCCCTATGGAGCGATTCTTTATTCTCTCTGGGGAGTTTCATTAATTCCCGATATAGAAGAAATGCTAAGAAGGAAAAAACGATTAATTGGGAAAACTATTTTCTTTGCTACATTAATTCCAATCCTCATCTATTTATGCTTCGTTTACCTAATATTAGGATTAACAGGAGTAAATACTACCGAAATGGCTTTAGTTGGCTTAGAGAGCCATATAGGGGCTGAGATAGTGAATCTATTGCTTATTTTAGGTATTTTAACTACGTTTACTTCTTATGTTTCTTCAGGTTTGGTTTTGAAGAAAGTTTTTATGTACGATTTGAAGATGAAAAAGGGGTTAGCTTGGGCTATCGCTTGCTTTGTTCCATTAATATCTCTTCTAGCTGGTATGGACAACTTTATAAAAATAATAAGTTTATTGGGGGGAGTAGGATTAAGCCTTAATGGTATTTTAATTCTTTTAATGTATAAAGAATCTATTAATAAAGAAAAAGGGACAAACAAAAAATATTTCTGGTTTTCACCATTAATCCTTATTTTTGTTTTAGGGATTATTTATGAATTAATTTATTTTTTCTCATAATATGAATTGGCCTTACTTTGTATTATTTATATTTTCTTGTTTTACCCTGAGTTATTCTGGAGCTTTGATAGTTAAGTCTCTAGTAAAAATAGCCCGATTTTTGAAATGGAAAAGTTTTGTAATATCTTCTGTCTTAATGGGTTTTTCAACTTCGTTACCTGAAACTTTTATTGGTATTACGTCAGCACTACATAATGAACCAGAACTTATATTAGGAGTAGTTATTGGTTCCAATATTATTGCTCTTACAGTGGTTATCGGAATAGGAGCTATTTTAACGAATGGACTGACATTAAAGAAAAAAGTTGTTCAAAAATCAACTGTCTACGCAATATTTTATAGCCTTCTACCTTTTCTTTTAATTAGAGATGGTAGCATTTCACGTACCGATGGGATAATATTATTGGCTTCTTTCATCTTTTATTTTTCTCAACTTATATCACAACAAAAAAGATTTACTCAAATCTTCAATAGACAAAAAATAAATTGGGTTAGCTTCAAAATGTTTTCATTAAACATTTTGATATTTTGTGTGGGATTATTTTTACTTCTCTTAAGCTCTGAAAGAATAGTTTTTTCAACTTTAAAAATAGCTGAATCGTTTAATATTCCAACTGTAATAATAAGTATTTTTTTGATAGCTATTGGAACATCTCTGCCTGAAATTACTTTTGGAATTAAGTCTATGAGTCTGAAACAAGAAAATATGATTATTGGAAATGCAATGGGTTCAATAGTAACAAACTCAACGCTAGTATTAGGAATTACATCATTGATTTCACCCATTACAATTAATAATTTTACTCCATATTTAAACGGAATCATTTTTGTATTAATAACTTGTCTGTTATTTCTTATCTTCGCCAGAACCGATCATAAAATCACTAAGAAAGAAGCTGGCTTGTTAATAATAATTTATTTTGTTTTTGTTCTAATAGAAATAAATCGTCTAAGTATTGGTCATAACTCTTTCTTTAATCTACAATAATAACGATGACTGATTTTCTTGTCGTTATATTGGTTGTTTCTCTTGTAAGCATTTTTATTGCTTTAATTTTTTTCATTAAACAATCTCAGACCGACAAAAATCAAAATGCATCTATTAGAGATTTAGAAAGAAGATTAACAGACTTAATGATTAATCAAATAAAAGAGATTAGAGACACTCAAAATGAAGCTTCTAAAAGCTTGAGTCAACAGGTGAAAACATTCAATAAGGAAACAATAGAAATAAGGGAGGGCTTAAAACAGATTCAGGGAAAAGTTCAAGAAGTTTCTTCTTTTCAGGAAATATTTAAATCTCCTAAATTAAGAGGGCAGTGGGGAGAAGCATCCTTAGAATATGTAATGTCTCAATATTTTCCTTCTGAGCTTTGGGAAAAGCAAAAAGTTTTTGCTTCAGGGAAAATAGTAGACATAATTCTTAAATTGCCTAATAAAAAAATATTACCTATTGATTCTAAGTTTTCTTCAGATAATTTTAGAAGAATGATTCAAGAAAAAGAAGAGAAGCAAAAAATAATATTTAAAAAAGAATTTCTTAAAGATATCAAAAAAAGAATAGATGAAATTTCTTCAAAATACATTGTATCATCAGAGAACACTACCGATTTTGCTTTAATGTACATTCCAGCTGAAGCTATTTATTATGAAATTATGTTTGGTATGAAAGAAAACAATATAGGAGATTATTCTTGGAAAAATAAAGTTATTTTAACATCACCGAACACGCTCTACTTAACTCTAAGAACAATAATTCATTGGTTTAAAGACACCCAAATATCAAAACAAACAAGAGAAATCTTAAATAGACTAAATAAAATAAACAAGGACGCAAATAATATATCTTTAAACTTTGCAAAATTAGGTAAACATCTTCAAAGTGCTAGTTCAGCATATCAAAAATCGAAAAAACGCCTTAGCCTGTTTTCGGATAAAGTTGACAAATTGCTTGAAATAAAAGAGAATAAAAAATTAATTAAATGATATATGTTAGCAATAATAAAAACTGGAGGTAAGCAATATTTAGTTTCTCCTGGAGATAAAATCAAAATTGAAAAAATAGAAAAGAAAGAAGGGGAGTCGATATCCTTTGATAAAGTTTTGTTATTACAAGATAATAAAACCCTAGAAATTGGAGAACCTCTGATAAAAGCTGAAGTCGTAGGAAAAGTGCTTGAACAGGGTAAATATAAAAAAGTAATTGCCTTTAAATATACTGCTAGTAAAAGAACTCAAGTTAAAAAAGGACACAGGCAAAAATTTACTTTAGTTGAAATAGATAAAATAAATAAAGTAAAATAGAATAAATTATTATTAAAAAAACTGTCATTACGACCGTTTTTTTTGTTTAAAGTCTTGCAAAATAAAAAATAATATTATAGTGTATTAATTAGCTCTTCAAGAAATTTGCTGAGAGACTCTCCCTTTTTTAATATCCCTGGGTCACACACACCCTGAAACACACTCTCTCGCAGACTTGCAAAAGAGCTAACCTTCTATAAAGAAGGTTTTTATTTTCTTTGTTTTAAAGCGCTTAACAGTGTTTCTTCATCGGCATATTCTAACTCTCCTCCTACCGGCAAACCTCTAGCTAACTTTGTTATTTTTTTATTAAAAGACTTTAATATTTTTTCTAAATATAAAGCTGTGGCTCTACCTTCGGTAGTAGAATTAGTAGCAATAATAATTTCTTTAATTTTAGAATCTTTTATTATTCTTTTCTTAAGCTCTTGATCTCTTATTCTTTTAATATTTTTCTTTTGTAAAACTGAAATTGTTCCACCTAAAACAAAATACATTCCTTTATATTGATTGGTTTTTTCGATAGCTAAAAAATCTGCTTCTTTTTCAATAAGACAAAGAATGCTCTTATCTCTATTTAAATTAGAGCAAAGACTACAAGTGTTCTCCGTTTTTTTCGGTTCAAAAAAATTAAAACATAAAGAGCATTGCTTAATGTTTTTTTGAAGGCTTAAAATACCCTCTGATAATTCTTTAATTTCTTTTTCTGATCTTCTTAAAAGATAAAAAACAAAACGAGAAGACGTTCTCGTTCCAATAGTCGGAAATTTAGAAAATAATTGAATTAATTTTTGAATACTATTTGGATAATTCATAAAATTAAGCTTCTTCTAAATTCTCTTCTGTATCATCTCTAAAACTTACTCTTTTTTCATCAAAACGAAGCTCAATCCGACCAATTGGACCATTACGATGCTTACTTATAATAATATCTGCTATATTTTTCCTGGTACTATTTTTCCTATAAACATCTTCTCTATAAATAAACATAACTACATCTGCGTCTTGTTCTATGCTTCCGCTCTGTCTTAAATCAGACAATCTTGGAATCTGAGGAGATCTTTGCTCAACAGCCCTAGATAATTGAGATAAAACCAAAACAGGAATATTAAGCTCTCTCGCTAAACCCTTTAAGGCTCTTGAGTTTTCTGATACTTGCTGAACAGGACCAGCTTGCGGATTTAAAGGTTCCATTAATTGCAAATAATCTATAACAATTAACCCTAAGCCTTTTTCTGCTTGCATTCTACGAGCCATTGATTTCATTTGTAAAACAGTTGTTGAAAAAGTGTCATCAATATAAATAGGAACATCGGATAAAACACTTAATGCTCGTTGTATTTCGGTAAAATCATTCTTAACACCCTGATTAGAAAGTTTTCCTGTTCTTAGTTTCCATAAATCAACTCCAGATATACCGGCAATTAATCTATCTATGATTTGGTCTTTAGACATTTCTAAAGAAAAAATTCCAACAGGAGTTTTATCTTTAATGGCAGTATTAAGAGCAAAATTAAGCCCTAAAGCACTTTTACCCATAGAAGGTCTTGCTGCTAAAATAATTAAATCTGATTTTTGTAGTCCAGCTAAAATATTATCAAGATGATGAAACCCAGTACTAATACCTCTAAGACCTGATCCTAGCTTAGATAATTCATCTAATCTTTGAAAGGCTTTCTCTAAATTCTCCTTTACTGGACTAAAACTTCTTGTTAAGTTTCTTTGGGCAATACTAAAGATTCTTTTTTCTGCTTCATCTAAAAGATTGTCTACACCTTTAACTTCATCATAACCTAAAGAAGCTATTTCGTGAGAGGTACTAATTAAATCTCTCAAAACTCTCTTATGGTAAACTGTTTTAGCATAACTGGGGACATGATAAGCAGTAGGAACGGAATTAATCAATTCTGTTAAGTAACTGCTACCTCCAATTTCTTTCAATTTATGTTTTTCTTTTAGTCGATTAGAAACAGACAAAACATCAATAGGATCGTTTCTTTTAAAAAGATCAAAACAAGCTTGATAAATTTCTTGATGGTTTTTACGATAAAAATCATCTGGACTTAAAAAATCAGCTACTTTTAAAATAGAGGTCTTGTCAATCATTAAAGAGCCTAAGACTCCTTTTTCAGCATCAATTGATTGTGGTAATGTTTTGTCTGATGTTTTGCTCATTAACTCAATTTAACATAGCAAAAAATCATTGGCAAGAAATATTTTACCTGTTAAAATTATAATATTATGAAGAAGATAGGTATAGTTTCATTTCACACTTTTTCTCAACCAGGAGGAGTAAAAAAACACATCCTCGGTCTTTTTAAAGAATTCAAAAAAAGAGGAATTAAGGTAAAAATTATTATTCCAAGAAGAAAAAAATTAGAGAAATATGAGAACAAAAACATTATTTTAATGGGAACTTCTTTCCCTATAAATTTTAATGGAAGCCAAGCTGATTTCAATATTAATTTTAATCCTGTTGCTTTGGAAAAAATCCTAAGAAAAGAAAAGTTTGACATCTTACATTTTCATAATTTTGGATTTCCTTCCATTTTACAAATTCTCCTTAGCCCTTCAGCTTCTAATACTTTAAATATTTTAACTTTTCACTCTAATTTAACTGGTAATCCTTTTGTCAAAAAATTTCCTACGCTTATTTCTACTATTAATAAAATTTGCAAATGGAAAATTAATGGTGTTATAGGTGTAGCCCCTTTAGTTTTAGATTACTTTCAAACATTTAAAGGATTAAAAAAAATCATCCCAAATGGAATAGATCTTGAAGAATTTAATCCTTTTGTTCCAGAAATTAAAAAATTTAAAGACGGTAAAATAAACATTCTCTTTGTTGGAAGAATAGAAGAAAGAAAAGGTTTAATTTATTTATTAAAGGCTTATAAAAAATTAGAGAAGCAATATTCTAATTTACGACTAATAATAATAGGGGAGGGACCATTAAAAAAAGATTGCGAAAAATACGTTCAAGACAACAAGTTAAAAGATGTTGTTTTTGAAGGTCAAGTTACAAAAGAAACACCATCTTATTATAAGACAGCAGATATTTATGTAAGCCCTGCTATTTTTGGAGAAAGTTTTGGAATAGTTCTTTTAGAAGCAATGGCTTGCGGAACACCTCTAGTCGCTTTTGATAATCAAGGCTATAAAGATCTTTTAAGGGGTATGTCTTCTGAGAAATTTTTAGCAAAAAATAAAGATTATAATGATTTAGCAGACAAGATAGAAACTTTAATAAAAAACCCCTTACTTAGAGAAGAGATTAGCAAGAAAGGATTAAAAGAAGTTCAAAAATATTCTTGGAAAACAGTAGCAGGCAAAGTTTTAGATTTTTATAAAGAGTGCGAAAAGAAAAATAAAAACTAATTAGCTATTTCTTTAAATAATATTTTCTTTTCTCTTCTGGAAATTTTTCAATAGCATAACGAAGCATAGTACGAGGCATAATTTTATAATATTTTTTTAAAAACATTTCCTCGGTTTTTTGATCTATTTTACCAATCTCTCTTAACATCCAACCGACAGCCTTATGAATCAAGTCTTGCTTATCATTAAGGAGAAGTTCAGCTATTTTTAACGTATCATCAAATTGCTTATTTTTAATAAAAGTATAAGTAGTAAGCATAGAAATTCTTCTTTTCCACAAATTATTTGATTTGGCCAATTCGTACAAAAGAGATTTATCCTTATCTTGTAAATAATGTCCAAGAATTTTAGGAGCCGATAAATCTACTAGGTCCCAATTATTTATATTTTTTAAGTTTTTCAAATAAAAATTTACAATTTTTTCTTTTGTTTCTAGATTAGATTTTTGATACCGTGCAATCAAAATAAATAAGGCCGTTAATCGATATTCGTGTATTTTACTATTTAGTAATTTTTGAATATCAGACATTTTTAGATTTAAATATTTACATGCTAGTTTTCTTTGTAAGGGAACAGTGATTCCCAAAAAAACATCTCCTTCGCCATATTGTCCTTTGCCAGTTTTAAAAAACCCCGAAAGAATCTGGGCTTTAGTTGGATTTTCTAGTTTTATAAAATCTTTCTTTATCTCTTCAATCATTAGTACAATGCCCATCAATATTTCCTGTTTGTTTATAAGTTTTTTTAGTCATCGGGATAAAATTTATTTTTACACTTTAAACAGATAAATTTTCCATTTTTATTTTCTTCTTTAATGAAATAATAAGAATCAATTCCTGCTCTGATTTGTGATTTGCAAATGTCACAAATTTTGTTTTCTCCGAATGGTGGGTTTTGTTTTTCAATTATTTTTTTCATATTTTTTTTAACTTAAATTAATTTTTTTAATTAAACTTTTACCTTCAACATCTTCTATTTGAAAGCCTAGTTCTTCTATCTTTTTTCTAATACTGTCAGCTTTTTTCCAATTGCTTTCTTTTCTAAACTGCTCTCTTTTTTTAACTAATTCTTTAACTTCTTGAGGAACTTCTATTTTTCTAACATCTTGTAATCCTAAACCAAAAACATTATCAAAACTTAATAAAAGTTCATACTTTTCTCTTCCAGATAATTTATTATCTTTAACCATCTTCCACATCAAGGCTAAAGCTTGTGGAATATCCAAATCATCATTAATAAAAGAATTAAACTTTTTTAAGTAATTCTTAAATTTTGGAGTTTCTAAAACATCTTTTGATTTCTTGAATTCTCTTACTTTTCCTCGTAAATTATTTAGAGCTTGTTCTGCACCTCTTAAAGTCTCAAAAGAAAAAGTTAACTTGGAACGATAATGAGCATTTAAACATAAATAACGATAGGCGAGAGGATCAATTCCTTTTTCAATTAGATTTTGCAAAATAATATTCTCTCCCTTTGATTTAGACATCTTGCCAGTCTTTAAGATTAAGAATTCTCCGTGCATCCAAATTTTAACTATTGGTTTTTTGGTTGCGGCAATATTTTGAGCTCTTTCATTTGTATGATGGACAGGAATATGATCAACACCTCCACAATGAATATCAATTTTATCACTCAAATATTTTATGCTCATAGCTGAACATTCTATGTGCCATCCTGGAAAGCCTTCTCCCCAAGGAGAATCCCAGTTCATAATATGATTTTTATGTTCTCCTTTTAACTTAACCCATAAAACAAAATCTGTTGGATTTTTCTTTTCACTTCTTTTTTTAACACGAGCTCTATTTTTGAGACCCTCCATGTCTAACTTAGCCAACTCTCTATATTCTTTTAGTTTTAAAGTATCAAAATAAACAGCATTAGCTGTTTCGTAAGCATAACCATTCTTAACAATCTCTTTTATTAAGTTAATTTGTTCTTCAATATTGTCTGTTGCTTTACACCAAATATTTGGCTCTTCAATATTTAAAAATTTTAAATCTTTTTTAAAAGCTTTCGTATAAAAATCAGCTATCTCTAACATTGATTTTTCATTTAATTCCTTTCCTTCCCTTTTTAAAGCTTTTATCATTTTATCTTCTCCGCTATCAGAATCGGACGTTAAATGGCCAACATCAGTAATATTCATTACGTGTTTTACTCTATAACCATTATATTCTAAGGTTCTTTTTAAAATATCTTCAAAAATATAAGTTCTCAAATTACCAATATGAGCAAATAAATAAACCGTTGGACCACAAGTATAAAGTCCAACTTCCTTATCTTTAAAAGGCTTAAAAATTTCTTTTTTACGAGTTAAAGTATTGTATAATTTCAGCATAGCTTAAATAAATTATTATCAGTTCTATTATATCAAAATATATTTTTTTTACTATTTTGACAAAATAAAAAATCTTGTTATAATCTAACATCAGAATAATGTATTTGCTCGTTTAAAAAATAGGTGATTAAATGAAAGAAAAAATTGAAGAATGTCCAGAGTGTAAAAATTATCATCTCAAGTACGACAAAAATAGGGGTGAATGGTGTTGCTTAGAATGCGGACTTGTGGTTGAAAACAAAACATTGGACCAAGCGGGGGGTGTGAATCAAAGTAAAGATCCAAAATATCGTATAGGAATAATGGCCTATCGTGGAGGATTAGGAAGTTATATAGATTGGAAAAATCTTGATTCTAAAGGAAATAAAATTTCTTCGCAGACACGGTCTACGATAAATCGCATGAGAAAATGGCATAATGGTTTTCGTGGTTCAGAGAAGAGAAGAATTATGATAGCAATGAGTAGACTTCATTCTTTATTGCAACAACTCAATACTAAGAAACAGGTTAAGATAGAGGCCGAGACAATCTTGTTAAAATCTTTAAAAAAAATAGATGTTCGAGGTAGAAGTTTTGAGCCTTTAGTTGCTGCTGTTACTTACGTTGCTTATAAGGTGAAGAAGGTTCCAAAAAGTCTGGATGAAATTTCCAAAGTAGCCTCTATTAGTAAAAAAAGGATTAATCGTTGTCGTGGACTTTTACTGAATGCACTTGAAATAAAAACTGCACCTTTAGATTTTTCAAAATATATTCCAGAAATTTCTGAAAAACTTGATATCTCTAGAGAAAGTCAAATCTTGGCTAGCCAGCTTTTAAAAAAAGCTGAAAAAAATGGTCTCGACTTAGGAAGGAAACCTATTGGATTAGTAGCCGCTGCTCTGTACCTCGCTTGCCAACAAAATGAAAAGCTGACTCAAAACGAGTTAGCTAGTGCCACTAATGTGACTCCACCGACACTAAGAGCCCGATATAAAGAATTAAAAAATCTACAATAAAGAGCAAATAATTTAGCTCTTTTTTTTATTGAAACAAACAAGCCTGAATCTGAATATTCTTTCGAACCATCATTAGTTTAATTTTTAATTCATTCGTGATAGAATAGCCCAATGAAAAAAGAAGATATTATTCTCGCCTTATTAGCAGGAGAAGGGGTAGCAGGATTAATTTATGGTTTTATCAAAAACTCTCAAGTGAAGACTATTTTAGGAATAGATTCTTCTATTGTGGGGTGGATTTTAATTTTTTTACTTCCCTTTATTGCTTTAGGAGGTCTTTATATTTGCTATTTAATCGGAAAGAAACTCTTGTTCATATTTCAAATGGCAAAGTTCTTTCTAATCGGAGTTCTAACAACCTTGTTTGATTTAGGAATTATGAATATTTTAATTTGGATATTCAGTACATCCACAGGATGGGCATACAATCTATTCAAGGCAATCTCTTTTCTATGTGCGACTATTGCTAAATACTGGGGAAATAAATTTTTAGCTTTTGAAAAGAAAGAGGTTAAAGAAATGAAAAAGGAGTTTATTCAATTTTTCAGTATTACTGCAGTTAGTTTCTTTATTAACGTTGGAGTAGCTTCTTTTGTAGTTAACACGATAGAACCTCGATTTGGGCTTAATATTATAATTTGGGCCAATATCGGAGCAATTATTGCATCTATTTTTGGCTCTCTTTGGAATTTTATAGGTTATAAATTCATAGTGTTTAAAAAATAATGTCTTTAGTTTTATACAGAAAATATCGACCTCAAGCATTTAAGGACTTTGTTGGACAAAAATACATTATTAAAACTTTGACTAATGCTATTTCAAGAAACATGATTGCTCATGCTTATTTATTTTCTGGTCCAAAAGGGACAGGAAAAACTACACTAGCTAGACTGTTAGCTAAAGCTGTAAACTGCCAAAACAGAAAAGATAAAAGTTTTGAACCTTGCAATAAATGTTCTTCTTGTCTTGAAATAACAAGGGGACAATCTATGGATTTAATCGAAATAGACGCAGCTTCCCATAGAGGAATTGATGATATTAGAGAATTAAAAGAAGGAATTAAATTTTCTCCAACAAAACTAAAATACAAGGTTTTCATTATTGATGAATCTCATCAATTAACAAAAGATGGAGCAAACGCTCTTTTAAAAACATTGGAGGAGCCGCCTGAACATGCTATTTTTATTCTGGCTACAACAGAAGCTCATAAAATGATTCCGACAATAATTTCAAGGTGTCAAAGATTCGATTTTAAAAGATTAACCATTTCAGAAATTGTCGGGAAACTAGAAAAAATAATTAAAAAAGAAAAAATTAAAATACAAAAAAACGGATTGGAATTAATTGCTTCTAATTCTGATGGGGCAATTAGAGATGCAGAAGGATTGTTAAATCAGCTTTCTACTTTTTATAAAGATTCTCAAAAAGAAATCGGGATTGATGACATTAAAAGCTTGCTGGGATTAATAGAAATAGATATAGTAAGTAAATTTGTTGATTTTCTTTATGAAAAAAATATGGCTGAAGCTATAAATTATCTCAATGCAATAAATAATAAGGGATTAGATTTAGAAGAATTCACTAAAGGATTGATTAATTATTTAAGAAAAGTTTTGGTAAGTAAAATAATAGGAGAGGAGTCATCAGGTCAATACCTTATTAATTTAACAAAAGAAGAAGTAAAACACTTGCAACAACAAGCAGAAAATTTTACAAATGAAGAGTTAAGAAATATTCTAAGTATCTTTTTAGAAGCTCAAAACAAAATGAAATACTCTCCAATACCACAATTGCCATTAGAGTTGGGAATTGTTGAAATTTGCGGGATCGTCTAACGGTAGGACAGGCGCCTTTGAAGCGCTCAATTCAGGTTCGAATCCTGGTCCCGCAGCACTGATATTACTTTTCTAGCATTTTAATTATCTAGTGGGTTAGAGAGAATCAAATAATTAATAATATAATATGATAAGAAAAAATGTTGATTCATCAAATATAAAATCAGTGGGCTATGATTCTATTTTGAAAGTATTGGAAATAGAATTTGATGGTAGTGGAATTTATCAGTATTTAAATGTTCCTGAAGATATTTATGTAGATTTAATGAATGCCTCTTCCCACGGCACATATTTGAATGAATTTATTAAGGACAAATATCTCTATAGAGAGGTGTCCTTTTAAAAAAATATGGGAAAATTACAAATAAAATAAATTAATGAATATTGAAATATCACCAAGAGATAATAGCAGTATCACTAAAGAAATAGAATTTGAATTAGGTAAGTACACAATATTTGCCGGTGAAAATAACGCTGGGAAAACGAATATTATAAAAGCATTAAGAAGTGTTTTACCTGAAGAACGAATTATTTATATACCAGCAGAAAGCATACGGGCAGAGGAGCATATGAAAACTACTGCTGCCGCAGATCCGATGAGAGATGCTTTTTTGAAATTAATAAATGTAACTATGGGTCAGTTACCAGACATAAATTATCCTGACGTAGAAAGCTTTTTAAATAAAATATCAACCACATTTGATTCTTTTGGTGTTCCAAATATAAGTTTGGAATTGGGTGTAAAAAAACTAACTGAAAGTGATATTGAGAAAATAGTTAAAACTGAAGTTTCTAAAAAAATATTGGATTCTGTTGTTAAAGATAGTTATGGAGCTGGTTGTGATTTAAAAATTGAGGAGGTTGGACAAGGTACTCAAAGATTAATTATTGCCGCTATATTACAAGAATTAGGTAAAGCAAAAGCAATAACTGAAGAATTATTCCTTATTTTTGAGGAGCCAGAAATATATTTGCATCCTAAATTAAAAAGAAGTTTGTATGATGCTTTGCTTGTAATATCAGAAAGCAATATTAATGTGATTATAACTACTCACGATCCATATTTTATAGAATTGGGTGTCGGTCAAACGATATATAATGTTTCTAGGGATAGCGATGGTGCCACTACTGTAAAACCACCTGAATTAGATGCCAAGCTAAATGATCCAACGTATGCAGAAGTAAATTATGTGATTTTCGGAGTTCCGTCTACGGACTATTTATTGCAACTTTACCAGCAAGCAGATGAGAAGAAAGTTAAAGGTTTTAGAGATCATGACATACAAGGTTCAAAAGTCCCTGAGATTAGAGCATCTTTAGCACACAAAACTAGTAGTGCCGGAAGAAGTGGCGTAAAACAACCAGTAGCTACGGAGGATTTAAAGAAAAAAACTATAGATTATTTAAGAAGTGTATTATAATCGCAATACATTAATTTATAACTTATAATTCAGGGGAATATTAAAAGTTGAGGCTAATATGTCTAACTCTATACGCATTGCTCTCCAATCAAAAGTTCTAAGTTCGTCCAAAAGGGACAGCTAATATTTTCAAACCATTAAAATACTTGACAAATTTTTTGATTTCTGCTATATTTAATCTAGTTCTTTAAATGTTTCACGTCTAGTGAAACATGAGAGCGGAAGTCCCTATTATATTGAGGGCTTCTTTTTTTAGTACGAAAAATATTTCCAGTTATTTCTTTTATTACAACTCTTTTTAATTCATCTTTTTTTGATAAATTAATAACTGGAGTGGGTAAGTCGTTATTTATACAAAGAGTAATAATTGTGTTATCTAAAATTCTAATACTGTTAAATTTTAGATTATTATTAAAATATAATGAGTAATAAAATAAAGCGAAACGTTTTTTTATTTTAGACCACCATAAAACAGGTTAACTTTGTCTAGCCCCCAGAATTTTATTTAACCCGAGATTATTTCTCGGATTTTTGGTATTATGAAATATAAAATGAGAATAAAAAAGAATTTACAAAAAAGATTAGTTCATTTTGCCAAAAAGCATTTAGGAAAGCCCTACAGGTATGGTGCTATGCCCTGGGAAGCACCAAGAGTTTTTGATTGCGCAAGCTTTACTCAATATTTATATAAAAGAATTGGTATTAATATTCCCTTAATTGCTATTAGGCAGGCTCATTTAGGTAAACAAGTTAATCATAAAAAAGAGGAATTACAGCCGGGAGACCTAATGTTTACTAGAAGTAAATGGGGTTATTATAATCCTGAGTTTCCTAAAGGGATTGGTCATGTAGCAATATATATTGAAAATGGGAAGATAATTCATGCTAAATACAAAAAGAATAAAAATGGTTCCAGTGGAGGTGTTGTAAGAGAAGATTCTGTAGAAATGGTGTTAAATCAAAAAAATTCACCAGTTATTAAAAGAATACTCTAAACATTTTTTTAATCACTGAAGTAGTATCCGTTTTAATTTTAAAAGAAATAGTGATTAATAAGGTATAATAAAATAAAAAATTATGAATATTGCAAAAATTATTGATCATACCAATATAAGACTTAACGCTACCACTAAAGATATTAAAAAGACTTGTCGGGAGGCTAAAGAATATGATTTTCGTGGGGTCGACGTCAGACCAAAATGGATTAGTCTAGTTAAAAAAGAATTAAAAGGAACAAATATAAAAGTAATTGTTTTAATTGATTCACCAATGGGTCAAAGCTCTTATCAAGAACGATTAAAAATGTGCCAAAAGGCTAAAAAAGATGGAGCTGACGAACTAGACGTAGTAATGAATATTATTAACTTGAAATATCAAAGATATAGTGAAGTCTTAAAAGATCTAAGAGCAATTTCTAAAATATTACCAACAAAAGTAATTATTGGTTCGGGATATTTAACTGATGAAGAAATAAAAAAAGCATCAGAGATTGTAAAAAAAGCAGGAGCAATTTGCGTTAAAACTGCAACTGAGAAAGATCCGATTGAAAACAGAGAATTAGAAGAAAAAGCTAGACATCTTCGAATTATGAAAAAGACAGCCTCAGGTCTTTTAATTAAAGCTTCTGGTAAGATTAAAACACTAAAAGATCTTAAAATGATGACTAGGGCAGGTGCTGATATTATTGGCACAAGTTCAGGGGTTAAAATTATGAAAGAATTAAAACCTAAAAAATAAAAACTATGACAAAACAAAAAACTAAAAAAAATGAGCCTGAGCTTTTACACTTAGACTCTGAATTATCACCAACCAAGAAAGATTTCAGGGACACTTTTCAGTGGAAAGTTTTTAGAATTATGGCTGAATTTGTTGATGGTTTTCATTTTATTGCTAATTTCAAAAAAACTGTTGCCGTATTTGGATCAGCAAGACTTTCTCCTCAAAATAAGTATTATCAAGAAGCAAGCAAATTAGGTCAACTTTTAGCTAAAGCAGGCTATACTATGATTACTGGTGGAGGTCCTGGTATTATGGAAGCAGCAAACAAAGGCGCCTTTAAAGCTGGCGGTAAATCGGTAGGTCTTAATATACAACTTCCCAGTGGCCAAAGAATGAATCCTTACGTCAAAAGTCCGATGGGTTTTAATTATTTTTTTATTCGAAAAGTAATACTTTCTTTTGCTTCTCAAGCCTATATCTTTTTTCCTGGTGGTTTTGGCACTCTTGATGAATTCTTTGAAATGGTGGTTCTTGTCCAGACAAAGAAAATAACCAAACCCATTCCTATTATTGTTGTAGGAAAAGAATATTGGCAACCCTTGCTTAATTGGTTAAAACTTGAAGTTCACGAAAAACACAAAACTATAGGAAAAAAAGATTTGGAGATTTTCCAATTAGTAGATTCAGCCAAGGAAGCTTTTGAAATTATTAAATCAAGAACGAAAAAATAAATCTAGCTTAGATTAAAAAAATATAATAGCGAATAATAGGGTAGAGTAAAACACTTTTTTATTTTACTAGATTAAGCTTTAAACATGGCTAAAAATAAATGGAAAAAACCAACAGCAGAGAAATACGATTATTATGCCAGGAAATATCCTACGTATAAAAAAACAAGCAAGTTTCTTGTAAAACTTGCAAAAATTAAGAAAGGGACAATTATAATTGATTTAGCTTGCGGTACGGGAATTACAACTAAGGAAATATTAGAGAAAACAGGAAGTTTTGGAAAAGTGATAGGAGTTGATCTTTCCAAAGAAATGCTCAATATCGCAAAAAAGAAAATTAAACAGAAAAATGTCTCTTTTATTCACTCACCAGCGGAAGAGATTGATAGGGTAATAAAAGAAAAAGTTGATTTAATCTTATGTAATTCAGCTTTTTTCATAATGGATATGGATAAAACTTTAAAAAGCATAAGAAGGGTCTTGAGGGATGGAGGGATGTTTATATTTAATCTTTCAGAGCAATATCATAAATTTCCTAAAAAACTAAAGATAAATCTACATTTTCCAATTATACTAAAAATGGCTATGCAAAAAATTGTGGTTGAAAAATATAAATACAAAATAAAATCAGAAAAGGAAGAAATAGGGTTCTTAAATTCTAAAACAATCAATAAAGTTTTAAAAAATAATTCTTTTAAAATAGATTATTATAAAACACTTAAATTAAAGAGAACTCCTAAAGATTTTTATGAATTCCTTAAAATTCCATTAATGACCAGAGGAATGTTTCCAAATTTAGATTATTCAGAAAGAATGGAAATTTTAGATATGGCTTATAAAAAAGTAAAAAAGCCAAAAAAGTTTAAAATGAAATGGACTTATTTCGTAGTAACTAAAAATCTAGCTTTTAATAAAAACAATTAGCATTTAAGACTCTGAGACTTTGGCTCTGGTTTTTGGTTTGACAAACTTAGAACAAAAGATAGGATAGATTTTAGATATTTACCAATTTAAAAAGGAGAGGATAAAGATAAAGAAAGAAATAAAAATAAAGAATAACAGGGCACCAGAAAACTTCGGGTGTCATCCAGATTTTAAATTAGATGTTCAACCAAATCTCAATAAAGGTATCTGGGGCAAGAAAATCAGTCTTCGACAGTTAAGTAATTTCCTTCATCCGGCAGTAGCGCTTATTCCCCGAAACGAACTTCTTTGGGTAGTTGATAATACCGGAGAACATGTCTTCTTACCTAAAATAATGCGGTTTCCATTTAGTTCATACGATATTTATATAAAAGATGAAGAGGGGTTATTTAACGAGCTTTGCTCGTTCGCATTTCACCGTTTAGGAAAAATAATGCAACTTGGTTATTTAATTCCACCCCGACCTATAGACTTAGGTGATGAAATAGAGCTCGCATATGTTGTTCCTACATTTCCTCATACGCGTTTTCTGCACTCAATGCTGGTTGCTGCTATATACGATGTAGTTCTAGCCAAAAATGGATTTTCTGAAAAAGAAAGAGCTAAATACGTATTAACAGCAGCAGCTCACGATATTGCAACTCCTGCTGGTGGCGACTCCGTTAAAAGAGTTGATCCTAAAAACTTACATGAAGAAAATGCTTTTTCTTGGGTTTTAAATTATCACGGCCTGACAAAACAATGGAAAAAGCGCTATAAATTCAATATTCGTGAAGCTCGTAGGATTGTTAAAAATAAAGGCGTATTTGGACATCTTTTAGAAATAATCGATAGAATCTGTTACACCGGTGTTGATTGTTTTGCCATAGGCTCTATAAGAGATGGTAATATAAGAAAACTTTGCTTAGAAAATCCATTGATTATGGATATCTGGCAAGACATCAAATTTACCGATAAGCAAAGTTTCGGATTCACCAACCCAGAAAGATTGTTTAAATTTCTTATGCTTAGAGCCTTTGAGCACAAAGAATTATTAAAAAATCCTTATTCTCGGATTTTAGACTTTTTTTTAAAAAAATTAGTAGTTCCTCTTTATAAAAAAGGATTAATTACAAAAAAAGATCTTTTAACTAAAGGGGATGATTGGCTGACAATATTTTTAGGAAAATATTATTCCGAAACAATAAATGGTGTCTTTGAGCCAGAGAATATTTCTTGGAAAAAGTTTAATTCTAAAAAAGAGCAAAAGAATTTTTGTGCAAAAATTAAGGATGAAAGAATTGACCACACAGAATATCTAAAAGCTTTTGAAACAGGGCTTGATTACAGAGTATTTACTGAAGATAATAAGCTTGTTCCGCTCAGAGAGGTTATTGATCCTAAAAAAATCAAGTTATTGGAAGAAATCTCAGAATCAATTAAGGGTTACTATGTTTATTATAAACAAAAGTCTAATGTATAAATTTTTGAGAGGTTATTTTTTCCTCTCTTTTTTTATTCTTAAAATTTTATAATATATTTTTTCGTAACTTGAAACCATTTCTTGATAAGTAAAATGTTTTTCAACTCTTTGACGACAAGCTTTTCGGGATATTTTATCAATTTTTTTAACCGCCCTAATCATTTCATTAATATTTTTTACTACAAAACCGGTTTTACCATTTTCAACTACTTCTTTAGCCGAACCTCGGTTAAAAACAATCACTGGTGTTCCACAAGCCATTGCTTCTGTCATCACTAAACCAAATGGTTCATTCCAAGTTATAGGATTTAATAATGCTAAAGAATTTTTTAGGAAATTCGATTTTTCTCTATATCCTTTTATTTCTCCAAGAAAGATAATCTTTTTTCCATCAATTAATGGTTTTACTTCTTTTTCATAAAATTCAACATCCGAAGAACAATTCTTATCAATTTTTGCTGCGATTTTCAATGGAAGATTTAACTTCTTAGCTACCTTAATAGCCCCTAGAAGACCTTTCTTGGGAGTGATTCTTCCCAGCCAAGTTAAATATTTACCAGGCTTAGCGTTAAATTGAAACTTTTTAACGTCAATTCCATTATAAATTGTGGTAACGAAATTTAATTTTAAGCTACTAAACTTCCTTTGACTATTACTTATAGAAACAAAAGGGAGGTGTCGAAGTTTTTTTAGAATCTTATATTTACCAAAATTTTTCTCAGCTAAAGCAAAATCACCATGATAAGTAGTTACCATAGGAGTTTTAACAAGATGGGAAAAACAGAGGCCAAAATAACCATAATGGTTATGAATGATATCGAAATCTCCGGCTTTTTCAAAAGCAATTAAGGCATGAAAAAGAGAATAATAAGAATCTGCCCAGGAAATCCCTTCCCAATAAAGAGCTTTTGGAAAGGCAGAGACTAACTTTGCTTGAGTCTTAGATGTGCCAGAGGCAAACAGAGTAACATCATGTCCTTTTTTGATTAGTTCCTCTGTAAGATAAGAAACAATTAATTCTGTTCCTCCATATTTCTTTGGAGGAACTTCTATCCAGGGAGGAGCAATTTGAGCAATTCTTAATTTTTTCATTATTTTAACTTTTCTTTTTTAATAATTTTTGATAAATTTTTTCATAATCATTAACCATTTTTTCAACAGAAAAATATTTTTCAACCCTTTCTCGACATTTTTTTCTGTCAATTTTATTTATATTTTTAATTGCTCTTACCATTTCGTTAACATTCTTTACAATAAAACCTGTCTTTTTATCTTTTACAACTTCAGGAACAGCTCCATTAGAGTAGGCGATAACCGGAGTTCCACAAGCCATAGCTTCAATCATTACTAAACCAAAAGGTTCTTGCCATTTAATTGGAAAAAGAAAGCCTTTAGCGTATTTATATAAATTTATTCTTTCTTTTCCCGAAACCTCTCCAATATATTTGATTTGCTTACCATCAATTAAAGGTTTTATCTCTTTTGAAAAATAAGGTTCTCTTTTTTTTCCTCCAGCTAAAATTAATTTAACCCTTGCTTTTTTTGCTGCTAAAATCGCATCTTTTGTATTCTTATGTTCTCCTAATGCTCCCATATAAAGAAAATAATCTTTTGGTTCAGCACAGAACTTAAATTCTTTAAGACTTATTCCGTTATAAATAGTAGCTAAGTAATTAATATTTAAAAAACCCTTTCTTTGGTTATTTGATATAGTAATAATATTTGGTTTTTTGTAAGAAGCAAGAACATCAGCTACTTCTTTGAAAATCGGCAAATGAAAGATGCTTACTATCGGAGTTTTTATAAATAGAGAAAGAGGCAAAAAAAGATAACCTCCTCTCGTATGATTAAAAATAATATCAAACTCTCCTTCTCTTTTTATAATTTCTTTCATTATTCTTGCCATATAAGCACTTTCAAGTCGTAAAGGTCTAGAAGCTTCTGTGTAAGTGGTATCTATTTTTCTTTCAGTTATTGTTTTTTTGAAAATCTGAATGAATTTAGCTGAACCCTTATATTTTCCAGCACCAAAAAGAGTTACTTTACAACCTTTTTTAGTAAAACCCTCTATCATTTCTTGAGCAATTCTTTCTGTTCCTCCTTGTCCAGACGGGGGAACAGTAGTAAAAGGCGGAACTATAATAGCAATTTTTACTTTTTTGGTCATATTTTTAGATAAGCTTCGATCAAGAAGCTCTTTTTTTCAATTTGAATATTTTAAAAATATCTAAGTATTTTTTCTTCTTTTTTTGTTTTGAATTTATTTTTTTTCCGTTCTTTTTCTTATTATTCCCATTTATGTAGGCTTTCTTATAAATCTTTATATACGCTCTGGCAATTTTTTTCCAAGTGAATCTTTTCTTAACAGTTTCTCTGGCAGCATCTCCCATTTTTTTTCTTAATTCTTTATTTTCTAGTAATTTATTACAGGCCTCGGCTATTTGCCGACTATTTTTAGGCCTGATTAAAAATCCATTTACTCCATCTTTTACAGCTAGCGGTATCCCTCCTTTCCTAGTAGCAATTACTGGGGTTCTAGTAACCATTGCTTCTAAAATTACAAGTCCTAGAGGTTCGTCCCAGACAGAAGGGGCAACAAAAACGTTAGCCCGGTAGTAAAATTCTTCTAATTCTTCTTTTTTGTCATCTCCCATATAACCAAGAAAATGAACGTTGTGCAGATTAAATTTATAAACTAAGTCCTCTAAATTTTTCCTTTCAGGACCGTCTCCAATTATATAAATATCTCCTTTAATATTTTGGGCTGCTTCTATGAGATAAAAGACGCCTTTCTGGGCAGTAAGTTTTCCTGAGAAAAGAACAACCTTTTTACCTTTTAATTTATATTTTTTATTAATAATTTTAATTTTTCTATCTGCTGAGAAGTCTTCAAGATAAATACCACCTGGAATAATTCTTGTTTTATGTCGAAAATCTTGACCAAAAGTATCTAACAGCCAATCCCTTGTGTCTCCGCTTACAGCTACTATTTTTTTTGCTTTTCTCAAAGCATCTTGGGAAAGAGGAACATAAGTTTTACATTCAGAGGCAGTCAAAACTCCTGTTCCATGAGAAGTAACGATGAAATTTATCCCGTACAATGCTTTTATAAAGTTCGCTACCCATAAAAGAACCGAGGCGTGTTGAACATGAATAAGGTCTGGCTTAAAGTCATCGACTGCATTTATTACACTTCTTAAGAAAAAGTTAAATACTCGAGATAATTCTTTTGGAGTAAGATCTTTATACAATTTATAAACCGGCCAATCGGGATGGCCGGTAAAAGCAACAGGAAAGGGTAGTTCTAAGGGATAAATTTTCATTCCAGTATGTTTTTTATTACTTTCGGGGCAGACTATAGCAGTTTTTAAATTCTTAAATCTATTCACTTCCAAAGCCAGCTCTCTTACATAAGTTCCAGAGCCGCTGCCCCATAAAGGAAAACATTGCAAAAATAAGATTCTATTTACTTTTGGTTTTCTATTCATTTTTTGAGCTTTCTTATTGTCAAAATCCCGCTTTACTAACGGGATAGCATAAGGATAATATCCTTAATTTTATCCCTTATTGAGAGATAATGTCAAGATATAAAATTGTTTTGTCATGGCCATATAATAATTTTCGTGGATTATAGGTAAAATTCATTTTTTTCTCTAAAAAAGCTATAATAAAATATTATGATTAAACCTCTCGCAGACAGAATAAGACCAGAAAATCTAAAAGATTTTTTTGGACAAGAAGAAATCATTGGAGAAAACAAATTGTTAAGAAAAGCTATTCAAACAGACAATCTTCCTTCCATGATTTTTTGGGGACCTCCAGGTAGCGGTAAAACTACTTTAGCTTTTATTATTGCTAAAGCAACAAAATCAAACTTTAAAGAAATGAGTGCAGCCACGTGTGGATTAGCAGACTTAAGGGAAATTATAAAAGAAGCGAAAGAAATGAGAAGATTAGGAACAAAAACCATTTTCTTTCTTGATGAAATTCATCGTTGGAATAAAAAACAACAAGATGCTCTTTTGCCACACGTAGAACGGGGACTAATAACTCTTATTGGAGCAACAACAGAAAATCCAAGCTTTGAAGTAAGAAATGCTTTGCTTTCAAGATGTCAGGTTTTCATTTTAAAAGAATTAAATAAAGAGCAAATTTTAAAAATCATTAAAAGAGCGTTAAAAGATAAAGAAAAAGGATTAGGAAAATTAAAAATAAAAATCAATAAAAAAACAATGGAGCTTATCGCTCAAATGAGTAACGGAGATGCTCGTAAAGCTCTTAACGTCATTGAGTATGCTGTCTCTTTAACCAAGAATAATATTATTACACTAGATATTGCAAAAGAATCATTTCAAAAATCATACTTGCTTTATGATAAAAATGGAGAAGAGCACTATAATATTATTTCCGCTCTTCACAAATCTATGAGAGGCTCCAATCCAAGTGCTGCTCTTTATTGGTTGGCAAGAATGTTAGAGGGTGGAGAGGACCCATTATATATTGCACGTAGAATTGTTCGTTTTGCATCAGAAGACGTCGGACTAGCCAATTCTAGGGCTTTAGAACAAGCTGTTTCAGCATATCAAGCATGTCATTTTATTGGCATGCCTGAATGTAATGTCATTTTAGCCCAAGCTGTTGTTTATATGGCAAAATGCAAAAAATCCAATGAGTTATATTCTGCTTATAAAAAAGTGGTTCAAGATATTCAAGAATATGGAAATCTTCCTGTCCCTCTGCATCTTCGTAATGCTTCAAGTAAATTAATGAAAAAAATAGGATACGGAAAAAACTATAAATACAGCCCTGATTATGACTATAATGAAAAACAAGAATATTTACCTAAAAAATTAAAAAATAAAAAATACTTAAAACATTAATTCCTCTGAGATTCGTACCGATGAAGAAGTTTGGCAAATAATTCTGGAACCTTCTTCATATTTTCTGAATTTTCAACACAAGCAATTCTCATTTGAGTTTTTCCTTGCTCTCTACCTTCTTGTGTATTATAAAAACCAGCCATAGGAGAAACCAATAAGGTAGTAGGGATTCCTTTAATTTCTATCTTTCCTTCTCTTGCACAATACATAACAAAACTTAAAGCATCAAATCCTGGCTTTACGATATTCCTCACATCAACAACAGAATAAATAGAAGCTTCTGGATTTGAAATAATTACATTTGGTAATTCTTTTTTAAAACCATCGACCAATCCTTTCAATATTGAACGATAATAATCTCTTTGTTTTTCAAACCAAGATTTTAAATCTTCTTTTTTTATGTGAGCCAATGATCCAAAGATATATTGAGCTAAAGCCGGAGCACAAAGATTGGCAGTAAATTCATTTACAGACTTTTCATGAAACTCTTTATTATCGGTAATTAAAGCACCAATCCTTAAACCGCAAGCATTCCAAACTTTTGAAGAAGAATCAAGGCAAATTCTTCTACCTCTAATACCAGGGACTTCTTTTTCTGTTATTCCCCAAATACTACTCATTTTCTTATCACCATAATACATTTCCCTATAAGCTTCATCGCTAACTAGCCACATATTATAATCGACACATAATCTTGCTAAATTATTGATTAAGTCTTGATCTATAAATTGACCTGTAGGATTGTCGTAGGGAATAATCAATATAGCGCTCGGACTTTTTTCTTCTATTATTTGTTTAATATCCTTAATACTAGGCAATTCAAACCTCCCATCTTCTTGTAATTTTCTAGTAATAGAAACTGTAGGCGTTCTTAATCTTGTCGCCATACTTTTATAATTAGTATAAGCAGGATCGATTAAAAGAAATGGTTTTTCTTTTTCTCCAATCAAGCCAGACGCTCCCAAGAGAACCAACATCATTGCTGCGCTACTACCATCAGTAATCTGGCTGTATAAACCATCAATACTAAATCCACTAGCAGAAATAATATTTAAAAAGGCTTGATTAGTTTCATTAAGCCCCACAGTAGAAGTATATTTAACAATTCCATTATTAAAGACACTATTATTAATAGAAAGGTTTAAACGTTCTTGCATTGCTGGATGCATTGGTAAAGAAACATTTCCAATAGCAGTATTAATAGCGGTTACATCGTTTTTATCTTTTCTTTTTGTAAATTCTATTTGAGCCAATCTAATTGCAGAAGGATTTCTAGATTGAAAATGATTAGAAATTTTTGGATTAGGCATTTTTTTATTAATCAATTAGTTAATACTTAATTTTAAAAAACAAAAAATAAAAAATCAAATTATTTTTAGATAAACAAAAACTCCATAATAATTATGAAGTTTTTACTTTTGAGCTTGTAATTTCCAAAGATTACGATAGATGCCTTTTTTCTCAATAAGTTTTTCATGAGAGCCCATTTCAACAATATTACCTTTTTCTATTACAACAATTTTATCTACTCCAGCAATAGTTGAAAAACGATGAGCAATAATTAATGTTGTTCTATTTTCTGCAACCTCCCATAAAGATTCTTGAATTAAGCTTTCTGATTTAGAATCTAAACTGCTTGTTGCTTCGTCGAAAATAATAATTTTTGGATCAGTTAAAATCATTCTTGCAATTGCTAATCTTTGTTTCTGCCCTCCGGATAACTTAATACCCCTTTCTCCAACTTGAGTGTTATATCCCGCAGGTAAGCTATTAACAAAACCTTGAAGATTAGCTACTTTAATTGCTTTTTCCATTGCTTTTTTTGTCACAGAGGGGTTTCCATAAGTAAGATTAAATTTAATAGTATTATTAAAAAGAATTGGATCTTGAGGAACAATACCAATAAAAGACCTTAGTTGACTTTTAGTCAATTGACGAATATCTATTCCATCAATTAAAATTCTTCCTTCATTAACATCATAAAATCTTAATAAAAGCCTCATAATAGTTGTTTTACCAACACCTGAATACCCAACAAAAGCAACAGACTCTCCTGGTTCAATACGTAAATCCATTTTTTTTAAAACATCTTGCTTCCCATCTTTATAACTAAAACTTACATTGTCAAAATTAATTTGTCCTTTAATTTTTTTCAATTTAATAGGTTTTTCTGGGTCTTTCACTAAAATTTCGCTACCAAGAACAGAAAAATAACTTTCGATATCTGTGTAATGCTTGGCTATACTTCTAACCTGATGCATTAAATTAAAAAACCCATAATAAAAACTTGTGGTCAAACTGATAGCCATTACTAAATCACCAATACCAATTAACCCCAATTGCAATCTTCGAATTACAATCCAAAGAATTCCCAATACCCCTAAATTCGATAAAGTTCCAGAAACCATATTAATTAAACGAAAACTGTTAGCGTATTGCCAAAACTTATTCAGCCAATCTTTAAACTCTTGTTTTAATCTATTTTCTTCTTTTTCTTCTTGAGCGAAAAATTTAACAGTTTCGTAATTTAATAAATTATCAGTAATAATTCCTGATATTTTATCTTCAGACTGATTAAATATTTTTCTTTTTTCCATATTCAATTCAATAAGACGCCAACTAATAAATAAATTAATGAAAAAAGTAAAAAACATTAAAAGAGATGTAATTGGAGTAATTTGTGCCAGAAAAAACGAACTTACAAACAAACTAATCAAAACTTCAAAAATATCACGATGAACAGCATCAAAAAGACTAAAAAAAGCTCTGTCTCCTCTTTTAAAAATGCTAATTAATTTACCTGTACTTTTATTGACATGAAAAGCAAAATCTAAATCCTGTACTTTTTTAAAAACTTTAACACGAGCATCTCTTGAAGCAGGAAAAAGAACTTTATCTCCCAAGTACACACTAAAAGATCTTAAAAGATTCGTGACTATCCTAACACCAACAAAAAGAAAAGTTAGTTTTAATAATAAAGAATAATCTAAAGCGGGGACTGCATCAATCAAAAGTTTACTAATATAAGGAGTTGTGTTTCCTAGAATAGTGGTAAAAAGCAACATAAAAATAAAAAAGATAAATTCTTTCTTATAATTAAATATAAAACTATAAAATGTTTTTAGTGTTTTAATCATTAATTTAAACTTAATTGATTTGTTTTTTATAACACAAAAAAACAAAGAAAGGAAAGTAAGAGAGCTTGACAAATAAAGAAGATATGTTAAAAGTAATATTATGTTCGTTAGAAATTTTAAGGTACTTGGTCATCAAGAACAAGTATCTGTTGAGCGGTTCGCTCAAATTGCGATGATCCCAGGCAATTTGGGTAGATGTTTAGTAGCCCTGGAAAAGGCTACAAAAAAAAGAATTGGAAAGGCTAGTAAATCTTTTACCAAAATCTAACCCTGTTCAATTCATAGTAAAATGTAAACTAAAAGACATCTAAATATACATTTAAAACATCTGAAATTCTATCTAATTAAAAATATCCAAAGCTAGTGAATAATTCCTAGCTTTATTTTTTTATTTATAATTATTCGACTCTCCTTGAGTATTCTCCTGTCTCTGTATTAATTTCTACAATATCTCCTGTTTCAATAAAACCAGGAACGCTTATTTTTACTCCAGTCTCTAAAATAGCCATTTTATTCCCCGAGGAAGACTCTCCTTTAAGAGTAGGTGGAGCCATTCTAACTTCTAAATTAACTTTAATTGGAAGAAAAATATTAATAATTTTATTTTGAAAGAGTAAAGCTTCTATTTTCTGTTCTGGTTTAAGAAAATCTTTTTTATTTATGATCTGTTCTTCTTTTAAACTAAACCTATTAGAAGGATTTCCTTTTTCACAAAAGAAATATTCTCCTTTATTACTATAAAGAAATTTAGCTTCCATTTTATCAATATCAGCTTCTTTAAAAGAATCTGAAGCATGAAAGGTTTTAGAAGTAATATTCCCTGTTCTTAAATTTTTTAATTCAGTATTAAGAACAGACTGCCCTCTACCCTTAAACATGGGAGCAGCCTTAACAATCTCGTAAGGATTATTATTAATAATAATTCTTACACCTTTTTCTAATTGAGAATAAGACAACATATTATTATTTTATTTTTTTCCATTTAATATCAGATTCTTTTCCAACAAATTCCAACCAATCTCCATCATCGTTAATAACAAACCATTTCTTTTTTGTTTCTACCCATATCATAGGATCCCCTCTATAGTATGGTTTCTTTTTAATTTTTTTAGGTTTTAATTTGTCTATTTCTAACCATTTTTTTAAAACTGTTTCAATCGTATAATCTAATTTTCTTGATTGGGCCCATTTAGAAATTTTATCAATGGCTTTTTTAGCTTCTTTGACCGAATCTGATAATTCGAGTAATTGTTTGGCCGGCCTAGTAAATCTTGAATAAATAATCTTTTTTTTCTTAGCATCATTTTTGATTTTCTTTAAACTTAAACCCTTACTGTAAAAATAATGATTTACTATTTTTTGAATATTTGTTTCTTCCTGAATCTGTTTTTTTGTTTTTTCTTTTTTCTTTGCCATTAACTTATTTTCTTTAAAATTTCTTTATAGAAATTTTTAGCTAAAGATAATTCGTTTATTCCTTTTTTTGTTATTTGATAAACCCTTCTTCTTTCTTCTTTTTTGCTTTTAACCAATTCTTGATCTTCTAGCCTATAAAGAACACGATAAACCGTAATTTTTCCAGATTTAAAATCAAATTGTTCTTCTATTAAAGAACGAATTCTCCAAGCATGAAGATTTTCTTTTTGAAGAAAATAAAGAATATAAAGCCATAAATTTTCTTTCGTATTATATTGTTTGAGCCTTTCTAAAGGTTTCATCTTCTTGACAGGTTATTTTACCGTTATAAAATAGATGTATTATTAATATAAAATAAAAATATGGGTAAAGAAATCAAAATTGCTATTGTAGGTTTAGGTAATTGCGCATCGGCACTAATCCAAGGAATTCATTACTACCAAGATGTTGATAATAATGATCAGTCTATTGCAGGCCTTATGCATAACAGTATTGATGGGTATAAACCAAAAAGTATAAAAGTTGTAAGTGCGTTTGATGTAGACAAAAGAAAGGTGGGAAAAGATATATCAGAAGCAATATTCGCTAAACCTAATTGCACAAGAGTCTTTTGTTCTAAAATACCAAATTTTGGCATAAATGTAAAAATGGGACATGTCCTAGATGGAGTGGCTCCACACTTTAAAGATTTCCCTGAAGACCAAGCTTTTGTCGTTTCTGACAAAGCTTCCGTTAATATAACTGAAGAATTAAAAAAATCTGGGGCAGAAATATTAGTTAACTTCCTTCCTGTTGGCTCAGAAAACGCAGCAAAATTTTATGCAGAAGAAGCTTTAAAAGCTAATTGTGCTTTTATCAACTGTATGCCTGTTTTCCTCGCAACAAACAAAGAATGGGTTGAAAAATTTGAAAAAAAAGGTTTACCAATAGTTGGAGACGACATAAAGAGCCAAATAGGTGCAACTATTATTCATAGAGTTCTTAGTCATCTTATGACTGATAGGGGAGTAAAAATAGAAAGATCTTACCAGCTGAATGTTGGAGGTAATACAGATTTTTTAAATATGCTTTCTAAAACAAGATTAAAATCTAAAAAAATATCAAAGACTGAAAGTGTCGAATCTCAATTGGGGCAAAGATTAAGTTATGACGATCTTCATATTGGACCATCTGATCATGTTCCTTGGCTTAAAGACAGAAAGATTGCTTTTATTAGAATAGAAGGTAAAGAGTTTGGAGACATTCCTATGGAAATTGAACTTCGTTTAAATGTTGAAGATTCTCCTAATTCAGCAGGATGTGTTATTGATATTATCCGATTAACAAAAATTGCCTTGGATAGAAAAATTAAAGGAGCGTTATTATCACCATCTGCTTATTTCATGAAAAGTCCTCCCAAACAATTTACAGATGAAAAAGCAAAAGAAATGGTTGAAGAATTTATTAAAGGCGAAAGAGAAAGATAAAAAAATAGGTAAAAAAAAGAACTAGCATATTATGTACTAATTCGAGGTAAAAATTTTATTAAGCAGTAATGCTAACAAATTTTTTAACATTAATGTTTAACTCTTTGAAGTCCTTTGCGGTCATTTGTTGAGTGGTAAACTTTTTTGACCAAGCGTTTATGAAAACTCTGAAATTTTCTGTCGAGTTCTCTTTCCTATTATCAACCATAGTAATAACACTGTAGCATAGTATTATTATTTGTCAAGTAATAACGCACAAAAAAGCATATCAACACTATTGATACATTCGAATAAACGGGTAAAAATTCCTCTTATATATTTTTTTGAATAGCTGAACTAATTCTTTGAACAGCTGTAATATTTACTAATACCGCAATTAAAATTAAAAGATAAGTTGTGCATATAAAAGAAGGGTCAATAATTCCTAACACTAAAGAAACTAAAAGAAAAATTATTCTTTCGCCCCTAGAAAACAAACCTCCTTTAAGTTCTTGATTTGTTAGCTCTTTTTCCTTTGCCGCTGCTTTAGAATAAGTAGTCATTAAAGAACCAAAAAGAATTAAGGCTATCCATATTTTAGCTGGAAATAAAATCTCAGGAAGAGGAAGAAAAAACATTCCTACTAATAAAATTCCCTCTACATAACGGTCAACAATAGTATCTAAATAAGCTCCTATTTTATTTTCTATTCCTTTATGTCTTGCTACTGCTCCATCAACAAGATCCAAAAAGCCGGCAATTAGAAATAAAATTATCGCTAATATTAGTTCTTGTTTTACTAAAAAATAAAAAGAACCCAAAGAGAAAAAAATCGAAGCAAAAGTATAGTGATTAGGAGTAAAAGGTAAAGATGAAAAGAAAGCTCCTATTTTTTTCTCCAAACCTTTAAATAAATGTCTTTTAATATCTAGCATATTATTTTTATTTTAAAATATTAATAATTCTCTCTGATTCATCTTTTACAATCTTAGTATCATACTCAGCTGCATGAGCATGTGCCTCTTTATAAACAGGCTTTTTTTGATCTAAGTGTAAATCAAAAACTAAATTATCATCAGTCAAATTATTTTTTAAAAATAAATGAAATCTTGGATATCCTCCGCTTCCTAAAACTCTAACAAAAATTACCTCTCTTGTTTTTTCATCTTTCATTAAAAAACGATAGCCAATCTCTCTAGCTAACATAGCAATATTATTCCTTTTGTTATTTTGAGTTTCAAAATTCATTTAATTCTTTCTAAATTTTTTGATAACATTTTCTCTCCACTCTTTATATTGAAAATTGGTTATTTCTTGACCACCTTTTAACTGATTACTCAAATCGCTCTTAAAATTACTACTCTTAACTTCTCCTTTTACTACCAAGGAGCCTGAACCGCTACCATAACCAACAAGACAAACTTTTTCACCTTCTTCAGCTTTTTCTAAAACAGAGATTAGGGCAATAAAAATGGAAGCAGTATAGCAATTTCCAATATAAGCATTATAAATTAAACTGTCTTTGATTTTTTCATCAAAGAATTTTTTAAAATCAGGAGAATTTCTAACTTCATCAAATAATTTTTTAATTTTCTTAAATAAATCAGGATTATTAATGCTATCTTCTAACAAACCGTTAAAACTTTTGTTTTCAGAGTTTTCAAAACGCCAAAGAGCTGCCGAAGACCATAAAACCATTTTGGGAAAAGGGGAGTGAGCAACAAAATAATTAAAACTGTCTGTAATTAATTTATTTTCAAAATTTTTAGTTTTATAATCTTTTAAAGCTTCGAGGGTACATTTCATATAAGCTGCCTTGGTAAGTTGAGCGTTGACTTCAGGAAAAGGAGCTGTCTTAATGGGAATTTTAAAATCGTCTATGTCTTCGGCATATTCTCCGTAATTTTTAAAATCTATTTCTAACAATTTAGGGTTTTTTTCTATTCTTAAAGCAACCACCCCAGAGCCTTGCGTAGCCCCTGCTTTATTTTCTTTGTAAAAAGAACGATCAGCAGCAATTACAATAGCTGGCTTATTATGAGAAACGGCATATTCACAAGCAGATAACAAAGCTTGAACTCCTGCTAAACATGCAAACTTTAATTGAAAAGGGACTGTCTTAAGCCCTAAATTTTTATTGATAGACTTAATGGCTATAGAGGCTTTAGATAAATCGTCATCTGATTCTGAGGCGACAATAAACCTTTTTACGTCCTTATAATTTATTTTTTTAACTGCTTGAGGTATGAGTTCTTCTAAAGAAGTCTGATAAGAAATTCTTGATTGAATGACTCCTAAACCATTAAAAATATAACTTAAGGGGAGATTCTGTATTTTAGATATCTTTTCAGTTCCCATGAAATAATCAGGAATAGCTACTCCAATTTCGCTTATACCAACTTTTGAGTCCATAATGTTGTTAAAAATAACGTTCTTATTATTTTAAGCTTTTTAGAAAAAAATTCAATTTATTAAATTTTATCAAATACAAAAGCATGTTATAATATAAAAGAATAACATTGATATGGCTAATCATAGATGATAAAATTTTAAGTATTAAATCATTTTTTACTATGAATATAACAAACAACGAGCTTGGAACAATTTTAACAAAGCAAGGAATTATTACTCGTGCTGATTTAAAATCGGCGCAAAAAGAAGCTGAAGAAAAAAAGAAGGACTTGGAAGAAATTTTAATTAAAAAAAAATTAATTACTGATGAACAATTAGGAGGAATAATTTCCAAAAAATTCAATTATAATTTTATTGATTTGAGTAAAGAAAGAATAGAGGATGATATCTTAAGCCTGATTCCTTCCTCAATGAGAAAATCAAAAGAGATTATTGCTTTTGATAAAACTGACGAGGGCATAAAACTGGCAATGACAAATCCGGACGATTTAAAAACTAGACATCTGATAGAAAAGTATGTTGGGCAGAAAGTTATTCCTTATTTCATCACCAAATCAAGTCTTCAAAACATTTTTAATAGATGTAAAAATACTCTTAAAGAAGCTTTTCATGACCTAATGCGCCTTAAGAGCGAAACTCTTGACGTGGAACAAAGAGACGAGTTTACTGTTAAGATAGTTAATCTTTTAATACAGCATGGCTACAAGAACAAAGCATCTGATATTCATATTGAACCTCACAGTAAAGAAGTTGTTGTCCGTTTTAGGATTGATGGAATAATGCATAAAGTATTGGAAATTCCAAAAAATTTACTTGGACCTATATTAATGCGTATTAAAATTCTTTCCAAAATGCGTACCGACGAACAAAGAGCAGCTCAGGACGGTAAATTTCGTTTTAAGACTAAAAATGAAACAATTGATGTTAGGGTCTCTATAGTTCCTATTACTGATGGAGAAAATACAGTAATGCGACTTCTTTCAGCCGAAAACAGGCAATTTGATCTAGAAGGTTTGGGATTTTCAGGAGATAATTTAGAAAAAATACAAAAAGCAATAGAAGATCCTCATGGAATGATATTGGCCACAGGACCAACTGGTTCTGGTAAAACCACTACACTTTATGCAATCTTAAAAATTCTAAATAAAGCCGAGGTTCATATTTCTACCATTGAAGATCCGGTTGAATATGACGTTGAAAACATAAGCCAGATAAACGTTAATCCTAAAACAAACTTAACTTTTGCCAAAGGTCTACGTGCTATTGTTCGTCAGGATCCGGATATTATTATGGTAGGGGAAATTAGAGACAGAGAAACTGCTAATATTGCTGTTACTTCGGCTTTAACAGGACATTTAGTTCTATCAACTTTACACACTAATGACGCAGCCACCTGTCTTCCTCGGTTTACTAATATGGGAATTGAACCATTTTTATTAGCTTCTACTATTAATATAGTAATTGGTCAAAGGCTAGCTAGAAAAATATGTGAGAAATGCCGGGTTTCATATAAATTGACAAATATGGAGAAAAAAATTATTGAAAGCGAACCTCACATTAAAAATATTTTAAAGTCTCTAGGGCATAGTAATTTAGATAAAATTACTTTATATAAAGGAAGTGGCTGTAAATTTTGCGCTAACACAGGCTTCTCAGGCAGAATAGGTATTTCTGAGGTTTTAGAAGTCGATGACGAGATAAAAGACTTGATGATCAAAAGAGCGCCAAGTAGCAAAATTACTGAAACTGCCTGTAAGAATGGCATGACTATAATGCTAGAAGATGGAATCAAAAAAGTATTAAAGGGAATAACCACCTTGCAAGAATTAATGAGGGTTAGTAAAGAATAAATATGGCCCAACAAGTAAAAGAAAAAAAGAGTTGGTGGCAAACAGAAATTAATTTTGGAGGAGTAAATCTGGTACAAAAGGCTGTTTTCGCAAAACATTTAGCTATCATGTTAAAAGCTGGACTCCCTATAATAGAAGCTCTAAACATTGCTCAAGATTCTGCTTCTGGTAAGTTTAAGAAGATAATAAAAGAAATCTCTGAATCAGTGGAAACTGGACGCTCACTTTCTACATCTTTTGCTCGTTACCCAGATGTTTTCTCCTCTTTTTTCGTTAATGCTACTCATGCTGGAGAGGTTTCTGGTTCTTTAACGGAAAGTTTGGAAAATATCGCCATACAACTAGAAAAAGAAAAAGATTTGGCCGCAAAAATAAAAGGAGCTATGCTTTATCCAACAATTGTTTTAATAGCTGCTTCTATTTTAGGAATGGTTTTAGTGTTTGTAATTTTACCCAAGATAGTTCCCTTATTTAAAGGGTTAAGGGTTGAATTACCAGCAACTACTCGCGCTCTAATTGCTTTTTCTACTATTGTTCAAAATTATGGATCATATCTTTTTTTCGGAGTTGTAGTTTTCATAATATTTATTGGATGGTTAATAAAACAGGAATTCTCTAAACCTACAATTCATTGGCTTCTTTTAAATACACCTATATTAAAAGATATAACCTATAATGCTAAACTATCTGAATTTTCCAGAACACTGGGAATGCTTTTGAAAAGCGGTGTTAATATTGATAAAGCTTTAGAGATTTCTAAAAACACTATTGGAAATTATTATTATTCTCAAGCCTTGAAAGAAATAAGTCAGAATATTCGTAAAGGAACAAAGCTTTCAGAAAATTTGGCTCAGTACGATAAGCTTTTTCCTATAATGGTTACAAGAATGGTTGGAGTAGGGGAAGAGTCGGGAAATTTTGAAGAAATTCTTTTTTATCTTTCTGATTTTTACGAAGATGAAGTGGATACCGCAACTAAAGCTTTGTCTGCAGCTATAGAGCCTCTTTTACTTATCTTTATTGGTTCAGTTGTTGGTTTCTTAGCTTTATCAATCATTACTCCGATATATAGTATTACAAGCGGTATCAAATAATATGCAAATAAAATTGAAAAAGCAAAAAGGCTTTACCTTAATAGAAGCCTTGATAATTGTTTCTATTTCTGTTCTTTTGACAGTAACAGCTCTACCTATTTACAGTAATCTTCAAATATCTAGTCAACTCCAAGGAAATACCTCTCAAATCATTCAAATTATTAGAACTGCCAGAGAAAAAAGCACAGCTGGGCTTAATAATACGCAACATGGCGTATACTTCCAAGCTGACAGATATATATTATATCAAGGAACATCTTACTCTTTAAGGAATGCTTCTTACGATAGAGAAGTGATATTAGATGATGTTTTAAGAATAATACGAAATTTAACTGGTTCTGGTGAAGCTGACGATCTTAATTTTTCCAAAGGCTTCGGCGTTCCCAATAAAACAGGAACTATCACTTTGACGCACGAAATACAGGGCAACAGCCTTATTAGCATTAACAATCTTGGAATGATAGAAAAACAATGAGGAATTTAAAGTTTTTCAATCAAAGAGGTCAATCACTTTTAGAAATCATAATAGCATTAGCTATTTTTGCGTTAATAGGTTCGTTTATGGCTCCTTTTATAGTAGGAAGTTTTGTCGGACTAGAACGAGGAGGCGAGCAAACACAGGCTGAAGCTCTAGCTCAAGAAGGAATTGAGGCTGTTAGATCAATTAGAGATGGTGCCTGGAATGAAATTTTTTACAATCAAAGCGCAGTTATTATTGCAAATTCTGGACAATGGATTTTTGATGGAGAAGGAACGACCGAACAAATCGGTCAATTCACTAGAACTATTACTTTTGATGATGTTTGTCGTAATATTTCAGATGAAATTGTTCCTTGTCCCGGAAATTACACTGATGCCCATAGTAAGAAAACAACAGTAGTTGTTAATTGGGAACCCACAATAGGTGCTACTAATTTTGTTCAGCAAGTAGCATATCTGACCAACTGGGACTCCCAAGAATGGATTCAAACAGATTGGTTAGGAGGTTCAGGTCAAAGCGTCTGGTTTAATCAAACAAAATATTTGACCGATAATAATATTAATATTTCTACTACTGGAGAAATTAAATTAAAAATCGTAGGAGTAGCTGGGTATGGATCTGGTTTCATAATTAATAATGTTTCCGGTGCAGGAAAAATAAGCAAAGAGGATTATCAGATAAGTCTGCGTTTTAAAGCACAAAATAGCAAAACCGTTAATGCAATTCGTGTTTATCTTGAACACGAAAAAACAAGTCCCACATATAGGTATGGTTTGCAATCAGATAATAATGGAGAACCGTCTGGTATATGGCTAGGTAATAACAATCAGGCTTATGGAGACTATCGGACAACAAGTGACAGCTGGAAAATAATAAATCTAAATGAACAAGCAACTTTAATTGCTAATACGACCTATCATTTAGTTGTATACTATCAACCACCAGATAGGATTGGTGGTCAACACGCAGTTGAATTAAGGCGGTCTGATCCAAACAATTTTATGTATCCGTATGATAGCTCTCCCGATCCAAGCAGCAATATTCTATGGAGTGGAGATGGAGGACTTTCTTGGTCTGTGCAAGAATACCAACCTATTTATGTTTTAGATTTTTTAGACGGCACTCATGAAGGTAATCCTTATCACGAAATAGCTGTGCATGAAATTTACAGCAATTTTTACTTTGGAGAACAACTTACTATTACTGGCACAGATAAAAGACTTTCAGAGATCTCATTTCTTGTTTCAGAAAACAACCAAGGACCAGAGGACAATCTCTACGTTACTGTATATGATGTAACAAGCTCAGAGCAAATAGAACATGGGGTACTAGCAACAGACGATGATACCATAAACACTGAATACTCCTGGGAAATATACACTCTCCCTTCTCCACTTACATTAATAGTAGGTAATACCTACAGGGTATATTTGTCTTCTCCTTTATCAGATATTCAGCAACACTTCCAAACCAGATCTGTTTATCACGACAATATAGTAGACCTTAACGAGATAAACTACGATGGAATAAATTCCTATTTTATCACCAGTAATGATAATGGAGATACTTGGAATACCACAAACCTTAATCACGATATCGGTGGTTTCTATTTTAATAAGAGTATATATGAAACATCGGGAGAACTAATCTCTTCGGCTTTTGATACTGGCTCTCCCTCAAAATTACAGATAATAGAATGGGATGAAGTTATATCCTCTTGTAATCCAGCTTGTGAAATAAAAATGCAAATTCAAACTGCTCCTGATAACTCTGGCTCTCCTGGAACATGGTCAGCTTGGTGTGGTTTTGAAGGTAAGGATGGTGATGAAACAGATTATTTTACCAACTCAAACGGTGAATTAATTCATACTGATCATAATGATGATCAATGGATAAGATATAAGACTATATTGACTGGAGATAGTACCGATACTCCAATACTGGAAGAAATAAGGGCAAATTATAAATAATTATGAACACAGAAAAAGGCTTAACATTAATAGAGGTTTTACTATATATCGCAATTATTGGAATGATAATACAGGGCTTTATTATCTTTGTTTTGTCTATTGCTAGCACAAACTCTAAAACTTATGTTGTCCAAGAGGTTCAAGCTAATACTAGAATAGCTCTAGATATGATCTCACAGAAGATTAGGGCAGCTGATGATGTTATTACTCCAAGCGAAGGCAATTCAACCAGCACCCTGATATTAGATATGCCTGATCCTAGCCCTAATTTAACCTTCAGTATAATAGATGGCATTTTAGGCATAATTGAAGGAGCCGCTAGCTCTACTCCTATTACAAGTAATGAGGTTGATATCTCTATCTTGACCTTTACCAATTTAGCGCCAGTAGGGGAAAAAGATAATATAAAAATAGAAATCACGGCTATTTATAGAACAGGAGAGAGTAAGGAATTTCAATATTCCCAAACATTACAAACATCTGTAAGTTTAAGAAAATGAAAATAGAAACTACCAACAAACAAAAAGGCGGAGCGATACTATTAATTGTTATTATTATCGCAGCAGCAACTTTAATTATGGCATACAGTTCTTCCGTTTTAGGATTGGGAGAACTTGATTTAGGATATATTTCTCAAAAAGGGTCTGAAGCTTTTTCAATAACAGATGGCTGTATAGAAGAAACCCTACGTCGCATCCGTCTCAATACAAATTATGGAATAGGAGCTGGAACAATTAACTTATCTGTAGATAGCGGTTCTTGTGCTATTAACGTAATGGATATTGGAGAAAACCGGAGAAGGATTACTGTTTCTGGCACAATCAGTGATTATACTAAAAAAATAGAGACTGAATTGATTTTAAATGGTAATATTATTACAGTTACCAGTTGGGTAGAAAAATCAAACTAAAAAACTATTTTAAAAAAATATGGCTTCATTATCTAAAAATCCAATAGGAATAGAAATTACCGACGATATTATTAAGGCTGTTCAGCTTGAAAAAAAGAGAGGGCAAACAAAGATTTCAAAATTAAACCAAGTCTCATTAATCTCAGGAATTGTTGAACATGGTAGAATCAAGGACGAAGAGAGATTAATAGAAGCATTCAAAGAATTGTTTTCAAAAGCTAAGCCAAGTCCTATTACTGAAAAAAAGATAGTTTTTGGTTTACCTGAAAGCCAACTATATGTTTATACTTTTAAACTTCCGTCACATAAAAAAAAGGAAAGAGATAATCTTGTATTAAAAGAAATAGAAGCAAGTATTCCTTTAGAAAAAAAAGATCTGCTTTTTTCTTACAAGGTAATGAATAAAAAGAAGAGAAAAGACAAAAAAACAGCAATTTTACTCATTGCTACGACTAGAGAAGTTGTTTTAGAATGGCAAAAACTCTTCCAGAAACTAAACTTAGAAGTGATAACTTTTGATGTTAAATCTTTAGCTATTTTTAGAGCTTTATTTCCTAAAAAAACAGAAGTTCCTATTTGTACTATCAATATTGGTGCAACAGCTACTGATATTGCCATCTTTGATGGAATAGGATTACGCCATTCTCACACCATTAATATCGGTGGTAAAGATTTTACTAAAGCAATAGCTAAAGAATTACAAATCGAATTTGACCAAGCTGAAAAAAAGAAACAAGAAGTTGGATTAACTGACAAGAGTGGTTCGATTTTTACAGCTTTAGATAAAATATTAGAGCCAATGACAGAGGAAATAAAAGAATTGTTTAATTATTTTAAACAAACAACCCAGCAGGAAATTAAAAAAATCATCTTAGTTGGCGGATCCAGTAAATTAGAGGGAATTGTTGATTATTTTAATAATCATTTTGGATTAACGGTAAAAAAAGCCTCATTAAATCTATCTGAAAAAGAAGTGTCTCAAGAATATATAGAATCATTTGGATTAGCTTTAAAAAATACAAATAAAGCATGGATTGAAGACCCTAGCATCCCTATAGAAAAATATGTTTTAGATCAACCCACAGGAAGTTTGACAACCAATTTTCCAATATCTTCAATTACCAACAAAAAACGAACAGAAAAAACTCAGTCAAACAAAATGATATTACTTGCTGTTTTGGTTATAGGCATGATTTGTCTTGTTGTAGTCTATTTTTACAAAAACAAGTAGAAAATTAAGCTCTATTAATTAAAAGTTATTCACAATTGAATAATTAATAAAGCGGTGTAAAATAAGATTAAAGGTCTGTTTAATATATATTAAAAAAAAGAAAAAATGAGAAAAGCAAACTCAAAAGGGTTCACGTTAATTGAGTTTTTGATTATCATTGCTATTATCGCCATACTTTCCGCTGTAGTTTTTGTGGCCCTTGATCCTCTGACTAGGTTTAAGGATACCAGAGATTCCAGAAGATGGTCAGACATAGCATCCATTTTAGATGCAGTTAAAATAGATCAGGTTGATAACGGTGGTGCTTATTTATCTGCAGTTTCTGCCCTTACTAATAACGAAGTATATATGATTGCTGCTAATGCAAACCTTACTGGTTGTGACGATAATTGTAGCAGTACAACTCCTGTAACCGATGATAATAACTGTGTTGATCTATCAGGTTTAGTAGGCGAAGGATACTTAGCCGACATAGCTATCAGTCCTAATGGTGCTCAAGAATGGAACGCATCAACTACTGGGTACACCCTTTCAAGAAGTTCCACTGGCGCAATTACAATTGAAGCCTGTGAAGCTGAAAATACATCGGGTGGAATTTTACTAAACAGATAAGGATAATTTCTATTACAAAAACTCGAGAGTTCTTCTTTCGAGTTTTTATTTTTGCAAGTTAAAGCACTGGTAAATATTTTTTTATCTCGTAAGGACTAACTTTTTGTTTAAATTTATTACCTGAAACTTTTTTGTATTCATTCCATTGAATCTCTGCGTTTTGAATCATCTTATTAGACAAATGATTACTAAGAACTTCTTTTACCAACTTACTTCTTTTAAATTCTTCCGATGCTTCTTTAAGGTTTTTAGCTAAAGTATTAATGTTTTTTTGCTTCATTTCTTTTTTTGACATTTTAAAAATATCTTTTTCTTCTGGTGGTAAAAACTTCAGATTTTTTTTAATCCCTTGAATCCCTGCTGCTTGAATCATGGTTAAAGCTAAATAAATATTACAAGCAGGATCAGGAGACCTAACCTCTATTCTGGTTGCTTTTTTAGCTTCCGATAAAGGCGTTGCTGGAGTTCTAATATATGCTGACCTGTTCTTTTTACCCCAAGCTAGATATACGGGAGCCTCATATCCTGGAATTAATCTTTTATACGAATTAACCCATTGGTTTAAAGCTAATTGAATTCCTCTGCCTTCTTTTATTAATCCTGCTATATATTTTTGAGCTAATATTGAGAGAGGTTGTTTTTCATTATTAAAAAATACATTCTTATTTCTTTTTCGTAAAGATAAATGAAGATGCATGCCTGAACCATTCTCCGTAGTAATTGGTTTAGGCATAAAAGAAGCGAAAAACCCTAACTTTCTTACAATTCTTCTTATTATATATTTGGTTAAGATAACAGAATCAGCGGTGGTTAAAGCGTCATTATATTTTAAAACTATTTCGTGCTGACTTGGAGCTACCTCATGATGATCAACTTCAGTTTTAATTCCCATCTCTTTAAGATAAATTTGAGCCAGCTTTCTAACTTCTCCTAGTTTTCCTCCATAAAAATATCCTCCGTGATCTAATAGCTCTGGCTCTCTTTGATTTTTAAAAATAAAGAATTCTATTTCAGGACCAACAAAAAGATTTCCTATATTTTTTGTTTTTTCCAAAACTTTTTTTAAAGCATAGCGAGAATCTCCATCAAAGTGATCTCCTTTAGGAGTAAAGATATCTCCAAAAACAATAGCTTCTCTCCAAGAAACATCATTAACCTGATAATCCCATGGTAAAACTTTAAAAGTTTTAGGATCAGGAACCATTAACAAATCAGATTCCTCAATTCTGGCAAAACCTTCTACGGAACTTCCATCGAAACCAATTCCTCTATCAAAAACGGATTTCATTTTATCAACAGGAAAACAAAGACTCATCTCTCTTCCCAGAACATCTGGAAAAATTACTCTTACAAATTTAATATTATTTTTCTTCTTTTTCAAAAAATTTAGAACTTCCGTTTTGGTTTCGAAGTTTGGATTATCCATAATTGTGGCTTTAAAAATTATATAATATTTTTCATTCTATCACTTTTCAAAAAAAGCATAAAATTTAACTTTTTTGAATTCAACGCTATAATAACATATTATGCTTCACAGAATTTTTATTGCTATTAATTTACCAGAAAAAGTTAGAAATAAACTTTTTAGTTTTCAATTAAAACATCCTAGTCTTCCTGCGCGATGGACAAAAAAAGAAAATCTACACATTACTCTAATTTTTATTGGTTTAGCAACAACAGAAGAAATTCAGAAGATTTCTGAATCTGTTAAACAAATTGTCCAAAAACATAAATCTTACTTAATAAGTCTGAATAAAATTTGTTACGGACCTCCAAAAAAAATGCCTCCACGAATGATCTGGGTAACAGGAGAAGAATCAAAAGAAACAGGTAAATTATACAAAGAATTAAAAAATTCTCTTTTTAATTCTAATCTAAAAAACTTTAAGTCGGATAATAGAGCGTATTCTCCTCATATAACTTTAGCAAGAATCCGTGAATGGGAATTTAGAAGAATAGAGCCCGAAGAAAGGCCTCGGATTGAGGAAGATGTTTCTTTAAATTTTAAAGTAAACTCTATAGAAATAATGGAAAGTCAATTGAAAAAAACAGGGCCTGAGTATACTATATTAGAATCAATACCACTACAATGAAAAATATACATTTTATAGGCATTGGCGGAATAGGGGTTTCAGCTTTAGCCAAATATTATCATTCAAAAGGGGCAGAAGTAACTGGGTCCGATTTAAGTAATTCAGAAATTATTGAATCCCTAAAAAAAGAAGGGATTAAAATTTATATAGGAGAACATAATCCTAAGGTTATTAATATTAATATTGAAAAAGTTGTTTATAGTCCGGCAGTTCCAAAAGATAATCCCGAAATAAAAAAAGCTGAAGAATTAAATTTAAACATATTAAGTTACCCCGAAGCCTTGGGAGAATTAACAAGAAGTCACTTTACAATAGCTGTAGCTGGTAGTCATGGGAAAAGTACAATTTCAGCCTTAATTGGTATTTTATTGAAAGAAGCAGGCCTTGACCCAACAGTAATCATTGGAACAAAAGTAAAAGAATTTAACAATTCTAACGAAATAACAGGAAACTCTAAATATTTAGTTATAGAGGCCTGTGAGCATTTTTCGTCTTTTTTAAATTATTCTCCTCAAATTATTGTTCTCTCTAACATAGAAGCTGATCATTTAGATTTCTATAAGAATATGGAGAATTTATTAAGAGGTTTTAGAAAATTTATTGATAAATTACCAAAAGACGGCCTTTTAATAGCCAATAAAGACTCTGAAAACGTAAGAAAGATAATCAAGCCAGAAGATAATATAGAATGGTTTTCTCTAGAGGATAATGAAAAAGAAAAGATAAAAAAAATTATAAAAATACCTGGAGATTTTAACATCTCCAATGCTTTAGCAGTTTTAAAGGTTGCCAAAAAATTAAATATTTCAGATGATATTTCTCTCAAGATTTTATCAAAATATAATTCTTCTTGGAGGAGGTTTGAAATTATTGAAATGACTCAACCCAAACCCTATACTCTTATTAATGATTATGGCCATCATCCAACACAACTAAAAGAAACTTTGAAAGCGGCTAGAGAAAAATATCCTAATAAAAAAATATGGTGTTTTTTCCAGCCACATCAATATCAAAGAACTTATTATTTATTTGATAATTTTGTTAATGCTTTAAAAGAATCATTGGTAGACGAAATTTTTATAGATGATATCTATGAGGTAAGTGGAAGAGAAACAGAGGAAATTAAAAACAAAGTAAATAGTCAAAAATTAGTAGAAGCTGTAAATAAGAAATCTGTAAAATATTTACCCCAACAGAAAATAGAAGAATTTTTGAATAAAGAAATAAAAGGAGGGGAAGTAGTTATTATTATGGGCGCAGGTAATATTTATGATATCGCTCTCAAAATCATGAATAAGACAAAATTTTAATTTGTGATACAATAACAAGTAATTTTAATCAAAAAAATGAAAAGAACTTTAAGCTCAGAAACAATTAAATGTATTGGAAAAAAAGTTAAAGTCTGTGGCTGGGTACAGGCAGTAAGGTCTCATGGTAAGATTATTTTTGTTGATCTCCGCGATAATAAGGGACTCTTACAATTAGTTTTTCTTACAAAAAATGAGGAAATCTATAAAATAGCTCAAGAATTAAGACCTGAATGGGTGCTTTTGGTCGAAGGAAAAATACAGGAAAGACCAAAAAATATGTTAAACCCAAAAATAAAAACAGGGGAGATAGAGCTTCAGGTAGAAAAACTGGAAGTTTTCTCTAAGGCTGAAACTCTGCCATTTCCTATTGATACCCCAGGGTATGAAATAAGCGAAGAAAAAAGATTAAAGTACCGTTACTTAGATATAAGAAGGAAAAGATTAAGAAGAAATTTAGAAATGCGACAAAAAGTTATCCAGCACATGAGAGCCTTTTTGCAAAAGCGAGGATTTTTAGAGATTGAAACTCCTATTCTGACTAAATCTACTCCAGAAGGTGCTAGAGATTTCTTAGTTCCTTCGAGACTGCAAGCTGGAAAATTCTATGCTCTTCCTCAAAGTCCTCAGCAATATAAGCAACTTCTTATTATGGCAGGCATTGAAAAATACTTTCAAATTGCCAGATGCTTTAGAGATGAAGATGTTCGGGGCGACCGCCAGGCAGAATTTACCCAATTAGATATGGAAATGTCGTTTGTTAGCCAAGAAGACATAATAAATTTAATTGAAGAACTTTATATTTCTATTGTTAAAGAATTGTTTCCTGAAAAGAAAATTACACAAGTCCCTTTTCCTGTATTGACGCACAAAGAAGCAATGGAGAAGTATAAAAGCGATAAACCAGACCTAAGAAAAAATAAAAACGATAAAGACGAACTTGCTTTTGCTTTTATTGTTGATTTCCCGATGTTTGAATGGAAGGAAAAAGAAAAGAGATGGAACGCTGAACATCATCCATTCACTCGTCCTCAAGAGGAAGATTTAGAAAAAATAAAACAAAACCCCGAAAAAGTTCTGGGTTATCAGCATGATTTTGTTTTAAATGGTTATGAAATTGGAGGTGGAAGCTTAAGAAGTTACAGAGCAGAAATACTAGAAACAGTCTTTGAAGTAATGGGACATAAGAAAGAAGAAATATGGAAAAACTTCGGACATTTATTAGAAGCCTTTAAATATGGAGTCCCTCCACATGGCGGAATTGCTCCAGGGATTGATAGATTTTTAGCTATAGCACTGGGAGAACCAAATATCAGAGAAGTTATCGCTTTTCCTAAAACTGGAGAGGGGCGGGGATTGATGATGGATACTCCGGCTGAAGTTGAAGAAGAACAATTAAAAGATTTACACATTAAAAAAATTGAAAAGAAAGTAAAGAAATAATGAAAGCTGCAAAAATTATTGTTTTTATTGTATTCTTTATTTTTCTCATTGTTTGGTTTTTCATGGTTTCTCAAAAGAAAATGGAAGAATTTTACTATGCTCAAGCTTCTATGTCTCTTCAGAGAGTAGCGATCGTCATTCCCATAAAACAAGAAGACCCTACGATAGAAACTGAATCTGAAGCTGCAATCTCTACACGAATTAACAGTTTAGGAAAAGAGAAAATTCTTTTCCAGAAAGAAATCTATAAAGGATTGCCAATTGCTTCATTAACTAAATTAATGACTGCAATAATTGCCTTAGAAAATTATTCTGAACAAAAATATAATTTAGACAGTTTAGTAAATATTTCAGAAAAAGCAGCTAATCAAAGTAATGTATCTGCATCAGGCAACTTAGTGGTAAATGAAAAATTGTCCATTAAAGAACTTTTGGATTTGGTATTAATTTATTCAAGTAATGATTCTGCTTTTGCTCTTTCTGAAATAATAGGAGAAGATTTTTTTATTCAAAAAATGAATGAAAAAGCATTAGAAATTGGATTAATAAACACTCATTTTATTAATTCAACGGGATTAGATCCAAAAGACAAAAACATAATACCAAACTATTCTACAGTTAAAGATTTGGTAGCAATAACTAAATACATTCTCGAAAACCATCCAATTATTTTTGAGACAACACTAAAAAAAGGAGATTATACGCCTCATAATGGTCTTTCAAGTTTATCTTTTTCTAACAATCAACAATTAATTGGAGGGAAAACAGGTTATACTTTAGATGCTGGAGGATGTTTATTAATTGTTTTTAAAAATAATCAAGATCATACTTTTATTAATATAATTTTAGGATCTTTATCTCCAGAAAAACGCATTGAAGAAATGCAAAAATTAATTAACTGGAATATATAATGTCTCTGCTTACTTTTAATTTAATTAGGCTTTTAGGTTTATTTGCGTTTACCGCTAGTTTTTCTTTGTTTTGGGCTCCATATTTAATAAAAATATTAAGAGCAAAAAAGTTTTGGAAAAAAAGAGAACAGGTTAGAACCATCACAAATACAGAAGCTACTGTCTTAAATTCCCTAAGAAAAGAAAGAAAGACCTTTATTCCAAGATCTGGTGGAATTTTAATTTGGCTTTCTGTTTTATTTACTATTATAATTGCTCTGTTTTTATCAAAAAATGATTCTATTTGGTGGTTTGAAAAAATTAATTTTCTTTCAAGAAACGAAACTTGGTTACCATTATTTGCTTTGATAGTTGGTTCTTTGATTGGGTTTATTGATGATTTTTTAACTGTCGAAAACAAAGGAGGATATGTTAGAGGAGGAATGAGCTTCTATAAAAGAATGATTGCTATTAGTTTAATTGGATTGGTTGGTGGATGGTGGGTTTATTTTAAATTAGGATGGGAAACTATTCACATTCCTTTAATTTGGAATTTTCCCGAAGGAATAGATTTATTTATTGGATATTGGTATATTCCTTTATTTATTATTGTTATGTTGGCCTCTTGGGCCAGTGGGGTAATTGATGGTTTAGACGGTTTATCCGGAGGTGTTTTTTCCTCAATCTTTGGAGCTTTTACAATTATTGCTTTTGCTCAAGGAAAAGCTGATTTAGCCACTTTCTGTGCCATTATCAGTGGAAGTCTTTTAGCGTTTCTGTGGTTTAATATCCCACCTGCTAAATTTTACATGGGAGAAACAGGGGTAATGGGATTAACTTCGGTAATGACAGTTGTTGCTTTTTTGACCGATTCTATTGTTGTTTTACCTATTATTGCTGGGGTTCTTGTTATTGAAGTAGGGTCAATTATAATACAACTTTTGTCTAAAAAATATTTACATAAAAAAGTGTGGTTGAGTACACCAATCCATCACCACTTCGAAGCTAAGGGTTGGCCAAAACATAATATAACAATGAGGTTTTGGATTATAAGTATAGTATTTGCTGTTTTAGGAACAGCTATTAGGCTTTTAGGGTAAATGATATTTAAATTAAGAAAAAAATATCCAAAATTTATTTACCAGAATTATACTTGGGATTTTAAAGAAAAATATCTTCAGATATCTTTTCGGTTTAAAATTGAACCAAATATTTCTTTTAATCCAAAAATAAGAATTCGGGGAATTAATCGCTTTAAAATTCAAAAGGAAATTTTAGACAACTTAGTTTTTAATTTGGGATTAATTGAAATGTTAAGTTACTGGAAAGCTACTTGTTCTCCTATCATTAAAATAGAAGCGGGAAAACTAAACAAAGAACAAATTAAATGGTGGAAAGAATTAATTATTAATGGAATGGGGCAATTCTTTTATGAAAACAAAATTAACTGGAAGAAAAATTCTTTTTTAAAGATAGAAACAAATCAAGATAAAAAATCATTTAAGCCTTCTTTTCAAAAACTTAAAAATAAAACATTAATACCGATCGGAGGAGGAAAAGATTCAGTCGTGACCTTAGAAGTTTTAAAAAATAAAAAAGACATTTCTTGTTTCTCTCTAAACCCAAACCAAACAACTAAAAAAATTATTAAAATTGGAGGATGTAAAAACTTTATCACAGCAGAAAGAAAAATAGATCCTAAATTATTAGAATTAAATCGTAAAGGATTTTTAAATGGACATACTCCATTTTCAGCTTATCTTGCTTTTTTGAGCACTTTAATAGCTACAATATCAGATAAAAAATATATTGTTCTTTCTAACGAAAGAAGTTCGAACGAAGGAAGCTTAAACTACCTAGGCAAAGAAATTAATCATCAATACTCAAAGAGTTTTGATTTTGAAAAGAAATTTAGAAAATATTCAAAAAAACATTTAGTTAAAAACGTTGAATATTTTAGTTTCTTGAGACCTCTATATGAAATACAAATTACAAAACTTTTTTCAAAATACAAAAAGTATTTTAAAGATTTTTTAAGTTGTAATGAAGCTTATAAAACTAAATCTTGCACAATAAAAAAGACAGGCAAATGGTGTAATAAGTGCCCTAAATGTTTGTTCGTTTTTATTTGTCTTTACCCTTTTATTGAAGAAAAAGAAATAATTAAAATTTTTGGAAAAAATTTACTAAAAGAAAAAACTTCTTTACTTTTAATAAAAGAATTAATAGGGATTGGATCACACCTTAAGCCTTTTGAGTGTGTTGGAACCAGAGAAGAAAGTTTAATAGCCACATACCTCTGTTGGAAAAAAGAAAAAAATTCTTTAATTACAAAATATTTTGAAAAAAATATCTTACACCAACAGAAAAATTTAGAGAAAAAAGCAGACAAGATGATAAGTTCATGGAATCATCAAAACAAACTGCCTAATAGCTTTATTAAAATACTCAAGAATGAAGATAAAAGAATTAGAAAATAAAAAAATAATTATTTTAGGAATGGGAAGAGAGGGCCTAAGGACTCTTAAATTTTTAAGAAAATATTTTCCTAAAAAAATAATAGGTATAGGAGACCAATTAAAATTAAAAGAATTAAATAGTCAAACTCAAAAAATAATTAAAAAAGACAGAAAAGTTAAAAAATATTTGGGGAAAAATTATTTTAACTTCATTAAAGAATACGATACTATTATTAGGTCACCAGGAATTCCTTTAAAAAAAATAAGATCATCTTTAAAAGGAAAACAGGTGACTTCTCAAACTAAAATATTTTTTGATAACTGCCCTGGAAAAATTATTGGAATTACCGGAACAAAAGGAAAAAGCACAACTTCCTCTCTAATTTATAAGGTTTTAAAAGATAATAATATTAAAGCTTATTTAATTGGCAATATAGGGAGACCTTCTTTATCTTCGCTGTCCTTAAACCCTAAGAACGTCTATGTTTATGAACTTTCTTCTCATCAGCTTGCTGATCTAAAACAAAGTCCTCATATTTCTGTTTTATTAAATATTTATCCAGAACACTTGGATTATTACAAAACTTTTCAAAACTATATAAAAGCTAAAGGAAGAATTAGTAAATATCAAAAAAAAGAAGACTTCTTAATTTATAACTCTGAGTCCAAAGAAATTAAAAAAATAGCCATAAAATCTAAATCTCAAAAAATAAAAATTAATTCAATAAAATTAAAAAATAATTTCCATAAAACAATTAATCCTTTAAGCATTAAAACAGCTGTTATTATAGGTAAAATTTTTAAAATTTCTGAATCAAAAATATTCAGAAGCATTAAAAATTTCAAGCCACTACCTCATAGATTAGAATATGTAGGAAATTATAAAAAAATATCTTTTTATAACGATTCTTTATCTACAGTGCCAGAAGCAAGCATTATGGCTTTAGATAGATTAGGAAGACAAGTTGAAACAATATTTTTAGGAGGGTTTGATAGAAATCTTAATTTTAAAAAATTGGCAAAAAGGATTATTAAAAGTAGTATTAAAAATATTATCTTTTTTCCAACAACAGGAAGAAAAATCTGGAAAGAATTAGGTGCTTTTAAAAAAACAGGGAGCTATAATGTGTTTTTTACAGACAACATGAAAAATGCTGTTAAAATAGCTTTTAAATATACTCGCAAAAACAAGATTTGTCTCTTATCAAATGCTTCGCCTAGTTTTGGGCTTTTTAAAGACTATAAAGAAAGGGGTGATCTATTTAAGAAATACGTGAAAAAATATGGGAAAGAGAGATAAAACAATAGATTATTGGCTACTATCAATAACAACAATCTTGATTGTTTTTGGTATTGTTTTTTTAGCTAGTGCTTCGAGCTATTCTTCTGAAAGAGATTTCGGCGATCCTTTTTATTTAATTAAACATCAATTAATTAATCTGGGAATAGGCATTATAATTTTTTTCTTTTGCCTAAAAATAAATCTTCTTTTTTTCAAAAAATGGTTTTTTTATATTTTTTTAATTAATCTTTTATTTACATTACTTGTTTTTGTTCCAGGAATAGGAATAAGCTCAGGAAACTCCACTAGATGGCTTTCAATAGGAGGAATATCTATACAGCCTTCTGAATTCTTAAAACTTTCTTTTATCTTATATTTAGCTACGTGGTTAAGTAATCAAAAGAAAAACAAAGAATTTGTTTTTAAAAAAAACAAAAATGTAACATTGTTCATTTTTTTACTTATAATTTCTTTAATAATAGGAATCTTCTACCTTCAATCTGACTTAAGTACATCTCTTTTAATTATAGCTACTGGAGGATTAATGTACTTTGCTTCGAAACACCCTTTTTGGCATAATATCGTAATTTTCTCATACATTATTCTAGGAGGTTGGATTTTTAGTAAAATCAGCCCTTATAGAATGAGTAGAATATTAATGTTCTTAAATCCGGGAACTGATCCATTAGGAATGGGGTATCAAATTGAACAAGCTAAAATTGCAGTAGGGTCAGGAGGAATCACAGGAGTAGGTCTTGGTATGTCTCAACAAAGGTTTGGCTTACTTCCACAGCCAATTTCTGATTCAATTTTTGCTATTTTAGCCGAAGAAACAGGATTCGTAGGAGCAACAATTTTGGTTATTTTCTTTTTGCTATTTGCTTGGAGAGGGTTTAAAATAGCAAAAGAAGGTTCTAATGATTTTTTTCGATTAATCAGTGTTGGAATTACGTCTTGGATATTTATTCAGTCATTATTAAATATTGGAGCTATTATTGGATTAATGCCTTTAACTGGTATTCCTTTGCCTTTTATTAGTTATGGAGGTTCTGCCTTAATATCAGAATTAGCTGGGGTAGGAATTTTACTTAATATTTCAAAAAATCAAAAATGAAAATATTGTTTACGGGTGGTGGTAGTGGGGGACATGTTTTACCAATTATCGCTATTACTAGAGAAATAAGAAAATTCTCCATTCAAAAAGAATTAGAGTTCTTTTATGCTGGGCCAAAAAACGGTTTTGGCTCTTTATTGCTGTCTCAAGAAGATATTAAAATAAAAAATGTCACATCTGGAAAAATAAGAAGATACGTAGATAAAAAAAGTCTTTTTCAAAATTTTATTGACATAGCTTTCAAAATTCCTTTTGGAATTATGCAATCTTTCTTTTATATTTTCTTTCTTGCTCCTGATTTAATCTTTTCAAAAGGAGGGTTTGGATCTGTTCCTGTTGTAATAACTGGATGGTTATTGGGGGTTCCTGTTTTTATTCACGAATCAGACAGTATTCCAGGACTAGCCAATAAATTTTTAGCTAGGTTTTCTTCGAAGATATTAACTTCTTTCCCTCGAACAACAGAGTTTGATGAAGAAAAAATGATCTTAATTGGAAATCCAATCAGAAGAGAAATTTTAGGTGGCTCTAAAGAAAAAGCTATAGAAATTTTCAAACTTACAGAAAAAAAACCTGTTATTTTGGTTTTAGGTGGTTCTCAGGGAGCTGAAAGAATTAATAATCTTTTTTTAGAAATACTACCAAAAATTATTCAAGAATTTGAGATTATCCATCAATGTGGAGAAAACAACTTTGAAAGAGTAAATAATGAGTCAAAAGTTATGATCAAAGAATTCTTACACAAATACTATCACCCTTTTCCCTTCCTAAAAGAGGAAGAATTAAAGAACGCTTATGCTGCTTGCGATATTGTTATCTCTAGAGCAGGAGCTGGTAGTATTTTTGAAATAGCGGCCGTAGGAAAGCCATCGATACTAATTCCTCTACCAGAGTCCGCTCAAAACCATCAAATTAATAATGCTTATATTTACGCCAAAAGTGGAGCAGCTATCGTGTTAGAAAGTGCAAACTTCACCCCTCATTTCTTTTTCGAGCAACTAAAAATTCTTTTTACTAATCCAGGAAAATTAAAAGAAATGGGTGAGTCTACGAAAAAGTTTGCCAAACCATCAGCGGCCAAAGATGTTGCTAGATATATATTGAGTTATTTAAATCTAATTTTTGTAAAATGATTAAAGAAACAAGGGTACGTATCGCTCCATCTCCAACTGGAAAATTGCATATTGGAACAGCTAGAACAGCTTTATTTAATTATCTTTTTGCAAAACAAAGAAAAGGAACTTTTATTCTAAGGGTAGAGGACACAGATACCGAAAGAAGTAAAAAAGAATATGAAAAAAGTATTACTGATGGATTCAAGTGGCTAAAACTAGAACCAAAAGAAATGCCCGGAAAGGGCAATTATGGTCCTTATAGACAATCTGAAAGAAAAAATATTTATACTAAATATTTAAAAAAACTTTTGGAAGAAAATAAAGCTTATTATTGTTTTTGTCCGAAAGAAAAATTAGAAATTGAAAGGGAAAAACAAATTAAAGAAGGTGGAACTCCTCGTTATTCAGGTAAATGCTCAAAACTTACTAAAGAAGAAATTAATAAATATTCAGAGGAGGGGAGACCTTCTACTATAAGATTTAAAAACCTGTCTAATATAACTAAATTCAAAGATTTAATTAGGGGAGAAATTGAATTTAATACCTCTTTGATGGGAGATTTTATTATCGCTAAAAACATATCTGAAGTTTTATATAATTTTGCTTGTGTTGTTGATGACTATGAAATGAAAATATCTCACGTTATTAGGGGAGAAGATCATATTGCTAATACTCCTAGACAAATTTTACTCCAAGAAGCTTTAGGTTTTTATCATCCTCAATATGGACATCTACCTTTAATATTAGGATCTGATAAAAAGAAAATGTCTAAAAGACATGGAGCGACTTCTATTTTAGAGTATGAATCAGAAGGTTATTTGCCAGGAGCTCTTGTAAATTTTATGGCTTTCTTAGGATGGAATCCAGGAACAGAACAAGAAATTTATTCTATAGAAAATTTAATTAAAGATTTCGATATTGCAAAAATTCAAAAATCAGGAGCAGTTTTTGATATTCAAAAACTAGAGTCTATAAATAGTTTTTATATTCGTCAAAAATCAATAGAAGAATTAACCGATCTCTGTATCCCTTATTTGATAAAAGACAATCTTATCGATCAAGAAAATGTTGATAAAGAAAAAATACAAAAAATGATTTCTCTTTATCAAAAAAGATTAAAAAAAATATCTGGAATTTCAGAATTAATTGATTTCTTTTTAAAAGATTTTGAATATGATAAAAAACTGTTAAAATGGAAAGAGATGACTAACGAAGAAGTAAAATCTTCACTTAACAAATCAAAAGAAATATTGTTAAAAATAAAAAAGGGTGAGTTTAATAAAAAGAATTTAACCGAAATATTATTAAAAGAAGCTAAAGATTTTGGAGAAGAAATTAAAAGAGAAGGGGATAGAGGTTGTTTATTATGGCCATTAAGAGTAGCTTTAACAGGAAAGGAAAATTCTGCAGGACCTTTTGAGATAATAAGTGTTTTAGGAAAAGAAGAAACAATTAAAAGAATAAATAAAGCATTAAATAAATGAAAAAAATAATATTTTTAGGAATTTTGGTGGGACTCTTGTTTATTCAAAATATTCAAGTTGCAAATGCTAAAATAATAACTGGAAATATTGAAGCGACATTAAATAGAGTGGTAGATTTTATTCTTTATAATCTTCCAGGCATGGTTAAAGAAACCTTCGAAGAAAACGTTCTTCCAGTATGGAAAGAAATGTATGAATGGTTTAAAGAAAATGTTTGGGCAAAGATAAAACCTTTAACAGAAAAAGAGATAGAAAAAATAAAACAAATAACTGAAGAAGAAACTCAAAAAGAAAGAGAAGAATTAATAAAAGAAATAGGAGATATTTCAATCAAAAACAGTTTTTGGGAAAAAATGAAAGAATTATTAACTGAGCTTTGGAATTAGCTTGATTAAAATTCATTAAAACATACAATTGAAAGAAAAATCCAAAAAGTTTTGAGAAAATTTAGAACTTTACTTAAACACCAAAAATCTCATGTTTAGCAAAGCTTCAAAACAAATACGAGAGAGTACTTACGGTTTTCTTGCTACCTCGATTATAAAAGAAAAAGGTTCTCGAAAAACTGTAAATATTTCAAATGGCACAGCTTTTATGGTTGCATCTGATTATTTAGTTACCGCCGCTCATTCGATCCATCAAAATATTAATCATAGCGAGCCAGTGCACCAAAAATTTGAATGTATTCGAACACCCGATATTGGACAACAGATGGAAAGGGCTATTTTTGTAGCCGAAGATCCAATACATGACATAGCTATACTAAAAATAGAAGAACCAAGAGACTCTACCCATGTAAAACTCGATGATAAAATTATTCCACGGGGAACGAATTGTGGATTCCTTGGTTTTCCACTAGCGCGTGTTCAATTTCTGCAAGGCGGCAAACCTCAATTCAATTTATTTGAGCGATTTCAAGGCGCATATATTTCTAACTACATTATAATTAATCAAAATGGGCCCAAAAGAAGAGCATTCTATGAAATTGATGCCCTGATGTATTCAGGATCAAGCGGGTGTCCTGCATTTACCGTTAATGGAAAAGTTATAGGTATGCAAGTTGCTTCAATTATGAGAAAAGAAAAAGAAAAGGAGCGGGGAGAAAGAATCGCTATCTCGATGCTTGTTCCATCGATTGAAATATTAACGTTTCTGAAATCTCAGAATATCAAAATATAGAACCGAGCCATCTCTATCAAAGCTAATATCAACTTTCCTCGGGACTATTTTTTATAAAAAAATTGTCGCAATCAATTTATTAATTACGACGTTTTGAATTTTAGAATAGAGAGATTTATTAATCCAGCTATTTTATTAATTTCTGCGACCATTCCCTTGCATAGTTTGCAATCTCTAAAGCCTTTTCCTTAGCATCACCAGTGTATCGTTCAGGATAATGTAAAAGCTCTAATACTTTCACTGGAATTTTATCCCTAATTATACTCAGGCTAGCATCTTCTATACAAAGCCTTCCTAAAGCTTCTATAAGAGAGATATTTTTCTCTTTGGCTAATGGAACTAGCTGTCTATTAACAAGCTCATGTGCATCTTTATCATAACCGGCCATTTGTAACGCAATATAGAGGGGCTCAGCTAAAATGACATCTGAGCTTATTTCAAAATTCCTTTGGCAATTATCTCGGTCAATAGTGATTCTCTCTAAGAAAGAAACGCCTTTTTTCTTTCTGAGCAAAGTATCTAGTTGTTTTTGTAGGTTAATAACAATAATAGGATAATCTCTAGTTATAGAGCTACCAACCAGATCTCTTTGATGTTCGCTCACTAAATTATCTAACAACTTACCAAGCTCGTTCTTTGTTCTGATCCAACCACCTTCGAGACCCTCAAAATTTATTGGGTTTCTCTTGTGACCCATAGTAGAAGAGCCTACTTGGTTTTTCTCAAAAGCTTCTGCTACTTCTGCAATTTCTGTCCTCATAAGGTTTCTACAATCTCTACCAAACTGTCCCAATGTAGCAGAAAGCATGGAAGCCGAGAAAAGAAAGTATGCAAGCGGTTCAGGTGGTAGAATTTGAGTGCTAATTCTTGCCGGCTTCAGATTAAGCTTTTTGAGCACTAAGGCCTCAAAAGAATCTTTTGCGTTGAAACCAGTGAGACTAAGACCTATTTGAGCATTGTGTGCACCTACTGCTCCTGAAATTTTTCCTACAAGAACAGAGACACAGGTATCCATTTGTTGCCAATTATACATAATGCGGTCCAAGATAGTGGCTAGCCAAAAACCAACCGTAATAGGAAGGGCATGTTGACCATGAGTTCTACCAATCTGTATTTGATCAGCATACTTCTCTACTATTTTGATTAATGCCAGCACAACTTCGTGCAAAGATGGTCTTAAAGCATAATAGTAAGCATCCCTAAACTGTAGCATACGACCAGTATCAAGTGGGTCGTAGCTAGTAAGGGGAATATGAACCCATCTTCTTAGCTTTCCGTTGATGATATGTTGAGCTTTTCTTACCCAAGCTCTGACATCATGCTTGGTGATCTTTCTCTCAATCTTGTCCACTTCAGTTGTTGGAATCTCTTTAATTTTCTTGATTAGTTCTGGCGTTAATTTGACCATTTCTTTTGGTGGAATGATACCTATTTCTCCAAGAGTCTGTAAAGTAGCAATTTCCACCTCAGCAAGTTTTTGATAAAGATTATCATACCCGAAATGAGGAATCATTTTCTTGGGCTGATATCTGGGGTTTCCTGGTAAAATTATATTCTTTTCTATCATTTTAATTTCTCCTTTCTTATTCTTTTTTAAAAGAGCATAAGAGAGTGTCATCTCATGTCTCTCTTAACTGCATTCTAGGTCGGCGGTTTTAAAAAGTCAATTATGTTTTGTGTTTAGAGTAGAGAACCAGTGGTTTTTATTTTATTAGATAATAATTAAGTCGCATTATACATGGATGAGGAAACACCTATGCATAACGTGCTTAGATGTTTTATTCACATCTCCTTATAATAAAAAAATGATTTTGTGATAAAATGAAAATGAAAGATTAATAAAATCTAAGAAACAATAAACTATGAAAACAATATATCTATCAATAACTTTAATATTTCTGCTTTCTCTCGGAACAGGAGTTTTAGCTCAAGAAATAGAACTTCCAAACCCAGGGCTTACTCCTGACAGTCCATTCTACTTTCTGGAGATAATTGCTGAAGAAATTGGCACTTTCTTTACATTTGGTGACCTTAAAAAAGCTGAAAGATACGCTAGCTTAGCCGAGGAAAGACTGGCTGAAGCAAAAGCGGTAGTAGAAAAAGGGAAACCAGAACTCGCAGAAAAAACCCTGAAAAGATATGAAGATCAATTAGAAAAAAGTATAGCCAGAGCAGAAAAAGCTATGCTTGAAGGCAAAGACTTTGACAAAGTTATGGAGGTCATGGCTAAAGCCGGAAAAACAACATCCTTGCATTTGGAGGTCTTAACTGAAGTTTATGAGAAGGTTCCAGAAGAGGCAAAAACAGCCGTTGAAAATGCAATGAAATCTTCAGTAAAAAGACACGAAAAGGTAGTCAAAGCTTTAAAATCGAGTAATAATTTGGGTGAAGTTCCGGAAGAAGTTTCTTTACCAGATAAGGTTCCTCAAGAGGTCAGAGAGAGAATTCAAACAAGAGCTCAGCAGGAATTAGAAATAGAGGAAGTTCTTGGGAAGATTGACATGTCTAAATCACTTAGGGAAATTTGTGCAGACCATGGAGGAACACCAGAGATGTGTGAGCAATTTCCTCTTGAGAAGTTTGAATCGTTTAAGGAGATTGAATCTTGGTGCGCAGGAATGGGAGGACCAGAAGAAATATGTTCATCACTCAAAACTATGTGTGAAGAGTATGGAGTAACAACACCAAATGAATGCTTTCTTCTTCTCTCAATTTCTTCAATAACGACTTATGGTACCCCTGAGCCAACATCCTTTGAGTCGGAGAAAGATCCTGACTGTCCCCAAGGCCATGTTACTTACGGCCAAACAAAATATTGTTGTGAAGATTCAGACTTAAATGCTTCTTATGATCAAGGTTATTATATAAAAGGAACAGTAGAATGTAAGATGATAGACACCACAGATGGAACATTAATTAGTCATGAAACAAAGACAGATTCTTGTGATGGAGATAAGTTAACAGAATGGACATACGATAATCGTCACCGAATATCATTTGAAGAGCATGATTGTCCAGAAGGCTGTGAGGGAGGTGTGTGTCTAGGATATGCACCTGCTTATGAAATTGAGAGAAGAGAAGAGGAAGGGACTGCAAACACAAACCCTGCATATCTCGGCGTAACATCTTCAATTATTATGGACGATGAAAACTCTTTGCATTACGGAGCCTTACTTATTAGTGGAGGAGAAAAAGATGCCGTTATTCCTAATAGTCCTGCTGCACTTGCGGGATTAAAAGAAGGTGATATTATTCTTGAATTTCAAGGTGAAAAAATAACCAGAGATAACTCTCTAACAGAGAGGATATATATTAGCAAGATAGGTACAACCGTTAGCCTTAAAGTTCTACGAGAAGGAGAAGAGTTTACTGTTTATGTAAAACTTATTGAAAGGCCAGACAATCCAGAGCAAGCATTTTAATTATTTAATATTCTTTTTAGATATTTAACGCTTTTTATTTTATAATTTTCAAATTTAAAAACCACTAAAGTAGAGGGTTAGTGGTTTTTGTTTTACCAGATAGCACATGAATAAGCATCTAAGTCGCATAATACATGAATGAGGAGCTGGTCGCTTTATACATGGATGAAGATTTATGTTGCATAATACATAAATAATAATTTCTATTTTTTTTAAATTTAGTATAATTAAGAAAATAAAACATTTTAAAATTAAAAGAAAAACAAAATGAAAAAAATAATTATCTCAATTATTTTGGTCACATTGGTATTATTAATCACGGGAGTAATTTATTTTAATAATAGGGCTCAATTAGAAAAAGAGCAGATGTTTGAGGTTGCTACAGATTATATTAAAAAGTACAGCGTAGAAGACATGGAGGTTGAATTAAAAGTTATTAAACAGCTTGATAAATGGGCTTTATTAGAAGCTACTCCTATCAATATTGAAACTGATAGTGTGGGAGTTATTATAGAAAAAGTTGATGGAATTTGGGTAGCTCGTGATTTTGGTACCATTTTACCTGATTGGGAGAAAAAAGTACCAGAATTGTTCGAATAACATTAATAGACCAAAATAGAAAGTCGAATAAAATAAAATAAAAAATTAATAAAAATATGCTCGAGATTATTTCAAATTTCATTTGGGGAGCAATATCTCTTGTTGCAGCTGTTATTCTTTTTATGACAGGCGATATTCTTTGGGGATTTATTTCCCTAGTTCTTGCTGTTTATTTCTTGTATTTTCGTGGATATCAAGGGTTGCAAGAGAAAAAAAGGAATAAAAATACATAATGATAATTTTAAAGCAAATAATTTATGGAAAATGAAATTGGTAACCTATTAAGTGAGCGCTTGGGCAGTATTGTTGCTTCAGTCGTCTTAATTTATGTTTTCTTTTGGTGGAAGGGAAAAGGTAAAAAGAAAAAGGAAGATATTTCTATAGACGAACAAAAAGAAAATAGTCCATTAAGCGAAGTGGGAAATTATTTAAAATGGAGATTTAAGTTAGCAATTGGTACCATTCTTGTTATTATTATTGCTTACTTACTTTTTGGAAGATAATTTATGACTAATATTGATTTTAAAAAAATAGTTCAAGTAGCTGTTGATGAAGTAGTGGGTGAATTAAAACAAGAAATAGATAATGAGAAAATTGATGAGACGGTTAGGGCAATTGACGCTGTAAATATGATAACAGAAGTAGTTCAAAATACCCTTAAAGATATAGGTGCAGATCCAGAACAGTTGGGAGAAGAAGGAATAAAAAAGATAGCAAAGGAAAGTGCTAAAGCGGCTATTTTAGAGAGCGTAAAAACGTTAAAATAATTGAGAAATCACAAAATTCTAATTTATAATCTATGTTTTGTCATGGTAAATTTTTGATTTATATTAACATTAGTTATCCATCTAAAACTTTAAACACATTTCGTAAGTGCGATGCCAAGAAACACTATATCTCGCACAATACATGGATGAGGAGCTAATTATTATTCAAATTATAAAGTTTTTTGAATTCTTTATAAATATATTTTAATTTTACTTGTGCTATTCTTTATTATGTTTTATACTAAATGTATAGGTTTGAGCAAATCTTAACCATAAATATTGCTTTAAATGTATAGGTTTCAATAATATGAATAAAATACCAATAGGCACTGTTGCTAAAATGCTAGGTGTTAATGTGCAAACATTAAGAAGGTGGGATGAGAGTGGAATTCTAAAATCTGATCGCTCTAAAAAACTATCTCATAGATTTTATACAGCAGAACAATTAGAAGAATTTCTGTCTAATAATTATGAATATTTAGAAAAAACCAGTAGAGAGTGGGCTTTTAACGAAAAACCAACAATAATTTTAAACAGGTTTCATTGTCCAGACAGATCTATATTTAAGGCACGTTTATCAAAATTAAGTCTTTTATTATCTAAAAATGAAAACCTTAATATTAATTATAAGTTTTCTATGATTATTTCTATAATAGGAGAAATAGGTAATAATTCTTTTGACCACAATATTGGAAGTTGGGAAGATGAAATAGGAATATTCTTTGGATATAATTTAACTGCGAAAAAAATTATTTTAGTTGATAGGGGGCAAGGATTATTAAAAACCTTAAAAAGAATTAAGCCTAAATTATCTACACATGAGTCTGCTATCAAAGTAGCTTTCACTGAATATGTTTCGGGAAGAGCTCCAGAAAGTAGGGGAAATGGCTTAAAGTATGTTAGGAGAATTATAGAAACAGAAGCCCAAACTTTAGAGCTATATTTTCAATCAGGAGATGCAAAAATCCATATCAAAAGAGATAGTGATTTAGAAATAAAGAAAGTAAAAGATTTCAATAGAGGTTGTTTCGCTTTATTGTCCTACTAATTAATAAAATAAATTATGATTATTGAATTGAAAAAATTTGGTCAAATATTAACTTCAAGAGATGATGGTCGCGAAGCCTATCTTGCGTTACAACCTAATTTAAAAGATGTAGACATAAAAAAGGAAATTATTATTGACTTTAATGAAGTAGAAGCATTTACTCCTTCTTGGGGAGATGAATTTTTGACACCATTATTCAAAAAATTTGGGAAAAATTTATTTCTAAAAAATACAGAAAACCTTTCAGTAAAAGTAACTTTAGATATTTTAGAAGAAACAAACAAGATTAATTTTAATAGAATTAAATAACTCATATTTAAATTATTGTTTGGTCGCATAATACATGATGTGCGACTTTTAATTAGTGTAACTCAAGAGATATTTTTGAAATTTCTTAAAATTGTAATTTACTTTTAAATTGAATTTAAGGCCAACTAGGGGAACTTATAAGGTGTTAAGAGAGTCTTAACAGCACATCGCCAAGTTTTTTAATTACACCGACAACTAAGGCATTTCCCATTAAAAAAGCTCTTCGACCATTACTAACTCCTTTTGTATGATTATCTGGAAACATACATAGTCTTTCCAGTTCAATAGGCGTAAGCCTTCTAAATTTTCCTGTGGTTGTTTTTATGACATGCTTGAAGCGTGACGGAGACTTTCCACCCTCTCCTGTAACTATAGTTCTAGATGGTTTATCTAATTGATCCGGAAAAGCGACAGCACCTTCACTATAAAAATAACTAAAACCAGATTTGCTTTTTCTTTCCTCGTGTTTTTTACCCTTCAAGTATTTCCATTTTTCATAATCTTTTTTTTCTATGTAAAATTCTGGAGCTACTTCTTTTTTCTCTTGAATTATATCTCCAAGAGTTTTCATGGGTCCCGAATAACAAGATTTAGTATTTTTAGTAAATACATTTCTATTAAACATTACTCCAGAATTTTTAAATGGACTATTCTTGTCTTTGTTATTGTTAAATTCTTTTGTAAGCTGCACTAAGCTTCCAGTTAAATGAAAGCTTGGTAGAGAAAAATTTTGTTTTTTATCACTTAAGACCGGAAAAGCTTTTGAGATAATTCCTTCCGACATAATCCAGTTTATAGGAGCTTCTTTTTGTAATTTTTTATCCATAAAAGAATCTTTTTTATAGCCCAACATAAAAATTCTACGTCTTCTTTGAGGCATCCCATAGTCTGCCGCATTAATAACCCTCCATTCTACGGAATATCCTAAATCTGATAGAGACGCTAACATAATAGCAAAATCTCGACCCCTTTGATTCGCAGGAGATTTTAAAAGACGGTCTACATTTTCAAGCATAAGAAACTTTGGAGATTTTTTACCTTTTTCTTTTAATATTCTATAAATCTCCCACCACAAAACACCTTTTTTTCCTTTTATTCCTATAGCATGGCTTAATGTTCTTGCTACAGAATAATCCTGACAAGGAAAGCCGCCGACAAACATATCGTGATCTGGTATTGATGAAGTTTGAACTTTAGAAATGTTTTTATTAGAATGTCCTTGAGCGCCAAACTTATCTATATAAATATCTGAGGCGTGTTGAATTTTTGTAGAGGGCTCCCATTGATTGCTCCAAACGATTTTATATTTTTTTATCCATTTTTTATTAGGTCCCTCAAGACCAAGTCTAAATCCACCAACTCCTGCAAAGAGCTCTGCTACTCGAATGGGTTTTTTCTTTTGGATAATAGTTTTCATAAGTGTTAATATAAAATTATAGCATAGAAATTTCATTATGATAGACGTTAATAATAAGAAAAAAATTAAAGAATTCTTAAAAGTTTCTTCTGAAGATTTGAGGAGAGCTGTTTTTACTAACAAACGAATGAGCAGAATCGAAGAGTCTATTGGCTGGGAAAACGGAAAAGAAAAAAACATGATATTCTATTGTATTTGGGAAAACGGTAAGTATTCTGTAGCGCTTGGCAAGCCAGGAAAAGAAGCTGCAACTGAATATGATAGATGTAAGTATAAATCTGGAAAGATTGGCAATAATCCTAATGACATGTGTCCAGTTATAAGAATAGATGGTAAACGACTAGAAAAAAATTCAACATTTACAGATGTGTTTAATGAATTTCAAAAATTAGGGAAAGAAAATGAAGATTCGTTAGACCTCATTGCTTGCTTGCTTTTTCGTTCAGCATTCATGATTGACCACAAAGAGGTAAGAAGCGGTGTTTGGAGGTATTGTCCACCAGTAGAAATAATATCTATGATTACGGCGAATACTCCCACAGCCTTAGATGTTCCTACAGAGGTTTTTCTTCATTACTTAGATGCTTTAGCTTGGAATGAGGATACAAAATATTTTACTTTAGGATACGATATAATTAAAAACAATACTGGGAGGATAAACAATCTTTTAACTTGTGTGAATATTATAGGAGTTATGTTGGGTCGTATATCTTTAGTTTCTTTTGCTGGGTCATTTAGTCGTCCACCATCTGGCGTATCAGCAATTAGTAGAAAGAGGGCAAAAGAAGTTTTTCCCTATTTAGAAGAATCTCCGCTTTAAAAAAATGAATTTATCTGTTGAAAAATTAATAAATAGAATAAACAATATTGACAAATAATAAGCTTTAATACATAATATAAACATACTGAATCTCGTATTTTATTGAAAAAATGGAGACTAAATTGGTCGCCATTTTTATTTTATTAAGAAAAAATGTATAAAAGAAATTTTAGAAATAATGAATCAAGATCCCCATCATCTTCTCGTTTTAAGAGAAGAGGTTCTTCTAGTTCTTTTAAAAGAGGAAGAAGGGGATTTAGAGGCCAATATATTGACCCAGCTAGATTTATCAATAAAGCAATCATGGATAAAGGAATTGATGTCATTAGAATTGAACATGATTTTAAAGATTTTAACCTTGATTCAAGATTAAAACAGATTATTGCCTCAAGGGGATATAAGATACCCACACCAATTCAGGATAAAGCTATTCCTTCTGCTATTAATGGTTCTGACATTGTTGGTATTGCTAATACTGGAACAGGAAAAACCGCTGCTTTTCTTTTACCTTTAATTAATAAAATCATACTTAATCCTAAGGAAATGGTTTTAATTATTACTCCTACTAGAGAGCTTGCTTTACAAATAGATGAAGAATTTAAATTATTCACTCAAGGAATGAGAATCTATTCTGTTGCTTGTATTGGAGGATTAAGTATAAAAAGACAAATTTCTAATCTTCGTCACTTTAGACATAATGCTATTATTGGCACCACCGGAAGAATAAAAGATTTAATAGAAAAAAAGATGATTCAATTATCTAGCTTTAATAATATTGTATTAGACGAAGCAGATAGAATGTTAGATATGGGATTTATTCATGACACTAGATTTATAATGAATAGATTACCTGAAAAACGCCAAGTATTATTCTTTTCAGCTACTATGTCTTCTAGCATAGATGGTCTTATTAAAGAATTTCTTAAGAATCCTATTAAGGTTTCTGTTAAAACTAGAGATACTTCTAAAAACATTGAACAAGATATTATTAGGATAAAAAATGGAGAAACTAAATTAAATATTCTTAATAACCTTTTAAAGCAAAAAGAATTTAATAAGGTGCTTGTATTTGGAAGAACTAAGCATGGAGTAAAGAAGTTATCAAAAGTTCTTTCTGAAAGTGGTATTAGATCAGAATCTATACATGGCAACAAAAGTAATAATCAACGTCAAAGAGCTTTAAATTCTTTTAAGAATAATCATACTCAAGTATTAGTAGCTACTGATGTAGCAGCTCGTGGTTTAGACATTGATAACATTAGTCATGTTATTAATTATGATGTACCTGCAACTTATACTGATTACGTTCATCGTATTGGTCGTACCGGAAGAGGGGATAAGAAAGGAATGGCTTTGACCTTTATTGGAGGAAAATAGGATTTTATATGGTATCACAAACCACTAGTAGATTAGTGGTTTTTATTTTGTCAAAGAACAATACACGTCATTCTTTATCTTATTTTACTTAAGCTTTTTCAAAGCTTTAATGACCCATATTAATCTTTAAATGTAAGGGCTTGACATTCTTGTAAGGGTATGATATCCTTATGTAATAGAAACATTATTGATTAAGCAAAATAAGGTATGGTTACAAAAAACAAAAGAAGGGAAAGATTCAAACGATTAGGCGTTTATAGAACTAATGAAGTCTTAAAAAGACTTAAAGTTCTCGGAAATTGTGCCAATAGAAGCGCTTATGAATATACGGAAGAAGAGATAAACAAAATTTTTTCTGAGATTGAAAGAAACGTAAGAAAAGTACGAGGAAGTTTTCATTTTCCAAAATATAAAGAATTTAAATTATGAAAAATGAAGAAATAAAAAATTTAGCCATTTCTCTTGCAAAAGTTAATACAGAAGAAGAGGTGGTAATTATCCTTAAAAAAGCAAAGTTTTGGTCTGACGAAAGTGCCTGGAGAGAGTATGACGACAATCCAATGAATTATTCAACCATCGGCAATCAACAAAAAAAAGCTGACTCTGCTTTGGTAGAAAAAATAATCAACTCTGTTGATGCTGTAATGATGCGCGAATGCTTAAGAGAAGATATTAAGCCAGACGAAAACAATGCTCCAAAAAGTATTGCTGAAGCCCAAAAACAATTTTTTGGAATTTATAATGGAAAATTATCTAGCATCGATGCCACTCAAAGAACAAAGCTTTCAAAAAATATTTTACTAGTTGCTACTGGTGCAAGAGGACAGGGAACAAACCCCTCTTATGCAATTATAGACTTTGGAGAAGGGCAAACTCCTAATAAAATTCCAAAAACATTTTTAACTCTTACAAAAAACAATAAAATTAAGATACCTTTTGTTCAGGGAAAATTTGGTATGGGAGGAAGTGGCGCTTTAAGATTTTGTAGTCAAGAACATAAATTACAACTTTTAATATCCAAAAGAGATCCGAACATACAGGGCGACGATGATGATGACACAAAAAATAAATGGGGAATTACAATTATAAGAAGAGAGGACCCAAAAGAGGGGATGAAAAGCTCTGTCTATACCTATCTTGCTCCAAATAAAAACATATTGTCTTTTAGTGCTGACAGCCTACCTCTTTTACCAAAAGAATATCCTGACGCATACGGCAATCCATTTGATTTCGGAACATTTATCAAACTTTATGAATATGAATTAACTGGATTAAAAACAAACATCACATTAGATGCATATAATCGCTTGTCTCTTTTGATGCCAGACATTGCGTTGCCAGTCAGAATGGTGGAAAGAAGAGAAGGATACAAGGCGCATTCGTATGAAAGTACTCTCGCTGGATTGAGCGTTAGGCTAGACGAAGATAAAAGAGAGAATCTTGAAGACAATTTTCCAAGCTCAGGAGAAATAGTGATAAAGGGGCAAAGAATGGACTTTCGATTATACGCCTTTAAAAGGGGTAAGAAGGAAAAATACGCTAAATCTGAAGGAATCATTTTTATTGTTAACGGTCAAAGCCAAGGCTTTTTATCAAAAGCTTTTTTTGAACGCAAGAACGTCGGAATGTCTTATCTTTCAGACAGCATCTTAATCGTCGTCGACTGTTCAAAAATGGATAGAAAAACCCAGGAAGACTTATTTATGAATAGTCGTGACCGTTTGGGTGGCGGGCCCTTACAAAACGGAATAGAAAGACAACTAGAAGATGTAATTAAGGCTCACCAAGGATTAAAAGACTTGAGGCAAAAAAGAATAAGCGAAGATGTTAAGGGAAAATTGCAAGACTCTAAACCATTAGTAGATGCTTTAGAAAATATTATTAAAAAATCTCCATCTTTTTCTAGTCTTTTCATTGAGGGTTTTAGAATTAAAAACCCCTTCAAACTTACCGGTTCAGGAAAACAGGAACAATTCAAAGGCAAAGAATTTCCTACCTATTTTAAGTTAAGTAAAGAATATTCCAAAGAAAAACCTAAAATTTGCCACATTAATAGAAAATTTCGTATTCAATATGAAACTAACGCTCGTAATGACTATTTTGATCGCGACAAAGAGCCAGGAGGATTAATTCTTAAAATGAATAACGTCACCATTAAAGACTATTCCCTAAATTTATGGAATGGTTTAGCTACACTAACAATAAGCCTACCCCATAATACAAAAATAAATGATATCTTTTGTTTTCAAACAGAAATATCAGACATAACAAAAGTAAACCCATTTTTAAGCACATTTTGCATCACGGTATACAAGCCTCAAAAAAAAGGAGAGAATGGCGGTGGAATAAGAAAACCTCCTCAAGGCGATAATAATGGAAAAGACAGAAAGCGACCCTTGGGAATTAGTTTGCCAAATATTCAGCTTGTTAGAAAAAACGATTGGGATAAACATGGCTTCCAAGAAGATACTGCGCTTGAAGTTAAACACCTTGGCGAAGACAGTGGCTATCTATTTCGCATTAATATGGACAATTTGTATTTACAAACAGAAATAAAAGGAAATTCTAAAATAAATCCACAGCTCTTGGAGGGAAGATTCAAGTACGGAATGGTATTAATTGGAATATCCCTTCTTGGATTTGATGAAAAAAATAAAAAGAAAAACAAATCACTTCCTCAAGATCAAGATACTGAAGAAGTTTCAATTTATGATAAAATATCTTTGTTTTCTAAAGCAATTTCTCCGGCTTTACTTCCAATGATTTCTTTCTTGTCAGAATTAAAACTCGATGAAAAAAAATGATAATTAATAAAATAAATTTGATGAATATTAGTTGGATTTCGGGCAGATGTGGTTACGGTAAAACTACACTTGCCAATTCTATAGTTAAAAGATCTAAAGAAAAGAATAAAAAAATCTGCAAATTAAGTGGAAAAGATTTTATAAATTTTCTGATTCAAAGCTTGCAGTCTAGAGAGACCGTTGAAAACTTTGTATCTAATTTTCAAAATTATGATTTACTAATACTAGACGATATAGATTATTACTTATTAGGTAAGAAATCTACTCAGAAAGAAGTTAAATGGGCGATACAAAGAATAACTAATAATAATAAAACTAAAGTAATCCTAATAACTCAGAAAAGAGCAAGAAAATTAAGAAAATTAAAATTTGATAGTGATAAATGTTCTTATAAACGATTAAAATCTCCCACATTAAAGATTAAGAAAGAGATAGTGGGGGAGTGGTCAAAAAAAGAAAGACTAATAATTGTAAAAGATAAAATTGACGAAATTATAAATAAATCTGACAACTTATTTCAACTCAAAGGATTATTTAATCAAGTTTCTTTTTCTATAAGATATAATAAGCAATAAAACAATTGTCCTATGGCTGATATATTAGAAATAATTAAAAAATCGGATAAAAGGCTATTTGTCGGTTTGGCCGGACCTGGTACAGGTAAAACTCATACATTCAAGACTATTATTGAATCAGAAGAATTTAAGGGTAAAAAAATACTTATATTATCCTTTACAAGAAAGCTAGTAAACGATTTAGACGAACACTTTAGAGGCTATAGTAATATTGAGGTTGCAACCTTACATGCTTTTGCCAGACGGCAATTTGTTAAGCAATTTAAGGTAGATTTAGATCTAGATAAAGATTTGGATAGTATTGTTAGTGAAGATTATTTGCTTATCAAGGGAGATGATATTAAATATGATATAAAATTTTATGAAAACGATATATCTGATAAAGAGTTAAGTTTTTATAAGGATAGAAAAGATTTTTATAGTAACAAAAATAGATTATATTCATTTAATTCAATTATTCATGTTGTCAACCTTCTTTTTGCAGAAAAAGAATCTATAATACCAAAATATGATTTAATACTAGTAGATGAATTTCAAGACTTTAATAAACTTGAGTGGAGATTAATAGAATTGCTTAATAAAATGACTAGGGTTGTTTTAGTGGGAGATGATGATCAGTCTTTATATCATGATTTTAGATCTGCAAAACCAGACTTAATAAGAGATTTATTCGATCACAAGGATTCTCAGAAGTTTACTTTAGACGATTGTTATAGATGTACCAATATTATAGTTGTTGCCATAAATAGTTTAATTGCAAATGCAAGAGCTAAGGATTATTTAAAAGACAATAAGGTTAAGAAACTTGAATATCCTACAAAACGAAAAGACAACAAAAATGAAGTAAGCAAAAAATATAATCAAATTGATTTCTTACCATCAATCCCTGGCGATATATTGATTTATTACTTAGAGCAAAGAATTACGAAAGATATTGAAGATAATAAAGATGAAAAGGTTTTAGTTATAGTTCCTTCTTATTTAAAACGGCAAATTTACGATGGCTTAACAAAAAAGGGTTTGAATATCGTTGAATATGAATTATTCTCAGATGAAAAGAAGAAGAATATGAAACACCGTGATATTATTAATATTTTTAATACATTAGCTAAAAGGAAAACAGACAACTTGGTACTTAGAAAAATTTTATCCTTTTATTTAACTGATCAAGAAGTAAAGTCTATAATTATTAAAAGTTATAAGGGTGGAAAGAAAATTTGGAATTGTCTGGAAGCTAATACAAAAGGAAAAATAGAAAACGATATTGAAATTTTCAAGAAGGTAAAAAGCGGAAAAGATTTGTTAATTAATAATGAATTAACTAGACTTAGTGAACTTTTCAATTTGAAAAGATTGCTTTCAAAAATGATAAAAGGCTTTAGTTCGATTAGGAAAAGCGCAACTGAGATTGAAATGACAACAATAATGAGTTCTAAAGGTCTTTCTGCAGATTTTGTTTACTATGTTGGAATAGATGATAGAGAAATGTTAGATTTGAAGACAAAAAAAATTACTGATCAAAAAATATGCGAATTTTTAGTTGGGATTAGCAGGACAGAGAAAAAGCTAACCTTGATTTCCTTGCACGACGAGAATCCAAAAATTTTAGATTTTATCGATAAAGATTGTATTAACAAAATTAAGATAGAAAAAAATTAAAAAATCAGAATCATGGCTTTGCTTACAATAATAACATACATAATAACTTTTTTAATTGGTTTAAGAGCGTATAATTTGATAGATTGGAAAAAATGGGAAAGAATTTTAAAGGGAACTTCCACAATAAACCGGTATTGGAGACTTGTTATTATCTTTTTGCTAACGTCTTGTATTATAGGCTATGGAGTATTTGTCAAATCAAACAAGCAAACATTATACCCTAACCTAAACCTCTTTATTCAAATAGACACTCTAGCTTTTGCAATATGTATTGGTTATTTTGCTTTTCTGCAAGTAATGGAGGGGAGATTCAATGATTTCGACTCAAAAGCTATGGTTTTTTTGAGAAATCAACAACAATATAAACGTGCTATAAAAAATTGGAAAAAAGCTCATATTATTAGAGAGGAAGATTTTAATGTTCTGTCAAACTTATTAGAAGTATACCTATTTGATCGACAGCTTGACGAATTTGATTCTATGATGCCAAAATTGATAAAAAACTCTATAGAAAAAAGCGATCGAGTAATTTGTGATTATCTTCAAATCTCTAGATATTTATTAGTAGAAAACATGGGAGGTGCAAGAGTAAAACTAAAAGAATTAATCAAGTTTACACAATTATTACCTCAAACACTTAATCTTGATTGGGACTTCAATGACATGCGAAAATCAGACATCTACGAAAAAATGAATGATAGTGGAGAAGCTAAAAAAACTTTAAAGAATTTAATGGCTTATTTATCGAAAGACTTATCAAGAATACAACACGAACAATTTGAAAGCGGTGATTATAATTTTTAATCCGCACAAGATATATTATGCAATATTTAATGGTCGATTGCATTATTAGGATAGGGTACAGCATTAAAAAATAAATATAATGGAAAATAAAAACAATAAAAAAAATTCTACTGAAAAACACCTGGAACGAGCATGTAAAAACTGTGGGGATACATGGTTCGATCATTATGGACCCATACTAAACCCATACAAGAATAAAGAAAATGAAAGAAAAATGCGCCCTGGAGTTTGCGCACAACCGGATTGCAATTGTGAAAATTATGAACCAATAGAAGAAGTTCGCTTTAAAAAAATCAATTAATATCTCATATTTAATATATTTTAAAAATCATAATTATATTTTGCGACATTTAATGGGTGATAAAAACCACTAGGGTAGAGGACTAGCGGTTTTTTTGATTCATAATACGTTTTTTGGTTTCTTTACTTGAATCTTTCAAAAAATGTAGATATTCTAAAGTAATATTCTATTTATAGAAGAAAATAAAAACTACGAAATTTAAGACAAATAATGTAGCTTTATGATTAATAATCAAAACTGGCCAAAAGGTTCTGTGTGGAGAAAGTGGGATCTACACGCGCACAGCTCTGAATCTGACGGATTTAAGGGTAGTTTCGATGATTTTAAACAACAAATTATCAATGCTGATTGTAGTGTTATTGGAATAAATGATTATTTTTCCGTAGAGGGGTATAGAAAAATTAAACAAGAAATTAATGAGAATGGGCTTAATATTTCTGATAAGAAAATATTACCCGTTGTAGAGTTTAGAATGAAAGATGTTTTGAAAAACAAACACGATCGTAGGTCAGAACGTCATTTTAATTTTCATGTTATTTTCAGCGACAAGATAGCGGTCGAAGATATTGAAACCTTTATAAAAAGTTTAAAAGTAGATGGTAGTCAAATTTCAAGCAATTATACTAATAAAAAATATCTAAAAGAGATCGCTAAAATAAGATTTGAGGAAGATGTTATCAAAAAATTATCGGATGATAAAAAATTCAAGGATAATTTTTTAATTTGGTTACCATATGATGAATATGGTGGAATTGATCAAATAGATCCGAAAACTGATGATTGGATTAAAAGAGGATTTATTAAAAAATCGGACGTGCTCGGATCATCAACAAAAAAACAAATCTCTTTTTTTCTTTGGAATTCTCCAAAAAAAGAAAATGGTTCTGACAAATATACGCAGGAGCAATTTAAGAAATGGTTTAAAAAAAAGAAATCCTGCATAAAAGGTAGTGACTCCCACAATAAAAATTTTCCTTTGGGATGTTTGATGGACTCCAAATCAAAGCCTATAGATAAATATTGTTGGATTAAAGCCGACCCTACTTATGAGGGCTTGAAACAAATTACTTACGAACCAGAGAGTCGTGTATTTATAGGCAAAGAACCAGAAATAAAATCAAGAGTTAGAAATAATCAAACAAAGTATATTAAATCTCTCGATATTGATCATGTCGATGGTTATGATGGGAAAAGAGGTCTTTGGTTTAATAAAGTTCATATTGATTTCAATAAAGAACTAGTCGCTATAATCGGCAACAAAGGAAGCGGTAAAAGTGCCATCACAGATATCTTGGGGCTGCTTGCAAATTCAAAAACTTTTGAGCATTTTTCTTTCTTGCATACTAAAAAATTCAAAAAGGGGAAACTCGCATCTAATTTCACGAGCAAATTGACATGGGAAGATGATAGCGATATCAAAAAAAACCTAAACGACGAGATAGATAAAAATAAAATTGAAACCATTAAATATCTCCCGCAAAATTATTTTGAGGTTTTATGCGGAGATATAGATAATAAGAATTTTAAAAAAGAATTAGAGGAGGTGGTTTTCACTCATCTGGAAGATAAAGATCGATTCAGCAAAGATGATTTTCAATCTCTTATTGCTTATAAAACTACTAACGCCAAAGATGGTGTTCTAGAATTGAAAAATAAATTAAACAATATCAATGAATCTGTAATTAGACTAGAAGTAAAAAAGAATACAAAATATAAAGATAAGCTCGAAAGCAAATTAGAACAGAAACAAAAAGAACTAAAAGCTCACAAAAAAAACAAGCCAAAAGAAGTTAAAATCTCAAAAAGTATTCAATCTAGAAATAAGGAGGACTTCAAAAAAATCAAAACCTTGAACGATAAGGTCGAAGCTATCAAAGAAGATATCAAAAATAATCAAGACGAGCAAAAAACCATAACAAGAGAAATTGAAGAGTTAAGGCAATTTAATGATTTATTAAGCAGTAAAAAGATTGACCTAGATGAGTTTAAAGAAAGCAATAAACAAAAACTGATTAGCCACGGCTTAGATATTAATAAAATTATTACGTTCAAAATCGATAAAAGTGACTTGAATGCCAAGCGAACCGAGAAAAAAACTGAACTACTAGGGCTTCGCAATAAATGCTTAAGCGAAGACGTAATCGATCAAAGAAAGCTAGAAAAAAAAGAAAAAAATGACCTTAAAAGGGGAAGTTTGGTGTGTCTCCGTAATAAAAAGATATCACAAATTGAAAAATTACAGAAAAAATTGGATACACAAGCTAAAAAATATCAAGAATATTTAGAATCTTTTAATGTTTGGAAGGAAAAGGAAAAGGAAATTGAGGGTAACGATAAAACATCGGACACTCTAAAATATTATAAAAAAGAATTGTCTTTTATTGAAACTGGGTTGCATGAAGATCTAAAAACACTAAGAGATGATAGACTTAAAATAACCATAAATATCTTTAACAAAAAGAGAGAGGTAGTCGGGATATACAAAAAAATCAAGGAAGCGATTGACAATATCATAAGTTCTAAGCAAGCATTGCTCAAAGATTATCAAATTATTGTAGAGGCAGGCTTTAATATTAAAGCCGAATTTTCAGACAATTTTTTCTCTTATATAAATCAATCGGCAGTTGGTTCTTTTAGAAGTGTTGATGGGGGAAATAAAAAATTAAAAGAAATTCTTGATGGAAAAGATTTAGACAACAAGAATAATATTGAGCAAATATTATCAGATATTATAAAATATTTAGAAGTTGATAAAAGAGAAAAGTTTGGTGAAAGTACGAGATATATAGATAACCAAATCAAAAATCCAATAGGTTTCTATAATTATTTATTTTCCCTTGATTTTTTAGAAGAAAATTATAAATTACGACTTGGCAAAAAAGACCTAGATGAATTATCGCCTGGCGAAAGGGGAGCATTGCTCTTAGTTTTTTATTTGATGCTTGATAAAAACGATATTCCTCTAGTAATTGATCAGCCAGAAGATAACCTCGATAATCAGAGTGTGACTGAAATCTTAGTTCCATTTATAAAGGAAGCGAAAACCAAAAGGCAAATAATTATGGTTACGCATAGCCCTAATTTAGCGGTTGTGGCTGATGCGGAGCAAATCATATATGTAAGCATTGATAAAGAAAGCGGAAAAAATGAGTTCAGCTTTCAGTCTGGCGCGATTGAAAATCCAGAAATAAATAAACGCATAGTCGATGTATTGGAAGGAACAATGCCAGCTTTTGATCAAAGACGATTAAAATATTTTAATAAAACCCTAGATGACTAAGAATATATTTTATTTATGAAAAAACCCCAAAAACAAGGGTACATGTTTGAAGTTTTAGTCGGTAAACTTTTATTTTCTGCTGGTTATGATTGGCTTCCATTCTCTAAAAAAATTCAAGGAAGAGGTGCAAAACATCAAATTGACGCTATAGGAATTAACACTAATGCTTCACCATTTGTAAATAATATTAGATTGTTGGCTGAGGCAAAATATCAAACAAAAATCATCGGCTTACCAGTTGTAAGAAATATAGTAGGAATTTTAAAAGACATAAACGAATCATATATCCCAAGTGAAAAAAGCGTTGCCGAAAAAATTTTAGGTTCTCGCCACACAAATTGTGCTGTAATTTTTTCTAATAAAAATTTTACAGATGATGCTATAGATTATAGTTATGCGCATAATATTTATCTAATATCATATCAGGGAAATCCTCTTATGAATAAGGCAATCAAAGAGTTTAAAAGTTTATGTGAATTATTAGATTTTCGAAAATTACCAAATAAAATAAAAGAATTAAAAGAATTGTTTAAACTGATGTTTAAAAAAACATCAATAGAGATAATTATGCCGAAATTGGTAAAAATAAATGATTTTGTAAAATTCAAAAAAACAATTAAGCGATTAAACAATTTAGTCATGCACACTGGATCTATTTTCGGTTTTGTTGAGGGAAGTTATCCTATTCATATTATTTCTAGAAATAAAGACATAAAAGCTCTTTTACTTAGTTCCGCTAAACAAAACGGCACCCTGCCGGTAGGGTATAGGTTTAAAATTATTAAAGGGAACATACTTTTTAGCTTTAAGATAAAAGATAGTGAAGCTAAATTTATAATGCCGGAGTATTTATTTAAAAATTTTTTAAAAGAAGGAAAAATGATAGACGCAAAACAATTGCTTCTGAATAATATTTTAATTCCAGATTTAAAGAAGGATGGAACAGGAAAAATAGTTAGATTAAAATTTAATCGAAATTTAATTAATTAAAAAAATATTGTGCGACACTTAATAAGTGGCTAGAAAGAGACTGTAGGGGATTGATAATATTAAAAAATTAAACTATCGTTTTCCAAGGTTTAACCTTTAAAACAACTTAATCTATGCATATTAAAGAAATTGTAGAAAAAACGAGAGAAACTTTGAAAGAAATTTCTGACAATCAGAGATCTGTTTGGAGTACAACAGAATGGAATATTTGCCACCATATTGCATGCAAGCTTAAAGAAAGATTTAAACACTACAACGTAGACGTAGAACTCCAAAAAATTGATGGTCGACGACCAGATATTGTAATCCATAAACAAGGAGATAATGAAAATAATCTTGTAGTTTTCCAAGTTAAAAAATTTCCGTCAACTCAAAAAATTAAAGATGATATTAATAAAATAAAAGAAACTTTCTTTGGAAAGCGATACTTATATAAATTCGGCATTTTTATTTCGATTGGTAAATTACCAAAACAATTACCTAAGTTTGATTTAAAAAGAATATGCATCATAGAAATTTATGGATGGAAGATTACTTCCACAGAGAATCATTTAAAAATAAGAACTATAGTAGAAGAATAGCTTGACAGGGGGTTTTAACCTCCTTATCATTAATATAGGTAACGTCGCAGAATGTAGGTAAAGCGACGTTTAGAATACATTTTTAATTCCTTATAATAAAAAATGCAAAAAAGCAATAAATCAATGATAGATCATATTCTTGATTTTTTAGACTATTGTGAGGTTGAAAAAGGATTATCTTATAATACTCAAAAAAATTATAATAGATATTTAAATAAATTTTGTTTTTGGTTAAGAAAATCAAAAAAAGAAAAATTACTTCCTCACCAACTGACAGGAAACGATATTTGGAACTATAGACTCTTTTTGTCACGCTTTAAGAATAATAAAGGTAAAAAACTACTTAGGATTACTCAAAACTATTATCTTGTAGCACTTAGAGCCTTTCTAAGCTATTTTACAGCAAAAGACATAGAATGTATCCCTTCCGATAAGGTAACACTTCCTAAAGACACTAGAAAAGATAAATTAGTTAAATTTCTCAACGTTGATCAAATAAGTAAACTTTTAGCTGTTCCCAACACCAAGACAAGAATCGGACTAAGAGACAGGGTTATTCTAGAGAGTTTATTTTCAACGGCATTAAGAATTGCAGAATTAGTAGCTCTAAATAAAAAACAATTTCAAAATATAGAAAATAAAAAAGATTTAGAAATAGGAATTGTTGGAAAAGGAAAAGTTCCAAGAACTATTTATTTTTCAGAAAGATCATTAGAATGGTTAAAAAAATATCTAAAAACAAGAAAAGATAAAAAAGAGGCTTTATTTGTTAATTATAGACTAAATAATGAAAATCATAGACTTTCTGCGAGATCTATACAAAGAATGGTTAAAAGATACGTCATTAAGGCTGGACTTCCTATATTTACAACGCCTCATACATTAAGACACTCGGCAGCCACACATCTTCTTACTCAAGGAGTTGACTTAAGAACTATTCAAGAATTTTTAGGACACCAAAATATTGCTACGACTCAAATATATACTCATGTAACAAATAAAAGATTAAGAGATATTCATAGAAAATATCATAGCGGAAAAGATTTAAAATAAAAAAATAAGGCACTTAAAATATTGTGCCTAGACAGTTTTAGGACATGTTTTGGTCTTTTTTTCTTTTTTCAATTGGAACATTAAACGTTCCCATTCTGATGGTCTATGATTGTATAACTGATTCAAATAAATTTCTAAAGGGCTCATGTTAAAACTATAACTCCCTTCTTGTTATTTGTCAAACAAAAATAGTAAACGTCGCACAATATAAAAAGCGAGTAAACACTCGCTTTTTCAATAAAACAAAAAAACTTTATTTATTCTTTTCGTCGTAATTCCTCCAGGCTTGTGAAACAGAAGGTTCTACAGAGTCTAATTCTTGAAGAATTTTACTCTTAATTTCTGCAACTTCTATTTCTTCTCTCTCCCCTGTCATTTGCAATACCGTGCTTGAAACTTGGTCTGCTACTTCTTTCCTTCTCTCTTCTGAAAGATCTGCTTCTTGGGCAGCAGCCATAATTGATCTTTTAATTTTTTCAGGATTAAAAGGTTCTTTTGTTCCATCTTTTTTAATAACAAAATTAGCCATAATAATTAATTAATATTAATAATAACGACCTTGTAAGTATCTTAGCATAAAAAACACTTTATTTTAAATCTGCAACCCAACCATAAACTTAAAAAATTTGTTTCTCTTTACAAACCTTTAATATTACTGTATTAAAATAGAAAGATAGATCTTTAACAAAAACATAAAAAAGGAAGTGAAATAAAAAGTGTTTATATTTTTTTGGAATTTAATAGGAGTATTGGGAATGGCCTTAATTGGCTTTATTGCTGCTATAATTTACAATAATAAAATTAGTAATAAATTAAGTAGTAAAAAATTAAAAATTTATTCACTAGTAATAATACTAGGAATTATATTTTCGATTATAGCTACTTGGCAATTGGAAATTCTTGATAGGCTATTAATTGGTACTCTTTGCCTCTCTCCCCTACTTTTAATTGGATTGATAGAATTATTCCGTTTATTCAAGAAACTAAAAGAATCAGAGAAAGACAAAGATTATTTCATCTTTACTTAATTGAAAACTTTTAATTAAAAAGCTCATCTCTGAGCTTGTTTTTTTATAAGAATATAAATGATTTGTAAAAAATACTAATTATATTTTCTTCAACATTATCACTTCATCGGCAACTATTCCATTTGAAGCAACCTGTTGAGGAATTTCAACAATTTTTTTAAAACCCATTTTTTTAGACAAAGAAATGGCAACTTTGTTATTTGAAAAAACACTTAATCTCACTATATTCGTCTTGTCTAATTCGCTTTTAGCTAATTTTAAAATCTCAGCCATTAAGTACCTTCCAAGTCCTAAATCCCTATAACCTTTTAAGATGTGAACTTCTAGAAGACCTACATGTTCGGCCAATCCAACTTTAGGAGTAATAGAAGCTCTACCAATAATACTATTATTATTATTTTCAGCAATCAAAACAATCGCCCTTCTTCCATTAACTTCTTTTAATCTTTCACTTATTTGGAAATCTTGAGTTTCCAAAACCTGCTCAATATCTTTTGAGATAAAAGCTGTTTCGTCTTTTACTAATTCGTTAGCGAATCTATTGAATTTATTAGCTTTTTCAATATCTTCTTCGGTTAAATATCTAATCCTTATTTCTTTGTCTTTAAACTTTTGAATACTGTTCATAATTTACATCATTTGTGAGAACTTCTGAGTAACATCTAAGCGAGCCTTTTTAAAGGCATCATTTAAACATTCCTTCAAAATATTCTCTTGTTTGTCTTTATCTAAATCAGAATTTAAAAAGATGCTTTTGACCATAAAAGATCCGTCTATAATAACCTTAACACCTTCTTTTTCCGATACGAATTCTTCGTTTTCGATAGATTTCTGGAGGCTCCTTATTTTAGCTAATTGTTTTATTTTGTCAAACATAATTATCGTTTTTATTATATTAATTTTAAAAAACAAAAACCTTTAAGTTTTTGCTAGTTACTTTTAAATTATAGTCTTTTAGAAATATTTTTTTCAACTACACTTTTGGATTGACCGTACTTTAATCGGGACATTTCTTTAAGATTTTTAACTCTTTCAAAATTCCCTTTTTTAGGATTTATGGTTTGTACTTTAAAAGCCTTGGATACTTCATTGTCAATCATCATTTTTAAAATCAAATTAAAATTATCAAGATTAACTAAATCAAATTTAGAGAAGTTGGGCTTAAATTGCTTTTCTAAAAATTCTGAATCGTCTGCTCCAACCCTAAAAGAACCTATTGTTCCAACATTACCTAAGACAGCATTTTTAATTTCTTCTTTTAATTGAGAAATATACTGATGGGCTAAAATTAGATTCAGGTGATATTTTCTAGCCTCAGAAAGAATAGTAGAGATACTATCAGTCGTAAAGTTTTGAAACTCATCTATGTATAAATAAAAATCTGTTCTTTCTTCCTCGGGAATACTAGCTCTTTTCATAGCAGCCATCTGAATTTTAGAAACTAAAATCAACCCCAATAAAGAAGAATTCATTTCTCCAACTAATCCCTTAGAAAGATTTACCAAAAGAATTTTTTTATTATTTATAATATCTGTTAAACTAAAACCGCTGTGAGATTGACCAATGATATTTCTCATCATACTGTTTTCAACAAATCGTCCTATTTTTGAAATAACATAACCCATCATTTCTGACTTATTGCCACCAGCTGATTGTTCCTTCCATTCCTTAAGCCAAAACATTTTTACCATAGGATCTTCAACTTTTCTTAAAGTGTTTTCCATAAAAACATTATCTGTAAACATCCTTGAGACTTCAACTAAAGTTCCTGGGGTTTCTTTATCAGCCATAACTGCCAACATAGCATTTCTCATATAATGCTCAAATATAGGACCCATCATTTCAGGAGGAAAAAGTTTATAGAAAATAGATATCATTTCTTGTACAGCAAAATCTTTTTGTCCTAAAGTTTCACACTCAAGCATATTTAAGCCAATAGGCCTTTCGATATCTGAAGGATTAAACAAGACTACATCTTGTTCTCTTTCTTTGGGTATATTAGCTAAGACATTTTCAACTAAATCTCCATGGGGGTCTATAACTCCTACACCCTCCCCGTTCTCAATATCCCAACGAATCATTTCTTGCAAAAGACCACTTTTTCCTGTTCCTGTTTGCCCAATAAAATAAAAATGTCTTCTTCTATCCTTTTTATTTGCAATCCTAACTTCTTTTTCTTCTCCACGAAAATTAACTTTTCCAAGTAAATTTAATCCTTTTTCTGGAAGATTGATTGGTGGTTCAGCGTCCCCACTTTTAGCAGACTTAATATAAGGAGTTTCAAGATGATAAGTAGGAAAATGGTAAAGACTGGTTAATTCTTCTACGTTTAGATCTATTTTTTGATAAGAATCAAAGTTCCTAAAACTAAAATCATATACAAGTTTTTTTAGGCTTTTATCTTTTAGCTCAATTGTCTTAAAGCTATTAAAAACAATAAGAGAGAATTGACTAAAAGAACTCTTAATATGGCTTAAAATTTCTTTTGCCCTAGCTTCGGTAGAAGCAGAAGTTAATATTCTAATATTAGTTTCAAAAATTGGCTTTTGAATCTTAGCCTGGATAGCATTTACCGTTTTTTCATCAGCTTTATTTTGATCTCCAGCATTTTCTTTTTTCTTTGAAGGTCCTTGAACGACTTCAAAAAGCTTCTCTAAAACCTCAACAAAGAAACCTTTGGAAGATTCAAAAATTGCTGTTTTTATTGATTGGCCTTCTTTAACTTTACTTAAAACCTTATTTCCAATTTTTTTCCAAGCAGTGCTAGAAGGCCTAATAACAATTTGTATGGCCGCCCCTTCGTTTGCGGTAATTTTACTTAAAGAATTAGTGATACTTGATAACGGATCTTTATCTAAGTTTTTATAGGTATTAATCGGAAAAAGAGAGTGTTCAGTTAGCTTTAAATAACAACCAGCTGTAGCACCATTTGGCTCAAAAATAGTATAATCCTGAGGAACCTTTTCAACTAAAGCTCTATTGTAGACTCCTTGCACATATTTTTCAAAAGAGCTCTCTAAATATCCTGGAACTGCAACATAAAAACAAATATCCTTCCCTCCTATTTGAGAAGCTATTTCTAAAGTTATCCTAGAAGGACCATATATTATTCTTTCTAAAAAACTGGGTTTTTTTAAATTAAGAAAATTACTAAATACTTGTTCCATTTGACCAATTAAAGTTTTTTCTTCTTTACTATCAGTCTTTTCATTATTCAGTTTATGTTTAGGCATGGTAACTAAAAAAAGAGACATATTCAGGCTTTCTGAAATATATTCTTGTTCTTTTTTCTTTAAGAAAAAATACACAAACGCTCCTAGACCTCCGGCAATTAATAATATAAGAAATGTTAGAAATAAAATTTCCATACTTTTACTTTAGAAATTTTTCATAAAAACCTTTCCGAACTAAAATCTCATGAAGAGCATCTAAAATATAAGGG
>SDBT01000010.1_pt1 | contig 207314 bp, 161 predicted proteins | sample 2277101 | NCBI WGS metagenome assembly SDBT01 (sample SAMN10404973, study PRJNA504765) | marine sediment metagenome | isolation source: marine sediment core GS10_PC15, 103 cmbsf | place: Arctic Ocean: Southern Knipovich Ridge | collected 2010
TTGCTGTGAGACCGCCCGGCAAAGCCGCAAAACCTATAGCCGAGGCCATGCGGGACATCCTGGCACCACTGCCACCACCGTGGCGACAGACAGTCACCTTTGACAATGGCACCGAGTTCGCCTGCCACTACGAGCTGCATGCACTCAACATCCAGACCTTCTTCTGTGACACCTATTCGCCGTGGCAAAAGGGCGGCGTCGAAAACGCAATCGGACGAATGCGTCGAACCCTTCCCAGAAAAACTGACCTGGCGACCCTCTCCGAAGATCGTTTCATCGAACTCATCCGGGCATACAATAACACGCCACGAAAATGTCTGGACTTTCAAACCCCAGCCGAACTATTTTGGAAGGAACTGTTGCACTTCAAATGTGAATCCATCTGCCCGTTTTCACGGGCATGACGAACTCGACCTGCTCAGAGTACGTTGAAAGGCTTTTTCAATACCCTACTAAAAAACGGTCCGGCAAGAGATGGCCCCAGTCATAGATTTTTGCCCCGCCGGGTACGCCGCAAAGGGCCGACCTGGCGGCCGGCTGGCGCCGCTGGGAAATCCGTCGGTCAGCAGCAGCAAACTCTTCAAGGGCCGGTTTGAAATGAAACTATGTGACAGATTTCACAATCTCACCCATTGGCGGCAGACTCTGCCACGTGGTCAATTGTGAATAGTTTCACAATCTTGGCGTTTGGCAGGGCAAGTTGAGCCGGTCGAGTTTGTGAGAGATTTCACCTTCCTGTTGCATAGAACAGTGCCAAGGCTTTTCCTTTCCCGGCCGCTCTTTGTGATTTCTTTCACAATCCGATGGGCGGCAACCAGTCTCTTTGTATCTTACTGAGTTCACCTTTGGTCCGTGCTCCCTGTCCCGGCCGGGTCGGGTCGGTTGACATAGCTTGTGACATTATTCACAATATCAGCGTTTTGGCATGGTTTCTCGGAGCCGGTATCGGTGGCTGTTTGCGATGGTGAGTTTGTGATTATATTCACAATCTCTGCTATTCCCCTACCTTTATTTGCAATGGCTGCCGGCGTTATTAGGACAGTCAGGCGCTGACGGCCGGACTGTTCATATGGGCGTAGCGGCCGCATTTTCAGCCTGGTTTTTCGAATTTTCGACTTGTGAACGACCGCTCCCGGTTGGTTATCGTGAGATGGTTTTGGCGATGATTCTATCACGATTTTGTCACAGGCCAATTATTTTCAATTTATTTGAAAAAAACACTTGACAAGCTTTCAGCAATTAGTTATCTTGGGGCCGTCTAGGGAAATAGTTGTGTTAACAAGCGCTTCTGTTTTGGTTCTGTAGCACCTTATGTAACGTCAAGAGTTATTTGGCGTTAGGTTCAAAATTAGCTCTTAGTTTCGGTTTTTCAGAGATTGTAAGGCCAAAGGTGGTAAAGTATACCCCGGCGGTTTTATCTGTCTCGCAAATAATTTCAACTCAAAGTTATCTCGATTTCTGTATGAGCTTTTCGGCAGATAGTATCCGCTGGATTTTATACAGGATGAGATGATTTTGACGGGTCCGACCCCCGGCCCAGATGGCGAAGAGTCGGAAATCGAGGTAATTGTCTTTTAGTTATACTTGAGATAATTACCAGTTAATGTTACTGATTTTTAATGATTAAAGGAGCATTAAATGATGCAAAAAAGAACGCTATATTCTTTGCTGCTGACCTCCTTTATGCTGGTATGTGCGTTCTCGTTATCGACTGCTCAAGTAGTGACCGTAGGATCCGCAAACACTCCGCGGTGCGATGATGGTACGGTGCCAATTATGGTGACTAATCCCTCCAGCATCAGTGCCATTGAGATCATCCTGGAGATCGAGTCTGTCTGCGACTCCGCCTTTTTCACCAATCTGACCATCTCCTGGGATCCTGGTTTCACTGTTTTGACTCAGCGCATAGTTGACCTGAGCATGGTTGACTACGTACCTCCGGACACTATACGCATAGCCGCTTTGATGACTGATCCTAATGATGCTTGTCTGGCGGGACCAGGCCCGACCACAGTGGCCTATTTGAACTATACCACCAACAATGTTTGTGACTGCCAGATTGGGATTGGCCCGGCTACGGTTATCTGCGCGGTGCCCTGTTGCACCACGATCGCCGTGACGCAGTTTGTCGACTGTGCTACGACCACCTGCGTCCCAGCACAGGTCGTTCCCGGGACAATCAACATCATCAACCAGCTTCCGACCATCGACGACATAGCCACGGCAGGCTGTTGTGATCCTATTAACTGGCCTGACCTTTGGCAGTGCCAGCTTCAGGCTTATGACGCCGATCTGCCAAACGGCTGTGAGAAACTGACCTTCAGCACCTCCGGCTTCCCTCCTCCGCCTGTGACCGTGAATCAGGTTGCAGCGGACATGGCAAACTTCTCCTGGTTGCCTGGCGGTGCCAATGTTGGCTGGCATGAGATAAGTGTCACGGTTACGGATTCCTGCGGCGCGTTTGCCACGACCACCTGTTCTCTCTGTGTCTACAACCTTCCCCCGGAGATCACCTGTCCTAACGATACCGTTATCGGCTGGGGCGACGAACTCCATACTTTTGCTACCGCTACCGATCCTGACGGCGGCCCCTTACCGCTTATGTACTATCTGGTCAGCTTTAATGGTCCGGGAGCACCCTGGGTCGTTGCGGCCACCGGTGAAATCGTATGGCCAACAGAATACCTGTGCCCTGAGTACACCGGTACCTTCGAAATGCGCGTTGGAGTCACCGATGGCGCCCCTGTGGTACCTGGTTGCAGCGAACGAAGCGCCGATACCTGCAGTTTCACAATCACGGTCGTTCCATTCCTGATCACGATTGAGAAGACGCATAATACGCTTCAGGGTCACGTGGAAGAAGTTGATGTCTTTATGCTCGACGATGGCTACGTGAACTACCCGATGGGCGGTTTCGACTTCTTAATCCATTATGATGCGTCGGCGTTGACGTTCCTGATGGCCGAGGAAGGTGAAATGATTATTGCCTGCAAGTGGGAGTACTTCACTTACCGTTTCGGTTTCAACGGCAACTGCGGCCCCGGTGCCTGTCCGACAGGCGTACTGCGCGTGGTAGCCATAGCCGAGACCAACAACGGTCCCTATCATCCGATTTGCTTCACCAATGATGGTATCATCACTTCCTCCCCGCAGTTGTTTGTGTTGCACTTCCTGGTGACCGATGATCGCACCTTTGAGTGTAATTATATCCCGATTAGGTTCATCTGGTACGATTGCGGTGACAACACCATCTCCTCGAAGAGCGGAGATACGCTGTTCATCTCGCGTTACGTCTGGGAGCAGCCTTTTGACCCGGACCTCCCGCCGTACCGGATTGACATGCTGGGCGACAGCACTTACCCGACCTTCTACGGCGCTCAGTATGACTGCATTCCGGAAAATCCGGATACAGCCTGGATCATTGAACAGGGTGACACCGTAGGTTTCTTTGTGAAGGAGCCTCAGCCTCAGATCGACTTCCTGAACGGTGGTATTGATATTGTTTGCGCCGAGTCGCTTGACGCCCGCGGCGATATCAACCTCAACGAGATTCCCAACGAGATCGCTGACGCAGTCTTGTTCAGCAACTACTTCATCTATGGCCTTGCTGTCTTCCACATCAATCTGGAAGGTCAGATTGCCGCCTCCGACGTCAATGCTGACGGTATGGTGCTGTCGGTAGGCGACCTGGTTTACCAGATCCGCATCATCGTTGGCGACGCTCAGCCGTATCCGAAGGTAACCACGCCGGTGAACGCCACCTACATTCATGGCTATGACGGTGTGCTCCGGGTGACCGACAAGGTTACCATGGGCGCAGCCTTTGTAGTGATGGAAGGAGAGGTGACGCCTACCCTGCTGGCGCCTGATATGGAGATGAAGTACCGCTTCGACGGTGAGAACACGCGGATTCTGGTGTGGTCCATAGAGGGCAACAGCTTCACTGGTGAGTTCCTCAACGTAACGGGCGACATCGTCTCGATTGAGATGGCCACCCGCGAGGGCAACCCGGTGGTAGCCGAGCTTATTCCATCCAACTTTGCTCTGCGCCAGAACTATCCTAACCCGTTCAACCCGACCACTACGATCGGCTTCGCACTGCCGACGGCTTGCAACTACACTTTGACCGTCTACAACGTCAGCGGTCAGGAGGTAGAGCACTTCGCCGGTTCGCACGAGGCTGGTATTGTGGAGATCGAGTGGGATGCGGGGAATCTTGCCAGCGGTATCTACTTCTACAAACTTACTGCCGGCAACTTCACCGCTACCAAGAAGATGGTCCTGCTGAAGTAATCCTGCTTCAGCTCGCCATACATTATTCACGCCCTGCGGCTCTCAAGCCGCGGGGCGTATCTGTATGATATGGATTGCTGATTAGAAATCCATATGATGGAGTCGAAACCATGGGGTTTCGACCTACTTATCTGGCAGGGGGTGGCAGCCTCCGGACGTTCGCCAACCACAAGATATGAGCGTCTCTGTGAGATCGGAGACTTTTTTTATTTGCCTTTCGCCCTGGAAATCGTATCATTTCATAGCCTGAGCAGGAAAAAGTTTCCTACCCGGGAAAAATGGTTCTCGTATGGAAAAAGCGAAGAAGGTTGAAACCTTTCACATTTTGACTTACGGCTGCCAGATGAACTTGGCCGATTCCTCGACTCTGGCCACCGGTCTGATTACCAGAGGGTACCGGCGCGTGGCCGACGAGTCGGAGGCCGACCTGATCATCTTGAACACCTGCTCCGTTCGGGAAAAGGCAGAGCAGAGGGTCTTAGGACGGCTGGGGGAACTATCGGCCTACAAGCGAAAAAGGCCACACTTGCGGCTGGCGGTGGTGGGGTGTATGGCTCAACGGTGGGGGGATGAACTGATCGAAAAGGTACCTCACGTCGACTACGTGCTGGGCACCGACCGCCTGTTTGAGCTGCCTGACGTTCTGGAAGGGATTGAAGGGACCTCCTCGGTGATGACGGCCTTCGGTCATGAGAACATGGACATGATTGCACCCTCCAGGGAGACACCCTACTCCGCCTTTGTCACTATCTCCCGTGGCTGCAACAACTACTGCACGTATTGTATTGTCCCCTACGTCAGGGGGGAGGAGCGGGCACATTCGGCTGATCAGATTGTTGACTCGGTCAAAAGGATGGTCGATGAAGGCGTGGTTGAGATCACTCTGCTGGGGCAGAACGTAAACAGCTACCGGCACCATGACACTGATTTCCCCCGGCTTGTCAGGAGGGTTGCCCGCGAAACCGGCATTCGGCGGATCCGGTTCATGACTTCGCACCCCAAAGACCTCTCCCAAAGCCTGGTGGATGTCATGGCTGATGAGCCCAAGATGATGCCACATATCCACCTCCCCTTGCAGTCAGGGTGTGACAGAATCCTTGAGAAGATGGGACGTGCCTATACCCTTGGAAGCTACTTAAAAATCATCGAATACATCCGCAAGAAGCTCGACTACGTGTCGATTACCACCGACCTCATAGTCGGTTTCCCAACCGAGACGGAACAGGAGTATGAACAAACACTGCAGGCCGTCAGGGAGGTCCGGTATGACGCTGCTTTCATGTTCCGTTACTCGGTTCGTCCCGGAACGGCTGCTGCTCATTACGAAGATGACGTCCCGGAAGGGGAGAAGATCAGACGCCTGAACAAGCTGATAAAGCTGCAGCAGCAGATTAGCCGTGAGCGCAACCAGCGGGAGCTGAACCAGATCAGGTACAGCCTTATCGAAGGCGTCTCCCGCCGCAGCCGGCAGTATCTGCGAGCCAGAACCGAAGGCAACAAGACCGTGTTGTTCAAGACGAATGGTGTTTCGGCGGGCACGATTGTACCCATTCGCATTACCGCTGCCGATGCCTTTACCCTCCACGGGGAGCTGGAGGAGGCGAACTGATGCTTGAATACCTCCCCGGCATTCTGTTCCCTCTTGTCGTGTTGGCGTCGGTTGTCTTTCTGCTTTTCCGCCTGCGGCTGTTTTCCGGCGATGAAATCTCGGGAAAGATACCGCTGCTTCTTGGTGGCATCCTGCTTGTTCTGGCTGCCGCCTGGCAAGCCGTGACCCAGTTCTCAGGCTACAACCAGTGGTTTCTTGAAGCGGTGTATCTTTATCTCGATTTGGCCCAGTATACGCTGTTCCTGCTCGGCCTTATTCTGGTTGTGGCCGGCATTTCTCTGTATGCGGACTTCTGGCAGACAAGGAAAGAGGAAATAGAAGTCCGGGAACAAAAGCTGTCTATCCTGGATGATCTGCAGCATGACGCTCGGGAACCGTATCAACTCCTGGAGCTGTTGAACATTTCGATCAAGGAGATAGTTGCGCACTTGCCGGAGTGCGCCGGGGCGGTTTTTCTCCTCAACCGAAGCCGCCGCCAGTTCATTCTTGCGAGCGCGGTCGGAATAACCAAACAGGAGACCGCCGCCCTCGAATATTACCCACTGGAACGCAATATCGTCAGCCAGGCGGTTGATCTTGGCGACTCTCTCATTGCAGGCGGATTCGATTTTGTTGATCGAACGGGAACCGCTACTAGATCCCGCTTTAACTCATGCCTGGTGCTGCCCATGATCTCCGGTACGGACAAGATTGGCGGGATCATTCTGTTTACCGAGCAGGAGCGGTTTTTTGGCCACGCGGAAATACGGTACCTGTCCCCGGTGGCGGAGTGGCTGGCTGAGAAGATTAAATCGGCCCGGCTGTCGCGGGAGTTGTCCCTGGCAAAAAATGACGCCGAAAAGCAGCAGGACAAATATCTGGATCTGTCTTCCCGTTTCCTCAGCGCCGTCAGCGCCTTCTCTTCCCATGAAGCCGTTACCGCCTTCTGCCGGAGCCTCACCGGCCTTGCCTCAAGTCATTCGGTCCACCTTTTTGGCCTGGCAAATGGTGCCCTGCATTTCCACGGCGGCAGCGAACCGCTCGAACCGATGTCGGAAAGCTACAAAACAGCGCTGGCAGACGCGCTGGACAGACAGAAGCCGCTTATTGTCAATCAGGAGGCGGTGGCCGATGAAGGCCGCTCATACATCGCATTTTCTTCCCTGATATTTCCCCTGGGAGGGGAGCGAACCGGCGATGCTTTGCTGCTTCGCAAGGAATCCGGCCCGTTTAAGGTCGACGATACTGACCTGAAGAAGGTTGAGATTTTCGCCCGGCTGGCCGCTCTTGTTCTGCAGCAGATCGATTCTCATCGGCTCGATATCACAAGAAGGAAAGGATTTCAAAAGATTCTTCAGTTGTTGAGATTCGATGTTGGTACCCCTGGTAAAGAAGACTGGAGTTTCTTTGTTAACCGCCTGGCTGATATTCTGCCGTCACAGGCGGCCGCCGTTGTTTTTGTTCGAGAGCCGGATGGCTCCTTCACAGCGCATGATGGTTTCCCCGCAGAACCAAAAGACTTAGCCGGATTTACCGTTCTGCCCGGCGAAGGAGATATTGGGCAGGTCGCCGGCGGCATGGAGCCTACTTTCACCTTTGGCCAAAGCAAAGTCAGCCAACAACTGGAAGTGTATGAGGCACCCTGCCGTGAAGCCTTCCGCAAGCTTTTCGAGGGAGAGCAGTCGCCGGTATTTATGGCTACCTGTCCTTTAACCGACGTCACTGATGTTGTCGCAGTGGTGGCAATCTTTCTGTTTGATATTCCCGAAAGTGAGCGTGGAGAATGGGAGCGGCTGATTACACTGGCGACGGGACTGTATTCAGCGCGGTTAACTGTAGGTGAGCTCCTTAACCGGAGAGAGGGAGTCGCTGCCTCCGGCGCGCTTTTGCCGGACAATCTGGATGAAGTGATAAACAGACTGAATAATTACCTCTCAGCCGTTATCGGCAACGCCGAGTTGGCCTCGACCGGAGCGGACGTCACTGAAAGAATGAAGGCTCATTTTACAAGCATAATTACCGAGGCCGAAAGTGCCGCCGATTTTCTAAGGCATTCGTTGGGACAGATGAAGCCGGACACCGGACGACATGTCGGCAGTCGGACTGATTCGGGAAACATCAATGAAGTCCTCAACTCAATCCTGAGGACGTCTCACGTCTCTGAAAACCTGTACATGATCGGTGGCAAGCCGAGAGAGATCAAGGCCTCCCTCACACCGGTCGAAAGCGTTGAATTGGCCGATGAGGCCATCCACAACCTTGCCGATGAGGCTCTCAGTCGCTTTGTTTCCCTGGCTCAGGATGAAGACATCGTCACCATCTCTACCTACAAACGGGGCCGGCACGTCTACCTCGACATCTCCCGCCACCAGAAAAACTTCCCCTCGGTTGAGCCGGTCGCCGGGTTTGGCCAGTATCAACCGGCAACCGAAGTTTTACGCTACCGGCCTGCCGATACCTTTTTGCAGCATATAGCCGATAAAAGCTGCTCCTACTCTTTTGACCGGTTCGGGCGGTCTCCATCCTATCTCTCTTTCAAGTTTCCCGTGAAACGGGATACCTACCCGGCTGACACCGTTTCCCCACCAAAAGCCAAAGTGCTGGCGATCGACGACCAGCCGGTGATTCTTGATTTGATTTCGGCCATGTGCCGTTCCCTGGGCTATGACCCGGTGACTGCCGCATCGGGAGAGGAAGGGGTCAAGATGGCCTCCGAGTCCTCCTTTGATATTGTCCTGACTGATCTTGCTATGCCCGGTATGTCAGGGCTTGAGGTTGCCCGGCGGATACGCCAGCTTCATCCGCATACCCCGATCGTTCTGGTGACCGGCTGGGAGGTCAATATCTCTCGGGCTGAACTGGAGGCATCGGGCATAACGGAAGTGCTCTATAAACCGTTTCGAATCGAGCAGCTTACCGAAATTATCCAGTCATCGATTTCGCCCCAAGCCTTGTCCTGACTTGTTCGTCCAGGGCTTTCTCCGGTCAAAACGAGCAATTAGGGGTGCTGTCATGTGACTCGAGGTTGTCTCAAAAGTTAACCATTTTGACTCGCGTAGGGTGGGGGCTTGTCTCCCACCTTATCATCGGCGGACGCAAGGCCCGCCGCTACGCGGAGTTAGCAAATGGCGACTTCATTTGGTGCCATGTCCAGTGTAGCTGGAGTCAACTTTTGGAACAACCTCGGGTTGCCCGACACCACCAAAATATAGTTGCCTCTGAAAAAGTCAGTTTCAGTCCTTGTAGGGCAGAAGCCCTTGTGCTTCTGCCATTTCTTGGCCCGGCAGAACCGCGGGGGGTTCTGCCCTACGCAACTGAATTGTCGAAACCGTGGGGATTTCGACCTACATCACGGGCACGGCAGAGGTGCCGGGCCAGGGGGTTGATCGAATAGGTACGAAACTAAGTAGGCTAAGTCGCCAACGTTAATCGAACCACTGGCGTCAACATCACCCTCCTCGGGGCATGGAGGTGCAGGTCCAGGGGGTTGATCGAATAAGTATGCAACCAAATAGGCTAAGTCACCAACGTTAAGCGAGCCACTAATGTCAACGTCCCCGCGTATGCCGTCATGGTTGCAGCAGTGTTCAGAGAGCTTGGCCACAAAGGCATCTCCATTACCATTACCGTTGTAGCTGGTGTCGTAGGCATCGAGGGTGGACGGGAAATCTAAAGAAGCAGTCCATCCCGTCACATACGCCGCCCCGGAACCATCCACTGCTATGCCAAAGCCCACATCGGTAAGATTTCCCCCCAGATAGGTGCTGTAGACCAGGCTGGTGCCTGAGCTGCTCAGCCTGGTGACAAAAACATCACCGCCTCCCTGATATGTCTGGTATGGATTTTCAGTCGGGAAATCGCTGGAATGGGTCATTCCTGTAACATAGGCGCAGCCGGAGTTGTCAAGAGCTATGTCATGGCCCCTGTCATGACCGCTGCCCCCCAGATAGGTGCTATAGATTAAACTGCTGCCGGCACTTGACAGCTTGGTCACAAATGCGTTCAAGCCGTCCTGGTATGTCTGATACGGGTTGACGGTCGGGAAATCGGTGGAATAGGTACCTCCTGTGATATAGGCACCGCCTGAGTTGTCGACAGCTATGCCAGAGCCCCACTCATAACCGCTGCCCCCCAGATAGGTGCTGTAGATAAGACTGTTGCCGGCGCTTGATAACTTGGTCACAAAGACGTCGGTAGTATCTTGGTCTGTCTGATACGGATTGAAGGTCGGAAAATCGTCGGAATCAGTCGGCCCAGTAACATAGGCACAGCCGGAGTCATCGACAGCTATTCCAGAACCACGGTCGTAATCGTTTCCCCCCAAATAGGTGCTATATATTAGACTATTGCCAGCAATTGACAGCTTGGTTACAAAGGCATCATTGCTACCATTGTAGATAGTGTCATAGGCGTCGGGAGTGGTCGGGAAGTCCGGCGAATCCGTGGCTCCCGTAACGTATACATAACCGGAGTTGTCGACAGCTATGCCAGAACCCCAGTAGTCATCACCGCTTCCCCCCAGATAGGTGCTGTAGACCAACGTCGGGTCAATCACCAGCGGCAGGTCCCTATCGTAACCATCAGGCAGCTCAAACCCAAACCCCTTGTCACCTTTCAAAACGTACTCGCCGGCCAACGAAACACGATCACCACCGGACACTTGATACACTACCGGTCGCTGCTCGATGACCTCGCCCCATTCAGTCTCGACCACCAGGCGGCCAGCCGCATCTACTGAGAGCGACTTCGCTCCCTCGTAGCGCACCATTATCTGCGACGGATCAGCGCCCGGTGAGACAATGAAGTCATACTCCATCTGCTTGCCGTTGCCGTAATACTTCAGGTCGATGCCGGGATAGATTTCTTCATAGACGACGGCGCTGTAATTGGGCACATCCGTGCGCCATTTGGCCGGGTCATTGCCGAGGAAGTAGTTGCATTTGTATTCGATCATTTCTTCGCCAACCATGTGGGGATTGGGGTTAGAACCAACGAAGTTGGCTTTGATCATCATGGTTTCGAGGCTGTCAGGTTCGTGGTCTGAGAATGGGGCAGATGTGGACATCTGCCGCCCACGAGCAAGAATGTCAGGACCGCGAGGGTACTGACCTACTCCAACTGGATTCCCGCTTTCGCGGGATTGACGAGGGATGTGGCGGGTGAACTGGTAGTAGGCTCCGTCTTTTGTGAACCACATGGTGGCGCCGCCGGCATTGGCACGATATAAGATGCTGTCCGGCCACTGCCCCTGGTTTTCCGTGAAGGCCAGCGGCATCGAGGCCAGGCCGGTAATTACATTCAACGGGGCAGATGTGGACATCTGCCGCCCACCGATTGCCGTAGCCTTTGTCGCTGGGCTGTCGGCGGCTGTGCCTGAACCCAGTCCTAAGCCCACGATGGTGAGAAAAGTTGAGATAACACTGATTTTTTTCATGGCTTTCCTCCGTTGTGTCAGCCAAGCATGAAAGTCGTGTTTGATCTCCTACTTTCTAAATATAACAAATTCGGACTGTGAAGTCAACATCAAATTCAATCGAGGATAGGGCAGATGTGGAGAGACTGTCTACTAAGTCCAGCCTATCGTCTCTTCGGGGTGGCGTCAGGCGACCCGAGGTTGTCTCAAAAGGCGACCATTTTGACTCGCGTAGAGCGGGGGCTTGTCTCCCGCCTGTAGACGGCGGACGTAAAGCCCGCCGCTACGCGGTGTTTGTAGATTAAGATTTTTTTGTTACAGTGATTAATGCGGATGTAATCGACTTCTGGGACGGCCTCACCCTGCCTGACGCTTTCTCCATACAAGTGGGTGCTGCATACTCCGTTAGAGCTGTCGGGCGGGATCACCCGACAGCATGTCTTAATGCATCGCGTTTCGGGCTTTTGGCACAGCCTCCGGACATCTGCCACCCACTGAATAGTCGAAACCACGGGGGGTTCGACCCACATTGCTTCCGCCTACATTGCTGGAACCAAGCTGGCTTGTAATGGTTTAAGGGTTGGCGCCGTGAGCATTGGACGTGTAAAAATTGCCTTGACTTAGCCGTTTGGGACGTTAGCTTGTTCGTTTGGAGTAAAGGTAGCTTAGCCACTTCGATTTGGTCTGGAGGATATGAATGTACGCCGTGTTTCAACTTTCCGGGAGTCAGTTCAGCGTCGAGGAAGGAGCCGTCATAAAAGTTCCCCTTCAGGATGCCGAGAAGGGCAGCAAAATCGACATCACTGACGTCCTGCTGGTAAAAGACAATGACAAGGCAATGATCGGCAACCCGTATGTTGACGGTGCAAAAATAGAGGCGGAAGTGCTCGATAGTGGAAAGTCCGATAAGGTACGGATTTACAAATACAAGCGTCGGACCAAATATCGCCGGAGACAGGGGCACCGCCAACAGTACAGCGAAATCAAAATCAACAAGATCGTGGTACCCCAACCGTAGCCGGTTTGAATGTCATGTTGAACCCGCGAGCATGGATAGCTCCGCTGCTTGTGCTCGCCCTGCTGGTCCGTGCCGAACAGGGCGCCGCTCAGGAGGGTTTCCGGGTTGTTGAGATTGTAGTCGAAGGCAACCGGGTGGCCAGCAACTCCCTGATCTTGGGGGTATCTTCGATCCACGAAGGGACGCCTCTCACTCCCACCGCCGTGTCCGAGACGATCCGCAGACTGTACGGCCTGGGGATATTTTCCGACGTCACCATTGAAGCAGAAGAGGTCACGGGCGGCCTTAAAGTCTACATCGTGGTTAAGGAACTGCCCAAACTCAGCGGCCTCGAATTCAGCGGCAACAAGAAAATTAAGACCAAGAAACTCAAGGAGGAGCTTGGCCTTGGAGTCGGCGGCTACATCTCTCCCTATTTGATTCAACAAAAAGCCAACGAGATCTACGACATGTACGCCGAAAAGGGGTATTTTCAAGCTGAAATCACCTCAAAGCTTGAGTACAACGCCGACTCCACGGAAACCGTTCTCAAATATAAGATCACCGAAAAGTCCAAGGTAAAAGTTGAAAAGGTCGTGCTGACCGGCAACAGTCGGGTGAAAGCTCACGACCTCGTCAAGAAAATGCGCAATCGCAAAAGAGGCTTTCTGAAAAGCTCCGATTTCGCGCAGGACAAGTACGACGAGGACCTCACAAAGATTATCGAGGAATACCACCGGCGAGGATTTATCGACGCCTATCTGATATCAGACTCGACCAGTATCGACACCACCCGCAACCGGATGACTATTTATCTCGAGGTCTACGAAGGGCCCAGGTATTTTTTTGGGAAGGTGCGTTTTCAGTCGAACGAAGAGCTAAAGACGTACATTCTTCAAAAGATGCTGAAGTTTAAGGAAGGGGACGTGTTTGATGCCGACAAATACTCTGAGTCGCTGGATGAGCTGTATTCCGCTTACCAGGAGATCGGTTATCTCCATGTTCGCATTTTCGACGACAGGTCCACCAGAGCCGACTCGCTTATTGATGTCACTTATGACATATCAGAAGGACTCCCCTCACACGTCAGGCTGGTAAGAATCGTCGGCAACGGAAAAACCAAAGAGAAGGTAATCCGGCGTGAGATTTCGATGTTGCCGGGGATGGTATTCAGCCGTTCTCTTCTGATTCGTTCGGTAAGAGACGTGATGGCTCTCAACTTCTTCGAGACGGTAGAACCTATGCCTTTAGGCTTGCCCAGCGGTGATGTTAACATTGAATTCAATATTAAGGAAAGACAAACGGGACAGATCTCGGCCGGCGCCGGATATAACAGCCAGGACAAACTGGTGGGCACACTGGGTATGGGCATACCGAACTTTCGCGGCAACGGTCAGAACCTGTCGTTCAGTATCGATTTCGGCGGCCGCCGAAACTCTTTCTCGGTTTCGTTCACCGAGCCCTGGTTGTTCGGGCGGCGGATCCTGTTGGGCGTTAGCACTTTCGTCCTGAATCGGCGCTGGTTCAACGACTATACCGAAGGCCGTCAGGGAGGCTCGGTGCGGCTGGGACGCCGGCTCCGGTGGCCTGACAATTACTTCCGTGCCTTTGCCTCATACCAGCTTGATAGAACGCGCTTCTTTGACTTCGACGATGCTTTTGTCAACTCCAGCTCCTACAAGTCTTACTACTGGTATGATCGAGACGGAGGTTCCCCAAGCCAGGATGTATTATTGGACAGCAAAGTCCACGAGCCGTATCCCGGTTCCATTATGGAGTATGAAGATGAGTGGCTGACGGCGTCACGATTGTCCTTTACGGTGGTCAGGGACTCGCGGAACCTGCCGGAATTTGCCACCTCCGGAGCGCAGCTTTCCTACACGCTCGAAAACACGGGGGGGCTGCTGGGTGGTTTCTGGAAATACCAGAAGCATACTCTGACACTGGCCAAGTTCATCCCCATTGTCTGGGACATCACCCTGGCCGCCAAGGTTGAATATGGCGTTGTCACTTCCCCCGGCGGCGATAACCGGATCCTGATTACCGACCGTTTCACTCCGGGCGGCACCGCCTACGACGGGATGGTTCGCGGCTACAACGACGGCAGCCTGACACCTGACTCGGTCGTCACCCAGGACACCTCGTTTTATTACGCTGACCCCAATGCCGTCATCGGAATTGACCCGCCCGACGACACCACTTTTGCCAGTTTCAAAAACCGTGTTCGCGGAAAATACATGCTGGTAACGAACCTTGAGTTGCAGCTTCCGATTGTTCCGCGGCAGATATACGGCTTGCTCTTTTTTGACGCCGGAAATTCATGGCTGCACAGAAGGGACATTAAACCTATAACGGGCCTGTATAAGGGAGTGGGGTTTGGTTTCAGAATCGCCATCCCCGGGATAGGCACGCTCGGTTTTGACTTCGGCTACCCTCTCGATGAGGTGCCTGGTCAGAAGAAGTCCTTAAAACCACACTTCCAGGTTGGCACGACATTCAGATAGAAACTATAATGGGAGATACCAATGCAAAATGTTGAGAGATGGCTGTTGGTTGCGTTTATTGGCGCTATCATTCCGTTCCTTTTCTCAAGCGACGTCAATGCCCAGGAACTGAAGATCGGATTCCTGAAGGATTCCGTCATCATTGTACAGTATCCGGCCTGGCAGAAGGCTCAGGAAGAATGGGACGTTGAAAAGAACGCCTGGGATGAGGAAGCCCTGGCCAAACAGGAGGAGCTTCAGGAGCTGGAGGAAGAATACGAAAAACAAAAACTGATTCTCTCCGAGGAAAAGAAGCAGGAACGCCAGGCAACCCTCAATGCCAAACGAGACGCTCTTGACGCTTATACCCGTCAGGTTTTCGGCCCCGACGGCACCGCCGAGCGCAAATATTCCCAACTGGTGCAGCCGTTGGTGGAGAATATCCAAAAGGCGATTGAAGCGGTGGCGATCGAAGGGGATTATGACGTCATCTTCACCCTCCAATCCATTGGATACATCAGAGATGAACATGACATTACGGACAAAGTGTTGGAATACCTTGAAGAGCTCGAGGAATAAGATCCGTCTTACTCTGCAGGAACTTGCCGACCGGGTTGACGGTGAGGTTAAGGGCGACGGTCAGGTTATAATTACCGGCGCCGCTCCCATTCAGAGCGCCACCGACGGGGAAATCAGTTTTGTCGTAAACGACCGGTATGTAAAATACCTGGCGACAACTCACGCCGCCGCTGTCGTGTTGGATGAGAAAACGGAGTGTTCACGCCTTCCGGTCTTACGGCATCCGAATCCCTACCTTGCCTTCGCCTATATAATCGACCTGCTTTACCCTGATGTCCCGCTGGTATTACCCGGCACAGACCCGTCCTCGGTAGTTGAAGAAAACGTCACTATAGATGCCTCCGCCGCAGTCGGCCCTCTTTGCCATATCCGCAGCGGGGCGTCAATCGGCAAAGGCTCGCAACTGGTTTCCTCTGTTTTCGTGGGTCGTAATGTCACTATCGGCGAAAACTGCCTCATTTACCCCGGCGTGCGGATAATGGATGACTGCCGGATCGGCAACAACGTCATTATTCATTCTTCGACCGTGATTGGCTCCGACGGTTTTGGTTTTGCGGAATCGGAACAGGGTCTGAAGAAGATCAAGCAGATTGGCTGGGTAGAGATCGATGACGACGTTGAAATCGGGTCCAATACATCGATTGACCGCGGCGCCTTAGGCCCGACCAGAATAGGTCGCGGAACCAAAATCGACAACCTCGTTCAGATTGCCCACAACGTCGAAATTGGCCAGAACTGCATCATTGTTTCCCAAGTCGGGATATCCGGTTCCACCAAAATTGGTGACGGTGTTGTCCTGGCCGGGCAGGTAGGGATTGTCGGCCACCTGGAAATCGGCGACGGGGTTCGCGTTGGGGCGCAGTCGGGGGTGCCCAAATCGGTTCCGGCCGGCAAGACGGTCTTCGGCTCCCCCGCCCGAGACATTATGACGACCAAACGGATCGAAGCCGTCCTGACCAGATTGCCCGAGTTGCTAAAGAGAGTCAGAAAAATCGAAGAGAAACTGTCAGAGTAACCTCGCAGGTCAAACCTCCTCGAGATTTGACAATCATTGCTGTCAAGCCCCAAGTGGGCTTGACCTACTCCTTTATCTTAATGCGCTCTTCTTCGTCAGAAGGGTAAGTCGTCATCGTCGTTGCTGGCACCTTCCGGAGCTGGGGCTGGAGTCTCCGACGGTGTTTCCGCCGCGGGAGCCGGTTCTCCAGGTGCATCACCACGAGAACCCAGGAATTGGATCCTCAGGGCAACTATCTCAGAGACATATCTTTTGTTTCCCTCTTTGTCGTCGTAGGTCCTGTTGTCGATACGGCCCTCGATGTATACCTGTTTGCCTTTACTCAGGTATTCCTTGGCGGTTTCCGCCTGTTTTCCCCAGACAACAATATTGTGCCAGACGGTTCTCTCATTTTTCTGGCCGTCCTGGCCCGTCCACCGCTCGTTGGTGGCCAGTGTGAATTTGGCGACGGCCGTGCCGCTCGGAGTGTACTGCAAATCCGGGTCTTTCCCCAGGTTTCCAATTAGAATTGCTTTGTTAACGCTCATGGCTCCATCCCAATCTAACGTGAAATTTTCAACCAATATAAGTGCGGCCCCGCCCTGTTGTCAAGGGGAAGCTTGGACAAGCAACGCGCGACTAAACATTACAAGAACAATCGGTCCGTCGGGCCGCGAAGGGTGATTGTGGCGGCGAGCGGTCGCGACATTTCAGCGGTCGCTGCCCGGTATTTCCGTTGATCAGGTCTGAGGGTAGCCCTCTTCAGATCTCCTTCAACGACTTGACCTGCCGGAGCTTGCGGAACAGTTGAATGTACTCCTTGACCATAATCTCCTCTGCCTGTGACAACCCTTCCATCATCGGGATGCCGATACGAAGCACCGCCCGCACAATATCAGAGGTGGTGCGATCATACTTCTCAGCCAGCGCTTTGAGGCGGCTTTTCAGTTCGTAGGAGACAAAAATGTTAAGGCAGTGTTCTCCGCGAACCTTGGGGGTTTTCTTGGTGTTTTCCACAACGATTCCTCCTTATTTATTTGGATTACTATTTGGTGGACTCATTCATAAGTACTCTGCATAAGTCAGGTTGTGCCTGTTGGGCTACGCCCGTGGTATTTCTCATGACCGATAAGCATCTGTGGGGAGCTCACTTTGAGACCGTACTTGTTACGGAGAGTTTTGATAATCGGCTTCCAGGTAGTGGTTTTGTCTCGTCGACTGATGAGGCGATTGATTTCCGCTATGTGAGGGGACTGACATATCAGACAGTCTGCGTCAGGCTCAGCCTCCACACCGAACCGTTCCCGCACAAAGCCGCCAAGCTCCTTTTTTAGCTTCTTGACCGCTCGTTTGTGAAGAGCTTCGAGTTTATAAATGGGCCGACCGGACTGCTCGGATATTTCCCGGTAACTCCTTCCCATGAAGTAGAACTGAGCGATGAACTCCCGCTCCTGCACGGTGAGCCGCTCCAGCGCCTCGCGGACCCGAGACCGAATTTCAGAGGCCTTTTCTCGTTCTTCAATTACTCGTCGCGATTCCTCGTCGCTGATTGTACAAGCCGACGGTTCATTGAGCGAGATAGATTCCAAAGGGGGGTCATCCCAGTTCCCAGCGGCTCTTGATTGAGCCGGATCGAACCCTATTTCGACAATCCAGTTCTGATACACCACACGATTTCCCGACATACATACCTCCTTGTCTCAGCTAAACTACGTCTGTGAGATAAGGCAGGCTACCACATCAGGGTCACAAGCATACCGGCCCTGTGGTGGGTAGGGGTATCATGTGATTCACATAATCGCGAGAGCTGGCATTTGCGAGAAATTTTGCCTATTTTCTTGGTGGTAGCAGCCTCGTAGGTCGGGTTCTGACCCGCCAAAGGCGGGGAAAAACCCGACATTTGCTGCTTAGTGGCGATAGTTGGCAGATAAACCAGCGGGCGTTTTGACCAAACAAACAAGAAACGCCAACGCCGGCCATATTGACCGGGAAAGTCAACCGGAGAGAGAGTTGAATTTGAACAACCTTGAGCGGATACCGGTGTAGCCATTGTCACGCAGGGCGATCTGAAGATCACCCCGCCACAGAATAGGCAGGTTATTCTGCAAGTTATTCATAGGACGATACACTAGGTCAACCGCGAACAGCAGAAATGAGCACGATGGAGATTTCTGGAAAGTGGCGAGGCGCTATCATCGGCGTGACACTCTTGCTCGGGTGGGTGGCACAAATGAGAGTAGATGCCGGTGAGGCCACCGGCTCGACCGTGCCGTTCACCAGCCGTTCTTGGTCGGCAGCGCAAGGGATGTTCTACTCTGACCCATACTGGCGCGGGGGAGACTGTGCGTCTACGGTGGATATCGGTGACGGTCGTGTGCTGTGGTTGTTTGCCGACAGCTACATTGGCGTGAGACCGCCGTATCGTCGGATTCCGGGGTGTGTCACCATGATCCGAAATTGCATGGGTATTCAGCGCGGCTACGATCCGTCGACGGCTGACTTTACTGTCTACTGGCGCGGGACCGACCGCGATCCGGAAGCCTTTTTTCCGGCAGAGGACACCAGTTGGTTCTGGCCAGGCAACGGGGTACGGATCGACAGTGTCCTGGTGGTATTTCTAATGCGCGTCTGCGCCAGCGATAGCGGGCTGGGCTTCATAACCTGTGGACATGCTGCGTTTCTTATCAGTGGTCTTGACGGTAGCCCGAAGGAGTGGTCGCTTACCCGGCTTTCGTTTCCGGACAATCCGTTCGGAATCATGCTCGGGGCCGCTACCCTGATCGAGCCGCCGTACCTGTACGCCTTCAGTGTTCGGGAGCCGGGTGATCATGCCGTATATCTGGCCCGCTGGCACGCCGACAGTGTGCTGGCGGGGTCTACTGAAGCGATTGAATGGTGGACAGGCGACAGCTCTGCCTGGGTCACTTATTCAAAACTTACCTTCGAACCAGCCGTTCTTTTCGCTGATGGTGCGACAGAGTTTTCCGTGCTCTATGACGTTCGGACGGATCAATACCTTTCGATTCAGACCGTCGGTTTTGGCGCCTGCGATGTCATGATGCGCACCGCGCCATCGCTGACCGGTCCTTGGTCAGCGTTGCAGCTGGTCTACCAGCCTCCTGAGAAAAGCAAGCCGGGCGTGATCATCTATGCAGCCAAGGCTCACCCCGAAATAACCGGTGCGGACCTGATCCTCACCTACAATACGAATGCGCCGGAACAGACCCTCATTCAGGATACGACTATATACTATCCCAGGCTGGTGAGATTCGACTGGATCGATTGACCGTCGGCAAGCTGCGGGTTGTTAGTTCGAGTCCAGCCACAGGTTTAGCGCCTATCGTCCCGAATCTCAAATCGTGGGGTTCGCAAGACGTCCAATGCAGGGGGGCAAGGTCCCATTTCAGAGATTATCCGTTAAGTGAACAGACTCCATGAGCAGGTAAACGAGCCGCTGGGGATGTTGGGAGGTTGACGACGGGAGCTGGTATTTACAAGAACTTTTCCGTATTATCTTGGTGGCAGTAGTTGGCAGATAAACCAGCCGGCGTTTTTACCTAACAAAAAAAACGCCAACGCCGGCCATATTGACCGGGAAAGTCAACCGGAGAGAAAACTGAATTTGAACAACCTTGAGCGGATACCGGTGTACACCACTGAGACGGGCAGCGACCCTCTCTTGTCGTTTAAGGAACGCTGGGGGAATCTCGATTTTCGCCGTTCCCGGCTGACCTACCTCACGCTGCTCTCTCTTCTGGTTCTTTATCCCGGCACCTCACTGCTTTTCACCGATGACCCGGCTACTATGTTCAAGGATTTGACTCAGGACATGCTTCTGTTGATGCTGGTGTCAACGATAGTCGTACAGTGGTGTGTTTTCCTGTTGATCTATGTTTCATCCTATCGGGAACAAACCGGTCTGGCCGGACTTGGTTTCAAACGTATACGAACCCTGGACTTTGCCTGGGCGGGGGCGTTTCTGCTGACAGCCATTGTTATTATGACCGGGCTGACATGGTTTTTGGCGCGAATCGGCCTGCCGATGCCGGGAGAGATTTCGCTTCTTATCCCGACCGACCCTACCGGTCGCGTCGTATGGGTGGCAGTCTCGGCTACTGCCGCAATATGCGAGGAAACAGCTTTTCGAGGGTACTTGCTGACCCGCTTGCGTTTGCTCGGTAAATTTCAATCCTGGGTCGTACCCACCGTAATCTCGGCGATTGTCTTTGGAGCCTGCCACAGTTACCAGGGCCTTCCGGGGTTTATTGTCATCACCGTCTACGCAGTTATGCTTTCTCTTTTATATATCCGCAGCGGCAGTATCTGGCCGGGCATTATAGCTCATTTCTTCCAGGATTTTATGGCGCTTTTCGTACCCCAGTGAGTTGTCAATGTCGGGGTTCTCACTCCACGATGTGCCGCTCAGAACCCGACCGGTCTTAGCTGACAGTCCTCTTTGACGATAAAAAAAACTACCTCTTGATATTTCTTGCTTTTTTTCAGTTTTCATATACTATTATACTCAGGTGTTTGAGGCTCCCTATTGATGGCGAGCCGTTTTTAAGTATACTGGAGCGCCGGTGGTTGTGTCGGCGCTTGCCAGAAGGCGACGAGTGGCGATGGGCGGTTAGCTCAGTTGGTTAGAGCACCTGCTTTACACGCAGGGGGTCACTGGTTCGAATCCAGTATCGCCCATTTGAGCGGTGCTGGAGGAGCAGCAACTGCCGATGAAAGGTTGGCTGCTCGTTTGTCGATAGATTGTACAACGGTCGGGGTTGTAGTTCAGTTGGTTAGAACGCCTGCCTGTCGAGCAGGAGGCCGCGAGTTCGAGTCTCGTCAACCCCGCCATCACCCTAACTTATTGTACAACAACTATTTCTATGTGACCACTCTATTCAATAGCCAGAGCTACACAGCGATCTCCGGCTTATAGCGGCCACAGAGCGACAACACCACGGCACCCGACATAGCTTGTCTTACGGAAAACGCTCTCTTTCAGTTTTGTCTTCTCCGCGTACCCTGACCCGCTTTTTGCCTTTACTTTAAGGCTCCGCACAAGTACTCTGCTTGAGTGAACCCAATGTTCTTCTCAAACACAATTCGACAGAAAGGACGTTCCATACTTGATACACCAACCACGAAACCATCGGTCTGGAGGGCCACGACAGGTTGACTGACAGAACAACCCAATCTTCCCGAAGCGGATTCACTGGCTTGGGAATTGCGCCCGGTTTGCTCGATGCTATCGACCGCCTCAAGTTCACCGAACCAACACCAATCCAGCGGCAGTCCATACCCATAACTATCGAGGGTAAGGATCTCATCGCTGTCGCGCAAACGGGGACCGGCAAGACACTCGCTTACTGTATTCCGATGATACAGCGCCTGGCCCAGATCAAGGGACGGGGTCTCGTCATAACACCGACTCGTGAACTGGCTCTTCAGGTTGACGAGGCGCTGAATGCCGTCGGCCGATCTCTGGGACTGCGAACTACGGTGCTGATTGGCGGAGCGTCCATGGCAATGCAACTCCGCTCTCTCAAACGGAAACCGCGTGTTATCGTCGCCACACCTGGGCGTCTGCTTGACCATCTCGAACATCGGACTGTCAGTCTTGCCGACGTACGAATACTTGTTCTGGACGAAGCGGACCGGATGCTGGACATGGGGTTTGCGCCCCAGATCAACAGGATTCTGGCGGTTGTTCCGAAAAAGCGTCAGATGATGCTGTTTTCGGCTACCATTCCGGAGGAGATTATGGCTCTTGCCCGACGTCAGATGGAATTACCGATTCATGTCGAAGTGGCCCCCTCCGGGACCGCACCTGAAAAGATTGTCCAGGAGATGTTTTTTGTCGAAAGAGGGGCGAAAACGCAGTTGCTCGAAGTCATGCTTGAGCGGTATCTCGGCCCGGTACTCATCTTCACACGGACCAAGTACGGGGCGCGCAAGCTCGCCCGCCAGGTCAGGTCTATGGGGCATACGGCGGCGGAAATCCACTCCAATCGAAGTCTATCACAGCGTCGCGAAGCGCTGGATGGTTTTAAGTTCGGAAAGTACCGCGCGCTGGTGGCGACCGATGTCGCCTCCCGGGGCATTGATGTCTCGGGAATTGAGTTGGTTGTCAACTACGATCTGCCAACGAATACCGAAGACTATGTCCATCGAATCGGACGCACCGGGCGAGCTGGTCTTTCCGGTCGGTCGGTGTCTTTTGCCACTCTCGATCAGAAGAAAGATGTGAAGAACATCGAGCGACTGATCAGATCCGACCTGCCTTTGTCGGCACTGCCGGTTCTGCCTCCCCCGCGCAGGCGTACGCCCGCAACCGAATCCCGAGACAGTAGTCAACCGCCACGACGCCAGCCTTCAGCGCAGCGGCCATCGAAGAAGCCATCTCGCTCACGCCGTGAGCCAAGACGGAAGGGTCATAAAGGGTGGAAGCGAGAGAAGTAAGTTTGAGGCCCTTGACATTAGTTTGCTCAGGAAATTCATGGATCAACTTCTTGGCTGGCTGCAGCCGGGACCGTTAGAGCAGCAGTATCTGCCTCGCCTTGAAGTGATCCTCTCTCCTGCTTGACAGCACAGCGAGTCAATTCATGCGATGCCACCGAGCATTCAGGCGTAGCATTCAGGCAACTGACTTCTCGATAACCCAGTTGATGAAATCGTCTCGTAGCCCCCGCTTATCTTATCAATAGCAAGAACTTCGTTGTACTCCGGCCTCTTTAGATTCACAGGAAACATATAGTGGACAGTCACTTGAGGGTAGTTGTAGTCTATGCGCTTGATGAATGACTTGAGGAAACCCCTCTGCTCAAAATACTCCCCTTCCAGTAGTAGTGCGCGGAGATCGTCCACATGCTTTCTCAACTGAGACATGCTTATCGTGACCCTCTGGCAGGCTGTCTCCTGCTGCAGTTGGCTCTCTCTGATTTTCGCGCGCAGTTGATCGGCCTCTGATTTCAGCTTCTTCAATCTTGGCGCAAGGTCAGCGGATGAGATATGTCCTTCCTCAATAACATCATACAGCTTGCCGAGTTTTCTCTCCTTTACGTCAAGTTGCCTTTGCAGAACCTCAATCTGTTTGACAGTCACCGAGCTCTGAGCAGCCAATTCCGCATTCGTCAAGTGAAGCAACTCAGCTAAGTGCTCATCTGTGAGAACGTGACTTTGTAGCCTATCGATAACTGCAGTTTCCATCCTCTCGCAGTTGATCGCCTTGCAATCGCAGGATGACGTGCTGATTCTTGAACGGCTGTAACAACCATAGTAACGGTACTGACCAGACTTGGCAGTGCCACCTTGCATCGCCTTTCCACACTTTTCGCAGTATAGTAGGCCACTGAATAGGTAGCTGCTGGCTATGATCATTGAGAAAGCAACCGGTTCGAACCTTTCGACTGAATTCAGGAAACGTTTCTGGCAACCTTTGGATATTGAAAATGCCTATCTTTCCATCAAGGAAGATATCCCGGATAATCAAGCTCATGTGTATGGGGATAATTTTAATGATGACGGCTCGAATACCGATTTAACGTTCCTGCCAAGGGCATCCCATGAAAGTATTACACACGGTTCATCTGGTCTCTTTATGACTGCTGAAGATTTGGCACAATGGTGCAATGCGCTTTTCGAAGGAGAGGTATTACAACAACAATCGATGGATGAACTGTTGCAGTTTATTGATATTGGTTTTGGTCGTCAGAAAAGGGGTTACGGCTTAGGTGTGGAGCTTTTTATGAAACGATTATCTTCTGGTGAAAGAGCTATAGGACATTGTGGAGCAAATATCGGAACAGCGGCGTATATGGTTTATTTACCGGAACATCATGTGAGTATAGTTGTAATGGTCAATGCTTTCCCCATCAAAAGTGCGGGAGTCATTACAAAAGGTTTGATTACGAAGGTACTTAAAGAATTAAAGGTGTTAGGTATAATTCCCTATTTCGATTTCTTTCCTTTTGGGGTTGTTATAATCGGGGCTACTATATCTTTGATAACAATTATTATACTCCGTATAAGGAAGAGGCGGAAAATGATATGAGTTGAAGTGCGTCTGGACGGACTTGACTGGTTTGTGCAATCAGCATTCGATTACCATCCATCGTTTTCCGCTATGTTCGAGTAGCGTGTTTTGACACTGAATTCGAACTCTACAAAAGTTTTCTGAGAGTGATATTGGGGCCGCAAAGCTTTTAGCCCCCGCAGAGAATCATAAGCCCGCCACAGGTGGGTGGGCTACCCAGCCTCTCCATATTTACCCTATTCGAGCCAAATATAGACGGGAGTCGAGGCGCTCGTCCTACTTGACCTTGACAGAACCATCCCGGCAGCCTATACTTCGCCGTAGCTTACGGGGTGTAGCGCAGTCAGGCAGCGCGCTTGCTTTGGGAGCAAGATGTCGGAGGTTCAAATCCTCTCACCCCGACCATAATTGATAGAATGGCGTTTTACCCCCTATTTTCTCAATTTCTTCATGTTCTTTTCTCTTGCAAGTCGCATGTAAACCAAAAGGTTGCCGGTATTGCGGATTTTGTGGGATCAGTTAGTGATAATGTAGACTAGCTTTTGTACTCTCTATAAGAACAAGCCATCCTGAGAGTGTGAAATCCGATTGGAGACCGGATGGATGTCGTACGGGAAGCTTTCAACCACTGTTTACATCTATCTGATCCTTTTACAAAACGCTGGCTGAGATGTGATAATAGCAGCCTGTCCCTTTGTCTGCTATAATCCGCGCCAGTTCGCCTCCAACGAGTTCCGGTGAGATAGGCCAGCGCAATAGGCTCGGAAAGTTAGAGATGACAAAAGTATGCTGAGATTGATATTTATTACGAGGCAGATGTCCCTTCTCTGCCACGCCCTAAGGAGAGTTCCGCCAACAGAAACAATGGCAGAAGCACAAGAGTTCTGCCCCGTGAGGACTCTCGTCGATCCCCATTTGTCACACGATTCATCCTACCTTGAGCGGCTGGCACGATGGTGGTCCGGCAAGTTTTCCCTTGTAACTGGTTGACTGGTTTTATATTATTGGCCGGTCGCTTAAAACCATGTGCCGTTTGGGCCGTATGTAAGAGAAGTAAGTAGTTGCAGGATAATGACACAGAACTGATTACGCAGGCGTTAGGTGGCAGTCAAGAAGCTTTCCGGAGCCTGGCCAAAAGGCATCGACCGTCCGTCTACCACATCGTTTGCAAGATCGTGCACGACGAGGAGACCGCCAACGACCTGGTCCAGGAAACCTTTATGAAAGCCTTTGCCTCCCTTGCCAGCTACCGGCCGGAGTATCGTTTTTCGACCTGGCTGTACAAAATAGCGGCCAACTGTTCCATCGACCACCTGCGCAAGAAGAGGATACAGGCGCTCTCGCTCGATCGCCATTTGGATGACGGAAACGAAGGCAGACAGTTTGACATCGCCGACTATTCCTACCACCCGGAAAGAGACCTTGAGCGCAAGGAACAGAGATTTAGTATCGAGGAAGCAATTGCGTCTCTTCCCGACAAGTACCGCGAGGTCATTGTCTACCGGCACAAGGACGATAAATCATATGAGGAAATAGCCGATTTACTGGGTATCCCCATTGGCACGGTAAAGGCGAGGATTTTTCGGGCAAGAGAGCTTTTGAAGAAAAAGCTTAAATCAGTTATTTGAGGTTAAAAGACCTGTAAGGTTCAAGGAGTCTACAGATGCGCTCGCTTCGAGTGGTCATATTTGCCATAGGTGGTCTGCTCTGGTTGGCCGTTAACGGCGCCTGGGCGGCGGAATACACCTTCAGCTACCAGAAGATCATTGACCTCGAGCAGCCGGTGGTGCTGCACTTGAGCCTGGTGAGGGGCAGTGTCTACATATCCGGCAGCGAGGATGACAGGTTGATCATTGAGGCCGTCAAGAGTATCCGGGCTACCGATGAGAACGAGGTGGAAGGCGACATTCGGATTAAGTCCTCATCGGCCACGATCACTATCCAGCAGATCCGCGGCGCCATCGACCTTGTAACCCTCAGCGGCGAGGTCAAGATCCAGACCGAGTTGGACAGCCCGCGCGACTACTTTGTCGAAACCAACAGCGGTTCCATTACGTTTATAATTCCAGAAGCCTCCTCCGGCGTTTTGAATATCGAAACGCAGTCAGGAGACGTACAGGCAGAGATGCCTGTTGCCGTCAAGTCTGTCTCGCGCAATCGGCTGGTTGGCGAGTTTGGCCGGGGAGGACCGACCATCAGGCTCTCCTCCTCCTCCGGCGACGTTACCGTGGCGCTGTATTGATTCGCTGTGTACATAGGATGTGTAGTATGAGCAAAGCCGGTTACATTGGTCTTGCGCTTTTTGTCTTGGGATTGTTTGTCTTAAACTGTCCATACCCAGTATGTGCCCAACCGGACGACTCAGTATTCGAATCCGAGGAACTACTGTCCGACACCGTTTTTTACGAGATACACCTCACCGAAGAAGGCGTTACCGCCGTCGACACCGCCGGGGATGAGTGGCACTATGATTTCCAGGAGAGGGTATGGATTCCGGGGAGCTTACCGGAAGGCAGGGTTGACGACAAGGGCACAAGACGCGTCGGCCTCACGGGAGATGAAATCCCTGTCGAAGAGAGATGTACCGAGGAGAAAAAGGTAAAACCGTTTGAGCGATCCGTCTGGGTCGGGTACGAAGAATACGTTGACGGCGATATTATCGCTTATGGCCGGGTGACGATCAAAGGCTGGGTCAAGGGAAACGTCAAGTCGATCAGGAAAAGAGTGCTCGTTACCGGATCGGGCCGCGTCGATGGAGATATTGAAGCACCTAAGATCACCGTGAAAGACGGAGGGGTGGTGCTGGGCGAGAGGAGGGAGGTCAGCTCGCCGCTGGAGCTGGAGGACATCACAAAGTCGTTTTCCGCCGATGGCCTGATCGTAGTGTTGTCATTCACCGCTTTTCTGCTGGTGTTCAGCTTCCTGACGGTTTCTCTGATGCCCCGGCAGATGCGCAATTTTGACCACTGCCTGAGCCGGCACAAGGTGAAAGCCTACTTTTTGGGGCTGCTTTTCCTGGTGTTGATGCCTCCGATTCTCCTACTGGTCATGATTACCATCGTCGGACTTCTCGTTGTGCCGCTTGTGCCGTTGGTCTACCTGATCGCCTTTGGCTTTGGAATTGTCGTCTTTGGAAACATTCTCGGTAGACAGTTCTCTCTAAGATATCTTGGAGGAGAAAAGGGGATGCTGCTTCAGTCGACGCTGGGAATTGTCCTGTTGATGTCCCTATGGTTTGTCGTGGCGGTACTATTGGGAGCCGGTGACGATGTTTCTCAGGGCTTTGGCATTTTCTTCTTGGTAGTCTCTATCCTGCTGACGTCCTTCCCCATTCTGGCAGGGGTGGGAGCGGCAGTTTTGACCCGTTTTGGCTTCAAAGAATATCGGCTTTTCACCGGCGGCCAGCAACAACCGGAAGCTCCCATGACCCCGGCACCACCCCCGATACCTGAGGGCCCCTCTCTGACTACTCCCCCGGCAGACCCGGAACCTCCCCGTGCAACTCCGCCGCCTTCCCCTCGTATACCAGAGGGTAACGAGTGACCTGAACAAAAGTAAGGAGGGAAGGTAATGAGAAATGCACTGACGGTTAGTCTGGCACTGGTAGTCTTATTGGCCGGGCTGGTTATGGCCGGCAGGAAAGAACACGAAACCCACCGCATTGATGCCGAGGGAGCGAAGAAAATTGACGTGCAGCTTGAGTTCGGCGCCGGCGAGTTGAGAATCCTCCCCGAAGATATGTCCGAGGCGGCCGTGCTGGATGTATTGTATGACCCGCGCCGAGTCGAATATGACATTGAGTACAACGTGAGCAAAGAAACCGGTCATCTTATTATCGAGACCGACCACCGTAAACGCAAGAGTATTGACACCGATGACAACAAACTCGAAATGATCTTGTCCACCCGTTATCCCACCTCTCTTGAAATGGATATTGGCGCCTGTGACGCCGAGATTGACCTTGGCGGCATCCCCCTTGAATACCTCGACATCGACGTCGGGGCGGTATCCGGTGACATTGACTTTTCCGAGCCCAATCCGATGCGTCTGAAAGAAATCAACATCGACGCCGGAGCCTCGTCGCTGGACATGCACTCGATCGGCAACGCCAACTTTGAGTTGATGAGCTTTTCGGGCGGCGCTGGCTCCTTTGACCTCGATTTTCGCGGCCAGTACAAGGGAGAGTCAACAATCGACATTGACATCGGCGTCAGCTCAGCCGACATCATTCTCCCGCGGGGGGTTCCGGCTCGGGTTGAAACGAGCGGTTCCAACTGGCTCTCCTCGATTGATTTTCACAATGACGACTTAGAAGAGATCGATGACGACATTTATGAGTCACCCGATTTCGAAGATGCCGAGACCCGTATTATCCTGACAATCGACGTCGGCCTGGGAGCAGTCGACGTGTACTGGAAGAGGTAGGAAATAGCGAGTGTCGGAGTTCTCCCCGTCAGCCTTAGGCGGAGCGGACTTGGAACCCGACCTTCATGGTTGAATACCGCAGGGCTTGGTGTGATCAACTGTTCTTTCCGCTCAGGTATTCAATGGCCAGGCGTTCAAACTTATCTCTTGGCACGCTAAGCAAGTGGTGTGCTGCCAAGCCCTCAATCTTTACGGCGTATTCAATGAACTTCAAGCCCATGTAGTACCCCGCCCGGTAATGAAAGATGTCGTGTGGGTCATTGGCATAAAACAAACCTATCTCCGGGCTGCCGGATGAAAAGACGTCCAGGAGGTGTTTCTTCAGCTCCGGCTCTCTGTCGCGGCACTGGCAAATCCAGGCTTTGACAGCTTCCGGTGAGATATAGTCTGCCCACAGCGCCGTGCCTTCACGGATAGCCAGCGCCGTCATGCTCAGATAAGTCGCCAGTCCTTCCGTAATCAACTGGCGCGAAACCCGACGTTTCTCCGTCAAGTCGTTGAAGTAGAACTCCGGACAACCGGCATAGTGTAACGAATGGATGATTTCATGCGTGACAAAGACCTCTGCGTCCAGATGAGTCTTGTATGTTTCGACTGGAATCCATACTACAAACCTGTTCCCATCTTTGAAAGCGTGGCCGTTCGAGGTTTTCTGGCCGACAAAAAGGACTACCCGCAACTCGGTGACATCCAATCCGAAAGCAGCCAGTTTGTGCGCCGCGCTCTCTAAGCCGTTTCTGACCAGGTCTGCTTTAGCCTGCGTTTCAGTAGCGTTGAGGGTTGGAGCAAAGCGACCTCTGTCCGCCCAGTACTCGAAGTAATGACGGAACAGCGCCGGATAGGTCCTCTCATAGGCGGGAAGGTCATCATTTTGGAGAATATGTGTTACGTATTCGCTTGTCAGGTTGACGATTTCCATATTTGCTCAATTATTCTAGCGAACCATTTATAGAGTTTCGTCAGGTCTTGCCACCGACGAAGTCGGAGGTGTGACCTGACGAGCCGTCCAATAAGAGTGTGTTGTTCAACGGTCTTTGACATCTGTCGGTTCACACGTTTGGCAAACCAAACGCAAGAACCGACAGAACGTATAAAACTACAAAACCTCTCTCAAACGGCGGAAGAACTCCTCCCTGAAGGTGACATTGCCGTCATACGCCGACCAACCGATATTGTGCACCAGCCGGGCCATGGACAGATAAAAGTTATAGCGCGCCACGATTGAATTCAGCTTGGAGTTGCGGGCGTTATTGAGCGCGTCGACAAGATCGACCAGGCCCAGCTTGCCGGCGTCATATTTCTCCACTACCAGTTTCAGGTTTTCCACGGCCAGTTCGGCGGAGCGGATGGCTCTCGGCAGACTGTTCACCTGCGCGACAAGGTCGAACGTCCCGGCGCTAATTTTCCCCATCACCTCCAGACCGACGGCATCCTTCTCGAACTCCACCTGGCTTAACCTCGCCTTCAACCTGGCGCGCTCTCTGATGCGGTCGGTACCGAGAAATACCGGCAGCGTGAGCCCTCCCCACACTGACCAGGTAGTGTTTTTCTCGACAAAGGTCGGAGGGTTGTCGGCCAGTTGATCGGCATAGTTAAACGACGCCCGGAAGTCGAGCGTGGGATAGTACCTGGCTCTGTTTTTCGACAGCAAATCTCTTTGAATGGCAACGTCGACGTCAAAAGACCGCATGGCTGGATTTTGTTGGAGACCTTTAGCCACAAGAATATCCTGGAGCTGTCTTTGAGACTCCTCGGTGGGAACAACAGAATGCAGCCGGTCATAATCACTCCAGAAACGACCTTCGGAAAACGAAAGAGTGTCAAGAGCGACCGGGCTGTATCCCGGAAGATTGAATAGAACGTTCAAAAGAACGGCGGCGACTTTCAGGTTACTCCTGGCGCGGATAACCCGCGAAGTTGCCTTGTGACGTTCATCCTTCCAGCGCAACAGGTCGATCTCGCTCCCCTCTTCGATAAGAAAGCGGGCGCCGGCAATCTCAAGATTGCGGTCGACAAGTGCGCGAAACCGAAGTTGCATCTCCAATATCTCCTGCGCCCCAAGATAGTTCAAGTATGCAGCCGTGACGGCCAACTCTAAATCAAGCTTTGCTTGCTGCAGGTTGATCCGTTCGAGGTTCTTCTGTTTGGCAGCCAGTTGGATCGACTTGATGGCCTCAGCGGAGAAGATTCTCTGGTGCAGAAGAAGCGTTGACCGATAGCGATCGTTCTCAAACGCCCCTCTGGAATTGGCTACGGCGTTGTCATCGAAGTGCGCCACCGACGCTCCGGCAACTACTTGGGGCAGGTAGGAAGAATAGGCTTGTTTTGCTGCCTGGATAGCCGCTTCGACAGCGTCATATCGCGCCAGGTACCCGGGATTGTACGACAGTGTGCGCTCGACGGCATCCGTCAGAGTATAATACGGTGTCGTTTCGGGAACAGGAGCCGCCACAAAATACGCGCTGTTGACGGCTTCCGTCGGTAAAACAACCGAGCACTGTTGAGCCGTTTGCTCATTCAGCGCCAGAGCTGTTCCGCCCCGGAATTCTACCGGCAAATTTGCCGGCAACTCCCCCTGCAGGATGCGGGCAGCTTTGACGGCGTTGTATCTGGCGTCGGAGACTATGGAATAGGCTGCATTGGAGCCAAAGGCTCCCCTTTCAACCAGATACCTTCCCTCGGAGGTGAAAGTGGGTATTCCGTCGCGGGCTACCATCGAGAAGAACTCCCTAACTTTGATGGCATCCATTCCCCACATCGGTGGCAGGTACAGGGCGTCAATCTTCTTGTCAAGCTGGTGATAGGCTTTGAAAAAGGCATAGGTGCCGTAGTTGTCAAAGCCTTCGGCTGTAATGACCTCAAAATCGAGAGCTGTCCCCAGCGAGGTAATCGCTGATATGACCTTTTCCTCCTCGTCACCCGACGGGAAATACAGAACCCCGAGCCTTTTGACGTTCACAAGCCTCGTGAGGGTTGTCAGGTCGTCCTCAAGTTGCCCCGTTTTGACATGCACCGTAAGATTGGGCACAACCGGCCGGCCATCATCGCCTACCAACCCCTGCGCCACCGGGTCAAATTGATGCATGGCAAATATCGGCCCAGCAAATCCGGCCTCAAGCAGGTCTTCAACCACCCACGGCCCCATGGCGATGACCATATCTATGTTCTGCACGGCCGCCAACTGCTTTGCCATGATACGGCACGAATCGCGTTTCCACCCGGCCGACCGGTATCCTTCGGGGACGAAGACAACTTCATAGCCCTCGGGTAGAACCAGCTGTAGCTGGCGGGTGAATTCTTTGCGGAGTACTGAATGAACTGGGTATAATCCCCCTTCAAAATAGGCTAAACGAAACTGCTTTACCGGCTGAGCCGATAGTTTCACCGCCCAGCCTATCATTATCAAGGCACAGAAGCCTGTGATTACCCTTCGGTTGATCTTGGTCATGGCTGCGCTCTTTCTCTCATCGACTACATTCGGGTAGGGGGATGATAGCAAATTTCAAGGGATTGTTAAAGGGAATTTTGGGTGCTGTCTCGTTATGTTCCGTCGATAACTGACCCCCGCTATCTTGTATTCACCGCCACATGAGGGGTTTTCTGACGCAGAAATCTGCCGTTGTATTCCCACGCTCTCCATTCATGGGACGTGTTCGTGGCTTCTTTCTGCTTGTTGATTCCAAAACGAAGGACACACCTTTTGTCTTATTATACTGAGTTGCACTCATTAATCAATTAATCAATTATTCGTGCGTGGCGGACGTCCCGAGGCTGTCTCAAAAGTTGACCATTTTGACTCGCGTAGAGCGGGGGCTTGTCTCCCGCCCGTAGACGGCGGACGTAAAGCCCGCCGCTACGCGGTGTTTGTAAATTAAGATTATTTTGTTACAGTGATTAATGCGGATGTAATCGACTTGTGAGACAACCTCTTTCCGTCCGCCGCTTCCCAGAGAGAAATCGGCGCACGAGGACGTACGCCGACCACAGAAACTCTTTATTTACGAAAGCGAAATGGTATTACCCACTCCTGACCGGATAACTCATGAATAATACTAAGGTGCGTTCTAAGAGGTAACCAATTGGTGATGCCGTCATGGGACCCGACACCACAATAATTGCCAGTATTCTTTTGAATGCAACTTAGTATCATATACTTCATGGTTTACATATTTACCGGCGGCCTGGGTCGGGGGACAGCCGGCCCTAATCCCGATCAGCGCCGCTGCCAGACTTTCGGAGAAATGGTATCCCGCGGTCACTTTTGTGCGAAGGGTGCGTAGCACCGGATCGGTTGAGTGTCGGCGGCGACCACGCACTTGTTGCAGTTATCGCATTCCGCTTTGGTGATCTGACCTGTCTTGAACTTATTGGGAAGGTCCGGCTCGGCAATCAACGGTCGCGCCATCGACACGAAATCAGTCTTGCCGGAAGCAACGGCAGCTTCCATCACGGCGCGTGAGCGCATGCCGCCTACGGTGATCACAGGCAGAGAGATTTCCTTCTTGACGCGCGTAGCGGTGCCAAGGTTGTAACCCTCGGTGAAGGGCGGCTGGCGAAGTCTTACAAATGGCGTGTAAAACGTCTTCATCAGGAGCTTCACGATCGTAAGGTAGGTATTGTATGGACGCATGTACTTGAGTATGGCGTCGATGGGAAAGCCGCCCCTGGCCATGATGAAGCCCCCCTCGTTGGTGCCACAACTGAGTTCGATGGCATCGCAGCAACCGGTCTGCTCTACCATGCGAGCAAATTGCACACAATCATCCGGCTTGGTGCCCAAGCGCGCCCGTTCGTAGGTGTTAAGCTTAATAAGAACCGGATAATCATCGCCCACAGTCCGGCGCACGGCCCGCAGCACGTGGTCGACAATCCTGAAACGATTCTCGGCGCTGCCGCCCCAGCGGTCAGTACGTTTGTTGGCGTGACGGGACAGAAAAGTCGAGAGCAGGTATCCATGGGCGCCGTGGATCTGGACACCATCGTAGCCGGCTGATTTGACCCGCGCGGCAGCTTCAGCGAAGTCGTCCGCCACTGCCAATATCTCCTCCTCGCTCATAGCGCGCGGTTTCTCCCGGTAGAAACCGCAGGCAATGGCCGATGGCGCCTGGAGGGGGCGGCCGGTCTCCTTGGACCAGGTCTGTCGGCCGCAATGGGCAATCTGCAGCACGATCCTGCCGCCTATGGCGTGAATGCGATCAACCATCTTGCGGTGAGCGTCGATCAATTCATCGCGATCGATCATCGTCATGTGATACAGGGCGCTCTTGCCGACCTGAGAGATGCCGGCATATCCGGTAATGATCAGGCCAATGCCGCCTTCGATAAAACTCTTGTAGAATTGAAACTGTTCTTCCGTCGGGCGACCCTGCTCATCGGCCAATCCCTCATGGGAAGCCGTTCGAATCATCCGATTGTGAAGTTTCATGTTCCCGATTAAGCCCTCTTTAAACAGGAACGAATCGCCGCCTTTCATATTACCAGTCCTCATGCCGACAGTTCATACCTAACGGCGATTAACCCGGTTGCCGTGCCGCGTGACGCCGGCAATGAGCATACCGGCCGCCTGGGTCCTGCCCGCCAAATAGAAACCGCCCAGTCTGACCGTCGTTCGGCTCCCTGTGATTATTGCACACGTGCCGTTATGCTTCTGCCCTCCGGGCTTCCCGTCGCACGATGATAATCATCCACATCAGAGCTACGACAAAGAAGAGCATTACCCCCACCCAGGCGATCGAAAAGTCGAAAGGATTCTCCCACGCGTAGGCCATGGCGTCGCGCGACTGACCGTGCACGTTGTGATACTGGTCATAAGTTCCCACCAGCAGGAACGACGGGTAATGCACCAGAACCAGAATTCCCACGGCTAACAACACGCTGATATAGGTGGGACGAAGATACTTCCCTCGGCCGGTAACGAGCCATCGATATCCCAGGACGTGCCCCAGGTAGCCCGCAGCCACAATGGCCATGACAAATAGCGCCGGCAGGGTGGCGTTGAACCAGCCGCCGTGTTTGACATTCTCAAACAGACGACACCAATATATCTGTTCCCATCCGGGCCACCCGGCCAGCAGATAAATGCCGGCGGGGGCGATCACGAAGCCGGCGAAGAACATAGCACGAGCCAGAAACCGGTAGTACACAGCCGGTTTTGATCGACCGGGTTGTTCAGCCGCCGCTGCTTCTTTCAGGACGGTTTTTCGTCCGAGATCCAAAAACAGCTGACTGGCTATAAAGGCCGCCGGGATATCAATCTGTACCATCTCTACCTCCTCCGATATCGAGTCTTATAAGCAGTGTTCACGAAACAAGGCATTGGTGCTTCCTCATGACCAGTTCAGCAAACCACCGGCGCAGCCTGATCTCCTCGTCAGGATCCATGAACCGCTCCGGGCGTGGAGGTTGCGGTCTGCCCAGGGCCACCGCCATCTCCTGACCAAGCGGGTTGTAGGGCAAAAGGGTTACGTCGTCGGCGCCGGCTTCAAGCAGAAAATCGACGATAGCGGCAAGGTTCTCACGTGTATCCGTTACGCCCGGTATCAGCGGTACGCGGGGATGAACCTCCACTTTTGGTTCCGCGAGCAGGCGACAAAGGTTGGCCATAATTCTTTCATTGGTTCTGCCGGTAAACTCCCGGTGTCGTTCGGGATCGGCGAGCTTTATGTCATAGTAGATAAGATCAATATACGGTAATATCTTTTCCCGAAAGGAGTGATAGGCGAATTCGCCGCAGGTTTCCAAGGCGATGTGAATCGAGTTATCCTTCAGCCGGTCGCACAACGCAGCAACGTAATCAGGGTACAAGGTGGCTTCACCCCCCGAGAGGGTCACGCCGCCTCCGGAATGGACATAGAACGGAAGGTCTCTGACAAGGACCTCGGCGAGTTCCTCAACCGGATACCAGCGGCCAATGCGCGTCAACCCACCGGCGGGACAGACGGCGGCGCAATGGCCGCAGCGACTACACCGATCTCTCCGAACGCGACTATCGTTGTGCAGATCGACGGCGTCCTGCTCGCAAGCTTCGACACAGGCGCCGCACCGCAGACATTTCTGCGGGTAGAAAGCAATCTCAACGCCGGGCGACTGCGTTTCCGGGTTGTGACAGAAGCGGCAGCGAAGAGGACAGCCCTTAAAGAAAACAACACTGCGGATGCCCGGCCCATCGGCAAGACAGTGTCGTTTCACGTCCGCGATCAGGGGTCGCCTGCTCTCTGTCGTTATCATCCTATCCCAAATCTTGAAAGCAGATCGCGAGCCATAAAGCCGAACTTGTATATGTAGTTGAGGTTGCCGGTCGTCTCGACTTCATTTCTAAGAAGGGAGTCGAGGATATCCTGGTTCTTCGAGAATACGAAACGCCAAAAGGCCGGGACGTCGGCAAAGGTTACCCTGACGTCCCAGTCGTCGATGGCGTCGTTATGCACCTGCATGTCGCCGCCGCTGAAGGTGACTGATTCCACAATGGCGTTGTCTGATGTTCGAAAAAGATACCGACCGTTGAAGTTCTCGATATTCTTTCGGTAACTACGGATGACATAGAAGGCAAGATCCATCCCGAGAAGCATGACGTGCAGGGAACCGTCGCTGAGTTCCCCCATCGCCCCGCGTTTGATTTTTTTCAGTTCGCGTCTCAGGCCTCTTGAGAGAAGCCTGACCAGGGAACTGCCGATTCGCTTCGGTAGGATATATGACAGTGGCCGCAACAGGTATCTTCGGGTTCGAGTGATCGCCACGGGTATGTCCTTTCACCATGTGTGACTGTTAAACATGTTGTTTCGGAACCGCATGATCGTTTCTCGCCAAAGAGGTTATCACCGACGCTCCCTGAGGGGGAAGGGATCGTAGGGTATGGCTCTGCCCGTTGACAATTGATACTCCGTACGGTCGATTATCTCTTTCTGCATCTGCGGGTTGAGGTCCTTAAAATAGGCCGTGTAACCTGAAACCCGCACCAGAAGTTCATTATAGCTCTCAGGATCGTCGACGGCCTTGACGAACTTTTCATGATTGGTGACATTGAACTGAATCTCCATGCCATCCTCCGGCTGCTCATCCATTGACGAAAAGTAGCCTTCCACGGAGGCGACGAAGTTCTTCAACATGCGGTCGCTGTCCGAAGCCTCCGGCGTGTACTTGATGTTGAGGGCGACGCCGTTGGCCAGGCATGTCGGCGGCAGGGTGGCTACGGAGTTGAGCGCTTTGGTGAGAGCCGGGGTCCTTCCCGAAACCGGCGTGATACCGCTGGCGAAGTTATCCTTGTCAGGGCGTCCGTTGGGCAGCGCCCTGGTGAGCCGCCCGAAACCGGCGTGGTTGGTCATGGTCCAATAGCCGACCCGGTACCGGCCGCCGCGGTAGTTCTCTTTCTCGCCGAAGGCAGTGTCCAGCATTTCAACTATCCAGCGTACGTTGGCGTCAGCGACCGGGTGTTCATTGCCGTACTTGGGTGTTCTATCGGGATTGAGCAGTTCCCGGTGCAAACGTTCGTGACCAACGAAGTTATCGTTTACGGCCTTCAGCAGTTCGTCGAAGGAGCAGGTTTTCTCTACGAACACGTGCTCCTGAATTGCGCTCAGCGAGTCCGCGACGTCGGCCAGACCGATGATCGTCGCCCCCGAAGAGTTAATTGTCGCGCCGCCAGCGATGATGTCTTTTCCTTTATCCCAGGGACCTTCGAAAAAAGCGGAAAGGACAGGGGTGGGATAAAAATCCTGGTGGATGCGACCCAGCAGGTTGTTGAGCCGGGTCGACTGATCTATCAACCAGCGTGACTGCCTCTCGAAAGCCTCGCGGAAATGCCCGAAATCGGTGAACGTCATTGGGTCGCCGGTTCTAATGCTTATCAGCTTGTTCAAGCCGGTGTGCCGATGGCAGCCGTTGTAGAGAGTCAGTTCCAGCGCCGAATTCAGATTCATAAGAATAGAGGCCGAGTGCCCATAGAAACGACCGTTGCTTCCCGGCTCGACGCAGCCGATGACACCGTAGTCGCGCGCCTGCTGAAGGGTCTCGCCTTTGCCGGTCAGGGCGGCGATGACAGCCCGGTCGTTATGAAGGGCGGGGGTGGCGCCGGTGGTGATGTTTACCTCGCACAGCCGTCGCAGGTACTCTTTGCAATTCACACCGGGATAATACCGGGCGTTCAGGTTGGGATCGCGCAGTTTCATCAGTTCCGTGGCGCGCAGCATGACGTACGTCAAATCATTAACGGCGTCACTACCGTCTTGGTCGACGCCGCCAATGGTGATCGCCTGATTCGAACCGGTGCCTCCAAACAACTGTTCGCCGGCATCGGGGACGCTGGGAACGTGGTCGCCAATTTTGAGCCACAGCAACGCCACCAGCTCCACCGCCTGCTCCAGCGTCAACCGGTGTTCTTCCATGTCTTTTTCATACAGGTCGTAGAGCAGCTGGTCCAGCCGACCCAGGCTGAGACCGACGTTGGGGTTTTCCAGGTGGATGGCTGTCCAGCAAATCCATACGGTAGTGAGTCCTTCGCGGAAAGTACGAGCCGGGGATTCAGGTACGCGGGAGTAGATCTCAGCGATTTCGATCAGCTCCCGTTTGACGCGCTCATCCTTCTCACGGGCGGAGAGCCTGGTGGCTTCGTCGGCCAAATTCCTCGAGTAGGCGATGATCCCCTCAAGGACTTCACCCAGGGCAGCAAAAAACTCCTGCTGTGATGGATCGGACGCGGTCGCCTGTTTCTCACGAGCTTCATCAGCCATGGCGCGCAGACCCTCCTGAACGGCTCTTGAAAAATTTGGTATCGTATGGGAGATGCAGTTGGGTTTGCTGGCCAAGAAGAAGACCAGCCGCTGCATGAGTTTCAGCTCGGGAGCATGTCGGGTCAACCCGAGCTCACGGAGGTTCTGTTCGTAGGAGCGTTTGCGGGCAAGTTCAATGATGGTGTGTTCAATCCAGTGCGGGAAGACCTCTTCGTTGAGACAGTCCGCCTCGGCCCGGGAGATGAAGAAAGGATTGGAGGCGCGCCTGGTGATAGTCCGGAGCTCCGGCCAAAGGGCCAGCGCCATGAACTCCGGATACAACGGCACGCCCTTGAACTTACCGGTGGTCGAACCGGCAAACAGACTCCGGTCGTCGACTGCGAACGGCGTCATGCCTTTCTGATAGGCGCGGTTATGGCGCACGACAGGTCGCCGTTTTTGCAGAACATATCGGTACAGACGCGCCTTGTCCAGAACCGTGATTTTTGGTTTCTCAAACAGAGCGTGGGCAAGGCTGTACTGTGTCACCAGTCTTGGGCGTTCGACACAAATCTCGGGCAGGGCTCGAAAGCAATCTTTCTTCATCGCGGCCACGCGCTCGGATAGCGCAATACCCTTCAGAGAAATGTCAGCAAGTGTTACTTGCGGCATGATATTCTCCATCATCCGGTGGAGGACGCGCCACTACCCCATAGCGCCGTTCCACACTTCAAATCTCCTGTCACCTTTTTTCTCACCCGAACGGTAGAAAGTGATGAAGGTCATGACATACCAACCGACGAACTCGAAATTGCGCACATCGAAGGCGGTCTGAACATGGACTCTCCGCCAGGTTCCGGTGTTGAAGTAAATCTTGTCCAGGACGTTGCCGTCTTTCACTTGTTGATCCAGGGGGCGAATCTCGTGGTGATGAGTGTGACCATAAACGACGTATGTCGCCTGATCGTTTTGAATCTGGTCCTCACAATAAGCGTAATCGGTATAATCCTCATTGCCGGCAAGGAACTTCTTAAACGGGATGCGGGCCAACTTCTTAATCGGCATCAGACTGCTGATTTTCAGCACCAATTGCAACTTATCGACGTTGTCGAATCGGAACCAACGGTCATGCTGACGCACAAAATCGTCGGCAAGGAATTCATCGACCAGCTCGTCCCAGATTTTCTTGACGTCGTCGGCTGGGTCGTCCCGGCGGCTTCGCTCACAGACTCCCTGAATCCAGGCCGGGATATCAATCAGCGGTCTGACATTGTCGATCTCCCTGAGCTGCCGCGTCAGAACACTCTCGTCAGCGGGTCCGAATTTCTCTTCTACCTTGTGAGTGAATTTGTTTATGAGGTCAATCACAATGGCATCTCCCAGCGACGAGGCGTCCCGATTTCCGTCGTAGTTGAAGGAATCATACTTGTCGCCGTGGCAGGCGTAGACACCATAGTCGGTCCAGGTTCCCTCTATCTCAAAGCGTTTCTGTCGGAAACGTTGTGGTTCTTCCATCGCCAGCATTTCAGCTATCTGCACCCGCGTCTCAGGGTAACGATTCACCAGCCAGTCATGATTGCCAACGATATAGGTGTACGTGACTGACTTGTGCTTCTCGGCCATGGCCCTTTTGAAGTTCGTCAGATAGCCAACAGACTCGGCGTTTTCATGGTGGGTGCATATACGGTTAACGGTCTCCAATGTGACATCTTTCAATTTCTTGTCCATCTCGCCCCGCCTGTCCTCCGGCCACCAGGGACGAACCGCAGTTACCGGCCAGGACCTGATGACATCGAAGATATCACCCAGGAGAACTACCTCGATAGTGTCCACCGAGTCCGGTTCGGCCATTTCGCCGAGAATCTCGACAAACTTCCGAAACGCAGCCGGTGGGATTGTACTGCAAGTCTCGCCGTGCGTAAAATGAATATCACTGATAAAGACCAGCATAGTACCGCCTTTCTTCTTTGCCAGTTCGAGGAGGATACCATCGGGAAGGCAACATACTTGGCACTGACAGCGTATTCGACTGGCGAAAGCTGTTATTAGACCTGGTCGCTCCGATTCATTGAATTGACTTTTAGATACAAAAGCGGTCTTGGCGTGTCAACATAAAATTCAAACCCCGGTGGACTACGGATTCTATCAAGCGAAGGGTTTGTTGCTGAACTCTCATTTGGTTCTTAGGGGGGTTGGAATAATGTCAACAAGGTAATTTAGTGATACAAGATCAGAAGCGCCCCCCATACTCCCCGTTAAGAGTCCCAGGCATGTAGAAAATGGGGCTCCTCGGTTCGAGAGGCCCCACACAGTTTTTCAAACGCCTTAAAGCGGTCTATGTCATTACGACCAAGCCTTGTCTATTAACACGGCGCCGGCGCCGGACCGGGGGGTTGATCGAACAGGTACGAAACCAAGTAGGCCAAGTCGCCAACGTTAATCGAAAGACTTGCATCAACATCAGCCTCCTCGAAACATGTAGGCGCCGGACCTGGGGGTTGGTCGAATAGGTACGAAACCAAGTAGGCTAAATCGCCAACGTTAAGCGAGCTACTCATGTCAATATCGCCGCGGATGCCGTCGTGGTTGCAGCAGGTGCCGCCGCCAAAATCCTGCCAGAAGCCCTGGCTTAACCCATAGCTGGCCGAGCTCCCAAAACCAACGGCTGGCTGCCCGAGCGTCCCTCTCATATCGTAGCTGGCAGAGGTTCCCTCGGTGCCTCCTGACGAGATAACCTGCCAGTTGATCTCCACGCCTGTTGCCGGTTCGGCAGTCGATACCTTCGTAGTGTCAGCAGAAAGGCCGGTTTGAACAACAAAGAGAACAGGAACCACCAACAAAGCCAGTTTTGCTATATTCTTCCTCATTTGATAGTCCTCCAATCTACTTGTTCATGCCGAATTCAGCCTTGGGCTCGTTGGAACCATCTTGCTGAGCCAGAAGCGCTTCTACCAGAGCCTCCAGTTGCTCGATACGTTCTCGCAATTCCCGGTTTTCCTTTGCCAACTGCTTAACCCCCGCCAGCGCCACGCCGGCAACGTCACCGGCAGCAAGATATTTCGTTTCGCGTGTACCATCCTCCTGTATCACCCCAACGTCAAAGGCTTCATGGAAATCCTCTGCGCAAGGCCAGATGTGCCGTTCGCCGGTGCCTTTGTATTCCCAGCTCTCCATAGGGAGTTGATTGATTCGATCAAGCACCTCTTTGCCGTCAAGTTGCTGGAAGTTCTCTTTGAACGCGCGGCTTGAGCCGTTGGTCCAGGTACCGCCCGCTGAGAGGTAAGCGCCGTTTCCATTCGTTGTGCTGTCGCCAACATGAATAGGATACAACACCCCACCATCGTGGTCATCCCGGTTAATGCCAAAGTATCCAGAATAGGATCCATCATAGAGGACAACCCGGTATGAGTTGTCTACATAGACATTGCGGCCAAAAGCCATGGAGTAATCAGCACTCGAGGTAAGTGTGTCCCAGCGACCTCCTGGAATGACGGAGTAATCACCTGCGGCTTGATTGTAATATCCCCCGCTAACCGTACTGGCAGAACCATCGGCAGAGTTCAATCTGCCTCCACTGACTGTACTGTTGCTTCCGTTTGCTTCGTTAAGATCTCCCCCACCGACAGTGCTGGCATACTCATTGGCGTCATTCCCATATCCTCCACTAACAGTGCTTCTCCTGCCGAGGGCTCTGTTGTTGCCTCCCCCACTGACTGTGGCAAAAGTATCGGTTGCTTGGTTTTGGAATCCCCCGCCTACACTGCTATGTTTAGCGGTTGCCGAATTGTTTTGTCCCCCCCCTACACTGCTGTACGGAGCGGTGGTAGAATTGTTATATCCGCCACCCACGTAAGCGGCAGTATCACTTATGTTGTTTCCAGCCAGATTGCGGTAGCCGGCAGACACTCCGCCGAAGAGGGCCTTAGCCGTGTCCTGTCGCCCTCCGCCGACAACACTATAGTGCGCGACAGCTTCGCTCTCTGCCCCCCCGGACACTGTTGAATACTCACCGCTGGCAGTGTTTAACCATCCTCCAGGCACAGTGGCCGCCTTTGCTGTGGCCTGGCAGACTCTGCCCCCGCCAACAGTACTATATTCGCCGCTGGCGGTGCTCTGAAACCCACCACTGATTACGCTATATCTTCCACTGGCAGCGTTGTTGTGCCCCGCCGCGACCGCAGCGTAAGGGGAAGTGGCCGAGTTGTTCAAGCCGCCGCCTACGTAAGCGGCAGTGTCAGTTATGTCATTTCCGGCCAGGTTGGAATACCCGGCAGAGACGCCACCATAGAGAGCCTTTGACGTATCGCTCGCTCCGCCACCAATCGTAGCATATAGGCCGCTTGCATTGTTCTCGTAACCGCCACCCACTGTGGACCAGAGACCGCTTGCTGTGTTGAAATATCCGCCGCTTACGGTGCCATGCTGGCCAGAAGCGAGATTCTGTCCACCACCCCCTACGGTGGACACCGCTCCACTTGCATTATTTTGTGTACCTCCGGCCACTGTGGCGTCAAAGCTGCCTGCGGTGTTCTTATAGCCTCCGCCAACCACTGAACGAGCATGCCCGGCGACATTGCCAAAGCCACCACTTACAGTGGCATAATAGTAGCTCCAACCGTCGGTTCCAGTGGTACAAGCTACGCCGAGATTAACCATAGTGTGTACGCTGTCACCGTGAAGCACATTATCGGTCCCGCCGCGTGCAATACCCCAGTAGTTGTTGGTGTACAGCACTGAATCGGTGACCGACCAGTTACAGGAGCCGCCTCCGGTCCAGGCGGTCGTCTGAATGGTCAAGTCGGGAAACTTGAAGCCGGTCTTCGACCATACAAGGCCATCAAACGTACCGGCGCCATCACCGGTTATGGAAACCATGGTATTCCTTGAGGTATCGAATACGACGAAAGTTGAAGTGGTGTCCGTGACTTCCATGATTATCATCGGCAGGGTATCGTCCGTGGGACGATATATACCCACAGAAGCTACGGTGTCATTACCCAACAGATCTACCATCCCCGAAGTCGCTTGCGGGGGCTCGACTATCAACGCCCTGCCAGGGGCAGTGTAGATATCACCCAGCACTCTTTGTGCGGTACCTGAGTTGGGGACACTGGTCACGAGGGTCAACGGGCTGATCGTCTCGCCGTTAAATGTCAATTCCAGCCAGATTTCAGGCAACACTGTCATCTTCGGAAAATGTCCTACCTTAGTGGTGTCTTCCCAGATCGGCTGGGCATAGGTGATCACGGCAAGAGCACTTCCGCTTAAGGCAGCTTTGTCGTCCTTTGATCCCTTGGATCCAGTGCCAACGGTCGCAATAGTCGTACAGCAGCCGATTAAGTTAAGGCCGGCCGAATCCTCATAGTAGCAGTAGATCAGTTCGTAGTCACCGGACGGGATAGGATCGCCGACTGAATCGGTCACCATCGCCTGCCAGGTGAAAACCGCTCCTGAATCGCAGTCCAGCTCCCAGATAACAGCGGTCGCGGGATCGGCCACTGCGACAACCAGCAACAGCGCGACAGCCAGAACTGTGAATTCTTGCTTTACACGTTTCATGTTACACCTCACCGTTTAGTAATTGTTAGTTCTTTTCTCCATGTCATAAATCTTGTTCACTCTGTGAGTACATAGTAGTACCGGGCTGTTGCCATTGTGCATTAGTCTGTGCCCATTCCCCCACCGTATGGCTTCGCAGCGACTGTACAAAGGCTAACTTAATAACCCATGCGTTCCAATTTAACACATCATAAAGGATTTCGCAAGTCTTTTTTAGTTGTTATTTCAGCCAGAACGGGACCGATACGTGCCGAGACCGACCTATCGGCATCGAGCGTAAGATGACAACGTAGACGTCATGGCTACTTTAGATTACAACCTGCCACCAAGAATGATATCTGCCATCGATGGATCTACCTCCAATCTCCAACAGCTATGAAGGCACCCCAACTGAAAGGGTGGTCAACGTAACCCTGAGCACGAAGTTTGTTGATTGCCTTTAGTTGTATCCTGCGGATCGTTTCCGGAAAAGATTCATCCATTTTCTCGTACAACTGGCTCATCATCTCGGCTGTGGCCTCATCTGATATCGACCAAAGAGCGCTTACAACCGTTCGCGCACCCGCCATCTGAAAAGCCCGACGCAAACCATAAACACCTTCTCCTTCGGTTACCTTTCCCAATCCGGTTTCGCAGGCGGACAGGACAACCAGTGCGGTGCCTTCGAGATTCATGGCGGTGACTTCTTCGGCCGTCAGTATGCCGTCTTCCGCGCCAGTATTTTCCGCTCCCTGACCGTGGAGGTTAGCGCCAGCGAGGAATAAACCGGACAGCAGCAGCGGGTTCTCTCCAAAGAACTCCCGGTCAGCGACAGAGCCTGGTTGCGGTAGCGACTCCGAATAGGCATCCTGAAGGAAATACCCGTGGGTAGCCAGGTGAATCACGCGCTTTCCCGTCGCTTCTGCTTTGAGAATTTCCTCACTGGCATGGGCGCCGTAACAAACGCGAATCGGCTCCTTGGAACTTTTCCGCCAACTCTCGGCTATTTTTTCAACTTCATACCTGGTGGCTGGGAGAGGCACGACATTGATGTCATCAAGCTGGCCCCACCCGGTTCGTGTGCTGCGCATCGTGGATGAATCCACTTCTCTCGCAGGAATAGGTGGCTTTTCATTCGGTAGAGGCAGACGTGCCGTCGCGGGAGCATCGTAATCCGGATCCCCCAAGGCCAGCAAGCCTGACGAGGCAGGAGCTTCGTCCTTGAGCCGAATCAAATCCCGACCGGATGTGAGATAATGAATGGGATACTTCTCGATGAGATACCGTCCCTCTCGGTCATGCAGTCCCGCAAAAGAGACGATGTTCAAACCGCCATCGGGCGAGATCAGGACCATCCCCTTGCCCGATATCAGATCCTCAACCGGCTCCCACACTTTGTCATAGAGGGCCTTACTTATCTTTTCGTATTCCATCTGGTGGACAATCGACGGCCACCGACCGGATAAGGCAATGTCAAGCAGGTGCCTTCGGTATTGGTTGACCAGCCGATCAATGTCCGCTCCGGCGCCAAGGTCAACGATGTCTCGAACGCCCTGGTTATCGACCACGACAGCCAAGTAACGAGACACGACGGAATCATGCGCGACCGGGTGGTAGTCATAGCTCATGTACTCTATGAGGACTGAGTTCTCAGGCAGCAGCTTGGATATCCGTTCGGCGCGCACATCCTGGTAATCCTGCCCTTTCCTGAAGCTGGCGCTGCTGCGGGCCAGTTCAGCTTCCAGCCTGTTTGTTTGCTCCCGCAACGAATCCAGTTCCTTTGAGAAAGATCCGGGGTCTTTGTCGCCCGGTCCTGAGATAAACAACTGAGAAAGTTGATGTTTGGTGAGCCGGTATGATTCGGCGAGAGCTACGGTGGCCGAGTCAGCCTCGGAGATGAGCGACCTTCTTCGTTTGAAAATCTCGTCCGATATCGCCCCTTTGGCTGAGAAGATGATTTCGGCGGCTTTGTAAAGATTGTTACGATCATGTACGTTAGCGTCAAAGAAACCCGACAAATACCCGTTAACCGAATTCCGCATCTGCTGAGCATACGTCAGGGCATCCCTTTCCGACATCACCATAGCGCCGACGGCAAGGTTATGTCTGCGGATGCCAACGGCGCGCTTGGCAGCTTCAAGACTTTTGGTTCGATCCTTCTGCAATCGGTAATGCCGACTAAGCAACTCAGTTGTGCGCGCAAGCTCAGGATGGTCGGACCCGTATACCTTCTCTTCAATTTGTATCGCTCTTTCAAAAAACTGCAGGGCTTCCTGGTATTGGCCTTGTGCTGAAAAGCACACTGCCAGTCCGTTGAGACTGCTCACCACGAAAGGGTGTTGCGCTCCAACAGCCTTCTCCAGAATATGCAGGGCGTCGCGGTATAAATAGTCGGCTCGTAGGTAATCGCGCCGTGCCAGGTAAAGATCAGCCAAGTTGTTCATTACCACGCCAACTTCTGAATGGTCTGAACCAAAACGTTTCGTTGCTATCATCAGTGCCTTTGTCAAGGATGACTCAGCCGCTTCAAAGTCTCCCTTGTGCGTGTAGATAAGGGCCAGGAAACTGTGACAGTTTCCCACAAACTTATGATCCGCACCTAAAGATGCTTCGAAGATCCCGATCGCTCTCAGGTAAAGATCGGCGGCTGCATCAAACTTGCCCTGGGCGGTGAAAAGCAGTCCGAGGTTAGTCAGATCAATCGCAACGGTAGAGCTTTTTTTACCAAACAGCTTTTGATGAACCTTTACGGCCTGTCTATACATTGGCTCAGCCCTGACGTAGTCTCCCATTGAATAGTAGACCGCCGCCAGGCCGGTCAGGCATCTTGCCGTCTGTGGGTGGTACAAATTGAACGAGGCCTTGCTAATATCGAGTGCTCGATTATAGTGATTCGCTGCCTCCGCGTAGCGGCCAACGAGATGGTAGAGGTCCGCCAGGATGATTAGAGGCGTGATCAGTTGGCTGTCCGGGCTCTGGGTTTTTTCCAGTATTGACAGAGCTCTCTTGCCGAACAGCTCAGATTCGGTGTACTTTTCCTGACGGTACTTCAATGAGGTGTAGCCAAACAGGCTTCTTGCTACCTCCGGATGCTCCGGGCCAAAAAGACGCTCACGTATAGCCAGCGCCCGCTGAAAAAACGGCTCCGCCTGCTCGTATTCACTGCGCCAGAGATGTATCGCGCCAAGATAGTATAGAGCGGCGGCAACATCCTCGTGATTGGCGCTGAGTTGTTTTTCGCGGATTTCCAAAGACTGCCTGAGGCACAGTTCGGCCTCATTGTAATTCCTGCTGTTGAGGTGATACCTCCCCAATCGATAGAGGATTGAAGCCACAACTGTGTCCTCGCTTCCCAGCATCTTGTTCGCCTCGTCAAGCGCCAGCCCGGCAAGCGTTATAGCCGAGTCATAGTTGCGGGCATCATGCAGTGAATCGGCTCGAGTTGAGAACTCCTTCCAGGTCTGGGCATGTGCTACACAACAACAAAGGAAGAGAAGCATCGCGGTAATGATAGCTGTGCGGTATGTTTTGGACACGTATTCTCTCCTAGGCCAATTCCTTAGAGCCTTTGGGTCAAGTCTATACGGATATATACGCCTGAGCTTAAGAACAGGCAAGATCAAAGAAAATAGTTGAAAATGTTACTATTAAACTGCATTTTCTATCTTGGAACTCTTTGTCCCACGTGCTCCTGCGAATCCTCCCCTGCACGAAGCGCCTTAGATACCGTCTTTCAAGTCAAGGGCAAGAGACCCCGACTCCTGTCCACCTTCGGCTGATGTCAGGGATGCCTGCCCGTGTTTGTTGCCATTCCCGGATTGCTTTCACAGGGAATTTAACGTATTATTCCGACGTTCGTATGGTGGAGAAGGCGACAAGGACCAGGCGGCCGTTTTTGGGCATGCATTTCAAGTGCTGCAACGTGTACTCACGGGTCTACTTGAATAAGAAAGGCTCGGCGTTTGTCGGTTGGTGCCCGAAGTGTGCCGCCAGGGTAGAGGTAAAGGTCTCTCCGCTGGGGACTGACGCTCGTTTTTTTACTGCCGGTTGATGGTCGCAGATGAGATAGTATGCCGTTGTTGAAGTCAAAGCTTGTGGTGGTACCGCTGGGGGAGGTCGACTTTATGCTGGTCAATCGGTTGGCGGCCGAACTGGGGCCGGTGTTTAATCGTTCGGTCGACATCATCAAAGGAATGAAATTGCCCCAAGAGGCTCACAACGTGGTACGAAATCAGTACTACGCCCAGGTTGTACTCTCCAAGCTGGAACGAACCAAGGCCAACACCCGCGAAAAAGTGATAGCCGTCTGCGAAGAGGATTTGTACCTTCCCGACGACACGTATGTACTGGGACACACTGACACTTTGGCCGGCGCGGTAGTGGTATCGCTGTACCACATCCGCCAGGAGTTTTACGGATTGCCCGAAGACGAAAGCAAGGTTTATCCCCGGCTGTTTAAGGAGGCGGTCCACCGGGTGGGTCATCTGTTCCAGCTCTCGGAATGCCGGAACCCGAAATGTGTCAACTATTACAGCCAGGTTATGCTGGATATTGACAATAAAGGCGAAAAATTCTGTGATGTTTGCCGCCGGCGCTTAGCCGCGGCGGTGTGAAACCGGGTTAAGAGTGGTGTTACTCCAATGAACCTCGACCAGATAATCGACCTCCTCAAAAACGACACCGGCGTCGGCAAGAATATCACTCACTGGAAAACGTACTCACCCCGCCCGGCGCGCTTTGTCGACTATCCCGAAGAGTTGGACGGCCGGCTGGTTGCCTGCCTAAAAGAGCGCGGGTTTACCCGCTTGTATTCCCACCAGGGCGAGGCGGTAAAGGCGGTGAGGCAGGGCAAGGACGTCGTTGTCGTCACCCCCACTGCCTCGGGAAAGACGCTCTGCTACAACATACCCGTTCTCGACAAAGTGCTCAAAGAACCTGAAACCAGAGCCCTGTATCTCTTCCCCACCAAGGCTCTCGCACAGGATCAACTGAGCGAACTGTACGGGTTGATTCAGAAGCTCGACGTCGATATAAAAACGTACACCTTCGACGGCGACACGCCGCATACGGCGCGGCGGCTGATTCGCGCAGCGGGGCATATTGTCATTACCAATCCCGATATGCTCCATACCGGCATTCTCCCTCATCACACCAAGTGGATCAAACTATTCGAAAACCTCAGATACGTCGTCATCGACGAGGTGCACCACTACCGCGGAGTGTTTGGTTCGCACCTGGCCAACGTCATCCGCCGGCTCAGGCGGATCTGCAGGTTTTACGGCTCAGATCCGATCTTTATCTGCTGCTCGGCGACAATCGCCAATCCTGACGAGCTGACGCAAAAGATCATAGACAAACCAGTAACGTGTATTGACAGCAATGGCGCTCCGTCAGGCGAGAAACATTTCCTCATCTACAACCCGCCGGTCATCAACCAGCAGCTTGGCATCCGCAAATCAGCCATCAACGAGGCCGCCCAACTAGCAGCCAGGTTTTTAAGGCACAAGATTCAGACGATCGTGTTTGCTCACTTCCGATTAAAAGTCGAGGTGCTGCTGACCTACCTCCAGCGCGAACTCAAGGGGGAGTTCGGCCGCGGAATAAACATTGCCGGCTACCGTGGTGGCTATCTTCCCAATGAGCGCCGCCGAATCGAAGCCGGCCTTCGCGACGGCACGATCACGGGAGTCGTTTCCACTAACGCGCTGGAATTGGGAATCGATGTCGGCAGTTTGGACGTGTCGATTATTGTGGGCTATCCCGGTTCCATCGCCTCCCTCTGGCAGCAGGCGGGGAGAGCGGGGCGGAGCAATACGACCTCGCTCACTATCATGATTGCCAACTCCACGCCTATCAACCAGTTCCTCTGCGCTGAGCCGAAGTACATTTTCGGCAGGACGCCGGAGGCTGGAATTATCGATCCCGACAACCTGATCATCAGAACCAATCATATCAAGTGTGCCGCCTTTGAACTACCCTTCGATGAAACCGAGTATTATTCAGCCGACGGAACCCATGAAATACTCGACTACCTCGAAGAGGCTAAGGTCTTGCGCAAGACCAGCAACCGCTACCATTGGTCATCCGAGATTTATCCGGCCGGACAGATATCGCTGCGCTCGGCCTCGCCGAACAACTTTGTCATTCTCAACGAAAGCAACAACTCCGAGGTAATCGGCGAGGTGGATTACTTCTCGGCCCCCATCTTTCTGCATCCGGAGGCCATTTATCTGCATCGCGCCCGGCAGTACCAAGTCACCCGTCTCGACTGGGACGGCAAAAAGGCATATGTCAAGGAGGTCGAGGTCGATTACTATACCGACGCTGAAACCAAAACCGACTTGAAGGTCCTTGAGGTTAACAAAAGCACTGCCTTCGGCGATGCCAAAATGTCCTGCGGCGAGGTTTCGGTCACCAACGTCACCGTGATGTTCAAGAAGGTCAAGTTTCACACCCACGAAAACGTCGGCTCGGGTGACCTTACTCTACCTGAACTGGAGATGCACACTAACGCCTTCTGGTATTCGTTCCCGGGTGATATTGCGCTTGAGCTCGATCTCAATGGCTCGCAGTTCGGCGGAGCGTTGAGAGGAGTGGCCAACATCTTGGGCAAAATTGCGCCCCTGTGGGTGATGTGCGACCAGCGCGATCTGCGCTCTATTTCGCAGGTGCGGGCGCCGTTCACCGAGCGGCCGACGGTGTACATATATGAAAATATCCCCGGCGGCGTCGGCCTTTCCGAAAAGCTTTACACCGAACATACCCGCCTTTTTGAGTCCTGCTTTGAACATGTTAAGAACTGCCCGTGCGAAGGGGGCTGTCCCGTCTGTGTCGGCCCGCCGATGGAAGTCGGCGAAGGGGGCAAAGAAGGAGCTTTTAAGCTCCTGCAAAAAATGCTGGCCGTCGCACCGGCGTAGGGGGTTGTAGGCTAGGAGCTTTGAACTCTTTTTGTCACACAGGGCGATCTGAAGATCACCCCGCCACAGAACTACACTTTCGTCAAGCTACCAGATGCCGAGAACATCCTTGGCGGTGTCGGAGCACATCTCTTTCGGATCCCAGGGCGGGTCCCAGACAAGGTTGACTTGTACTTCCCTGACACCCTCCAACTCTGCCACGGCGCGATGCGCCTGTCCGACGAGGATTTCGCCATAGGGGCAGGCCGGGGTAGTGAGAGTCATTTTGATCTGGACTTTCCCCTCCGGTTCAACGTGGATGTCGTACACTAACCCGAGGTCGATGATACTGAGGTGGATCTCAGGATCGTGGACCAGCTTCAGCGCTGCGGTAATTTCTTCTTTCGTCGGCATCGGCATAATCTGTTACAGAAGCCGCGTTTCTATACTTGCATCACCCTTCGACTCCCAGGCTGTGTTGCAATCCATTCGTTCGGTCGGGTCTTGGCTCGTCTCCGGACGAGGTGTGACCCGACCGGAAACCCACTTGGTTGCTGGGCCAGCGCTTGGGCGATGTTCGTCAGGTCACACCTCCGACTTCGTCGGCGGCAAGACCTGACGAAACCTATTTGTGACACAGCCTGTCCGCCCAGGGTTACGGCCGTTGGTCGCATTATTGCCACCATTATTGTAAACAAAGATATGAGTGGCTTGCCACTGTCATGGTGAGCGGAGACGAACCATGACGAACACCGGCGGTTACTCATCGTCCTCGGTCGACACGTGGGTATGGACATCGCCGTGGCCTTTCTCATGGTTCTTGAGTCCCTCCATGAAGGTAACCCACGCCAGGAGAGCGCACTTAATGCGAACGGGAAAGTTGCGTACACCCTGCAAGGCATCCAGATCGCCAAGGTCGTCAGAGATGTCAGTCTTTTCCCCTTTGAGCATTTTCTTGACAACTTCCGCAATCTTCTTGGCATGTTCTATCGATTTGCCCTTGATGATCTCGGCCAGCATGGAAGCGGACGCGACCGAGATGGCGCAGCCGCGGCAGTCGACATGTATATCCTTGACGGTGCCGTTATCGAGTTCCACCTGCAGGAAGATTTCATCGCCGCAGGAGGGGTTAGAGCCATCCGAGGTAACGTCCGCTTTCTCCAGCGGCTTTCTGCCTCGTGGAGAGCGGTAGTGATCCAGGATGATGTCGCGGTACATGTCGTCGAGCGGCTCACTCATACTCCAAAATATCTCCTCATTTCTTTGAGCGCTTCCACCAGCGCGTCAATATCGGCCTGATCATTATAAATATACAACGACGCCCGCGCGGTGGCAACCTTGCCCAAAATGCGCATCAGCGGCTGGGCGCAGTGGTGACCGGCTCGGATAGCGATACCCTTGGAATCAAGAAAGGTGCTGATATCGTGCGGGTGAATCTCGGTGTCGGTAAACGATATGGCGCCGCCGCGCTGGGCATATTCCTGCGGCCCCTGGATTTCGATTCCGTCAAGCTCCGACAGCCGTTCAATGGCGTATCGCACAAGGTTGATCTCGTGCTGGCGCACGTTGTCCATGCCTATCTCTTCAAGGTAGGTCAGGGCGGCATCAAAGGCAATGACGTCGGCGATATTGGGGGTGCCGGCCTCGAACTTGTGGGGAAGGTCGGCCCATGTAATCCGGTCAAAGCGAACCTCACGAATCATTTCTCCCCCCATGTTAAACGGCGGCATCGCTTCCAGCAGTTCGCGCCGCCCGTAAAGAACGCCGACACCGGTCGGGCCGAGCATTTTGTGAGCCGAGAAGGCATAGAAATCGACGCCCAAAGCTTTCACATCGACCGGCAGATGAGGGACCGCTTGGGCTCCGTCGCCAAGCACAACGGCGCCATGCTTCTTGGCCAGCTCCGCAAGTTCCGCAATGGGGTTGATGGTTCCCAGCACGTTCGACATGTGCGTCAACGCCAACAGCTTCGTCTTCGGCGTTATAATGTTGTCAATGTCGCTGAGATCGAGATGCCCGCAGAGCGTAATGGGGATCCGCTTGAGTACCGCCTTTTTCTTCTGAGCAAGGATCACCCACGGCACCAGATTAGCGTGGTGCTCCATCTCCGTGATGACAATCTCGTCGCCCTCCTTGATATTCGTTTCGCCCCACGAGTAGGCGAGCAGATTTATCGCTTCCGTTGTGCTTCTGGTGAAGATGATCTCGTGAGGGTCCACACCGCCGATAAAGCGCGCCACGTGCTTGCGGGTCCGCTCGTAGGCGTCGGTTGCCTGCTCCGCCAGATGGTGCAACCCGCGATGAATGTTGGCATTCATCTTGCGGTAGTATTCAATAAGAGCGTTGATGACGGCTCGCGGTTTCTGCGTGGTGGCGGCGTTGTCCAGGTAAACCAGAGGGTGACCGTTGATAGTCTGATTCAAGATCGGAAAGTCGGCCTTGATATTTTCATGCTCCAACCGACAGCTTTCGAAATCAACAGCCGTCTGTTTATTTTTCGTTTTCGATTCCATCTATCTGTACCTTTCTGTCGCTCCAGAAAACAGTAGGTCGGGTTCCGAATGGAGTCCGCCTCAGGCGGACGAATGAGAAACCCGACAATAACCTTGGCCACGAATGTCGGGTTTCTCGTCCGCCCGTGGCGGACTCGGAACCCGACCTACTCAGTTCAATTAAGCAGAACATAAATATCCTCTCCTTCGACCTTGACATCGTAAGTGTCAATGGGCACTATCGCCGGCGGCGCTTTGACGCTGCCGTCTTTGACGTTGAACCGCGCTCCGTGACGCGGGCAGACTACCTCGTCGCCACGCAATTCACCAGCGCTGATCGGCGCGGAATCGTGGGAGCATTCGTCCACGACAGCGAATACGCCGTCGCCGGTGTTACAAACCACAAATCGGTTGTGCCTGATTTCAAAGGCCTTCATGCTCCCGGCCGGTATGTCGTTAACCGATGCCACCTTCTTGAATTCAGCCATGCTTTATATGTTCTCCAGTCGTTGAGCGACAAAGTTGCTGATTCGTTCCTGGAGGTCTTTTGGGATCTGCTTGAGGGTGGACGCCACAAAACCGGAGACAATCATCCGCACCGCGTCTTCTCGATCTATACCGCGCGATGTCAAATAGAACACGGACAAAGGGTCAATAGGCCCGATGGTGGCACCGTGGCTGCATTTAACATCCTCGTTTAGAATCTCAAGCTCCGGGATCGTCTCGACTTTGGTTCCCTTGTTCAACAGCAGGTTGCGGTTTCCCTGGTAAGCTTCGCAGGTTTTGGAGGCTCGGTCGATCCGAATCAAGCCGGTGTAAGCCGACAGCGCCCGGTCTCGAAGGACTACCTTAAAGTCGATATTTGAAGTCGTCCTGCTGGCTGCGTGATGGTGCAGAGTGTGGTTGTCGAAATGCTGGTCTTCCGAACCGAACAACAGACCGTACATCTTGCTTTCGGCTCCGTCACCGTTGAGGATGACGCCGAAGTTGTGTTTCGATGTCGAGGCGCCGAAGGCAAGCGGGACAGTCAGCATGGTGGCGCCGCGCTCTATTCTGGCGCGGTGCATCAGGTACGAATGGGCCGCCGCCATCTGCCGTTGCAGCGAAACGTAGCGCACGCGGCTCTCTTCAAGACCGAAAATCTCCACGGCGCTGTTGGTGTTACTCACCCCCCGGTCAATATCGACCGAACCGCCACCGTACTCGTCAATGATCGTCAGCTCGGCGTTTTTGCCGACGATGACTAAGAGTCGAGGGAAGTGGGCCGAGTTTTCCCGTCCCGTTTCGCGCAGCAAGTGCAGCGGCTTTTCGACCGTGACGCTATCGGGGACGTAGATGAAAATACCGTCGTTGAACAGAGCGCCGTTCATCGCCTCGAACTTGCCGGTCTGGCCGTTGACCAACTGGTAGAGGTGTTTCTCAACAAGCTCCTTATGTTTGTCAACCGCTTCTGATAAGGTTAAGACAACAACGCCCTTTTTATCCAACTCTTCAGTGCCGTAAACCTTGATTTCTCTTCCCCCAAGATCAGTCACCAAACCGGAGAGATGACCTTGCTTAAAATGAGACAGTGCTACTTTCTCAACGGCGTCATAATCATCCGCAAGAGGTGTGTCTATGACAGTGCCGTGCCTAATCAAGAACTTTCCCGGATCGGTATAGCGCCATAAGTGCAGATCTCGGCGTGGAAGGGGAAAGCGATTGAACGCTTGACGAGACCTCTGCCGCTTTTCCCTGAGCCACTGCGGTCCACGCTCCAGCGCCGGAGCAAGCTCATCGATCAAATATACCGGGTCAGTCGCGCTTGTCGCTGTCGAGTGATTCATGGCTATCCTATTGAGCCTTCCATTTCAAGCTCTATCAAGCGATTTAGCTCCACGGCGTATTCCATCGGGAGCTCTTTGGTAAACGGTTCCATAAAGCCGTTGACGATCAAAAGACGGGCCTCATCCTCGCTCAAGCCGCGGCTGGTGAGGTAGAACAACTGTTCCTCAGCCACCTTGGAGACGCGGGCCTCGTGTTCAACCCTGACCTGGTCGTTGTCAATTTCCATCGTGGGATAGGTATCGGAGCGGGCCTCTTCGCCGATCAACAGGGCGTCACACTCGACCGAAACCTTGCAGTTGACGGCGTTTTTGTAAATCTTCACCAGACCGCGATACGAGGCACGGCCGTTGTCCTTCGAGATTGACTTGGAGGTGATGCGCGAGGAGGTGTTGGGCGCGGCATGGATCACCTTGGCCCCGGCGTCCTGATGCTGATCTATGCCGGCAAAAGCAACCGTGAGAATCTCAGCCTTGGCGCCCTCCCCCAAAAGCTGGATGCAGGGATACTTCATTGTCAAACGTGAGCCGATGTTGCCGTCGACCCATTCAACGGTGGCGTTCCGGTAAGCGGAGGCGCGTTTGGTGACGAGGTTGAAGATGTTGCGTGACCAGTTCTGAATCGTGGTGTATCGGATATAGGCGTCCTCCAGGGCAATCACCTCCACCACCGCCGAGTGCAGCGAATTGGTCGAATAAATCGGCGCCGTGCAGCCTTCTATATAATGCACCCGTGAGCCTTTGTCGGCAATGATGAGCGTCCGTTCGAACTGCCCCATATTCTCAGCGTTAATCCGGAAGTAGGCCTGCAGCGGGACCTTGACGTCAAGGCCGGGTGGGACATAGATAAACGAACCGCCCGACCATACGGCCGCATTCAGAGCCGCAAATTTGTTGTCGGTTGAAGGGATAACCGTGCCGAAGTACTTCCGGACAATCTCTTCCTGTTCGCGTAGAGCGCTGTCCATGTCGAGGAAAATGACGCCCTGCTTCTTGAGATCATCGCGCATCGAGTGGTACACAACCTCAGACTCGTACTGCGCCGACAGGCCGCCGAGAAATCTCTTCTCCGCTTCGGGGATACCGAGACGATCAAAGGTCTTTTTGATATACTCCGGCACGTCCGCCCAGTCATCGCTCTGTTCTTCAACCGGCTTCATGAAGTAATAAATGTTGGCAAAGTCGATTTCGTTGAGCAGTTGAGTGTTTCCCCACTGCGGCATCGGTTTGGAGAAGAATATGTCCAGCGCTTCATGGCGACGCTCGGACATCCACTTCGGCTCCTTTTTCATCCGCGAGATCATCTCCACCACTTCGTGGTTGATCCCCCTGGCACCCTTGTGAAAATAATCGACCGGGTCGTGGAAACCATACTTGGCGGCGTAGTCGGCATTGAGTGAAGCCAGTTTTTCGCGCTTCTGTTTGGTCGAGTCAGCCATAGCTACGCCTTTACCTTCTCATGCGTTTCCTGCTCTATCCAGTCATAGCCTTTCTCCTCAAGCTGCAAGGCAAGCTCGGGTCCCCCGACTTTGACGAACTTGCCGTGAATCATAACGTGGACGTAGTGCGGCTTGACGTAGTTAAGCAGTCGCTGGTAGTGGGTGACCAGAAGGACGCCGTTAGTGTCGTTATGGTAACGGTTGATGCCGTCGGAGACGGTCTTAAGAGCGTCGATGTCAAGCCCGGAGTCCGTCTCATCCAGCAGGGCTATCTTGGGCTTGAGCATCGCCATCTGCAGGATTTCCACCCTCTTCTTTTCGCCGCCGGAGAACCCCTCGTTGAGGTACCTGGTAGCAAAGGAACGGTCAATCGAGAGGGCCTCCATCTCCTTAAGGAACAGCTTGCGGAAGTCCGACATGTCAGCCTCTTTTCCGCGATGCGATTTCAATGCCGCCCGCATGAAGTTGGCCACCGTCACGCCCGGAATGGCCAGCGGATATTGGAAAGCCAGGAACAATCCGGCGCGGGAGCGCTCATCGGCGCGCATTTTCAGCAGATTCCGGCCGTCAAGAGTAGCCGTCCCTTTGGTAACAGCATAGTCGGGGTGCCCCATCAGGGCATTGGACAGGGAGGACTTGCCGGAGCCGTTGGGGCCCATGATAGCGTGGATCTCACCGGGAAGTATCTGCATAGAGACCCCCCGGACAACTTCCTTGCCTTCCACTTCGACATGTATCTCTTTGAACTCAAACAGTGCTTTCTTATCTGCCATTGCTTACGTATCCTTTTTTTCTATTCTTTGCTGCTCGCCATTTTCAGCTTGTTGCCATTTGTTGTTGGGCGTTGCATTTTATCGTATAGCAGAGCGGTTGTCAAACTACGAGATTTTTTGCCCTTGCCGGCACCTGCCTTCTCGCTGTCGATCAAATCCTGGAGAGTGGTGCCGGAAAGCAACTCGCCAAGATACCCGGCCAGGCCGTCGAGAACCTCGTGCACGGAGCAGTTGCCGGTGTGCACGCACCGCTCCAGTTGTCCGGTGAATCGTGCGCAGTGATCCGGAGCAATCAAGGGACCGCCCAGAGCGGTGATTACTTCAAACAGGGTCACCTCGCGCGGGTGACGAGTAATGCAGAAACCGCCGCCACGGCCGCGGACCGCCGTCACCAGCCCGGCCCGGCGCAGAATGGACAACAGCTTGGCAGCATACGGAATTGACAGACCTTCTATGTCCGCAATTTCAGAGATCGACATCTGTCCCTTGGTTCCTATTCGAGCCAGCGCCACCAGGCACCTGAGACCATATTCTTCAACCGATGAGATTCTCATTACCTTTCACCACTTAAACGCGACTGCATTGTCAGAACGTGTTCCAATCACCTAAAAGCGACATCATCGCTGTCGTTAGCCTATCATACGAAAACATTACAAATTAGTAAAGTATTTTGTTTAACTGAGAATAGAAAAAATAGTTCCCGGCAATCGTACGATTTCTCCAATTTTATTATTGCCCTGTCTGGCCGAATGTCGAGTTTCTCCCTGCCCGCCCCTGGCGGGGTGCCCCACCAAGTACAACAATTACAATTCCGCCAGGACTTCCGCCGCGTCCACCTTCCCCCAGTGGTAGCCCATCTGTTCGCTCATTTGTTGGGCGCGTTTTGCTTCCGCTCGCGCTGCCTTTGGGTCGGTATCTGCCAGGTGTGCCCAGGCCAGGGCGATACGTATATCCGCCTCGTAGATCCGGTAGCCGCCGTCGACGGCGTAGTCCAGCGCCTCGTTCAGGTCGCTGAAGGCTGCCGGGGCATCTTTCATGTGTCTTGCTTGCCACCGCCCCCGCGCCAGCAGGGCCTCAATGAGAACATCTCGGCGTGTAATGCTCCGTGCTATCTTGAGTGCTTCATCGTAATGCTCCCGGGCGCTGTTGTGCTGTCCGCCGTCTGCGTCCAGGTCACCCAGGACGCGGTGGCATTGGCTTATAGACATTATGAAGCGATTTTCTTCACAAACCTTCAGATTCGCCTCTGTTATACGCTGCGTATAGGCGGAGTCACCTGCTCGGCGCAAGTGGTCCGCGTGCCGGATACCGCGCATGCTGTACAGATAGCGCACATCAGAATCAATTTCCCGCTCCACCTTCTCGGCCTCTTGAAAGGTCTTGGTCGCAGCATCCAGATCGCCACGCAAGTGAGCGGCCCACGCTTGTTTGCTCAGCGAACCGCGCTCCGTCCCTTTATCCTGAGCACGGCGAGACAGGGCCAATGCTTCAAGTGCAGCATCTGAGCTGTCGGTCAGATCACCTAGGTAGGCGCGCAGGTCTGCCACGTTTCCGTAGATCATACTAGTGAAACCCCGCTTCTCTTCCCTCAGATAACAAGCGACGGCTCGCTCATAAAATGGAACCGCTTCAGCTAAGCGACCCAGGTTCATTAGGCAGAAACCGACCGTGTTTAGAATCCAGCCTTTGTCTCCCGGTTCACTCACTTGTGGCTCTTGCGAGGCGTCGCCATCACGGTAGAATTCCCGGGCCAAAGAGAACAGGGTTTCATAGGCACCAAGTTGATGACCTATTACTTTGCGGTCACCCTGATCGATACGATCATCATGTACACGGTACGCTTCATCATACGCCCCGGCTTGGCAGGCGTGATGCACTACCTCGATAAGGGGAGCCAGGTCATCCAGCGTAGGGTTGTATGGCGTATCACCGGCAAGCTCAAGGTAGTAGTTTTTGATCTGCTGGTGCGCGTCTTTAGCTTGGATGCGCTTTCCTTCTGTCAGCCGTCCAAAATAGTGAGCACGTATGAGCGGATGGGCGGTGTAGGTGTGGGCATCCGGGTCATAGCGCAGGAGGCAATATGCCACAAGCCGCTGTACCATAGCCTTGAATTTTGCCTTGCTGAGTTTGGCAACAGGTGCGTTGAGGGAAGTGGCCTTAGTCTTGGTGCGAAACACTCTCTCGAAAGCCGATTCATGCACAGGTGTGCGGAAAGCGCTGAACAGCGTAAGAAAGGCGCGCTCAGCGTCGTTCAAATGCTTGTCGTAGCGGCGCAGTACACGGTGGACACGCTCGTAGCGAGGTTCGTCAGCTACCGGCGGTGGGATTTCGCCGATATGCGCCACGTCGCCCTTGTGTGCTTCGGCAAGGTATGCACCGATCAAACCGAGCGTCAGGGCGTGGCCGCCCCAATCGGTCACCACTTTGTCCAGCGCTTTGTCGTCACCTTTCGCACCGACCTTGCGCAGCAGGGCGCGTCCATCGGTGGGACTGAGGCGCACGATGTCGCGGTGGGTGTAAGTCATGTAGTCCATCAAGTTCAGTATTGAGGCGCGGCTGGTAATCAGGCAGAAGGACTCGTGATCCGGCCTTGCGAAGTACTCAACAAAATCGCGCAGGTCACCGCTCTTGAGGAGACCGTACCGGTCGCCTTCCTGATGCTGCATTATCTCCAGACCATCAAGGATGAAGAGGTAGCGGCCAGTGGACAGCATCGCTGCAATGAAATGTGCTTTGGCACTGGATGATGGATAGTCGCGCGGGTCGATCTTTCCACCACTAAGGTATTTCAGCGCCGCCTCAAAGAACTCATCCACGCTGGGTTTGGTGTAAAAGCCCCACCAGAAGACGCCGTCGGGCTGGGGCTGCGACTTATCCGCTAACAGATTGTCTACCCACTGGCGGGCCACACTGCTCTTCCCCTCTCCCCCAAAGCCGATCAGCCCGGTCACCGGCATTGCCAGGTTCATCCAATCAGAACTGATGCCTGCAAGTAGGTCCTCTCGCCCGACCCATTCCTCTAACGGCACCGGGGCGTTGTTCCAGGCAACACCCAGTTCTGCGGCCACCGCCGCCCGCGCTTTCTCAACATCTGTCTTTGGCTGCGGCGCAGCGCGGCGCGCCAGCGGTTCATCCCTCAAGGTGAACTTGAACGGATTAAAGGTAAGAACATGGTTATCAACAGCGTAGCCAATATCATCTTGCACCGGGCTGTCGGGGAAATAGCGTTCGGAGATCAAGCCCACCACGAGATTCTTGTCTGTATCCAGCACGGCTGCGCCGCTGATACCCGGCCGGATGTCGCGGGTGCGGAGTTCGACCGGCTCAGCCTGTAAACGGGTGCCCAGAGACGACTTCATTTCCACCGGCCCCATGATCTTGCCGTCCACATACTTGGCGATTTGTTTCCCAAGAGGCGCATACCCGTAACTCTGAAACTCGTGCTTCTCTGATCCTTCAGCCTTGCCTAGCTTAGGTATCTGCTCCGGGGCGAGTGGGGCCAGCCCATCGGTCAATTGCAGCAGGACCACATCGTCCTCATGGTCTGGAAAGCAAGCCGCCACTCTTGCTCGGCGCGACTCACCCTTGCGACCTCGCATCTCGGGAAAGTACACGCCCACTTCATCCGTGTCGCTTGCTTGGCGGGGATACTTCTCCAGCGCCGCCTCTGCAACATGGGCACAGGTTACGACCTTGCCGTCTGCCGAAATAGCGATGCCGGTGCCGACAATGGTCTCTGTCCCGGTGATGCGAATCTGCACAGTGAAGTCGCGCAGATTCTGGAGACGGACACGACGCAGCCCTTTGTCAGTCTTTGGATTCTTCACGCTGCCACTTGAGCTTGACATTTATGCTGGCCTGTCCGCCGACTTTGGCAATGAATGCGTTCCCCTCCGAACTTAGCGTGAGGCCAAAGCCTACTTCGACCTCAGATGGCCGCTCAGCAAGGTCCTTGATCGAGGTAGTCACCCATTGCGCCATCTTGTGTATGTTGTTCAGAGCACTATCAAGAGCTTTTTGGGACATCTCGGCGTGTTCTTTCGGGGAAACCTTTAACCTGTCCAATAGACTGGTCTCTTCCTCACCGGGTCCCGGCGTGAGTTCAACCAGAACAGGCGCGTTCTGGTTAATAACAAATTCGGGCATCATCGTATCTCCTTTCGTTAACATCAGGTTAGTGCTAAGCCAAATGTTCAACTTATGGTTTAACGCTCATGCGGTTTTAACAATGCAGATTCACTGCCTCGTTTTTGGACAAAATCCTCTGGCTGGAATATAGTGATCTTGCCCGTGAAGCGAAACGGATTTCAAGTTCCGTAGGCCTGAGCGGAGTAACTCTGTCGAGTCTCTTGCCCCGCCCAAGGCGGGCCGGCGGAACGCCGACCTACAAGACCTGGACGGCTCCGCGTAGCTGCAGGGCTTGTCCCTGCCGATGGGGAGGATAAAGATATTATTGACATTTACTTGCAGGAATAGCATGAATACCTTAACGTAGTTAGAAATGATAGGGAAGCCAATGCCGCCTAGCTGACAGATATGTCAAGCAGGTGGGAGGATTAGGAATGCCGGAGTTGAGTGCCGTTCGGAAAGTAAAGATCGCCGGACGCACAGCTAAGAATATACTTTTAGGACGGCCGATCACAGTATCGTTTGAGGTGACGTATAACTGCAATGCCCACTGCGAGCATTGTGACCTCGGTGATTACATCAAGGAACCGCGCCTGAGGCCCGAGGAGTTCGCCCGCTGGGTCGACGAGTTGCATCCGGCAGTGGCTCAAATCTCCGGTGGGGAACCTATGTTACGTAAGGACCTAGGTGACATCATCCGTGAAATGCGGCGGCGCGATCCGGTGGCGGTCTTTGTCTTAACTACTAACGTCACACTTCTCAACGAAAAAAACTACCTGAAACTCCGTGAGGCAGGAGTCGATCAGTTTTCGCTCTCTTTAGATTATCCCGACGAACGCCACAACGAATTCCGGCACCTTAAGAAGAACTTTGAGCACATACGCGATCTCGCTCCCAAGCTCGCACGATATGGAAACAACGACATTATTTTGGCCTGCGTGGTGCAAAGCGACAACTTTCGTGATCTCCCGCGTATTGCCGAGCTCGCGAAAGAGTGGGGAGTCGCGGTCAATTTCAGCACCTATAATGCCCTGCGGACAGGCAAGACGCATTTTTTGATCAACTCCAACGGGGAGCTGAGTGAACTTGGCCGGGTGGTGGACAAACTTGTGGCGATGCAAAATGACGGCTACCCCATCCTGACCTCGGAATGGACCCTGCGGCAGATGATTCGCTTTTTTGAAAGCGGCCGGCAGCCCAACTGCCAGGCAGGGAAACGATTCCTGATCGTTGGTCCCTGGGCAAAACTAACTCCGTGCGGGATGTTTCGTGATACCTACGAATCGCAGGCGGATATGAACCGGGAATTCTGCGCGCGCAACGAGTGCGATGAATGTTTTACCGCCATCCGAGCCAACTCGGAAAAGTCCCCCTATCGGCTGCTTGTGGACGCCCTCCGGGCGGTGCGTCGGCACTGAGACGTAAAGGTCGTACAAGAAAGCGGTTGCTAATATGGTCTGATGGTATACACCATGTACCGGACTCTTTTTGGAAACGTTCACCTTTTGAAACATATAACCGATATGAATAGTGTTTGTCAGAAACGTGATTTGGGAAACGTGGTTGCATTTATACTTTCATTAGTCATTCTGTCGACGACTCTCTCAACGTCGGCGCTTGCCGAGGACTCGCTGCAGATATACCTGCAAAGGGGCGGGAGGTGGCTGCTGAAAGATGACTACACAAATGCGTTGAAAGATTTCCAGAGTGCCCTCAGGCTTGACCCGGACAACTTCGATGCCCTCAAGAGCTTAGGGGTGGCCCACTCGGCCCTCGGCCACCAGGAAGAGGCGCGGGGCTATCTCGAACGAGCCTATCAAATCGATCCCTTCAAGCCGGGGCTCAGTAATAATTTAGGCGCGCTTTTCAGTAATGAAGGCAACTCCTCCGAGGCAATCAAATATTTTGAAGCCGCCGTAAGCCTCGATTCCAATAATGCCGTCTACCTGACCAACCTGGGGCAGGAGTATATCAAAATCGGCCGTATCAGCCTGGCGCTTCCGGCGCTGCATCGGGCGCGAGAGTTGGAACCGGACAAAGCGGTTATTCTGTTCTCCCTCGGCAACTGCTACGCCGCCTCCAACAGTCTCGACAGCGCGGAGCATTACTTCGAGCGCAGCGTGACGGCCGGGGGCAGAACGGCTCAACTGTTTTACTTTCTGGGGACCGTCAAAAGAAACCTGGAAAAAACGGACGAAGCCGAACAAAACTTCAAGCAAGCTCTGACATACAACACCAGGCACCAAGATTGTCTGCAATCGTTAGGGATGCTCTATATTTCTCAGCAGCGATATGCCGAGACCGTCGAGCAGGCCAGGCGGATCGTTGAGATCGATTCCACGTCTTACGCCGGGTGGATTCTGCTGGGGGCTGCATACGCTCTTGGCGGCATGACCCCCCAGGCGGACAGTATCCTTCAAAGATTGTTTGCGGTTGATTCGACTATCGGCTTTAAGATGCTCGATTTCATTGGCAACGAGCAAAAGAAAAGGCAAGCAAATCCCCAAGAGTAGCGGCCTGCACTCCAGCCGCTACCGGCCGTCTTCCGGCGGCAGTTCGTACACTTCCCTTCATGATATCCGAGGAGAAGCTCTTTTTATGCGCCGTCACGAACCCTTTCGTGACGGCTCCGCAGCTTCATTCATACCGTCAGGAATGGGTTCCTGACGGCGCGGAACACACGCTGTCAGTTTTTGTCATTCAAAATGGATGGCAGTCGAGTGCCCTGCTCTTTGGAGCGAGGTGAGTGCACGAAAAAACCCAAAAAAACCTTGACACGAAAACGATATGTCGTAATATAGTAATAGTTTAGTTGGAGGGGAGGTATGTCTGAGACCTGCCCTACTAAGAGAGGTTGACAAAACAGACAGTAGGTAATGATAATCCATAAAGGTGTCCATATGAAAAGACTGATTGCGCTGTTGATAGTAGTGGCTTTCTGCATATCGATATTTGCTGCCCCCGCATCAGCGGCGTGCCCCAACCCCAACGACCTACGGCTGGTAAGGGGTGAGACGCCGTATGGGGATGAACATCCTTGGAATGATGATGATTCTGAAGTAGAATGGATCACACAGATACGATTTATTAAGTTGCTTTTTTCAAAGCACCCCATGGTGTGGTTTATCGTCAAGCCAGTGGGACAAAATAATTCCGAAGAAATAAATGAGCGCCCCAACAGTTCAGACACTCAGAGAAGTAGAAGCACTTCTTCAGAATAGAAGTTACCAGGAAGCTTTGCGGATGCTTAGGGAAGTAGATAGCACTTCCCTGAGTGAAGAAGAGCGCGGCTACTACTGCATTCTCTTGACAGAAGCAAGTATTCAAGTAGGTGACTATTCGACTGCTTGTATTGACGATGCTATTGAGGTTTTTCGATATAGCCTTGACACCGAGAAATTTGCAAGAGCAAAGTTCCTTAAGGGCTGGCATCTTTCTCTGTTAGGCGAGTATAGCAAAGCGAAACAGACACTTCTCGAAGCATACGTCAATTACGTGAGGTGCAAAAACCTCCATGATGCAGGCCGTGCGTTAAGTCGGTTGTCTTTTGTAACGTTTCATATGGGCGACATTGAAACTACGGTCAATAATTTGAAACAGTGTATTCAAATTTATGAGGAGCTGCATGACCGTCACACGGAAACAAAGATGGCTCACAATTTGGCCGTGGTGTACTATGTGTCAGGTCAATTGAGGGACTCGCTGGCGACATATGACTCATATCCTGTTTCGGGACTAAAGAACGACGAGAAAGCAGTTTTCAACTTTTATTTGACTGCTGCGATGGCACATGCGCTGAGAAGCAATATGTCTACCTCGAAGGGCACAATAAAGAACTCCACCCCTCTTTTGGACAAGTATGTCCGAGGAAAAGCACAGTACTACGAGTACCACGGCTGGATTTCCCTTTTGGATCAGGATTATAAAACTGCAGAGGAGGCGCTCAAATCCGGTCTTGAAATTTCTCTTGAGATCGCGCCTGAGTCGGCGCTGGTGTCGCAGATCAAGCGGCTGTTTGGAGACCTCTACATAGCCACCCACAAGTGGGATTTATCCGAGAAATATGCCGCTGAAGCATTAACAGTTGCCGAGAAAATCAACGAACGGGTCGAGATTGCCGCCTGCTGGCGCATCTTCGCGCAGGTTGAACATCATCGCGGCAACGAAGACAAAGCGCGGGGGTGGTACAAAAAAGCCATCGACCTGTTTAGCCTCATAAGCTCGCGCTACGAGCTGGCGGTGACGCGTTATTTAGCCGCAACGTCCGGGCTGTATTACAACGGTGAACACACGGCGATGCTGTATCTCGCTCGCGAGTATTTCGAGTCTGAAGACGTCGCGCACTACGTCGCCAAGATCGATGCCAAGCTGCGTAAAATCCAGCTACCGCGAACAAAGATCAATAAATCAGGCCAAGCCTGCTCGACCATTATTGTCGTCAATCAGAAAATGAAGAAGCTGATAGAGCTTGCCCGGAACGTGGCCCAATCGGAGATGACGGTGCTGTTGACCGGCGCAACCGGCACGGGCAAGGACCATCTGGCCCGTTATATCCATTATCACAGTGGCCGTACGGGTAAGTTTGTGCCGTTTAACGCGGCGGCCGTTCAGGATACGATGATCGAGGCGGAACTGTTCGGCAGCACCAGGGGCGCCTTTACCGGCAGCAGAGACCGTGCGGGCCTGTTTGAGGAGGCTGACAACGGCACTTTTTATCTCAACGAGGTTGCCAACGCCTCTCCGGAATTTCAGGCCAAGCTCCTGGAAGTATTAGAGACACGCCGTGTCCGTCGTCTCGGAGAGAACAAGACCCGCAATATCAATTTTCGTTTGATCGCTGCCAGCAATCAGGATCTGCAGCAACGGATGCGTGACAACTTGTTTCGTCTCGATCTCTATCACCGGCTCAATGAGATTCACATCGACCTGCCGCCTCTTGACCAGCGTAAGGATGACATCCCGGCTCTGGTGGAGCACTTTTTGACCTTTGCCGGTTTCGACCTGACTGATGGCAGCGAGCAGGATATGGAGCAACTGGGTAGGATTCTTTCGCGGCGTCGTTGGCCGGGTAACGTTCGTCAGCTCCAGGCGGAGGTAAAGCGCATCTGGGCGGCCTCAAAGGGCGATCTTAGGAAGATGCTCAAACTGGCAGAGGAGAGCAGGCCGACGTCCGAGCGCGATGAGTTGCTTACGGTGCTTGAGCAGACCAGCTGGAACCGTCGTGAGGCGGCGCGGCTTCTTGGCGTCAGCGATACTGCTGTCCGCAGACGGATCAGAAAGTTCAATCTCTCGAAAACACCCGCCGAATAGTCATATTCTCTTATGCGACTATGCGACTCAACCCGTGCGACTGGAGTCGCAGCCGTAACCTCTTCATAAATAACATCTTAGTTTTTTTCTGTTCCTGTCGCGACTCTGCGTGCGACCCTGAGTGATTTTTAGGGAAAGAAAACAGTTTCTCATCCTATCACGTCGCATCGCATTCTCTTGGCACCCAATCAATTACGAGAAATAATAAGACCCGCAATGCCGCCGGCATACTTGTTGCCATAGGATAATGCAAACCGCTGAACCTAATCGTTCTTTCGTTTGGGCGCGTGTGACCCTGCCGGGTAGGTGCAGAGAGCTACACAGTACTTTGGCAACGTGAACCGGACCTGGCGCGGTGATCTTGAAAGGAGGTGAGGCCTATAGACTGTCAATAAATGTCAGGGGTACCAGCCCTGAAAGTGATAGGTGCAGAGAAATTAAAACTTGTCAGTTGAAAAACAAGGAGTTAAGTTATGCTTACGAAGTTAACGTCAAAGGTATTGGTTGTCTTTATGACGGCCGCGATGGTGAACTTGATGGTGGGGTGTAATGATTCCCTCCTAACAATGACTGATTCTCCAGCAGAGACCGACTCTCCGTCGGACGAGACGATGTTGACCGACCCTGCTGAGACTGGCGATAATGAGGTTGCTGATGAAGTGGACTTTGATGGCGGCACGGTAATCGGGCCAATTATGAGCCTCTTTGATGAAGCTAGACCGCGTATCTACCAAGTGAGCAACTTCAGAATTATCCAGGATCAGTTCGCTAAGTTTGAGGAACTCGGCTTCAAGTACGCCCCCCAACACTCTTATATCATGGAAGGAGATGCTGTTCCAGATAGTTGTCCTTCGGATACCTATTCAGTGGAAATAGTCGTTCTCGCTATGATATATGTCCCCAACATAATGGAGCGTGTGGTGTACATTAACTACGCAAATGTCCCAGAACTTGGCTCGTACATCCAGGGTTCAATTATGTCTTTTGTGCCTGAATCTCCGGAGAACGGTTATGAGCGTGTTGATCCCGACATTGATTTGTGGGTCTTGTCATATCCACCGATCTACGGTGCCAAGGTGAGGGAGTCAATGGCCGCCTGGAGTTGGGGAGGCTGGTTAAAGTGCACAGCAACAGCAGCTGTGGGGGGATGCGCTGGCGCCGCAGTAGGATGTTTGGTTACTGGTCCCGGCTATGGTCATTGCTTGGCTGGCGGCTGTGCTGGTTCAGTTGTTGCGGGAGCAGTTGGCTGTGCGCTAGCCCAGTTGTGGTAAGAAAGAAGGCTTAAAATGCATCCGGCTAGCAAACAAGGAGTTATCAGAGGAGTAGTATACGCTTTCATAATAATAACCGCTTTACGCTTTATAGACTTGGATAAGCTTTCCTGGTTAGAATCGATTCTTATCGCAATTGTTGGTGGAGTAGTAATTGCACTTCTTCTGGAGCCGATTTTAAGAAAGATATACCCGTACCGCCGTGACCCCCCTGATATATAGTAGCAGTCGAGCAGGGCAGGGCCTGCTGTGGGAGTTCGACTACGCTGTCGATACTACTGACGAGAATCATTGGTGGTTTAGCGAGCGCACACCGTTTGACGAGATGACAGTGGTGCACTGGTCGTGTCCGGGCTTCACGGAGGAAACGTACACGATCAACGATGACAGTCGCACCTTCCGCTTCAACACTTCCGACGTGGAAAAGCTGAGGTCGCTGCATGATGCGGTCCGAAGCAGTGACGATAGCTTGACTGGTCTGTCGATTGAAGATGCTGAGATCGTCGCCAGCCTACGAGCCTTCGACGAGTTCTACGTGAGTGACAACACTCTACACAACACTGAAGACGGTATGCTGTTGTTTGAGGTGCTAACTAACGATGCCTTGGCCGGGTGGCTGAGTGCCGAGTACGTTGGTGGCGATGACCAGCCACTCTATCGGCCCGGTTGGGCGGACTGGCTGTGTACTGCTGCGGCGGTTTGCAGCGCTATCAAATGCTCTCAACCAAATCCCGCTTGCCCAGCATGTCTCGCGATCGTCGTCACTTGTGTCATTATGGATTTCTTTAACCTTTGGTAGAACTGCTTCCCGGAGGTAGTATGAGAGATATCTTACTGTTGGCAGCGATGGTTACCCTGATTCCCGGCCTGGTGCTGAGATTAATGTTACGCAGACATTTGACCGCGTTTGGACGTTCCCGGCGCTGGTACAACCTGGCCTACTGGTTTACGCCACCATGGAAGGCCTCGACAGTGTTGACACCTCGGGGTGTCAGCCTGTTCTGGACGTCCACGACACTAATTCTGCTCGGCGTGATCCTGTACTTGGTGTCGATGAGACTGACGTAACCCGTTATTTGGTGGTAGTATGAATACTCATCGAGTAGAGCAGGACCTGCTGTAGTGCTGCTTTTGTACTATGTGTTTTGTAACTTTCGCTAATTATTCTTTACAATAGAGGAGGTAGAGTGGATACAAAAGCACGTCTTAAAGAGGAGCGAAAAAAGAACAGGCGTGGCGCTTTCTTTGGGCTTGGTCTGGGTGTTGGCTTCGGGCTTGGTTACTTTTGCGGTGGCTCGGCGCCTGAAGGATTGACTCCGTACTGAGCCTCTTTGGTTATTGCCTTCGGTCTGGGTGGGCTGTGCGTTCTTCTTTACTGGTGGCTGGCTGACTACCGACGGAAGCCATTACAGAAAGAATCGACCAGTCAATCCTAAGGGCTGACGTCTGTTTCTTCGAGGGAGATGTCAGTTAGGGGATGCTCTTAACCCACCTGACACCCCTCACTTTCCCTTGCAGGACGTAGGTCAAAACTCCTGCAGTTTTGACATTATAGTGGGCGGCAGATGTCCACATCTGCCCCTTCCTCGATCAAGTCGGCGCAAAAGGACGTACGCCAACAACGAAACTCATCAAACACACAGAGGGTATAACTCACAAGACTGCTTTATCTCAATCTGATATTGACATCTACCGCCATTCCCTTTTATTACGTTTCAATAAATGACCAAGGAACCGATCAAAACCCCGTTTTACGATTTCCACGTTAGTGGGCGGCAGATGTCCACATCTGCCCCTTCCTCGATCAAGTCGGCGCAAAAGGACGTACGCCGACAACGAAACTCATCAAACACACAGAGGGTATGACTCACAAGACTGCTTTATCTCAATCTGATATTGACATCTACCGCCATTCCCTTTTATTACGTTTCAATAAATGACCAAGGAACCGATCAAAACCCCGTTTTACGATTTCCACGTGGCTGCCGGCGCCAAGATGGTAACCTTTGCCGGCTTTCAGATGCCGGTTCAGTACAAGGGGATCACCGCTGAGCATTTAGCCGTGCGCAGCAACGTGGGATTGTTTGATTTGTCGCACATGGGGGAGTTCGAGGTCTCCGGCAAGGATGCCCTGGCCTTTCTGCAGAAAACCACCACCAACAATGTGACGGCCCTGGATGAGGTCGGAAAGATTCAGTACTCTTGCATGACGACCCCGGAGGGGGGGATTGTGGATGACCTGTTAGTGTATCGTTTGCAGGACAGGTACTTTCTGGTGGTCAACGCCGCTAATATCGATAAGGATTTCACGTGGCTTCAGTCGCACCTGTTTGGCGACGTTCGGTTGGAGAACCTTTCGGCCCAGACCGGGCTTCTGGCTATACAAGGCCCCGAGGCGCAAAAGGTGCTGACGAAAGTGACGGACTACAACTTGGATGACATGGTTTTCTATACCTCTGCGACGGCAAAGATTGTGGGCGTCGAGCTTCTTTTCTCCCGCACCGGCTATACCGGCGAGGACGGCTTTGAAATCTATATCCCGCAGCAACACGCCGCTACTCTGTGGAATGGTATCACCGAGGCGGGTAAAGAGTATGATCTGGAACTGATCGGTCTGGGAGCGCGCGATACGCTGCGCCTGGAGATGAAAATGGCCCTCTACGGAAACGACATCGATGAAACCACAACGCCGATCGAGGCCGGACTGGGCTGGATTGTTAGTTTTAACAAAGATTTCATCGGCAAAGACGTTATTGCCAAACAAAAGGCAGAAAAACCTCAGCGGCGGCTGGTCTGCCTGGAACTCGAAGGTAAAGCCTTTCCGCGTCACGGGTATGACATTTGTGATGGCGAGGAGGTAATCGGCAAGGTCACCTCGGGAACCTTTTCGCCATCGTTGAAAAAACCGATTGCACTGGGTTATGTACCGCTGGCTAAAGCCAAAATAGGCTCAACCGTTGAAATTGCTATAAGAGACAGGAAGTATCCGGCAGTTGTGGTAAAGCCGCCGTTTTATAAAAATGCCTCACACAGGTAAGTAATCGCCCATGAATATTGACTTATACTTGACACCAATGCCGCTCAACCGGGCCAACCTGGAGAACAAGACGGTCGCTATTATTGATGTTCTTCGCTTTTGCACTTCCACCTGCGCCGCTTTAATGGTGGGAGCTAAAGGGGTGATTCCGACCATCGGGCCGGGCGAGGCAGTTGAGATGTGGACCAAACTGGGCGGGGATGTAGCGGTGCTGGCCGGAGAAAGAGGCGGTCTCAAAATAGAGAACTTTCCGCTCGGCAATTCACCAGCGGAATTCACCGAAGAGAGCGTGGGTGGCAGATTCATTGTTATGACCACCACCAACGGCACCGTCGTTTTCAGAAAAACCTACAACGCCGACCTGGTTGTCTGCTGCGCTCTGGTCAATATTTCACGGGTGGCGGCCGGCATAGCCGAGGCTGATCGCAATCTGGCGGTGGTCTGCTCGGGCCAGGAAGGGGGCTTCTCAATCGAGGATACAATCTGCGGCGGGATGTTGATTCACCTGCTGACTACAGAGCATAAAAAGGAAGTCACCCTTAACGATGCCGGCTCACTGGCGCTGCTATTGTACCATACCAACAGGACAGCCATTAAGCAGAGCATTCAGCAAGGGGAGCACGCCCGGCATCTTGCCGAACTGGGGTTTGCCGGAGATGTTGAGATTGCCGCGGGGATCGATACTATGCCGGTGTTACCGGTCCTGAAAGAGGGACGGCTGGTGCCTCATGGAGAACCAAGCGGTAACTGATACAGGTTGTTAGTTGAATTATCTCATGTGTTGCACTTCTTTCGTACCGATGTTAAGTATGTGGTACCGCACAATAGGTAACTTTACTGTCTCTGTTCTCGCCCGTGTAGCGGCGGGGCTTGTCCCCGCCGATGGCAAGAGAGACACCGAAGGCACCTTTATGAGGCGACACAAGGCCGCCTCCTACGCGAGGAAAACGATTTGTGTTGGGACAACTGAAAAACGGTACGATTCACATCCTGTGAGCATTCTTTCATCCGGGCAGTATAAGATATGATGATAAAACTACTTGGTTACTTGCTCGTCGCTGTTGTCCTGTTATCCGGCGCCGCTTTGGCCGAGGAAGGGGTTGAGTTTGCTTTTGAAGTCTACCAGCATGACTCAACCAAACAGAAAGACGTTTTGCTCTTTTCGGACACGGTGGTGGCCCTTAAAAACGTCACCGCGACCGGATTTCTTGTAGCCTTCTCCGTTGAAGTGCAGGTTACCCAGGTCGACAGTGGCCGGGCTGCTTTCGAGGTCCACCTGATCACACTTGGTCCACCTGCCCATACCTATTCTAAAAGCTTTACCGTTGAGTACGGTCTACCCGCGGCAATCGATTCCATTGCCGGCAAGGGCGCAGCCCGGTACTCATTTGTAGCGACCCCATTGTCCCCAGTCGATATTGATACCTCGGCCTGTGCCTACAATCACCGTGAGCAAGGGACGTTCAGCTTTGAGCCGACGGCTCACATGGATATATACTACGTCCCCAATTCGTTAGGCGATTACTACTGGGACTCAGTCAAGGATCTTTTCGAGCGCGACTACCGGCTTTTCAAAAGTCTGTTGAACTTCAGCCTGCCCGGCAAGTACCACATCTTTCTGTGCCCGTGCCCCGTTAGTTCCGTGATCTGGGATAGCAGATTCGGTATGGCCGTTGATCCCACTCGCAACACCGCCTATGCTCTCTACAGCCAGGAGATCAATTCAGCTGATCCTTTCTTGGTGCTGCAAACGGCAGCGCTGCGCAACCTCGGTTATGCTCCGGCCTTTCTGTCCGAGGGGTTGGCTAACTATCTCTCCTTTGCCCTGTTCGACATGAAAGAGATATCAAAAAGTGACCAGGCTGTGCCGCTTTCTAATTTGTTGAACAGTTATCAGTATTTCAGCGCCGATCCGCACCTCGCCGATCGCACTTCGGCAACCTTCGTGAAATATCTCATTGACCGGTACACCCTCCCCCGCTTTAAGACACTCTGGAAGGAAGCGGACGATCTCAATCTTGCCGACAAGATTGAAGAGGTCTACGGCCGGAGTATTGCGGCGCTGGAGTCCGAGTGGAAAGAGTACGTGGACACAGCTACCATACCGCCCCGAGAGTTTACCCTGTTAGCTGAAAAAGCCGAGCAAATGCGTGACTACCGGCAAATGCTTAAATACGCCCGGGCCTTCACTGAACGGTCAGCCACAGCGAGCGATTCGCTCTCGAGTCTGTATTTGTTGGAAAGAGCCTACTTCTTCGTCGGAGACTACTACCGCGCTGCCTCGGTTCAGGAGGCTCTGACAAATCTTAAGAGTTCCTCGGCTAAAAACCGGTTGACCTTAGCTGCCTACAAAATGATGAACGGACACTACAAAGAAGCTCGGTCGGACCTGCTGAGGGCGCAGTCTCTAGACTCAACCGACCACATAGTAAAATTCAACCTGGCCTTGAACAATCTTTTCACGGGGAACGAAGAAGAATGTCGAAAGATACTGCAGGACCTCATCAGCAATCCCACCCGCGGCAGCGGCGGGGAAAGCAGGATCGTTCTGGCCAACATCCTGAGAACCTCCCAGGAGGAGGCCGACCGAGCAATGGCTATCACGTACTACAATGAGGCCGTGCCCATGTATGACCAGCAGCTTCGTCTCCACAGGACCTCCCCGACAACCTACCTGTGGCTGGGCATTGCCTTTTTAGGGCTGGGCGATACCGGCTTGGCTACTGAGCGCCTTAGGACGGCCCTGTTTCTTGAAACCCGACCCTTTTACCTCGGGATGATCAATCTCTGGCTGGGGAAAGTGGCTGACGCGCTGGGAGATCGCGCCGCCGCACGGGACTTTTACGGCAAAGTGCTGTTGCAGCCCTCGGCTGATTATCACCAGAAGGAAGCTCGTAAATACTTAGACGATCCTTACCGACAGTAAGCAAAAGAGATGTTTAATTTTTTGAATTCGACGGTGCTGTTCGCAGCCGCGGCGGCTCTCATTCCCCTTCTGATACATTTGTTTTCAAAGCGGCGCGTCAAGGTTGTTGAGTTTTCATCATTGAAGCACCTCAAGGCGATGCAGAAACGCCAGGTGCGGCGTTTGAAGATTCGGCAATTGCTGCTGTTGCTTCTGCGGATGCTCATTATTCTGGTGGTAGTTCTGGCGTTTGCCCGTCCCACCACGACAGGCGGTAGTATCGGCTCCCATGCCTCCGTATCGGCGGTGATCCTGTTGGACAACTCGGCCTCCATGAATCGACAGGTGACCGACGGCAACCTTTTCGAGATTGCCCAAAAACGTACGCAGCAACTGCTGGCAACCTTCGGCGAGTCTGATGAAGTTGTGCTGATCTCTCTGGACAAAGCCAGCCAGGATGAACAGGTGGCCGTCTTTACCTCTTCCGCTGTTGCAGACGAAAGACTTCAGAGACTACAGGCAGGCTATGGTGAGGCCGACTTTGAAAGCGGTCTCGACGCCGCCGTCGCGCTGTTGGACAACGCAGCTAACCTTAATAAGGAGATCTACATTGTCTCCGACCGCCAGCGGCGCTCACTTCCGGACAAAAACCTCCTGGCGGAAACCGATGCCCATATTTACCTACTTGACCTGCCGGTGGAGGAAAATGACAACTGCGGCATCACGGCCGTGGATTTCGGTGGACAACTGTTGATCCCCGGCCATGACTTCGATATAACGGCCACGGTCAAGAACTACGGGGCCGTCGACCGTTCCGACATCATCGCTTCGCTGTTTCTGGACGGTCATCGCGTGGCCCAGACCGACGTTAAGGTTGGAGCCGGGCAGGAGGCTACCGTCCGCTTTACCCGAAATCTTTCTCGGAGCGGTTTTCACTCCGGCTACGTGGAGCTTTCCGATGACCGGTTTCCGGGCGACAACAGTTACTACTTCAGCTTCCGAATCCCGGAGAAATTTAACGTGCTGATTATCGACAGCGATGGCGCGGGGCGCTTCATCGGCCTGGCGTTGGTTCCCTCAATGTCAGTGAACCAGTACTGGTCGGTAAAAGAAGCCAGTCCGGAAAAGCTGTCACAGGTGAATTTTGCCGACTATGACGTCATTATCCTTGCCGGCGCGCCCCGCCTTCATACGTCGTATACAAACCGCATCAAGTCTTTTGTCAGACGGGGCAAATCTCTTTTCGTCACCTATGGCAGCGCTACCGACATAGAATACTTTAACCAAGAGTGGTCCGAGGTCACCGGTGTGGTTTTTGATGAGCCGATCAAAGAGATTTTCACGCGGGCCGGGTATTATACCTTTCAAACATTCGAAGTGGACCATCCTGTTTTTTCCATCTTTGGTTTTGAAAAGGGCCAGCCACCGGAAATAAAGTTTTACACTCTGCCGAAAGCTCGCACCACCGGCGGCGCGCAGACGCTGGCGAGTTTCTCCGGCGGTCGTCCGGCGCTGGTACAGTCTACGTATGGGAAAGGCAAGGTGCTGACCTTCGCCGGGCCGATTTCACCATTTTATGGCGACCTGACCGGCCATGCTTTTTTCGTGCCGTTCATAGCTAGGATCGCTGAATACCTTGCCTCCGACCTGTCGAGCTATGATTTGCAGTTATTTTCGGGTGATCAGATCACGCGCAGCATTTCAATGAAAGGTTCTTTTCGCACTTCGTTGGAACTGGCGGCGCCTGACGCCAGAACTTACAGCATCCCGCCGGAGGAAGACAAGGGGACGCTGGTGCTCTTGCCAAAACCGACCGACCTGCCGGGGATTTATCGGATCAGCTATATTGGGCGGGAGATCGACCGTTTTGCCGTCAATCTCGATCCTGCCGAGGGTGATCTTTCCGAGGTAGACGTTGACCAGTTTGCCGCGGCGCTGGGTGCGCCGGATTACCACCTGCTCGGCAGCGACAGGACTCTGGCGGCTGTTATTTCGGAGATGCGATTCGGTAAGGAGCTCTGGCATCTCTTTTTGTGGGCGGCGGTCATATTGCTTATTGCTGAGATGCTGTTGGCCCGCACCGCACCGGCAGAGGAGTGAGGAGTAATGTGATAAGTGTCATGGTTCGACTCCGCCCGACAGGGTCGGACCTGGACGGCTCACCATGACTTGGCTTGTGCAATTGAAGGTGGGTCGTGTGATTCAGCGTTGTTAATGAAAGCATTGATGGCTGTCACCCTGAGCGGAGAGGCTGTGTCATAATTGTGATTCCTGACCGTAAAAACCCCGGAAACCGTCGTTGCGAGGAGCGAAGCGACGTAGCAATCTCTTGTTGTCCATACAGTTGCCTGGTGAGATCGCCACGCTCCCTCCGGTCGCTCGCGATGACGGTGGAGTTGCGACACAGTCTCGGAGTTGCAGGGTGACGCGATACAAAGCGCTCTTGTATCCCGTGTAGCGGTGGGGGCGCCTAGGGCACATTTAACTGTCTCCGCCGATAGTAACGACCGTCAGCCTGAGCGGAGTCGAATGCTGGGGCAACGCAAGACCGCCCTGTACGCGAAAAAGACAGTTCATATTTGGACGACTAAAAACATGGTATCACAGTGACTCTTCTGACAGCGGATAAAATATCCAAAAGGTTCAACGATCAGATCATCTTCGATCACGTTTCATTCTCGGTACAGGATGACGAGAAAATCGGCCTGGTGGGCAAAAACGGCAGCGGCAAGACCACCCTTTTTGAGATCATGGTCGACCGGATGGAGGTCGACAGCGGCAAGCTGAATCGGTCAAAAGCCTGCCGTATCGACTACATTGAGCAGGACAAAACCGAATACTTTGAGCTGCCTCTGGTTGAGTTTGTCGCCTCGGCCCGGGAAGACCTGTTGAAGATGCGCCGGGAGATGCTCTCCCTGCAGCAGCACCTGGCCACCAATCCCCACGATGAAAGTGGCCTTTCTCGCCTGGGGCAATTGCAAAGCAAGTTCGAAATCGAAGGCGGCTTCACCTTCGAAAGCGAAGTGAAGATCATCCTGGCCGGGTTGGGGTTCGAACCTGAGCGTCATGCCGAGCGTATCCGCAATTTTTCCGGTGGTGAAAAAAACCGCGCCGGGCTGGCGCGCGCCCTGGCCGGCAACGGTAACCTTCTGCTGCTCGATGAGCCAACCAACCACCTGGACATCGAGTCAACCATGTGGCTGGAGGAATATCTAAGTAAGACCGACCGCAGTTACCTGATTGTCTCTCACGACCGCGCCTTTTTGACTGCCGCCGTCGAGCGCGTCTGGGAGATCAACCGGGGTAAGATGGATTTCTTCACGGGCGGCTTTGAGAAGTACCTGAAAGAGCGAGCGGAACGCAGAAAGCAGCATGAACATCGCTACAAACATCAGCAGCAGGAAATCAAAAGGATCGAGGAGTTTGTCCGCCGTAATATAGCCGGGCAAAAAACCAAACAGGCGCAGTCCAAGCTGAAATACCTCAACCGCATCAAGCGTCTACCGTCGCCCCGTTCCGAGCGACCGGAGGCGAGTATTCCGGTCCGTTCGTCGGGGCGCTCCTTTGCCCACGTTCTCTCGGTAGAGGACGTTTCGCTCGGGTACGGACAAACAGCCGTGATCGAAGATGCGTGTTTCGACATTTACCGTGGCGACAAGGTTGGCCTGATCGGCTGCAACGGGTCGGGCAAAACGACCGTCCTAAGAGCGCTCATCGGAGAACTGGCGCCTATGCGAGGTGAAATCAAGCTCGGCGCCAATGTGGACGTTGCCTACTTTGATCAAGAGTTGGCCGATTTGAATCCCGAAGCAACCGTCCTTGATAATGTTTGGGAGATGGATCCGACAGCGGAGATAGGTAAAATGCGATCTTTCCTCGCCCGGTTTGGGTTCAGCGGAGAGGATTGCTTTAAGTTGGTGTCGTCCCTGTCCGGTGGTGAAAAAACCAAGCTCTCTCTGGCGCGGCTGTTGTACCACCCGGCCAACTTTCTCATCTTCGATGAGCCGACGAACCATCTGGACCTCGACTCCCGCGAGGTTCTGGAAAAAGCGCTCCAGGATTTTGACGGCAGTTGCCTGATTGTCAGTCACGACCGTTTTTTTCTTGACCAGGTAGTCGACCGGATTTTTTATCTTAATGAGGGAAGCCTGCGTGTATTCGGCGGTAATTATTCCTATTTCCAGGAAAAAACGGCCGCTGTAACTGCGCCGGTCAAGGCGAAGGATGGAGCATCTAAGGAGGCATATCTTATGTTCAAGGAAAAATCTAAGCGTCTGGCCCGTCACATCAAACGGATCCGATCGACAAAAGCGAGGCTTGCTGATCTGGAGAAAGAACTTGGCCATGTGGAGGAGGATATCCGCTTTAACATTCCCAAAAACGACTGGGAAAAACTCCACGAGGCTTCTCAGCGCAAGCAGAAGCTTGAAGAAGAGATCCTCGATCTGTACGCAGCCTTAGAGAAACTGGAAAAGATCGACCTTGATTAACCTACTCGTGGTCTCAGGTTCTCCGGTCGATCAGTCGTCGACCGACATTATCTTGAACCGTATCTCAAATGCCATTGCGTGTAGCCTGCAAGATCAATATCCGGTGGCCTCAACGTTTATTAAGTTAAACGAACTCAAGTTCATACCCTGTCAATCCTGCGGCGAAGCCCCTACTCCGAAGTTCTGCCTTTTCGATGATGATCTAACCGATGTTTACACTAAGCTGGCCGACTGTGACTGCCTTTTGTTCGGCACACCTGTATATTTTGATTCCGTGTCGGCGCAGGCCAAAATGTTTATCGACCGCTGCAATTGTTTCCGCCCGCCGGATTTCGATAATGTCGATCCGGACCACCACTTTATCAGGATACTAAAGCGAAAACGCCCCGGCGCGATGGTCCTTGTCGGCGGTGAACGGGGCTGGTTCGAAGGAGCGCGGCGGGTGGTAGCCGGTTTCTTCAAGTGGGTCGAAGTGACGAACGAAGGGATGATTGTTTACCGGTCGCCCGGTTTCACCAGAGCCGGAAGCGTTGCCGAAGATGAAGACACTTTAGCGCAGGCCGACGCCCTCGGCAAACAACTTGCAGAAATCATCGCGAGAGACTATGGCCGACCGTGAACTAATCGACTATTACCGGGCGCGCGCCGCCGAGTACGAGCAGATCTATTACCGCCACGTGCCTGAACGCAGACGGGAGATCGATGAACAAGCAGAGGACCTGCGAGAACTGGTGAGAGGCAAGGATATCCTCGACCTTGCCTGCGGCACAGGTTACTGGACGCAGAGGATGGCGCGGACGGCCAGCTTCATTGCTGCTGCCGACATTTCTGCTGAAATGCTCCGTGAAGCACGCAAGAAGGAATATGACACCCCAACCGCGTTTGTCATGGCCGATTTGTACAGCCTTCCTTTTCGAGCCGCATCTTTCGACATGATCACCCTGGGGTTCTGGTTTTCGCACCAGCCGAAACAGGAATACGATCTGTTCTTCCGGCAACTGGCGCAGCCGCTGAAAGATGACGGGTTGATCTGGATGATCGACAACAACCCATTGGCCGAAGGCTCCCAGTTGAATTCGGTAAGAACTGATGTCTATGGCAACAACTACAAGAGGCGGTATCTGCAAACTGGGGAAGAATATGTCATTTTGAAGAACCATTTCAGCGAGGATCAACTCAAAGAAATCTTCGCCCCATATTTCACCATCAGGCGCTTGGTATTTAGGACGTATTATTGGTCGATTCTACTGGTGAAATAGCCGGTCGCTTGGTGGGCGGCAGACGTCCGGAGGCTGTCCCATAAGTCAGTTTCCAGCCCTATTGGGTCTTGTATCTAATAAACTCACCATTCGCTAACTCCGCGTAGCGGCGGGGCTTGTCCCCGCCGATGGTGAGGTGGGGGGCAAGCCCCCACCCTACGCGAGCCAGAATGGTGATCTTTTGGGACAACCTCTCCAGAGGCTAACCCATGAGTCACCTACAGCGAACATATTCACACGGCAGGTTGGCAATCGGCGTTGAAGCGGCCTAAATCAACTTAGACAACGGGAAGAATCCCACGAGGGTCAAACTTTGCCTTCACTTTGCGTGAGTAGACGGCATCGGCGGCGGTATTAGTCTCGGCCAGACCGGCCAGGAAATCTTCCCGGTTGATCGCTTTCATTTTCATAGGGCTCAACTCCGCTGCCGCTGCGGTGGGCATGACTCGAAACGTTGCCGACACGATTAGCCCCAGCAGACCCCAGGAATTGTAAAAGACCTTGACCATGTCGTACCCCGAAACCGACTTAAAGCAGGCGGAGCCTGGTCTGATTATATCCCCCTCGGGAGTGACGATTTCCGCCTTAATGAAGTACTTCTTCAGGGGAAGGTCCTGGCCGTCCAGTTCGGCGCTCAGCCCGGTGGCAATGGCTCCGCCTACCGAACCGACATAGGCAAGAGAGGAATGGGGCAGGGACAGCTTTATCCGTTCCAACTGGAGATTGACCTCTCGCAGCGGATACCCGGAACCGGCGGTTACAAAGAAATCCTGCCCAACAACTTCCAAAAGGGTGTTGAGCCGGTCGGTTCTGATTGACACCATGTCGACAAACGGCTTTCCCACCGGATCGATATTGTTGCCGAAGCCGGTGATGTACATCTTCTGACCGTGCTGATTGGCAAGTTTGAAGAGCTTGGCAGCCTCGGCGGCTGACTCCGGGTGAAAGGTCGCGACTCTTTTCTGGTAGGTCACCCTATCATCGGGGAATTCCGATCTGATAATCGAAACAAACTTCCCAGGCTCATTCATGGGCAAAAGATAGGGATTATTTCCAGCCTGTCAACGGAGAGCATATCGTGGGTCGGGCAACTGAAAACCACTTGACTTGTGGGGAGCGTGCGGGTTAATTGATAACGAGAATGCGCCCATAGCTCAATTGGATAGAGCGTCTGGCTACGGACCAGAAGGTTGGGGGTTCGAGTCCTCCTGGGCGTGTTTTTTTCACTGTCGGCGTAGTTGTCGGACGATCAGTCACGTAGGTCAAAGGCCTTGTGCTCTTGACGTTTCCCGCGTCGCGTGAAAACTGTATTGACAAATCCTCTTTATTTGTTATTATTTACAAAAATACAGCAGACACGATTAGTTGTCAGAGATTGCACAAGTCGAAAATGTATATTATATGAAAACACTACCAGCGTTCTTAATGGCCGCTGGCCTGATCACAGCATTTGCAGGACATTCGGCCAGTCAGGAGATTCTGTGGACGAATTCGTTCGGTGGCGACGGCCGCGACTACGGCCACTCAATTCGATCAACACCAGATAGCGGCTACATACTGGTCGGATACAGCTACTCCTTTGACCCCCAAGAGCCCGTACTGTATATCGTGCGGCTGGATTCGGAGGGAGAGGTGAAGTGGAATCGAACCTACCAGGGAGTTGCTTCCAACCACCCGGGATGGACCAGATTCGATATTCAGTATATGAATGATGGCGGTTTCGTGGTTTGTGGTGCTGCCCCGGATACCAGTGGCAGCAGAGACGCGTACGTGCTCAAAATCGATTCTACAGGAGATTCGCTATGGGCGAGAATGTTTGGAGGCGACGGTCTCGATATTGCTCGTAGTGTGGAGGCTACTGCCGACGGAGGCTGTATCATCTGTGGATTAAGTAACTCGTTTGGTGACGGCGACTACGATGTCTATGTAATCAAACTTGATTCGCTTGGCAACCACGAGTGGAGCGAGACATATGGTGGAGTCGGTGATGAGTCAGGAATGTCTATCAGGCAATTGTTGAACTTCGGTTACATCGTTGCCGGTTCCAGCAAGACTGAGTACTGGTACAGCCGCGTCTATTTGGTGAAAACCGATCCGTATGGACACGAGATCTGGTCTCGTTGGCTCGGTGAGGACTCAGTCAGCGGTAGTTCGGTGGCGGTAACGAGCAACGGCGACTTCGTTGTGGTCGGTTCGAGACACTATCGGGATTTTCCATGGAAGCATGCCTACAGCCTGAAAGTCACGTCAGACGGTATTCCAGTGTGGTCTCACGTCTATGAGCTCTTTATCAGTTCTTTCTGGGAAGTGCATGCCGATGACGCCGGCTGTTTCTACCTCGGTGGACAGGCAAATGAGTATTACTGGCTTAAAGGGCTGGTGATGAAGGTTGACAGCCTGGGGGATAAGGTATGGGAGAAAGGCTTCCAGATGAACAATAACCACAGCACCTTTGTGGCAGGTATCGATATCGGTCACCTCAGATTTGACAGTAGCATTGTCACTGTGGGAACCTACTGGCATTACGACAGCATTCCGGAAAACTACAATATCTTCGTTGCGAAACTGAAGGATTCTACCTATACCGGTCCTCTGCTTCAGACATTGGACCTTCCCGATACTGTGTATGCCGCCGATGCTAACACTGTCGGTCGTGTTCTTGTCAGCGTCTACATAGGTGATTTCATGGACGGGCATACAGTATATGACATCGATTCCACGACTGTTTTGATTAACTCCTTTATTGTCCCTGAAGCCTTGTTGATCCTACCGTCTCATCCGGAATTCACTGGTGAGGTTATGCGGGTCTCCTTCCCTCTGCGGGAGTTTGTTCTCAGCTACGGCTGGTTGTTCGACACAACCATTCAGGTCTACACGGTGTCGGGTCAATTTGCTGACGAAACACCGTTTAGCGTGCAACGCCAGTTTACGTACATCGGCCATATCTCAGGCGACCTCAACCTCGACGGCAGGGTAAACATTGCTGATCTCGCCCTTATGGTGGCGTACCTATTTGAAGGCGCGGCATTGACAGAACCAGCGGCGGCGGATCTGGACCAAGATGACAATGTGACAGTATCCGATCTCACCGTTCTTGTTGGTATGCTTTTCTGAGAACAGTCATAGTTAGGTAGGTCAAAGGCCTTGTGCTTTTCACATTCCACGCTCGGCGTGAAAACAATTGAAGAAACCATAGGAGTTTCGACATACGTTACTTTCTAACGCTCAACAAGAGAAAGGTATTGAAGGAGATTTATGCGATGAGCAAGCGGTTCTTAACTGTTTTGTTGTGCAGTGCCATGTTGGCAGTTGCATGTGACGAGAAAGAGGATGACGGTGCGATCTCAGGTGATTGTGACTTGGAAAACGGCCAAGGACTGGGGGAGCAGGTTACATTGGACAGTGTCGATGGTCTCTACGCGGCTGACAGCGTTCAGACCGGTGTGCCGATCACGTTCTATATACGGCTTACCAACAACACCGGCGAGACGATTACCGGTCTCACGCATGGTTTTCGGATTTGTTCTCCCGATGGAGCACGGTGGGGCACTGCCATCGGTGATACGACCGGCACTGTTGGGAAGGCGCAATTTGACCTCGTGTTCTCTCTCATGGCCTTCAGCGTCACCGGATCGGGGGCCGACACTGTCGGCTTCGGAGGTGCCAAGCTTAACGGTCCCGGCCTTCTACCTGGGTTTGACGACATTGCCTATACGGTACAGATCGGGCCAATCAGCACGTCATACCATGGCGAAAGAATTTGCATCGACTCGTCATGGTACCCTCCCGGCGGAGAATGGCTGTGGGCAACCAGCGGTGATAACGTTAATCCCGACTGGGACGGAGCGCGATGTTTTTGGATCGTCAACCCGGCTGTTTTGAGCGGCCGTTGAGGCGAGACTGACTCTGAGTTGTAGCCAGGAAGCTCACCACAGGCGGTGAACCGCCCCTGCGGGTCAGAAGTTTGGGGATTCAACCCCCCCTGGGTGCATTCCTCTTTACCCTTGGGGGTGCTGTCATGCGACTCTGTGCGTACCATTACATAGGTAACAGGTGTCGGGTGGGGTGAGGTTGTCCCAGAAGTGTTATTCTTGACCACGTTAGCTCCCGAGGACGTCTTTGCGAGGAGCGAAGCGACGTGGCAATCTCTTGCTACCGAAACAGTTCCACTGCTGAGATCGCCGCGCTCCCTTCGGTCGCTCGCAGCGATGACGGAGACTTGTGACACAGCCTCGGGTTGCCCGACACCAACAAAACCGCCAGTATTCTTTTGAATGCAACTTGGTATTAACCATCCAAAAAAAACGCTTGACTTGGTACTCAGCAGACCTTGCTTAACCCGCAAAGTTTTATAAACATGAATAAACTCAAAACAGCCGTCGTTGGCGTTGGACATTTAGGGCGCCACCATCTAAGATGGTTTTATCAACTATCCGAAGCTGATCTGGTAGGTCTTTATGACATTGACGAGGGAAAAACCAAAAAGTACGCCGACGAGTACCAGGTCACCGCTTTTGAGTCACTGAAACAGCTTGCCGATCAGGCCGAGGTGGTCTCGGTGGTGGTGCCTACTACAGCGCACTTTGAGGTTGCTTCATACCTGATTGAGAGGGGAATCCACTGCCTGATCGAAAAGCCGCTGGCGGCTACTTTGGACGAGGCGAGTCGCTTGCAGAGGCTCGCCGAAAACAAAGGCGTCAAGGCAACGGTCGGCCACATTGAACGGTTCAACCCGGCTGTGCAAGCAATGCTTAAGCATGACATCAAGCCGTCTTTTATCGAGGTTCATCGTCTGGCGGCTTTCGATCCACGGGGCACCGATGTGGCAGTGGTCCTCGATTTGATGATTCACGATATTGATCTTGTCCTCTCGTTTGTCAACTCGAAAATCGTCGATATCCAGGCCTCGGCGGCGGCAGTGGTATCCCAGCAGGCCGATATCGCCAACGCCAGACTGACATTCGCAAACGGTGCCGTGGCCAACCTGACGGCTTCGCGGATATCGCTAAGAGAGATGCGTAAGCTACGGATTTTTCAGAAATCCGGCTACTATTCACTCGACCTGGCCAAAAAACAGGCTGACCTCTACCGTTTAGCTGAAAGCGGCGGGGAGGCAGAGGGCATGCGCATTCCCTTAGGCAAATCGGGCCGGGACCTTATCTACCTTAGAAAAGATGACTCCGGCGAGGACATGCTTCAGATGGAGCTGCAGTCGTTTCTGGATGCCGTAGCGCATGACAAGCCGGTAGCAGTGCCGCTTGAGGAGGCCACTGAGGCTCTCAGAATTGCGCTCGAGGTGGATCGGATCGGTCGCGAATCGCTGGCCCGAATGATGGGTACGGAACCGGCGTAGATGCAAGCAACGACGTTGTTCTTGTCGGCGGGGGATCCATCCGGCGATAATGCCGCCAGTCGACTGATAGCGGCTCTTAAAGATATAAACCCAGGTTTGACCTTCTTTGGTCTTGGAGGTAATAAGCTTAAGAAGTTGGGGCAGAACCAATTGGCTGAAGGCAACGAACTGGCGGTGCTTGGCTTCTGGGAAGTTGCCCGGCGGGGCCGGTTTTTCCGAAAACTGTTTTTCCGATGTGTCGAAGAGATCAAAAGTCGGCGTCCCACCACCGTCATCCTTGTCGATTACCCCGGGTTCAACCTGCGCCTGGCCCGAAAGATCAAACCGCTGGGCATCCCCATTATTTACTATATCTCGCCTCAAGTGTGGGCCTGGCGAAAACGCCGCGTTGAAGAAATCAAGAAGCTCGTGGATTTGATGCTGGTAATCCTCCCTTTTGAGGAAGAGTTTTATCGTCACAGCGGTGTCAAGGTTCGTTTTGTCGGGCACTACCTGATGGAAGACATTCCTCAAGAATACATACGCTCGCCGCTACCGATAAACGGGACGTTGTCCCTTTTGCCGGGGTCGAGGCCGCAGGAGATTGAGCGGATGCTGCCTCCGATGCTTCAAACGGCACGGCGGTTTAACCGCCTCTATGGTGGAAGGGCCGTCGTGGCCGGGATGAAAGACTGTTTCAACTATGGCAAGTACCTGAGCGAGTATGTTTCCGATGGCATAACCGTTTCTTTCGAGGATTCCCACAAGATCATCTATGAAAGTTCGCTGGTCCTCACCGCTTCCGGTACGGCGACACTGGAGACGGCCATAATTGGGCGGCCGATGGTGGTGATTTACAAGACCGGTCTTGTAACCTATCAGATTGCGCGCCACCTGATCAAGCTTGACAAGATTGCCCTGGTCAACTTGGTTTTAGGCGAGAAGGTGGTGCCGGAGTTGATTCAGCGCCGTGTGAAACCTGAGTATATCGTGCCTGAGCTGACAAAATATCGTGAGGACAGCCGGTATCTGCAGCGCGTGAAAACGAAGCTCGACAGAGTACCCGGCGTGTTGGGAGGCACCGGTGCTTCAGAACGGGCCGCCCGGCTGATCGCCGACCATCTAAAATGGGCGTGACACTTTTTGGGAAGAGTAGGGCAGAACCCGAAGCGGTTCTGCCTATTGGAGCCGGAAATTGGAAGAACCACAAGGGAGGCTGCGATAAAAGAATAATTCTTGGCTGCACAGGCACTCTAACCTGTCATTGCGAGGAGTCCCAGCCACAAGCGGGCCGGACGACGTGGCAATCCATTACAGCGGAGACAGTTACACAATTGAGATCGCCACACTCCCTCCGGTCGCTCGCGATGACGCTGGACTTGTGGCACAACCTCACAAGTGGTTCTTCCCTACGCTCGTATTTGGTTTCGTCGTGAAGGTAATTCTTATTATGGAACCTTTTTGCGTCGTACATAGTTCATGATGTTCCTCTATAGGTTAATCACATTTCTCATCTACTGCGTTCTCTATCCAGTAGGCAGAATAAAAGCCGCTCGTGGCCAAGGCAACGAGTTGTGGCGGGGGAGGCTGGGGCTGATCAGCCCGCTCGGGCCAAGAGATATCTGGATGCACGCTGCCTCCGTGGGGGAAGTCAAGGTTCTCGGCTACCTGATTGACTACCTAAAAAAGCAGGACGCAACGTTGAGAATACACGTGACCGTTATGACACGGGCAGGATTCAAAACGGCAACCGACCAACTGGGCGACAAAGGTGACAGTGTCACTCTTTCTTACTTCCCTCTGGATGCTCCTCCTGCTATCAGACGATCACTTGACTTAATAAATCCAGCCTTGCTGGTGATTGCCGAAACGGAAATCTGGCCCAACCTGGTCAGTCAGGCGGCTCAGAGAAATATCCCTATTGTGTTGGTCAATGGCCGCATGTCGGAAAAGGCATTCAGGATGTACCGATACGTCAGGTCATTTACAAAAAAGCTGCTGGCACTGTATGACCGGTTCTTTTTCAAGACGGAAGGTGACTTTGAACGATACTGGCACTTTGGCGTGACACCGGGGAATTCGGTGGTGGTTGGAGACATGAAATTCGACGCCCCGTTGCTGCCGCGTTCGGAAGGGCGGCGCAGTGAAATGCGGGCCCGCGCCGGCGTCGCAAGCGACCATTTCCTGCTTGTGGCAGGCTCTACCCGCCCCGGCGAGGAGGCCATTCTTGCCAACGTCTTTCGCGCCGTTTTCGCCAAGCATAAAAACTTCCGAATGATTATTGCCCCTCGCCATGTGGAGCGGGTTGGTGAGGTCAAAGCGCTGTTGGAGGAAAAAGGGCTGCCATGCGATCTTTACGGTAACACTTCCACGACCAACGGCATTATCTTGATCGACAGGATGGGGCTTTTGAACGACCTTTACCTTGCTGCCGATTTGGCCTTTGTCGGCGGGACGCTGGTCGATATCGGTGGTCACAACATATTGGAACCGGTCTGGGCCGGCACGCCAGTGATCTTCGGGCCGTATCTGAGCAATGTCTCGGAGGCAGCCGACTATATACTGGCAAACAGCTATGGAGAAAAGGTCGCGTCCGAAAGCGATTTGGTGGGGCTTCTTCAGCAAGTCATCGCCAGCGACCTCTCTTTCGCCGTGAAAACGGAAAACGATCTGTGCAACTCCCCGACGGCAATGGCCGGGGATTATATTCTAAAGAGATTGAAACGTGCTTGAAAGAATCTGGAAGAAGATCCTCCGGCGCAAGCCCTATTCGCTTTGGGTGTTTCCGGCCCTCCTGTTGTGGGTCTGCTCTCTTGGCTATCGTCTGCTCTTCAGGATTCGCCGGTCGAGGGCGGCGCCGGCTATTCGGGTGGAAGTTCCCGTCATTTCAGTGGGGAATATCACCGTCGGCGGAACCGGAAAAACGCCACTAGTCGAACTCCTGGCGCGATCCTTTTTAGATGAAGGATTTCGGGTGGGAATTGTTTCCTCCGGTTACGGCCGACCTTCCGAGGTCTCCTTCGTGGAGCCTGGCTACAAAGTGCAAAAGCGGTCGGTCGATGAGACTGGCGATGAAGTGCAGCTTCTGGCTGTGCTTCTGCCGGAAGCCATCTTCTCGGTGGACCGGTCAAAGTCGGCTGCGGCCCTGTGCCTGGCCGGTTCCGCCAGTGTTGACCTGATAATCGTCGACGACGGTTTCCAGCACTTCGGTCTGGCGCGCGACCTGGATATAGTGACCTACGACGCGGCTGTCAGCCACAGGGTACTCAAGTCGTTTCCGTATGGCGTATTGCGAGAACCAATGTCAGCGCTGAAGCGTGCAGATGTGATCATAATTACCCGCTCCAATTTTGCGCACGACCGGGGGTTGCTGCAAAGGAAATTGAAACAAATAAATCCCGACGCCGCCTATTATTATGCTCCCTTCATAATCGACGAGTTGGTTGGCCACGACCGCCGACTGCCGGTGAAGTATCTTGAGGACAAGTCGGTCTTTTTGTTTGCCGGAGTGGGCAATTTCGGGCCGTTGCGAAGGCAGGTAGCGGCCCTCTCAGGTGACCTTGACTACGCCATGGAGCTGTCTGACCACCAGCAGTACAACCAGCGCCTGCTTTCAAAGATCAAGCTGCTGGCAAAAAGGTTCGACTCGGACGTGATTGTCACAACCGGCAAGGACTGGGTCAAGCTGGGCGGCTTTGATTTTAGACGGGAAATCTATTATCTTAGTCAATCAATAGACCTTGATCCGGGTGAAGAGAAATTGGTTGTTCATTTGCACGATAAACTTGGCCTTAAAAGGCGGTGACACTGATGGAACGGCGGTATGATTTTCTGGTTATCGGCAGCGGCATTGCCGGGCTTTTTTACACCCTTGAGGTGGCTGCCCGCAATCCCGGAGCCAAGCTGGCCATTGTGACCAAAAAGGGAGAGAAAGATACCAACACCAACCGGGCGCAGGGCGGTATTGCCGCCGTATTGGGCAAAACTGACTCGGTTGAAGAGCATGTTAACGATACGCTGAAAGCCGGCGGTGGTCTGTGTCACCGGGATGTGGTAGAGCGGGTGGTGGAAAGTGGGCCTTCAGTAATCGAAGAGCTGATTGCCTATGGCGTGAAGTTTACCCGGGTGAAGGGGCGGTTCGACCTGAGCCGCGAGGGAGGGCATTCTGCCTACCGGGTGGTGCATGCCGCGGATCTAACCGGTCGTGAGATCGAACGCGCCCTGGTGACAGCCTGTCACGAAAAGTCGAGCCAGATTGATATCTTCCAGGACCATATAGTCCTCGATCTCATTACCTACCCTGCCGACGGCCGGGAAGTATGCGCCGGGGCGTTTGTATTTTCCGAACAGGGACGCTCTTTTGACGCTTTTTATGCCCCTGTCATCATGCTGTCGACCGGCGGCCTCGGACAGGTTTACTTTCATACCACCAACCCCAAAATAGCTACCGGCGACGGGGTGGCTATGGCCTACCGGGCCGGTGTGTCGGCGGCCAATCTCGAATTTGTCCAGTTTCATCCCACGACGCTGTATAACCCCGGCCGGTGGCCCTTTCTGATTTCTGAGGCCGTTCGCGGCGAGGGAGGCATACTGAAAACGGTCGACGGTCGGCGTATCATGGAAAACGCCCACCCATTAAAAGACCTCGCCCCGCGCGACATCGTAGCCAGGACAATTGACAAGGCATTGAAGGAAAGCGGTGAAGAGTATGTCCTTCTCGATGTCAGTCACGTGGACAGCGAGCGTATCAAGCAGCGGTTCCCCAACATTTACAGGGAGTGCCTGCGTCGCGGCTTTGACATTACCCAGCGCTCGATTCCCGTGGTGCCCTCGGCGCACTACGCCTGCGGGGGGGTGCTCTCAACGATCGAGGGTGAGACTGAACTTCCCGGTCTGTTTGTGGCCGGTGAGGTAGCGATGACGGGTATGCACGGCGCTAACCGGCTGGCGTCAAACTCCCTGCTGGAAGCCGTCGTGATGGCCAAGTATGCCGCCGAAAAGTCGACCGAGTATTTCAAGCAGGCCGGTCTCCCAGAGGTGATTCCGGTTGATAACTCGCTTTACTCGTCTCTGCGTTACCCGCGCGAGAAAGTCCTTATCGCCCACGACCGGCGTCAGCTCCAGCGGGTAATGTCAGATTTTGTCGCCATTGTCAGAACCGAAGACCGTCTCAATCTCGCTTTAGAGAAAGTGCACCGTATAAAGGACGCCATTGAGCAGTATTACCTGGCTACCCCGGCGACCTATGGCGTGGTTGAACTGCGCAATATGGCCACCGTGGCTGAGTTGATAATAAAGTCCGCGTTGATGAGATGTGAATCACGCGGGCTGCACTATATCGAGGATTACCCCGAAACGGATGATGCTTACCTGAAAGATACTATCATTGAGGGGAAATTGCGCCGGAGGAGTGAGAGTGGCCAGGCATCTTGAGATGGTCCTCATTCTTGATTTTGGCTCGCAGTACACCCAGTTGATTGCTCGGCGAGTGCGAGAAGCGCACGTCTACTGCGAAATCATTCCCTGCGATGCCGATTTGAGCCGCTATGCCGACCGGAATGTGCGCGGCTACATCTTCTCTGGCGGTCCGTCCTCGCTTTCTGATTCCGGCGCTCCCCGTCTTGACCCTTCATTCTTTGATCTCAACAAACCAATTCTGGGCATCTGTTATGGGATGCAGCTTATAGCCGACCGCTTCGGGGGCAAACTGGTCCGCTCCGATACCCGGGAATACGGCCGCGCGCACTTCACCATGGCCGACGACCGGGGGTTGTTCTCCGGTATCCCGAAACGCAGCCAGGTCTGGATGTCGCACGGCGACTCGATCGTTGAAATGCCGGAAGGCTTTCATCTGATAGGTTCCACCGATTCGCTTGAAGTGGCGGCTATTGCCGACCATGACAGGAGGATCTATGGCGTGCAGTTTCACCCGGAGGTGCATCACACCGAAGAGGGAAAAAGCATCCTTCACAATTTTCTGTTCGAGATCTGCGGGCTCAAGGGCGACTGGACAACCGAAGCCTTTATCGACAGCGCCGTGCAAAAGATTCGGCAACAGGTGGGCGATAACCGAGTCATTTTAGGCATCTCCGGCGGAGTTGACTCCACCGTGGCGGCCATGCTTTTGCACAAGGCGGTCGGCGATAACCTGCACGCGGTTTTTCTCGACAATGGTCTGCTGCGCAAGAACGAGTTCGAAGACGTGATTGCCACGCTCCAGACGCTTAATATAAACCTGCATCCGGTAGACGCCTCATCGCTCTTTCTAAAACGCCTGGCCGGTGTCGTTGATCCGGAGCAGAAGCGCAAAATCATCGGCCGCACCTTTATCGATATCTTTGAAGACGAGGCTAAGCGGATCGGACAGATCGATTTCCTCGCTCAGGGGACGCTCTACCCCGACGTGATCGAGTCGGTGTCATTCAAGGGGCCTTCGGCGACTATTAAATCACATCATAATGTCGGGGGGCTGAAAGACCTGATGAAGCTCAAGCTAGTGGAGCCGCTTCGTGAGCTGTTCAAGGATGAAGTGCGTGCTCTGGGGCAGACGCTCGGTTTGCCGGAGACGTTTATTCGCCGCCACCCCTTTCCAGGGCCGGGACTTGCGGTTCGTATTCTTGGCGAAGTCACGCAGGAGCGGTGCGATCTTCTGCGTGAAGTTGACGCCATCTTCATTGAAGAACTGCATAATAAGGGCATCTATGATGACATCTGGCAAGCATTCGTCGTACTTTTGCCGATCAAAGCGGTGGGGGTGATGGGTGACGAGCGCACCTATGAGCATGTCGTCTCCCTGCGGGCAGTGACCTCCGTTGATGGTATGACGGCCGACTGGGCACGTATCGACCCTGAAATCCTGGCTGAGATTTCCAATCGCATTATCCGCACCGTCAAAGGAGTCAACCGGGTGGTTTATGACATCTCTTCCAAACCACCGGCAACGATTGAATGGGAGTAGCAAGCTACATTTATTCATAATATCAACCAATCTATTTGTGAAAGGAGTCACCATGAGAAAGTCTCCGATCTTTTTGTTCGTCTTGCTGATCATCATCGGCTGCGGCAAAGTCGAAAAAGGTGAAGGCAGCCATCAGGCGCTTATCAACGAGCTGAAGGACTACATCCTTGCCCATCAGCAGTCGCCTGAAGACTACGTCATCAGCAAGTTCAAGGATCACGACGTAGTGTTTCTGGGTGAGATGCACCGCGTCAAGCATGATCCGGAATTGATTCAGAAGCTCATACCGCTATTGCACGAGAATGGTATTTATATCATGGCAACCGAATTCGCCCGCAGTGAGGACCAGCCGTTGATAGACAGTTTGTTGAGTGGCGAGGTATATGACGAACAACTAGCGCGACTGATAACATTCAAGCACTACGTACAGTGGGCCTATCAGGAGTATGTCAACATCTATAAGGCAGCATGGGCACTAAACCAGTTTCTGCCCAACGATGCCCGCCGCTTTCGAGTATTGGCGCTCAACTGTTCCCCTGATTGGAGTGTCATGAAGACACCGGCTGACCGGGAAGTCGACTCCTTAAAACAACTGGTCTGGGGTGGCTGCGGTGATAGGGATTGGGCCGATGTAATCCTTAAGCAGGTGGAAAAAGGGGAAAAGGTACTGGTGTACTCAGGTATGCATCATGCCTTCTCTGAATACCTTCAGCCGATAGTAAATGATACCGGAGGCTTTATTCGCTTTGAGAATGACCGCATAGGGCGGTACGTGTATGAGGCTATCGGCAAGAGAGCTGTTACTATATACCTCCACTCGCTGTGGTGGAGCGCCGAGGGATACAAGCGCAACTACGTCAGGCCGGTCGATGGTATTGTTGACAACGTCATGGCGTCTCTCGGTGAGCAGTTTAAACCAGTCGGCTTCGATGTAGCGGGTAGTCCTTTCGGAAAACTTGCGCCAAGGGATGCCGTCTACTGTGCCGGCTACGAAAACTTTACGCTCGGCAATTACTGTGACGGATATATCTACCAGAAGCCCCTGAGAGAGTACGAGGTTGTGACCTTTATCGATAGCTTTGTGACTGAAGCAAATCTTGATGTGGCGCAACAGCAGAACCCGGATCCATGGTTTCGGAATGCTCCCGTTGAGGATTTTGTCAAGTGGGGCAGGGAGTGGCTCAACCAATGGCAGAAAAGGTACCGAGAAATCTGATGGCGGAAAGCGTAACAGAAAAGCTGCCTGCCCCGTGGGCGGCAGGATGTCCATATCTGCCCCGTCTTGGATTGAGTTGGTGTACGAGGGCGTACGCCAACTGCAGAGACTTTTTTACTAAAGGAGGTACCGTGAGAAAGCACCTGATCTCTCTGTTCATCTTGCTGATTGTCATCGGCTGCGGCAAAGTCGAAAAAGGTGAAAGCAGCCATCAGGCACTTATCAACGAACTGAAGGACTACATCCTTGCTCATCAGCAATCACCTGAAGACTATGTCATCAGCAAGTTCAAAGATCACGACGTAGTGTTTCTGGGTGAGATGCACCGCATCAAGCATGATCCGGAACTGATTCAAAGTTTAATACCTTTGCTGCACGAAAATGGCGTCAACACCCTAGCGACAGAATTCGCCCGCAGTGAGGATCAGCCGCTGATAGACAGTTTATTGAGCGGTGACAGGTATGATGAACAATTGGCGCGTCTGATTGCTTTCAGAGGGGGGGTACACTGGGCCTATCAGGAGTATGTGGATATCTACAAGGCAGCGTGGATGGTAAACCAAGCCCGGCCCGCAGATAACCCTGAATTCCGGATTCTCGGCGTGAACTGCTCATGCGACTGGAGTGTCATTAAGACTCGAGAAGACTGGGAACTCTTTGAGGTTCCTACAGGCGCGAAGACTGACTCTCTGAGAACATTAGTCCGGCGCGGCTGCACTGAAAAGAATTGGGCGGACGTCATACTCGAGCGGGTTGATAGGGGTGAAAAGGTAATGGTCTACTCCGGTATGCATCATGCCTTTTCGGAGTATTTGCAGCCTATTGTCAACAAAGATTACGAGTTTTTGGGATATAGAGAGGACCGCATGGGGCGGCATGTCTATAAGGCTATCGGTAAAAGAGCCATCACCATATTCTTGCACGGAGTTTGGCTACCCCCGCGAGTTTTTGACGATTTATCGGTACGACCCGTCGACGGCATCATCGATGAGGTAATGGACTCCCTTGGTCAACAGTTTGCGCCCGTGGGCTTTGACGTAATCGGTACACCTTTCGGACAACTGGAGCCAGAAAACACATATTACCGTACTAGCTACGATAACTTCACGCTCGCTGATTATTGCGACGGCTATATATACCAGAAGCCGTTTCGGGAACACGAGCCGGTGGCATTCATTGACAGCTTTGTCACCGAAGAGAATCTTGACTATGCTCGTCGGCAAACACCGAATCCATCGTATCGCAATTTTACAGTAGAGATCTACCATAGTGTCGGCAAAGAGGAGCTCTTCAAGAAGCGGCGGCTATGGCGTGGGTTGTAGACGGTCAATGCGTACCGGGATAATGAAGTAGGTCGGGTTCCGAATCCGCCAAAAGCGGATGAAAAACCCGACCATTGCTTTACGGAGAATACTCGATAGAAAGGGCAGATGTGGACATCTGCCGCTCACGGAGTGAAAATACTGCGAATGCTTCTCTGGCTGGTCATAGTTGTCGCAGGGGCTTTGTTGTCTATCTGTGTCACGCTGTATTTCTATCAGACAAAGCTCGTCTTCTACCCCACCCGAGAGTTCGCCATAACACCGAGCCAACTCCAACTGCCATACGAAGATGTATACATCAACGTAACGGCAAAAGAACGAATACACGGTTGGTACTTTCGGGCAGACATCCCGGACAGCGACAAAAAAGGACCGGTGGCCCTGTTTTGCCACGGAAACGCCGGCAATATCTCCCATCGGCTGGAGACGGCTGAGTTGATTCTTAACCTGGGGGCAAGCATCCTACTATTCGACTACCGCGGCTATGGGAAGTCCGATGGTTCCCCCTCAGAGGAGAACGTCTACGCCGACGCTGAGGCCTGTTACCAATGGCTTCTGGACCACAAGGGAGTAGATCCCGATCAGATCATCCTCTTTGGGCGTTCGATGGGAGGAGCGGTTACGATTGAACTGGCCCGGCGGGTCAAGTGCGGCGGACTGGTTATCGAATCCTCGTTTACCTCAGCGACGGAGATGGGGAAACGGATGTTTCCCTTATTCCCTATTAAGTACCTGCTGCGATACAAGTTTGACTCAATTAGAAAGATCGGTGCTTTGACCTGCCCGGTTTTGGTGATGCATTCGCCCGATGACGAGATTATCCCCTTCGAAATGGGCCGTCAGCTTTTCACCGCCGCCAAAGAACCAAAGCGGTTTGTCACTTTACGCGGCGGGCACAATGAGCGGGAATACCTTACCGACAGCATCTACACCAATGCCCTGCGTGATCTCATACACGGCCGTCTGAACCTTTCCAGATAGTAATCTGATATTATTTTCTAATTGTAACTCGACATTTATAGGGTATGTCTCTTCAAGATCCGCCGAAGGCGGACAAGAGTCGGAGACTCCTGTCCTACTGGACCTGAATTTACACAATTACCTTGACAGGAAGCATTTGGGTGCAGGTCAGAAAGTGCTTGTGCATTTTCCAAACTTAGTTATATTACAATGAGAGCTAACAACAAAGACACGCTCAACATTGAAAGAGTACCTACGGTACAAGAACGCCAACGATAAACCTACTTATTATGTACTGAATTACAGGTAGTATAATCTCTCCAGATAAGAAGTTAAGAGGAAAACCATGAGACTACAGACTTTCGTGATCGTTGTTATTTTAGTTTTCTCCTTCCTTGTAGGTGCGGAGACCCTATCGGCCGCGGTTGAAGTCGGCGGAACCATCACCAGCGACACTACCTGGACGAACGTAGACACGATCATAGCAACTGACTCCGTCATAGTTGCAGATTCGGTCCACTTGACCATCCAGGCTGGGACTATCATCATGTTTAATCCTGGTACCGCCCTGTCCATAGAGGGAGAGCTAATTGCCAACGGTGAAAACGCCAATCGCATCCTTTTCACTTCGAGCGCTGATACAGCAGACGGCTCTCCGGTGGCCGGAGAGTGGAAAGGACTAAGATTTGAATTAAACAGTTATGGCATCTTGTCTCACTGTGATCTACGCTATGCTGACAGCTGCGTTGATATCTATGAATCAAGTACGGAGTTCTTCGGTTGCATAATCGAAGATTTCTCCAGTGGAGGTTTCTACATAGACGGTTCCAGTGCAAGTCCACCAATCACGACGGTCATTGAGGGCTGTATTATTCGTCAGAATGATGCCAGTCTGGTTGGAACCGGCACAGGGATTTTCGTGTATCGCTCGGTAGATATAACAGTGTCTGGCTGCAAAATAAGCAACTGCCACTATGGCATAGACTTTGCTGGAAGACAAGCCTTAGCACCACATTTCCAAGTAACCAGTTGTGAGATCCGTGATCATGCGTCACGCGGGATTTATGCTCACGCAGGCGGGTGAGGGACAATACTCACACCGACGGGTTCGGTGCATGAATGTAATATCGTAAATAATGGTGAGTATGCTTTCTGCGTATCGGCGTGTAATGATCCGACAACTGTGATCGATGCGACTAATAATTGGTGGGGGATCGCTGATTCTGCTTCCATCGAAGCAATGGTGTATCACCACACTGACAACCCCAACTTGGCCACAGTTGACTACGTTCCATTCGCAGACAGCCCATTTGTGTTTGGTGACACAACTGGCTGCTGCAACCACGACGGGATTCGCGGGGACGTGAACTACGAAATGGGGCTCAATGTCGCCGACTTGTCCTGGCTGGTTGACTATTTGTTCTTTGGTGGCCCTGCGCCTTCATGCCCAGAAGAGGGTGATGTTGACGGCAGCGGTGCGATTAACGTAGCCGACATAACCTATCTGGTGGATTATCTTTTCTTCCTCGGCCCCGCACCCCCCGCCTGTCCGGGATAGCTGGGGGGTATCATTAACGGAGCCTGCGACGAGAGTCTACTCTGACAGAGTGCTGATACCAAGTTGTGCTCAAAATTATACCAACGGTTTTCGTGGTGTCGGGTGGGATGAGTCGCTGGACTTGCGCTGGCAAATAGAGCTGCTTCCGATCAGAAGAATTCTCTAAAGATTTCCAATATCAGTCCGATATATCTACTGCGAGCGGGTTTGGCTATGACAAAACTGTAAACCCCCAAGGAAACAAAACCAAAAACGGTCAAGGAGGAGTTCCCGATGACTACAAAACGTACCACAGGTTATACTCCGAGTATGGAGAACACCAAGTATGTTCGGAAAAACGTGACTATTTCCTTTAACGATATTACCGAGCCGGGTGCTTACTACTTTCACCCGACAGGCTGGTTGTATCGTGTTCCCTCTGATGTCCTTTCTCTGGGGCACAGCCCGATGATGAACATTTGCAGCGTTGAAGAATGCTTCGCGACCAAGATTTCCGATGATCCGTGGGTTCCGCTTAACAAGGCCCGCGAGATCTGCTCAAACTGGGATTTTTACGTCAATTTCTAGTAGTTTCTCAAGCTAAGCCCGCTCAAAAGCTCAACAACCTTGTTGAGCTTTTTTTTATGAAAACAAGCCGCAACCTGAGAAGTCTATAAGATGGCTTCTAAAAGTAAATCCTGAAAGAGCCGTAATATGTGTCGGGATAGCTGCCGAATTCCGAGCGGAAGTCCACCCGATTTGACCCAGAGTCGTTAGCTACGATGGCTTCCGGCCTGCGGCCGATACCCACGTAGGCACCGACAGCAACGTAGATGTTCTGCGCGATATTGTATTCGAGGCTGGGAGCCAAAAAGACGGACGGGTCCGACAGGTTGATAAGCGCTTCGCCAGCGGCGGTTATGAGGGGGGTTAGCTGGTGTGATACGCCGGGAGCAAGGTAATGTTTACCCATCAGGTAAACGCTGCCTTCGGTGTAAGCAGTGGTGGACAGATTGGCAAAATAGCCTTCTGCGTGATTTGATCCAGCCCCGTTAAAATGATATTCTATGAATCCGTAAGTATCCCCCCAAAAACTGTAGTCAAAACCGATTGACCCGCGGAAATAGTCGGCACCTCCATTAATACGATCCTTGTAAAGGCCGTCAACGAAAACATAGGCTCCTTCCATCCAGAATCCGGCCCTGCCGATGTCACGGGTGAGGTCGAGCCCTGCCAAAAGGTTCTCTCTGAAACCGACTAATAGTACCGACCAGTCGGTGCCCGTGGTGTAGAACTTACCGCGCACAAAAAAAGCGCTCTGGGAAAACTCAAACTCATCCCCGAAGATATACCCAGCGTCAATTTCCCCCATAAAACCGATCGGCACCCGCAACCGAACGGCGTCGACACCAATGCGGTCCTCGGTGTCAAGTTCGCCGTAGGTGTATGGGGCGATCACATCGGTCGGATTGATGATGTGCCCCGAGCCCCAGGCGATCGCCTGCCTGCCGAGATATAGATCGAATTGCGGGGCCGTGATAGTGAAAAATATCCGGTCGAGATTTTGAAGCACGGCAAAGCTGCTCACGCTGTCGCCCGGGGCTGGATAAAGACACTCATCGAGATCGACAGCCCGATAACCGCCCGGATCGATCCCGACCATGAAGACCTGCTCATGAAAAAGTGAGGGGTCCTGAATACGGGGAGCAAAGTCATAGGCCGTGCTAAAAGCGAGCCAATCAGTCAATCGCAAACGCCCGTTCAAACGTATCCGGTTGCTGACTGATCCCACCACCGGCTGATCGGGCAGCGCCACCGGAGCTTTACAGTCGGGAAAATCATAGGCGACGGAGAAATTCTTATAGTATCCGTCAAGAGTAAACCGCTCGGAGGCTTCCACCGGCGGAGTTGAAACGGCAAAGAGTAGACAAATGGCAAATAGTATATATCGGGGTCGACTCATGTGACAACGGTTCTCCCGTCGAGTCTGAAGACCCGTCAGGCACAAGAATGCATCTACCCCTTGTAAAGGAAGAATGCTACCTGTGACTTTCATCTTTTTCAACTTGTCCGTCTTTGAGAACGACCAGCCGCCGCGCCCGCTCCATGATTTTCGTGTCGTGGGTAGAGAAAACAAAGGTTGTGCCAATGGTCTCGTTTAGGGTGCGCATCATATCGATAAGCTCAATGCCCGTCTTTGAGTCAAGATTAGCCGTCGGCTCATCGGCCAGCACCAGCGCTGGACGGGAGACTATTGCCCGCGCCACCGCCACCCGCTGCTGCTGCCCCCCGGAAAGTTTGGTTGGGAGGCGGTTGGCAAAGCCTTTTAGCCCCAGATCATCCAGCATCTTTTCGACCTGGGCGTGCCGTTGCTGGCGGGGCACTCCTTGCAGCAGCATAACGTACTCAACGTTCTCTTCAACCGTCAGAACAGGAATCAGGTTGTAGGCCTGAAAGATGAAGCCGATATTATCTCGCCGAAAATCGGAAAGCTCCTTTCCGCTCATGCTCGATAGAAGTTTATTGTTGAGCCAGACCTGACCCTCGGTCACGCTGTCAAGGCCGGAAATGACATTAAGGAAGGTGGTCTTGCCTGATCCGGACGGGCCGACGATCGCCGTGAATTCGCCCTTTTGTATTGACAGGTCAACGCCGCGAAGGGCTTTGACCGGCACCCCATGGTCGGAATATTCCTTGGTTACGCCTTCAGTTACGATTACACTTTCTACCAGATCGTTCTTCATTAATGGTTCCTCAAAAGCTTCGTCTCATCGCTTTGGCCGGTTTCATCCTGGCCGCGTACGAGGCCGGATACAAGCCGATCAGTACAGTTAGAACAAAGACCCAGATAGGATAGTATATATATTGCTTGAGTTCCATGACAGGATAGAGCAATTCCCGGAAAGTCATGCCCGCATACTCGATGCCGGTGTAATCGATACCGATCTGGGCAAAGATGTGGGTTAAAAGGAAGCCGAGGATCATACCCAGGACACTGCTGACCAGTGCCAGTGAGGCAGCTTCAAAAAGGATGAGACGGGCAAGAGCAAGGGGCCTGGTGCCGACCGCGCGCAGAACGCCGAACTCAAACATCCGTTCATACAACGACATAAAGAGAGTGTTGACAATCCCCAGCGCTACCACGGCAAAAAGAATCAAGCCGATCAGCCAAGTAGAAAAGCTCGATAGTTCAAAGGCCGCCTCAAGCTCCGGCAACAACTCCATCCATCCCAGCGCCTCGTTGCCCCTTGTTGAGTACGAGCTCCAGAAGGGGAGGTCTTTGTTTCGGCCATATTCTTTGTCGGTGAACGTGATCGCAATCTCGTGCGCTTCACCCATAAGGTTGAGCATCTCCCGAGCTTTGTCCAGCCGGACAAAGGCCATTGCTTTGTCCATATCGCTGATATTGAAATGATAGATGCCCGATATGCGAAACATCGCCTGCGCCAGGTCGCCCGTATGCGCCTCCGCCGCTGTCAGAACCACCCGGTCGCCCAGCCCCACTTCGAGCAGCTCGGCTAGCTTGTTCCCGATGACAATGTCATGCCCACCGTTGCCGTCAAAATAAGCACCCTCGATAAGGGCTTCGTCAATCTGCGACAGGTGCCTTTCTGTGGCCGGTTCGATGCCTACCATGCTTACGGCGCTTACGTTGGCCGGGGAACTGATCATGGAAAAGTTCAGAGTACGCAGGGTGAAGTGGCTGACAATAGCTTCCTGTTCCAATTGAGCCGTGACCTGGTCAAGATTTACTATTGTCTTTTCAACTTCGAACGTCTCCCGAAATCCTTCGCGATGGATCTGCCCTTCCCCCAAAAACGATGCAGTGGCCGAGCGGATCATGTTCTGCTCCATACCGATTATGATGGCATCGACAAATATCAATGACGCCAGCCCGATACCGATCGCCGTCCCGGCAATAAACGTACGGCGTTTATTACGGAAGATGTTTCTCCAGGCCAGTTTCAGGTAGAGTCGCATCGATTCCGTCCCCTAATGCATCCTCATCGCTTTCGCTGGAGCGACATGTGCCGCTTTGGCTGCCGGAAAAAGAGCGACAAACATTGCCGAAAGGATCACGCACAGTGCCGGGATGTAGAAACTTCGGGCGTTTATTTCAGTGTACATCCTGCGGAATTCGATGCCACCGTACGTAAGCGTCGTGGGCATGGCAACACCGTGAATGGACAGCGCATAGTTGACGACATAACTCAGGCCGATGGCGAGAATAATACTGATGATGGCCATGATAAACACCTCGATCAGCACCAGGCTGAAGATTTGCCCCGGTCCGGTGCCGATGGCTCGCAGCATCCCGTACTCCCGCGTCCGCTCAAGAACGGTCATCAGGACCGTGTTCAGCACCCCCACCGCGACGACAAGGATAATCACCGCCAGCATTATCCATGATCCCTGCTGATCGGCCCGCATTGCCTGATAGAACTGTTTGGCGAATTCCTGCCAGGTGGCAACAGCCAATTCAGGGTTGGCCACGGCCGTTTCGAGGTCGGCTGCAAGGGAGGCGATGATATCCAAGTCTTCGCCGATGACAGCAATTTCATGGATTCTCTCTTCAAGAACGAGAAGCTCCTGAGCGTCCCTCAAATGCAGGTAGAAAGTGCTCTGGTCGGTAATTTTGTCCCCGCTGGAGACAATGCCGACGAGAGTATACAAGTCGTTGGCGATCGAACCATCAGCCCCCTGTGAGACGATGACGACCTCGTCACCGATTTTTGCTTTGAGAGTCTTCGCGAGCCCTTTGCCCAGGAGAGCTTCGTGCGCCGGTTCATCGGGGAACATCCGGCCCTCGACGATCTTCTTGTCAAACCGGGTAGCGTTCCGTTCTCGTTGAGGATCGATACCGACAATTCTGGCCCCGGCGCTTTTATCACCGACCGAGATCAGTCCCGCGGAAAAGAGTCGCGGCGCCCAGAACTCGACTCCGGGCACGTCCTCAATGAGCTTGCCCACCGCTTCATACTGATCGATTGTTTTGTACAGCGCCGGACGATCCAGGTATCCTTTTTTGTGAATCTGTATGTGGCCGAGTTGATTACGGGTGAACATATTGATGATATAACTATATGTGCCGTCCGACCAGGCGATGGTTATGGCTGCCAGGGTAAAACCGCCAAACATGGTGAGAACCGTCAGCAGGGTCCGCCGTTTCTGACGAAAGATGTTGCGAAAGGCTATCTTAACCAGCAGCATCCAATACGTCCCTCATTTCGCTGAATGGAGGTTTCTCAAGGAGAATATCTGCTCGTCAACTTTGACATCGAAATCCAGTCGCAGGTAGCGGATGACCGTCTTGTTTCCCTCCTTGGTCTGGGGAATCATTTCCATCTCAGCGGGTAGCGTACGTTTGCCGAATGTTTTTATGTCCTTGTATTGTAAGACACGCATCAGCTTGCCTTTTTCATCGTAGTACTTCTGCCAGACCGGAAGGTGATCGCTTTTGCGAGCCGCTATCACGATGTTAGCCCAGACAATCGGCAGGTCCTCGCTGGGGATACAGTTTACGTACAAAATGTCTTCTTGGGCGCTGTCGACCGTTATCAACTCGTAGGTATAATCTTCGAAGAGGGAAAACTCCTTGACCAGATCGTCGTTGGTGAAATCGGAACCCATCCACGAACTCATCATCATCGAGGGGGGGACTTTTATGACCTTGTTGGTCTTGGGCAGATAGTTCCACATCTCGTTTTCGATACGAAGCGTGGCAACCCCTTTCTCTTTCCGAGGGGAGGTGAGGCGCATAAAGGTTTTATCCATCCCCTGCGTCCAGCAATTCATGGCCAGGGTTCGCTGCCAGTGGGGGGTGACAATCTCCATTTCAATTTCGGAGTAACTGGATGTGCTGCGGTACAGTTCGTCAATGTCTTTGATAACCTGCTTGACGTCGGCATCGGTGACAGACAAGTCGGCAGTCGTTCCGGTCGTGATAAAGGCTGCCAATAAAAGAGTTGCTACGCGACTGATTATCCTCATGTCGATTCCATCCTATGTTGCAGGGCACGATCCCTGTGATCATGCCAACCAAAGGGAGTCGCAGGAGCACTGGGAGGTTGTGGCATAAGTTCGTTACTCATATCAGGAAGCCACAATGCTTCTACAAGGACTGTTTCCAATTCCGCGTAGCAGCGGGCTTTATGTCCGCCGGTTATTGGCGGGAGACAAGCCCCCGCCCTACGCGGGGAGTAATTCTCGTCTTTTGTCACAGCCTCACTGGGCTCCTGACCCACAACTTCTTGAGCTGTAAACGTCTTGCAGAAGTGGGGGGCTTGCAGCAGCGAAGGCGCCGACCTCACCGCATATAATGACCACCCTGGGGTTTCCCTCCTCCTCAAACAACCAGAGGATTTCGATTGTGGATCGGAGGTTTATTTACTCGTAGTCGCTGACCGTGGGTGACGGCCGGGCTTTGGTCCCCTTAAGGGTGCCCGGTTGACAGGTTCTTCGGTAATGTGGCCGTCGGGGCCAATCTTGAGCATGTCGGCAATTTTGCGTTTGTCGCAACCGATTGTCAGTAGCCTGGCCGACCTGATAATAGGCCTGCGCAGTAGAGTATGATCCTTGGCCAATAGCCTGAGAACGTCCTCACGATCGGGGAGGTGCTTATCCAAACGGTACTTCTTATACGAATCGGACAAGCTGTTCAGAAAGTGCTTGATCGGGATGTGACCAATGAGATTTGACAACTCCTCCTCCGACAGGGGATTCTTGCTGATGTCACGCACATCCAGCAACACTCCGGCATCCTCTATGAACTTTTTCGTTTCGGCGCAGAGGCCGTCATCGCCGTACGTCAGATATTGTGCGCGTCTGGGAGCCATAATTCCTCCTAATACCTACCCTTTCTCATCAGTGCCCATAGTCCATAAGCAGAGAGTTTTACATTTTTCCTGACTCAGTAACCCACCCTTGTACGAAACAAAAGATACCGGCTTGTGATTAGTCAAGCAAGTTCCCGCCTCAAGTCGGGTCACCAACTTAAAGAATGACTATTTAAACTATATGCGCTTGTACTTGTCAACAATAATTTAACGTTTTTTTCAGTGCCGACAACCGGCTTACCCCTTACTGACAACCTTCCCCACGGCTCTCCTGAACCCGAGTCAATCCAAACAGGAGTCCTTTACGTATATACTTAAGCCGGGATTCTCAGCACCTCTTTTCGCGCGGCTACCTGAATGCCAGGGATGCTGTCAAAATAAGTCCGTACCTGGATTATCGGATAAAACCCATCTCGGCTTTACCAGCGCCTCTAACTTTTCAACACAACAATGGCCCCAAAGTTCCCTATTAATTCCTGATGGTTGCCGGCTTTCCGATACGCGCATAGAAATAAAACACTTTTCCCGTCACAATCTGACGGCTATAGCCACACCATCCCTCAGGGGAAGTATCGTGGTGAAAAAGCGCGGGTCGTGGTACAGCTTCTGAGTGAATTCAACTATTGCCCCGGTCGTCTTATCATGTCTCTTGTTGCACACCTTTCCCGACCAGATGAGATTATCGGTAATAAACAGGCCGCCTCGTCTTAAGCGGGCCGCAACGGGATCGATGGTTTTAGGGTAGCCTTCCTTATCGATGTCATTCAGGATGATGTCAAACGGGCCGTCGAATCGTTGCAAGACGGTCAGAGCGTCGCCGACTTTGAAATCAAACTGACTTTGAAGCCCCGCTTGTTTGAAGTAGCGCAGAGCCAACCGCTTGTTTTCCTTATCGGAATCCGTCATAATGATATGGCCTTTGTGTCCGGCCGCCAGCGCAAACCAATAGGCCGAGTATCCAAACCCGGAGCCGAGTTCCATAATTCTTTGGGCTTTTGTTATCACGGTGAGCTGATACAAAAGCCGCCCTACCAAAGGACCGATAATGGGAAAACCATGTTTCGCAGCATAGGCCTCCATATCCAGCAAGACACGCGGCCGCGGGGGCGTGACCTCATGAAGGTACTTGTGAATCTTTTCAAACATAGGATGCCTTATCTCTAATTAGGGCGCAATAAACGTAACCATAGGCAGTTTCAACAATACAGGTCAAAAGCTCCGTACTTCTGACATCACCCCGCAATGCTTAGACCTGCAAAACCATCATATAGTTGCTACTCGTCTCAGCCAACCGTGCCGGCGCGTTTTCTTACTCTGCTTTTCTTTTCAGGAATGATAACCTCAGCCGTTCCGCCGGAAATCTCCACCAGCTTCTTGATTACCTCCTCGACAAGAAAATCGGGGGTGGAGGCGCCGGCCGAGACACCAACCTTGTCGACTCCCTGATCTTCGGCAAACCATTTTTCGTCAATATCATCGGCACAGCCGATCAGAATCCCCCGGCCGCAAATGGCCTCCGAGATTTTTGCCAACCGCTTCGAGTTTGCCGAGGTGGCCGAGCCAACCACCAGGACCAGGTCCACCTGTGGCGCCAGGTCCATAATGGCGGTCTGCCGCTGGGTGGTAGCGTTGCAGACGGTGTTGAAAATCTCGATACGCGGCCATTTCTCTTTTGCCAGCCTTTCTATCTCAGCAAACTCCGAAACCTGGGCCGTCGTCTGAACGGTGAGGCCCAGTTTGCGCTCTGGCCAGGCAGGAAGCTCCAACAACTCGCTCCTGCTGCCAACGACGGTAATACTGTCGGGTGCGTGACCGACGATACCTTTCGTTTCATCGTGAGTGGACTCACCATAGTGGATAACATGGTAGCCGTTTTGAACAATCTTGTTGATGATGGTGTAAATCCGGCTCACCAGCGGGCAGGTGGCATCGACCACTTTCACCCCTTTGGCTTCGGCTTTAGTTTTCACGTCCGGCGCCACCCCGTGGGCCGATATGATCAGAGTGCCCTGGTCGACCTCATCGACGGAAGACGCCTGCCGGATGCCCTGTTTTCTAAGATTTTCGACCACCGCCTCATTGTGGACGATCTCGTTGAGAATCGTCACCTTTCCGGCACTATCCTGGGCGGTCTCCTCGGCGATATTTATAGCCCGCTTGACACCCATGCAGAAGCCGTGATGGCGGGCGGTGATTATCTTATTCAGCATGCTTTGTTCAGCCAACTTAGTAAACAGGACTTATTGTATCGCATATATATATATACGATGCGGCTCAGTTGCCATCAACAAACCTTTTCAAAAAATACTCCAGCAGCGTTGTGTTGTCATCCAGTTCGGTATGAAAGGAACTGGCCAGAATATTCCCTTGTGAAACGAGTGCCGGGCTGTCCCGGTATGCAGCGAGGCTTTGCACGGCCGGGCCGGTACGCGTTACTTTCGGCGCCCGGATAAAGGTCGCCGTCAGGGCAACCGGCCCGTCTCCCAGGTCGGCCGTAATACTCTCCTCAAAGGAGAAGACCTGTCGCCCATAGCCAACGCGGACAACGTCAATATCCAACAGACCGAGCGTTTTGATACCCGCCCGATTGTCCTCCACGTTTTTTGCCAGCATAACCATTCCGGCACAGGTTCCCCAGATCGGTTGGGAACGCCCGAACGCAAGCAACGGTTCCCACAGACTGAAGCGGTCAATCAGGGTGTTGATGGTGGTTGACTCTCCGCCGGGTACAATCAGCGCGTCAAGCTGTTTCAGGTCAGCGGGCAGGCGCACTTCGGTCGCCTTAACTCCCAGCAGGTCAAGCTGGTGGCTGTGACGCTGGAAATCTCCTTGCAGGGCCAAGACCCCGACTCTTAGGTGCGAATACCTGTTCATGGCGTGCTTGACAGTCAAAAGCTTCCTTTGTACCAAGATAAGGGGTTAGAAGGACACCGGTCAAGGCCGAAGCCGGCCACACTGAAGATAAAACAGGTTTCGGGGCTTTCTACTCTACATCATGGGGGCACCAGCATAGCAAAATAAAAGTTGAAAACGCCAATATGTGTCGATAGCTTTCGACAGAGGAATAGTTGGTACGGAGGTATGTATAAGAAGCATAGAGAATCGAAAAATCGTCATACAAACAAACAGACAAAGGAGCAAAAATGAAAAAGCTGTTGATCTTCCTGCTGGCTGCGAGCCTGCCTCTTGGACTGGGATGCGGCGGCGGTAAGACCGTGACGCGTTTGGACACGGAGAGCGTGACCGATTTGAGCGGCAGATGGAACGATACCGACTCACGGCTGGTGGCCGAGGAGATGGTCTCGGACTGCCTGTCACGCGCCTGGTTGACAAACTCAGCCGCGGCCAAGGGTGGCAATCCGGTGGTGACGGTGGGGACGATAAAAAACCTTACCAGTGAGCACATTAGCATGGAAACATTTATTGCTGACTTCGAACGTGAGTTGCTCAACGCCGGCCAGGTGCGCTTTGTGGCCAGCCACGAGCAGCGCTCGGAGGTTCGTGAAGAACGATGGGAGCAGGCGGAATTTGCTTCCAAGGAAACCGCCAAACGCCTGCATGAAGAACTCGGCGCCGACTTTCTCCTGCAAGGGGCAATTAAGACGATCACCGACCAGGAGGGCGGCGACCGGGTGGTCTTCTACCAGACCGACCTGGAGTTGATCAACGTGGAAAGTATGGAAAAGGTCTGGATCGGAACCAAAAAGATCAAGAAGGGAATCTCCCAAGGCAGCAGAAAATGGTAGATAGCGGTGGCGCATAGCTTTGTCATGCGAAAACTCATCGGAGCTATCCTGCCGCTTATCCTTCTGGCCGGTTGCAGTTCCGTCGCAACTAAAAAGAAGTTCTATGAGCCGATCACCGCGGAGTTGCGTTCCGGCAACTCTGTGGCGGCGGCACAGATGCTTGAGGCTGCCAAGGACAAGAATAAATACGCTCAAAAGGACCGTTTCCTCTATTTTATCGACGCCGGCATGCTCAACCACTACGCCCGGAGCTACGATGCCAGCAACGCCAAGCTGCATCTCGCCGAGGAAGCCGCCGAAGAGCTTTTCACCAAGAGCGTCTCCCGGGCAGCGGCCTCATTGCTGCTGAATGACAATGTCCTGGAATACTCCGGAGAGGACTACGAAGTTCTCTACGCCAACCTGATCAAGGCGCTCAACTATATCGCCCGGGGTGAATTCGATGAGGCCTTTGTTGAAATCCGGCGCGCCAATCTCAAGTTAGAGCTTCTTGAACAGAAGTATGCCGACGCGGCAACGGAGTTCCAGCAGAGTTCTCCCGATGACACCAACCGGGTGGAGATTGACTACGAGGTTGACGAAGTCCGGTTCCACAACGATGCCTTTGGCCGCTACCTGAGTATGCATATATACGCCGCTGACGGCAAGATGGATGACGCCCGGATAGATCACGACTTTTTAGTACAAGCTTTTCGCTCCCAGCCGCACATATACGACTTTGCTATGCCCGAGGTGAGATATTATTCACAAGACCGGGCAATCCTCAGTGTAGTAGGCCTGATTGGGTTGGCGCCAGTGAAGGAGGCGCTGAGTCTGCGAATCAGAACCGACAAGGACCTTGGCTTGGTGCAGGTGCTCTATGACGACCCGCAAAACAAAGGGGCCGAATACGGCCACCTCCCCGTTAAAGTTAAGGCCGACTACTATTTCAAGTTTGCTATCCCTAAGATCATGCCCCGTCCCTCACTGGTGAGTGAGATACGGGTGCTGGCAAATGGTAAGCTGATTGGAAAGCTGCAGCTTCTTGAGGATGTCAGCAAGGTGGCCGAGGAGACCTTTGCCGCAAAGAAGTCGCTGATCTACATCCACACCGTGGCGCGTGCGATTACGAAGGGTCTGGCGGCACACAAGCTCAAGAAAAAGGTAGACACCGGCGGGTTGGGCGGCTGGCTGAAGAAGGCGGCGGTTGACGTCGGCACCGACCTGATCGAGAATGCCGACCTTCGTTCCAGCCAGTTCTTACCCGGTATGATCTATGTCGGCGATTTTGAAATTGAACCGGGAACGTATGACATTGCTGTCGAGTTCTACCTTGCCGACGGCAGCCTGGCGGAAGAAACGACCTATAGTGGCTACAAGGTAGTAAAGAACGGGTTAAACCTGATCGAGGCTTTTTCAGCTCAGTAGATCACTCCCTAAAGATTTTTTGCGAGAATGAATAGTTTGCGGGGCAGGTCTCGGAGAGACCTACCCTGTTGGGAAAGTCGGTAACGATGTCAACATTCCAACGGACGTGCTTTTTAGCACAGGTGGTCTACCGTCTGGCCGCCGGTTAAGGCAGAATCCGCCGCCCTCCGTCGTATCTTTGAGCCCAGTACTTCTCATTCATATTGCTGATAATGACTCCCCGCGAGGTGGAAGCATGGATAAACCTGCCGTCGCCCGCATAAATGCCGACATGGGAGACCTTGTTTCGCTCCGTCCTGAAAAAGACGAGGTCGCCAAAAGCAAGATGACGGTAAGAGATTTCCCGCCCCCTTTTGTACTGTTCACGCACCGTGCGCGGCAGCTCAATCTCATCAAACTGCTTGAAGACTTCGCGGGCAAACAATGAGCAGTCAACGCCCCGCACAAATATCGACTTCCCCCGGTACGGCTTGCCCAAATAATCCTGAAGGATCAGGCCCAGGCGGATATAATCATTGGTGGTAAGTTTGGTGTCTGTGTGAACAGCCTCCCTCAGCCTCTCCGCCCCGCCCGTTCGATAGCGCGGATACGAAGTGCACCCGATCAGGGCGGCAAATAAGACGAGAGCACCAAATGTGTAGCACCAGGCTGCAATTCTCGTTGTGAACGGCGGACGTCGCACCCGGAAACGTGTCGTCATATACATTGGTTTCCTCATGACAGTTTCATATTGTCTATCAACCGCACCCGGTGGACTTTGACGGCGAGGGAGCAGATAGTGCCCCTGACTACCTTCTTCGCGGGGGCCAGCGACTCAAAGTCAGTGAAGGCAATGTAATCAATTTTGGCTGTCGGGCAGGCAGCCTCAATAACAACTCTCATCTCCCGGCGAACCTTAAGGGTATCCACGACACCGCTTTGCACCATCGCTCTGGCCGTGCGAAGGGCATAGTAGAGGCAGAGAGCCTCCTGGCGCTGCTCAGGCGTGAAGTATTTATTGCGAGAGGACATTGCCAAACCGTCGCGCTCGCGAACGGTTGGGGCAATGATAAGCTTAATCGGGTAGCCGAGGTCGGCGGTCATGCGCTTCAAAACGACCGCCTGCTGATAATCCTTCATGCCGAACACGGCCACGTCCGGGCGGCAAATGTTAAACAGCTTTGCCACTATTGTGGTGACTCCGCGAAAGTGGGTGGGACGCGACGACCCTTCGAGCCGGCTTGCCAGCTTTTCAACTGTTACATGCGCCTGAAAATCGGGTGGGTAGATGTCGTCTGTCTTGGGGATGAACACAATATCACCGCCGAAAGCCTTGACCTTCTTGATATCTGCTCTCTCATCGCGGGGATAACGAGCGAAATCCTCATGCGGCCCGAACTGAGTCGGGTTGACAAAGATGCTGGTGATAACAACGTCGGCCGCCTTCTTCGCCCGCCGTATCAGCGACAGGTGCCCCTCATGCAGGTACCCCATCGTGGGCACCAAAGCGATAGTCTTGCCTTCCCCCGCCAACCTGCGGGCAGCGGTCTGCATTTTCTTAATGGAGCGGATTATGTTCAAGGGGCTTTGGCCCATGTGTACTTTTTCTTAAGTTTATTAAAATGGGAATAATGTACGACCTTTTCGTATTGTAGGCGTCCAACCACGATTCCTGGGTGAATTTCAATAGACCTCGCAAATCCTTCAATCTTTGAATACAAGAAGGGCGTAAGCTCTAAAAGCCTCTTGTAATCATCGGGTTCGATGAGCACGTTCCGCGCAAACCGGTTGGCTACCCGTTCCTCTTTGATATCAACGTACGTTGCCAAGGTCTCATCGTGTAGTGGATCACGATAGGCTTTTCGCCGCTTGCCAAAAAGAACATGGCTCAACTCATGGAAGAAGGTGAACCAAAAGTGGTCATTTCTCTTATACCGCAAGTTGAGGAGTATGACCGCTTTTCCTCCCCACCAAAAGGCTGCCCCACTTGTCTTGATTCCTCTCAGTTCAGGTACGACTGCGACTGCAATGCCAACCCGCGCACAGATCTGTTTCATTTGAGGAACAAAAACTTCAGGCAGTTGAAGCGTTAATCTTCTCAGTTGTTCAAGTGATTTCAAAACGCCCTCCCGATCGAACTCGCCCGTGTCTATTGCCTGCGCCTCTATTTGACCTCTTCTCAACCAGCACAGCAGAGAGTTTCTGTTTACTTCACCACGTCCCGATATTCTAAAGGAAGCAGTCAAGGACTTAACTTCCTCAAATGAGCTAACACCCCAAAAACTTAGCAATTCTTTTGTCTGTTCAGCCTTATCTCCAAACTTTCTTATCCAACCAAGTCTTATCATTTCCGCTGTAGGGTAGTCCATTAGCCGCGCAGACTCTTTTAAGAGCTTTTCCCGATCTTTTAAACGAGCATCGTTATATCGATAGTCATTCTCAAGATTCAACCACACGTGAGCTGGTATGCCTAGGACACGTTCAAACTGAATGGCCGTTTCTGGAATTATCTGTTTTTTTCCTTTAATGATCTCGTTTATCGCTCCTTTTGGTCGTCCGGTGCGTTCCGCGAATTCCTTCTGGCTCATTCCACGCGCTTCAAGCTCGTCCAGCAGTATTGTACCAGGCGGAATGGCAACATCGGGCCAAATCCTATCTATTTTAGTCACCATAATGCCTGCTCACTTCCTCTATCCGAATTATGTTTTGTTTGCTTCCTTGAAGAGTAAAGATCAATCGCCATCTCTTATCGAGCTTCAATGCATACTGATTTTTTCTCTCGCCTGTCAATGCATGGAATTTTAGAAAGGTGAATTTCTGTAAATCATTTAGGTTTTCAATTGCTTCAAGGATATTAATACATTTGTGATACTTAAACGCGACCGTTTCATTCCATGTCTTCACTGCAACTTTCGAGAACTTCCGGCATTTTTCAAGTTTTTTTGTCCTATATGTTATATTATACATATATATACGACAATATGCAACATTTTGTTAACCCTAAGGGTGAAAAGAAATCGTCAAATATTCTATTCGATATTGTTTGGTGCAAAGGGTGGCAACCCCTCTATCTCATTGTAGCCACTTGTGTTATGTCTCCTCTCCCTCCACCGGTGGGTTGACATGCTCGTCCTCGAAAAAGAGAGGGGACTCGTCAGGGATTTTGTAGGTGTCCTTGAGATAGCGAATAGCCACATACCCCCGCGCCTGCGCAGTGGCCACGACCGCCAGCATGTAGCCGATAATGGAAGCAAATATCAAGAACAACATAAGAGCCATGACATGGCCCGCCGCCTCATTGCCGCCGCCGCGCGCCCAGGCCGAGACTGAAAACGACCAATCAATACCTGGGAAGACGTTAAATGTCTCTTTTACCAAGGGGGAATTGACCGGCAGATGTGAGATGCCCGATTTCAAAAGTCGCCACACCTTGTCGCCGGCGCCCAGCGAGGCAGAGAAGGTCAAAAACTGCACCGCCCGGTAACAGAAATAGGCGTATACGAACCCGCAGACCTTGGCCGCTACCAGAGCGTAGATGGTATACAAAAGCCAGCGCACCGGCTGGCGGATGATGGTCGAGAAGGTTTCAAGGATGGCCGTGAAGGTCTCACCATGGCGCTCGGCTGCCGCCACTGCCGGAAGCAGCACAACGGAAACGGTCATCACAAAAATGATGAACACGGTAAACAGGGCGATAATAAAGTTGGGAATGACAAAAAACAGGGCATAGACCCACTCACCGAGAAAGGGGATGCGCGTGATCAGGCCCAACAATAAGATCAATAGTATTATGAAACCGACAAAGAGTCCTATGGCAACCTCGGAAAGAAGAAGCTGCGTGAAACGCTGGAAACTGAACTTTATCGCGCCCCCAGCCGAGAAAAAGCGGTTGCCGCGCACTTCCTCAATGTTTATCGCCGACACCCCAAAAAAGCCGAGCATGAGAAGCAGCGCCGCGGCAACTATTCCGAGTGCGTAGAGTATCTGCGCCGCCCAGCTTGCGAATGTCAGATGCGTCAACGGCGCCAGGCCGTAGATAGAATAAAAAGAAGCGAGCCTCTCTCCGTCAACCACCACTGCTAAATACGTAAAAATGTCATATGCGATCAGTGAGGCGCACAGGAAGAACGTCATTACAAAGATTTTCTTGGCCGACAGCGCCCTGGCCGGGGCATATAGCACGTCACGAAAATCGAAATGGGGAGCAGCTTCCATACGGGAAATTTTGCCTCAACTATATGTTGAGTCAAGGATTTATTCGCAGCCTTGAATGTCAGGTTTCACGTCTGTCCGCCTTCAGCGGAATTCGGAACCCGCCATGCTTAGACCGGAGCGTGGTCAAGCACGCCCCACCGCTAAGGTCGAACTTCCTCGATTACTGAGCTGCCTGACGTTCCATGACCGTCGGCTACCTGCCATGACTCGTGAAGACGGTAGCGTCCATCCGGCAGAATCTCTGGAGTCGAAAGACATGTTCCTGAATGGAATTCACCGGCCTTATTCAGATACTGCCACACCATGTCGAGTCGGCCATCAGCCTGCACCTTAGCCACCAGGGTACCGAAAGAGACATTGCCGCCTGCAAATGTCGCCCATGCAACGGAACCACTCTGTCGATAATGGAACAGTGTTTCAGCTGTAAGATCACCGCTGTCGTAGTTTATGACACCTCTGAAGTATCTGTTATTATAGTCAAGATCAGTCACAGTCGTCTCTCAAAGGTGGAATTCAAGGATGTCGCCGTCAATGAGTCGGAAGTCGCGCTGGACGCGCTGGCCGTCAAATTTGCCATGCCCCCAGATTTTGGCATATTTCAACTTGTGCGCAAAGTCCTTGTGAAGCGTCACGGCAGCATCTTCAACAGTTCCGCCAATCGGCAGGATGACGGGGTTAGTGAAATCCGCCTCCTTGCCGACCGGCTTGGTGTAAACCCGCATGATATTCAGGCAGTCGAAAATGGCCTTCCTGAAGGCAGTCAAAGAACCCTCATCCAGGATGGATGTTGCCACCATGCTGAATTCGGGGAAAAGTGAGGCCAGTTGTGCACGTTTCTCGCCGGATTCGTCGTCGTATGCCTTGTGGGCGCAGATCAGGGTCTTCTTGTACGAAAACCGGGGATCGTCGGGTTGTCCGGAGACCTCGTGTTTAAGGATAATCCGTTTCTCTTCAAGTTTCTGAAGGACGAATTTCGCATCGTCAAGCATGAACTCAGCCGCCAGATCGCACACTAACACCACCAGGTCGGCATTTCGAATCAATCCAGACAAGTAATTCTCATATGATTCGGTTGAGATCGGAGGGGTATCAATGAGCTGAAATTGCACCGTTTCATAGGTCATCATGCCGGTCAACGGCTGGCGGGTGGAGTAGGGATAATCGGCCACGACCGGCTTGGCACGGGTGAGCGCTTCCAGCAGTGACGATTTGCCGCTGTTGGGCGGCCCGATCAGAATGACCTGCCCGGCTCCCTCCTTCTCGATATGGTCTTGCGCCGCCGCCTGCCGGGCACCATGAGCCGTTGTGCTCCGAGCAAGCTGTTTCTTGAGCTTGGAGATTTTGGCCTTCATGTCAGCCTGGAGCTTGTCGGTCCCCTTGTGCTTGGGCATCATAGCCAGAAGCTCCTGGGCCAGACGAAGCTTCTCGCGCGGGTCCTTCTCAGCACGGAACTCCCGCTCCAGCTCGTAGTATTGCGGTGGTAGATTAGCCGGCATAATCAATAATTAACGCAAAGAAGGCAGGATTTTCAAGTGGTTGGTCAGACTCGATTAACAAAGCAGGTCAGGAGACCGCCGGGGCGGGTGCTCCTGACTAAAAAGGCAGGATCACAAGGAGGCCGCGACATGAGCCACTGTTCGGTCGGGTCTTGCCTTTGGCTTGCCAAAGGTGTGACCTGACCGAGAACCTACTCTTTTGAAACGCATGCACTTGCGGGGCAACTCGTCGGGTCACATCCGCCTGCGGCGAACAAGACCCGACGAAACAAGGCGAACACACTTATGTCAAAGGATCACAAGGATTCTGACCTACAAGAATTACCGGGCGTGCTTGGTCACGATTGCCGTAACACAATCACAGATATAGTCAACGTCCGATACCTTCAATAAGGGATAGAGGGGAAGCGTGACCACGCAGCGGCCGGCATAGGCGGCGTTCGGGAAGTATTGTTCCGACAGGCCAAGGAGATCGCGATAGTAGGTCAGTTCAAACACCGGTTTGTAGTGCACGCTGCACTCGATGCCGCAGTTTGCCATTAGCTCAATGAAGCGGTCGCGACCTATCTTCAAGTGCGACAGGTGCAGCTTAATGATAAACAGGTGCCAGCCGTGCCGGTAGCGCTTTTCGATCAAGGGTAACTCACAGAAGTTGGAAAGGTGGGAAAGGTTCTTTATATAGCGGGCGGCAAGGGTTGCACGTTTGGCCTGATCCTTGTCAAAGACAGTCAGTTGCCCCAGGCCAACGGCAGCATGAATGTCTGACATGTTGGCCTTAAAACCGAAATCAACGACGTCGTATTCCCATTTGCTCGTCAGCTTGCGCTCGTAGGCGCTTGAGGTCAGGCCGTGCAGAGATAGGCATTTGACCTTATCGATAAGCTGTTCCTGACGCGACAGCACCATTCCCCCCTCACCGCAAGTGAGATTCTTGGTGGAGTAAAAAGAGAAGACAGCCGCGTCGGTGAGATTCGGAATCGTTTTGCTTTGGCAGGCGGCACCAAAAGAGTGAGCGGCATCGGCAACCAGAGATAACCGCTGCTTGTCAACCACTTTGCTTAACAGTTCATAATTGGCCGGGTAACCGGCAATGTCGACGGGGACGATAGCAACAGTGCGGTTGGATACCTTCCGCGCAACTTCCTCAAGATCGATATTAAGCGTGCGGGGATCAATATCGGCGAAAACGGGTGTAGCGCCGGTCATCAGAATGGCCTCAACGGTGGCGACAAACGTAAAGGGGGTGGTAACAACTTCGCGGCCTTTGCCGGCGCCTATGGCTTTCAGCGCCAGATAGAGTCCGGCGGTTCCGGAATTCACCGCCGCCGCATACTTCACGTTCAAATGCCGGCAGACGGCCCGTTCAAAGGCCGCCACCTTCGGGCCGGTTGTAATCCACCCGGAGGCCAGCGTCGAGGCTACCTCCTTCCTGGCTTTTGCCGAAAGGGTCAAATCAAAGAGGGGGATGTTTCGTTTACCTCGAGAGTTTTTCATTGATTAACCTTTCGTACAGGTCGCACATCATATCAAGCGACCTTTCCCACGAATAGCGCTGCTTTACAAATTCGCAGCCTGCTCTGCCCATTTTCTCTCTGGTGTCGGCATCCTGGGCTAGATTGATTATTGCCTTAGCTAGCTTGTTCGGATCCTTTGGCGGCACGAGGATGCCCGTTGTACCGTCGAGAACCACCTCCGGCACACCGCCCACGTTCGAGGCAATCACGGGGCGGCCACAGGCCGAGGCCTCAAGCGCCGCTACGCCAAAAGCCTCGGTCAGAGAAGGCATGACCATCAAGTGATGCTCTTGCAGGAAGGGATAGATTCGGTCGCGTTGAACGAAACCGACAAAACGGACAGTGTCCTCAAGGTCAAGCGTGGATACCATTTTTTTTAGCTTTCCCGTCAGTTCACCTTTACCTGCCAGAGAAAGGGTGACACCTGGAACTGTCTTTTTAACTTCACTCATGGCTTTCAGCAAAACGTCCGGCCCGTATTTGAACCGATGACTTTTGATATAACAAATCCTCAGCGGCTCCGAGGGAGGGGGCTCGATTTTTTCAGGGATCTCCACGCCAAAGGGAATAATACTCATCTTATCGCAAACCGTGGGGCAAATCCGGCAGGTAGTCTCCTTAAGAAACCGGCCGGTGGCCGTGACATGGGTAGCACGCTTCAGGACGAACCGCAACATTGAATTATAAAGCCATCGTGGCCGGTATCCGATCAGGTCCGACCCCCAGACGGAAACGACGGTCGGTTTGATACCGGTGCGCACACCCCAGAGCCCAAAACCGCCTGCGTAGTGAACATGAATAAGATTGGGCGTAAACTCCCGTGCCTGGCGGGCGGCAGCAGTGGCCTGAGTGAAATATGACCATTTACCGGATCGAGGCAGAACGCTTGTCTCGACGTCGGGCAGCGGTTCGCCACCCAGCGAAACAACCTTGATCTGATAGCCCCTTCGGGTAAGCCCGCGTGCCCAGCGCTGTACGTGCACCGAGTGCGCCCAGCCGAATATGACAATTCGTTTATTGGTCAACAGCCCGTTCTCTCATTAAAAAATTCGCCCGTTCCTTCTATGATCACATCGTATAATATAATTTTAATTGTAGTGAAACAAATAGTTACGGCGGCATTCCGTGGTTGGCGTACCTCCTGGGGTCGTCCCATAAGTCGGAATTCTTAACTCTTCACGGTGGCATCAGGCGACTCGAGGCTGTCTCATAAGTACAGAACGAGAAAAAGAGTGTAACCTCGTCCGACACCCGGCAGGATTTTGGGTGCGGGCGGGTCCAGAGTCAAGCGGCAGGCACGTTGAAGTATGCGGGCACAGTATCACAGGTTAAACAGTCTGTCCACTATGCGCCTGGAGTTTTCACTCCGGTAATCGTTGAATAAGCGGCATAACTCCTCCCTCCGATCAGCATACGGGTCACTTTCTCCGTTTTTTAGACCTGTCAGCAGGTGGTCAAGCGCACCTGTTACCTCTTTCCAGTTGCGGCACTTGTCACCTGGAGTTACCTCATTATAGTCATAGTAGAAGGAGGCATCGTACCTAACGTACCGCTCGTAATCGAAAGGGGTAAAGATCATCGGCCGGTTCAGCAGTAAGAAATCGAAATAGACGCTGGAATAGTCGGTGATCAGAATATCGGTATAGCGCAGCAGGGGATACGGGTCGGCATATCTGTAGACAATGATGCGATCACAATTCTTGAACTTGTCTCGAAGTCCCCTGGAATCCAAAAAGTGTACTTTGATTACAAAGCGGGCATTGTACTTTTCCAACAGCTCCTCGAGTTGCTGGAGGTTGAAGGAATAACCACTGACCAGATCCTCAGTGGCGCCGCCTGACATCAGTCTGTGCGTCGGCATCCAAGTGATAACGGCGTTCGCTTCATTGCGTAACTTCTCCAGCCACTTTATTTCCGGAAAAACACCTTCATCAAACTTAAAATCATCAGCCAGGCAGTCATTTCTTGCCTGCCCCAATACCAGGATGTCCTCATCCTTTAATCTAAAAGCAGTCCCGAAGTTCTTCTTAACGTGCTCTGAAGCGACAACTAAGTTTTCAAGAGTCATACTAGTGTTTAGGTACGGAACAAGCTTGAATAGTATCCCCTTTACAAAGTACTTTGTGCGGGACCTGAAATTCCCCCTCATAAGATCGACGTCATAACAAATCGCCTTCAATGGCGTACCGTGCCACAACTGGGTGATTTCGGCGCCGCCGATTAACAAGGTGTGAACGTCATGTGTCGAGTTAGTAATGAAGCATTTCCTTGCCCGGACGGCGGTAATGAGCCCTTGCAGTGAGAATGTATAACAGGCGTTGTATCCATTGTCCGTCAGCAACCTTACGACGTCCTTATCCCTGGAGACAAAGACACACTTGACGTTCTTGACGTGCCTGCTTGCATACAGGAAAAGGTATTTGGAGTTGTCCGCAAAATGCAACCCGTGGCAGGAGCCAAAGGCGTAGAGTCGGTTGTTCTTGGGGATAAACTTGGTCAAGAAATACAAAGGTAATAAAAGAATATATAGCGCCGTCTTTAGTATGCCACCACGCTTACGAGATATTCTGTTGAAGGCGCGCTTAAACATTCATATCCTCGATTTCTGCCCCGCCGGAAAGCACCCCACCCAAGAATGCTCATCCATTACGTCCAAACATTTCTTTGGCTCGCTCCCAGTCTTCTTCGAAGTCGACTTCTATGCACTTGTGGCCTGACACCGGTAATCGTTTGAATACAACCCCTTGATCGATGACGTCCTGAACGGCACGCTCGAAGTAATCGTGGTCGTCGCTGCGAGACAGGGCTTCGACGAATTTACCCAATGACTCGCGCTTGATCAGGTTCATCCCCAGGGCTTCGCCCTGCGCGCCTGGGAGTTGTTTGGAAATCTGTTTCACATTACCGTCATCGTCGGCGATATATTTGACTTCCTCCTCCCCGCATTCAGCGGCATTCACCAAGATAGAGGAGTGCTTCCGGGAAACGATCATGGGGACAAGCTCTTCATCAAATACGACATCGCCGTTGGCCCAAAGAACGTCGTCATCGATCCCTTTCAGGCCACAAAGGAGACTCTTGGCGGTATTGGTGTCAGCGAATCGAGGATTGAATGCAAACCGTACGCCTGAGAGAGCCTCCTTGACGGTTTCCTTCTTGAATCCCACAACGACGACGATATCCTGTATCCTGGCCGCTTTCATGATACGTACCTGCCGCGCCAGAATAGTCTCCCCGGATGGTAAAACCAGCAGTCCCTTGGGAACAGAAAGGCCAAGCCTGGCGCCGACACCGGCAGCAAGGATTACTCCCGTCATGTGACTCTCCACAACCGATGTTTCTTTACCCCGTAAACCCGTATGGCAAGTTCTACTGTCTCGGTTACCATTGTTGCCAGCACGACCAGCTTCAAACTAATCATTGGTATTATCTAAGCAGTCAGAATTAAACGTCCCACCGAACCTATTGCAATAGAAAAGTTGGCATACTTCTCATACCCCAGCACAACGAGAAAAGGAAAGACTAACCGAATCGAGGTCGCGACAACAAGAATCAATAATGAAAACCGCGAATCGACAGTCTTCTGAACTGCCCGCAGTATTCAAGAGGGACGACGAACTATGCGCTTGATAATCGGTTCCGATGGCTGTAGTATAAGTTGTGGCTCGAATTGCAGAAAAGATCGATAACCTGCTTGAATACCTCGGGAGAAGGCCAAATAACTATTATCACTCTATCAAGAGAATAACCTACGATCCCCGGGATCCCTTAGCGTTTTATATTGACCCGTCGTCAAAAGCCCACTACCAAGGCCCCTTCGACGCCGATGGTATACCGCTGTACTTGCATAAAGGAAAGGCCCACTATCTGCCGATTCTCATCTGTTTCTTTGCCGGCGGTCACCTGGAGCTGTACCGACGGTACGGAAAGGAAGAGAACCTGTCGCAATTCTTGAAAGTGGTCGAGTGGTTGGTTACGCGACAGAACCGGGACGGTCTCTGGTTAACTCCTTTCCCAATGAAAAAGTTTGGACTGCATCAACCCTTTCCGTCGGCAATTGTGCAGGGGGCGGCTATCTCCTGCCTGGTTCGAGCGTCCCTTCTGTCCCACGACGACCGGTATGCAGAGAGCGCTGTCATGGCATTAGCTCCCTACCGCAGAGATCTTCATGAAGGAGGAGTGGCGAGTTATGACGGGGGCCGGGTATTTTATGAGGAGTACCCTGCAGAACCCTACCATCATGTCCTGAACGGATTCATCTATGCCCTGTGGGGCCTGCTCGACCTCGTTCGCGTTCATAACAATCAAGAAGCCAAGTTGCTTTACGAGGAAGGTCTGAAGACGCTGATCGACTGGCTACCACGCTTTGATATCGGCCACTGGTCCTTGTACCATCTCTCGGAAGGGACGAGGAATCCGGCCACCGTCAATTACCACCGTTTGCATATTGCGCAGTTGGATGTCATGTATTCACTAACGCACGCTGACATATTCAAGAAATATGGTGCTTTGTGGACGCAATATCTACACAGTCCGCTTAACGCCCTCCGGACATTACCCGCCAAGCTCTGGTGGCGCTGGACCTACCGCCCGTAGCAAACCACCCGCCGATTTTCACGGGTATCAGCCCGGATAATTCATAAAATATGACTATGTCATTGCGAGGAGTCCGCCTTTGGCGGACGACGTGGCAATCTCATTCAGCAGAAACAGTTACCCTACTGAGATCGCCACGCTCCCTTCGGTCACTCGCGATGACGTACTTACAGACTGTTATGGAGTAAGCTTGAGTTTGTGTATAACGCGGGTTAGCTTTCCCTTAACGTTCAGTCTAAAAAATCTTTGAGCGGATAGACGCCAATACCTTTTTCGGTTCTGAAAGTCCAAACGCCGTCGCCAAACCGGAGTATATCGCTGTTCCCGCAAGGGCTAACAGCAAAAGCCTGGTGAAGACGGCCAAAAGTGAATCGACCTCTGTCCCCGGCCATACTCGAGACATGACGATCCAGAATAAACCAACGCCGGCGACGCTAAAGAGAACCTTGAAGGCAAATGGGAACAGCAAATCCCGAACCGGCAGTTTCAGCGTCCGACCGAGATCGACCGTCATTATCACAAAGCCACACAGCCAGGTGATACTGGTCGCCAGAGCCAGCCCGTCCTGCTCCATGAAGCGAACCAGGATGAGGCTGAGGACGGCTTTGATCAGTAACATGCTCACGAGTATTGAACCGAGTCGAAACAGAGCGGCGCCGGCAAAGTAGAATCTCATCTGAAACACATACCCTGAAAACATAACAATCCCAAGGGCGAAGAACATAAGAGGGCTTGCGGTCAACTTTAGTGAAGTCAGACCGAAGGCGCCTCTTTGAAAAGCCACCCGCACGATCTCGGTGGAGAATATCACCATCCCCACCGCCACCAGCGCCATCACGAAAACCACCAACCGGATGCCGTCCTGGTAGAGCTTTTTCAATCTTTCCATTTGGCCGGGTACGGAAAAATCGGATATCCAGGGAAAGGAAGCTAGGGAGAAGGCCACCACAAACATGCCGGTGGGAACGTGGACCAAAAAAGTAGCATATCTTAAGGCCGCAATCTGTCCCTCGCCAAGATATTTTACCGCCAGGTATCTGTCAATCACCGGGTAAGCGAGAGCGATGCCCTGGATTATCGCTATCGACGCCGTCACTACCAGCAGAGGTTTGACGGATGAGATACGAACTCCCTCAAAAAACGGTGGTTTGGCCAAACGAAACGCGAAAAAACCGTTATAGAAAAAAAGGAGTATCGAGGCCAGCAGCCAGCCGTAGGCGAGGGCTTCAATATCGAGCTTGTCGTAAAGCCAGAATATGAGAGCCAGGATGACAAGGTTGGCGATAATCGGCGAAGTTGCCGGCACGATAAAGTGCTTGCGATCATACAGGCAACTGCGGAAAAATGCCTCCACCCCCCGAAAGAATACAAACCAAGACAGGATCATCAGCAGTCGTTCACCGACAGCCCGCTGTTCTTCGGTCAGTTTCGGCGCCAGCCAGGTCAGGATATTCCCCCGAAACAGATAGATTAGGATCGAAATTAGTCCAAAGATAACGGCAAAGCTGATCAGACCCTCCCAGAAAACCTGCGATTGTCCTCCCGGTGACTGACAGGAGTTCTTTCTCATCAGTGGAATCAGAGCGGGAGGCAAAGCTGCAAAGATGACAAAAGTCATGAACTCGGGGACAGTGAAGGCGAGGATGAAGGTGTCAAAGGCGCCGCTGGTTCCGAAATGACCGGCGATGACGGCCTCGCGGGCGTACCCGAAGACCCGGCCAAGGACGCTCGTCCCAACGGTTATCAAGGAGGCCATAACCAGGGTCTGTTTAGCAAGCGCTGACGTCAATCGTTCTCCTTAAGGGTAAAGGACGCCGTATGGCCGTGCCCCAGAGGGTAACAGCCTTCGGTGTCCGCCCTGCAATCACTACCTGCTGCAGACACCCAGAAGCCAAACTACCGCCCCCTGCACGATAGTAACTTCATTAACTCTTCAACGATGATTCGTGACGGTTTTTTATTCTTCACACGGTAGGCTATCGGTTTGACTATCAGCTTTTCCCCAAGGACGCTGACAATTGTGTCCTTGTTAAGACCGACCAGCCGGTTACCCAGCTTCAGGGTTTCCAACCACTCAGTCTCATCACGCAACGTCAACACCGGCGTCCCCAAAAACAGCGCTTCCTTCTGAAGCCCGCCCGAATCGGTCAAGACGGCACGCGCGTAAAAAGCTGCGGTCAGCGTATCGAGGTAACCCAATGGTTCAGTCAGAATAAGCCGGTCAACCCTTTTGAGCTCACTCCACAGTTTGAATTGCTTGAGTCTCTTTCTGGTGCGGGGATGAACAGGAAACAGAGTCGGATGCGGCAGCTCCTTGATACAGTCGACCAGTTGTCGAATGCTTGCCTCACTATCAACGGTAGCCGCACGATGGGCCGTCAATAGCAGGAAACGCGTTTCTTTTATGCCAAACCGTGTCAGTGCCTTGCGATTGGCGCGTATCATTCGACGGGAGGTATCGAGAAGTTCGTACATGACGTCGCCGCTGTGGACGATCTTTTTTTTGATTCCTTCCGCTTTCAGGTTTTTCACTGAGACAGGAGTAGGGCAAAACAGAATCTCGGAAACGTGGTCGGTCAATTTGCGGTTTATCTCCTCAGGCATATCCACTACAAAAGAGCGCATTCCGGCCTCAACATGACCGACCGGGATGGACAGCTTGGCCGCCGCAAGTGCGCCCGCCAACGTCGAGTTGGTATCGCCGTAGACCAGCACCAGCTCCGGCTTTTCCTTGTGGAGGACCTTCTCGACTCTGGCTAACATCCGCCCCGTCATGGCACCGTGTGTTCCGCCGGCGACGTTCAAATTGACGTGCGGTCTGGGAATGCGAAGCTGCCTGAAAAAGATGTTAGACATATTGTCATCAAAATGCTGGCCGGTATGCACGATCAGGTGCCGGAATCTTTTGGACAACTCTTTGGCCAACGGGGCGAGCTTAATAAACTGCGGCCTGGCGCCGACAACGGAGACAACTTTCGGTTTGGTTTTCATCATGGGGGAATATAGAGGTATCGAACGTACCGTTCAAGGGGAAACGGCAAGAACCCACCGCCGGTCAAAGGCCCGGCCCGCGACGGGCAAGCGGTGGGCTACCCGGTCCTTACATCGTTTCTCTACGAGACGATCTTCTTAATTGCCTCGATCACTTCGTCCTGTTCCTCGTTCGTGAGTTCCGGGTAAATCGGGAGGGAAAGCACCTGCGAGCCGGCCTGGTTGGCAACCGGGAAGTCACCGGGTTTGTGCCCAAGATAGGCAAAACACTCCTGCTTGTGGAACGGCACCGGATAATAAATCACACAGCCGATACCGGCCTCCTGCAGTTTGGCCTGCACTTCATCACGGTTCGGGAGGGCGATTGTATACTGGTTATAGATATGGAAGGTCGTATAGTCCTTTACCAACGGTCGCTTGGGATTGGTCAGGCCCGCAAAGGCCTTGTCATACTTTTTCGCATGTTCAATCCGCTTTTCGGACCACTTTTGCAGGTGCGGCAGTTTGACAAGCAGAATAGCAGCCTGCATTGTCGCCAAGCGGGAATTGTAGCCCACAATTTTGTGGTAGTACTTTGGCTTGGAGCCGTGGACCCGGAGAATACGGCACAGGTCATGATTGGCATCATCATTGGTTACGATCATACCGCCGTCACCGCCAGCGCCGAGGTTCTTTGACGGGAAAAACGAGAAGCAGCCGAAATCACCGATCGACCCGGCTTTACGGCCTTTATACTCCGATCCGATCGTCTGGGCGGCATCCTCGATGACCTTAAGACCGTGCTTTTTGGCAATCTCCATAATCGCGTCCATGTCTGCCACCTGTCCAAAAAGGTGCACCGGCATGATGACTTTGGTTTTGGGTGTTATTGCCGCTTCAATCAAGTTGGGATCGATATTGTAGGTGTCGGGTTCGATATCGACAAAGATCGGTTTGGCGCCGAGGCGATGAACGACGCCGGCCGTGGCAAAGAAGGAAAAATCGGTCGTGATGACCTCGTCGCCCGGCCCAACCCCGGCCGCACGAAGGGCAAGCAATAAGGCATCGGTTCCCGACGCCACCCCGACTGCATGTTTGACCGTGCACAGTGACGCAATCTCTTCTTCCAGCTTCTTTACTTCAGGCCCAAGAATGAACTTGCCATGCGTCAGAACGTTTATGACGGCAGCATCGAGCTCCGGTTTCAATTTAGCATACTGACGACTCAAATCCAACAGGGGAACAGCCATTTTTTTTCTCCTTATTCGACTTAGGGTGCTGTCATGCGACCCCGCATGACAGCCGCTTCGCATAAACGCAACTTGTTGCTAATCGTCTTTCCAACCCTGGTTTTCCAACAATTGCTCCGGCGGCACGTCGCGAAGGACCTTGGCCGGGATGCCGGCCACGATCTTTTTGGCCGGGATATCTGAAGTCACCAGCGCCCCTGCGGCCACGAGGGCGTCCTCGTTTATCACCTTGCCGGGAAGTATCGTGGCGTTTACGCCCAGACGAGCGCCTTTTTTGACAATCACTCCTTTGAAGTGCTTAAAGCGCTCTTCGGTGCGCCCGACATAGTTATCATTCGAGGTGGCCACACAGGGCGCGACAAAAACCCGGTTGCCAAGTTCTGAATAGGCGGTAATGTAGACATTGGTCTCCAGTTTTACGTACTTGCCTATCTTGCAGAAGTTCTCAATCGCCACACCCCGCCCGACGATGGTGCACTTGCCGATCGACACCTTCTCCCGTACCGTGGAAAGGTCGGCGATCAGCACCTTGGCGCCGATCTCACTGCCCCGGTATATCACTACGTTGGTGCCGATTATGCAGTGGGGGCCAATAGTGCATGGCGGCAGCTCCTGATCGGAGGTCATGACCGAGATCACCGCTTTCATAGGGCGTTTGCCGATCACACTGCCGTCGTCAATGCGAACGTGATCGCCGATCCGGGTGTCATCGTGAATGGTCACATGGTTACCGATCATGCACTCTTTGCCAATCGTTACGTTTTCACCGATAACACAGAATTCGCCATGCTGGCTCTCCGGACCGATTGAGGCTGAGCGAGCAATTACAGAAGTGGACATAGTCGTCATCCTCATCTATTTCTTATGAATCCGTGCGCAGCAGTCGAGAACGTGCGCCGCCCACCGATTCCGTATCCTGACAGGTTCAGCCATTGTTTACAGGTTGACCGGCGCGCCGCCCGCTTCCAGGGATCGCTGCGCCGCGTCCAGTACTTTCAGCACTCTGAGTCCCTCCGTGCCGTCGGAGCGAGGTCGCTCCCGCTTCTCGATACAGTCCAGGAAATGGCGGCATTCCTCGGCCAGCGGCTCCGACGACTTGATCTGCGGAATAACTATGTCGCCTGTCCGTATCGACAGGTACTCGCCGTAGGTTTCATAGTCCTGCCGGGTGGCCACGCTCTTGTCATACAGGCGGATCTTTTCACCGGCCTGACTGTCGTCAAACACGGCCATTTTTTTGGAACCGACCACGACCAGCTTGCGGTCCTTGTGGGGATCAAGCCAGCTGACATGGATATGGGCCATGGTGCCGTCGCCAAAATGGAGGGTAGTGAACACGACGTCTTCTATGCCGGGCTGGAGGTAAGCCGAGCCGGTGGCGGTGACTCGTACCGGGTCTTTTTCCAGCAAGTACAGGATAATGGAAATATCGTGCGGCGCAAACGACCACAGGGCGTTTTCAATCTCGCGCACCTTGCCTAAGTTAACCCGGCTGGCGTACAGGTAGTACACCCGGCCAAGCTTGCCGCTGTCAATCTGCGCTTTCAGATAGATGGTGGCTGGATGGTAGACCATGATATGCCCCACCATCAGGATGCGATTGCCCTTTTCCGCCGCCTCGACCAGCTTCTCTCCTTCGGCCACCGACAACACCAGTGGCTTTTCGACAAAGACGTCCTTGCCCGCTTCTATGGCCGACATGGCCATCTTGAAATGCTCGGCGGGAGGTGTGGCCAGGATGACGGCCTCGATATCGTCTCGCTTGAGGATATCGTTGAAATTGGTGGTTGTTTCCACGCCGACGTAATTCGCCTTGGCGTAGTCCAGCCTGCTTTCGTCCTGATCGCACACCAAGACGAGGTGTCCTGCGGACAGGTTGTAGAAATTGCGCAGCAGGTTTTTCCCCCAGGCTCCAATTCCGGCGATAGCTAAGTTTTTCATACCTCGTTATACCTGCAATTTGGGTTTACGTTCTGTTTGCCTTTTTTACCCCGGGCAGCCATCCGAAGAAAGCTTCGGTAAAAAACAGGATCCGGGCGTAATCCTCAGGGCTATTCTGCTTCAACCGAGCCAGGTATTCCAGGAAAGCGGACATAAAAACAGCAAAAAGGACTGAAAGACCGAAGGTTCCACTGACGATCAACAGCCGCTTGGGTTTGCTCTTGGTATCGGGCGGCTTGGCGCGATCCAGTATGGATATAGTCGGGATGTTTTCGTTTTCCTGTATTTTTGCCTGCTCCAGTTGCTCAAGCAGAATCCGATACAGGGACTCGCCCACTCTGACCCGGCTATAGAGGACCTCATACTGCCCACGCAGGGCTGGAATGGAAGCGACCGGCAGAGAAAAGAACGAGCTGTCGGGATTGCTCACTTCCAGTTGCCTAAGCTGCTCGCTGACCAGGTGTCGGCGGCGCCGTAACTCAACCAGCTCCGTATTATCTTCGGCAAGATTCCGTTCACGCATTTTCAGCTCGATATCAAGTTCGGCAAGGGTTATCTTGAGTTTGATGGCCTGTCCGACAGCAAGTCTGGTTTGCTCGTCAAAATCGACCGCACGGTTTTCCAGTTGAAAGTTCTCGAACTCTTTCCGGGCGGAGGCCAGTTCCTGCTTGACCTGAGCCAGTCTCTCCTCGATGAAGTTTCTGTTTTGACGGACTCGTTCGAGGGCAATCTCCCGGTTGACCCGATCCAGCTCTTCGACAAAGGCGTTAACGACGTCGGCCGCCACAGTGGGGTCCTTGTCCTCGAATGAAATCAACAGCAGCCCCTCGTCGGTGACTTTGAACTCCGACCGGCTCATTAATACCTCGTAGGTTTGCTTAAAATAATCAGCGGCAAACCTGGTATTCAGGTCGAATCTCTCGATAATCCGCTCTGCAATGGTTCGACTTTTCAGTATCCGGACGTACACGTCAGAAGGAGTTACCATAACGGGAAGGTCAGCCCCTTTTGTGATCGATACCACCTCCGACAACCGGGCCAGCCCCGGGATGGGTAGCGAGAGGTCCTTGGGAGGCAGAAGCAGCGCCGACGCCTGGTACCATTTCGGGAGCACCAGGGCGACGGCAACGGACAGAAGCGTCGCCACAATCACAAAAACAATGATAAACAGCCGCCGCCTGGCCAGCATCTCAAGAAGCAGCCAGAAGTTGTTGGATGGGGTCTGGCTCATTTGAGTTCCTCACGAACGTTGACAATAATTTCGTCTCCGTCATGAACCAGCACTTCGGGCGAATGAGAAGAGGTTATCCTGGAAATACGGTTGTAGATACCGATGCGGTTCTTGTCGGCCGTTGGAAGAAAGCCACCGGCAGTATTGATGTAGGAGGTGGCGTTCTTACCTTCGCCAAATGGAAACAGCCCCGGATTATGAACCTCGCCGCTGACTTTTACATAACCGACTTTCACCGGAACAAAGACGGAGTCGGCCGGCTGAAGAACTACCGTTTCAATTTTTTCGTCAGCTTTGACTACGTTAGAGATCGGGTATCTCATGCTTGTGGTTCGCTCCCACTCATCAACCTCTGCCCTTCTGAAGACGGTAGTACGGCTGCTGCTGGCACGGGAGGTAAAATCTCCGGCCTGCCGAATGAGTTCTTCCAGCGTCATGCCCTGATGGTATTCGTATCTACCGGGATTGGAAACGGCTCCGAAGATAGTCAGGCGGTTTCTCTCGTTCCCAGCCGATTTGGGGGGGACTAATATGATGTCGTCGGCTTGGATATTTTCCTTTTGGCCGTGGCTTTGCTCGCGCCCACCGATGATTCGAACAGCGTCGATATCCCCATTGCTGCGCACTCCCCCGGCGAGAGACAAAAGCAGATTCAGGTCATCACCGGGTACGAGTTCTATCTCTCGCGGGTTGTTTACCTCGCCTACCACCTGCACCAATTCAGCCGATTTACTGGGCACGTGGACACTGTAGCCGGCGTAAAGACAGGGATTGGCGGTGTTGTCGCCCAGGTAGTCGGCCTGGTCCAGGTCGACGATAATTTCCTGCGGTCCGCCGGAGAAAACGATCCACCTTCGTGAACCGGAACGGATGACCCCTCCAGCCGAATCGATTATCTCCGAGACCCGCTGGGAAGTATAGGCGGTGTACAGGCCGGGTGATGCCACCGCTCCGCTGACAGGAAGGCCGACTTTTGCAGGTTCCGTTACTGAAATGGTCATCTCGTCAACGTTATACAACTCTCGTAAGGCCTTTCGAAGAATGCCCTTGGCCTCAAACAGCGTCTTATGAGAAAGGTCGAAGACGCCTAACGTGGCATCGATAACCTTGCCTTCCGGGTCGACCGAAAGCGTCAGGGGAGTAAGCTTGGTTTTAATGAAGGTCACGACCAGCTTGTCGCCGGGCCGGATCAGGTAGATATTCTGGTCTATCGGCTGGTCAAAATACCGGTAGCTGTCAACCAGGCCGGCCCCAGCGCCGTCGGCACCAGGCGGTATCTGCCCCAGTGCCAATGAAGCCAGAGTAAAGCAGACAACGCTCCACGCTGCCGGATAAACTCTCAATATTTCCTCCGTACACAGCCGATTGGTTCGACCATCTTCAATTCAAACGGAAACAATAGTCAAAAGAACAGGCAAAGTCAACCGCCGCCGTGATACCTCCAAAGTCACTTACGATCACGGTTCATCGGCGTCGCCTCAGAAAAAGTCGGGGGAAACGGAAGTTTTGCCTTTTTGAATACTATTCTTTATGATAGCTTGTCACACTGCTATGCGTGCTGCCAGCTTGATGAATTACTCGTACCTGAAAAGCAAACGCTTTTTGCTGCCTACGCTGCTGTGGCTGGCATTTGTTCTTTTTTACCTTATCCTTTTTGAGGTGGGGGAATCGAAATACTATTCTCTGACAAGAACGCTGATCCAGTGGGACGGCCAGCACTACCTGTCGATCGCCCGTGACGGCTACGAGACGTTTCCCTGCCCCTGGGACCGAAACTACATCTGCGGCAACATCGGCTGGTTTCCGCTTTACCCCATCCTCGGGCATCTTGTTGACCAACTCGTTGGTTTTATTGGTGTTGATATTCGAGTAACAATGATCGCTACCAGTTGGTTGGCTTTCTGGCTGGCCCTATTGGTCATGTACCGTCTTGTTGAAAACAAATTCGGTCACAGGGCGGCTCTTTTTTCACTATTGGCCTTGCTGTTGTTTCCGTCATCATTTTACTTCTTGACCGCTTTTCCCTATTCGACCTATCTGCTGCTGGCGCTGCTCATCTTGTACCTGATCGAAAAAAAGAGATATGCTTTGGTACCTCTCCTCTCCGGCTTGTTGGCCGTAACCTATCCGTCCGGGGTTGTGATCGGTTTGCCGATTTTGTACACGTTAGTATCGAAATGGAAGGAACTTGACCGCAAGAAAACACTGTTACTCGTTGCCGCCCTGTTTACTATCGGCCTCGCCCTTTTCTTGTTCTGCTGTTACTACTGGTGGAAGTTTGACGACTTCTTTTTGTACCAGCGGTATCAATCCCAGAGCTTTTACGGCCACAAGCTGGCCGTACCGCTCGTACCAATCGCCGAATCGCTCATACATCGGAGCAGTGACGACCCGATGTTCATTATATTGCTGTTCACTCTGGCCACGGCTGTTCTATTTTATTCAAGGAAAATACCCGCCTCCTGGCAGTTGTTCATGTTCGGCATTCTGCTGTATACGCCGACGTTTGGAACTACCTGGTGCTATTACCGGCACATCGTGGTGGCGTTCCCTCTTTTTGTTATGATTGGCGCGTCTGTTAGCTCCCGCCGTCGCAAATACCTCATGATCCCCTACGCGCTTGCTTCCGCAGTCCTAATGTGGAGATTTTTCCTTGCCTATTACAAGGCCGGGACGCTGATGTAGAAGGCCTACTTGGTCAGCCGAAAGTGGTAGATCATAGTGTAGGTAGATTGCCCAACATTCATTTGCTTAACCTGAAGATATACTCCAGAAGAGAATCTGCTAGGCCCGGGGTGTTGAACTCGATTGTGTCCGGACCCAAGATGAGGCTGTCTTCCCTAAAATCAGCCTTAAACCAGCCTTGAGGAACCCTAAGAGTATCACAATTGCCTGTGGCACTAAAGAATGTTGGTTTCAGCCTTATCATAGGACGTCCGAAGTCACCAACTTCACCACCAGAGTTGCACAAGCGGCTGCTGTTGGTAGTATGTTCCAGACGGTACTGGCTGCCTTCGACTGTGAACACCACTGTATCGACTTTATCGTCAGAAGCCACCAGCACGTCATGGATTGCCAATTCCCCTGAGAACACTTCGATCTCCGGTGGGGGAATCTTATCTTCGCTGCAACCGGTAAGGATCAGCCCCAGAAGTATCAGACCCGCTAGCCTCCTGCTCACAACCTACCTCCACGCTCGCAGAGGCTGTCGATTTCCGATGTTCACTTGACCAACCGAAAGGTAAAAACCATCGAAACGCTTGCCTGGTTTGGACCGAAAACAAGCGTGTCCGGACCCAAAATAAGGCTGTCACTTCGAAAAGCTGCTTTGAATCTGCCTTGGGGAACATGAAGGCTATCGCAACTGTGCGAGGGAATTGTATATACTTTCGTCAGTGTTATCAAGTTACCGCCGAAGTTATCAACTGTGCCGCCGGATCCGCAGAGGTTGGTCTGGTGGGTTGTGTGCTCCAGCCGATAATCTGTCCCTTCTACCGTGAAAACCACCTGATCTGTATCAACCACATACAACTCACGGACTTCCATCTCCCCAGAGAACACCTCGACCTCCGGAGGCCGCTCTAGATCATCTCCACAGCCGGCAGAGACCATCAACACCAGCGCTGCAAGCAGCAATACAATCTTCACTCAATACCTCCCTTCAGGTCCGTTGCCTACACTGAATAACGAACCGGGAGGGTTACGCGTTCAAGCCAAAATTCTCACTGACTGAACATATTATCAACTTGCCCCGGTGACGTCAGTGCGTTCGGTCGCTTCAGGGGCACGTTTAGCTATCCTTTCGAGGTTGTGTCCGACCGCCGCCCTGACAAACTCCCGAAACAGGGGGTGCGGTCGGGTGGGGCGGGATTTCAACTCCGGATGAAACTGGGCCGCTACAAACCAGCGATGCGACGGCACCTCGATGATTTCCACCAGCCGACCGTCAGGGGAAAGCCCAGACAGAAGCAGCCCTCTTTCCGTCAGCATCTCCCGGTAAGCATTGTTGACCTCGTAGCGGTGGCGGTGGCGCTCCGAGATTTCCTTTTGGCCGTACGCCTCATAGGACTTTGATCCCGGCGCCAGGACGCAGGGATACGCCCCTAAGCGCATGGTGCCGCCCAGTTCGGTAACTCCTTCCTGGTCAGCCATGAGATGAATAACGGCATGCTTCAAATCACGGTAGAACTCATAGCTGTGGGCATCCGGAAGACTGCAGGCGTTGCGGGCAAACTCGATCACGGCGCACTGCATACCTAAGCAGATGCCCAAGAAGGGAATGTCGTTTTCACGCACGTAGCGGATGGCTTCGATTTTTCCCTCAACGCCGCGCTCGCCAAAGCCTCCCGGAATCAGGAGCCCATCGACGTCATGCAGAAGTTTCTCTGCCCCACCGTGCTTGATGTCCTCGGAGCTGACCCAGATCAGTCTGACTTCCGCCTCGCTGTGCACCCCGGCATGGACAAATGCCTCGATAATTGATTTGTAGGCGTCTTTCAGGGTTACATACTTTCCGCAGATGGCAATTTTTACATGATGCTTCGGATAATTGATTGTCTGAACCATCTGTTCCCACTCCGTCAGGTCCGGCTGTGGAATCTGCCAGCCGAAATGCTCGCACACAATATCGTCCAGCCCCTGCTCATGGAACTTCTGCGGGACCTCATAGATGGTGGCCACGTCCTCGGCCACGATCACCGAAGACATCGGAACGGAACAGAAAAGGCTGATTTTCTGCCGCAGGCTGTCAGATATCGGTTGCGCCGAGCGGCACAGGAGCATGTCCGGCTGGATGCCGATCTCCCGAAGGGCCCGCACGGAGTGCTGCGTAGGTTTGGTTTTGAACTCGCCGGCCGTGGGAATGTACGGCACCAGGGTGACATGGATATACATGGCGTTGCGGCGGCCGTTCTCCAGTCCCATCTGCCGGATTGCCTCCAGAAAAGGCAGGGACTCAATGTCACCGACCGTCCCGCCGATCTCAGCCACCACTACCTCCGGTTGCAGCGGAGACTGCTCAAGTTTCCTGATACGACTTTTTATCTCCTCCGTGACATGGGGAATTACCTGCACCGTCGCGCCTAAGTAATCACCGCGGCGCTCCCTGGTGATAATAGTGTTATAGATTTGGCCGGTGGTAACATTGTTGTCTTTGGTCAGCGATTGATCCAGAAACCGTTCGTAGTGCCCCAGGTCAAGGTCGGTTTCGGAACCGTCGTCAAGCACGAATACCTCGCCGTGCTGGAAGGGATTCATTGTTCCGGGGTCGACGTTCAGGTAGGGATCGAGTTTGAGATTGCAGACCTTCAGGCCGCGCTTTTGCAGCAGCAAACCGATCGAGGCCGAGGCAATTCCCTTGCCCAGCGCCGACACCACGCCGCCGGTCACAAAAATATACTTGGTCTCATTGGACATACATCTTCCTCACCCATATACTCTCTTAAGCTTTTTCAAATCCTGTGGCGTGTCGACCGACACCGATCGCATGGCGGTTTTGAACACAATTATTTTGCCGCCGTTTTCCAGAATCCTGAGCTGCTCCAGCGACTCCGCCTTTTCCAACGGTGACCGCTTCCACCGGGCAAACCTCGCCAGCCCCCGGCTGCGGAAAAAGTAGACACCGATATGCGCCAGAAACGGGAACTGTTTCACTCTGTTCTTATTATCGGCCTTTTGCAGATACGGGATTGGGAGGCGGGAAAACCACAGCGCGGTGCCGTCACCGGCTACCACCACCTTGACGACGTGGGGGTCAAACAGTTCGTTGTCCGTGTCGAGCCGACGGGCTAAAGTCGCAAATTCGATACTGCCGTCACCAGCGAGTCTCTCGATGGTGCGATCGAGCACGGAGGCCTTGAGGCCAAAATTGTCAGCCTGAACATTGATGACAATATCGCCGCCCAGTTTTTGCATCACTTCCGCCACTCGATCCGAGCCGGTGCGGGGGCGGGCGGAGGTCAGCACCGCTTCGCCTCCAAAAGCGGCAACTGCCTTTTGCACCTGCCGGCTGTCGGTGGCCACGACTACCCGGTCAATTTTTCTGGCTTTTCGCACTTCGTTGTACACGTAAAAAAGAAGCGGCCTGCCGCGGTAAGGGTAAATCACTTTATTGGGAAACCGCTTCGAGTTTAACCGTGCCGGGATGACCGCTGTGACAATCGGCGCCATTACCGAATCACCCCGGGGACAAGGAAATACTCGCCGTCGCTGTCGGGAGTGAATTTCTCGATCTCGTCGGGAGTCGGGTTCAACCGGGCCAGCCGGGCGGTATGCTCAATTTGTTCCTTTGATAGCAGCATGAGAGAAAATAGGAAAGTCACGCGGGTGAGTCAAGCACAAACTGAGTTCTCAGTCTTGTAGGGCAGAATCCCTTGTGATTCTGCCAACCTGTAGCTTCAATAGGCAGAACCGCTTTGGGTTCTGCCCTACGCCTGCTGATTTAGGGGGTCTCGAATGAGCCTCGTAGGTCAAGCCCACTTGGGGCTTGACATTCCTTTTGTCACGCCGCGAGTCGGCGTGACCTACTACTGCTGACAGTAGCCTATGCCTTAGTTCTGCGTGCTTTCGAAGTGCTCTTTATCCAGGAATCAAAGTCCTCTATCTTTACATTAAAGTATCGGCGCTCCCACCTCGGCTTCCACAGGATGGCTGATGGTTTGATTCGGAGATGTCCGTAAACGTTGCCCTTTTCATCAACAATGGTGTAGTCTGCGCTCACCGGTGCTTTAAAACTCTTTCTTCTCGACTGGTTAGCCATGAAAAATCCCCTTTCTACAAATGTGCTAAACATGTTGTGATGATAGAATGCTCAAGCGTAGATGTCAACTTCAAAGAATAAAACACACCTTGTCCGACGCAAAGGAATAAGTCTGAAAATCAACGGAAGCGCATCGAGTGTTGGACTATGGATTACACAGCAATCTAAATTCTGTCGATGTCGCCGCTTGGGATAAATTCCAATACATAGCAGATGAGGCATTGGCCACCAAGAAGCCCCGGCGTGTGAATTGGTTATTGACAGACTGGCTTGTAACCGTATCTTAGTATAATGTGGACTCCGCGCTGGATAAAGCATCACATGGCGCAGGGCGCGGTCATCGTCGCGGCGGCGCTGCTGGCGTTGCTTGTGTGATAGCCTTGGAGCGCAATATAAGGAAGGGTGGTGTTAATGTCTATTTTCAAAACTTATCAGAGAATAAAGCCTTCAATTGTTGCATTTTGCAAAAAGGCATCTTCTAATCAGACTTTTAGTGATCCGAACACATTTCCACCTATAATCGGGACGGGATTCATTATCGACGAGTGTGGATTAATTATTACAAACCAACATGTTGTGAATTCTTTTAAGAATATACCAAGACCGAGCGGAGCAAACTATCTCGATTATGTTATGGCAGTATTTTTCCATTATGAGAAGAATGCTGTTTGGCTTAAGCCCTTAAAAATTCTGAGCATAGCAGAAATAGTAGCATATCAGCCAAGTAGTCGCTTTTTTGACCGACGACCGCTTGATATTGCCCTTATCGGTGTTAACGTAAATGGATTGCCAGCAGTACATATTAGGACAGAACCTGGTGGAATATGCGAAGGTTTGGAAATTGGGACTGCCGGATTTCCAATGGGAAGTCAAGGACTTGTTGACGCTGCTGATGGCCTTATACAGCAATTAACCCCAACTCTGCAACGAGGAATTATTAGTGCGCTACAACCATTTGTGGATCCAATCCCCCTTACATTCACGATTAATGTGCTCTTGCAGGGTGGAGCAAGCGGTTCCCCGGTCTTCAGTGTTGAATCTGGAGAGGTGCTTGGAGTGGCATTTCAACGCAGACTTGAACCGGTATTACAAGATGTAATTGATGAAGCTGGGAAAACAATGGTCTCACCTAATGGTAAGAAACTAAAATGTGCTGTCCCTTTGCCCACTAATTTCTCAATGGTTGTACCAATGATACGGATATCAAGAGATTTACCTACTTTAATAAACGAGTTTAAGTGCAAGTACGGTGATAAACAAGTCTCATTTCAAGATTCGCTTAAGAATGACAAACCTTTAGATATTGGAAAAGATGTGTCGAAGGATATATAATCATCTGATTCATCTGAAGTAATAATCAGCCGATTTGAATAATCACTAAGACATGTAGGACAATTATTATCAGACTTTATTAATTAGTTCCGTCCGAAAATAATCCAAACAATGTAGTAATTAACCGGTCACCTTACCTGAGGCTCAATTGACTCAGTGAGATACATCTCCGACGCACGACGAGGTATTTCCCATCATCTCAGGCGCCTTTGGAATATTCAGATGGCCCATTTCAAGGATGATGTCTCTCGGTTATCGACAGCTACTTGCTCCAACTGGCCGAGCGAGTTAGTCTCAGGCCATGTAATTAATCCCTATACATAGCTTGTATGTCCAGGAGCGGCTTCCTGACATCCTAAAGTCCGGAATTCCGGCTTTAGGGGCACGGAATCGGGTGAACTTTAACAGTCGATAAGGGGGCTTCAACCTACTGCACGGCACTCGTTTTTTTTTGCTTTCGCCTGCTCGGCCGCAACACCATATTTGTTCTGACACAGGCTGCGAATTGTATGCGGTGGGGCGATCAGGAAATGGCCACATCGCACGGAATAAATGTGGGAGAGGAGCAAAAATATGGCAGATACAAAGACCAAGTATCCCACCCAGCCCTCGCTGGTGGGAGCGAAAATCTATTTGCGTCCGGCCACCGCCGATGATGCCGCCAACATTGAGTACTGGACCCTGCACAGTGAACCGGAGGCGCTGAGCTGTCGGCCGCTTCTGTTCCTGACACCGTCGGAAGCGGCGGAACGGTACAAAAGCAAGGAGAAGTCAACGTCCCAACAGAGATTTGCGGTAGTCAGAAAAGACGATCAGATGTTGGTAGGCGCGGTGGCCTTTTTCAACTACAATCCCTTAAACCGTTCGGCTGAGCTTGGCTTGCTGATCGATCCTGAGGAGCGCAGAAAAGGATACGGCAAGGAGGCGATACAACTACTGTGTCGGTACCTGTTTAAGTTCCGGGGACTTAACAAGGTTTATGCCCAGACAGTAGACTTCAATGAAGCTACTATAGAGCTGCTGGAAGCACTCGGCTTCAAGCGAGACGGCAGTCTTCGGGATCACTACTTTTACGACGGTGAGTTCCACAACGCCGCTATCTATTCTCTTTTGCTTTTTGAGCTTGACTGGTAGGTTTCGGACTCGGCGTAATTCTTCGGATGGCATTGGAGAATTGAGCCTTAGATTTAGTATAGGAGGCTGTTGAAACACTCGGAATTCAACATGCAAAGCTACCTTTGCTTTACGCAGCGTCATTCCCGCGAAAGCGGGAATCCAGGAATATCAGGATGTTACTGGATGCCCGTTTTCACGGGCATGACAAAGCCAACCCATTTTGAGTGTGATGAAAGACTTTTTCAACAACCTGTTAGTATAGAGGCAAGGGGAGGGAATATGGATGAGAAAGCAAGGTCGTGCTATGCCAAAGGTTACACCCGAGCTGGCGCTTAAGCTGAAGAACCTGCCCACTACCCCCGGGGTGTACCTGTTCAAAGACGCCGGGGGGAAAATCATCTACATCGGCAAAGCCAAGAATCTGCGCCACCGGGTGCGCACCTATTTCCAAGCGCATAGTCGTTTCGATGCTAAGACCGGCCGCATGGTATCGCGGGTCGTGGATCTGGACCTCATGGCAACCGAAAGCGACATTGAAGCCCTAATTCTTGAAGCCAACCTTGTCCATGAGTACAAGCCGCGTTACAATGTCTCGCTGAGGGATGACAAGCACTTCCCGTACATCAAGGTTACCACCGATGAGCCTTTTCCACGAGTTCTGGTTGTCAGGAGGCTGGCCAAGGATGGCGCCACCTATTTTGGTCCCTACACTAGCGGCAAGGCGATGCGCAAAACAATGACGTTCCTGACCCGGTTGTTCAGCATTCGCACCTGCGATCTGACCATCCCCCACCCGAAAGGGAAAAAGCAGGAAATTTGCCTCGACTACCACATCAAGCGCTGCGGCGGGCCGTGCGAAGGATTGCAAAGTGAGCAGGAGTATGGCGAGCTGGTCGAGTCGCTCATTCTGGCACTGTCGGGCAAGTCTCAGAAGCTGATTGACCGGTTGGCCGAAAAGATGCAACTGGCTTCGGAAGCGATGGAGTTTGAGGAAGCAGCCAGGTGCCGCGACCAGATCGAAGCGATCAAATCGGTGATGATGAAGCAAAGCGTGGACGTCGGTGAACTCGTGGACCGGGACATTGTCTCCATTGCCCGTGAGGAAAAGGACGCCGTGGCGGTCGTTATGCAGATTCGGGAAGGGGTGCTTATCGGCCGACAGGATTTTCAATTGGCGGCCCACGTTGACGACAGCGATGAAACCGTGCTGGAAACTTTTCTGACCCAGTATTACAATCATCAACCCAATCTCCCCGAGCAGATCTTTTTACCCATTGATTTGCCCGATATCAAGCTGTTGGAAGGATGGCTGAGACAGGTGAAGGGCTCGAAAGTCGCCGTGGTCACGCCAAAGATCGGACCGAAGGTGAAGCTGGTCGATCTGGCGGCGCGTAACGCCCGGCTTTTGCTGGACGAGTTGCTCATACAGAAACGGAAGCAGTCCGAACGCACCAGCAAGATGGTCACCAGCCTCAAAGACGAGCTGAAACTCTCTCGCTCCCCGCGCCGCATTGTCTGCTTTGACATTTCTAACACCGGCGAAACCGATGCCGTCGGTTCGTGTGTCTATTTCGAAAACGCCCGGCCCAAGAAATCAGGTTATCGTCATTTCAAGATAAAAGGAGTCACCGGCCAGGACGACTTCAAGATGATGCGGGAAGTTGTCGGGCGCTACTTCCATCGCATCAAGGAGGAACAATCCCAACCGCCTGACCTGGTGGTGCTGGACGGCGGCAAAGGACAGTTGTCGGCAGCTTTAGCTGAGCTGACTTTTCTCGGTTTTAAGGAGCAGCCGGTTCTGGCCCTGGCAAAACGGCTGGAGGAAGTGTTTCTGCCGGGAGTCTCGGATTCCATTGTCATTAACAGAAGCTCCCCGGCGCTGATTTTGTTGAAGCAGCTTCGCGATGAAGCCCACCGCTTTGCCATTACCTACGGCCGCAAGGTACGCACCAAACGCACCATCAAGTCGGCGCTGGACGACGTTCCCGGCATCGGCCCGGCCAGGAGAGAATTGCTGCTCAAGACGTTTGGGTCCGTTGAGAAAATCAGACAATGCTCGGAGGAAGAGCTGACAAGAGTGAAGGGGATTAGCGCCAAATTGGCCCGGCAGATTCTTCACGCTTTATCAAGCCAGCACCCCACCTAACAGGTCGGAAATCATTAAGCATCGTCCCCAACATTTCAATCGCAAGAAACCTCACCCGTTGGGTGGGTTACAGGACTTCAAATACTTTCTGCTACATTGCGCATACACTCGAGTCAGTGCAGTTCGTAGCTGATAAGCTCGGATATAACTCCGCTAGAGTCTGCCATTCGGATAGGTCCAATCCCAGGGGCATTCCACCAGTCACTCACTACTACCCCAGCGGCGGTGAACTTGAAGTGATCACAGCCTGAGAACGTTCCAACCGGAACGGTAATTTCGAGACCTTTCTCGACGACCTCAACTGTACCCCAGTCCGGAATCGACCAAGTATCGTGTTCAGAAGCAGAGAAATCCAAGAACACCACTGGTGCTTCTAAAATGTGATCTCCTCCAGTCTGTGTCTCCCAACCGTGTATGTATACTGCAGAGACACCGCGTGTATGGTATCCAGGATGGCCACCACTTTCGGGACCAATAGTGTATGTCAGTACTCCCTTTACGACCTTTGTCGAGAAGACACCAATAGTTGCTGTATCCGCACCATCAGAAGACCTCCATAAGTTGCCAAGAGCCAATGGAAAATAGTCAGCTTTCTGCTGGTCAACCTGCACAGTCTGTGTTGCGGTGGCGCCAGCGGAAACCTGGACGTTAGATTGAGCCCCGTAGATGAGCTGACCTCCAACGCTCTTGCTCACGGTGACAGCATATTCGCTCGGTGCAAGCCCCGATATAACGCATTCTCCATCCATCGTCGTACCACTCGCTACGAGTTCAGCAGCCGTGTCCGAGGATAGGGAGAGTGCCACGAAGGCACTGTCCAGCCCCTCGCCCAAATACATGGCAGTGACAGTGATACTTCCCGTCTGCGGTTCCGGGGGTTTATCCTCACCGCATCCAACCAGCATCAACGCCAACACACCCATGAAAAACATCACAAGCAATGACCTCATAATAGTACTTCCTCCTTTCTGTTACATTGCACACCATCGAGTCAATGCAGTTCGTAGCTGATAAGCTCCAGAGTGTAATCTCCTACCATACGAACAGGTCCGACTCCAGGAGCAAGCCAGTAATCACCTGTCATTTTTCCGCCGGTAAACCGCAAGAAATAGCAGTCGGAATAACTGCCTGCAGGAACGGTGATATCAACGCTCTTTGCAAGACAGCAAACTGTTGTTCCCCACTCAGGAATCGTCCAGCAGTCGCCTTCAGAGGCCGAAAAGTCTATCCAGATCACGGGTGTATTCAAGAAGTAGTCGTCGGATCCTGATTGAGTTATCCAGCCATAACAGTAGCTAGCAGCCACACCTCTTTGGACGTAAAAGGGGTAAGGCGGTACGTCTGGTTCGTTCTCCGGTCCAACACGATAAGTGAGCACACCATGTATCTCTTTCCCCGAGACAACGCCTCCGATGAAGTTGGAATCCACACCATCCGTATACGTCCACGTGTTGCCAACAGCAAGTGGGTATAGGTCAGCGATCTGCTGGTCAACCTGCACCGTCTGTGTTGCGGTGGCACCGGCGGAAACCTGGACGTTAGATTGAGCCCCGTAGATGAGCTGACCTCCAACGCTCTTGCTCACGGTGACGGTATAGTCGCCAGACGCAAGCCCCGATATAACACACTCGCCGTCCATTGTTGTACCAGCGGCTACGAGTTCAGCAGCCGTGTCCGAGGATAGTGAAACAGCAACAAATGCGCTATCAACGCTCTGGCCTTCGTGAAGTGCGGTGACAGTGATACTTCCCGTCTCTGGGGCTGGGGGTGGTTCATCCTCACCGCATCCAACCAGCATCAGTGTCAGCACTCCCACGAAAAGCATCACGAGCAATGATTTCATGAGATTTCTCCTTTCTGTTGTGATATTATGCACAATTCTGGTAACCTATGTCTTCTTTCACTTCTATACAGATTCAATATACTGAATCCTTGGAGAACGCGCCACCATTGCAGTTGCAGTAGGTCAAGCCCACTTGGGGCTTGACATTCATTTTGTCACGCCGCGAGTCGGCATGACCTACTTTTTGTTCTGCTCTACTTGACTATTGCGTATAACAGCGTCTGCATAAGCACATAGACGCAGGTATTCCTTTCGAAGCCCCGGCGCATCCTCCCAGACTACTTGACCGTTTATCATGCGCTCGATTTTCTCGCCATGAACGTCAACGCCAAACTTTTGCTTCAAAACATCGGGTCGCCGAAGAACCCAAATGAGAAATCCTTCTTGGATTCGACGCTCTTCATTTGAAAGTGAATCCCAAATCCGGTCGTAGTAGTCATGTGATACATAAGACTGTGATCGCTCTGCATCATCACCACCCCGCGCCTGTGCAACGTATTCGATCACTTGTTTCAGTGACTGCGGAAAAGGTTCGTCGAAATCCCATTCATCGAGATATACGTTATACCACTCGTGATATACCTTCCGATGATTGACTCCGAGCGTGGCATAGGCGGCATCCTTTTCCTTGTGCAAGTCAAAATAGGGTCTCCCGTAAGCCAACAGGTCAATTATCGTGTGACTGAGTGCAGAAGGCATGAATCTTTTGCTCCTTATTATATACTCGCGTCTATTCATCCAAAGTACGTCGAAACCCCGAAGGTTTTGGTTTAAACTAGAGTTTTTCAAATTCTTCAGCTAGCTGCTGCTTGTACAAGTTGCTTCTCTGAATAATCATCCCTAGATGTTTCTTAACAGTAGTGTCCGCATCTCTGAGGTAATTTTCCCTCCACGAAACAAGTTTCTCTACGTCTCTTTCGGTGCCATAGACCCAGTAATTCCGAAGGCGGTTTCTTTCATCTATCACTTGGTTAGCGGATTCGGTGAGCGTTAGAAGTAGCCGCCCGTCTACATTCAAACTTGAATCTCTCGCTATTCCTAGGTCAGGTAAGTTATTCAAGAATCCCTTAAGCGCAGCACACACTAAGTGAGCTTTGAATGGCACCGAGTCGCCCTTTACTTTCCAGGCAGGAGAGTCAGTCTTCCAAATTAGGTTGTAGTCGATTTCGGATATCACCGCATTGATCCATTGTTTTGCCTTCCCAACTCTGGCCCTTTCCATCATATAGTGGCTGAGCCACAAGGAAAGAAAGAATCCAAGAATAATACCGATAAGTAACCACCTGATTTTGGAGCCAACTGTCTCTGATATATACTTACACTCCTTGTAAAGCACTACGCGTTCCTTCGCACCGTGTTCGCCTGTACCTTCTTCTTTCATTTCACGACCTCCAATTTATGAGCTCAGGCTCAGTAGCCCCGGCATTATAGCGACCTCAATTGGGTCCCAAACCGCTGGGTGGCACTCTCAAACTTGTTTGGGGGTGTCACCCATCGAAATAGATATCACGAAATACGATTGAATGGCGGCAGCTCACCGTGATCTTGTTCGTACCAATTTAGAAGTTTCGTTTCGAGTTCGTTATTCACCGTGCCATTTTCAAGCTCTTTCCATGATATTTGAAAAGAATCATATCTTTTCAACCAAGCATTTATTCTCACGTTTGTGTCTTGGCTGGCCTCAGGATTGAAATATTTTTTTATCCTGTCCTTTAATGTATTTTTTGGAGCGCTGCCAACGTAGACAATATCTGATGTCTTAATGAATCTGCCGAATTCTTTACGATCTCGAATCACATAAACTCCGTTTTTAGGTGGCAGAGCATTCATCAATTCGTCTTTTGCGTTAAAGTTGAAATCACGCCACTCGACGAAGCCTTCGGATCTCAAGTCACAACTTAACACCGTTTTCTTTGCCTTTTCGCGTAATAAAATTTACTATCTACGCCAATACTATTAGTATCCAAGGCTGAAGTCAGGGACTCCTGCTTACAAAATCCACACAATTAATTTCTATTTCATCATTTCCCTCAACACCATCTGCAAAATGCCGCCGTGGCGATAATACTCAACCTCGATGGGGGTGTCAAGGCGGGTAAGCATTTCAAATGCCTTTCCCTTGCCAGTGCCGTCGGCACTTTTAGCTTTAACTGTGACCCTCTGGCGTGGTTTGAGGTCGTTGGAGAGGCCTTCGATGGTGAAGGTCTCGTGGCCGGTCAGGCCGAGTGACTCGCGGGACTCACCTTCTAAAAATTGTAGCGGCAGCACGCCCATGCCCACTAAGTTAGAGCGGTGGATGCGTTCAAAGCTCTGCGCCATGACGGCCTTGACGCCCAGCAGGTTGGTCCCCTTGGCCGCCCAGTCACGCGAGGACCCCATGCCGTACAGATTTCCAGCCAGCGCCACAAGTGGGACGGGGACATTGTCCCTTTTATATTTCATAGCTGTGTCGTAGATGGACATTTGCTCTCCGGTCGGCAAAAAAGTGGTAACACCACCCTCGGTGCCGGGAGCCAGCAGATTGCGCAAACGGATATTGGCAAACGTCCCGCGCGTCATGACGCGATCGTTGCCGCGTCGCGAACCATAGGTATTGAAGTCTTCAAACTGCACGCCTCTATCAATGAGATACTGCCCCGCCGGTGAATCGGCCTTGATAACGCCCGCCGGAGAAATGTGGTCAGTTGTGATCGAGTCGGCCAGCATGACCAGGACGCGAGCATCTTTTATGGGCGTGATGTCGGCCGGGTCTTTCGGCATGTCAATAAAGAACGGCGGTTCCTGGATGTAGGTCGAGGCCTCGTCCCACTCGTAAAGGTCGCCGCTGGGGCTTTGGATGCTGTTCCACATCTCATTGGCATCAAAGACTGTGGCATACCGACTGCGGAATGCTTCAGGCGTGACGGCAGTGGCAATCGTGTCAAGGATTTCCTTCTGGGAGGGCCAGATATCTTTGAGATAAACCGGCTGCCCGGTTTTATCCTTGCCCAGAGGTTCTTTGGCAAGATCGATGTCAACCGTACCGGCAATGGCATAGGTCACCACCAGCGGCGGCGAAGCGAGGTAATTGGCTTTGGTGTGCGGGCTGACACGGCCCTCAAAATTGCGGTTGCCCGATAGCACCGCCGCAGTGACGAGGTCACCTTTATTGATGGCCTCCACGACTGATTCTGAAAGGGGGCCGGAGTTGCCGATACAGGTCATACAACCGAAGCCAACGTTATGGAAACCGAGCTTCTTCAGTGGTTCGATCAGGTTAGCTTTTTCCAGATAGTCAACAACGACACGGGAGCCCGGGGCCAGCGAGGTCTTGACATACGGCTTCACGGTCAGCCCGCGCTCGACCGCCTTTTTCGCCAGCAGCCCGGCTGCAATTAGGACGTAGGGATCGGAGGTATTGGTGCACGACACTATAGCGGCAATTACCACTGCGCCGTGGCCTATCTCCGCTTTGTAGCCATTCGAAATGGAGACCTTTTGAGTCCTCTCTTTGGCGGACAGTTCGAAGCCACGCTCTTTAACTGGCTTAGCCAGATTTATCTCAAAATCCTCTTTCATTCGGGACAGGGGAACTCTGTCATGGGGACGCTTCGGTCCGGCCAGCGATGTCTCCACCGTTGAAATGTCCAGTTCTAGCGTGTCGGAGTAGCTGGGGGGGGCTGAGCCCCTCTCGCGGAAGAGCATTTGCTCCTTGGCGTAGCGCTCGACCAGCTCCACCTCTTCGTCGGTGCGGCCGGTCATGCGCAGGTAATCCAACGTGGCATCGTCAAACGGGAAATAACCCATCGTGGCGCCATACTCGGGAGCCATGTTGGCGACCATCGCTTTTGTCGGTAACGGAAGGTCGTCAAGCGCAGGTCCATAGTACTCCACGAACTTACCCACGACGCCCTTCTCACGCAGCATCTGTGTCACGGTCAGCACGAGATCGGTCCCGGTTGCACCTTCGGACAGCTTTCCGGTCAGTTTAAAACCGACGACCTCTGGGGTGAGCATGTAAATCGGCTGGCCGAGCATGGTCGCTTCGGCTTCGATGCCCCCGACTCCCCAGCCGACCACACCGAGGCCGTTGACCATAACCGTATGGCTGTCGGTTCCGACCAGCGTATCCGGCATAGCTACCCCATCTTTGACGAGGACACATTTGGCCAGGTATTCAAGATTTACCTGGTGGCATATACCGGTGCCCGGCGGCACGACGCGGAAGTTGTCGAAAGCCTTTTTGCCCCAGTGGAGAAACTCGTAACGCTCTTTATTACGCTCAAACTCCTTCTGAGTGTTAATTTGCACGGCCGAATCGGAGGCGTAGGCATCAACCTGGACAGAGTGGTCTATTACCAGGTCCACCGGCACCAGGGGGTTTATTTTGCGCGGGTCGCCACCCATCCGTTTCATTGCCGAGCGCAGAGCGGCCAGATCAACCACCGCCGGAACGCCGGTGAAGTCCTGCAATAACACGCGGGCTGGCTTGAAGGGAAGTTCTGCTACGCCGACATTTTTGGGATTGTAGCCGGCCAGTCTGATAACGTCCTCTTCCTTGATAGCATGACCGTCCACGTTGCGGAGAACGTTTTCCAGCAGAACCCTGATTGAGTACGGCAATCTGTCAATCTGACCGTGCTTTGACAGTTTATCGAGTCGATAGATTTGATAGGCATTGTATTTCGTTTTAAGGGTCGCCCGGGCGTTGAATGGATTCATCACAAACCTCCTTGTGGAATGTCAAAAAGTAACAATAGCCTGATAATTATACGGCAGAATAACGGCGAATTCAAGCGCCGGAGGTAAGATAGCGCGGGTGATGTAATTTCACCTCGACTCGATATGGTTTGACATTCTCGGTTTCCGGCCTATATTCTCCACCTTGATAGGGACAATAAGTCACACCGCCGAATGTCGGGCGGCGACAGTGAATGTGTGTGGCATTTTGTAAATCGCTCCGGCGAAATACATCCTTTGAGGACAGGGAAACTGTTTTGGCAGTCTTTGACGGCTTTGAACCGGACGGGACAAGTGATGAAAACAGCCAGAGGCCAGGATAATTTGGCCGCAGTCAATAAACTCCTTAAGCGAAAACTTGACGGGTAGATTACATATGGAGCAGCAGACGGCACGGATTGCGGTATTCCTTTCGGGCGGTGGGAGCAACCTGCAAGCCCTTATCGATGACTCCAAAGCGGGTCTTCTGTCAGCAAGAATCGTTTGGGTTGTTTCCAGTTCCGCAAAGGCGTACGGACTGACCAGGGCGGAGAACGAAGGCATAGAGACCTTTGTTTTCAAACCAAAGAAATATCCTTCACCCGAAGCTGCCGCCGAGGACCTGCTGAGCAAACTGCAGGAAAGAAAGATTGACTATATCGCCCTGGCAGGCTTTTTGAAGCTCCTTCCTTCAAGCGTTGTAGCGGCATACTCAAAGCGCATTGTCAATGTCCACCCGGCGCTGCTTCCTAAGTACGGCGGCAAGGGGATGTATGGACACCACGTCCACGAAGCGGTGCTGGCATCGGGGGATAAAGAATCCGGCGCGACGGTCCATCTGGTTGACGAAATATACGACCACGGCAAGATTCTGGACCAGGCACGCGTACCCATTTTACCGGACGACACTCCCGACAGTCTGGCAGCGCGGGTGCTGGAACAGGAGCACAAGCTTTATCCGAGGGCGCTGAACAAATTGATTAGTGGTGAATACGGGGTGAATGATGAATGATATCCTGTTGAGAACCGAGATCAAAGAGTATCCGCTCATGGTGCGCGGCAAGGTGCGCGACGTCTACGACCTCGGCGATTCCCTGCTGATAGTCACGACCGATCGCGTGTCGGCGTTCGACGTTGTTCTTCCCAACGGTATCCCTCGGGGAAAGGTGCTGACGGCGATGTCGCTGTTCTGGTTTGATTTTCTCAAGGACGTGGTGGACCATCATCTCATTACCGCCAACGTCGACGAGTATCCCGAACCGCTGCAAAATTACACCAAGGAGCTTGAAGAACGCTCCATGATTGTCGTCAAGGCCGAGCGAGTCGACTGCGAGTGTATCGTGCGTGGCTACATTTCCGGCTCTATGTGGAAAGAGCTGGTGACGGCTCGAAAGAAGGGATCGAACGTGGTGCACGGATTTGAATTTCCGGCAAATCTCCAGGAATCCGAAAAGCTGCCCGAACCTATATTCACGCCTTCTACGAAAAACGAGCAGGGCCACGATGAAAATATCAGCTTCGAGCAACTCGTCGCTCTTGTTGGAGAAAAGACGGCAGTGCTCTGCAGGGAAAAATCGCTGGCTATATATAAGAAGGCCGCCGATTACACGTTGACCAAGGGAATCATCATCGCCGACACCAAGTTTGAATTTGGATTCAAGGACGGAAAGTTCATACTCATAGATGAGGTGCTGTCGCCGGATTCCAGCCGCTTCTGGCCGCTCGACCGGTACCAGGTTGGACGGAGTCAGCCGTCGTTTGACAAGCAGCCCATTCGGGACTATCTGGACAGTCTTGACTGGGACAAGAAGCCGCCGGCGCCGAAGCTGCCGGACGAGGTGGTGAAAGCGTCAGCCGAACGATACCGGCAGGTGCAGAGACTATTAACGGGCAGGTAGGACTATGACGGATATGGTAAAGATAAAACGAGCTTTGGTTTCCGTGTCGGATAAAACCGGCGTCGAGAACCTCGGGTTGCAGTTGCAGGAGATGGGGATCGAAATAGTTTCCACTGGAGGAACCTTAAAGAGGCTGAAAGAGGCCGGTGTCCACGCCGTGTCGGTTTCAACCTTCACCGGGGCGCCGGAGATACTGGGTGGCAGAGTCAAGACGCTCCATCCCAAGATCCATGCCGGCATTCTGTGTCGGCGTGACAATCCCGAAGACATCGATCAGCTCAAGGAACTGGAATATCGTTTTATCGGACTGGTTGTCGTTAACCTGTACCCCTTTCAGGAGACGCTGTCGAGGGTTGATGCTGACGACACCGAGATTATAGAGAATATCGATATCGGTGGCCCGTCGATGATCAGAGCCGCCGCCAAAAACTCTGAAAGTGTCACCGTTGTTACCGACCCTGCTGATTATGAGAAGCTGCTTGAGCAACTGAAAGCCAACGAGGGATCGACCGACCCGACCTTCCGCAAGGAGTGCGCCGCGAAGGCGTTCGCCTTGACGGCCCGGTATGACCGAGCTGTCGCCGGATACTTTGCCGCGGGGAAAGAGGAGGAGGGAGCGCTTTTTCCTACCCATCTCAACCTGGATTTTTCCTTTCGTTCCAAACCCCGTTATGGCGAAAACCCTCATCAGAAGGCAGCCTTATACGCCAAAGATGATTTCAAGGCGGCCACTTTGCTTGACGCCGAGATTCTTTCCGGTAAGGAGCTCTCCTTCAACAACTACGGCGACCTCGATGCCTGCCTTGATATGCTTCTGGACTTCCAGGAGCCGTTTGCCTGTGTGCTCAAACACGCCAACCCATGTGGGGCGGCAGTCGGGGAGAACATTGCCGCGGCCTACCAGCGCGCGTACGAAAGCGATCCCCTGTCAGCGTATGGTTCGATCATTGGGTTGAACAAAGAGGTCGATATGGCCTGCGCCAGGGTCCTGCACGAAACGCCTTTCGTTGAATGCATTCTGGCGCCGGGGTTTGACGAGGAAGCGCTTATGCTCCTCAAAAAGAAAAAGAACCGACGTCTATTGGTCCTACCGGCAATCACAAAAGGCCGGATGAAAAACCAGATGGTTTACCGCTACCTTCGGGGGGGACTGCTGGTGCAAACGGCCGATGATTTTGTCACGTTAGAGTCATCGTTGAAAGTGGTGACCAAACGCGCACCGACGCCGGAGGAGCTAAAGGCGCTGCTGTTCGCCTGGAAGGTGGTGAAACACACCAAGTCGAACGCCATTGTGCTGGCCAAAGGTGACGCTACGGTGGGAATCGGTATGGGGCAGACCTCGCGGGTCGACTCCGGCTTTATGGCCGTTAAGCGGGCCGGTGACCGCGCTAAGGGTGCGGTAATGGCCTCCGATGCCTTTTTCCCGATGCCCGACGGGGTGGAGGTTGCCACCGAGGCAGGCGTGACGGCCATCATCCAGCCGGGCGGCTCCAAGGGTGACGAGCAGGCCATCGCCGCGGCCGACAAAGCCGACGCCGCCATGGTCTTCACCGGCATCCGCCATTTTAAGCATTAGAGTTGGTGGGATACCCCGGCTACAGGATTAACCCCGCTTCCCGCGGTTCGCCACGAAGTCCCGGATGACAAAACTGCCGAGGTTGTCGACGGATGCAGATGTTTTAACATATTTGCCCCCTGTGACCGCTTACTGGTTACGCGTCAGCTCCTTGAAGTACGCTTCCCGCTGGTCCCTGGGTACCGAGCCGGTAGGAAGAGCCAGCACCTCAACCGTCACCGCGCGGTTTCCCTTGATCGCTATAATATCGTTAACCTTTACCTGATAGGCCGGTTTGATCGTGCGACCGTTGACGGCAATCATGCCCTTCTGCGCCAGTTCTTTGGCAGTTGTTCGACGTTTTATGATACCTACTGTAGAAAGGAAATCATCGATACGCATCAGAGCAACGACCGGTACTCAATGTAGGTTTTCTCTTTGATTTCTGATATCCAGCGGTCAACGAGCCGGGCGGTTTTTTCCTGACGAGCCATTTCTTTGATTTCGTCGAAATCCTCCTCAAGAGTGAATTGCCTCGGCGGCTGGTAGTCGAGGAGTTTCAAAATGTGGAGGCCGAACTGAGAATAAACCGGCCCCCTGTACTCTCCCGGCGTTTGCCATCCGGCCACTTCGGAGGCAAATATAGGCGGCAGTTCCAACGTAGCAAACCACCCCAGTTCTCCCCCTTGAACGCGGGTGTCGTTGTCGGCCGAGAAGATTTTGGCCATCTGCTGAAAATCACCCCCGTTTTCTGCTTCCAGCAGGAGCGAGTCGGCAAGCTGCGCTACTTTCTGCGTGTCCTCGCTGCTTGGCTGTACGGCCAACAGGATATGGCGAAGCTTCAGGCGGTCTCCCTTCTTTCCTTCGCATTTGATCACATGATACCCGAACTGCGTACGGATAACACCGGAAACATCGCCGACCGAGAGATTGAATGCGGCGCGGGCAAATTCGGGCACCACGTCCGACCGCGATACATAGCCCAGATCGCCCCCCTCGGCGCCGGCGCCCATGCTCGAATATCGGGTGGAGATGGCGGCAAAGTCGGCGCCGTCCAGCACCTGTTGTCGCAACTTTGCAGCCAGGGCCTTAATTGAATCTTCAATCTGCTGCGAGGGCTCAATGGGCAAAAGAATGTGCGCCAGCTTCACCGCTTCCGGTTGTCCGGGGAGTGAGTCCTGGAACTTGTGATAAAACTCCTCCACCTCGTGGCGCGACACCGCCACCGTGGACAGCTTTTTTTGAATGAAGCGCTGTTTTACAATCTGGTTCTCCACTTCGGGGCGGTAACGTTTTTTCAACTCGCGGATAGTCAACCCCTCGACCGCCAGGGCATCAAGAAACTCCTCGTTGGAGCCAAAGTTTTGGGAGATACGGCCAATATGCTCATCAAGAGCCTGGTCGATCTCCTCCGAGCGCACGCTGATGGAGGTATCCTGCTGGGCAGCTACTAAAAACAGTTGATCGGAGACCAACTGTTGAAGAATTTCCTCCTCGAACTGCTGCAGCTCCTGCTCATCTTTGGGATGGCGTCCCGTTTGAAGAGCGATCATTTGTACTTGCGTGGCCAGCTCCGAGGCCAGTATGACGCGGTCGCCGACAATTGCAATAATTTGATCGACGGCTTCACGCTGGGCGCCACAAGGAATTCCCGACAGAAGTATGAAAAACCCTACAGCGGCTATCACCCGGTATCGTTTCATTGTTGATCGTCAGTCGGAGCTGAGGGAGGTGTCCACCTCTGCATATTTATCCTCATCGATGGTTGACCACAGGACGTCTTCGTTGACGATGATCGGGGTTGATTGTCGGCGTTCTTCAACCCATTTCTCAAAGGCTTCTCTTTTCTGCTTGTCGAACAATTTTTGCACAATCTCACGTTTAAGTCCCAGGTAATCCTTTATCTCCTTGTCGATCTTGTCCACTACGTAGAAGAGGGCGTACTTTCCATCATCAGTAAGCACCGGTCCACCGATGCCGCCGACGGGCGTTTTCCAGGCCTCCTTAAAGACTTCCGGATACCACCTCATTTCAATATATCCGATGTCGCCGCCGCCGATGCGCTTACCGAGCCGCTCGGTATAATCCGACGCTGCTTGTTTGAAGGCTTCAAATGACTTTAGTTCCTTTTTGAGCTTTTGTGCTTTGAGCTCATCACTAACAAGGATTTCATGGACTTGGACCTTGGCCGGTACGGTGAACTCTTCGAGATGCTTATCGTAATATAGCCGCACGGAAGCTTCCTCGGGCGGTGGTGGCAGCGGGATCGAGTCATCCCTCATTATCTCCGCCATCGCCAGTTCCTTGAAAAGCCGGAGTCCTTCCAGGAATTCCGGATCATTGTCAATGCCTTCGCGGTGAGCCTCAACCACCAGGATGTCATTCATTTTCATCCGGAAAATAATGGCAGCCAAAGAATCATGGTTGTCGAAGTCAGGCCGCATACTCCGCGGTATGTTTTTATTAACCCGGGTAAGGTACTCTATCACCGTCATCTGCCCGCCGTCCCACGTTGCCAGGATAAGCTCTCTCTCGTTGCGGTCAAGCTGTTCCAAGTCAAAATCGTTTTTAGGGAGCGTCTTCAACAGTTGCGGAGGATAAATTGTTCCTCGCTTGTGCAGCAGGTAATCACAGGTGGCGGTGTCAATAGAAACTGCATACCGGGACCTTATATCGTTAAAATACTGTTCCCCCAGCTTGTTCGAATTATATCTCCTGACCTGCTCAACAAGCGAGTTTTTCATTGACTTGAAATCCGTGCGCAATTCATTGGCAAGCTTGTCGACAACCTTGATAATGTGGTAGCCAAATTGTGATTTCACCGGCGGGGATACTTCGCCGGGTTCCATGCTGAAGACGGCTTGTTGAAACTCATCGACCATGGCGCCCCAGGTAAAATAGCCGAGATCCCCATTATTTCTCTTTGCCGAGGGATCGGTGGAGTACTGGTAGGCAAGCTTTTCGAAGCTCTCCCCGTTTTTGATCCTTTCCAGAAGCATCTGGGCGGTGTCGTGGTCGGCGACCAGAATGTGTGAAGCCTTGATTTTGTACTCGAGATGTTTGTAGAGCTCTTTTACCTCAGTTTCAGAAGGTTCCGCTTTATCAGCTATTTTCCGTTGCAGGAGCGTATTGATAAGAAACTTATCTTTGTTGGCCAGAACCACGCGGGCCAACTCTTCCAACTGGTCAATGTTATTTTCGTAGGCTGCCTGGATAAGCATCCGGGTAACGATTGCGCTGTCTAGCGCCTGGCGTTTTGCGGTGAATTCGTCCTGTGCGGTCGGGAACGGGTATCTGGTCCTGTAGAAATTATCAAACTCCTCAGCGGTAATTTCATAATCTCCAACAATGGCCAGGACTTCACTTCCCGACTTACCGCAACCTGACCATAAACAGGCGGCTAGGCAAAGCAATACTAACAAGCCAAGTAATCTTTTTCTGCTCATTTGACAAGAATCCTCCGGTATCTTCATCTTCTACTGACCGTCCGTCGTTAAGTTCCTTCAAAACGGTTTACCAAAAGGCAAATTATAAACAACATCGGTGGTTTTTCCTAATTCTTTGTGACGAGCCGGCTGAGGTCGGCAACACGGCTACTCGAAATCCGACTCGAGATATTCCATCGAGGAGGATTCGCGGCTGAGCCGCTGGGAGAGCTTTTCGGAGAATTCGATAGCGGAGTTTTTTCCATACACTTTGAGCATATGGTTCATGGCGATGACTTCGGAAATGACGGTGATATTTTTCCCGGGAGAAATGGGGACTCTCACATAGGGTATCTCCACTCCTAAGATGGTTGTCCGCTTTTCCTCGACCCCCAGGCGTTCATACTCCTCGGTCTCGGACCACAGGACCAAATTCACCTCAACCTCAATCCGCTTTTGAAGACGTATCGACCGGATACCGAACAGCTGCTCGATATCAATAATACCAACCCCCCGGATCTCCATGTGATGTCCCAGCAATTCCGCTCCCGTGCCGATAATGACATCAGCCCCCCGCCGGTTTATCCTGATCACGTCGTCGGCTACCAGGCGGTGGCCGCGCTCCACAAGGTCGAGGGCCACCTCCGACTTCCCGATCCCCGACTTACCGGTATACAACAGCCCCACGCCATAGACATCCACCAGCGTGCCGTGCACCGTGATCGACGGCGCAAAAACTTGCTCAAGGTAGGCGGAGAGGCGATTGATCAGCTCCAAGGTAGTCAGCCGGCTGGAAAACACCCCGGTGTGGAATCTATCGGCGGCATCAACAAACTCCGCCCGCGGCGCAATTCCTTTGGTGACAATTACCATCGGAATATCACGTTCAAACAGTTGCCGGGATATTTCTGCCAGTCGTTCAAGGGAGAGTCGACTCATGTAGGCCATCTCCGTTTCACCCAGGATCTGAATTCTACGGTTGGAGAAACGCTCGAAAAAGCCCGTCAGCGCCAGCCCCGGACGGTGAAGATCAGGATGTTGAATCACTTTTTCCATACCCGCCCGGTTGCTGTTCAGAACCGTTAACTCAAGCTCCTGAAGGCGAGAATTGTAGAGTTTTTCAACCGTGATGCCTGACATAATAACCAAATATACTCACAACTGTTGAAGGTGGGCAAGAAACAAAATAGACAAAAAAAACCAAGCCCGCCGAAGGTGGGCCTGGTCGAGGAGGAACTGTAGGCAGCTTGGGACTAAACGTCATGCTATTTGAGCTTTTCGCGAAGCTCTTCCATCTCCTTATGCAGGGATTTCAATTCCATTTTGAGCTTTTTCATCTCCAGTTTCAGTTCGTCAAAATCGTCGGGGTCGAGGACGGGAAAATCGTCAAGGTCAAGATCGGGCAAGGGCTGGATTCTCGGGATGGCCCGAAGTTTGGTCATCGCTTTCATTTTTGGCAGCATAAAATCAAAGTCGGGGCCGCAAAACTGCCGGAAGAGGATATGAGAGTAAGCATCACTTTCCTCTTCAGCTTCGGCCACCTCAACTGAGAATTTCCTCTTCTTCTTGTCGCGGACAACCGTTACTTCGACCTTGTCGCCCGGCTCCTTATCCGAGATGAAGTCCCGAACTTCTTCGGAGTCAAAAATCTTGTCCTTATCGATGGAAACAATCACGTCGCCGGCCTTTAATCCGGCCTCCTTGGCCGGAGAATCCTCGCGGACTTCCTTAATCAAAGCTCCCCGACCCTTGTCGAGGCCGAAGTAATCTCCCAGTTGAGAGGTCAGGTCAAGCAAGCTGACGCCTATGTATGGCCGCTCGTTATCATAATAGTCGAACGAGAAGAAGTAATCCTTGTTGCCAAGGCTTTTGGATATCCGGATTGACTTGTCATAGCCGGGCCTTTTCTCCAGAGTGACCGTAAGTTCCACTTCATTACCCTCTCTCACAACAGTCAGGATCACTTCATCCCCCGGACGGCGCTCGTCAATCATTTCCACCAGTTCATCGGTGTCGGTGATTTTTGAGCCATCAAAGCCAATGATGACATCATCCTCTTCCAAACCTGCTTCGTCAGCCGGGGAGTCCTCGACCACCTCGTTGACGACAACCCCGTACTTGACCGGCAGATCAAACGATTCCGCTAGATCGTAATTAACCGTTTGGGTGGAAACGCCAAGCCATGCCTTTTTGCTCGCCTTGTGAGATTTCGCCGTCGCCGGGCCAACAACAAGCCCAAGAGCGACAATGGCTGCGACCATCAGGTAGCATAGTCTCTTCATTGTTACCTCCATTATCCTTCGTTTTCTACTTTCCCTGAGCTTTATACGGTGGCGCCGGAATGAAGTTTCAAACGAGGGGGAAAATGCATGGGCGGCCGTTAAGAGAATTCGTGGGCGGCAGATGTCCACATCTGCCCCATCTTTGAATCTAAAAAAATCTCTCATTTTTTCCTTGACAACTCATTCCCAAATCACTAAACTCTTGACACGCGCTCAAAAAGAGCGCGGAGCGGCTTTCGCCGCATCAGAGAGAGGAAGAGTGAAAAGATGTAATAATGAGGGTGATATTTACTTTTTCTCTGTCGTGTGGCGTTTCAGCGGGCGCATCTGCCGGCGCCAATAATACTCCCATTTATCTCCACCCGCCCTGACGGATTCTGTCAGCGGCGAGATGTATATTTGCGTAAAACTATTAACATTTCTTTAGATAAGGAGCAAATCCTATGCGTTTGTTTGTTGCAACATTTTTGCTGGTGGCCGGGCTTTTGCATGGTTTGAGCTTTGGAGCTGGCTACAAGATCACCAAAGTGATTGAGGTGGGGCCGGCGGCGTCGGTGCCGTATGTAGGGGGGCCAATGAAGTTTTCGCCTGACGGCACCAAGCTGGGCTACTTCGCAAACAACTACATGATGGTCTCGGACACACTGGGCAACAGCCGTGAGGTCTGGAAGATCGACATCGGCATAACGCCTCGCCGGTTTGAGTGGGTCTCGAATGACAAGGTTGCTATCAACCTGCCCAAACGCAGAGAATCTGACTCGGCCTTGTATAAGACCATCACCCTTGTTGACGTCAATACCGGTCAAGATGAAAACGTCGTGTCTGACCAGCCTGGCGCGCTTAAACCAGTGGGCGGGCGAACCGGGCGTACTTTCTTCGAGGGTCCCTTCCTGTCGCTGGAAGGAAATGCCTATTACATGATAAAGACCTGTACCGGCAGGTCAAAGGAAATCCCTTCCGGCCGGGGCACGGCAGCGGAGACGATTGACGAGCCACACTGGATTCTTCCTGACAAAGGTCCCGCTCTGGAGGACAACCACTTTATTCGCTGGTATCTTGAAGAAGGGCTTTATGAAATTGCGTTGACAGGAAATGATTCGACTCGCATAGCACCGTCACCGTTTGGGCACATCGGCCCTTTTGCTGCCGTTAGTCCGGATCGTGCGTATGTCATGAACGGCGGGACCATGATAAGAACAGCAGACTCCACATGCATAGTATTGGATACTATCCCAATAGAACGTCCTGACGGAGTAGTAGCTTGTGGGTTTGGCCACGTGTCATTTAATCCTAATCTGAAATCTACCGAGGTGCTGTTTGAGCTAACATGTGATGGCAATTATCCATCAGGCGCCGAATTCGTGGTAAACAGAATTGGCACTTTTGACTACACAACCTATGAGTTCGCCATCCTTGACACTCTTATTGGAATCGAGAGCTGTGCCGCTCCGGTCTACGCACCAGATGGGAAGAAGATCGCCTTTTTAGCTGACTATAAAGCGTACATCATCTATAGGGAGGAAAAGTGATGTACGGTACTAAAGCCAGAACATTGCTGTTTGCCCTTCTCATGGCCGGCTTAACAACCATCATCACCCAGACCGGTCATGCGGAGCTTTGGCATGCGTATATCGATCCCGGTCATGGGGGAAGCGATCCCGGTTGCGTTACACCTATCGACGGTTATTTTGAGAAGGACGTTAATCTGTCGGTTGCACTTGAGGTGAAAGAGTGGTTTGACAACTACCCTATGTATAATGTTGAGTATTCTAGGTTAAAAGATACGACCATTCTACGTACTCACAGAGCGTATCAGGCAGATTCCCTTGGTTGCTCTACTTTTGTCTCGATCCACCATAACTGTTTCGATCCGTGTCCGGGGACTCAGTATTCTATCATGTTATACTCCACTTTGCCTGAATGTGACGGCGCGGATAATCCATGGCTCGGCACTCCTCGTGACACTACCTCTCTATTGGCAAGAAAGTTGGGCTATAAGATACGAGATGCTTTCAAGTATACTCTAAATGATCCGTGGGACGCATGGAATACTAAAACTGTCCTGAGCCGTACGTACATGCCATCCACCATGACAGAGGCCTCATTCATATGCGATATAGATGAAGCTTACAAGTTCTATCTGAACCAGGACTACCACATTGAGAAGGAGGCCGAGGCCATCTTCCGCGGCTGGATAAGCTATATGTATGGTCAGGGTCTGGGCATAGTCGATTACGAATGTTACCCCAATGAAAACGGCCAGGGTCAGAATGTTATGATCGGCGATCAGCCAGACCAGCTTTATGATCATGAAATTCCCTATTATGCCTGTTGGCTGGAAGGGGAAACGTACTATTTGTACGCACCCAACTTCAGCGCTGACGGTTACGATTATACTTTCCAGCGCTGGGAGTTCATAGACTGGACGACTGGGGAGGTCTATGCCACCTTGTGGGACCCAGCTGCCATCGTTACAATACAGGCGGATTTTGATGACAGCACGCACTACTATGTCGCCTACTTCACCGGCGGGCCGTATAGCATCGAGTTTGATCATCCCCTTTCTGATGTGAGGATTAATGACACCTTGCAGATAGACTGGACCTGCGCCTCGGGAGTTCGCAACAGCTCAGGCGTAGTTATTGAATTGAGCAGAAACGGCGGGGGCTCGTGGACACGATTAGACTCGGTGGCGTACGATCACGATGATGAGTCGTACACCTGGGTAGCTACCGGCCCCAAGTCGACCGACTGCTTTGTCCGTCTCACGGCCACAGACTCGGTGGAAAACTGGGATACCGCTGTCTCGAATAGTTTCGCTATTTGCGACCTTGATGACAGCGATTGCGACGGTGTGGCCGATGCGGTCGACAACTGCCCTGACGACTTCAATCCTCAACAGGAAGACTACGACGGTGATGGGGTCGGGGATGAATGCGATAACTGCTATGCTGTCTGGAATCCTGATCAATCCGATCTGGACTTCGACTTCGTTGGGGATGTCTGCGATAACTGCCCTGACGTTATGAACCCCAACCAGGCGGACTCCGACGGTGACGGATTTGGCAATTACTGCGACAACTGCGGGTTAGATCCTAATCCGTCGCAGGAAGATGTTGATGCTGATAATGTCGGAGACTCCTGCGACAACTGTCTGACCGTATACAACCCTAATCAGCAAGACTACGATCAGGACGGATTCGGTGATTCATGTGACAATTGCCCATTCGACTACAACCCGCTGCAAGAGGATGGAGACGGTGACGGAATCGGAGACTCCTGCGACGTGATGCCATCGTGGGAAAGGACATATGGTGGTAGTGAAGATGAGCGTGCGTATGCCATTCAACAAACGTCAGACTCGGGTTACATCTTGGCTGGATATCAGAGTTTGGCAGACGTTGGGGACCAGATGTACGTACTGAAGCTCGATGCCGACGGTGACACGATTTGGTCAAGCCTCTTTGGTGGCCAGTCAGATGACTACGGCCGCTCCGTAGACCAGACACACGACGGCGGTTACGTAGTAGCAGGCTATACGACATCCTTCGGGGCAGGAGGTGCCGATTTTTATGTTGTAAAGATCAATTCTGCCGGATACGCGTCCTGGGCCAGCACCTATGGCGGTGACAGCAATGAAGTTGCATACTCCATACAGCAGACCTCGGATTCCGGTTATATCATTGTAGGTTATACAAAGTCATACGGCGCAGGGTACTACGATTACTATCTGGTCAAGACAAACAGCACCGGTGATACGGTCTGGACCAGGACATATGGTGGATCCTCCTACGACATCCCTCGCTCCGTGCAGCAGACTTTCGACGGGGGTTACATCCTCGCCGGTTATTCGAGTTCGTTCGGCGCTGGGTTTGAGTTTTACATTATCAAGACGGACTCCACTGGCAACGTTCAGTGGACAACTCTCTGTGGCAGCCCTGGATATGACTTCCCCTATTGCATCCGTCAGACCTATGATGGCGGCTATATCGTAACGGGGTTTTATGGTGCCACCGGCACGGGTTATTACGACATGTGGCTGGTCAAGCTCGATTCATTAGGTGACGTTCTGTGGTCGGAACGATATGGTGGCACTAAAGAGGAAATCGGATACTCGGTACTCCAGACACTTGATGGGGGGTACATCGTTGCCGGTGTGACAGGGTCTTTTGGCGCGGGCGGTGACGACTTCTATGTAGTGAGAACTGATTCCACCGGTGACACGCTTTGGACACAGACTTTCGGCGGTGCTGCATCTGACAAAGCATTCGCGATAGAACAGACGTTCGATGGTGGTTATGTTGTTGCGGGCCATACTGGTAATGACCCTTATTATGATATCTATGTGGTAAAAATCGAACCTGATTCGCCGACCTCCTGCTGCAACGACGACGGCATACGCGGCGACGTAGACTACAACGGTGGGTCCCCCAATGTTGGCGACTTAGCCTACTTGGTTTCGTACCTATTCGATCAACCCGCTGGCCCGGCACCTCCATGCTTCGAGGAGGGTGATCTTGACGCCACGGGTTCTATTAACGTTGGCGACTTAGCCTACTTGGTTTCGTACCTATTCGATCAACCTGCTGGCCCGGCACCTCTGCCATGTCCATGAGTTGTTCAGAAGTGATGACGGAGTAGACTGAAATCCTGGATTACTCCTTCTGATTGATTCGGCCATCCCTGCCATGGCGGGGGGGCCGATTTTTACTTGGAATCATAGTCTTCCGTATTATCATATTACACTATAGCCCGCTTGGATGAGGCTGTCGAAAAAGTGTGGTTTTAATCATCTCTAAAGAGGTACAATATGTTTCTTCGGTTAGTTAAGAGGTTGATGCTGCTGATCCTGGCAACAGCTATCGTGTCAGGCGTGCAGGCAGCAGCAGTATCCATCGTCAAATTTGAAAGCCACGATATACGGTTGATTCTGGATGTTCCCTCGCACACGGCCGTCATAAAGGATGAAGGTTTGATGCAGGTGCATCAAGGATGGAACCTATTTCAACTCAATCGGACGGCTGACATTGAATCGTTTACCATTGCGGAGAGTCCGGTGGAGTACCTTGCAGTTCAACTCAAAGATACCTCCACGCTACCGTCAGAATTGATTACCAGCCTTCCCGAAATCGAAACGGAGGGAGAGCCGCAACTTATTTTCTTCAAATCAAACCGGGCGGGAACCGTTGGATTCTCGTTAAACCACCGCGCTGAGTTCTATCAAGACGTGAGCAATACACGCTTCTCCAATGAAATGGTGGGAAGGGAAGTGACCGGCACCATTTTGGAGCGGGGAGCTTATCTGAGTCCGGCTGCATTCTTTTATCCGCGCGGGGAGGAGACGCTGTCGAGGTTTACGCTAACGGCTGATATCCCTGAAGAATGGGAGTCTGTTAGCGATGGCAATCACCTGTCGACAGATACGCGTGACGGCCGCAAAATCCAAACCTGGCAGAATCCATTCAAGTCGGATGGAGCTATGTTTTTTGCCGCGCCATTTTTCGTGAAATCCACATGGGTGGATAGTATAGAAGTGGCCTGCTACTTTTTCGAAGCGGACACCGGTTTGATCGATGACTATCTTACCGCAACCGCCAATTACATTGAGATGTACTCCGACCTTATAGGTCCCTATCCTTACCGCCGCTTTACGGTAGTGGAGAACTTCTTCCCCACCGGCTATGGAATGCCGGCCTGGACTCTTTTAGGCCAGCAGGTCTTGCGGCTCCCCTTTATTATTCGGACGTCGTTGGGGCATGAGGTGCTCCATAATTGGTGGGGAAACAGCGTCTTTGTGGACTATGATCGCGGCAACTGGTGCGAAGGCGCTACGGTTTATGGCGCTGATTATCGTTACAAACTGATGCAGTCACCCGCCGCCGCTCGCGATTACCGCAAGAATATCCTGAAACAGTACGTTAGCTACGTCAACGAAGGAAACGACTTTCCGATCAGGCAGTTCCAATCCCGGACTTCTCCCAACACACGCACTATCGGCTACAATAAGGCGATGATGGTTTACCACATGATTGAAGAAGAAATTGGAACCACCGCTTTTTTTAACGCCTGGAAACTGGTGTATGACAGATACCGAGGGCAGCAGATATCCTGGGAGGAGTGGATAGACGCCTTTGAAGAATCCGGCGGGGTTTCTCTATCTCACATCATTCCCCAATGGATCGACCGGCCCGGGGCGCCAATCCTTGATATAGAAATCATCGATAACGTTGCCAGCCCCGATAATCAAACCCGTTCCGTTGAATTCAAACTTATGGAAAAGAGCGGGCAGGGCTACCGGTTGAAAGTTCCTCTGCGCTTCTCAGGCGAAAATGTGGCTCTGGATACCTCAGTGCTTGTTGCTTCCGAGGAGTCAGTGTTTAGCATGACTGTGCCGAAAGAAATAACCGCCCTGGAGGTTGATCCTGAGTACCATCTGTTCAGGAAATTGTATCCCCAGGAAGTTGAACCGGTCATCTCAGCGATTTTAGGGAATCCTCAAAAACGTTTCATTTCTTTTGCATCCGATGAAAGTGCCAATGAACAGTATAAATCTTTCGGAGCTAACATTACGGAAGACTCCGTTACTGTCGATTCACCTGAGATTTTTCAAAGTGAGAGCCGGGCGTATGCGCCGGTTATGCTCAACCCGCTGCAATTGCCGGAATACCTGAGCGATATGATCTCACTAAAGAATGATACGGTGGTCATAGATGACACGAAGCATCCACGAGAGGGTCATACCTTTGTTCTTACCGGCGAAAAATGGAACGGCTTTGAAAAATACATGGTGGTTTTAACTGAGGATCACGAATCGCTCCCGCGCCTCGGACAACTGATTCCGCATTATGGCAAGTACTCCTTCCTTGTCTTTGAGGGTTCTCGTAACGTCGGCAAGGGGCAATGGCCGGTCAAACAATCGCCACTAAAGAAGAGACTGTCACCGTGAGAGTTTCTCGCGCTACGTTCAGGGTGCAGTGGCCGTAAGGCAGAAGCACAAGAGGCTTCTGCCCTACGAAGACTTGAGTGTGCTACACCTTCGCCGCGACAGCCTGTGCGACCTCCAGCGTGGTGTTGGTGCCGCCCAGGTCGTAGGTGCGGACTTTGCCTTCCTTAATCACCTCTGCAATTGCATTCTCCAATGAAGCGGCCTTCGGCCGCTCGTTGAGCCAGTCGAACATCAGCTTCACTGTAATAAGCATGGCCATCGGGTTGACCTTGTACTGCCCGGCATATTTGGGCGCCGAGCCGTGGGTCGGTTCGAAGACGGCATAGTCGTCGCCGATGTTGCCCGAAGCCGCAAACCCCAGCCCGCCGACAAGCTGCGCACACAGATCTGAGATGATGTCACCGAACATGTTGGTAGTGACCAGGACTGAATAGTCGAGCGGGTTTTTGATCAGCCACATGCACATGGCGTCGATGTTCGTCTCCCACAGCTCAATGCCGGGGTAGTTCTTGGCTACTTCTCTAGCGATGCGTATCATAAGCCCGGAAGTCTCCCGGATGACATTCGGCTTTTCAACAACGGTGACGGTTTTGCGGCCCGTCTTCTTCGCGTATTCAAAGGCATCGGTAACAATGTCGCGGCAGCCCTTTTTGGTATTGATGCGCAGTGAGACAGCTATTTCATCGCCGGGGGTGGCGTCAAAGCGAGACATTTTCTTGTTGTGTTTTCTTACTACGTCGCGGACTTCATCCGGCAGGGGAAAAAACTCTACGCCGGAATACAAATCCTCGGTGTTTTCGCGGAAGACGACAATGTCGATGCCGTCCTTGTAGTTCAAGGGATTGCCCGGGTAAGCCTTGCAGGGGCGAAGGTTGGTGCGTAGATTAAACTCCTGTCGCAGTCGCACAATGGGCGAGGAGTAGACATGCCCTTTCCCCTGCAGCTCGGGTATTAACTCGCGTTCGGCTTCTTCTTTTGGCTTGGAGGTAATGGCGCCGAACAGAGCGCAGTCAGTGTTCTTGAGAAGCTCGGTGGTGCGGCCCGGAAGCGGATCGGCCTCGGTTCTCCAGAACTCCCAGCCGATATCGCCATGGATATACTCAGCGTCAAAGCTCATTTTGTCCAGGACAATACGAGCAGCTTCCATGACGTCGTTTCCGACTCCATCACCCGGCAACCAGGCAATCTTGTACTTGGGCATCGCGAATAACTCCTCTGTGGTTTAAAGGCTGAAGGTAAAGTTGAACATGTGGGCGGAACCTAAATTTCCCGAAAATGGCACAAAGGCATAGTCAACCGTTATGTTTCGTTTGGTAAACGACGCGCCCGCCGTGAAATTCTTGGTGTCATAGTTGAACATGTACCCAGCGCGAAGCGAAAGCTGCTTATGCATCTGAGCCTCGGCGCCGGCGTGCAGGTGAAATTTGTTGTCAAGGATAACCACGTCAAGGGCGCCTAAATATGACGTATACCGATAGGAGCCGCCAAGGCGGTAGGTGGTCGGAAGCGGTATGTCGCGCGAACCTTCAAGACCCCGCTTCTCCAGCATGAAATCCGGACCGATATTGGTGACAGATGCGCCGAGGTTTACATCGTCCGAGGGCGATACCAGCAGACCAACGTCGATATTAAAAGAGGAACCCCGCCAGGCTTCAATCTTCTCTATAAACCACCCGGCGGCAAAACCGGCTGCAATTTTGTCGGAAATCTGGTATGCAAGTCCTCCCTTAAATGACACGTCGTGGGCATCAAATAGATCGTACGGATCAGTGGTGGGATGAAGGCGAGCCTCCAGCTCGTCCACGGCCGCAAATCGTATACCGCCGTGCACGTAGATGTCTGGCGACAGGCTTGCCGCCACGTAACCCGATTCCAGCCGGATTCTTTCCCAGAACAACATGTGTCCAAAGGAGGCGGTGAATTTATCAAGGCCGACGACGCCCGCCGGATTGTAGACGGCTGCGTTGGGGTCGCCGCTAATGGAAACGAACGCCGCTCCCATACCGGCGGCACGGGCGCTGTGGTCGTTCTTGAGCATAGCTAAGCCGTCGGCGGCGTCAACAGCGCCGACAAAAAGCAAACCGATCGCCGTGACAAAACAGAGTCTTACAAAACCATTGCCCATAGTTCACCAGCCTCTAAAAGAGTATGTCCAACGAAAAGATATGCTCCGATCCCTCGTCAACTTTATCGGTTGAAAAGGCGTAATCGATAGCCAAGGTGCGCTTCCCTATGTCAAAGATATAGCCGGTGCCGGCTGTGAACCGGCCGTCGGAGAAACCTCCTCGGACAGCAAATTCGGGAGAAACCATATATTCCGCACCGGCGTGGAAAAACGGGTCCTGTTTATTATTCTTTCGAACGTCCACTGCCACTAACAACTTACGTTCAATAAAGCGCGCCGAGCTTCCCAGACCTATCTCGAGCGGCACGGCGTCATCCTGGTCGGTGCTCAAAGCTGAAGGGTCTCTGAACTGGTGTATATAGTTTTCGTTGTTCCAGCTGTATTCCGCGGCAAGGTGCTTTACCGTCAGTCCCACCCGAATATCCTGGACCGGCAGAAGGTCCCTGGTTTCCCGACTGAAAAACTGATTGACGTACAGCATAAATCCAAAATCAAAGCTAACCGTAAATGCCGTCATCTCGGCAAAGGTAGCATGCAGGTATTTCGCGTTGATACCGACTGAGAGGTAGTCCTCAAACTTCTTGGCGAAAAGAGCGCCGAAGGCATGGCTATTGCAACTCAACTGTCGGCCGAGGTCGATCCCTCTTTGATCCCTTACAGTGATGTCGCCCGATCCTGCGTACAACCAGTTGACACCGATCGCCGATTCACCCCGGGCAGGGAATATGAGGGTTACATAACCCAAGGTCCGGTCGAGCCCCAGCATCCGGTACGAGGACGCAAACAGAGGTCTTTTCAGATCAGCCAGGCCGGCCGGATTAAAAAGCGGGCCGGCGCCGTCATCGGAGATAGCCAGGTAAGCGCCGCCCAAGGCGGTCGGACGGGCCCCAATCGGAATCTGGAAAAAGGCACCCGCATAACCACCGTCCCCTTCGGCTGCTGGAAGACTCGAACCAAACAAGGCAACAAGTATGACCAATATGCAAATATGACGCAACATCATCCTGTCCTCACGGTATCACTGCCACCTTCCCCCAGCGGACTTCGCCGGTTGAATACTCGACTTTGAAATAGTACATGCCAACGGCAGCCTGATCTCCCCGGTCATTTCTTCCATCCCAGGTTCTTCTGTAAACGCCCTCTTCCGGATAGTATCCCGGTGGGTATAGTTGATGGTCTATAACGCGCTTGACCAGATTCATAGCAAAATCATACACCTCAAGTGTAATGTAGGTCTCTCGTTCAACTACGAAGCGGAATTCGACTTCCATATCCCTCGAGTGACTGAAGGGCACTGGAAAAGCATAGACTTCTTCAGCAGGTGTCGTAAAATCAACGTAATAGAAACTTCTGTCAACGATCCATGTCGACAGGTCAAATCGCACCGTGCGATCCCCGGTACCGACCCAGAGAAAGTTATCAATTACCTTCACAGCATACACAGGCGCACCAGGCAATATCAAAGGCACACCGGATGAGTCAACCAGCGGGATCGTGTTCCACGTACGGCCGGTATCCCGATGGTTAAACAAAAGACCCCCGTTGGTGGCGGCAAACACCCAGTCGTCTTTGAAGGCAAAATTCCAGGCAAAGCCGTCACGGTAGACCGACTCCCACCTTCGCTCAAACCTGACCGCTTGCTCAAGTGAGTCAGGGTGAACAACGTTGCCAAGAGAATCCACTGGGGTAACCAGGCCGACGGAAATCCCCTCCGACCCACCGACTGCCGGACGGCACGATACCCAGATACGAGCCCATTCGTCCTCTATATACTGCACTCCCAGGGCTGGGATAAAGTTGCCAGTTAGAGCACCAAAGGTATTCAGCCTCGTGTAGGGTATCACGAAATCGGCAGCGAGTGTATCCGCATTGACCCGGAAAATGTTATACGTCTCGCCCCGGTCATTGGAAATAGCGAACCCACTGTCGCTACCGAAGAAGATGGTATCGCCGCGGACCGCCATGACCGTGACCTTATTCTGGTTGAGGTTGTCATCACCCTCAGAGATCTTATAGATGGACCACAAGTCCTGGCTTGTCTCTGCATATCTCACGCTATCTTCACCGATTACGACGATGGTATCACCGATAAAATTGATGTCGTTGCTGTTTTTCCCCACGCGCATCGGAGTAAAAAGTGTATCACCGTCGTATGACCGGAAGACAGCAGGCGTACCCTCTTCTTCCGATAGAGGACGGTTCACCGTCCAGATTGCCAGCGAGTCATAGGTCTCGCCGGTACTATCGTAGAATAGCTGAGTTTTGACACGAATCACTTTTGCCGAGCTGGAATCATTTTCAGGAAAGACATCAAAGTGCGAAGAATCAATCTGCCCCACCAAATCCAGATAGAGAGTAACCAGACCGGAATCAGTGCCGACCCGCAGGGTATCGGCCAGAGCATCGAGAGCGTGCACCACGTTGCGCCTATTATCCGATGTCATGTCCGACGGATCTACCCATATATGAATCCAGGTCTCGCCAGTGTCGTCAGAAACGAACAACCCCGCCTCTTCGGCGGATATATACAATCGCTCTCGAACGACGGCAAAGTCCGATATCTTCCGGTCGGCTCCAATCACCTCTGTGAACGACGGTAGTGTATCATAGGTGTCGCCCTGATCGATTGAAAAAGCCAGGCCAGTCGATAGACTACCCGCACTATCCATGGTTCCAACAAACAGCTTCTCGCCGAAATCGTGTACTGCTGAGATATATGGTCCGGGAAGTCCGTCCGACTCGAATCGTGAAATAAAGGGATGGCCGCGCATCGAAGCCCGGGTCATGCATCTATCTCCACCAAGATAAACAAAACCCTCCAAGCTGCACTGATCGCAAAAGGCGATGCTGTTGATCTGCTTTGAAGAGGGCTTGGCACGGGGCGAGGCGTAGACATACTGAAAAAGCCCACCCGCCGTTCCAGCCCAAACGTACAGGGAATCAGTGTGTGAGGTGTCAGCAACACAGGAAAAGTATCTGTTGCGTAGCGAGAGGGTATCGGCGCCAAAATGGGCCCAGGCGAAGTTTGCCGAGTCGTTCGGAGAGGGATAGATCCTCCGCCAGCTCATGCCACCATCCTGTGAAGCCAAAAATCCCCCGGCAAAGGCCGTGAAAAACAGCCAGTCCACAGTATCGCGGTCGACGGAGTAGTAACCAACATCGTGGTGGCCGGTAATGTCAAAAATGGTTCGGAAGGGACCCCAGACATAAGGAATATTCAGACCATCCAAGCCGAAGTTGATTTGAATCCAGTGCTGGCCATTATCGTCAGAATAGGACAAACCGTCAGAGACTGCATCTCCACCTGAGCCGTGGGCGCTGGTCACCCAGATGCGACTGTTATTAAAGGAGTAGATAGCGGAGATGTTGTCGCTGATCAGACCGTTGGAGGTATTGTACAGCAGCCATGTCCGCCCCGAATCTAGTGAGAAATTCACTCCCTCGCCGGTGGCAAACCAGACCCCGCCGTTGTGTTCGATGATATTGACTACCACGTTGCCGGTGAAGGCAGTATCCGGTTCGTCGAAGAAACTGGCTAACTCCGCCGAGGAAAGCGTCGGAAGCAGGACGGCAATGGCGATACATAACCCTAACCTGATAAGGGAGGTGGTCCACCCCTTGGGGTGGGTTTCTTTAGTGCGCGAGATCAATTTTACCAATCCCACCGCAAGCGGTGGGGTACCCACACGGGCAGTTCCTTTTGTGGCCAACTTACAAAATCCGATCAACTAACCTGACATCCTTCCGGTAACAACTGCACGATAATAGTCAAAAGTCAGATCGAGGGCAAGATAATTCCGTCTCGGTGGTGAACATTCTATCACATTAAACCAGAATGGATGCCATCCGTTCCACAGAGAATCAGTCGACCAAGCTTTTCTCGAAAGTCACTGCCCCGACAACGGAGTCGACATAAAAATAGTGCTCAGGATGAAAAGGTGCGTAGAACAGGCGCGCCTCCTCTATCTGGATGTCAATTTCTCCGGGGGCACAGCGGGGATTTCTGGTGACTTCCTGGCGATACACGATTGCCCGGCCCAACGTTTCCGCCTCCGACGGTCCAACTGTAACCGGCAGAAAACGAGCATCAAATTTCTCGACCGGGGCCATATCCAGTTTGGGGAAGGCCGCCGACATTCTTTTGGCCAACCGGTACGCAGCCTCAAAGTTGGATACTTTGAAGCCGGGGACGACAAACCGGTCCGAGGCGTAGATACCCCCCATCAATCTCTGAACTTTAGCTGCGTCCTTGCCGGACAGCTTAAACGACCAGAAGGGAAGCAGCTTGTCATTCTTATTCTCACAGGACACGGCAACTTCGACCTCGGCGGCAACGGAGGAATGCTTCTCAAGCATAGTTAAGACGTGGCAGTTGTCACAGATGTAAACAAAGGATTGCTCCGTAGGCAGATCCACTCCGCAGTTCGAGCAGCGGTGAGACTCTACCACCAGCCGGCCAAATTCGATATCGGGTGTCTCGGCAGGAGCCGCCGGGTCAATCGGTGATAGCTCAGTACTGTTGCTCCACACCCGCCCGGTGACACCGTCGACAACTAACCGTCGAAATTGCCCGCCGGCATACGATTCCATGATATAGTATGGAAAGTAAATCAGCGAGCCGACCGGATGAAACAGCTCGGTCTTATTCTTACCGAAATCTGCAGGGTCGATACGTCCTATGGTTTGAGCCGACATTTTCACTCTGTCAAGGGCATCAGGCCAGGTTACCAGCACCGGCAGAGAATCAAAGCCGTCCGGTATATTTTCCTGCGCAAAGGGAACAACTTTGAGGTATCCGGTCCGCAGTCCAAGGGAATGGGGGATGCCTTCGAATTGGCAACCGGCGGGCAGAGTGATGGAGTAAGGAGAGAGGGAGACCTCAGTCCGTTTCTGCTCATAGGAATTGCCGTCCGAGTAGGGATCATCATCGTCGGCAACAAATCGCTCGATCACTTTGTGGCGGATTTTCAGAACGACAGCGTCGACTTTCCAATAAGGATAATACAGAGCCTTGATCTGGACTGCCGACTCGGTCAAAGGAAGGGCGCTTTTCTTCAGGAACCGGTCGGCATGAAAACGCACCTCCCGTTTAGGCATCCTGCTTTCCGCCAGGAAGGCCGGAGGAGTGTCGGGCGGCACAACGCGCAGCGCCGAGCCGCAGTGGGAACAGGTGAGAACAAAAAAGTTTTCTTTTAGTTCAAGCTCTCCCCCGCACCCGGGACAGGTGACTCCGATGAAGAAGCCACTCTTATTCTGACTTGTCGTCATCCGGCCTGACCGGCTTGCCACACTCGCCGCAGTACTTCGAGCCGGGTATCAGCTCCGCCGAACAGTGCGGGCATTTCGTTTTTTCATCAAGCTTAGCGCCGCAATGGAGACAAAAATCGGCCTCGGTCGGAAGCTCTTTCCCGCACGTTGGGCAAAGGCTCTGGGGGATCATCGGGTGACCGCAACGGTAACAGTATCGGGATTGCTCCGGGGTGTCGGTGTGACACTTTGGGCAGGTCACGGTCGGCACCGGTTCGCGCCTCAGCTCAGTCTGTTCCGGCGCAAAAACTTTCGACATCATGCCGGGTATCATTATCCCAACCCCAGCCGCCATGCCGATTCCAGCGCCGGCCGCGCCGGGTCCCGACGAGGAGCCAAGCCCTTTCGCGATCTCGAACTTCAAGAATTTATCAAGATCGCCCACCGCCTCCAGTCCGGAACGCTGGTCAATCATTTTGGAAACCTCGTCCGGCGGCGTGATCGAAGATATGTAAAAATCGACCAATTCAAGGCCGTATTTGTCAAATTCGACCTTCACACTCTCTTTGAACTGTTCGGCCAGTTCTGTGTATATGGCCGGCAGATCCAGAATGGTGTCCAGGTTTTCCCCCAACAGATCGTTCAAACGGGCGATAATGACATCGCGCAGGTAGCTCTGGATATCAGCGCTGGTAAAGCGAGCCTGGCGACCCACGATAGAGTTCAAAAACAGGCTCGGCTTGACTATCTTCATTGTAAAAGCGCCATGCCCGCGCAGTCGAATCAGTCCCAGCTTGCTGTCTTTGAACGTGACCGGATGTTTTGTCCCCCACTTCAGGTCGATAAACACCTTCAGGTTGATAAAGTAGACCTCCGCCCGGAACGGCGAGTTAAATCCAAAGGGAAAAGCCAGCAGACGGGTCAGAATAGGTACGTTTAACGTTGACAGGGTATGGCGGCCGGTCGCAAAAGAATCGGCGGCATGGCCGTCCTTGAAAAAAATGGCCATCTGGCTGTCCCGGACGATCAACTGCGCTCCCAGCTTGAAGTCGGCCGAACCCTGCTGGGGAATCCGGTGGATCATCTCATCGCCGGACGGATCCAGCCATTCGATTACCTCTATTAGTAGTGCCATCTTCCCTCCTGAGTGGTAACGGGTATTTTTCTTTATTTTCGTCACCGGCGTCGATTTTCTTAAGCTGCCGAAAATGTTCCCCATGGACGTCAAGGGCAAGTTTGTGTCGCCACAAAAAAAGTGCCCCCGGTACTTGCCACGCCACCGCGTAGATAGTGGACTTGTATTGCCACATGGGTTGTTACTGGGCGGGGACAAGCGCTCCTACGCAAGGATGGTACTGTTTAAAACAGTCTCGAACCGCCTGACGACACCGTGAAAAACTCAGAATTCCGATTTATAAGACAGCCTCTCCTCGTACGCCAATCCCTCTTGAGACGCAGCATGAAGTTCCCCTACCTCCCATACCGGCTCGGGTCGGTGACGGCGGCGTTGAGGGCGGAGGCGGCGGCGGTAGCAGCGGAGCAGAGATAAACCTCGCCATTGTCGACACCGACACGCTGCTTCAAATGCCAATTGGCTGTCGCAAGACAACGCTCGCCGGGAGCCAGCAGCCCCTGACTGCCTTCAAAGTTGAGGCTGCAGTCGGGATTGGTCACAATGGCGCCGGCTTCAATAAACACCCTGATCAGCCCTTTCTTGAGCGCTTCGAGATAGACGGACCTGGACGCGGGAACAATCAGCATGCGGCAATCCGGATGAACCTGTTTCCCTCTGAGAATTTCCGCTGCGATGCGAAGATCACCAAAGCGCCCGCTGATGACGGTGCCGATGACCACCTGATGCACAGCGAGACCCTCAAGTTCCGCAACCGCTCTGATGTTCCCGGGGCGATCAGGGCAGGCCATCTGGGGCGGCAGCCGATCTATGTTTATCTGGAACATCTCTTCATACACCGCGTCCTTGTCGGCAATAACCGCCGAATAATCAGAGGCGGTTCGGCCAATCAGGTAGCGACGAGTAACGGATTCGTAAAGACAAATAGCCGCCTTGGCTCCCATCTCCACCGACAGATTCGACAGGGTAGCCCGTTCGCCAATGCTCATCTGCGACACGGCTGAGCCGTAGTATTCGATCGCCTTATACTCAGCCTCGGTCGGACCCAGCCGGTTGATGATAGAAAGCGTGATGTCGCAGGCGTACACCCCCTGCGGGCGGCGGCCGGTGATGTCGATACGAAGTGTTTCGGGCACTCTCAGCCACACTTTCCCGGTCGCCCATACCGCGGCCATCTCCCGGACGTCAATTCCCGTCCCAAAAGCGCCAAGAGCGCCGTGTAACGTCGTGTGCCGGTTAGTGCCAAGACCAAGCTGGCCCGGGAGAATGCCGCCGTTCTCAAGAACTAACTGATGGCAGGCTCCCTGGTAGATATCATAGAAGCTTTTTATCCCTTGTCGTCTGACAAAGTCACGGATAGTCTTGTGAGCTGCCGCGAGACTGCCGGCGCTGTCGCCGCTGCAGGAAGACAAGGAGACCACTATTTTATTTGGGTTCCACACGTATTCGACGCCTATCTCCTCAAACAGCCTGATAACCTGGAAGGTATCGTCATGGCACATGACCATATCGGGCTCGACCACTACCAACTCACCGACTTCCACTTTTTCCCTGCCAGCTGCCCTGGCCAGGATCTTTTGTGAGACGGTTTGCTTCCCGTAAAGCGTGGCGGCCCGGCTGGACGTTATAAGGCCAGGGAAGTTGAGTTCGAGCTGCTCAAGCTTGAGAAAAGCCGGCTTTTCCCGGAAGCCGTAGCGGCGACGCCAGTTATAAAAAGCAGCTTTGGATATGCCCAGATCCAGACCACACTTGTCATCATCGCCGTAACGCTCCCACAGGTTGCGAATTTCACTTTCTGAAAACTTGGGAAGGGAGTGGCGGGGCACGTTCTTTTTCCGACGCCAGTAAGCGACCAGGTAAGCCGGCACGCCGCCCAACCGTTCGCCGATTTTCTCATCGGTTCTATACAACTTCTGAAGCTGGATTAACTCAGCCTTGGTGGGGATTTTCCGACGGGGGCTCATAGCTTGGCAAAGCCCTCCCTCAGCGCCTCATAAATGGGTTCCAGCGGCACCGAGATCACCTTCGTTTTTCCGATTACCGGCATAAAATTGGTGTCACCCTGCCACCGCGGCACTACGTGCAGATGAAGGTGGTCGGGGATACCGGCGCCGGAGGTTTCACCCAGGTTCATGCCGATATTAAGTGAATGAGGCTTGAGAACCTCTTTCATGACAGCCACGGTCTTGCGTGTCAGCTCGAAAAATTCAGTTGCTTCCTCGGGGGTCAGTTCCTCAAGGTGAGCGAGGTGGCGATTGGGAACGATCATAGTGTGACCGGAGTTGTAGGGAAACTTGTTCAGGATAACGAAGTTCCTGCTTGCCCGATAGACAATCAGATTTTCAATTGAGTCCTCCATCTTGAGGCGGTTGCAAAAGATACACCCCTTCTCCTTTTCGCTCAGTACAAAACCGGCTCGCCAGGGTGCCCAGATTGCCTCGTCACTCATAGCACTAAGATAAAAAACCTGAAGCGATTAGCCAACAATAATGATGAGTTTTTCCCGCGTGTGATTGCATCTGTTGAGGTGAGTTCTGACAGCGCCGAGTATACGACGGCGGTCGACTCATTGTCACTGAGGGACCTCTGGGTCATCAGCCGCAGCAGGTGGTTGCCGACAGCAAGTAGGGCAGGCACCCAGTGATACCACCCTTTCGTGCGGCAAGGGCAAAATGTACTGGCTTTTATGACAATTTGAATTATATTTCAATATGGTGGTTCTTGAAGCAGATTTGCTGCGCAAATACTACCGCAAGCGGGCCGTCGTCGATGGGGTCTCGATTGTCGTGAAACCGGGAGAAGTAGTCGGTCTGCTGGGGCCGAACGGAGCCGGTAAGACTACTACGTTTTATATGATTATCGGTTTTGTGAGGCCTGATGGGGGAAAGGTCTTTCTCGGCGGTAAGAACATCGGCGGCCGACCTATGTACAAGCGGGCGTCTCTGGGAATCGGATATCTGGCCCAGGAAGCTTCGGTTTTTAGAAAAATGACGGTTGAGGAAAACATTCTGTCAATCCTGCAATTCCGTAAAATGAGTCGAAAGCAGCGAAAAGAGAGACTGAATGAATTATTGCACGAACTCGATATCGCTCACCTTCGCAAGAACAAGGCTTACACCTTATCCGGCGGTGAACGGCGCCGGGTCGAAATCACCCGCGCCCTGGTCAATGATCCAAAATTCATGCTGCTGGACGAGCCGTTTGCCGGTATCGACCCGATTGCCGTTGAGGACATTCAAAAGATCATCCGCCGGCTGGTTCAGCGCGGGCTGGGAGTGTTGATTACCGATCACAATGTACGCGAGACACTGTCCATTTGCAGCCGAGCCTATATTATGTGCGACGGGAAAATCTTGAAATCGGGAACATCGGAGTTTCTGGCCAATGACCCGGAGGCAAGAAAGATCTATTTGGGAGAGAAATTTCGGCTTGACTAAATGCTGTGTAGCTGGTGTCTAATATATGAACGAAGTAAATATAGAGTGTCAAACAGGTAGGTTTCGTTCCGATAAAGTGATCAGAAGAGGCTTTAACCGGTCTTGGTATGAATGGTCTATAAGCTTGCAGGTTGAGCTATGAAATTAGGATTAGGACTTCAGTTACGACTTCAGCAAACTCTGGCCCCGCAGTTGATTCAGTCATTGAAGATGCTGCAGATGCCGGTGCTCAAACTTGAGCAGACCATCCGGCTCGAGCTGGCCACCAATCCGCTCCTGGAAGAAGTTGAAGAGCTTGAAGATGATCAGACCAACGACGAACAGGAAGCTGAGATCGAGGTGGAGGAGACCGAAAAAAACGAAGATAGCGACGACAGCGTTGATTGGGACGAATACCTCTCTGACGACGAAGAAGGGTATAAAGTACGCGAACCGCGCGAGGTCAGAGAAGAAAGTTTTGAAGGATCAGCCTCCCAGACGACCAATCTGTATACCCACCTGCAGGAACAGCTTTCGTTCTTGAAGTTGTCCAAAGAGGAGCATCTCATCGGCGAGTACATCATCGGCAATATCTCTCCCGACGGGTACCTCACCATAAGCGTTCCTGAGATGGCTCAGGAGCTTTCAATTGAAGGGTCCAAGATTGAAAATGTCCTGGAGATGATCCAGCGCTTTGATCCGACCGGGGTCGGCTCACGCGACTTGAGGGAATCCCTATTAATCCAATTAAAGGAGAAAAGCCTGGAAGGCTCGCTGCCGTACCGGATTGTGGATGAGCACATACACGAGTTGCACAAGAAATCGATTCTTCAGATTTCCAAGCTGATGGGTGTTTCCGCTGAGAAAGCCCAGCAGGCGATGGAAGACATCAAAGGACTCTCCCCCACCCCCGCCCACGGACGGTTTGCTGCCGCCGCCATGCCAATCGTACCGGACCTGACCGTGGAGCGGTTTGGCGAGGAATACGTTGTCTTTCACAACGACAGGTATGTCCCCCGCCTGCGCATAAACTCAGGCTACAAGGCACTGATGAAACGTGGCAGTAATTCCTCCAAAGACACCCGACAGTACATCAGACAGAAACTTGAGCAGGCCCGCTGGCTGTTAAACTCCATCAATCAACGCCGGACCACTATGATCCGGGTAATGGAAGCAATCATAGATAAACAACGCGATTTCTTTGACAAAGGCCCGGCTTTTCTCAAACCACTTATCATGGAAGAGATAGCCCAAAAGGTCGAGATGAACGTGGCCACGATCAGTCGCGTGTCCAACGGTAAATATGTTCAGACTCCTATCGGCATGTATGAGATAAAGTACTTCTTTAACGCCGGTATCGCCAAAGCCGACGGGGAAGAGATGTCGAAACGCTCGGTCAAGCTGCGTATCGAGGAAATCATCAAGGCCGAGCCGCTCGACAAGCCGCTGTCGGACCAGGATATCTACAGAATCCTCAACACGGAAGGTATTCGTCTGGCAAGACGGACCGTGACCAAGTATAGAGAGGAGTTGAAAATTCAGCCTGCCCGTTTGCGAAAACGGGTTACGTAGCGACTTGCATGAGCTAGCCAAGTTGCAATAAATGACCTCTTGACCATTGGATGGTGTCTATGCACGGATCGATATTTAGCCCACAAAATGACGGCAGTAACCGAAGCGGTCGCGCCAGCGTCGGCCTGCGGGATGAGCAAAGGGGACAGCCGCCCGGCAAGAGATGCAACCATCAAGGTAAGGCGACTGGTTTTTTGTTGAATCCACTTCTATCCCGCGATTGTAAAAGGTAAAAAGGAACGGGATCAAACGCCGGTGTTGTACATTGGTGAGAGAGTTGACCGCCCTCGAGGCGGTCCTCGCCTGATTATGCGATCATTAACGAAAACAAGACCGTTTACAATAATTGACCGTTACCATCAAGGTGAACCGCGATAGTTAAGTCACATTAAGGAAGGAGAGTTCGGCTATGCGAAAAGTAATCACGGCCCGCCACTTCGACCTCACCCCCGAAATGAAACAACGGGCGGAAGAGGAAATGGATAGACTTACCCGCTATTTTGGCAATATCGTCTCCGCCGAGTTGGTGCTTGATACCGAACGGCACCGGCGTATGGCGGAATTAAAGGTCAACGTGTACAACAACATAATTAGCGGCACCGGCGAGACCGACGACATGTATAATTCCATCTCCGTCGCCGTTGATAAAGTCAAGGGACAGTTGAAAAAATACAAAGCGAAGCTCAAGCACAGGTCGCCGGAAGAGATAAGCAATACAAAGGACAAACTGACCCGCCCCAGCGTGAACGTTGATGAAATAGACCAGTAACATCCGCCCCAATTAGGCTCCGATGATTCGTGGGCAGCGAAGGCCCACCTCTGCACCGCCCCCGATTGAACCGGTGCATGAGGACGGACGTCAAAGATGAAGAGTTATCGACGGTGGTTGTCAGGGAAAAAGAGAGGGGGAAACACGAATGAGTTTAACCCTTTGGGTTTGCTTTCTTGGGCTATGAAGATTATGCTCCCCACATCCGAGTAGAGATAGACAATAGCCTGGAGTTGGTTGGCGTGTCGCTCGCAGTGGGGCGGGGATTTTTGAGGGAGGAACAAAAGCCACCCTTAAAGGGTGAACCAATCACTGTATTATGTCCATTTCTATGTGCGAATCACGTAAAAAGCCGCAGGAAGCAGTCGGATGCGTATTCCTGTGAATATCATACGAACCACATGCGGGCTTATTATGCTGCTCGTCGGCATTGCCGCGCTCGTTTGGTTTAACGGCATCGGCAACTTGTTCCTCTTCTTGAGTCCTGATGGCGTTGTTGAGCCCTTTATGATGCTGATGTTGAAGCTGCTTCTGATTTCTCTGGGGCCGATCGGATTACTCCTCGTGTTTCATGGTTACGTGCTCAAGCTACTGCTGCAAATCGATCTCTGGATAACCAAATTGGACAAACGATCATTCCTTCTCACTTTTTTGACTACGTGTTTCCTCCTGCGGCTGGGAGTGTTTTTTATTAATGCCGTTCCATATCTGGGATTACTACCAGTCATATGACGAGTTAGCGTGGCAGTGGGCCACTGACGGCGGATATTACAACGGCGAAGGATTAACCGCCTATCGCCCGCCCGGGTATCCGTTCTTCCTTTCTCGTATGTACCTATTGTTTGGGCATGTTCCTCTATTAGGAGCCATTGCTAACATCTTTCTTGGTACGGCGATTGTCTTGTTGGCTTACCTGATCGCAAGAAAAATCTGGAATGAGTCGATCGCCCGTTGGACAATGCTGATCATGATCTTCTTCCCAAGCCAGGTCTTTTTTACCAATCTGCTGGCATCGGAAATGCTGTTTACACCACTCTTTCTATTATCAATCCTTCTGTTTGTTGAGGTTGGCAAGAACGTCGCCGCAAGGTGGCCTCTGGCGGCGGCCGGCGGCGTTTTGCTTGGGCTGGCCTCTCTGACCCGGGCAATTTCAAAATACTATCTAATACTTATCGTATTGTACTGGATTATGCAGACACGCGACGTCAAACGAACCCTCAGACTCGGCCTGCACCTCCGGCGCCGCGGAACCGTCGCACATGCTTGCGGCTATGGGTGTCCCGGCCGTGCTGGCTCAGGGAGTGATTCGCTTTTCTATGGGGCGCGCCACCACGAAAGAGCAGCTTGATTACGTGCTTGAGAAACTGCCGCCGATAATCGAGCGGCTGCGAGCGATGTCACCGATGTACGGTCAAGTGGATCCTAATTGAAGTTTGCAGGTTGGGTTCCTCCGCCTGCGGCAGACACCTCAGGAGGACGGAGGAGAAACCCGACGTTAGCTGTTATGTGAATGTACCTCCGGGACACGACATTACTATCAATGCTCTTTGGCAATTTGATATAGACAGCGTGAAACCGTCCCCGGCCTCATTAGAGATAATGCCCCGCTTATATGAACTACGCCCCCGCTGACCCTGAGGCAGGCTCACCTGGAAAACTCAAGCCGGTCGAAATCCTCCCACTCAATCTCCACTTCGTCGCCATCAGGAAGGGTAACGAAAATCCCCTTGTTGTCTTCATCGACGTCGTTTGAGCCACGCAGGCGAAATGAGCGATCATCCCGGACCGTAACGATCGATGAACTGCGCGATCTCTTCTCAATGCTCTTTATCAATCCCAATTCAATATCAAACTCGACATCGCGGTAGTCGCCGTTGAGTATTTCCCAGGTGTACTCTTCATCGTCATCCCATCTTATCGTTCCGGTATAACTATCGCCGTCCTCGGTATATACTGTTCCGGTCAGACGTCTTCCGCCGTCAAACTCCTGGTACCGGACTTGGTGGGGGGCTTTCGTGAAATCCAAACGGTCAAACTCATCCCATTTTACCGTGACCTGACCGAAGCCGGGGTCGGAAATAACGATCCCCCGGTTGTCGTCATCGACGTCATTCGTCCCGCGGAGCACCATCTGGTTGCCGTTGGTGAGCGTGACCTTGGCGCCGCTGGAACTATAGCGCTCTATGGAAGCGATTTTTCCGAACTTGATCTTGCGGCTGCGGTGCTTTTCGTCGCCGTCGAGGATATCCGTGGGAAACAGCTCATCGACATCCCAGCAGACAAAGCCGGTGTATTCGTCTCCCCGGCGAGTAGTCAAGGTACCGTAGAGACGTTCGCCAAAATTGGATTCAAGACCGGAGGGAGCCGCCATGAACTCGATAGTCTCCAGATCGTCCCAGACCAGTTCAATTTCGCCCTCGTGCTCATCTTCGATGATGATCTCCCGGATGCCCGAACCGATGTCGGTTGACCCCCCACTCAATTCGATTTCCTGGCCGGACTTCAGCGTCAGCAGGACGGCATCGTCATCGACCACCTCCAGTGCCATAATGTGCCCGAAGCGAATTCCCAACTGCGCCGAAGACCACCAACCGCTGCCACGGAAGCCGCTTTTACCAATGGTGATGCCGAAGATTTCTATTGTTGCTTTACGGTCGCGGTATTTGCGGCGGGCCTCTTTGTATGTACTTCTCTTTGGCAGCTCCTTTGTGGCATCGAGAATATCAACCCAACTGCCCTCGTTTTTGTCCCAGCGAATAAATCCTTCGAAGGTATCGCCTTCAGCAGTAGTGATCTCTCCGTAAATACGACCGCTGTCGTCAGCCTCAACGGTTACTACCAGGGCTGCCACGAAGGCCGTCAGCGTCAACACGATTTTAAGCACCTTGAGTTTCCTCCATTTCTAAATTGACAAAACATTCCTTTCCACTCGTGTTTACGAAATTGAGATGAAAAGGTTTTATCCGACGCCGGAGTTTTTTGAGGCTCCAGGGTTTAGTGTATCATCCCAGAAATAACGTGCAAAATAACTTGCGAATTCTGTGGCGGGGTAATCTTCAGATCGCCCCGCGTGACAATGGCTTTCCCGTCGGGTCTGAAGACTCGCCGGGCACATGCGAACTTTTGCCCTGGGTGTACCAACCCCTAAAAAAACATCCAGCCTGGACTTGTCCGGCAAACCCGATTTCTCATCCGGCAGGGTATCTTATTGGAAAGTAATTATCGGTTTTTCTTTTTATGACGATTAGCGCGTCTGCGCTTTTTGGCTTTGTGCGTTTTAATTTTCAGGCGTTTGCGTTTCTTACCACTCGGCATTTATCCTCCATAACCAAAGCTGCTGCCGTTCAAATGGACAGTTTTGTAATCATGTTTTTAAATTCGTTTGACGGTTTGAAGACGGGGACTTTTCTGTCGGGCACCGGGACCACCTCGCCCGTGCGGGGGTTACGTGCCTTACGCGCTTTGCGCAGCTTGATCTTGAACGTTCCGAATCCCCTGATTTCGATATTGTGCCCACTCTCGAGAGACTTCTTGATCACGTCGATCAGTGAGTCAACCACAACGGCAACATCCGTTCTGGTTAGACCGGTCTTTTCGGCCACTCTTTCGACCAAATCAGCCTTCGTCAAAACATCCTCCCTAGGCAATATATGTCTGTCTTTCTAAACTATCCTTATCAACCTCACCGTCCCGTCCCTGAGCTGTACCCGTCGTGAGAACAGGTAACCCTTTGGGACAGGAAAAGATACACAATCCGATGGCTAAGGAAAAGCAAAAAAAACTGCTTGTCTACAGTTTTTCTCGAAATTTTGGAAAAAAATCAGGCTATTGATACAAGTAGAGCAGTTGAGGCCCGGAAAACTCATCCGAAACGGTATTATTGATACCTTCCAAAAAACGGCCCAGAAGATCGAAAATCTGAAATCTTTTTTTCTTATAGGGGCGTACTACCTTTGGCTTACCTTCGATACCCGCCAGCTCAGCCGCCAGGTCTACTGCCTCTTTCAGCCCACCTAAGGTGTCGACCAGCCCAAGATTATAAGCCTGCAGGCCGGTAAAAATGGAGCCGTCGGCAAGGGGGTAGATTTCATCCTTTTCCATACCTCGCCCTTCTGAGACGGCTTCGACAAACTGCTCATAGGCGTCCATCACCACCGAGCGCAACATCAGCTCTTCTTTCTTGGTCATCGAGCGGGTGTACGTGCCAACATCCTTAAACTCCCCTGATTTTATCGTCTCGCTTTCAATGCCCAGTTTTTTCAGGAGCTTACTTACTGTATGGAATTCCATAATAACGCCGATTGAGCCGGTAATTGTCCCGGGATTGGCAATGACGCGGTCGCCAGCACAGGCAATGTAGTAGCCGCCGGAGGCGGCGACCGAGGCCATAGCGGTGACCACCGGCTTTTTCTCTCTCACGCGCCTGATAGCGCCATAGATTTCCTGCGATATGGAAACCACGCCGCCGGGGGAGTTTATATGCACGATAATTGCCTTTATTGACCTGCTGTCAGCCCACTTATCAAGCTGCTTGATCACGGGACGTCCGGAGGACTCAGTTATGATTCCAAACATTTCAACGACACCGATATTACCGCCCAGACCAGCAAATTCGAGGTCACCATCCTCCGTCAGCAAACCGATAAATATCAGACCAAAAAAGCCCAGAGTTAATATAACCACCACGGCTATGATCACGCCAACGACGACATCTCGCTTCCTTGCCATGAAATTCTCCGTTAATTCAAGTAGATCTTCAACCTCTCCCCAATCCGCAACTGGTTCGGATTGGAAATGTTATTGATAGCCAGAATCTTGGCGATTGTCGTGCGGTACTTTTTGGCAATTCGTGACAGGGTTTCCCCGCGTCGTACCTTATGGACAATATAGTCGGGACTGTTTTCAGCGCTTACGATCAGCAATTGTCCCGGGTAGATGCGGCTGGACCGTCCCAGACCGTTCAAACGCCGGATACTGGCGGTGGTGGTGCCATACTTACGGGCGATATCCCAGAGAGTATCTCCCCGTCGCACTTTGTAGGTGCCGGAGCCAGCCTTTTTCTTCCCGGAGCTTTTTGATTTTACTGAGGCGTTGTCGGCTTTGGCGTAGGCGGCTGATGATTTCGAGTCAATGACGTTCTTATCTTTGAGCTTGGTGGCGCTGGCCGGGATCTTCATCTTCTGACCGACATAAATGCGGGAACCGCGCTCGATGTAGTTGATGCGCCGCAGGGCACCGACCGTGGTGCCAAAGGCTCTGGCAATGTCCCACATGGTATCTCCGGCGCGTACTGAATAGATGGCTTTTTTAGCCTGATAATCCCGACTTTTCCTTCTCGATGACGAGCGGTACTCGCGGTCAAGCGGGACCGGGACGATCAGGCTCTTGCCTGCATATATTCTCGATCTCCGACTCAGGTTGTTGGCCTCGAAGATGGCATATTGTGAAACGCCATACCTGGCCGCGATGGTACTGACCGTTTCACCCCTTTTGATCTTGTGTCGAACCCAACTGGTTTCTTTGGGGGAGGGCATTGATTCGTAGGCCAGAAGGAACTTCGCTTTCGTTCCAGCCGGTATTTTCAGAGTGTACTTCTTGGCGTTGGGCGGAGTATACTTGCGCAGCAACTCCGGATTGAGGTCTCTTAATTCTTGCAGCGGGCAACCGACCGCCTTGGCCACTACCGACAGGTCAAGACAGCGGTTGATGACCACTTCTTCCCAGACCAACTCCCTTTCGTACTCGATATCGTAAAAGCCATATTTGGCCGGGTTCTTGGCAAGAACGGTGGCGGCCATTATCAGCGGCACGTAGTCCATTGTCTGGCGTTTCAGTCGCATTTTCCAGAAATCGATTGTTTTCTGCTGCTTGATGGTTCTGCGTACTCGACCAGACCCGCCGTTATAGGCGGCCATGGCCAGTTCCCATGAGCCGAACTCGTTGTACAGGTCCTTAAGGTGCCGGCAGGCGGCATCGGTAGATTTGATCGGATCCCGGCGCTCGTCCATCCACCAGTTGCGATTGAGGCCGTACAGGCGGCCCGTAGAAGCAATAAACTGCCACAGGCCTGAGGCTCGCGCCCATGAATAGGCGCGCGGGTTGTAGCCCGATTCGATCAGCGACAGATAAATCAGGTCCAGCGGCAGGCCATATTCTGCCAGCATCCGCTTCATCATGGGAGTGTATTTCCGAGACCGGCGCAGATACTTATTGAAAGCATCCCGCGCCACGGTCTGAAAGTATATAATCGATTTCTTCACCCGATCATTCATCACAATCGGGATGTCATAGCTGATGGTTGCGGCTTCTTTGCCATAAACTCGCATAGTGTCATGGCTTAGATTGTTGGCAAGATCGCCGAATCTCTCGATCAGAACCGACACCGAGATATCCTCGTCCAGATGCCCGAGTGAACGTAGCGCCACCCGGTACTCAGCGATAACGTTGTCGAGGAGAGCGGCGTACTTGGCAGCCTCCGGGCTGGGAATGGAATCGGTCTCAATGTCGAGAGCGGCCAGAGTCTTTAGCGCTTTTTCGAAGTAATACTGGGCTTCTTCCCAGGCCGCTTCACGGTTGGCGATAACCCCCATGGCCTGGTACTCTTCGGCCAAATCAAACAGGCGCCAGATGTCGTCATCCACCGCCGCCGCTGAGTCGTCAATGTCAACGGAACCGTAAGAGAAAGTTTCGTAAAACGCAGCTTCATCGGGCGACTTTTGAGGATCGGCCAGGGTGCGCCGAACGGCGTCAGGGAGGCGCGAAGGGATTTCCTCGTTGAGAGAACTGTCATTGACGGCATCATTTGATGAACCGTACAGCAGAGGTTTTTCCGGCCTTTTCTCACGGTTGACATCCACGGCGGCGGAGTCTGCCTTGTCGGCCTGCTCATTTCTGTCCCCATACAAGTTAGGGCCGGAAAGACCGGCTTTGCCGCCACAACCACCTGAGATAAGAAAAGATAGAGCCGTGAATAGAGCCGGCAGCAAAACTAACGGAAGTTTGATTTTTTCTGTCATGTCAATCCTGAATGGGTCACAGTTTATATCTTCTCAACTTATCGGTACAATATGCGGCGCTCTTTATATAGACGGGAGCCGCCTCTAACTTGTTGCCATATATTGCAAAAAGCACATGTTGTCAAGTTTTTTCGCTTCTTTTACCCCAGTCTTGTAACCAAGGTTTCAAACTCTCGGCAAGGCTGGCCGCGTCCTGAAAGAAGTCGCTGCTTGTCTGATGCCGGAACCAGGTGATCTGCCGTTTGGCATACCGCCGGGTGTTTTGTTTTATCAGGCTAATCGTTTCAGAAAGATTCGCTTTTCCGTCAAGGTGGTCCAGCAGCTCAGTATATCCAATGACATTGGCTTTTCTGATCTGTTCCTGCAGGCCGTCTTGAATCAGTCGCCGTATCTCATCTAAAAGCCCGCGCTCCATCATCTGCTCCACACGAGCCTCAATAGTGCTGTATAAGACCTGCCGTTCAGGCAGGAGGCAATAGTACCGATAGCTGTACTCACTTTTCCGGTAAGCCCCGGTCGCTGTCAGTTCGGATTTCGGTTTGCCGGTCAGGTAAAAGATTTCCAGAGCGCGAATTACTCTGACTTTGTTGTTGGGGTGCAGCCGGGCTGCTTCCAGGGGATCTATTTTCGACAGTCGTTCGTACATTGCTTCCGGGCCAAGTTGCTCCATCTCTTCTTCTAACCGCTGACGTATTCCGAGGTCGTCCCGTTCAATTTCAACCACCCCTTCAGTTAAAGCCCGAAGGTATAGGCCGGTGCCGCCGACAACGACAGGCACGTGTCCTCTTTGAAAAATACCTTCGATTGCTCTGCCAGCATCCTCGATGAAGCGAAAGGCTGTGTAACGCTCTCCCGGTTCGATCAGGTCGATAAGGTGGAACCTTACCCTTTCTCGTTCCTCCGTACTCGGTTTAGAAGTGCCGATGTCAAGCCGCTTGATGATCTGACGGGAATCGGCCGAGACGATTTCGATAGGGTATCTTCCAGCCAGCTCAACGGCAAGCGCTGTTTTGCCCGATGCTGTCGGTCCACAAATTATTGGTATTGGTGTCAATTTAGTGGCTGACTCGTAAGTGTTGGTTAAGGGAAAGAGAGCGTCTTTGTCATTCCCGTGAAAACGGGAATCTATTTCTCTCGTCATTTCTGTCTAAGCCATCCGTATTGTGTTTGTACAGTTACAGTTACTTCTTCTGGATTCCTGCTTTCGCAGGAATGACAGACATAACCGCTTGATATCAAGGCGATTTTGAGAACTGCTTGTCAACTAACTGGCTCTTCACCCACGTCCGAACTGCTTGTCAAGGTCAGCCTTGCTTATCTTGATAAAGGTGGGGCGCCCGTGGGGACAGGAATACTTGTCCTGGCACTTAAGCAGACGTGACACTAAGTGTATCGCCTCATCGTCGGTGAGGCGATCACCGGCCATCACGGCGGAGCGGCAGGCGATTGACTGGGCCATCGCTTTCTTGAGGTCATAGCCGGCTTTTTTTAACGAGGCAATATCATCGATGACCTTCAAGAAAGTTCTATCCGGTGGTTTTTTGGAGAGAATTGACGGCACCGCCTCAATATTCACCATCCGTCCTCCGAAGTGTGAGACAGTAAAGCCGGAGTGGTTCAGCAACTCCAGCGCTTCATCGAAGACTGACAACTGCTCCGGGGTCAATTCGACCTGCACAGGAAACAAAAGATTTTGTCCGTTGACTCCCTGCGTTTCAATCAGCGGGAGGGTCTCCTCGTACAAGACCCGTTCGTGGGCGGTGTGCTGGTCGATAACGTAAAGGTCCTCCCCAGACTGGACAAGCAAGTACAGATCGGAAAACCGTCCTACTAACCGAAAACTTTCCGGAGCCTCCGGCGTGGGCGTCACCGGGGAAGGTTCTTGTTCAGTCTCCAGCACTTCTCCAGTTTTTTTGTCCACCTTCACGATTTCTTGTTCCCGCAGGGCGGACGAGGACGCCGGTTTGGCAGCCTGCACATCCGGGGTCTTGTACAGCTCGGAAAGCAGGTTAGTATCAAAGCGCTGCTCCTGCCTGACGCCGGGAATCTGGCTCCGGGAGCCTTCTTTCAAAGAAGGTTCTCGCGGGTCACTATGTTGGCTGCTTTCGGTTGCCTTGAGAGGTTCCGTCGCCTTAAAAGATGGGATGATGCCATCCTGGCGAAGCGCCTCCTTCACCAGGTGACGGAGGGCGTCATGTATCTCGCGTTCACGCGACAGGCGCACTTCGGTTTTGGCCGGATGGACATTGACATCCACTTCCGCCGGGTCGACCGTCAAAAGCAGAGCGCCGACCGGAAACATCCCGCGCGGAATAAGCTCGCCGTAGCCGGCTGCGAGAGCATGAGAGAGGGTCGGTGAATGTATGAAGCGGCCGTTGATAAAAATGAATTGCCCGTAGCGGTTGTTTTGGACCATGTCCGGCAGGCCGATACATCCAGCAACTTTAATCGGCCCGATTTCACATTCGACCTTTACGAATTCCTGGTTCGGCCCCAACAATCCCGCCACACGCTCCTTTAGCGATGAGCCGGACGGTAAAGAGAAGAGCTTGCGTCCGTTCATCGTAAGTGAGAAGCCGATATCGTAACGCCCGATAGCCAGAGCTGTTGCCGTGCGCGAAATATGGCGTGCCTCAGTGGTTTCGGCTTTGAGGAATTTCCGCCGCGCCGGGGTATTGTAAAACAGATTCTCGACCTCAACGACCGTTCCCGGTGAGGCGGCGGTCGGCTTCATCGAGTCCAGCACACCGCCTTCGTAAATGATCTCCGTTCCCACCCGTGCCTCATGGGTGCGGGACACCATCCGCAGGCGCGACACCGATGCAATCGACGGTAACGCTTCTCCCCGGAAACCGTAGGAGAGCAGGCTGTTCAAATCATCGAAGCTGGCGATCTTCGAGGTGGCGTGGCGGGAAAAGGCAATCTCAATCTGCTCTTCATCAATGCCGCAGCCGTTGTCGACGATCTTGATAAGTTTGGTGCCTGATTTCTCGATGATGATATCGATCCGATCGGCGCCGGCATCGACAGCGTTTTCGACCAGCTCCTTGACAACAGACGCCGGCCGCTCGACAACTTCCCCGGCGGCAATCTTGTTGATAACCCGCGCCGGCAGGGGCTTGATACGGGGTATGGTGGTTTTGTCAGTCAGAGAATCCTTCACTCTATCTACCGTTGAACCACTATTATCATCATTCGGCGGGCGGGTGGCAACCCCAAACTCGTTTGGGGTTGAGCCAGATCATATGAAACTCCTCCAACCAAGTTTGAAGGAGCAACACATGCCTTCCAAGTTTGAAACAGCGCCGAACATTAGCCATGAACAAAGATAATACCAAAACCTCGGCGGGTGGCAACCCCAAACTCGTTTGGGGTTGAGCCAGGTTATATGAAACCCCTCCAAACAAGAGACTGTGTCGCAACTCCACCGTCATCGCGAGCGACCGAAGGGAGCGTGGCGATCTCACCAAGCAACTGTATGGACAACAAGAGATTGCCACGTCGCTTCGCTCCTCGCAACGACGGTTTCCGGGGTTTTTACGGTCAGGAATCACAATTATGACACAGCCTCAAGTTTGAAGGGGCCACCCCGCCGTTTTCATACCGTTATATCTTAGTCATACCGTCATATTTCAGTCATGCTGAGCGGAGTCGAAGCATGACAGTTTCCATAATAGAGCAGCGTCATTCCAAGTTCTCTTTCAACTTGCGCAAGAGGTCCAAGGCTTCCATCGGAGTCATATTGTCCAGGTCCATCCCTTTGATCTTCTCTTCAACTTGTGAGGGTTTAGCCTCAAACAGACTTGGCTGCACTTTCTGTTTGTAGATACCCTTTCCCAGCTCGCTTTGTGTGAACTTCCCAGACTCCAAGAGCCGTAGAATCTGTTTGGCGCGGTTTATCGTTTGTCGTGGCACGCCTGCCAGCTTGGCCACCTCGATGCCGTAGGAATCATCGCAGCCGCCGGGGATTATCTGGTGAAGAAAGATGACCTTATCTTCCCACTTCTTAACCGCCACCTGATAGTTGTGCACGCGCTCATATAAGTCAGCCATGCCGGTCAGCTCGTGGTAGTGAGTGGCAAAGATGGTGCGCGACTTGATGGCTTCGTTGATCTGTTCCACCACTGCCCACGCCACCGAGAGGCCGTCAAAGGTCGATGTCCCCCGTCCAACTTCGTCAAGAAGCACCAGCGACCGCTGGGTGGCATTGTGCAGGATGTTGGCCGTCTCCACCATTTCCACTAAGAACGTCGACTGTCCGCGAGCGAGATTGTCAACCGCGCCCACACGAGTAAAGACACGATCCACCAGACCGACCTCCGCCCTGTCCGCCGGCACGAACGAGCCAATTTGAGCCAGGATGACGATCAGGCCAATCTGACGCAGATAGGTCGACTTGCCCGACATGTTCGGTCCCGTCAAGATGTGAATGCTGCCCTCGCCGGGGGAGATGTTGGTATCGTTGGCCACAAAGGACCCCGGCGGCAACACCGTTTCGATGACGGGGTGGCGGCCGTTGATAATGACAAGGCGGGTGTCTTCATATATTTCAGGACGACTGTAACCGTTTTGCACCGCCAGCTCGGCCAGCGATGACACCAGGTCGAGTTCGGCCAGCAGGTCGGCGGTGTGCATGATGTCAGCGATATTGGTACTGAGGTAGTCGAGCAATTCCCGGTAGAGTTCTTCCTCAAGCTTGAAGATCTTTTCTTCGGCAGTGAGAATAAGCTCCTCTTTTTCTTTAAGCTCCGGAGTGATGTAGCGCTCCGCGTTGACCAGGGTCTGCTTGCGGATGTACCCGTTGGGAACGGATTTAAGGTTGGCTTTTGTAACCTCGATATAATACCCGAACACTTTGTTGAAACCAACCTTCAGGCTGCTGATACCGGTGCGCTTGCGTTCTTTCTGCTGAAGAGAACCGATATACAACCGGGCATCGCGAATGGAATCATTCAGGCCGTCAAGCTCCTTTGAGTATCCCTGCTTAAGGATGGCTCCCTTATTGGTTGTCAGCGGCGGTTCTTCGGTAAGAGCATCGTCAAGTTTGGCGATTATCTCTTCGCAGTCGGGCAAGGCGCCGGCAAGCCGGCTCAGGAGGGGGCTGTAGGCATCCTTCAACACAACTCTCACTTTTCGGGCAGTGATAAGGGCATCCTTGATGCTTGCCATCTGGCGAGGGTTGAGCTTGGCGATACCGAGCCGCCCGGCCAGCTTTTCCAGATCGGGCAGCTTTTTTGTTTCCTGTCGAATCCTGTGTGCCAGCTCGCGGTTTTTCACTAACTCCGTGACACCTGACTGGCGGATTTCTATATTGGCCTTTGTTTTGAATGGTCGCAGCAGGGCGTTTTGCAGACGTCGGGCGCCGGCAGTGGTGTGGCATAGATTTATGACAGAAAAGAGGGAGTGCTGTTCGGCGCCGGTGGCGATGTTTTTCAGCAGCTCTAAGTTGCGGACCGTGCTGTAGTCCAGCGCCATGAACCCTTCCTTGTCGAACCTGGTCAACTTGTTAATATGCGCCAGCCGGTCGCGATGGTTCTCCCGAAGATAGCGAAAAACAGCCCCCGCCGCCGCCACCGCCAGGCGACTGCCGCGCACGCCGAAGCCGTCTAAAGTGCTGGTGCCGAAATGTTCGTTGAGGTCCCGCTCAGCCGTTTTGAAGTCGAAGTTCCATTCCTCAAAGGCGGTCATTTGTACCCTGTCGTTGGCGAAGCTCAGCGTCTGCGCGATTTCTTCTCCGTCTTGCTCAGCAGGATAAAGTATCTCCGACGGCTCCAGCACTTTCAGTCGCTCAATGATCTCATCGGTGGGGCCTTCATCCACCAAAAAAGAGCCGGTGGACAAATCAAGCGCCGCCAGCCCCATCGCTTTGCCTCTCCGCTCATAGACAGCAGCCAGCCAGACCGACCGGCGGTCGCCATCGGGGGTTTCAACGGTAGCCGTGCCGGGCGTCAGAATCTCGACGATCTCCCGCTTGACAAGCCCCTTGGCCGTTTTAGGATCTTCGACCTGTTCCACAACGACCACCTTCTGGCCGCTGGCCAGCAACTTCGATAGATACTTATCGACTGAATGGTACGGCACACCGGCTAAAGGAATTCGCTCAGTTGCGCCGTGTGATCGAGATGTCAGGGCTATTCCAAGAATCGGCGCCGCCTTGACGGCATCATCACCGAACATCTCATAAAAGTCGCCCATCCGGAAAAAAAGGATTTTGTCCGGATGCTTTTCTTTGATGGCGTTATACTGTTGCATCAGGGGGGTGAATGACGAGGACTTGTTGTCTGCTTTGCTCATCGAGCTACGACCTGGAAGACTTCGTTATGACTGGCCTCCAGCATCTTCTTGAACTTCAAAGCGGCATCATAGGTTTGAAAACGGCCTATGTATACCACTCGATATTTCTTATTGGAGATTGTTTTCGTTTTGATATCAACCTTTTGATCGTAGCGGGAAAAAATTTTGGCCTGTCGCTTAGCGTTCTCCTTTTTTGAAAACACTCCTATCTGAACCGAGTAAAATGTCCCCGTGAGCTTCTCCGCCGCGGCGTCATCGGTGTCGGGGGCAGACAAGTCTGCCATTTTTTCAACAAGGGCATCGAGGCCAACAGCGTTCGGGTAGCCCTCGCGGAGAATGTTGTAGTAAAAGACCGCATCGTCAGTCTGCTTGTTTTCTATCGCCCTGCTTGCCAACATGTACAGCGCCTGCGGAACGCCGGGGCCGGACTTTTCACGAGACAGCTTGCGCAGCAGCTTGTGCGCGCCAATCGGTTTGTTGTAGCCTTGCATCACTCGGGCCTTGTCGATAATTCCCCACTGGGCCAGGTGCCCCTCCGAGTATTCAAGAAGGTAGCGGTCAGCCTGCCGGACAGCCGATTCATGCGCCTGGACCGTCTCGTCGACCAGGACGGAGATACGAAGCATCTCTCCCCGGTATTTGCCCGCCTCCCACAGGGCGCGATAGTCGATCACCGTCTGCTCCAGTTTCTTAAGATCACCCCGCAGAAAATAGTATTGAGCCAGACGAAAATAGATCTCTTCTCGGTAAGCTGCCGATACCGAGGCGTTCAGGGCCGCTTCCATCAACTGGGCCGATTTGTCGGCGCTCGGTTCCAGCAGGCTCAAGTAGAAAAGCCGGTTGCCGTCGCGCAACAAAGCGGTCGAGGTGCTGTACAGTGAATCGCGCGCCTCGGCCAGATCGCCTCTTGCGATCAGAGAATAGATGATATCGGCTCGGCCCGGCGCCGCCATGGCCAAGACAACTAATGTGATTGGCAGCAGTATCTTTTTCATCGGAACGGAAAAGACAGATTTTTGGGCTCGTCAGGAAATGCCGATCAGCCCGGCATCGACCTGCTCGTTTTTGGGGCGGCCCTGGAGCTTCTCCCGTTGCTGCTCAAGGCTGCGAAACAGATCGTTGATTTTTCTCGTTTCTCCCCTGTCAAGGTAGATGCGAATGAGCTCGATGATTGATTTCAAATCTTGTGGCGAATCCTCCACGATCTGAGCCAGAATCTCCTCGGCGGCGTCGAGGTCTCCCTTTTTCTCAAAGAACTCCGCCAGAGTGAAACGCGCTTCTAAGTTCTTTGGCGAATGTTTGAGGATCCTCTCGCATATCTCGGCAATCTCTCCGAACCGACCCAGGTCGAACAGCGTCTTCTTGAGACGGTCGATCACCAGATGACCCTGATCCGGCACCGCCGCGATGAGTTTGTTCCAGAAGTTGACGGCGTCCTCAGAGCGCTTCTCTTCATAGTAGGAGTCGCCAATAGCCAGGTAGGCAGGCACAAAAGACGGGTCCAGGCCGAGCGCCTCCTTAAACAGCACCCTCGCCTTGTGGTAGTCCTTCTTTTTATACTGCTGTTCACCCTGATGATGCTTAAAGACGGCCAGTGGCTTTTTTGACTTGTTGGACTCCAGTTTCAAAATGGCCGCCGCCGTATCATACGCCTCATCCCATTTCTCGGCTTTTTTATACAGCTCAAGCAGGTTGACGCGCGCCCAGTGGTTCTGCGGGTGAAGTTCGATCACCTCTCTTAGCGCCGCCTCGGCCATGTCAGGGTCGTTTAAGTCTTTGTAATCAAGGGCCAACTGCTTCAGAATCGTCACTTTGTCGGCTATCGAAAGGCCGCCCCGGAGAGTGAGGTCCTTGTGCACCTGCAGAGCGCGCTCTGGCCTTTTGTTTTCGCGCAGGATCCGTCCCAGCCTCAGGTAGGCGTCGAGATTGTTTGAATCTTCCGCCACCACCTGCCGCAGCTTGGAAAAGGCAGTTCCCTGGTTTCCGTCGAGAAGTTCCTGCAGCGCCTCAATATACAGTGATGACTCCGACTTCTCGGGTTTACTGAAATAGCGGTCGTAGGCCAGATAGAAAGCAACCGCCCCCGCCAGCAGTATGAGAAAGACAAGGATGTACTCAATCATTTCCGGTCACCCGCTCCGAAGGGTGAGTTTGCTTTTTCATCTTGTTTTTCAGAGCGCATGAGAAGGTCGGCTGACTCTTCAATGGGCCGATTGCGAAGGATGGTAACTTCCCCCTCAAGGGCGCGAGCCTGTTTTCGAGTCGCACGAAGCTGCACTGACAATTTGATGTAGACAGAGATAAATAAAAACAGCGAGATCAAAACTCCGGCCGCAAACGACCAGAAGACGACCGTTATCAACGGGACCTCAACAAATTTCACCCAGATCAGATCAACCGTTACCGCCTGGCCGGAGCCGACGTTGTACAAGGCAAAGGCGACCACGCAAACGACGACCAGAGCCACCAGGATTGCCCTCAGTACCCACATAAGCCCTCCATTATTATTATCCTTTCCACCACAGGTGACCGTCCTGCCTCAGCCGACAGACGCGATTTACGGCAACGGTCAAACCCCACCGTGACACGCCTATTTCCCCTTCTCTTTGTTATCTTCCTTCTCTTCGCCGCCCCAATTCAGGGTCGTAATCATAGTCAAGGCATCTTGCATTATGTTGGCAAAGTAATCCCACTCACTGATCACGTGAAAGAGAACAATGGTGTTGTCCTTCTTAGCCACAACGATTCCCCCACCATAGGCTCCGTAAACCCTCTTGCCGCCTATTGCAGAGACAGAAGTGCTTACATATTTCCTATAGTTGGCCTTACCCTCCCAAAGAGCCGCCGTTAGCTCGTCAATGGTGATGGTTCTCCGTTTTCTGGTAACGGTTTTGTCCCGCTCGGTGCCCTCCTCAATTGCCTGCTCATCGATAATTTCAAACTCCTTGAGGATTTCCTTCTTCTGGTCAGACGAATAGGTGCCACTCACAAGCGAATCTAAAAATACCAAGGTACTTATACTGCTGGTATCAGCATAGACCACAATTCTCGGGACCTTGGTATATTCCTGGGCGTCCAGGTAGTCGTGAGGGGTTTCATAGCTTCTCTGAGTCAGCACCACCCGAAAATTCTCTTTGTCGAGCTGGACCGCGTATTTCCAGCCCTTATTGATACTGAAGCTGAAGTCGTACTTTTTGTCGATATAGACCAGATTTTCGACCTTGCCGGCTTTCTCTTTTTTCTTTCGAGCCTGAAGGCTCGGCGCAAACAAGGCCAGTACAAGGCAAGCTAAGATCAACTTTTTCATAGCAAACTCCTTGTCTCGGGTACTTCGTTACTCCAACTATATATTCAATACTTATACACTAATAGTCAAGGAATAATTCTTATTGGACTTTCCCCAAATAATTCACGGACTGAATAGTAGCAAATATCGGGTTTCTCCCCACCTAAGGCAGACCTGGTAAAGCGGATGGTCTCTTCTACCTTCAAGAAGAGCTGTTTGAGCCTTGCGGTTCGCATCCCCTGATTATCATTGCTTTTCATTTGCCTGCCCGTATAATGATTAGAATGGCCGAGTCGGCAATAGCCGGTTCGGCTGATGGTGAAAAAACCAGGTTTTAGTATTGATGGGTTACGAAAGTTATATAGCCAGGCGTTATCTGAGGTCGGGGCAGTTTTTTACCTCGGTGTCAACCTGGATTACCGTCCTCGGTGTCGCCTTAGGAGTGGCGGTGGTCTGCTTCGTCATGTCGATGCACAACGGCTTTGAATCGGAGATAAGATCTCGTTTATTGGGTACTACCTCCCATATCTCCATCTTTCCCCTCAACGGCTCCTTCATCGAGAACTACTCCGAACTGACCGACAAGCTGGAAGCAATCGAGGGCGTAGTGGCGGCCTCGCCCTTTATTTACTACAAAGCCGCCGTGTCATCGGCTTCGGCTGGAGACGGCATTATCGTGCGGGGGATCGACCTTGAAAGCGAGAAGAATACCTCCAATATCGTTCGGGATTTGAAGGTCGGCGACTATTCGTTTGAACCGATCGTAGTCGATGATGACACCATTCCCGGTATGCTTATGGGGAGCGACCTGGCTGAGCGGTTAGGAGTCTTTCTGGGTCAGTCGGTTGTGCTGTACTCTCTGCGGGGAGAAGATCTGCACAAAAGAAGCCGCCCCCGGGTGGCAAAATTCTACATCTCCGGCATATTCGAAACCGGCATGTACGAATTTGACGCTCAGCTTGCCTACATCTCACTGACTTCGGCCCAGAAGCTGTTCAAAACCGGCGACGCCGTGACGACCGTGCATCTTAAACTGAATGACGTTTACGAAGCCGCCGATATGGCGCCCATGATCGACTCGATTTTGGGGTACCGCTATGACGTCGTTCCCTGGAACGTTCTTCACCAGAATCTCTTCACCTGGATTTCAATTGAGAAAAAAATCCTCTTTTTGGGCTTTATCTTGATCGTTATTGTGGCGGCGTTCTCGATCATTTCCACCCTGGTAATGCTCACTATGGAAAAGCGATCGGAGATCGGGATTCTTAAGACCATCGGTTCGACCCCGGCCTCCATTCGCAAGATATTTATTTACAAGGGGTTGACGATCGCCATTCTGGGGGGGCTGCTTGGCTGGGCCGTCGCACTGGCTTTTGCCTATCTTCAAAACAGATATGAGATTATTTCGCTTCCGGCAGACATATACTTTATCAGCTATTTGCCAATCGAGATTCATATATTAGATTTTCTTGTTGCCGGAGTAGTAACATTTGTGGTCTGCTTTCTGGCGGCTTTGTATCCCGCCTATCAAGCGGCCCGGATGTCGGTGATTGATGTATTGAGACAGTAAGTGCATGAAATTATTCGGCTTACCTAAAACTTTGCGAAAAACTGGCGAAAACAGTAGTATAGGCTCTCCGGGCCGGTATCGGAACGTGCATCTGTGAATGGATACTAAAGATAACATTTTGTCGGCCGTTGACATACACCGTGAGTTTGAAACAGTTGAAACCAGGCTTCACGTTTTGAGGGGCATTACGTTCGATGTCGAAAGAAGCGAGATGGTGGCCGTAATGGGCGCCTCGGGGGTGGGAAAATCGACCCTCTTGCATATCCTCGGCGGTCTCGACCGCCCTACCCGCGGAGAGGTGAGGGTCGACGGGCAGCCTCTGACGGGACGGTCAGAGCAATGGCTGGCACGGTTCAGGAACAAAAGAATCGGTTTTGTGTTTCAACATCATTATCTGATGGATGATTTTACCGCCCTTGAGAACGTGATGATTCCCATGTTTGTTGCCGGTACGCCGCGCAGAGAGGCGGTACGAAAGGGGGAACTACTTTTGGAGCGGATCGGTTTAACAAGTAGAAAGAGTCACCGTCCGAGGCAGTTATCGGGCGGCGAACAACAGCGGGTGGCTGTGGCTCGAGCGTTAGCCAACGACCCGGAAATTGTTCTGGCCGACGAACCATCAGGTAACCTCGATACCGCTACGGGTCGAATGCTTCATGAGCTCCTTTTCCGCCTCAATGCCGACAGTGATGTAACCTTCCTGATAGCCACCCACAATCGGGAGCTGGCGAAGGGATGCCACCGCCGGCTGGAGATAGCCGACGGCAAAATATACGAACGGCTTCAGAAAGCAGGTGATTGATATATGATGTGTCAGGATTGCAAAGAGCGGGAAGCTCAGGTTCATCTTACACAGATAGTGAATAACGAGAAAACGACCCTGCATTTGTGCAAGGAATGTGCGGCGGCGCGAGGATTCCATTCCCCGCTGGACAACATCCCCTTCCCGCTGGCTGAGATACTGTCCGGTCTGGCAGCCGGTATGGCAAGCTCGGAAAAAACAGAAGCGAAGGACAAGATTACCTGCCGGACCTGCGGCCTGTCGTTCGAGGCGTTCACCCGGCAGGGACGATTCGGTTGCGGAGACTGCTACAGGACCTTCCGTCATGACCTTGAACAAATAATGAGAAAAATCCACGGAGCGTCGCTGCACCGGGGTCACAGTCCGGTGTTCAGCGCCTCAGGCTCTGACGCCAATCTGCCGATTCCGGTAAAAGAGGAAGAGCGGCTTGAACAGGAGTTGAAAAAGGCAATCGAATTGGAAGATTTCGAACGGGCTGCTGAGATACGAGACAAACTTAAGACGATAAGAGAATCCTTATCTCTTGACAAACAGACCTGAGGAGCGAAAGTTGGGAATAATGTTCGAGGAAATGGCCAAATCGCCGGCAACGTGGCTTTCGGGCGAGGGCGAAGAGGCTTTGGTTGTTCTGTCAAGCCGGGTGCGACTGGCGCGAAATGTCGCCGGCTGCAAGTTTCCCACCTCGGCCGACAGCGAGACCAAACAGAGAATCATAAGCTACTTTAATTCCACGCTGGCGCGCTCGAAAGTGTTGTCCGAAGGCCATTACTACAAGGCGTCCGACATTTCAGGGTTAGACAAGGATTTCCTGGTCGAACGTCACTTGATCTCTCCCACCTTCTTTAACGGCGACATTTCCAAAGCGCTCTTCATGGATGCCGACGAGCGGGTATCGATTATGATAAATGAGGAGGACCACCTTCGGATTCAGGCGTTATCGCCCGGACTCAATCCGAAAGGAGCTTACGAGTTGGCCGCCAAATATGATTCCGAAATCGGTCGTTACCTCGAATACGACTACGACATCGACTTCGGCTATCTGACCGCCTGTCCGACCAATGCCGGTACCGGGATGCGGGCGTCGGTGTTGATTCATCTGCCCGGGTTGGTGCTGACGCGTGAGATCGAGAAAGTGATCTCCCACATCACCCACAGCGGCCTGGTGGTGCGAGGCTTTTACGGTGAAGGCACTGACGTGCTGGGGAACCTTTTCCAGCTTTCGAACCAGAACACGCTCGGTGTCACCGAGGATGGGATTCTCAACCAGATTGGTCGCGTCACGCGGGAAGTCATTGATAAGGAAGCCGCCGCTCGGCAACGCCTGATAGACGAGGCGGCCGATATGATTGAGGACAAGATATGGCGCGCCTACGGTATTTTGAAGAATGCCCGTGTCCTGACGTCGGACGAGGTCATGAACCTTCTGTCCGCCATACGCTTGGGACACGCTATGAAGATAATCGACTTTCTGGACATTGCCCTGGTTAACGAGATCTTGCTGTTGTCTCAGCCAGCTCATCTGCAAAAGTACTACGGACACGAGATGGACAACAACCGCCGCGATTTTGTCCGCGCTCAAATGGTCCGCGAAAAACTACGGAACACCGAAAGCTGAAACAAGGTCGTGACAAGGGTCACGCCGATTGATTGAAAAAATGTGTATAATGATAAAAGGAAGGATGATTCGCAATGAACGAGATGTTTACGGAGAGTGCCCGCAAGGCGATTGAATATGCCCGCGATGAAGCATCTCGCCTGAGGCACGACTACATCGGAACCGAGCATCTCTTGCTGGGTCTTATCCGCCTCGGCGAAGGACTTGCGATTGAAGTCGTTACCAATCTGGGGCTGGACCCCAACGACCTGAAAACATCCATCGAGGAGGTAGTACAGCCTGCCGGCGGAACCATGACGATGGGTCAACTTCCGCTGACCGCTCGCGCCAAGAAAACGCTTGAAGTGTCTGGGCAGGAAGCGCGGGCGCTCAAATCCAAAGACATCGACACCGAACACATACTGCTTGCCTTGCTGAAAGATGAGGAAGGGGTGGCCGCGCAGGTGCTTTCAATGTTCGAGATCGATTATAAGGAGGCGTACGAAGAGCTCAAGAACGTCCTCAATGGCAAGCCGTCGGCGTTTAAGAAGAAGCGCAAGAAATCCAAGACGCCCGCCCTGGATCATTTTGGCCGGGATCTGACTGAGCTGGCTCGCCGTGGCAAACTCGATCCCATTATCGGCCGGGATAACGAGATCGAGCGGGTTGCTCAGGTGCTTTCCAGACGTAAAAAGAACAATCCAGTTCTTATTGGTGAACCGGGAGTCGGAAAAACTGCAATTGCCGAAGGCCTGGCCCAGCGAATTGTCGAAAACCGGATACCTCAGACCCTGGAAAACAAACGCGTCGTGACCCTTGACATGGCCTCGCTGGTGGCCGGTACCAAGTACCGTGGACAGTTTGAGGAGCGGTTAAAAGCCGTCCTCAATGAGATCACAAACTCGGATGACATCATAATCTTCATCGACGAGCTTCACACCATTGTAGGGGCCGGAGGCGCCGAGGGATCGCTTGATGCCTCCAATATCTTCAAGCCGTCACTGGCGCGGGGTGAATTGCGCTGCATCGGCGCCACCACGATGAACGAATATCGCAAGTACATTGAAAAAGACGGCGCCCTTGACCGGCGCTTTCAGACGGTAATGGTCGAGCCCCCGACCGAGCAGGACACGATCGATATCCTTAAAGGTCTGCGACTGAAATATGAAGAACACCATAAGTTGTCGATATCAGATGAAGCCATTGAAGCGGCCGTAAAGCTATCCAACCGCTACGTTTCCGGGAAGTTCCAGCCCGACAAGGCGATTGACCTGATTGACGAAGCCGGCTCACGGGCGCACCTGTCAACCTACACCCGGCCAAAGGAGTTCAGCACGATTGAAAGCGAGCTGGCGGAGCTTCAAAGCAAAAAAGAGGCGGCCGTGAAAAACCAGGCCTTTGAGACCGCGGCTCAGTTACGCGATGAAATAAAGGCCAAAAAAGACGAGGCCACCGAACTGCAGAAGGAATGGGAGGAATCACGCGAGAAGGAGAAAGTTGTTCTCTGCGCTGAGGATGTTGCCATCGTTCTGGCCAGGATGACCGGCATCCCTCTGTTCCGTCTTGAGGAGAATGAGTCGAACCGGCTCCTGAGGATGGACGAAGAAGTCAAAAAGACCATAGTCGGACAGGATGAGGCTATCGCGGTTATTGCCAGGTCAATTCGCCGGGCGCGGGCGGGATTGAGTGATCCCCGACGGCCTATAGGTGCTTTCATGTTTCTCGGTCCGACCGGGGTCGGTAAAACCGAGTTGGCCCGCTCGTTGGCAGCGTTCCTGTTTGAGGACGCTGAATCCTTGATCCGGATCGACATGTCCGAGTATATGGAAAAGTTTGCCGTTTCTCGTCTGATCGGTGCCCCTCCGGGATATGTCGGCTACGAGGAAGGGGGGCAGCTTACCGAAAAGGTCCGCCGCAAACCATACTCGGTGGTTCTGCTGGATGAAATTGAAAAAGCGCACCCGGATGTCTTTAACATCCTGCTGCAGTTAATGGATGACGGCGTTCTGACGGACTCGTTCGGCCGCAAGGTTGATTTTAAGAACACTATTCTCATTATGACCTCCAACCTCGGCACCCGTCAGATTCGCGACAGCAAGACGGTTGGATTCGACGCTGATAGGGTTGATACCTCGTACGACGGCATCAAAAAGAAGATCCTCGACGAATTAAAGAAGACATTCAATCCCGAACTGCTTAACCGCATCGACGAGACGGTCATCTTCCGCCCGCTGGATAAAAACCACATCAAGGAAATCATAGAGATTCTCATTGTCGAGACCGCCAAGCAGTTGGCTGAAAAAGGGATCAGCTTCAGCCTGACCGAGGATGCCAAAGATTTCCTTGCCGACAAGGGGTTTGAGCCGGAGTACGGCGCACGTCCGCTCAAGAGAGCCCTGCGCAAGTACCTGGAGGACCCGCTGGCCGAGGAAATCCTCCGCGGGCAGTATGCCGGGGACTGCAACCTGATCATCGGTGTTGGCGAGGACAAACTGACGTTTACCTTCAACGGTAAACATACGGACAGAAAAGAAGTAGTCAACCGGTAGCGCTGAGTTCGTCCTGTTCCGTTGAGCGAAGTCGAAGGTGGGTGGTGTTTCGCTGCATCCCCGCGTCGCTTCCTTATTTGCATCATGACCGGGTGGCCCAGCCGGGTTATGGGTTCCCTTAACCGCTGGCTGGATGTCGTTTGCAATAATTCCCTTGTGCCCCCTCCTAACAGTGCCTAACTTCCACACAAGCATAAAACCGGTTTGCCTGTGCCGGAGTGGTGGAATGGTAGACACCAGGGACTTAAAATCCCTTGGTCTATAAGGACCGTGCCGGTTCGAGTCCGGCCTCCGGCACCACTGCCTAAGTGCCATGACTGCTTGCCGTCACGTCCGCACCCCAGAGAGAAGTCGGCGCACGAGGACGTACGCCGACCACAGAAATTCTTTATTTATGAAAGCGAAATAGTATGAGTGGGGCGCCGCACACGAATGACTGTTCTGATATTATTAATGGACAACTTGTGAATTATTTTACTTTTTCATTTGACCCGCCGCGTGATCCGGTATATTTTTTCAGCCAAAATGGAAGGATAACGATATGACTGTTGCGCAAACCAAAGCAGTCCCGATACAACCGCCTCAGAAGGCCTTCACCAAGACATCGATCGGCAGGAAAGTACTCATGGCTGTCACCGGCGTGCTCATGTTGGGGTTTGTGGTCGGCCACATGATCGGGAACCTGCAGATTTTTATCGGTCAGGACCAGTTGAACACATACGCAAAGGCGCTCAAGGACCTACCCGCCTTAATTTACATGGTGCGCATTGTTATGCTGGTGGTGCTTATCATTCACGTCTGGAATGCCGTCAGGCTCTATTTCGAGAACAGGGCTTCCCGTCCCGTCGACTACGTTTTTAACAACACCGTTCAAGCAAGTCTGGCCTCGCGCATCATGCCCTGGACGGGACTGGGGGTACTTCTCTACGTGGTATACCACCTGCTGCACTTTACGTTTATTGCAACGAATCCTCAATATGCACACCTGACCGACGCCGCCGGCCGACATGATGTTTACTCGATGGTCGTGTTGGGATTTCAGAACTACCTGATTTCAGGCGTGTACATCATCGCGATGTTTCTTGTTGCCTACCATCTCAGTCATGCTGTCTTCAGCTTTCTGCAGACGTTGGGTCTGAACAGTCCCGGTGTCCAAACGACATTAAAAAGGATCGCTTATGGCATCGCCGTGGTGATCTTTATCGGCTACGTGTCAATGCCCGTGGCCGTTCTGGTCGGTATCATCAATCTTCCGGGGAAAGGATCGCTGATATGAGACTTGATTCCAAAATACCTTCCGGGCCTTTAGCTGAAAAGTGGGACAAGCATAGATTTGAAATAAAGCTTATCAACCCGGCCAACAAACGCAAATTTAGCGCTATTGTCGTCGGCAGCGGCCTGGCGGGCGCTTCGGCGGCGGCCAGCCTGGCGGAGTTGGGCTACAATGTTAGCTGCTTTTGCTTCCAGGACAGTCCCCGGCGGGCACACTCTATCGGCGCGCAAGGCGGTATCAACGCGGCCAAAAACTACCAGAACGACGGCGACTCCGTCTTCCGCCTGTTCTATGACACCATCAAGGGTGGCGATTTCCGGTCTCGTGAAGCCAACACCTACCGCCTGGCACAGGTGTCGGTCAATATCATCGACCAATGCGTGGCGCAGGGAGTGCCGTTTGCGCGCGAATACGGCGGTATGCTGGACAACCGCTCCTTTGGCGGGGCACAGGTGTCGCGGACATTCTACGCCCGGGGGCAGACCGGTCAGCAGTTGCTTCTGGGCGCTTATTCGGCATTGATCAGGCAGGTAGGGTTGGGACAGGTTCAGATGTTCCCACGAACCGAGATGCTGGACCTGGTGCTGATTGACGGTCACGCCAAGGGGATTGTGGTGCGTGACCTGGTGACCGGTAAAATCAGTTCACATGCCGCCGATGCTGTCGTGCTGGCAACGGGCGGCTATGGTCGCGTGTTCGATCTCTCCACTATGGGTTTAGGCTGCAATGTCACGGCTGCTTATAAAGCCCACAAGAAAGGGGCGTTGTTTGCTAACCCCTGCTATACACAAATCCACCCGACCTGTATACCGCTTTCTGGTGACTATCAGTCCAAACTGACGCTCATGTCGGAGTCGCTACGCAATGACGGCCGCATCTGGGTACCCAAGAACGAAGGCGACAAGCGCCCACCGGGTCAAATCCCGGAAAATGAGCGGGATTATTTCCTGGAACGCAAATACCCCAGTTTCGGTAACCTTGCTCCTCGGGACATCTCTTCGCGAAGCGCTAAAGAAGTGTGCGACGAAGGTCGCGGTATTGGTGAGACCGGCTATGGGGTCTACCTCGATTTTGCTGATGCCATCAATCGGCTTGGTAAAGAGGTGATCGAGGAACGCTACGGCAACTTGTTTGAGATGTACCACCTGATCACCGATGAAGACCCGTATAAAGTACCGATGCGGATATATCCCGCTTCTCACTATACCATGGGGGGGCTCTGGGTTGACTATAATTTAGAAAGTAATATCCCCGGCCTGTTCGTGATCGGCGAAGCCAACTTCTCTGACCACGGCGCCAACCGTCTGGGAGCTTCGGCGCTTATGCAGGGTCTGGCCGATGGCTACTTCATCCTTCCCTACACGATCGGCGACTACTTTGGCCGGGTCGGCGCGCAGAATGTATCGCCTGACCGCAAAGAATTTCGCGAGGTTGAAGATGAAGTTTTGGCCCAAGTCAAGAAGCTGCTGGCGGTCAATGGAAAGCGAACGGTTGATTCCTTCCACAAAGCTTTAGGCAAGATCATGTGGGAATACTGTGGCATGGCGCGCAACGAGGCCGGATTGAAAAAAGCGCTAGAGGAGATTCCGGCGCTCCGGGAAGAGTTCTGGCAGGAAGTCCGTGTGCTCGGTGATAATAACGAGATGAACATCCTGCTGGAAAAAGCTGGACGCGTTGCCGATTTCCTGGAGTTTGCGGAACTCTTTGCTGTCGACGCCCTTAACCGAGAGGAATCCTGCGGCGCTCACTTCCGCGAGGAATGCCAGACTGAAGAGGGGGAAGCAGTGCGTAACGACAAGAAGTTTGCGTATGTGGCAGCCTGGGAATATAAAGGCGTCGGCGCCAAGCCTGAGCTGCACAAGGAGGAGCTCGAATTTGAAAGCGTTGAATTGGCCACAAGGAGCTACAAATAATGAACCTGACACTGCGCGTATGGCGTCAAAAGAACGCCCAAGACAAAGGGAGAATGGAGACCTACGAGGCTCACGACATCTCTCCCGACATGTCGTTTCTGGAAATGCTTGATGTGGTCAACGAAGATCTTACCGAAAAGGGTATCGATCCTATTCATTTCGACCATGACTGCCGTGAGGGAATCTGCGGCGCTTGTTCTCTGGTGATCAACGGCATCGCCCATGGGCCGAATCGCGCCACCACCACCTGCGAGTTGCGCATGCGGCATTTCAAAGACGGCGACACTATTACTGTTGAACCCTTTCGCGCCAAGGCGTTTCCGATAATCAGGGACCTGGTGTCCGATCGCTCGGCGTTCGATCGCATCATGCAGGCCGGAGGATTTGTCTCGGTCAATACCGGCGGCGCCCCTGATGCCAACGCTATTCCGATTCACAAAGATGCCGCCGACACGGCTATGGATGCCGCCGCCTGTATCGGCTGCGGAGCGTGTGTGGCCGCCTGCAAGAATGCCTCGGCGATGTTGTTTGTGGCGGCTAAGGTCAGCCATTTCGTGAATTTGCCGCAGGGCAAGGTGGAGGCCCACGAGCGGGTGAGGAAGATGGTAGCCCAGATGGATGCCGAGGGTTTCGGCAACTGCACCAACTATTTCGAGTGCGAGGCGGTCTGTCCCAAGGAGGTCAGCGTCAAATTTATCGCCAAGATGAATCGGGAGCGGATGAAGGCAGCCGTCATCAAGTAGGCGCCCAATCGCTTGCTACGGGCGTCAAAACCATCATTTTGACGCTAAGGCGGTATTTTATCCTCCCGACGACACTACTTCGAAGCAGGCTATGTTGATGATATCCTTTCCCCCTATCCCGGACAGGCGGGAGGTGCGGGGCCGAGGAAGAAAAGATAATCCACCAGATAGGTCAGGTCGCCTACATTGATACTTTCCTCGGCGTTGCCGTCGACATTGCCCTCCTCCCAACAGGGGGGAGGGAGACCTTCGAAAAACAAGTAAACAACAAGGTGTGTCACGTCGGCTACATTGATAGCGTCTCCCTGGTCACCGTCGACGTTGCCCCGTATAGGTGGCACACAGCAGCCGGAATCACAGGCATCGCCAATGCCGTCGCCGTCGGAATCTAACTGGTCAGGATTATAGATGTACGGGCAGTTGTCATCGGGGCAGGTATTAGCGGGAAAGCCGGGATTACCATATCCGTCGCCGTCGGTATCCGTGCAGGTATCACAACTGTCCCCGATCCCGTCAAAATCGGCATCTTCCTGAAGCGGGTTAGCCAGTAAAGGACAATTATCGCAGGAGTCACCAACAGCATCGGAATCGCTGTCCTCCTGGTCAGAGTTATAGGCGTTCGGGCAGTTGTCATCGGGGCAGGTATTGACGGGATAACCGGGATTGCCAAACCCATCGCCGTCGGTATCGGTACAGGTATCGCAAACGTCGCCAAAGCCGTCGCTATCGGCGTCTCCCTGGTCAGGATTATACGTCTCCGGGCAATTATCATCGGGACAGGTGTTGGCGGGAAAGCCGGGGTTTCCGAAGCCGTCGCCGTCGGTATCGGTACATATATCGCAACTGTCCCCCTTGCCGTCGAGGTCTTCATCTTCCTGATTTGGATTGGGTGCCGAATAGCAGTTGTCGCACACGTCACCAACCCCATCAGCGTCGTTGTCCGCCTGGTTGGGGTTGTACGCCGTAGGGCAGTTGTCATCCGGGCAGTCATTCTCGGGGTGTCCCGGATCACCGAAGCCGTCGTTATCGGAGTCGATACATATGTACTCATTCTTGAATATGGCTGTTACAAAAGCATCGTAATTGCCAACCAGAGTATCCTGTATCGGGTTGTGGGTAGGGAAGCTTGGTGAGTTCGTGTAGCCGACGACGTGTACCGTTAGGCTGGTGTCAAGAGCAACCCCGTAAGCGTATTCCCAGCCCCAAGAGCCGAGATAGGTGCTGTACACAAGCGAGTCACCGGAAACAGCCACATAGGTGACAAACGCGTCCCAGTTGCCGTTAAAGCTTTCGTCATACGCGTTAACCACAGGGAAGTCATTCGAGGGGGTGCTGCCGACAACGCAGACTTCCCCAAAGGTATCCACGGCAATGGCGGAAGCAAAATCCCCTTGTCCTCCGCCCAGAAAGGTACTGTAAACCAGCGAATCGCCCGATTGGTAGAGTTTTGTGACAAAGGCATCGAAGCCACCCCCTAATGTGCTGTCGTAGGCGCTGACCAGAGGAAAGCTGGTGGCGTCGGAGTGGGTATAACCGGTCAGGTAAGCGTTTTCAGCGCCGTCAACAGCGATGGCCAGCCCGAGATCATCATCATCTCCTCCCAGAAACGTGCTGTACACCAACGACTCGCCGGTCGCGCTAAGGCGGGTGACAAAAACATCACCGTATGTCGGCCCACCATTGTAGCTGTCATCGTAGGCGCTGACGGTGGGAAAGTCGCTGGATGAGGTGTAACCTATTACGTACGCATTCTCATTCATATCGACAGCTATTCCGACGCCGGCGTCATTGGTGCTCCCACCCAGATAGGTACTGAACTCCAGACCTCCGGTCGGGTTGAATTTCGCCACGAAAGCATCTTCGTCACCGTCCAATGAGTTGTCGTAGGGACTGGCGGAAAGATTGAAATCGGATGAAAAGGTGTTGCCGACGATATAAGCGCTGCCCCCGGCGTCTATTGCTAAACCCAAGCCGACATCATCGTCCGAGCCGCCTAGGTAACTGCTGTATATAAGAGAATCTCCGGTCGACGAAAGCTTGCAGATAAAGGCATCCTTGCCGCCGGCGTTCGTTTCCTGCACGGGGTCAATCGTGGGGAAATCCGTCGAGCCGGTCACGCCTTCAATGTATGCGTCGCCGTTTGAATCGACCGCGATACCGTACCCGCGATCATCGCCGGTGCTGCCACCGAGGTAGGTGCTGAAGAGAATGGAATCCCCACCGGCAGAAATCTTAGTCACGAAGACGTCATGTCCGGAGGGACTGCCGCCGTTGTAGGTGCTGTCATACGCATTCTTGATGGGAAAATCGGAGGAGGTGAGGTAGCCGGTCACGTAGGTATTGCCCGCCGAATCGACGGCCACACTCCGGGCGTAGTCATTACCGCTGCCTCCCAGGAAGGTGCTGTAGTCCAGAAACGGGTCGATTATCAGAGGCAGGGAGGGGTCATATCCCTCGCCGAATGTGAATCCGAAGGTGCTCGCGTTCAGGAGGTGATACTCTCCCTGGATAGGGATACGTTGGCTGCCGTCAAGCTGATAGATGACTGGTTTATGTTCCAAGATCGTTCCAAAACCAGTCTCAATGGCCAGATCGCCAGTGTCGTTGACGGTTAGCGAGGTGATGCCATGATACTGGATTCGAATCTGGTTTGGGTCGGCTCCCGGCGGGATAAGAAAGTCATATTCGAGCCGCCCCTGATTGGTGTGGTACCGCAGATCAATACCGGGGTAGATTCCCTCATATATTACCTCCCGGTAGTTTGGAACGCGCGTGAACCAGTTTTCCGGGTTGCTGCCGATAAAATAATTTGAGGTATAATCTACCCCCTCGCGGCCAAAAATGTTGGGATTAGCTCCGGCGCCTACAAATGATGCCTTAACAATCTGGTACTCGATGCTGTCCGGTCCTTCCGGCAGGCGATAGCCGAATCTCGTCATGTCATCATCCAGCGCGGAGCCCGGCAGTTCGCGGATAAACTGATAATACACGGCGTTACTTGTGAACCAGACGGTAGCGCCACCGACATTGCCCCGAAACAGGACCGCCTCGGTAAACTGACCCTGATTGGCGGTAAAAACCGGACGGAAGCCCTTCAGGGTCTTCAGATCAGCCTGCTGTTCCCAACCGTCCCTTGACGAAGCGAGAATGCCTCCCTTAAAACTGGTGGACAAATCGCCAGATAAAAGGAGATTTGACGTGGTTGAAACGATTATTCCCGCTGCAACCAGAAAAGCTACTATGTGTTTCACCTAACATTCCCTATGTAACCAATGCTATGACATTAGATACTTACATCGGGCACTCTTATTATAATACATACCGAACGACATTTCGTCAAGCTTAAAATGGCGACAATGTGCCGCCGCCTTAATATCTTATCTCGACACGCAGTCAATAAACCCTTATCCAGCCCAGGCAAAAAGTCGAAAAACCTGAAGGTCTCCGACATAAGAGCCTACCTCCCTCCCGGGGGGCGGCCGGGGGTGGCGTTTAGGGGCAATTGAGCTCCGGGCCCCCATGGAACAGGTAATCGACTAAATAGGTCAGGTCGCCAACGTTAGGGTCGCCGCCGGAACCGTCCACGTCGGCCGCCTCCAACACCGGTGGGGCCGGGCCATCGAAATAGAGATAGTCGACAAGG